>Ga0247727_10000055_pt1 | contig 235466 bp, 209 predicted proteins | sample WisWelCaveWW1625_FD_202498 | JGI IMG/M metagenome (GOLD analysis project Ga0247727, IMG submission 202498) | Biofilm microbial communities from Wishing Well Cave, Virginia, United States - WW16-25 | ecosystem: Environmental > Aquatic > Deep subsurface > Groundwater > Cave microbial mat... | reverse complement strand
CTAGCCGATCACCGAACAGGACGCGCAGCCTGCGGCTCATCGGCGCGAGTCTCCGAGCGGAGCGGAGGAGAGCGGCGCAACCGACAAAGTCTGGCCAAAAACCGCAAGGACGGCGAGTACCCGGTCCATGCGCACCGTGGGCTTGCCAGCCTCCAGTTCCGACACAAAGCGGCGGCCGACGGCGGCAGCCTTGGCCAGTTCGGCCTGGGAGAGTCCCGCCTCCTTCCTGCGCTGACGGACCTGCTCAGCCACGGACTTAGGCTGTGAATTTAAGCCCCGATCGGGATCCATTCTCCCGATTATATCGGATTCTTGAGGAGGAATTCAGAGTAATTGCATAATATTAATCCCGATCAGGAGCAAATAATGAGAATAATACAATGAATATCTGCAATGGCCTATAAAATCGCACTTTAGATCCCGTTTGGGATCAGTTTTTGAACACACGCTTCCCATGCCACTCCAGGGCCTCGGCACTAGGCAGGGCTGCCGCGAACTTTGGAACCTCCATCCTCTGGCCATCCTGCGGGGAGTAGCGGTGGCCGTTCTGCCAATCCTCGCGCAGCCGCTGGCTGACTCGCACCCGGTGCTCCTCCAGCACGATCTCCGTGTGCTCGCCGGTGATGGCGCAGCGCCGCCCGTAGGCGTCGAGCAGGCGTGTGCGGAACGCGGCTTGCCGCTTGGGTACCAGAAGTTGACTTCATCGAGAATGCCAGTGGCGCCGGCGGCTTCGCGCAGGTTGAAAAACCACTTGGGGTTGGTGACGGCGCGTATGGTTCCACGCCCGTGCTTATCCTAGCCCCATGCCCGCGCCCGACACTCTCGCCGACCTCCAGGCTGTCGCGATCCGCTTCCGCGATGCGCGGGACTGGGCGCAGTTTCACACTCCGAAGGACCTGGCGCTCGGGCTGACGGTCGAGAAGGCGCGCGGTAACGCGTCCAATTACACCGAACTATGACCGATCCCGCGCTCCACGATGCGCTGCGCCGCTTCGGACACGACTCCTTTCGGCCCGGGCAGGCCGAGGTCGTCGGCGCGCTGCTGGGCGGGCGCGACGTGCTCGCGGTGTTCCCGACCGGCGGTGGCAAGTCGCTCTGCTACCAGTTGCCAGCCCTGCTGCTCCCGGGCACCACGCTGGTCGTTTCGCCGCTCATCGCGCTGATCCGCGACCAACTCGCGGGCCTGCACCGCCGCGGCATCCCGGCAGCCGGAATTGACAGCGCACAATCCTTCACAGAACGCCGCCAGGCCGAGCGGGACTTCGCCGCCGGCGCGCTCAAACTTCTCTACGTCTCGCCCGAGCGGCTGCTGACGCCCGCCTTCCTTGAACTCGCCGCGCGCACCGAAATCCCGCTTGTCGCGGTGGACGAGGCGCACTGCGTGGTGCGCTGGGGCCACGACTTCCGACCCGCCTACCTCGAGGTCGGCGCATTCTTGCGGCGCGCGCACCCGGGCCGCATCGGCGCATTCACGGCCACCGCGGCGCCGGGTCTCCGCGGCGCGATCGCGGTCTCGCTCGGCCTGCGCGCGCCCGCGGTCATTGTGCACGGCTTTCTGCGCCCGAACCTGCATCTCGCCGCGCGCAAAATCGAAGGTGGCGCGGAACCGTGGCTCGCCGCGGTACGCGAGGCCGTCGCCGGGCGCGAGGGCGCCGGCCCCGCACTGGTTTACGTCACCACGCGCAAAGTCGCCGAAGAACTCGCCACCGCGCTCGCCGCTTCCGGCCTGCGCACCGCGCATTACCACGGCGACTGCACCCCGGAGCAGCGCGAGCGCGCGCAGCGCGGCTTCCTGGCCAACGGCCTCGATGCGCTCGTCGCCACGCGCGCCTTCGGCATGGGTGTTGACAAGCGCGACCTGCGCCTCGTGGTTCATGCGCAGATGTCCGGCTCCTTCGAGGATTATTACCAGGAAGTCGGCCGCGCCGGTCGCGACGGCGCGCCCGCGCGCGGCGAGATCCTGTGGCGCGGCCAGGATTACCGCACGCACGACTTTCTGATCAATCTCGAAGGCGAGGACGGCGCCGCGCGCGACCCCGAAGTGCTGCGCGCCGCCCGCCAGCGTCTCAACATCTTCCACCAGGCGCTCGGCGCGCAGGGCTGCCTGTGGCGCTCCATCCTCGACTACTTCGACGATCCCGACGCCGGCGCGCTCGCGGCGGACGGCTGCGGCGCGTGCTCGCGCTGCGCGCAGCGGCGCGGCGCCGTGCACGTCGAACTTGAGGGCCGCGAGGCGCGCATCGCGGAAGTGATCCTGCGCGCCGCCGCGCTGCGTCGCCGCTTCGGCCGGCGCAAACTCGCGCTGATCCTCGCCGGCTCCTCCGCACAGGGCGTGCCCGCGACGCATCCGGCTTTCGGCGCGCTGAAGGAGGTGGCGCAGGCCGAGATCGCGCGCTGGGTGCAGGCCTTGCTCGACGAGGGCTATCTCGGTCAGGAAGGCGACGAGTATCCCGTGATCGCGCTCACCGCGAAGGGTGCCGAGGCGCTCGAGATGGGCGAAGTCCTGACGCTCGCGCGCGCGCCGTCCGACCCGATCGCAGCGCCGCACTCCGCCCGGTCAGCCGTGGGAGCCGACGTGGCGCTGCTCGCGCGCCTGCGCGTGTGGCGCCGCGAGCGAGCGCAGCAGATGGGGCAGCCGGCCTACGTCGTGTTCAACGACAAGACGCTGCACGCGCTCGCGGAAGCGCGTCCAGGCACGCGCGAGCACCTCCTCGCGGTGCCTGGCATCGGTCCCGCCAAACTCGAATCCTTCGGTCCCGACTTGCTCGCGCTGCTCGCGGAGCCGGACTAGCCGCGCCCAGCGAGGCAGCGCGCGCGCTCAATCGTCGCCCTGCTGCAACTCTTCGAGGCGCTCCCTCATCTGCTGAAGCATCCGTTCGCGCTTGGGATCCTTGCCGAAGATCCGCTCCATCTCCTTCAGTCCGCGCGCGTAAAGCGCGGCGTCCACCGGCTCCTTCTCGGCCTTGGACATCAGGACGGACCAGAAGTCCGCCTCGATGTCCGCCGACGGCATGCGTTTGCCGGCGTCGAGGATCTCGCGGAACCGCTTGGCGGCGTCCTTGAAGCCCGCCTCGCTCTGGGCTCCGGCGATCAAGTGCATCACCTCGGCGTCGAGGACGATCTGCGCCAGTTGCTCCTTCTGCGCAGGCTTGAGTTTCTTGAAGGACCCGGCGAGCGCTTCCACGGCCGCGAAGTCGAGTGTGCCCAGGCTCCATTCGGCGACGAACAACTCGAACTCGAGCCCTTTCTCGCCCTTCGCGATGCGCCGCTGCAGGTCGGCCTGCGCGGCGAGCGCGGCCAGCGTCTTCTCGAAGCCGGCGACCGAGCGGTCGCGCTGCACCGTGAGCACGTTGCCTTCCGCGTCCAGGAACGCGAGGCTCGGGAAGCCGCGGAATCCTTTCTCGCTCAACAGGTTCTCGTGGGGCCGGTCCTTGAGCCGGGTCGTGACGTGCAAGTACGGAACGACCTTGGCGGCGAACCCGGCGAAGGCGGAGTCGGAGAGCGGACCGCTCTCCAGCGCATCGCACGGGGGTCACCCCGAATAAGAGCGCGTGAAGTAGACGAAGAGGTACTTCCCCTCATTGACGGCGCGGTCGCGGGCGAGATCGTAGTCGAGGACCCAGCCGCCGTTCCCGACGAAGGGCTTGGCGACCTTGAGGTCGAGCCGTGACTGCAACTCCTCCGGCGTGAGGTCCTGCTGCGCGGCGAGCGGGGCGGCGAGCAGCAGTGTCGTGGCGAGCGCGAAGGTTCTCGTGGGCTTCATTCGCCAGCCATAGTACTCTGGACCGAAGGTTCATGCGCGTGGTGTCGATGGTGCCGTCGTGGACCGAGACCCTTTGCGAGGCGGGGGTCGAGGTGGTAGGGCGCACGCGCTTCTGCGTGCATCCGGCGGCGCGGGTGGCCGGGATCCCGGCGGTGGGCGGCACCAAGGATTGGGACCTCGCGAAGGTGCGCAGGGCAGCGCCGGATCTGATCGTGCTCGATCGCGAGGAGAATCCGGCGTGGATGGCCGAACAGGCGCCGTGCGCGTGGGCGGCGACGCATGTGCGCGGCGCAGACGGGGTCGGCGCTGAACTCGCAGCGCTCGCGCGCGCGACGGGTTGCGCCGAGTTGAAATCCTTCGCGGCGCGCTGGAATAAGGCGGCGGCAGCACCGCCGCGGCCGCGCTTCCACTCGTGGGACACGCTGCCGGGCCTGATCAAGTGGCTGCGGCGGCCGGCCGCTTCGCCGGCGGAGTTGGAGCGCGTCGAGTATCTGATCTGGCGCAATCCATGGATGGGAGTCGCGCCGCAGACCTTCATTGGCTCGATGCTGGCGCGCGCCGGATTTAGCGGCTTGCTGGTGGAGCGGTCGGAGCCGTATCCGCAACTGACGACAGAGGCTTTCGCGGCGCCGGAACGGACTCTGCTGCTCTGCTCGACGGAGCCGTATCCCTTCGCGCGCTTTCACGCGGAGGTCGCGGCGCTCGGCTGCCCGGCGGCCTTGGTGGACGGTGAGGCCTACTCGTGGTTTGGCGTGCGCTCGCTGCGCTTCCTCGAGTCCTTGGGTTAGCATGGCGGCGGCGGCGGCACGAGCCAGGAAACCGGCACGGGGCCGACGGCTTCGAGCAGCGGCAGCGTGGTGGCGAGCCAGCGGACAAGCGCGCGCTGCTCGCCGCTCTCGCGCAGGAGGCGCGCTTGGAGCAGGCCGGCGGCGGTCAGTACGCGCGGCGGTCGGACAAAGTCGCTGCGGGGCCGGTAGTCCGCGTCGGCGAAGTGGCGCAGCCACTCTTCCGGTTCGAGCAAATAGGTGAAGTCGCGCGGGAAGAGATCGGGACGACGCTGGATCCACTGGTTCAGAGTGCGCGTTTCGAGCCCGAGGAAGCGGGCGGCTTGCGCGTCCTGGAGCACCCAACGGCCGCGGATGCGGCGCCATTCGAGGCCTTCGCCGTCCACGACGCGGCGGGCGCGGCCCATCGAGTGAAGGCGCCAGGGCCCCGCGACCGCGGCGAAAGCGTGTTTCACGGCGTGTTCCACGGGGGTGGCCGTGGTCGGATGCGAATGCTCCGGTAGTTGTCCCATTTTGTGATGGATCCGCCGGCGGCGGCACCGTGTGCGCCGAGGATCCCCCTCTGTGGGGGTCCACGGTTCAGTCCCTGTCCGGTGACAGGATCTTGGGCTGCCGCCCCGCCCGACTACGCCGTCTTCAGCCGTTCCTCGGCCTCGGCGTCGCTGATCTTGACGATCGTGAAGCCGATGTAGCCATAGATCAGCGAAACGATCGGGCAGAGCAGGTTGAGGAAGGCAAACTTCCAATACAGGCCCGCGCCGACACCCAGAACCAGCGCCATCTGCACGCCGCAGGTGTTCCATGGGATCAGCGGCGAGGTCATCGTGCCGCAGTCCTCCAGCGCGCGCGAGAGGTTCTTCGGGTGCAGCCTCCGCTGCAGGTAGGCCTCCTTGAACATCTGCCCGGGCACGACGATGGACATGTACTGGTCGCTGGTCAGCACGTTGACGCCGAAGCAGGTCGCGAGCGTCGTTGCGATCAATGAGCCGACGCCCTTCACCAGGCGCAGCATCGCATCCGTGAGCGCGCGCAGCATTCCGGTCGCGACCAGCGTGCCCCCGAAGCACATCGCGCAGAACACCAGCGCGACCGTGGTCATCATGGAGTTGATGCCGCCGCGCGAGAGGAGTTTGTCCACGTTCGCGTCGCCCGTTGCCGACTGATAGCCTTCCAGCATGCCGTTCAGGTAGGAGCCGACTTCCTTGGCGACGCCGTTCGGGGCGTGCCCAAGAATGCCGATCACGAATGCGAGGAGCGAGCCGAGCACCAACGCCGGCACCGCCGGAAAGCGGTACATGACAAGGCCGAGGGTCACAACCGGCGGGATCAACAGCCAGGGACCGAGATGGAATTGACTCTCGAGCACCGTGATGACGCCCTGCACGTTCTCGAGGGATCCTGCATGGGCTTCGCCGATGGATCCCAGAATCACGTAGCCGATCAACGCCAGCACCATCGCTGGCGTGACCGTCCAAACCATGTGCCGGATGTGCTCGACCAGCGTCGAACCCGCCATCGCCGGCGCGAGGTTGGTCGTGTCCGACAGCGGCGACATCTTGTCGCCGAAATAGGAGCCGGAGACGATCGCGCCCGCGACCATCGCCGTGTTGAGGCCGAGGGTTCCCCCCGCCGCGATGAGCGCGATGCCAACGGTGCCGGCCGTCAGCCAGGAGGAGCCCGTCGCCAGGGAAACCACGCAGCACACCAGGAAAGCAGTCACCAGGAAGACCGACGGGCTGATCATCTTCAGGCTATAGACCACGAGCATGGGCACTACGCCGGATTGCATCCAGGTCGCGATCACCATGCCGATCGCAACCAGGATCAGGATCGGCGTCATCGCCGACTGGATCGCGCGGAGCATTCCGTCCTCGATTTCCTTCCAGGTCTGCTTCAGGAACACCACTGCGATCGCCGCGATCACCGCAGTGGCGAGGACCAGCGGAATGTGGTTGGATTCCGACTTGAGAACCCAGACGTTGTAGGCGATCAGGCCGACGAGCAGGGCGACGCTGAAGAGCGCCAACCAGAAGGGAGCGACGCGTCGCGGTGCGGTCATGCGCCGGAGATCCTACTTCGCGAACAACTTCGAAGGATCGCGGAACGCCTTGAATTCGAGCGCGTTGCCGGATGCGTCGAGGAAGAACATCGTTGCTTGTTCACCCGCGAGGCCGCGGAAGCGCGTACAGGGCTCGATCACGAAGCGCATGCCCGAAGCGCGGAGCCGGTCGGCCAGCCGGTGCCACTCGTCCCAGGGCAGAACCACGCCGAAATGCGGCACCGGCACGTCGCGCCCGTCCACGGGGTTGTGATGCGCGCGCTGCGCCGGGTCCAGGCCCTGCTCGAGGTGCGCGACAGCCTGGTGCCCGTAAAGGTCGAAATCCACCCACAGTTCATTGCTGCGTCCCTCGGGGCAGCCGAGCAGCCCGCCGTAGAAGGCGCGCGCCGCGGCGAGGTCGTGCACCGGAAAGGCGACGTGGAAGGGCGCAAGGGGGGGGCTCATGGCGTGACGCGGCGCACGAACACGTTGGCGATCTCGCAGGGCATGGGGCCGGGAGGCGTCAGGCCGATCGGCCCGCGCGCGGGCGTGGCCGCCAGGGGCACGTCGAAGAGGATCGCGGCTCCGTCAAGCGTGACGTTGGTCCACGCGCCAGCGCGGTACGACGCGGCGACGCGCCGCCAGCCGGCGTCCGGCCCGAAGCCGAAGCGTTCGAGCGGCGGCACGATCAGGCCGGCGAGTTCGGGGTCAGGGAAGGGCCGCGGCGGCACGTCGAGCGTCGCGCCAGTGACCTTCAGGTCGAGGAAGAGGTCGAAGTCCTCGTACACCTCGGCGCTGCGCAGCGGGCGGGCGATCGCATCTCCCGCCCAGCGCCAGTCCTGCCGCGTCCAGCCGTCCGGCGGCGCCGCCAGCGGCATCTGCGCGAAGCCGCCGTCGTCCGCGGCGGTCTCGGCCTGCGTCGCGCCGGTGGACGGCAGTTCGAGGATCCGCAGGTTGCGGAAGTGGACCTCGCTGCCTTCCGACTCCAGGCACAGGTAGCCCTTGCGCGGGCGCACCTCCGAGCCGCCGCTGACCGGCTGCCCGTTCACCCAATGTTGAATGATTCCGTCCACCGCGACGATCCGGAAATGATTCCACGTTCCGGTCCCGTTCGCGCGCCGTTGCGACGGCAGGCAGCGCTCCCAGCCCGCGGGGTGAAGGCGGTCCGGCTTCATCGTCGCGCCCCAGATCGCGAACACGTCGCCGTGACTGGTCCAGTTCTCGCTCTCCCAGCCGTCAATGACTTGCACCTCCACCGCGCGGATGAAAGGCGCGCCCGTGGCCGGCAGCGCGTCGCTCCAAACGAAGAAGCCGGCATTGCCGCCCGTGACCATGTGCCGGTACTCGAACTCGGCGACGAAGTTCTCGTGCATCCTCTCGGTCCGGATTTCGCCGGTCGGCTGCCCGCTGCACACGATCATTCCATCGCGCACCGTGAAGGTGTCAAGGTCCACGTTGACCGGCACCCAGCCCGCGAGCGTGACGCCGTCGAACAACGGTCGCCACTTCGGCAGCGCCTGGCGCGTGCGCGGCACCGCGCGCACGAAGAGATTGTCCGCGGTCTGACCCGCCTCCAGAGCCAGCACCGCCTCGATCCAGCGCGCGCCGGAGTCCGCGGGCTTGCGCAGCGCGATCTGCGGCGAGTGCTCCCACGGGAGGATGCCCGCTTCGATCCACGGCAGCAGCGGCAGCAGGTCAATCCGTTGCGTGATTTCCGCGGCCTCGCGCGCCAAAAACGCTTGGCCTCCGCCCGCGAGCGGAACCACCGTGATCGCGCCCGGGTCATGCCAGCCGGTGGCGCTCGCGTCCACGCCGGACTCCGGCGCGAAGCCGCGCTCGGCCTCCGCGTCGCCATTGACCAGCAGGTTGTCGTGGAACCACGCGAGCGGCGGGCCTGCCTGCGCGAAGCCGACCGCTCGGCCGTCAAGTTGCCATTCGACACGCGGCATCACGTCGAAATGATGAAGAATACTTGCGACCAGATCGGGCGACTTCGGCGGCGGCCAGATCTCGCCGCGCGCGACTCCTGGTCCGTGCAGGATGAATGGCGCCTCGCGGTGCGCCGGCTTGTTGAGCCCGTGGCCCTCGCCGCGAGCGCCCGCGTGGTCCGCATGCACCGCGACCAGCCAGCGCTCGTTCACCGAGTTCGGCCGAGCGACGATCGCCGCGAGCAGACGGCCGATGTGCGCGTCAATCTCCGCGAGTTTGCGCCGGTAGAGCGGGTCGGCCGCGTCGTAATGCGCGTTGCTCTCGCTGTGGCCGACGCCGTCCGACTCGTCGAACATCACCACGAGGACGTCCACCGGATCGAGCGCGAGGAAGCCCAGTGCCGCCTCCGCGCAAAGGGTGTCCACCGAGAGGTCGTCGAAGTAGTCGTCCATCGCGAGCGCGTACTCGGCGAAGAAACACAGGTCCGGCGCGGCCGGCGCGACCAGCAGGTCCTGGATCGGCTTCCACGACTGCGCGCTGGCGCACACCGTGCCGGGCTGCGCCTGCCGCAGCCGGGTGAAGAAGTGGGGGAACTCGCCATAGTTCGGCGTGGCGAACTCGTTGTCCGGCACCCCGTGCTTGTCCCGGTGTACGCCGGTCAGGAAGGTGGACCAGCCGCTGCCGCTGATGGTGGTGTCTTCGCAGCGTGCGCGCAGGCTCCAGGCGCCCTCGTCCTTCAGCCGCGAGAGATTCGGCATGACCTCTGGGACCACGACCCCGGGCAGAAAGCCGTCTATGAACAAAACAAGAGCCTTGTTTTCAGGCTCTTGAAGGGCGATCGGGGCGATCAGGAGGAGGGACCACACGCGAACCGCGAGAGTAGCGGTTGCCGCGGCCCCGAGGAGGTCCCTCCCGAGAAATCGAACGCCCTGAACCGCTGCTTCCTCCTGGCGGACGTCTGCCTAGCCCTGGCCCGCTTCCCGCCGCGCTGAAGCCCGTCTCAGTCGGCAAGGCGGCGGAATTCCGCGGGATCCACGCCCAGCGCCGAGCGCAGCAGCGCGTCGAGCATCGCGTCGCTCTCGACGCGCACCTGGATCGTCAGACTCTCGTGCGTGTGCGCGCCGCCGGCCGGCAGCGCCAGAGCGCGCGAACTGGTCTCCAGTTCGAAGAAGGGCTCGGGCCCGCCGTGGTTGTAGGAGTTGACGACATCGCCGTAGTAGGGGGCCGGCAGCGTCTCGCCCCAGTGCTCGCTCATGTACGGACGGTCGCGCTCCAGCGGACCGAACTTGACAACCGTGAGGATGCGCGAGTCGGGATCCCAGGCGCCGAGGCGGTCCGCCGCGCGGTTGCGCAGCACGCCGATCTTGCCGACCTGCTGCGCGTCGGCGCGGAACAGCGCGAAATTCGTTCCCATCTTGAAGCGCTCGGGCGGCACCTGTCCGAAGTAATCGGCGCGCACTGCGGGGCCGCCGTCGGGATCGGGGGTCGGTCCGAAGGGAGCGATCGCCCAGGCGCGCGGGCCCGGCGCGAACATTCCCAGGATCCAGATGCACGGCAGGCCGCCGGCCTGCGTCCATGCGCCATCGCCGCGGTTGGTGACGGTGGTGCGCGAGCGGAAGGCGACGTGCGGCAGATTCACCCCGCTCGCCTGGCCGCCGAGCGCGGCGGAGATTTCGGCGGCGGCCGGCGCGTCGAGCGCGCGGCGCACGTGCATCGGGAAGCGCGCGCCCGACAGGTTGGCGAGCGTGATCTCGCGCTCGAGCACGACGCGGGTCGCGCTCCGCTCGGTCACGGCGAAGGCGCCGCGGTTGAGGCCTTCAGGCACGCGCCAGTTCTCGCGCGTGTGCGCCTGCCCGGGTGCGAAGAAGAACGCCGACGGCCCGCTCTCGGGTCCGATCCAGAAGCGCTCGACGCCGCCGAAGTTGGCGAAAGCGCCCGACCAGTCCGGCGCGGCGACCGCGTCGCGGTTCACGAAACCGGTGCCTGCGCCGGAGAGCGCGACGGCGGCGGTCATCACGCGGCCCTGCAGTTCGGGGCACACAAGAAAGGCGCCGGTCCCGCTGGCGATCTCGATGGTCGGAGTGTGCGCGCGCAGGAAGTCGGCGTCGTCGCGGTAGCCGGCGGTGGAAGGCGGGCTGGAGCAGGAGGCCACGGCTGCTGCGAGGGGGATCAGGCCCGGGAGGGATCGCATTGCCGGCGATTCTATGCCCTCGTGGCGGCGCTGGCGCGCGCTCGGTTCAGGAAGCGTGCCCGCGGCGCCGCAGCCGGCGCGCAGCATGGAAGCAGATCATTGCCAGCAACACGATGCCTGCCGCGGCGGCCAACGGACTCGCGCCGTGCTGGTGCAGCGCGTGCTCGCCGACTTGCGTCGTCGGCGCGATGCCAAGCGCAGGGTAGAGCGCGTTCAACGCCGCGCCGAGCGTGAGCGCGACGATCGCGATCGAAGCCAGATAGACCGCGAGCACGCGCCCGCCCAGGAAACCCTTCACCACTCCCATCGTCATGACGTTGGTCGCCGGGCCCGCCAGCAGGAAGACCAGCGCGGCGCCGGGATCCATGCCCTTTGCCATCAGCGCCGCGGCGATCGGCGTGCTGGCGGTCGCGCATACGTACATCGGCAGACCGACGAAAAGCATCGCCAGCAGCGCCGGCCAGCCGTTCGGGAAACTCCCGCCGAAGAAATCGTCCGGCACCAGCACGGTGATCAGGCCCGCCGCAGCGAAGCCGACCAGGAACCAGGGCGCCAGATCGGACAGCAGCGTGCCGTAGCCGTAGCGGACGCCCGTCAGCGCGCGCCGCGCGAGCGACGGCTTCGCCGCCGGCGCGACACCACTGTGGCAACCGGACGCCTTGGGGGGGGGCGTCGGCGTGGGCGACGCGGCGATCTTGCCGGCGCGGACCAGTGCGGCGACCGCGCTGCCGGACAGGATCGCGGTGAGCACGGCGGCGATCGGGCGCACCACCGTCATCAGCGGATCCATCAGCGCCCAGGTCGTGCCGATCGAATCCACGCCGGTCTCCGGCGTCGCGATCAGGAACGAAGTCGTCGCACTCTTTGATGCGCCGGCCCGCTGCAGCGCCACCGCCGCCGGAATCACGCTGCACGAGCACAGCGGCAGCGGCGCGCCCGCCAGCGCCGCGATGCCGACGGATTTCAGATCGTCGCGCCCAAGGTGCCGGAACACCTTCTCCTCCGGCAGGAATTCCTTCAGCATTCCAGCCAGCGCCAGACCCACCAGCAGCCACGGGCCGGACGCGGCGACCACGCCCCACGCCGCTGCCGACCAGTCGGCCAGGAATTCCGTCACGCGTGCCCTCCGCCGAACAGCGTCATCACGAAGATGCCGGACAGCAACAGCAGGATCTTCAGCAGCCCGTCCTCGCGGTCGTGAAACACCTCCGGCAGCAGTTCGCACAGGCTCACGTATAGGAACGAGCCCGCCGCCATCGCCACCGCCACCGCGATGCCCGCGCCCGCGAGCCATCCTGACATCAAATCGCCGGCAAGATAGCCGATCGGCGTTATCGCCGCGAACAGCGTCATCACCAGCAAGATCGCGCGCGGCGGGAACTTGCCCAACTGGAACACCGAGGCCAGCGAGAAGGCCTCGAAGCCCTTGTGCCCGATCACCGCGAGAAACATCGGCGTCGCAAGCGCGGGATCCGTCGCGGCGAAGGCGAGGCCGACGCCCGAAGTCAGCGAGTGCACCGACAACCCGAACAGCGCGGCCCAGCCGACCGCGCGGTGGTGCTGGTCGGGATTCTCGGCGTCATGATGCGCGTGCAGAAACAGCGTCTCGGCTAAATACACCGCCAGCACGCCAACCAGCACGAAGGCCCACAACGCGTGATCGTTCAGGCCGCCCGCGGCCGAGGCCGGCAGGTCCGGCAGCACGTGCAGGAATACCGCGCCCAGAAAGATGCCCGTCGAGAGCGCCAGCGCAACGTGCAGCCGCCGGTCGCTCCAGCGCACCAGCAGCGGCAGCACCCCGCCAGCGAGCGCGATCAGCGCGATCGCCGCGATCTTCCCGGCGCCGACGCCGGCCGTCTCCGGTCCCAGCATCGGCGCAGTCTAGCCGCCCCGCCCTAAGGCTTGCCGTGCTTGACGCGGATCGAGCCGTTGCTCGTCTGCAGGTTCAGCGAGCCGTCCTTGCCCGCGACCTCCGGTCCTTCCACCTTCAGCCGCCCGTTGCTGGTGTCGTGCTGCAGCGCGCAGTTGAGCACGCCGCTGCACTCCACGCCGATCGAGCCGTTGCTGGTGTCCACGATGCCCTTGCCGTTCCAATCGCCGGCCAGCCCGACGTCAATGTTGCCGTTGCTCGAGTCAATGAAGAAATCCTTCGACGCGCCGGTGTAGATCACGGCCCCGTTGCTGGTGTCAATCACGACCTTGCCGTCGGCGTTGACTTCGACCTGCCCGTTGCTGGTGTCCACGAAGACGTCCTTCGCGCCGTTCACCACGACCGACCCGTTGCTGGTGTCCACCCATGCGTAGGGGAACTCGCCCTTCACCTCGACGCCGCCGTTGCTGGTGTCCACCAGCACGCGCACGCCGGCGGGAACCTGCAGCGTCGCGCTGGCGCCGGAGTTATTGGAGCCGCCCTCCGGCGCGCTCATGCGCACGACCAGGCGCCCGCCGGTCTCCTCGACGAAGGTCCACGTCATGGTCGCGAGCCGAGCATTGGCCCTCTCGTCGGTCGAGCCGCTGGCCCACACCTTCGAGGAGCCGCTGACGCCAGCGCCGGTGCCGGGTTCGATCGTGACACCGCCGTTGAAGGTGTCCACGAACACCTCGGTCACCGGCGCGGAGGGCGTGAAGGACAAAGTGTCCACGCGCGAGGAGCGCGCGCCGCTGATGTTGTTCAAGTCAATCACGCAGGAGGCGGCGATGAAGGGCAGGGAGGCGAGGAGCAGGCGCATGGCGACTCTAGGATGGGGGCGATGACGGGACGGTGCTCCGCGGAGGAGGACAGGGTGGAGACCTTGGCGCGGGCGCTCCGGGAGCGATTGGGCCCACCGCCCCAGATTACGGTCGTTCTGGGCTCCGGTTGGAGAGACCGCGCGGCAGGGCTGCTGGTTGCGACTGTTTCCGCCGGCCTTGACGCGCTGCCGGGTTGGCCGGTGCCGCGCGTCGCCGGCCACGGGACCGAGATCCTGGCGGGATTCCTCGACGGCCGGCGCGTCGCGTTGTGCGGCGGCCGCGTGCACTCTTATGAAGGATATTCCGCGGCCGAAATCGTGCGCGGCGTGCGCGCGAACGTGGCCTGGGGCGCGCGCAGCGTGCTTTTGCTCAACGCCGCGGGCTCGCTGGATCCCGCGCGCCCGCCCGGCAGCCTGATGCCCTTCGCCGACCACCTCAACCTCGGCCTGCCCGACCCGCTCGCCGCAGGCGCCTCGCCCGACGGCACGCTGCGCTTCCAGGATCTTGTGGACCTCTACGACCCCGCGTGGCGCGAGCGGCTGACGCGGCGCGCGCCGCACGCGCGGCCCGGCGTGTACGCGGGCCTGCCGGGGCCGAGTTACGAGACCCCCGCCGAAATCCGTGCGCTGCGCACGCTCGGCGCGGACGCGGTCGGCATGAGCACGATCCCGGAGGCGATCGCCGCGCGGGCCGCGGGCGCGCGCGTGATGGCGATCTCGCTGCTGACGAATTTCGCCGCGGGCGTCGCGGGCGGCCGCCCCAGCCACGAGGAGGTGCTGGCGACGGCCTCCGCGCACGCCGACCGGGCCGCAGAGGCGCTGCGCGCGGCAATTCTGGAGGCTCCGGCGGGAATGTTCTAGACTGCCGCCCCTTCCTGCGAAACCCCAACCCAGATTCGCCATGGCAGTCCTCGTCGGCAAGCCCGCTCCTGACTTCACCGCGACCGCGGTGATGCCGGACGGCTCCTTCAAGAACGACTTCAAGTTGTCCGACTTCAAGGGCAAGAAGCACGTCGCGCTGTTTTTCTACCCGCTGGACTTCACCTTCGTCTGACCGACGGAACTGATCGCTTTCGACCACCGGTTCGGTGAATTCGAAAAGCGCGGCGTGCAGGTGATCGGCGTGTCGGTGGACAGCCACTTCAGCCACCTGACCTGGCGCGGCATGGCGCCGGAACAGGGCGGCATCGGGCCGGTGAAGTACCCGCTGGTCGCGGACCTCACCAAGAACATCTCGCGCGATTACGACGTTCTGATCGAGACGCCGGGAATCGCGCTGCGCGGCTCGTTCCTGATTGACAAGGACGGCAAGGTGCGCCACCAGGTCGTCAACGACCTGCCGCTCGGCCGCAACGTGGACGAGATGCTGCGCATGGTGGACGTGCTGCAGTTCCACGAGAAGCACGGCGAGGTCTGTCCGGCCGGCTGGAATCCCGGCAAGCCGGGGATGAAGGCCTCGATGGACGGCATGAAGTCCTACCTGAAGGAAAACTCGCAGGCTCTTTAGAGCCGCTTCGCGCGCAGCAGGCGCGGCCGGCCTCGGGCGATGCGCATCTACACCAAGACCGGCGACGCGGGCGAGACCGGGCTGTTCGGCGGGGGCCGCGTGCCGAAGACGCACCCGCGCATCGCCGCCTACGGCGAGGTGGACGAACTGAACTCCGTGCTCGGCTGGTGCGCGGTCGCCGGAATGGGCGAAACGCTCGCGCGCGAGCAGTCGTTGCTCTTCACCGCCGGCTCCTGGTTGGCGACTCCGCCCGGCGCGGGAGATGCCAGAAAGCACCTTCCCTCCTGGCCGGACGACGCCGTGACGGCGTTGGAGCGGGAGATTGACGCCTGGACCGCGGCGCTGGCGCCGCTGAAATCCTTCATCCTTCCCGGCGGCTGCGAACTGGCCGCGCGGCTGCACGTTGCGCGCACCGTTTGCCGCCGCGCCGAGCGCGCCGTGGTCGGGCTTGCCGCGGATCCGGCGCAGCAGGTGGACCCGCGACTGCTGATCTACCTGAACCGCCTCTCCGACTGGCTGTTCACGGCCGCCCGCGCAGCCAACGCGGCAGCCGGCCGCGCCGACGTACCTTGGCGGCCAGTTCCTTGAGTCGCCCTTCCTGAACCGCGCGCCGCGCGCAATCCTCGCCCGCGCGGATGATCGGATCGGCGCGGTGGAAGTCGAACAGTCCGACGCCGAACACCGCCGGCTCCAACAGCAGGTCAGGCGGATCGGCTGCGAGTTGGAAGCGCGTGATCTTGTGCTCGAGGTGCGTCACGCTGTCGCTGACCGAGGCGAGCATTCCCGGCGCGTTCGCGTCGTCGGGCAGGTTCGCGTTCCGGTGCCCGCGCAACTTTTGGAACAGACGTTCCATGCGTCCGAGTTCGCGATCCTCCGTCGCGGCCTCGGGCAGTTCCACGACCTCGCCCTGGAACGGCAGGTCGGTGTTGTTGAGATTCACCGCGATCACCGGGAGTCCGAGGCCCAGTTCGCGCGCCGCGCCGACCGGCACCGGCATGGATACGCCGCCGTCCACCAGCCAGCGGCCCTCGATTTTGACGGGCGTGAACACTCCGGGGATTGCCCACGACGCGCGCAGCGCCTCCACCATGTCGCCGCTGCGCAGGCGCACTTCCTCGCCGCTGTGCAGATCCGTCGCCACCGCGGTGAATGCGATCGGCAAGTCGGCGACGTCGCACGTGCCGGTGATCTCCTGCAATTTCTTCATCACGCGCGATCCGCCCAGCAGGCCGGCGCGCGGCACGACCGGATCGAGCAACCGCAGGATGCCGCGCGCGTCGAGACCGCGCACGTACGTCTCGTACACATCGAGTCTCCCGGCGCAGTACAGGCCGCCCACGATCGAGCCGATGCTGGTGCCGGCGACCCCGCGCACGATCACGCCCTCCTGCTTCAGCACGCGCAGGATCCCGATGTGCGCCAGCCCGCGCGCGGCGCCACCGCCGAGCGCCAGCACGACTTCCAAAGGCTCGTCCAAGCGCTGGAAGTCTATCCTAGGATGCGGACCACGATGGCCGACTCGCCGGACCTCTGGGAGGAGATCGTGCGACTGCGCCGTGCCGGCGCGCCGGCCGCGCTGTGCACGGTGCTGCTCGCGCGCGGCAGTACGCCCGGCAAGGAGACCATGAAGATGCTGGTGCGCGGCGACGGCAGCGCGCTCGGCTCGGTCGGCGGCGGCTGCGTCGAGCGCGACGTGCTCGCGATGGCCGGCGAAGTCATCGCCAGCGACCGCGCGCAGACACGCTCCTTCACACTGAATCAAACCGACGTGCCCGAGTCGGGCCTGATCTGCGGCGGGCAGGTCACGATCCTCGCCGAGCCGGTGGTGCCGCCGGTGCTGGTGCTGCTTGGAGGCGGACACGTCGCGGGCGCCACGGCCCGCATCGCCAAGGAGTGCGACCTGCGGGTCGAGGTCTGCGACAGCCGGCCGGAATACGCCACGCCCGAGAAGCATCCGGGCGCCGACGCAGTCTGGTCCGGGACCTGGACTTCCCTGCTGGCCCGTTACGCTCCCGCACAACACCATTATCTTGTGGTGCTCACCCCCGGCCATCGGGATGACCTCGCGGCGCTGCGCGCGATCTGGCAGACCGGTTGCCGGCCGAAGTACCTCGGCATGATCGGCTCCCGCGCCAAGAAGGCTCAACTCGACCGCATTCTGTCCGACGAAGGCGTCCCGGAGGCGTGGTTGCGATCCATCCAGACTCCCGTGGGGCTGGAGATCGGCGCCAAGGCCGCCGGTGAGATCGCCGTGAGCCTGGTAGGCGAACTGATCCGACTGCGCCGAACCGGGGTTCTGGAGCCTCCTGCCGCGAAACCGCGCCGTTAGGGCGGGGCTATTCTGTCCGGCCCTTCCGGGACCGACCCGACCATGCTGCTCACGCTCTCGGCCTCGCTCTGCCTCGCTCTCGCCTCCCCCCAAGCGGGCTCCGGGGACCAGATCGTGCTGCTGGACGGAACGGTGCTCGCGGTGGATCGCGTCACCGGTGAGACCTATTCCGAGGTGACCTACCGCAAGGGCTCGCAGGACGCCAAGAAGGCCTCCGACTTAGTGCAGGAGGTCCGGCATAGCATCACGCACCGTGACCTCTCCGAATACAAGGACGCGCAGGATGCGAAGGAAGAGGGCGATTTCCCGAAGGCGATTGCCGCCTTCAACGCAGTCCTGAAGGACACGGAATTGCTGGAGAACCCGCGCTTCACGTGGGCGCGCCAGCATGCGCTGTTCCAAATCATGCGCTGCTACGCCTCGGTGGGCAACACCGACCAGGTGGCGGCGCACGCCGACCGGCTTCTGAAGGAAGTTCCGGACACCTTCTTCTACGGACATGCGCTGCTGATGAAAGCGCAGGCGCTGCAGGATAAGGGCAACGTCGCGGGCGCCGAAGCCGCCTACCAGCAATTGCTCGCCGACGTGAAAGTCAAGAGCCTGCCCGAGCGCTGGAGCCGCGAGGCGGAACTCGGCGTGGCAATCTTGTCAAGAGGAGCCGCGGTCGAGAAGCAGCGGAAACTCGAGGGGCTCGCGGAGAAGAACAAGGATCAATTCCCTTCCGTGGCCAATCGTGCGCGCGTCGAAGTCGGCAACGCGATGGTGCAGGCCGAGCAGTACAAGGACGGCAAGGCGCGCTTCCAGACGATCGTGGACGGCGGCCAGGCCGAGCGCGAGACCATGGCGGCCGCGTGGTCGGGCCTGGGCGACTGCGCGTTCAACCTCGGCCTGCGCGAGCCGGATGTCGCCAAGTTGAACGGTCTCTTCGAGGAGGCCGCTCTCGCGTACCTGCGCGTCGCTGCGTACTACTCGGAGTCCTTCCGCCTCGTGCCGCGCGCGCTGTGCTTCGCCGGAATGAGCATGGACCGACTGTCGAAGCGTCCGGACGCGATCACGATTGCAGGCAAACTCAAGCGCTCCTATCCGAACTCGGAGTGGAAGACGAAACTGTTCAACGAGTTGCGCCTGGCGCAGTAGCCTTCTCCACAGCAGACCATGTCCGATCCGGGTCCGGCGCACGCGCGCCGGACCCTTCGCGTTGATTTCTCCACAATCGTGACGCCGCGCGCGGCCCGGGCGTGGGTGGGGGGAGGATCGCCCGCATGGAAACGGAACTGCTGCGCCAACGCCTGCCTCTCTGGATGGAGCACGTGCGCAAGCATCTTGCGCGCCGCGTCGGCAGCGGCCGGATGGCGGCCGACTGCGCGCAGGAGGCGGGACTGCGCCTGTTGAGCGCGCTGGCCGATGGCGTGCAGTTGCGCGAGCCGCGCGCGTGGCTGTTTCGCGTCGCGCAGAACCTGGCGGTGGACGAGATCCGGCGCCGCTCGCCGCAGCCGCTCGGGCTCGAATGGCAAGCCGCGCTGCCGGACACGCGCGCCGAGGAGCGGGACGAGCCGGTCTATCGCCTCGCGGGCCGGGAAATGGCGCGCGGGGAAGTTCTCGAACTGCTTCCCTATGCCATGAGCGGGCTGACCGCGCGGGATCGCGGCTGGTTGCTCGGCTACTACCACGCGGGCTGCTCGTGCGAGCGGATGGCGAAGGAGCACGACGTCAGCCTGGACGCGAGCAAGGTGCGGTTGCACCGGGCACGCCGGAGGCTCGCGCAACTGTTGCAGCGCGCGGCGCGGCGCCGGGCTGCGGAGACGGCGACGCGGATCCGAAGCGGCGCTGGCGCGGCCTGCGCCGCGGTACTCGCGGCGTGCTCCCCGTCCGGGCGCGATTCGCAACTCGCGCCGCAGGCATGGTCGGTCGCGGAATCCGGATTGACCGCGCCGGATGTCAAGATCGCGCGCGGTTTGCCCGAGGCATCGGACGCGACCGCGCAGATGGCGCTCGCGCGCGGGCTGCGCGCCGTCGCCTCCGGCAAGCGCGGGCCGGAGCGCATCCGCGGGCTCGAGGATGCGGCCTCCGCCTACGCGCGCGTCGCGGAGCGCTGGCCGGACGATGCGCCGGCGGCCGCCGAATCGGCATTTCGCCGCGGCGAGATCCTGCGCGGACTCGAGCGCGACGGCGAGGCCTACGGCGCCTTCCTCGAAGCGCTCGACGCCGCGGATGCCGCTGCTGAAGAGATCTGGTCGGTGCGCGCACGCCTCGAACTGGGGCACGCACAGCGCCGTGCCGGGCGGACGGGCCTGGCGGTGTCTTGGTACGAGCAGGCCGCTGCGCGGAGTCAGGCGCCGTTGCGCCAGCGCAACGACGCGCGCGAGGCCCTCGCGGAAGTCCGGCTCGCGCTCATGCAGTGGGAGGAGGCCGCAGCCGCGGCGGCTGCCTGGCGCGCCGACGCCGAGAGCACCGCCGAGGAGGCGCGCGCCGCGCTGCTGGAGGCGCGTGCACTCAACGGAGCAGGCCGCGCGCGCGAAGCCGTCGCGGTGCTCGATTTGACGCTCGCGCGGTTGCGCGTGCTGGCGCTCGAGCCGGTCCCGGAGGCGGAGGATGCGGCGCGCGCGGTGGAGGAGGTCGCGCGCGCGCGCGCTGGCATCGTGGACTGATTGACTTGTTCCGCGTTGCCCTAGTCGGGCAGCGGCACCGCCACCACCACCGCCTGCGCGAACTCCTCGGTGTGCGTCAGCGAGACGCGCAGTTCCACGATGCCGGCGGCGCGCGCGCGCGCGGCTGCGGGTCCATGCAGCAGCAGGCGCGGCGGCGCGCCGCCGCCGCCCGTCACCTCGACGTCGGTGAAGCCGAGGCCGCCCGACCAGCCGGTGCCGAGCGCCTTCAGCGCGGCTTCCTTCGCGGCGAAGCGGGCCGCGAGGCGCTCCGTGGTGCGCGGCCCTGACTCGCAGGTGGTGCGCTCTGCCGCGGTGAAGAGCCGCGCGCGCAGCACGTCGCCGCCACGCTCGAGCGCCGCCGCGAAACGCGGCACCGAGACGAGGTCGGTGCCGACTCCAGGCACGAACGCTTCCGAGCCGGCCATGGCCCGTGCATGATAGGAGCACGATGGGCGCCGGCCTCCTCGCGGGCCTCAACACCGAACAGGAAGCGGCGGTTCTGCACGCGAGCGGCCCTCTGCTGATTCTGGCCGGCGCAGGCACCGGCAAGACGCGCACGATCACCCGCCGCGTCGCGCATCTGGTCTGCGAGCGCGGCGTGACGCCCTCGCGGGTGCTGGCCATCACCTTCACCAACAAGGCGGCCGGCGAGATGCGCAAGCGCATCGCCGAGTGGGTGCCGAGCACGGGTATCTGGGCCGGCACGTTCCATGCGACGTGCGCGCGTATGTTGCGCACCGATCCGGAGCCGGTCCGCCGCTCGCGCGATTTCACGATTCTGGATCAGGACGACCGGCGCAAGTTGCTGCGCAAACTGATCCAGGGCGAAGGCTGGGACCCCACCGTGTTCCGTCCGGCGCGGTTCGAGGGCCTGGTCAGCGCGTGGAAGCATCGTCGCATCGTGCCGGAGGGCGCGATCGCCGAGGCCGAGTTGCACGGGCTCGAGGAGCAACGCGCGGCGCGGGTGTACGCCCTGTACGAGGCTGCGCTCGAGCGCAGCGACGCCCTCGACTTCGACGACCTCCTGTGGAAGGGGCTGCGACTGGTCGAGGCGGATGCCTCCGGCCGCTGGACCGGCAAGTTCGAGCACGTATTGGTGGACGAGTACCAGGACACCAACGAGATCCAGTACGAATTCGTGCGACGGCTGACCGCGCGCACGCGCAATCTTGCGGTCTGCGGCGATCCGGACCAGGGAATCTACTCATGGCGCGGAGCGGACATCCGTAACATCCTGCGCTTCGACGAGGATTTTCCCGACGCTGTGGTCGTGCGGCTCGAACAGAACTACCGCTCCGTCGGCAACGTGCTCAAGGCGGCGCAAGCGGTGATCCGCCACAACCGCGCGCGCAAGGAGAAGGAACTCTGGACGCGGCGCGAAGCAGGCCCGCCGCTCGGGCTGGGCGACGCGCCGGACGAGGAAATGGAGGCCGATCAAGTCGCGCTCTGCGTCGCGCGCTGGACCGCGGCCGGCACGAGCCCGCGCGAAATCGCGGTTTTCTACCGCACCAACGCCTGCTCGCGCGCGCTCGAGGCCTCGTTCACGCGCCTGCGCATTCCCTACCAGATTGTCAGCGGGCTCGGCTTCTTCGAGCGCCGCGAGATCAAGGATCTGCTCGCCTACGCGCGGCTGGTCGTCAATCCCAAGGACGATCCGGCGTGCGAGCGCGTGCTCAACGTGCCGCCGCGCGGCATCGGCGAGACCACCGCCGATCGCGTGCGCGCGGTCGCCGGCGAGCACGAGGAGCCGCTGCTGCAAGCGCTGCGGCGCGACGAGGTCCGCGCGGGGCTGCGCGGCTCGGCGCGCAAAGGCGTGAACGATTTCATCGCGCTGATCGAGCGCCTGCGCGAGCGCGCCGGGACCGCGGAGTCTACGCTGCGCGCCGTGCTCGACCTCACCGGCTATCGGCGCTTCGCCGAGGCGCTGGAGGCCACCGAAGACGTTGACCGTGGCGAGAACCTGGACGAACTGCTGGCCTTCGCGCACGAGTACGACGAGCGCGAGGACGGCGGGCTGCGCGGTTTCCTGGCCGAAATTGCGCTCCTGACCGACGTGGACCGCTGGGACGAGAACGCCGCGCGCGTTTCGCTGATGACGGTGCATGCCGCGAAGGGCCTCGAGTTCGACCGTGTCGCGGTGGTTGGGCTCGAGGAAGGCCTGTTCCCGCACGCGCGCGCGCTCGGAGAAGGATCCGACGGGCTCGAGGAGGAGCGACGGCTGTTCTACGTGGCGCTCACGCGCGCGCGCGAGGAGTTGCTCCTTTCGCATTGCCGCATGCGCTTCCGTACCGGTGCGCCCGGCCCGCAGGCGCCGTCGCGCTTCCTCGACGAGTTGCCGCCCGAGGTGCTGCCGGACGCCGCGATCGCCGAGGAACTGCTGCCCGTGCGTTCGCGGCCGCGCGCCTCCTCGCCCGCGCTCGACGCGGCCTTCACCGCCGAGGCCGCCGAGCCGGAAGCGCCGGAGTTCGAGTCGGGCGACCGTGTCCGCCACCGCGTATTCGGCGACGGCGCGGTCGTCGAGATCCTCGGCCACGGCGTGAATCGCCGCATCGTGGTTGATTTTGACGACACCGGCGCGCGGCGCACTCTGTTGCTCGCCTACTCCATGCTCGAGAAGCGATGAAACGTTCCTGGAGCGACCGCCTGCTCGCGATCTGGGTCACGTGCTGCGGCCTCGGCTACGCGCCCGTCGCCAGCGGGACCTTCGGTACGCTCGGCGGCTTGGCGCTCGCGGGGCTCGCCGGCAGCGCCGCGCCGGATTGGTATCTGCCGTTGGTGCTCGGCGCCGCTGCGATCGTCACGGTCGGCGGCGCCCTCGCGGGTCCGTGGGCCGAACGCCGCTACGGCCGCAAGGATCCCGGCGAATTCGTGCTGGATGAAGTCGCCGGCTTCCTGATCGCCGCGGCGTGGCCGACCTGGCCCGGGTGGACGCATCTGATCGCGGCATTCTGCGCCTTCCGGCTCTGCGACATCGTCAAACCGCCGCCTGCCCGGCGCTGCGAGAAATTCCCGGGCGGTTGGGGTATCGTGCTGGACGATCTGGCAGCCGGGGTGTGGGCGCTCGCGCTCGTCGCCGGTTGCCGCCTCCTGTTCGCGGATCAGTGGCCGCAGTGAGCGAGCGGACGAACGATGGTGAACGCCGGAAGCCCGGACCGGGCCTCGCGGCGCGCTTCACGCTGGGCCTGGGAATGGTTTCGGTAGTGCTCGCGGCGGCGGCGGCGTGGATCCTGCTGCGCAGCCTCGACACGGTGCAGGACGATCTCGTCGAGGATGCGCGCCGCGGAATGGCGGCCGAGACCGCGTGGATGAACGAGAATGGCGCGCAGATTCCTGAAGACATCGTCGCGCTCGAGGGCGCCGGCCCGCGCGGCAAGCGGGTGCAGTCCGGCGACGCGACGGTGACCACCGCGCAGGGTGCCGTCGCGACACGGATCTACACGGTGCCCGGCTCCGCTCCGGAGTTGGCGCCGGCGGCCTTCTACGCGCCGCGCGACAGCGGCGCGCGCGCCTCGGCGCACCTGCTCCTGGTGGTGGTCCTGGTGATCGGCACGCTGGTGCTCGCGACGGTGATCGTCGGCGCGTGGACCGCGCGGCGCATCGCGGCGCCGCTCAACGAGATGGTGGAGGACGTGCTGGCGATCAGCCGCGGGCGTCTCGACCGCCGCATCCGCGGCGCCAACGCCGTCGGCGAGGTCGCGCACCTTGCCACCGCGATGGAGCGGATGGTGGCCGATCTCGTCGAGGGCCAGGAGACCGAGCGCGCGCTGGTCGCATCGCAGGCCGAGGCGGAGCACCTGCGCGCGCTGCGCCGCAATTTGCGGCCGATGAAGGTTGCCCCCCCCTCGGGCTGGAGCGTGGAAACCCGTCTGGTCGAGGCCGAAGGCGCCGGCAGCGGGGATTTCTCGGACGCGCTGCGCGACGAGCGCGGTCGGATCACGCTGGTGGTCGGCGCGCCGGCTGCGGAGGGCATGCCGGGCGCGCTGCTGATGGCGATGACACGCGCCTACCTGCGCAGCGCGGTGCTGGCCGGCGCCGACCCCGCCGTGGCCTGCGACGCTGCCAATGCGGCGCTGAACCGCGACCTCACGCGCGGTCTTTACTGCTCGGCGATGCTGCTGCAGGCCGATCCCGCGAGCGGCGCGGCGGCCTTGGTCTCGACCGGACACCGGACTCCCGCGGTGCGCTGGGACGCCGCGGCGGGCCGGTGGAAAAGACTGCAGCCCAATGGCATCGCGCTCGGCTTCGACGAAGGGCCGGTGTTCCGCAAGGCGCTCGAGACGCTGCATCTCGACATCCGGCCGGGCGACGCGGTGTTGCTTGCGAGTCCCTCGGTCGTCGCCGCCGCCGCGCGCAACGGCCGCGAACTCGGCGAGGGCGGGCTTGCGACCCTCGCGAAGATCGCGCTCGAGGACGGCATGGACGCGATGGAGCAGAAGTTGCGCGCCTTCCTCGGCGCGAAGCCGCAGGCCGACATGGCCTTCGCACTGCTGCGGAGGACCGCATGAAGATTCGCGAATTCCAGGAACTGATCGAGCGCATCTACGGCGAGAAGGACCGCGCACGCGGTATCGCCGCGACATACATGTGGTTCGCGGAGGAGGTCGGCGAGTTGACGCGCGCGGTGCGCCGCGGCGACGACTCCGCGAACCTCGAGGAGGAATTCGCGGACGTGCTCGCCTGGCTCACCACGATGGCTTCGATGCGCGGCGTGGACCTGGAGGCCGCGGCCCTCAAGAAGTACGGCCGGGGATGCCCCTACTGCTCGGCCACGCCCTGCACCTGCGCGCCCAAGAGGGGGTAGGCGTTTCCGGGCAAAAAAAAAGGAAGCCGGCAAGACCCAGCCGTCAGCCCCCTGGATGTTGTTGTGACGGACTGAACCTTCCTGCTTCCGCCAGTGGGATGCGGTCCGGTCGGTCGGAGTTCCAGGTTTTTTTCCGGCTAGACTGGCATGGAGGTAACCCCATGGCAGGCAAGGACTTGGAGATCCGGTGCCCGGACTGCGGGACGCGCATCCGGCTGGATCCGCGGACCGGGCAGATCGTGGCCCACTCCCGCGACGAGAAGCCGCAGGATCTGGGCGAGGCCGCCCGCCTGCATCAGCAGAAGAATGCGGCCAAGGAAGAGGCTTTTCGCTCGGCGCTGGCCGCCGAGAAAGGCCGCAAACAGGAACTGGACGACCTCTTCAAGAAGGCGGCCGAGAAGGCGCGCCAGGACGAAGCTGAGAAACAGCCCGAACGTCCGTTCGACGACCGCTGGCGTTGAGGCGAGGAGTGCGGCGGCGATCTACGAGTAGAACTCGATGATCATGCCGACCTGGAAATCGAAGGGCAGAGCCGCCGTCTTCGGCTTGTCCAGAATCTTTACTTCCAGCGCCTCTTTGTTGAAGGACAGCCACTCGCTGCGGACCTCGCCGCCCTGCAGTTCGACGTTGCGGCCGATCCACTCCTTGGAGGTGGGCCGGATGCCGATCACGTCGCCCTGCTTCACCTGAAAGGACGGGATGTCCACCTTCTTGCCGTTGACCGTGATATGGCCGTGGTTGACCATCTGGCGGGCCTGCCAGATCGAGCGCGCGTAGTTCGAGCGGCGCACCACGTTGTCCAGCCGGCACTCCAGGATCTCCATCAGGTTCTCGCCGGTGTTGCCCTTGCGGCGGCCCGCCTCCGCCAGATAAATCCGCATCTGCCGCTCCTTGATGTTGTAGTAGTAGCGGATTTTCTGCTTCTCGCGCATCCGCACGCCGTAGTCGGACAGGCGGCGCATCCGCTTGGCGGTGCCGCCCGGCGGGGTGTCCAGGCGTCGGGAATTGAGGTGCTTGGGGTTGTCCGAGATCGGCACCCCGAGTTGGCGAGACAGTCTGACCTTAGGACCGATGGTGGTGGCCATGTTGTGCGGCAGGGCGGCCTCCGGCAAAGGCCGGGAGGGTCGCAAAATGGGCCGAATAGACTAAGCGGGGCCGGCGGGCACGTCAAGGCGGGGGGCCTCGCGCGTCGGGCGTTTCCGGATAGATTGGTACTTCTGTCATGCGCCTCGCCCTCCTCGCCGCCGCCCTGTCTCCGGTCCTGACCGGGGCGGCTTGCGCGCCTGCCGGAAGCGGACTTCCGGCGGTCTCCGGAGGTGACGCACCCGCTCCCGCGGCTTCCTTCTCTCCCGACGACCTCGAGTCTTTCTGGCGCGGCGTCTCGGTGCCCTTCGACCCCTTCGATCGGCCGCTCGAACTGACGCTCGCCTTCGACGCCTACGGCACGGGCAACAACGCGGTGGCGCTGACGCACTATTCCTTCCCGGCGCCCTTCGCCGATGGCGAAACCGTCGAGTACCACGAACTGATTGATACCTATGACCTGTTCTTCTTCGCGGACGGGCGATTCGTGCTCGACACGGTTTACGATTACTTCATCAACGGAATCTTCGTGTCCGAGCGCGTGTTCAAGGATCTGCGCATGAGCGAGGATCGCCGGACTCTGGAAGGCACCGAGGCGATCGAGGTGCTCGAGAACGGCTGGCTGACCGTCTCGTACACCGGCTGGCTGACGCTCGAGCGGCTCGACTGACCACCCGGCGGCGCGCGGCCTCACTCCGCGAGCAGGCGAGCGAGCACGGGATCGCGCCCGCGGAACCAGTCTTCTCCGGCCATCGGCACTTCGAGGTCCACCGGCATCTGCTCGGGGTCGCCCGGCATGAGGCGGAAAGTTTTCGTTGAGCAGGAGATCTTCAGCCCGGAGACCGGCAGATCGAAGGAGCGGATGTCGCCGAAGCAGTTCGGGCGCTGCGCGCTCGGCTCCCCGGCGAGGCGTGCTCCGGCGCGCGTGCGCAGTTGCCACGCGTTGAGCATGCCGGAGGAGAAGGTGGCGGAGTCCGTCAGCACCCAGAGATCGGCGTCCGCGCCGGGTCCGCCGCGCTCGAACAGGCTGATCACCGGCTCGAAGATGCGCGAGTCGCCGCCGCCGTTCTCGCGCAGGTCAATGATCGCGCGGCGCGGCGCGCGATCGCGCAGCGCGGCCGCGGCCTCCTGCGCGAAGTCGGCGAGGCGCTGCGCGGGGTCCTCGTGACAGGCGCGGTAGCGGATGTAGAGATCTCCATTTCCGAGGAAATCGAGCCAATAGATGCGCTCCTGCCGGCGCGACATCCACGGATCGGGGTCCTCGGGCCGGATGCGGAACACCAGATAGGCGCCGTCGTGCGCCACCGACGGAACCCGCGCCGCGCGCTGGACGCCGTCGAGATTCACCAGTTCGAGATCCAAATTGGCGTCGTCGTCGGCGACTCCGATCGCGTGCAGGAAAGCGGGACGGCGCAGGAAGCCGGGCGCCGCCTGCGCGAGCGCGGCTTCGTTGTCAAATGAGGCGTACGGGCGCAACGCGGCGAGGACCTCATGCATCGGGCGGCCCTCGAAGCGCTCGACGCGGTTGCCGACCAAGCCCTCGAAACCGGGCAGCGCGCCGATGATCCACCAGCCGTCGGCGAAGGGCCGCAGCAGGAAGGGTGCGACGCTCGTCTCGAGGGGGCCGAGGCCCTCGACGCGCGTGTGCGCATCGCCGATCATCGCGACGAGCCGGCGGATCTGCAGATGCCAGCCTTGCGCGTCCTCCTCGCTCATCTGCAGCGCGGCGCCGGCGAGGGCGGCGCGAAATGCTTGCTCGCCGCGATGGCGGAACGGATCCGGGTGCTGCGACTGCAGCGCGCGCTCGAGATAGTCGAGTTCGCGCGCGATGGGCGGGAGCGACAGGTCGGCCGCGGGCGGGAGCGGCGGGGGTAACGCGCAGGCGGCGAGCGCGACGGCGAGCGCGATCCGCGGAGCAAGCGTGCGGGTGGAGGATGTCACGCGCGGAGATGCTAGAACATGGGCCATGTCCGGCCAAGACGCAGATTGGTGCGATGTCGGTCCTGCGGAGGAACTCGCGCGGCTCCCGCTGCAGGAGGCCGTGCTCAACGGGCGAACGCGGATCGCCCTTTCGTTCCGAAACGGCGCATTCAGCGCGGTGAGCGGCGTCTGCAATCACGTCGGCGGTCCGCTGGGCCAAGGCCGGCTCGACGGAGATTACATCGTGTGCCCGTGGCACGGGTGGAAGTTCCATCACGCCACCGGGCAGGGCGAGCCGGGTTACGAGGAGGACTGCGTGCCGCGCCACGAGGTGAAGGTCGCGAACGGGCGCGTGCTGGTGAACGCCGCGGCGGCGAGCCGGCGCGGCAAGAAGCCGCACCCCCCGCACCCGCTTGAGAAGATCGTGCGACGCGGCGAGCCCGGAGGGACGCCGCTTGACGCGCCGCTGCGCGTCGTCGGTATCTCGACGACCAACATGGACGTCGCTAACCCGCGCTACTCGACCAGCGACGCGCTGCTCGATTCGGCATTGGCCAGCGCGGGCGAACGCGGTGCCGCGACGCGGCTGATCCGGCTGGCAGAACTGAAATTCCGCGCCTGCGAGGGTTACTACTCGAAGGCCGCGCGCGCGTGCACCTGGCCATGCTCGATCACGCAGATGGATCCGACCGACCAGATGGATGGCGTGTACGAGGCCTTCACGCAGTGGGCCGACGTGTTCCTGATCGCCACGCCGATCCGCTGGGGGCAGGCCTCGTCGCTCTACTACAGAATGGTCGAGCGCATGAACTGCATCCAGAACCAGGAGACGATCGCCGATCGCGTGCTGTTGCGGGACAAGATCGTCGGCCTGATCGTGACCGGCGGCCAGGACAACATCCAGGCCGTGGTGGGCCAGATGATGACGTTCTTCGGCGAACTCGGCTGCCAGTTCCCGCAGTTTCCGTTCATAGCACACTCGCGCGGCTGGTCGCATGAGGACATGGAGAACAACGTGCGCATCGTGCGGCAGAGCGCCGAACTGCACGAGGGGGCGGCGGCGCTCGCGCAGCGCTGCCTTGTGACCTCGCGCGCTCTGCTCGACGCGCGCGTCGCGAAGGATCGCGTGAGCCGCGGCGGGCGCAAGGCGCACCGGCTGGGCGGCGCCGAGAGCGCGGAGTGAGGAGCGCCGCCGCGGGTGCGTCCGTGAGGCCGGCCTACTGGCCGCCTTTCAGGTAGGCCTGCACGTCGGCGGCGCGCCGCTCGGCGAGTGCGGCCAGCGGCGCGAGGCCTGCTTGCGCGAACTTCTTCGCGAGTTTGTCGAAATTGCGCACGCGCGCCACCAGCAGGTTGCCGCCGACCAGGCGCGGGTCGAGCAGCAGGTCGGACTGAAGGCGCGGGATGGACACGGAGTCGCCGGACAGTTCGCGGAACTGGATCTCGCCGACGTAGATCACGCAGAGTTGGCCCTGCGCGTCGAAGAGCAGGCTCGCCGGGAGCGGAATTTCCTCGCTCCTTGGCAGCACGTCGGAAAGCGCGATGGCGATCGCGTCCAGCGTCGCCGGGCTCGCGACGCCCGCGAGTTTGTCAAAATTGCGCTCGGTCAGCCACGCGCGGGCCGTCTGCGGGTCCGCACCCTCCTCGACCAGCATCGGAACGATCTTCATCCCGGCGTTGGCGAGGAAGTTCCGGCGGCGCTTGAACATCTCGAACTCCTCGGAGCACGCCGCGCAGGTCGTCGAAAAGAGGTTCACCAGCACCATGCCGCCGGCGAAGTCGGCGAGGGTCCGGTCCGGCGTGTCCCAGCCGGGCAGCGGCAGCGCGGACATGGGAAGGCGGCTCAACAACGGGACGCGCGAAATGTTGCGCCGCTCGGAGGCCTGCGCCGGCGCGGGCGGCGGTCCGAGCAGCGCAGTCACGGCGCTCTTGCCCACCGGGACCGCGGTCCCGGCGCCCTGCACCAGCAGCCAGCGCGCGTTGGGCGCGAGGCCGGTGAAAATCTCCTCCGCGCCGCCCGGCCAGCGCACGCGCACGCGGTCCACTGCAACGGCGGCGCCGAGACCGAAGTGCAGGCGCTTCGAGGACATCGAGAGGATGCCCTCGCCAGCGCGCAAGGTGTCGCGCAGGCGCATGCCACCGGCCTCGACAAGGATCTGCGCGCCGATGGCATCGCGGTTGCAAGTCCGGCCTACGAGGTCAATCTGCAGCCAATTGCCCGGATTGGGCCAGCGGTTGAGCATCATGCGCAGTCGCGGCGCGTTGCGGCTGCGCAGCACGAGGTCCTGGCGGCCGTCCTCGTCCCAGTCGAGGCGTGCGCAGGCGCGGCCGTCTTCGATGTAGTCGGCTCCGGTGAGACCGCTGATGTCCGCGAAACGCACCCCTCCGAGATTCAGGAACACGCGGTTCGATTCGCGGCCGCTCCACGACATGGACTGGTCCTCCACCAGCATGTTCATCGTGAACCAGGCATCTTTGTACTCCTCGGTGAACTCTTCGCCCTCTACGCTGGATTGCGACGCGACGCGCCGCCAGAACATGCTTCACAAGTCGGCGGTCTGCCTGCCGGTCAGGAAGCCGTTGGGGGCGTAGATGTCGGGCTTGCCGTCGTTGTCAAGTTCGAAGAACAGCGAACCCCAGCCCCACAGGCCCACCGCGACGCCAGCCTCGTCGGTCGCGTCGGTGAAGGTGCCCTTGCCGTCGTTGAGAAGCAGCGAGTTGCCGCGCGCGTGCCGCAGGTAGTTCTGGTGCAGGTCGACGTCCTCGCCGCCGAGGAACTGGTCGGACTGTGTTGCGATGCGGCGGCCCGCCGAAGAGAACATGTTGGTGACGTACAGATCCAGGTCGCCGTCGAGGTCCACGTCCCCGAAGGTGGCGCCCATGCCGGCGGCCATGTCATCGCAGCCGCGCTCGACCGCTACGTCGCGGAACCGGCCCTTCTCGTTGAGATAGAGGTTGTTGCGCCCGAAGTCGTTGACGACGTAAAGATCCTGGTCGCCGTCGTCGTCAATGTCCTCCCAGACGCCGATGAAACTGTACTTGTTGTTGTTGTGGCCGAATCCTGCCTCGTCGGTTGCGACGCGCAGGCGGCGGCCTCCTTCGTTGCGCCAGAAGATGTTCGGCGCCCCGTTGGTGGCGTCATAGTAGGGGTGCGGAACCGTGTTGAGCACGCCGCCGGTCTTGTAGCGGCAGGCGTAGAGGTCGAGATCTCCGTCGTTGTCGGCGTCGGCCGCGGAGAGCGAGTAGATCTCCTCGTTTCCGGAGCCGGCGATTCGCGTGGCCTGGAAGGATCCGCGGCCGTCGTTCCAGCACATCCCGATGTCCTGTCCGATGCTGATCGCGAGATCCTGGAACCCGTCGTTGTCAAAATCAGCGATGAGCGCGCTGCGCGTCTTGTCAAGGAAATCCAGGCCGGCCGGAGCGGAGGACTCTACGCCCTTGCCGTCCGGTCCCCACAGCCACAGCCGGTTCGGCAGGCCCGCCTGCTGGCAGAAGTAGATGTCGTCATGGCCATCGCCGTTGACGTCGCCCACCGCGAGGCCCTGTAGGCCGATGAATGACTTGCCGAGAATCTTGTCAACCCGGTCGGTCCAGTCCTCGGTTCCGACCAGGATCTGTTGCTCGTAGCCCGGCGTGTCGCCGAAGATCGGGATCGAGTGGTCGGGCAGCAGCCCGGTCGGTCCGGAGACTTCTTCGTAGCGCAGCACGCGAATCCCCGACAGCGCGACGTCCTCGTCCGACGCGCCGACTTTCCAAGAACTCTCCAACTCGACGTTCCATTGCAACGCGAAGCCGTCCAGCACCGCGTGCGTGTGCAGGAACACCTGGATCCGGAACGCGTCCTGGCCGTCCAGATTCACGCTCACCAGTTTCATCATGAAAGTGCCGATCTGCGCGCCCTCGCCCGACATGGTCCGGAAATTCTTCGCCAACTCCGGCAGAGCCTCGCGCCCGAATTCCTCCGACGGAACCGACTTTGCGCGCCGCACGGCGATGGTGCGGTCGTTGTAGACGGTCTCGAGCGTCGGCCGAAGCACGCTGCAGCGGAAGCCCTCGGCGAAGCGGATCTCGGAAAAATCCTTGCCGCGCACCAGATCGTCGAGGAAGTGCTTCAGAATCGGCTTGGCCGCGTCGTGCAGAACCTCCGAGCGCCACGCATCGGCCTTAGGATCTATTCGACGCTGGTTTTCCGCTGCCCACTCCGGCGTCTGCTCCGCGGGCCGGGTGCGCAATGTTTCCTGCTGCGCTCCGGCAGCCGTCGCAACGATCATTGAACAGGCAGCCGCGGCGAGACCGAGCAGGGGGCGTGTGCGGGCGGGCATCCGAATAGGATATATCGGTTCGCCGTCGCGGAGCACTTCAGCAGCGCGTCCGGCTATGATTTGCCGCCATGAGCGCGTCGAACGCCGCCCCGCAGGCGCCCAAACTCTCGCGGCGCAAGAAATTCTTATTCACTCTAATACTTTTCGCAATTGCTGGCCTGCTTTTCGAACTGGTCCTGCGGATCCTGCAGCCGGAACTGTACGCGCTTTCGATGGCCGAGCGGCGCAGCCATGTGTACCGCGACTGGTGCAAGCGCGACCTCGCCGCCGACGTGCGGGTTCACTACACGAAATCGCGCGGCGACGGCGCCAAGGCCCTCGACTACGAATTGGCAACCGACGGGTTCGGGCTGCGCCGATCGAATCCGGAGACTCCGCTGGAGCGGAACTGGCAGGGCGCGCCGCGCCACGTGATCCACTGCCTGGGCGATTCGATGACGATGGGCTGGGGCGTCAAGCCGGAGGAGTCCTACCCGGAGCAACTGCAGGAACTGATGGGGGACCCGTGGCTGGTACTGAACCTCGGCGTGGACGGGATCGGCGTGCGCGACGCGGCCGAACGATCGCGCCGCCTCGCCGCCGAGTTCCCGCCCGACGCCGCGATCCTCTTTCCCTTCAAGAACGACATCGGCGAGGACGCGGCCGACGTCCGCCACGACCGCCGCTCCGGCTTCCGCCACGCGCTCGGCTCCTTCACGGACGCGCTGGTGCGCTCGCTGTGGATCGCGCAGACGCCGGTGGTCGCCAAGATGGCGTTCCGCGGCGGCGAGTCCATGGACGTGCCGCTCGAAGTAATGATTGATTACATCGGCCCGGACATGACGGCGGAAACGTGGCAGACCCTCTCGCGCGGCGCGCCGACGCCCGCCGGACCTTCCGTCGCGGCATTGCAGCGTTTCGCAGACGAATGCGCGGCGGTCGGCCGGCCGTTCTTGGTGATCTTCGCGCACGGCAACATGTACGCGTACTCGATGGCGCGCTATTGTCGCGAGCAGGGGATTCCCTACCTGCCGGTCCCGGTCGGCTACTCGCGGCACCTCAAGACCGACTTGCACCTCAATCCCGAGGGCTGCCGCGTGCTGGCCCAGGCCGTGCATCTCGCGCTGATGACCGGCGAGGGCGTCACCGGCCCGTGGACGCCGCTGCGCTGACTCTTCAGTTCTTCAGCATCTCGCGCACTGCGGCTTCGCGCCGCGCGCACTCTTCTGCAGCCGCGTCGAAGCCGAGGTCCGCGAATTTCCGCGCGAGGCCCGCGAAATCGCGCACCACCGGCGCAAGCAACCGGCCGCCGCACAGTTTCGGATCGAGCGGCGCGTCCGTCGGAAGACGCGCGAGCATTTCGAGGTCGGCCGCGAGGTCCTTGAACTTGACGGCGCCGGCATAGATCACGCAGACTTGGCCCTTCGCATCGAGCAGCAGGCTGAACGGCAGAGGCACGTCCTGTTCGCCGTAGAGCACTTCCTCGAGCACGGTGCGGATCGCCGCCTGCAGACCGGCATCGGCGGTGCCGGCGGACGCGTCCAGCCCGCGCTCGGCAAGGATCGTGCGCGCGGCGGCGGGATCCGCGCTCTCCTCGACCAGCATCGGCACGACTTTCAGTCCGAGGCGCGCGAGCGGGCCGCGGCGGCGCTGGAACATCTCGAACTCCTCGAGGCAGGCGGCGCAGGTCGTGGACCAGAAGTTGACGAGCACCGGCGCGCCGGCGAGATCGGAGATCGAGCGTTGGGGTGCGTCCCATCCGGGTAACGGCAGCGGGCCGAGCGGGATCCGGCTCACCAGCGGCACGCGCGTGACTTCGCGCACCTCGGCTGCTTCCGCCGGATCCGGCCTCGAGGCCAGCAGCGCGGCGGCCGGAGCCTTTGCGGCCGGCTGCGCCTCGCCCGCACCCTGCACCAGCCTCCAGCGCGCGTCCGCGCCGATGCTGCGGAAGGTCTCCTCCGCACCTCCCGGCCAACGCACGATCACCCGGTCCACCGCGGTCGCGCTGCCCAGGCCGAAGTGCAGCCGCTTCGAGGAACAGGCGAGGAATCCCTCGCCGGCGCGCACCGAGCCGAGCAGCCTGCGGCCGCCTGCCTCGACGATCACTTGTGCGCCGACCGCGTCGCGGTTGCATTGCGCGCCGGCCAGGTCCAACTGCAGCCAATGGCCGGGCTTCGGCCAACGGTTGAGCATCAGGCGCAGGCGCGGCGCGTTGCGGTTGCGTAGCACGAGATCCTGACGGCCGTCCTCGTCCCAGTCGAGACGCGCGCACGCCCGCCCGTCCTCCAGCCAATCGGCTCCGGTCAGGGCGCTGATGTCGGCGAAGCGCCCGCCTCCGAGATTCGCGAACACGCGGTTCGCTTCGCGGCCGCTCCACGAGAGTTGCCCTTGTTCGGCAAGCATCTGCATGCTGGCCCAGGCGTTCCGGTACTCGTCGGTCGCCTCCTCGCCCGCCTTGCCCGACTGCGACGTCACGCGCCGCCAGAAAAAACTTCACAAGTCGGTGGACTGTTTGTTGGTCAGGAAGCCGTTGGGCGCGTAGATGTCCGGCAGCCCGTCGTTGTCCAGTTCGAAGAACACCGAGCCCCAGCCCCACAGACCGACCGAGATGCCTGCGGAATCGGTGGCGTCCTTGAAGTGGCCCTTGCCGTCGTTCAGCAGCAGCGAGTTGCCGCGCGCGTGCCGGATGTAATCGGCGTGGATCTCGGGATTGCGGCCGTTCATGAAGCGGTCCGGTTGGGTGGCGATGCGGCGGCCGGCCGAGGAGAACATGTTGGTCACGTAGAGATCCCAGTCGCCGTCGAGGTCGGCATCGGCGATGCTGATGCCCATCCCGGCGGCGAGATCCTCGGCCCCGCGCTCGGCGGCGACGTCGTGGAACTTGCCCTTCTCGTTCAGATACAGATTGTTCCGTCCGAAATCGTTCACCACGTACAAGTCCTGGTCGCCGTCGTGGTCCAGGTCCTCCCAGCAGGCCGCGAGGCTGTAGCGGTTGTTGTTGTGGTCGAAGCCGGCCTCGGCGGTGGCGATCCGGAAGCGCCGCTGGCCCTCGTTGCGCCAGAACAGATTGGGGGCGCCGTTGGTCGCGTCGTGATACGGCACCGGCACCGCGTTGAGCAGGCCCTTGCGCGCGTAACGGCAGGCGTAGAGGTCGAGGTCGCCGTCGAGGTCGGCGTCGCCCGCGGCGAGCGAGTACGTCTCGGCGGCGCCTTCGCCGGCGATGCGGTTCACCGCGAAGCGGCCGCGCCCGTCGTTCCAGTACATCGCGATGTCGGGGCCCATGCTGGTGGCGAGATCCGGGAACCCGTCGCCGTCGAAGTCGGCGATCAGCGCCGCTCGCGTTTTGTCGAGAATGTCAAGTCCGGCGGCGGCGGATGCTTCCACGGCGCCGCCGTCGGCGCTGCGCAGCCATAACCGATTCGGCAGCCCCGCCTGTTGGCAGAAAAACAGGTCGTCGTCGCCGTCGAGGTCCAGATCGCCGACCGCGAGGCCTTGCGCACCGATGAAGGAATGCCCGAGGATCCGGTCCACGCGGCCGAGGTAATCCTCGGTTCCGAGGAGGATTTCTTCGCGCCAGCCCTCCGTGCCGCCCAGAACCTCCTCCGAGAAATCCGGCAGCAGGCCCGACGGGCCGTCCACCTCCTCGTAGGAGAGGAGGTTGACTGCCGCGAGCGCGACCTCCTGATCGCTCGTGCCAACCTTCCAGGCGGTGTCGAGCGAGAGATTCCACTGCAGCACCCGTTCGCCTGCGCGCGCGCCTGCGTGCACGAAGACGCGGATCCGGAAGTCCTTCTCGCCGTCGAGATCCACGCTGACCAGTTTCAGCAGGAAGTTGCCGACCTCGGCCCCTTCGCCCGCCGGCGCGCGGAACGCGCGCGCCAGTTCCTCCAAAGCGCTTGATGGAAAGGTCTTGCCGGGGATCGCGAGCGCGCGCCGCACGGCCAGCGTGCCGTTGGTGAAGACCGTCTCGACCTCCGGCCGGAGCGCAGTGCAGCGGAAGTCCTCGGTGAAATGGACGTCCGCGAACTCCTGGGCTTTCAGCAGATCCTCGACGAAATGCTTCAGGATCGGCTTCGCGGCGTCGTGCAGTACCTCGGACCTCCAGGCGTCGGCGCCCGGGTCGAGCCGGCGGCGACCGTCTTCGGCCCACTCCGGCTCCTGCTCCTGGCCGCGCAAGTCAAAGGATTCCTGCTGCGCGGCGAGCGGCGCGGAGGCTGCGATGATGAACGAAAGCGCGCAGGCGCGGAGGCAGCGCATGCCCTCATCCTACCGCGAACCGCTAGAAGAGTGCGTAGATGAAAGGTCCGAGCCCCGTGCTCGAGAGCAGCACGAGTCCGCCGAGCAGCAGCAGGATGACCAGGATCGGCAGCATCCACCACTTTTTGCTATGGCGAAGATAAGCCCAGAATTCCGCGAAGAAGCCCTGCTTCGGACCTTGGAGGCTTTTCGAGAAGTCCTGCTCGGCGCTGGGGTCGCGAGGGTCGGTCACGGCGGCTCGGATTCTACCCGATCGGCATCTCCGGGCCGCCGTCTTGAACCCGCGCACTAGAACCCGAGCATCAGTTGCACGAAGGCCCAGAGTTGATCGTCGCCATTCGCGATCGCGTCGCCGGCCAGGAACTCCGACACGCCGAGCCACAAGTCGGCCTCCTCGAAAACCTTGCCGCGCAGGGTCAGGTCCACTTCCATGCCCAGATTGCTCTCGCCGGCCGCGCCGACCAGGCCGCCCTTCAGATCCGGCAGGACACCGTTGTCCTCGGCCAGGGACAGCAGGTGGAAGGCGCCGTACAGCCTCCAGTTGCCATTGATCCTGTAGCCGGCGTAGATCTGGGTATCCAGGACGTTTGTCAAACGGAACAGGTCCTGGTAGCCGAGGATCTTGTGCGGCGACTCGAAGAGCGGCTTGAAGGCGTCGTCGTTGCCGTCCGCGGCGTCGTCGTCGCCCGTGGCGTAGAGGACGTTGAGGCCGACGTTGAAATCCTCGCCCACCGGCGTGCCGATGTCGCCCGTCGCGACCATGCCGCCGGCGTCGAGTGCGCCGTGGTCGCCGGACTGTTGCGCGGCCTCGACCCTTAGCGCCACGCCGTCTTTCTGCGCCCACCTGAAGCGGCCGCCGAACGTCATGTCGTCCGTGCCCGTGCCGCCGTCGCTGCGGTCGTCGCGCACCAGCGCGTAGGCTTCGACGGACCAGTCGTCGCGGGGAATGCCGAAGTAAATGCCGCCGAAGGACTGGTCCACGCCGGCGAGGACCGCCTGGCCCTCCACGGGTTGGACGTAGAACACGTCGGCCCAGTACCAGTCGTCCTTGCGGCGAACGCGGATGCCGTCGAAGGACTTGCCGGTGGGTCCCCAGTCGGCCGGGCTGATCAGCAACTCGTCGCCGTAGGACATCTCGAAGCGGCCGACTTGCAGGTCGGCCATGTCGGCGACGCCCGTCAGTTCGCCGAAGGCTTGGCGGACCATGGACACGGACGCGGTGCCGTCCGTGAACACCACTTCCTGCAGTTGCAGGAATCCGCGCACATGCTCGTTGAGGGCGGCATTCGCCGAAAGGCGGAAGCGGCCGTGCGAGGCGGTGTCGGCGTCGGCGCCCATGACGGCGGGGCTCGGGTCGCGGGTCTCGGTGCGGAACCGGAGTTCCCCGCCGAGGGTGATCTGCGTGTCGCCCTTCACGACGACGGTGCCCTGCGGGTCTTGCGTCGCGAGGGCGAGCAGGAGGGAGGTAAGCATGGTTTCCTTGGGCCCGCGGATGCGCGAGCATGCGAGCATTGGACAGCCTTCCCTTGACAAGTTCAATCATTTCCCCCGCTTCCCGCGCTAATCCGGCAGCGCGGGGGGCTGATAATCCAGCCTGATCCGGTGGATCGCCTTCTCTTTCGCAGCGGAAACAGGTTCTGGACTCCATCACTCGAATTGACGCGGAGATCCGCGCTCCGCGGTTATTTTTCCTGCTCGCGGGGGAATACCCGACCTCGCTCCCATCCACCACCCGACGGATACGACCATGAACCTGATCCTCCGACCCATCGTGCTCGCGGCCGCGCTCGGAAGCGCCTTCGTGGCCTCCTCCGCCGCGGCCGGCGCGCAGACCAAGGACTGGGGCGAATTCAAGCCCTCCGCCTCCTACCAGATACTCGACGCCATGCTCGAGGACGCCGCGGACGACGTCGTCCGCGTCGGCGCCCGTCCGACCATTCTGTCTCGGCAGATGGCGGTCGTCACTACCGCCATGTACGACGCGTGGGCGGCCTACGACGAGAAGGCCGTCGGCGTCCACACCGGCGGCAGACTGCGCCGGCTCGCTGCGGAACGCACCGTGGACAACAAGCGCAAGGCGATGGCCTATGCGGCCTACCGCACGATCCTCGACCAGTTTCCGTTGACCGCCACGCACATCACCGATCTGATGAAGGCCTGGGGCTACGACGTGGCGGATCTGTCCATGGATCTGGCCAAGCCGGCCGGCATCGGCAACTTCGCTGCGCGCGAGAACCTGGCTTTCCGCCATCAGGACGGATCGAACCAACTCGGCGACGAGGTCGGCTGCAACGGCAAACCCTACTCGGACTACACCTTCTACACGCCGGTCAACACGGTCTCGGACATCCGCGATGCGGACCGCTGGCAGCAGATCGCCTTCGACGACGGCAAGGGCGGCAAGGTCACGCCGAACTTCCTGACTGCCTACTGGTACCGGGTCAAGCCCTTCGGCCTCGAGTCCTCGGCCCAGTTCCGCCCGCCGCCGCCGCCGAAGGTCGGCAGCGAGCAGTTGAAGAAGGAAGTGGACGAGTGCATCGGCTTCAACGCGACGCTCACGCCCGAGCAGAAGGCGGTCGTCGAGTTCATGCGCGACGGCCCGCGTTCGACCGGCCAGTCCGGCCACTGGTTGCGCTTCGCGCAGGCGGTGTCGCGCCGCGATCACAACAATCTTGACACCGACGTGAAGATGTACATGGCGGTTGCCAACACCGCGATGGACACCTTCATCGCCGCGTGGGAATGCAAGCGCTTCTACGACTCTTCCCGCCCGTGGACCTTGATTCACAGTTACTACAAGGGCAAGGACATTGACGGCTGGCTTGGGCCGGGCAAGGGCGTCACGAAAATCAAGGGCGAGAACTGGATCCCGTACTCCCCGTCCACCTTCGTCACTCCGCCCTTCCCGGGCTACGTGTCCGGCCACAGCACCGTCAGCGCGGGCTGCGCCAAGATGCTGGAGCTCTTCACCGGCAGCGACCGCTTCGGCGACGAAGAGGAGCGCACCGCCGGATCCATGACCGAACAGGGCTTCGACTGCAAGGCGATGCAGGCCGTCCACGGCAAGATGTCCGATGACGACCGGCTCACTTGCGACGTCGCCATGAAGCTGCCGACCTTCACCGCGACCGCAGAGATGGCGGGGATCTCGCGCGTGATGGGGGGCTACCACATCCAGGCCGACAACGTCGAGGGACTGAAGATGGGGGGCGCTGTCGCACAGTACATCTGGCCGAAGTGCCAGGCGTATTTCAACGGCACTGTCAACTAGCAGGCTGCTGAAAAAGTGCTTTCGTCCCGGCGCGAGCGATCGCGGCCGGGATCAAGGAGCTGGGTTCCGCGCGGACGAGGAGGATCTTCCGATCGGCCTCACGACCGGCCGGCACGGGCGACGTGCGGGCTGGCCGCTTCTCTTCGTGTTCGTGGAGAATTTTCCAATAATGAACAAATTCTCGCGGCCACGATCATCAGGGATATTCTTGCCGCTGCGGAGTAGCATGAGCACCGATACCATCCCGACGATCCATCAGCGCGCGCTCGCGGTGACGACAGCATGGATGAAGGGCCATGGCGTCAAGACGCTGCGCATCTGCGTCGGGCTGGTATATTTCTGGTTCGGCGCGCTCAAATTCGCTCCGGACTTCTCCACCGAGGATTCCTACCTGCCGGGGGCGACGATCCGAGTCCTCTCGCTCGGCCTGCTGGACAACGGCCAGGGCATCCACGTCCTGGCGGTCTGGGAGTGCTTCATCGGCTTTTGCCTCGTCACCGCGGTGCTCGTTCGTCCCGCCCTGATGCTGCTGCTAGCGCATTTGGCCATCATGTTCATACCCGCGATCGCTTGGCCGCAGCAGGTGTGGCGCGCCTTCCCCTTCGGACTCACGCTCAAAGGCCAGTACATTGTCAAGAACCTCGTTTTCATCGCCAGCGCCCTCATGCTGGTGGCGAAACTGGAACGGAGGCCTGCGCCGGCGTCCGGGACGCCGGTCGGCCGTCTCTGCCGCGCCTTCGACGACCGGCTCACCGCCTGGGTGCGGCGCCACGGCCTGCTCTGTGTGCGCATCGGCATGGGCGTCGTGTACCTGTGGTTCGGTGCACTCAAGTATTTCCCCGGGGTCAGCCCCGCGGAGCAACTTGCCGCGAAGACCGTCGAGCAGATCACCTTGGGCCTGATACCGCCGCCGATCGGGCTGCCGGTCCTCGCGGCCTGGGAATGTTTCATCGGCGCCGGCCTCCTGGCCGGCCTGCTTCCGCGCACGATCCTCGTGCTGATCTTCGCCCACCTGGTCGGCACCTTCACTCCGCTCTTTTTCTTCCCGGAGGAGATCTGGACCACGTTCCCATTCGGCCTCTCCCTCGAGGGCAAATACATCGTGCGCAATCTCGTACTCTACGGGGCCGCGCTGATGATCGGAGCGGAACTTGCGTCCAAGCGGCGGGAGGCCCTTCAGGACAACCGCGCGGAACTCCGGGATGCGCTAGCCACGCGGCCACCGGACACGGTCTAGCAGGACTATGAAAACCTCATTCCGTCCCGGATGCGGACCTCACGGCCAATCTCGGCGTCGCAGGAACCTGCACCTATTTCCCAATAGGCGGGTAGCCCGACTCCTGGATCTCGGCCGCGATGTCTCGCACTGGGATGAAAGCAATTCTCATCGTTCTGCTAGAACTGCCGGAAATACCGCTCGCGGTTCTTCGCGGCCGGATACTGCTGCCAGTACGTCGGCGCCGCGCGGTCGAACTTGCGCTGCAGCGGGTCCTTGCCGAGCAGCCGGAAACCGAGCGCCACGAGCGTGATCATGACGTACCACATGAGGCCGAGCACCAGGTACGAGAGCACGATCCCGATCGGGAAAGCGACCACGGTCAGCGCGAGATACAGCGGCAGATTCGCCCTCGGGAACGCCAGCGCGGCCGCTCCGCTGATGCAGGCGGCGATCCAGCAGGCGAGCGCCCAGTTCGGATGGCCCTTCGCGTGCAGCCACCAGCCGAGCAGCCCGAAGAAGACCAGCGCCGCGGCACCGAAGACGCGCAGTTTGGATGGGGCGGGCTTGAGGTCGAGCGCGATCATGGCTTCAGTCGAGTTCGAAGGCGGCGAGGTGCTTTTTCTGGTCGAACTCGGGTCGCCGCGGTTGATCTTCCTTCAACAGCACGCAGTCCTCGACGACCAGGACGTCCATCTCTGTCACCATGAAGCAGCGGTAGGCGTCCTCCGGGGTGCAGACGATCGGCTCGCCGCGCACGTTGAAGGAGGTGTTGATCATCACCGGGCAGCCGGTGCGCCCCGCGAATTCCTTCACAAGACGGTAGAAACGGCCGTGCCGCTCCTCGTCCAGCGTCTGGATGCGCGCGCTGTAGTCCACGTGCGTCACCGCCGGGATCTGGGAGCGCGCGACCTTCAGTTTCGCGATGCCGGTCAGCCCCTGATCGGCGCCGTTCGTGGCGATCCGCTTGTCCTCGCGCACCGGAGCGACGATCAGCATGTAGGGGCTGTCCTCGTTCGGGCGGGTCTGGAACCATTCGTCCACTTTCTCGCGCAGCACGACCGGCGCGAAGGGCCGGAACGACTCGCGGTACTTGATCTTCAGGTTCATCGTGGACTGCATCTCGCGCGAGCGCGCGTCGCCGATGATGCTGCGCGAGCCCAGCGCGCGCGGCCCGAACTCCATGCGGCCGGCGACGTGCCCGACGACCTTTCCGGATTCCAGCAGCCCGGCGACGGTCGCGAGGAACTCGGCCTCGCCGGGGATGTGCCGATAGACGGCGCCCGCGGCCTCGAGTTTGGCGCGCACCTCGGCGCTGGACCAGGACGGTCCCAGCAGCGATCCGCGCTGGAAATCCTTGCCCCGCGCCTCGCGCGGCTTGTCGAGAAGTTGATGCCAGGTGAAGAGAGCCGCGCCCAGCGCGCCGCCGGCGTCGCCCGCCGCGGGTTGGATCCACACGTTCTCGAAGGCCCCGTCCCGCAGGATCTTGCCGTTGCCGACGCAGTTCAGCGCCACGCCGCCGGCCATCACCAGGTTGCGGGCGCCGGTAACCTTGCGCGCGTGGCGCGCCATCCGGACCATGACTTCCTCGGTGACGGCCTGGATAGACGCGGCGATGTCCATCTCGCGCTCGGTGACCGGGGACTCGGGTCTGCGCGCGGGACCGCCGAACAGATCCTCGAACTTCCGGGTGTGCATCTGCTCCTGGTGGCAGTACCCGAAATAGGACATGTCAAGCCGGAAGGAGCCGTCCTCCTTCAGGTCGAGCAGGTTCTGCAGAATCGAGTCCTTGTAGCGCGGGACCCCATAGGGAGCGAGTCCCATCAACTTGTACTCGCCGGAGTTGATGCGGAAGCCGGTGAACGCGGTGAAGGTCGAATAGAGCAGGCCGAGCGAGTGCGGGAAGCGCAACTGCTGCAGCATCTCCATCTTGTTGCCGCGGCCGCGCCCGACGCTCGCCGTCGCCCACTCGCCGACGCCGTCCATGGTCAGGATCGCGGCCTCGTCGAAGGGGCAGGGGAAGAAGGCGCTGGCCGCGTGCGACTCGTGGTGCTCGGTGAAGACGATGCGGCCGGAGTACTGCCCTCCCAGCCCGTTGTGGATCTCCTTCGAGAGGTGCAACTTGCCGCGGAGCCACATCGGCACCGCGATCCGGAACATCCGGAAACCGCGCGGCGCGACGCCGACCCAGGTCTCGAGCATGCGCTCGAACTTCAGCAGCGGCTTGTCGTAGAAGGCGACCGCGCCAATCTGGTGCGCGCCGATCCCGGCTTCCTGAAGGCACCACTCGATGGCATGCTTCGGGAATCGGTGGTCGTGCTTTTTACGGGTGAAACGCTCCTCCTGGGCCGCGGCGACGATCACGCCGTCCCGCAGCAGGGCCGCAGCGGAATCGTGGTAAAAGGCGCTGATGCCGAGGATGTACATCGCTGGCCCCGAATGGATGGGACATTCTATCTATCGTCCCGGACCGCCGCCCGCCTGATGGAGGTCCGATGAAGGTTCCCCCGCGCCCTGGCCCGCTGTCACGCGCCTCGGGACGCCTGCAGGAATGGGTTCTCACGCACGGGGTCAAGACCGTCCGGCTGTGCATCGGCGTGGTCTACTTCTGGTTCGGCGCGCTGAAGTTCGCGCCGGTGGTGCCGATCGAGGAGGTCTATCTTCCGGGGCGGGTGGTCTCCGCGTTGACGCTCGGCGCGCTCGACGGCGCGGACGGCACGCTGGTGCTCGCGGTGTGGGAATGTTTCATTGGATTCTGCCTGGTCGCCGCGATCGCGCTGCGGACCGCTTCTCTGCTGATGTTCGCCCACCTGCTGATCATGTTTCTGCCGATGCTGCTGTGGCCGAGGCAGGTGTGGTCCGTCTTTCCGTTCGGCCTCACGCTGAAGGGCCAGATCATCCTTGACAACCTGGTGATGATCGCGTGCGGGATGGTGCTCGCCTCCTCCGTCCCGCGCGGATTCACGCGCCCGCGCTTCGGCCGGCTCGGTCGCTGGGCTCGCGCGTGGGACGAGCGTTCCTCGAGTTGGATGGGGCGCCACGGCACGCTGTGCCTGCGCATCGCCATGGGCACGCTCTACGTGTGGTTCGGCGCACTGAAGTTCTTTCCCGGTTTCAGCCCGCTCGAAGGCTTCGCGACCCGGACCATGGAGGTGTTGGGCGCCGGGCTGATTCCGCCGCAAGCCGGGCTGATGGCGCTCGCGGTATGGGAATGCCTGATCGGCCTCGCGCTGCTGGCCGGCCGCGCCCCGCGCACCGCGCTGATCCTGATCGTCGCGCACATGGCCGCCACTCTGATTCCGTTGTTCGCGATTCCGCGGGAGATCTGGATCCAGTTCCCGTTCATCCTGACCTTGCCCGGCAAGTACCTGATCCGACACCTCGCGCTGTTCAGCGCCGCGATCGTGATCGCAACCGCGGTCGCCCAGCGCGCGAGCGGCTGGTCCGCCCACGTCAACCCCTTCCTCGGCCGGGCGGCTTCACGCCGCGAGGCCGGGCCACGGCCTCTCCAGCGCTGAAGCGGCATCCATGGAAGTCACCATCCGTCAACTCGAATACCTCGTTGCGCTGGCCGAACTCGAGAACTTCGGCCGCGCGGCGGAGCAGTGCTTCGTCACGCAGCCGGCGTTGAGCGCGCAGATCGCGCAACTCGAGAAGACGCTCGGCGTGCAACTGGTGGAGCGCGGGCGGAAGGTCAGCCTGACCCCCGCCGGCGAGATCGCGGTGGTCCGCGCGCAGCGGATCCTCACCGAGGTGCGCGACCTGCGCGACGAGGCCGCGGGTTTTCAGAATCCGCTGGTCGGCCGCATCCGGCTCGGGGCGCTGCCCACGGTCGCTCCTTACGTTCTGCCGCGCGTGATGCCGATGCTGCGCGAGCGCTACCCGCGGCTGCGCCTCTCGCTTCGCGAGGCGGGTGAGCGCGCACTCGTGGCCGGCCTGCACGCGGGCGAACTTGACGTGCTGCTGCTGACCCTCGGCCAGGATCTCGGTCCGGTAGAGGAGTGGGAGATCTGCCACGACAGTTTCCTGCTGCTCGCCCCCCCCTCGCATCCTCTGATCGGGAAGAAGGGACTTACGCAGGCGGATCTTCTGGATCACGAACTCCTGCTGCTGGAAGACGGGCACGGCCTGCACCATCACGCGGTCGAGGCCTTCAGCGAGCGCCTCGGCGGGGATTCCGACGATCTCCGCGCATCCTCACTGCACACTCTGGTGAGGATGGTTGCCAGCGGGCAGGGCATCACGCTGATCCCGGAGATCGCGGTGGCCACCGACCTGCATCCAGACCTCGGCCTCGCGCTGGCGCGCTTCGACCCTCCCGAGCCCAAGCGCGTGCTGGGCCTGGTGTGGCGGCGCGGAGCAATCCGCATGCGCGACTTCCGGCTCCTCGGCCAGGGCATCCGCAGCGTGCTCGGCGCGACTTGATTTTCGCGGGGTCGTCCGGCTAGCGGCCCAACAGGCCGGAGGAGAGTGGCCGCGGCCGACCGCCGGCGCCGGCCGACACTTCGAGTACGCCGTCGCCGCCGGCATTGAACCACGCGACGCGCAGCGGGTGCCAGCCCGCGCGCAGGCCGACGCGGCCCTCGCGGCGCTGCGTTCCGTGCACTCCGTCGTTCTCGACCACGAGCAGATCGCCGAGCCACAGGCGGCTGCCGTCGTCGCTGGCGACCGCAAAGGTGTAAATGTCGTCCGCGGGCGCGCGGAAGAAGCCGTCGAAGGCCAGTGCGGCCTGCTCCGCGCGCGGCGCGACCTCCGCCGTCGGCGCGTCGCATGTACCTTCCGCGGCGGCGGGCGCGTCGAGATCGAGATCGTCAAGGCTTTGCATGCCGCGCGTCCACGCGCGCCAACGCAGGCCCGGCTCGGGCGCGCGCACGAATACAAGCGGGCGCAGCAGGTCGCTCTCGCTCAAGCGCCGCACCGCGAGTTCCGCGATCTCGACGCCGTCCTTGCCGGGGGCGAAGGCCCGCGCGCGCACGCGCGCGCTGCGCTCGAGCGTCAGCAGGCCCGAGGCGAGGGTGGAGTCGCGCGTCGGATCGCTTCCATCGAGGGTGTAGCGGATTTCGGCTCCAGGCGTCGCGCACGCGAAGGCGAGGTGCGTTGACTCGAGGAAGTCGGGCTGCTCGCATGCGAGCGCGACGGACGGCGGCGCGAGGTGGAGTTGGATGGCGGAGATCCGCGGCGGTGCGGCGGACTCGTGGATGAGCAGGCGCACCTCGTCCGCGCGCGCGGGGGCGCAGCGGAGGATCCGCTTGCGGCCGATCGTGGTGCCGCGCGCGATCTCGCGCCACGCGCCGCCGGCCTCGCGCGCCTCCACGCTGAAGCGGCGCACGCGCTGGCCGCGCGCGAGGTCCTCGCGCAGCACGACGATATCGAACGTCGCGGGCGCGGACAGCGCGAGCAGTCCGTCCGCCTGCGGCTTCGCGCCGCGCGCCAGGTCCCGGTCGAAGGTGGCGTCGAGCAGCGTGCGCAGTTCCATCAGCCGCGCGGCGTCGCGCTCGTGCACCAGGCCGCGCCGGTCCACCGGCAGGTTCAGAAGCAGGTTCGCGCCGCGGCCGACCGAGCCGTACCAGATCTCCGCCAGACCGGCGAGCGACTTGACATCGTCGTCCTGGTCGGCGTGGTAATACCAGCCCGGGCGGATCGAGACGTCGCATTCGGCCGGGATCCAGTGCGTCCCGCCCTCTTGGCCCTGGTTCAGCACCGCCTGCGCGGGCGCGGCCGCGCCCGGCTCGAAGCCTGCCGGGCTGATCGTGCACCAGTTCGTCTCGCCGGCGAATCCATCCTCGTTGCCGACCCAGCGGCAGCCCGGGCCGACGTCGCTGAAGATCAGCGCGTCCGGCTGGAGCCGGTAGACCGTCTTGTGAAACAATTCCCAGTCGTAGACCTGGCGCCTGCCGTTCGGTCCCTCGCCGCAGGCGCCGTCGAACCAGACCTCGAAGACCGGCCCGTAGCGGATCAGCACTTCCTCAAGTTGCCCGGCGAAGGTGCGGTTGTACTCGTCCGTGCCGTACAGCGGGTTGTTGCGGTCCCACGGCGAGAGGTACACGCCGAATTTCAGCCCGAACTCGCGGCAGGCGTCGGACAGGTCGCGCAGAACGTCGCCGCGGCCGTCGCGCCAGGCGGAGGAACCCACGTCGTGACCGGTGGTGGCGGAATCCCACAGGCAGAAGCCGTCGTGGTGCTTCGCGGTCAGGATGATCGCCTTCATGCCCGCGTCGCGCGCGACGCGCGCCCACTGTCGGCAGTCGAGCGCGGTCGGCGCGAAGTTGTCAGGATCCTCCGCGCCCTCGCCCCACTCGCGGTCCGTGAAGGTGTTCATGTTGAAATGAACGAAGGCGTAGTACTCCAGTTCGTGCCAGCGCAACTGCTGCGGCGAGGGCAGTGCACCGTAGACGTCGTTCGCCGCGGCTGGGGCGACGGCGCCGAGTTCGGAGGGCGAGATCGGCTCGGGAGCCGCGCCCTGGATGCCACGCTTCAGGCCGAGCACCGCGCCGCCGGTCTTGTTGAACCATTCCACCTCGATGACGTGCCAGCCTTCAGCGAGGGCGATCGAGCCGGCAGCGCTCGCGGGCCCGTGCAAGCCGTCGAGATCCGCCACGGTGCGGCCGCCCACGCGCAGGCGCGCGCCGTCGTCCGACTCGAGCACGAAGTTCCACATGCCGGTGCTCGGCACGCGGACCCAACCCTCGAAGCGCAGCCCGACGTATTCCTCCGCGCCGCTCTCGCCGAGGCCGACCGCTGCCTCGATGCGCTGCTCGGCGGGAGTCAACGCCGTCCAGTCCGGCAGCGCATTCCAATCGCCGCGATATTTGCTGCGCAGCAGGCCGGGTGTCATTTCCCACCCCGGTGCCGGGTCCCTGGTGCCCGGCAACGGCGCTTCCTGGCGGAACTCGCGCAGCACCGTGGCGGTGACCGGTCGGCCGTCGTGGAAGGCGCGCACCGCAAGCAGGGCCGGAGCGGTCAACAGGATCGGGCCCTTGTATTGAACGCCGTTCTCGACCGGATCGCCTCCATCCAGCCGAAAGCGCAACTCCAGTTCCGGGGAGGAGGTTTCGATGCGCACTTCGATCTCGTCCACGAATGCGTCGCCCGCGGCGAGGATCATCGGCGCGCGATAGACCACCGGCGCGCCAGCGACGCGGAGTTCAACCACCGGACAATCCGGATCCCACGGCGCCGCCGGAAGGCGGACCAGCCAGTCGCCGCCGGATCTCTCGGTCGCGAGCGGCGCTCCGTCGGCCATCCGCGACGCGCGCACGGAATCGTTTCCCAATCCGGGCACGAGCAGCCGGCCGTCTGCGGGCCAGTCGAATACGTGCAGGAACAGCCGCGTGCCGCTGCCGTCGCGCTTGCGCGTGCAACGTCCCCAGGGCAGCACATCGAACGGAGATGCCTGCGTGCCGTGGATTGCCCCGCCGTGCAACTTCATCCAGCGGCCGATGCCCGCGAGCCGCTCCACCGCGCGCGGCGGAAACGTGCCGTCGGCGCGCGGCCCCACGTTCAGCAGCAGGTTGCCGCCCTTCGACACCACGTCAACGAGCAGGCGCACCAGGTCGGTCGTGCTTTTCCATTCCAGGTCGGCCTCGTTCCAGCCCCAGTGGCTGTTCATCGTGATGCACGATTCCCAATCTGCGCCGGGCAGACCCGTCGCCGGCACTTCCTGCTCCGGCGTGCCGAAATCGCCCGCGTAGCCCGGCCCAGTCGTCATGCCCGCCATTCCGCCGCGCCCGATGTCCACGCGGTTGTTGACGATCACGTCCGGCTGCAGCCTCCGGCACAGGTCGTACAAGGCCTGTCCGCGCTCGTGGCTCCACGTGTGTTCCCACTCGCCGTCGAACCACAGAACGCCGATCGGACCGTACTGTGTCAGCAGTTCCGTCACCTGCGCGTGCAGATACTTCACATATCGTTCCATGTCCGCGTCGCCCGCGGGCCGGTCCGCCTCCTCCCAGCCGCGGCGCGGCAGATAATCCGGATGGTGCCAGTCCATGATCGAGTGGTACCAGCACGGCTGCAATCCCCGCGCGCGGAACGCCCGCGCGATCTCCTGCATGATGTCGCGCCGATGCGGCGTGGACATGACGTCAAAATCCGAGGCGGCGGAGTCGAAAAGCGCGAAGCCGTCGTGATGCTTGGACGTGATCACTACATACTTCATGCCGGCCTCGTCCGCCATCCGCGCCCAGGCATCGGCGTCGAACTCGGTGGGATTGAAGCGCGCGAGCAGGCGGTCGTACTCGCCGACCGGGATGCGCGCCGAATCGCGGATCCACTCGCCGTAATTGCTGCCGCCGCCCCAGCGTCCGGCAGGGATGGCATAGAGCCCCCAGTGGATGAACAGTCCGAAGCGTGCTTCGCGCCACCAATCCATGCGCTCTGCGGGGGCGGAATTCTCCGTGGCCGCCGCGGCATCGGAGGCCGCGACGGGGGAATCGGCGCAACCGAGCGCCGCTAGACCGACCGCCAAGAGGCCGGCCAGGTACCAGGCGGAAGGCTTGACCATCGTGGGACCTATCCTAGGCCGAATCGGACCCATAAGAATAACTGCTGGGACAAGCATCGCCGATCGTTATCATCTCCGCCCATCTCGCCAGCCTCTCCGGGCGGCGAAACGAAACACATGAGATTCCCCACGATCCTGGCCGGCGGTCTGTCGGTCATCGCGCTCCTGGCCGCTGCCGCTCCGGCTTCGGCTCAACAAGAGGGTTCCTGGCTCGACCGCGTGAAGTTCAGCGCAGACATGCGCGCACGCGCCGAAGCCAACGACAACCTCAATCCCGCTGCGGATCGCCACCGCCTGCGCACCCGCTTCCGCTTCGGCGCGAAGTTCGACCTGGGCGAAGAGTGGTCCGCCGGCGTGCGTGCCCGTTCCGGCAGCGCCGACGACCCGAACAGCCCGCACCAGGACCTCGGCGGCACGGGTGGCGCGCTCTTCAACTCCTTCGAACTCGCGCTGGACCAGGTCTACGTGACCTACGAGCCGCAGTGCCTCGAAGGCTTCAGCACGACCTTCGGCAAGTTCTCCAACCCGATGAAGCGCAATCCGGTCTACGGCGACTTCATGTGGGACCAGGACGTGCAGCCCGAGGGCGTCCAGGTCACCTGGAACTGCCCGTGGCAGGACGACACCTTCACCGGCATCGGCGCCACGCTGGGCCAGTACGTGATCCTGGAGAACGGCGCCGCCGAGGACATCTGGTCCACCTTCACCCAGGTGTACGGCTCCGCCAGCCTTGGCGGTGCCGGCAAACTGGACGGCGCGATCTCCTACTACTTCGTCGGCGACACCACCCCGGACGGCGCCGTCAGCCCGCTGCTCGGAGACAACCAGGGCAACGCGGTGACCGCGACGGATTTCGCCTCGCAGTTCGGCGTGTTCAACCCGATGCTTGCGTGGAGCAAGGACATCTGGACCGTGTCCACGGAGTTCTTCAGCAACACGCGCGCGTTCGACGGCGCGGAGGACACCGGCGTCACGGTGGGCGGCGCGGTCAAGACCGGCATCGGCCGCTTCTACTACACCTACGCTTCGATCGGTCAGGACGCGGTCTTCTCGCCCTGGACCCAGGACGACTTCCTGCTCGGCACGAACATGAACTCGCACCTGATCGGCTGGAAGCGCCCGTTGAACGACATGACCACGCTGCACGTGTGGGCGCTGGCCTCCGAGGCCGACGACCCCGCGCTGGGCGGACCGGATGACCTGGTCTATCGCTTCCGCGTAGACCTCGACTTCGTCCTGCTCTAAGCGCTCCGCGCTCGCGCGCCCCGCGCCGGCACCGTCCGGCGCGGGGCGCCTTCTTTTCAGCCGAACATCTCGGTCCAGAAATTCGCGAAGAAGCCGAGGCCGATCCGGTCGGCGCCGCCGAGCATGTTCTTGTGGTGCCCCGGGCTGTGCCACCATGCGAGGATCGCGCCGCGCGGCGTGTCCATACCCCACGCGATGTTCTCGGCGCCAGCCGACGTGCCGAAGCGCGCCGCGCGGTCGCCCGGGCTCTTCTTGTCCGGCACTGGCGACTCGTGCGCGAAGAAGCCGAGTTCCTTCATGTCCTTGCTGTGATCCCGCCCGGCTTCGCACAACTTCGAATCATTGCGCTGCGCATGCAGTCCGAGTTGGATGCGAATCAGGTTGTGAACCAGAATGCCCGCGTATTCCTCGGGCAAGATCAGCACGCGCTCGTCGCGATTCGCGATCAACGTCTCGCGGTCGCGCTCCGTCATCGGAGTGGCGAGCAGGCACAGCCATTCCTGCTCCAGGTCAACCTCATCCTGCAGCGGATCCGGATGCGGCGGCGGCTCCTTGTTTGCGCCGGCGCCTGCGCGAGCAGCCGCCGCGTCGAGCGCGATCCACCCGTCGGCCGCCAGTCGCCAGACGTCCCACCAGTCGCGCAGGCCGTCCCGCGCGAACACCAGTTCCTGCTGCTCCCGCGCCAGGTCTGGGTCGCGTTCGAGCACGGCGGCGGGCGAGACCAGCAGCAGGTCGCCGAGTCGTGCCAGTCTGGGATCCACCTCCTCCGTGATGTGGTGCTTTTCGAGCGGCTCACGCGCGCTGACGGTCAGCGCCTCCGCGCGCAGGCGCGCGATCTCCTCGTCCGCTTTCTTGACGAGATGCGCGCCGAGCGTTTCCGGCGCCGACTTCTCGAAGTGGCGCAAGTAGCGCTCGCGGGCCTTGCGCCAGCGTTCCTCGTCCGACTCCAGCCGGTTCAGCGCGTAGCGCACCGCCTGCTTCGCGCCTTCTGCGCCGTGGTGCGCGACGATCAGTTCGACCGCCTCCTCGTGCGCCAGCCAGTCGGATTCGGGCGACCGCAGGCGCCGCATCAGTTCGCCGAGCGTCGGCACCGCGGGTTCCTGCGCCGGCAGGAAGAGCGGCGCGAGCAGCAGGAGCGCTTTACTCATGACTTAAGGGGGGGGCTGGCGGCAGCGGAGCCCCCGGCTCAGGCTGCAGATCCAGTCGCCAGAAGCCCAGATCGTGCCAGCAGCCGAACTTGAAGCCGACGGCGGGGAACCGCGCGACCGCGCGGAAGCCGAGCGTCTCGTGCAGCGCGATGCTCGCCGGGTTCGGCAGCGCGATGCCGCCGATCGCCGCGCGCCAGCCGCCGCGCCGCATGCGCGCGAGCAGTTCGCCGTAGGTCGCGCGCGCGACGCCGCGCCGCCGCACGCGCTCGTGCACGTAGATCGCGGTCTCGGAGACCCAGCGGTAGGCGGCTCGCGCGCGCCACGGATAGGCATAGGCGTACCCGAGCACTCCGGTCTCGTCCTCGGCGATCACCCACGGATGCTCCGCACCGATCGTACGGATGCGCCGCGCCATTTCGGCGGCGTCAGGCTCCTCCCACTCGAAGGAGATCACCGTGTCCCGCACGATCGGCGCGTAGATCGCGCGTACGCACTCGGCGTCGGCTTCGGTCGCGGTGCGGATCCGCATGCGGCCAATCAGGATACTCCGGTTCCATGGCCGACACGCTGCTCCCGCTTGCGGCACCATCGCCTTGATCACGCTGCTGCACGTGCTCGCGCCTGCGCACCAGGAGCCGGTCTTCCCGCGCGCGTTCAAGATCTCGCGCGCGGAGGTCTCGAAGGAAGGTGCGGCGGTCCATCGAGGTTCCAGAATGAGGCCTCGCTAGGATGGTCCCGATGCTGGCCCTGACTCTCGGGCTTCTGCTCGCCCAGGAGCCCGTGGCCCCCGAGCCCTGGATTGTCCTGCGACCGGCCTCGCTCCGCTCAAGTGCCGGCAGCACGTTGGCGGCCCGTGAGGACGGATCCATCTTCGTGTCGGGTCCGGAGCCTGCGACCGACATCTACGAACTGGAATGCGAGGTCCCGCTCTCCGGCATCGTCGCGCTGCGGCTCGAGGCCCTGCCCGATCCCGCGCTGCCGTCCGGTGGCGCTGGCCGGTCCGCGAACACGAACATCCGCGTCACCGAGATCGAGGTCGAGGCTGCGCCCGCCGACAAACCGAAGAGGGTGGAGAGAGTCGCCTTTCGCGCCGTGCACCAGCGGCGCGGCGACGCCGGCTCGGGCCGCCGGCTGATTGACGGGAATCTTTCCTCCTCCTGGGCGGTCCACGACTCGACCGGCGATCCCTGCGTCGTCGTCCTGGTCGCCGAAGCGCCCTTCGGTTTCGCGAAGGGCACTGCGCTGATAGTGCGCGTGCGCCAGGAGTCGCCGTGGGCGAACCACGCGCTTGGCCGCTTCCGCCTCTCCGTCACCGAGGACCCCGCCGCGGCCGACGCCTACACACCCAGGACCGACCCTCTCGCGCTGCGCGTGGACGCCGCGACCTGGAGTGGCATCCAGTTCCTGCTGCAGCGCCAGCACCCCGACGGCACGTGGATGAATTGGTTGGAAGCGCATCACTACGCCGGCACCGCCTCGCTGTGCGGATACTCGCTGTACAAGGCCGGCGTGCCGCGCGGGCACTCCGCGCTGCAGTTGACATTGGCGTGGCTCGACACGCATCCTGCCGAGTACACCTACGATGCGGCGCTGCGCATCCTGTGGTACACCTCGATGGACCCGAAACAGTACGCAGGGCAGATCGAGCAGGCCGCCGAGGTGCTGCTCTACCAGCCCGAGCATTACTTCACCTATCAATACGCGGGCGGACAGGGCGCAGGCGGCGACCTGTCCAATCACCAGTTCGCGGTGGTCGCGCTGCATGCCCTCGACGAGCACGGCTTCGACCTCGATCCCAAACTTTGGCGCCGCCTCGCGGAACGCATCGTCGGAACGCAGAGCGAGGACGGTTCCTGGGGCTACCACATCGGCGGCGGCTCAACGCCGACGATGTCCCTCGCGGGGCTCGCGGTTGCTGCCTGCTGCCGCAACGCTCTCGAGCGCGGCGGCGCGCCGAAGCGGGACCTCAAGGCGATGCAGCGCGCAGTGGATCGCGGCATCGCCTACTGCGGAGCGCAATTTCTGCTCGACCAGCCGCGCGACCTCGGCCCGCTCGACCGCTGGTTCTGGTACGCCTGCTACAGCATGGAGCGCGCCGCCGCGCTGGCGCACACGGACGTCTTCGGCGCGCACGACTGGTACGCCGAGGTCGCCGATCAATTGTGCAAGGAGCAGGGCGGCGACGGCGGCTGGCGCACCCCGTGGGGCGATGAGGACGTCACCACCGCCTTCTGTCTGCTGACCCTCGCGCGCGCGACTGCCGCGACCGGCCTGCCCTCGATCACCGCGCGCTTCGCCCCGCGCTGGTCCACCGCCGGGAGCGGAGCAGATTTGACAATCACCGCGGTCGGCGCTCCCGAAGTGCGCTGCTACCTCGCCGGCATCGGCAAGCAGGCGATCGCGGACTTCGCCTGGCCGAACGAGGGCCGCCCGCGCATCCTGGATGTCCAGTGGTGGCTCGACGGCGCGCCCGTTGGCGAGCCCGTGACCCTGGAGGGCGATTCTGCGGACCATGCGCGCGCCGGCACGACCCCGCGATTCTCCGCGCACGTCGCCGTGCCGGGCAACGGGGACCACCGGCTGCAGGCGGTCGCGCGCGTTATTCCGCCGAATGGGGCCGCGGACGCGCCCGAGGAGATCCGCAGCGCAGTGCTGACGCTGGCCGTGCGCGGTCTGGTGGACTCGAAGATCCAGAAAGAGATGGACTGCATGCGCCGCGAGGCCTGGGCTTTGCTGCCCGACCTCCGCGAGTCAGCGATGAGCACGAGTCAGGACGAGGCTTATTGCGGCGTCGTGCGCGCCTTCGACCGCGCGCAGAGCACGCGCTGGTGCTGCGAGAAGGACGATCCGGAACCGTGGCTGCGCGTGGAATTCCGCCGCGGAGTGCTGGTTGAAGCGATCCGCCTGCTCCCGGTGCTCGACCAGACGCGGATCGGCGACGGCCTCGGCCTCGACGTGCCGCGACGCGTCCGGCTGCTGCTCAACGACCGCGAGGAAATCCTCGTCGAAATGGGGCCGCGGGACATGCTGCCCGGGAAACTGATCGAATTCGCGAAGAAGGTGAATCTGCGCCGCCTCGAGGTCCGCATCCTGGCGCGCGATCCCGGTGCGACCAACCCCGGCTACGTCGGCTGGCGCGAGATCCAACTCATCACACCCCGCGACTGAACCAAACATGCGCTTCATCGGCAAATGGCTGATCTGGATCGGCGGCGGCGCCTGGCTCTACCTGGAACTCCGGCCAATGGTGGAGGAGGCGATGGAGGCTTACCGGAGCGAGACGGCGCTCGGTCCCTACACGGTGGAGGAATGGCTGATGCGCTTCGCGAAGCCGGTCTTCGTGATGGGGGTCATCTGCGCCGCAGCGCTGCCCGATCTTGAGCGGCGCCGGGCGCGCAAGAAGTCCGCCCCGGCTCCGCTCGCGCCGCCGCCGCCCGCGGTTCCACCCGCCGCCCCGCCCGCGGTATGATGCGGCCATGGCGGGCGCCTCCGGCCCGCCTTTGCGCTGCCGACTTCCGAGGGGTTGCACGCACCTTCGCAGCCCTCGGAATCAGAGTGATGAACCTTTACGTCGGTAACCTCCCGTACAGCCTGGGCGACCAGGAACTGAAAGAACTGTTCACCCCCTTCGGCGACGTGCGCACGGCGCGCGTGATGATGGATCGAGAAACCGGCCGTTCGCGCGGCTTCGGCTTCATCGAGATGGACGATGCCGCCGCGCAACAGGCGGTTGCCGCCCGCAACGGCTTCGACGTCGGCGGGCGCGCGCTGGTTGTCAACGAGGCGCGTCCGCGCGAAGAGCGCCCGCGCTTCGGCGGACCCCGCCCCAGCGGCGGCGGAGGTGGTGGCTACAGCGGAGGTGGCGGTGGTGGTGGCGGCGCGGGCGCCGGCCGTGGCGGCGATTGGCGCCCGAAGGGCGGCCAGAAGTCGCGCCGCCCGCGCGTCGAGGAAGACGATTTCCGCCGCGACGAGTACTAGCAGGATGCTGAAAAACTCATTCCGCCCCGGCTGCGGCCCTCACGGCCGATCTCGGCGTCGCCGGAACCCGCGCCTATTTGCCAATAGGCGCGGAACCCGGCTCCTTGATATCAGCCGCGATCGCTCGCGCTGGGACGAAAGCACTTTTTCAGCAGCCTGCTAGGACCCTGCGGAACCTGCGCCGATGCACACGCTGCGCGCGCGCCGCTGCTGGATGTTCGACATGGACGGGACGCTCACCGTTCCCGTCCATGACTTCGACGCGATGCGGCGCGAACTCGGGCTGCCTTCCGGCGTCGGCACGCTCGAGGGGCTGGCCGCGCTGCCGCTGGAAGAGCGGGAGCGCCGGCGAGTGCTGCTCGATGAAATCGGCTGGCGCTATGTCGCACAGGCGCGGCCGCAGCCCGGCGCGATCGAACTGCTGGGGACCCTGCACGCGCGTGGCGCGCGGCTTGGCGTGGTGACTCGCAACGCGCGGCGCAACACCGTCGCCACGCTGGAGAAGATCGGCTGCGCGCGTTGGTTCGCGGCCTTGGACGTTGCGACGCGCGACGACGGCCCGGCCAAGCCTGCGCCGGATCCGGTGCAGCGTCTGCTCGCCGGCTGGGGTGCCGCGCCCGCCGATGCCGTGATGGTCGGCGACTCGCTCTACGACATGCAGTCCGGCCGTGCCGCCGGAGCCACAACCGTGCTGCTGGATCCGGGCGGCGCCTCGGAGCACCGCGGACTCGCCGATCATTGCGTGAACGATTTGTCCGAATTGCTCGCCCTCCTTTCCTAGACTGATCGCGTGAGTTGGCAACTCGCCGTCGAATACGCCCTGCGCGTTCTGCTGGCCGCCGCGGTGTTGATGCAGCCCGGCCTCGCCCCGATGGGACGTCTGGCGTGGCTGGCGGTCGGCTTCGCGCTGCCGTGGGTCGGCGCACCCGCCTATCTGCTGTTCGGCAGGTCGCGGCTCGGTGCGCAACGGCGCGAGCGCTACCGCGAGGTGTGCCGCGCGATCGCGGAGACCGAATTGCGCCGCAGCGTGACGATGATGCTGCAGCCGGTGCCGGTGCCGCAGGAGCACGCCAAGATCGCCACCCTTGCCGAGCGCGTCGGCGGCAACCCGGTACGCGCCGGCAACCGCCTCGAAATCTTCGGCGACGCCGACTCCTTCCTCGCGAGCCTCGAGCGCGACCTCGACGCTGCGCGCGAGCACGCGCACCTGCTGTTCTACATCTGGCTGGACGATCTTGCCGGACAACGCATCGGTGCCGCGCTGGTGCGGGCCGCGCAGCGCGGGGTGCGCTGCCGCGTGCTGCTCGACGGCGTCGGCTCGCGCACGTTCCTGCGCTCGGACGCGTGCGCGGAGTTGCGCGCGTGCGGCGTGGAGGTGGTGGAAGCGCTGCCGGCCCGCATCTGGCGCCTGCTCTTCGCACGCGTGGACCTGCGCAACCACCGCAAGATTGTCGTGGTGGACGGGCGCGCGGGTTACACCGGCTCGCAGAACCTCGCCGAAGCCTCGTTCGCGCTGAAGCGCAGGTACGCGCCGTGGGTGGACGTGATGCTGCGCATCGAGGGCCCGGCGGTACACGACCTCCAGGGGCTGTTCGCGCAGGACTGGCACATGGAGACCGGCGAGGATCCGGCTGCGGTGCTGACGCCGCCGTTCCTCGTCGCGCCGCGCGAAGGTCTGGCGTCCGACTCTTGGGTGCAGATAGCCGGCACCGGGCCCGCCGCGCAGAACGAGGCGATGCGCCATCTGGTGCAGACCGCAATCCACAGCGCGCGCGAGGAGTTGATCTTGACGACTCCTTACTTTGTGCCGGATTCGGCCACCTTTTCGGCGCTGGTGGCGACCGCCCGCTGCGGCGTGGAGACGACGCTGGTGGTGCCGGCGCGCAACGACTCAAAACTGGTCGCGGCGGCGAGCCGCTCTTACTACGAGGAACTGTTGGAGGCGGGCGTGCAGATCTGGGAGTACGAGCCGGGGCTGCTGCACGCCAAGACGATCACGGTGGATCGCAGACTGGCAATCGTCACCACGGCCAACATGGATCGCCGCTCCTTCGAACTGAACTTCGAGATCAGCACCGTGGTCTATGACTCCGACTTCGCCAGCCGGCTGCGCCTGCTGCAGCGCTCCTATCAGAACCGCGCGCACGCGGTGGACAGGGACGAGTGGAAGCGCCGCTCGGACTTCCGCCGCCTCGCCGAGAACGCTGCCGGGCTGTTGAGTCCGATTCTCTGATCGCCGTTGCTCGTGGCGTCGGGCCGGGCCCGCGTCCCCACTCGTTCACGCCGGGCTGCATCGGCGCGTCGCTAGGCTGACGCCATGCTTTCGTTCGCGCTCGCCATTGCCGCGCTCCAGACTCCGGACTCGCCCGGACTGAAGATGCCCGCGGTGCTCTCCGACCACATGGTGCTGCAGCGCGGCGCCGCGGTGCCGATCTGGGGCTGGGCGCCGCCCGGCACGCTGGTGCACGTGAGCGCCTCGTGGAATGTCAAGGCCGAGACGCGCACAGGCGCCGACGGCCGCTGGCGTGCGGAACTGGCAACGTCTGTGGAGGCCGCAGGAGCGCAGACGATCTGGATCGAGAGCCCGGCCGGCTCCGCAACCATGCGCGACGTGCTGCTCGGCGAGGTGTGGGTGTGCGGCGGGCAGTCCAACATGGAGTGGACTCTCGGTCCGGGCGTCGGCAACGGCGTGGAAGGTTGGGAAGCCGCGGCAGCCGCTGCCGATCTGCCGCGGATCCGCTGGTTCGACGTGCCGAACAAGGTCGCCGCTACGCCGGCAGAGGACTGCAATGGCACGTGGAGCGCCTGCACGCCGCAGAGCGCACGCACGATGAGCGCGATCGGCTTCTTCTTCGGGCGCGCACTGCACGAGGCGCTCGACGGCGTGCCGATCGGGTTGATCGGCTGCGACTGGGGCGGGACGCCGGCCGAAGCCTGGGCCAGCGAGGAATTTCTGGCGCGGCGCGGCGACTACACCGACGCGCTCGCACGGCTGCAGGCCGCGCGCGCCGGTACCGCGCATCCGACGCTGGAGCAGGCGCAGCAGGCGTGGTGGCAGAACCTGGAGCAGACCGACACAGGTTCGCGTGAGAAGTGGAACCGCGCCGATCTCGACAATTCCGGCTGGCAGCCCGCGACGCTGCCCGGCCTCTGGACCGGAGATCTCGGCGGCTTCGATGGCGTGGTGTGGTACCGGCGCGAGGTCCAAATCCCGCAGGAATGGGTGGGCCGCGATCTGGTCGTCGAACTGGGGCCGATTGACGACTGCGACACCTTCTGGGCCGACGGCCTCCGCTGGGGCGCGACGCACGCGGACGGCCAATGGCAGACGCCGCGCGTTTACCGCATCGCCGCGAAGGAGGTCGCCGACACGCGACTCGTGCTGGCGATCCGCGCGGTGGATACGGGCGGCGGCGGCGGGCTCTCCGGCGCTCCGGAAACGATGAAGGTCTACCGTCAGAACTTCCCGGACAAGTCGGTCCCGCTCGCCGGCGCGTGGCAGATGCAGCGCGGCGCGGCGATGGCGGACCTCGGCGCCTTCCCGCGCCAGAACTGGCTGGGCGCCAGGCATCCCGCAGCGCTCTTCAACGGGATGCTCGCGCCGCTCGCTAACTTCCCGATTCGCGGCGCGATCTTCTACCAGGGCGAGTCGAACGTCGGGAACCCGGAGCAGTACGCGACGCTCTTCCCGGACATGGTCGCATCGTGGCGCGCGGCGTGGGGGCGCGGCGACTTCCCCTTCTACTGGGTGCAGATCGCGCCCTTTGCCTACGGCACGGGCGAACTCGCGGCGCGGCTGCGCGAGGCGCAGGACCGCGCGCAGCGCGTGATTCCCAACGGCGGCATGACGGTGACGATGGACATCGGCCACCCGGCCGACATCCACCCGCTGCAGAAAGCGGCGGTGGGGGAGCGGCTGGCGCGCTGGGCGCTGGCCGGGCCGTACGGGCGCGAGGGGATCGAGACGAGCGGGCCGGCAACCGCCGATTTCGCGGCACGCGGCCCGGAGTTCGTCGTGCGCTTCGCCCATGCAGGCGGCCTGCGCACGCGCGACGGCGCCCCCCCCTCGCACTTCCTGCTTGCCGGCGCCGATCGCGTCTTCCATGCGGCCGAGGCGCGCCTAGACGGAGAAACCGTCGTGCTGCGCAGCGCGGCGGTGCCCGCGCCGGTCGCCGCGCGCTACGGCTGGGGCGAGGCCGACATGCCGAACCTCGAGAACCACGCAGGCCTGCCCGCCTCCTCCTTCCGCACCGACGACTGGCCGCGCCCGTGAGCGGGCCGCGCCGCGAACTCGGGCCGGTGCACGCCACCGGTATCGTGATCGGCGCGATCGTCGGCGTCGGCATCTTCTTCACGCCGGCGAAGGTTGCCGGCATTGCGGGCTCGGCCGACGGTGCGATGGCGCTGTGGGCGCTCGGCGGCGCCATCGCACTGGCCGGAGCCTTCACCTTCGCCGCGCTGGGTCGCCGCTTCCCCGAGAGCGGCGGCGAACTGGTCGCGCTGCGCCGCCTATGGGGTCCGCTGCCAGCCTTCCTCTTCGGCTGGTCGCTGATCGGCGCAATCCAGACCGGAGTGCTTGCGCTGATCGCGATCTTCGGCGCGCAGAACCTCGGCAAGGCGCTCGGCATGGAATGGTCCGGCGCCGAGTCGAGCGCGGCCGCGACCGCGATGATCGTGCTGCTCGCGGCGGTGAATCTGACCGGCGTGAAGCCCGGCGCGTGGATCCAGACCACGACGTCCGCAGTCAAGGTCTTGCTGCTGCTGATCCTCGCGGCGCTAGCGGCGTGGGCGATCACGACCGGGCACGAGCCGACGCCGCCCGCGACCCCCTCGGACGGGAGGATCTTTTCGACGGTTTCCTCGCCATGGCTGGCCGGCCTCGCCGCCACCCTTTTCTCCTACGGCGGCTTCCACCAACTGACCTGGGTCGGCGGCGAGGTGCGGCGCCCCGAGCGCACGATTCCGTTCGCGATCGTGCTCGGCGTGTGCATCGTGGTGGCCGGCTACCTGACAGCGAACGCCGCCTACTTCGCGTTGCTGCCCGTCGAGACCGTCGCCGCTTCCGGCTCGGTCGCGGCCGACGCAGTCGCAACCGTGCTGCCCGGAATCGGCCGCGCCGCCGCGCTCGCGCTCGCGATTTCAGCCTTCGGCATCGCCAACTCGCAGATGCTGACCGCACCGCGCGCCTACTTCGCGCTCGCGCAGGAGGGTTTGTTCCCGCAGGCGCTGGCGCGTCTCGATGCGCGCCGCGGGGTGCCGAACGCCGCCATCTTGCTACAAGCCGCGCTGGCCATCGCGATGCTGTGGCTCGCCGGCGCAAACTCGCTCGAGAAACTGACGACCGGCGTGGTGTTCGTGGACTGGATCTTCCACATGATCGCTGCGGCCGGATTGCTGCGTATCGGCGTCGCACGGCTGCCCGCGGGCATCTTCATTTCCGGCGCCGCGATCGGTCTGGGCGCAACCTTCTGGGACGCGAACGTGCGTGCGGCCAGCCTGCTGGGATGCAGTTGGATCGCCCTAGGGATTGTGGTGTTCTTCGCGGCGGTGCGGCCGAGAATTCGCCAACGCTTCTCGTAGTGCGGCGTAGAGTTTCCCAGAATCTGACCCCCGTGATGAGTACCCCCGCTTCCACCGAGTTCGACGCCGTGCCGCGGCTTTCGTGGCAACTGGCGCTCGCTCGCGCCTTCTCTGCCTTGGCGCTGCTCGCCATCGCAGGCTGGCTCATCGCCTGATCCGGCCTGCCGCCGCGCTGATCGCCGGCGACGTGGACTACCGCTCGGCTGCGAGCGCTTGCAACGCGATCAGCGCCATCGCGGTGCCGGCCGGGCGGCCGATCTGCGGGTTGTCCACGAAGGAGCCGTCGGCGTTGCGTGCAGCGAGGATTGCCGCGAGCAGTGGCGCGCGGAACTCCGCACGCTCGGCGGCGGGTAGCGCGGCCACGGCCTCGGCGGCGTTCATGTAATCGAAGAGCAGATAGTGCGATCCCTGCGCCTCCGGGCCGCAGTGCATCAGCACCTTGCCCTGCTCGCGCGCGAGTTCGGGCAAGTGCTCGACGAAGAGACGCAGCCGCGCACGCACCGCGTCGAGGTCCGCGCGGCCGGCGCGATGCAGCGCCAGCGCGCACGCGGGTCCGCGCCCCGCCGCGTCGCCCGGCGTACCTCCGACCGGGTACCCGAGCGTGTGCTCGACGAGGTAGACGAAGGCGCCGTCCTCGCGGCGCATCCCCTCGAGGCAGCCCACGGCTCCGACGATTTTTTCCGGCGCGACTGCGGCCCCTGCCTCCGGCGCGCGCAATAGAGCGTTCAGCACCGCGGCGGTCGTGAAACTCATCGAAGCCTCGTGCGGCTGCGCCGAGCCCTCGACTGTGCCGGAGAGGTAGTAACTCCAACCGCCGCCGCTTTTCTGCTTCGCGGCCAGCACGGCTACCGCATCGGCCGCCATCGCGCGCGCGGCCGCTGCGTCGCCGACGCGGTGTGGCAGGCACTCGGCGGCCAGCAGGATCGCGTAGGGATGCGACCAGACGCTGTAGTCCATCAACACTTCCGGCTCGTGCGCGGTGCGCGAGCGCAGGGCCGCGGCGCGGCGCGCGAGGTATTCCAGTGCACGACCCGCGGCGGCGGCGGCGGTTCTCGCATCCGACTTGTCACCTTCCGCGAAGAGCGCGTGCGATGCGCGCATCAACGCGATGCCAGCAAGCGCTGTGGCGCCGAGACCGATATGCGGCGGATCATCGCCGTGAGCCGTGCCGATTTCGTACGGGTGCCCCCACGAGCCATCCTCGCGCTGCCGCGCGAGCAGCCACCCTCGCGCATCGGAGCGCGCACGCGCGACATCGCGCGGCTTCAGCGGTCCCGGCGCGAACGGCAGGCCTTCCTCGATCTGCTCTGCGGTGGGCAGCGCGAGAATCCAGCGCTCCTGGACGGCGAACATGGGGTTGGTGACGGCTGCGGCCGCCCACCACGACCAACGAGTTTCCGGCTCTGCGAGTGCGAGCGCGCGCAGCACTGCGACGCCTTCCTCTTTCGCGCCGCGCGCGAGGCGCGGCGTGCCGCCGGCTTGCGCGCAGCGTTCGATCCGCGCCTCCGCCTCTTCGAGTTCGCCGCATGCCAGCAGCCATTCGGCCGCGGCGAGCGCGCGCTCGGCGTTGGTGCCGCGCGGCGGTTCCGGCGGCGACGGCGGGCCCGCGAGTCCTGCGTTCCCGTGCAATCCGCCGCGCAGGAATTCGTACGCGACCGTGGTGTCAAGCGAGAAGGTCTCGCGCAGGATCTCGCCGTCGGGCTTGGCGAGCATCAGGGCGACGCCGAAGGAGGTCGGGCTCGTGCCGTAGAGTGCGGGATCCGTGAACGGCGCCTCCATGCCGAGGCGGAAACGCAGCGGCACGAAGCGCGCGTTGGTCAGCGCGACAATGTCGGGCTCCATGAAAGGACCGATCGAGGGCAGGTCGCCAACCTCGAAGCCCGGATAGTTCTGGAAGGCGATCAGGATGAGTTTGCGCTCGTCCTTCGCGCGGGCGGCGGCCTCGGACCAATCGGCAGCCCATCGGACTTCGCTGCCGCACTTCGCCGCGCGTTCGCGGAGCAGGGCGTCTTCGTCCGCCTGCAGCAGGAGCAGTAGCGCGAGCGTGAGCATGGGCCTCCATCAGACTATCTCCGATTGCAGGAGCGCAAGGCTCCGTTAAACTGCTCGGTCGAAAGCGGAAACCGGGCGGGCGTAACTCAGTTGGTAGAGTGTCAGCTTCCCAAGCTGAATGTCGAGGGTTCGAGTCCCTTCGCCCGCTCCATCCCGCGCCCGTGCGCGGCGCACCCGGCGCGGTCTGTCGCGGGCTCGGGACAAAGTGGAGCGCGGGTTGCCTCGCGGCTACGCCGCTCGGCGCGCTCCGCGTCGAGTCCCTTCGCCCGCTCCACCGCTTGCATGTTCGGATGATCCACCCGTGACCAGCAGGTTCCCCGCCCTCTTCGTCGGCCACGGATCGCCAATGAACGCGATCGAGAACAACGAGTTCCATCGCGCGTGGCGGGGCCTGGGGGAACGGCTGGTCCAGCCCTCGGCTGTGCTGTGCATTTCGGCGCACTGGGAAACGCACGGGCTGCGCGTGACTTCGAGCGCCGCGCCGGCAACGATTCATGATTTCCACGGCTTTCCGGAGGCGCTGTTCCGCGTGCGCTACCCGGCTCCGGGCGATCCGACGCTGGCGGCGGGCGTGTCGGCTCTGACCGGAGCCGTGCCGGATCCGGAACGCGGCCTCGACCATGGCGCTTGGTCGGTGCTCCGCGCGATGTTCCCGGACGCGCGCGTGCCTGTCGTGCAGTTGAGCCTGGACCGTGAGCGCGCGCCGGCGGACATGCTGCAACTGGGGCGGCGCCTCGCCCCTTTGCGCGCCGACCGTGTCCTCATCCTCGGCAGCGGCAATGTCGTTCACAACCTGGGGCGCATGGACTGGAACCAGCAGGACGGGTTCGGCTGGGCCGGCGTTTTCCTCGGCAAGGTCAAGGACCGGATCCGTGCGGACGACGCGGACGCGCTGACGAACTGGCCCGCGCTGGGACCGGAGGCCGCGCTCGCGGTGCCGACGGCGGAACATTTCCTGCCCTTGCTGCCGGTGCTCGGGGCTCGCGCTCCGGGAGAGTCCGCGGATTTTCTGACCGACCGTGCGGTGAACGGCTCGATCGGCATGACCTCGGTTCTTTTAGGCGGCGCTACCGTGAGGGCGTGACTCGGACAAACCGCCGCCGGTTCCTCGGTCTGGTTGGCGCCACCGCTGCCGCTGCAGCGTTCGGCGGCTGCCAGAGGACGGGACGCCGCCCGCCGCCCAAACCGCCCAAGGAAGGGCCGCTGGCGCTGGGAGTGATCGGCGTCGGCGGCCGCGGGTGGGACAACCTGCACGCGGTCGCGCCGGGCGAGACCATCGCCGCGCTGTGCGACGTGGATGCGAACCATCTTGCCGCGGCTGCTGCGGTCTTCCCGCAGTCCGAGCAGTTCCGTGACTGGCGCGCGATGATCGCGCAGGTGCCGCTCGACGCGGTCGTGATCAGCACGCCCGACCACTCGCACGCGCCGGCGACGCTCGCCGCGCTGCGCGCCGGTCTTGACGTGTACTGCGAGAAGCCGCTGACTCACACGGTCGCCGAGGCGCGCGCGATCGCGGAAGCCGCGGAGTGGCATCGCGCCGTCACGCAGATGGGTACGCAGATCCACGCCGGCGACAACTATCGCCGCGTTGTTGAACTGATACGCGCAGGCGCGATCGGCGCGGTGCGCGAGGCGCACTGCTGGGTCGGCAGAGCCTGGGGAGGCGGCGAGCGCGCGACCGACATTCCGCCGGTGCCCGCGCATCTCGAATGGGACCTGTGGCTCGGCAGCGCGCCGCGCCGCCCGTACCACCCGGACTACCACCCGGCCGGCTGGCGCCGCTTTTGGGATTTTGGCGCCGGCACGCTCGGCGACATGGGCTGCCATCATCTTGACTTACCGTTCTGGGCGCTCGAGTTGCGACGGCCAGCGGCAGTCGGCGTCGAGGGCCCGCCGCCGCATCCGGAGACCGCGCCGACGCAACTCCGCGTGCGTTGGTCCTGCGCCGCACGCCGCGCGGCCGACGGCACGCACCTGCCCGCCGTCGAACTCTGGTGGCACGACGGCGGCCTGCGCCCGCCGCAATTCGCGCAGGGGCTTCTGCCCGAGTGGGGCGACGGCACGCTGTTCGTCGGCGCGGAGGGGATGCTGCTCGCCGACTATGACCGCCTTGTCCTGCTGCCCGAGTTGAAGTTCTCTGCGTACCGACGCCCGTTGGCAGTGATGCCGCCCTCCGCCGGTCACCACAAGGAGTGGCTCGACGCCTGCCGCACGCGCGGCGCGACGACTTGTCACTTCGGTTACGCCGGACCGCTCACCGAGACGGTGCTGATGGGCGTCGAGGCGTATCGCGCGTGAACCGCAGGCTTCATCGCTGGGGAGCCGTTCTCATCGCGTTGCCGCTGCTGATCATCATCGGTTCCGGCATCCTGCTGCAACTCAAGAAGGAGTGGGCGTGGGTGCAGCCGGCCACGCTGAACGGCGCGCAGCCTGGCGTCGCGCTGACCTGGGAGCAGATTCTCGCAGCCGCGCGCGCGGTGCCGGAGGCGGGTGTGCGAGGCTGGGACGAGATCGCGCGGCTGGACGTCCAGCACCAACGTGGCATGATCAAGGTGCAGTGCGTAAACCGCTGGGAACTGCAACTCGATGCCGTCACCGGCGCGCTGCTGTCCTCGGCCTACCGCCGCTCGGACCTGATCGAGTCCATCCATGACGGTTCCTTCTTTCACGAGAGGGCCAAACTGTGGGTCTGGCTGCCTGCGGGAGTGATCCTGCTCGGCATGTGGGGAACCGGCGTTTATCTATGGCTGCTGCCCCACCTCGTGCGACGACGCAAGCGGCGTGCGGCGGCGTGAACGGTTAGGGCCGCCGCACGATCGCGCCGCCTTTCATCACGAAGTCCACGCGCTCGGTGGCGGTGACGTCAGCGAGCGGGTCGCCGGGCACGGCGACCAAATCTGCGAGCAAGCCTGCGGCGATGCGGCCGCGGTCGGGCGTGCGGCAGAGTTCGGCGGCGCGCACGGTGGCGCTCTGCAGCGCCTGCGCGGGCGTCATGCCGCGGCGCACCAGCGTCGCGAATTCGCGCGCGTTGGTGCCGTGCGGAATCACCGCGGCGTCGGTGCCGAAAGCGATCTTGACGCCGCCGGCGATCGCCGCACGCAGGTTGTCCTTGGCGCGCGGCAGGATCCATTCGGCCTTGGCGCGGATCGGCGCGGGCAGCACGTCGAGCCGGATCGCGTCCGCGAGGTGCGTGGTCGGCACCAGGTAGGTGCCTCTTTCCTTCATCATTGCAATCGCCTCGGCATCCACCATGCTGCCGTGCTCAATGGAGGCGACGCCGGCGCGGATCGCGGCCTTGATGCCGTCCGCGCCGTGCGCGTGCGCCGCCACCGCCAGCCCGTGCCGCGCGGCCTCCTCGACGATCGCGCGCATCTCCTCCTCGGTGAACTGCTGCGCGCCGACCGGCGGCTCCCACGACAGCACTCCGGCGGTCGCGCAGATCTTGATGACTTGCGCGCCGTGCTTGATCTGGTAGCGCACCGCCTGCACAACCTCGTCCAGCCCGTCGGCGACGCCTTCCTCCGGCCCGCCCTCCGCGATGCCCGGCGCATAGCCGGTGACGTCGCCGTGCCCGCCGGTGATCGAGAGGCTGTGGCCGGCCGGGATGATGCGCGGGCCCTCGACGAAACCCTTCTCGATCGCGCGCATCAGCGCGACGTCGGCGAAGCCCGCGGAGCCCACGTCGCGCACCGTCGTGAAGCCGGCGTGCAGCGTGAGCCGTGCGTTGCGCACGCCGCGCAGCGCCACGTCGGCTGCGGTCTCGGTGACGTCGCGGTGCAGCCAGCCCTCGTCGAGGTCGAATCCGAGGTGCGTGTGGCAATCCATGAACCCGGGCAGCAGCGTGCGGTCGCCGAGGTCCACGACCGTCGCGCCGGCAGGCAGCGGCGGGCCATCCGGCTCGACCGCGGCGATGCGCTCGCCCTCGACGCGCACGCGCAGTCCGGTCTTCAGCGTGCCGGTGTCGGCATCGAAGAGGCGCGCCGCGCGCACGATGACGACGGGCTGCGGGGGCGGGTTCTGGGTAAGGGCGGCGAGGAGGGCGGCGAGCAGCATCGCGGCAGGCTATCCTGGGCGGGCTCGGTCGCCTCTGTTTCCCGCAGGAATGCTCTCTCCATGGAACATCATGACCCGAATCCCATCTCATCCTCCGGAGCCCGGAGCCCGGAGCCCGGAGCCCGGAGCCCGGAGCCCGGAGCCCGGAGCCCGGAGCCTTATCAGCAACTTCGCAGGCTGCTCGTGCGCTGGGGCGTACGTCGCCACTGGGACCCGGACTTCACGGACGAAGTCGCGCAGCGCACGCTGGAGGAGTGGTTGCGCCGCGGCTTTCCGGTCAGCCTTCCGCCGCCCGCCAAACGCATGGTAGGCGATAGGTGCCTTGCTAGGCGAGTGTTGATACTACCTATGCTTTGCTTGCTCTCCTACTCCCCGTTGTGGCTTATTGCATGCTCAGGCCATACTCATGAGTTCATGCCCGGTACGTTCAGGGATGATGCCCGATGGAGCGAAATGGTTCTGGTGCTGTATCACGATCTCAAATTCTGGCTTGTGTATCCAGACGACACCCGTGGTTCCACTACGTACGAGGGAAACTATCGCATTGAGGGAAGGAACATCGTTCTTGAGCCGATTGCGCAGGGTATCCAAAGATTGGAGCTGCCTGCTAAGTTGAAGTATTTCGCACGTCCCGAAGTTATTGTGGCGACCTTCGACGACTCGATACGCCGGCACGAAATACGGCTGGTGAGAGATCCGAGGTTCAAGTGAGCTGGCCCCGCTGTTGTGCCGTAACCGTCCGGCGAAACTTCTGGGTAATTAAAAGTTTCGCCGGACGGTTATATTCACCAAGTCGGCTGCGGCCGCTCCTTCACTGCGCAGCGCCGGATCTCCTCCTCATTCAACCTCCGCCCGGCCAGCACGCGGCCGCGCAGGCGCATGCGCTGCAAGTCGCGCACGACCTGCGGCGGCGCGCCGGCTGGCAGGTCCACGGTGCTGAACTCGGGATAGAGTTCGATGCGGCCGATCGCGTCGCCGTTCACGCCGGCGCCGTTCGCCAGCGCCGCCACTAACAGCGCCGGTTGTGCGCCATGCAGGCGTCCGATCTCGATGCGCCAGCGTTCCATGCCGGGCTCCGGCGGCGGCACGATCCAGGCCTTGCGCTCGCTTGAGGGCGCGGACTCCCGCGCCGGCGCAGGCTCCGGCGCGCGCTCCTCAAGCAGCAGCGGCTCCTCGCCCTGCGCCATCCGCGCCAGCGCCGCGGCGGCGCGCAGCGGCGTCACGCCTGTCTCGGCGACGAAGGCACCGATCATCTCCTCGTAGAAGTCAAGGTCCTCACCCTCCAGCGCCTCGCTCACGCGCGCCTTGAAGCGCTCCACGCGCTGGCGGTTGACTTCCTCGGCGGTCGGCAGCACCAGCGGCTCGATCGGCTTGCGCAGCGCGTGTTCGATCGCGCGCAGCAGGTGGCGCTCGCGCGGCGTCACGAACAGCACCGCTTCGCCCGTGCGCCCGGCGCGTCCGGTGCGTCCGATGCGATGCACGTAGGACTCGACGTCCGCCGGCATGTCGAAGTTGACGACGTGGCTGACGCGCTCCAGGTCCAGCCCGCGCGCCGCCACGTCGGTCGCCACCAGAATGTCCAGTTGCCCCTGGCGCAGGCGCTCGACGGTGCGCTCGCGCTCGCGCTGCGCCATCTCGCCGCTCAAGGGCGCGCAGGAGTGACCGCGCGCCTCAAGGCGGCCCGCCAGTTCGGAGGTTGCCATGCGCGTGCGCACGAAGACCAGCATCGCGTCGAAGTCCTCGGCTTCGAGCAGTTGCGTCAGTGCTTCCAGTTTGCGCGCCGGGTGCAGCACCCACGCGCGCTGGCGGATCGTCTCCGGCGCGGCCACGCGCGCCTGCACGCGGATTTCCTCCGGATTGCGCAGGTGCCGGTGCGCAATGCGCCGGATCTCCTCGGGGATCGTGGCCGAGAACAGGGCGATCTGCCGCTGCGCGGGAACCTGTTGCAGAATCCACTCGACGTCCTCAAGGAATCCCATGCGCAGCATCTCGTCAGCCTCGTCGAGCACGAGCATGCTCACCGCGTCCATGCGCAGCGAGCCGCGCCGCATATGGTCCATCACGCGCCCGGGCGTGCCGACTACAACGTGTACGCCGCGTTTCAGCGGGCGCAGTTGCAAGGGATAAGCCTGCCCGCCGTAGATCGGCAGCACGTGGAAGTCCGGCAGGTGCGCGGCGTAGCGCTGGAATGCCTCCGCCACCTGGATCGCGAGTTCGCGCGTCGGCACCAGCACCAGCGCCTGCGGCGCGCGGCGCGCGAGGTCCAGCCGGCTCAAGAGCGGCCACGCGAAGGCGCCGGTCTTGCCGGTGCCGGTCTGCGCCTGCCCGACGAGGTCGCGCCCCGCGAGCAGCGGCGGCACGGTCGCGATCTGGATCGGCGTGGGCGCCTCGTAGCCGACGTCACCGAGCGCGCGCAACACCGGCTCGGCGAGGCCGAGTTCGCGGAAGCCGGTTGCGGGGGGGGAAGACTCGCTCATGGGGATTCGCCGACCGGAGTCGAACCGGTCATTGTATCCGCCCAGCCCGCGCGCCGCGCCGCTACTGGATCGGAATCTCCTCGAAGGACAGCGCGCCGACGCCGCTCGCGTTGACGATCCAGCCGCGGCTCAAGGTGCCGATGTGGCTGCCGTAGCCGACTTCAGTCATCGTGGAAGGAGCGGCGAGCGTGACGGTGAGCGTGTTGCCGCTCGGCGTCAGCGCGATCACCGCGTCGCCCAGACCGAGTTTCAGATCGAACTCGCAGCCCGCCTCCGCGACGATCGTGTCGCCGGTCTGGCGGAAAGTCAGGACGAATTCGTCGTGCGCCGAGGTCGTCCAGTGCGCGGAGAGGATGTTAGGCGATTCCACATCGCCGGGCAGCGGCGCGCCGTAATAGTCGCGACCCACAAGCATCGCCATGCGGTCGCCGAGCACGCGATAGCCGTTGTAGAGATAGTGGCAGGAGTCGTGGTCCGGAATGGCGTTTGCTGTGCAGGCCACGACTTTCGGCAGCAGGTCGGCCAGTCTTCGCTGCAGGTCGCGCAGTTCCAGGCTCGGGCTGCCGCAGCCCGGACGCACCTGCACCACGTAGATGCGCTCGAGCGCCGGGAAATCTGCCAGCCAGTCCGCGTGCAGATCGGTGAAATCGGGCAGGTAGTCCGCGGCGTTCGAACCATCCGATTCACCCTGGTACCAGAACATGCCGCGCGCCGCGCCCACGACGCCGGCCTGCTGCGCGCGCCACAGCAGGCGCCCGTAGATCGTCGTCAAGTCGTCCGGATCGGCATCGTTGCGCTGGTGGAGCGCGATCCACGTGCCACCGACCGAGCCGTTCAGGAGCGCCAGCGGCACCCCGGTGTTGTCGAGAAGGACCTGGCCCATGCGCAGGGCCCAGGCGCCGATCGTGCCCGATGCGTTCGAGTCCTCGCCGTCGGCCTTGTGCCAGCGGCGGTCGGCCAGTACTTCGCTGGCGAGGGTGCTCGCGCTGCCGAAGGAGCGGATGAAGCGGCGCTGCGACTGATTTCCCAGGTTCTCGGCGTGGTAGTCGGCGGCCACCATGTTGGACTGGCCCTGGCACAGGAAGACATCGCCCGCGACGATTCCTTCCCAAGATCCAGCAACCACCGAGCGCGCGCCCGCGCGCAGCACGAGCAGCGCGCCGTGCTCCACGCAGATCGCGCGTACCGGCACGGCGAGTTCGAACGGCGCCATCGCGCCGGCCGCCGCGCGCGGCAGCGGTTGGCGCGCCACGGCCTGCCAGCCGTCCTCACCCTCGATCTCCAGCGCGATCTCTTCCCAACCTTCCGCGGCGATGCGTCCGCTCACGACAACCGTGCCGAAGCCGTCCGTCCCGCGCGGATAGAGCCGCCCGTCGGCGGGCGCCTCGTCGAGGGTCAAGTACGGTGCCGCGAGCGATTGCGCGGCCGCGAGAAGCAGAGCGAGCAGGAGGGACATGCTTCTCCGATGATACTCGACTATCCTGGAAGCGTGCTCCTCCTGGCGTTCGCCCTCGCCGCCGCCGCGCAGACGTCGGGCCGCATCGTTTCGTGGGGCTGGGAGGTCAACGGGCTCGTGTCCAACACGCCGGCGGGTGACGACTTCGTGCAGATCGCGGCCGGCTGGCAGCATTCGCTCGCACTCGACTGTTCCGGCATCGTGACCTCGTGGGGAAGCGATGCGCACGGCCAGATTTCCGGCACGCCGGTCGGCGGCGGCTTCGCGCAGATTGCGGGCGGTTGGTATCACTCGCTCACGCTGCGCGCCGATGGCGCGATCGTCTCGTGGGGCCGCGACGAGGCCGGACAGGTCGCCGACACGCCCGCAGGCGGCGGCTTCGTGCAGGTGAGCGGCGGCTGGCAGCACTCGCACGCGCTGCATTGCGACGGGTGGATCGCTTCCTGGGGTTGGGATGGCTCCGGCGTCGTGTCGGACACGCCCCTAGGGAACGATTTCATCCAGGTTGCCGGCGGCGCGTGGCACTCGCTCGCGCTACGCGCAGATGGATCCATCGTCTCGTGGGGCTGGGACGGCTACGGCCAGGTCTCCGGCACGCCCGCAGGCGCGGATTTCGTCGCGGTCGCCACCAAGGACGACCATTCCCTCGCGCTGCGCCGCGACGGCACGCTCGCATCCTGGGGGCGCGACGATGCGGGGCAGGCGAGCGGCACGCCCTTGGGGAACGATTTTGCGCGCATCGCAGCGGGCGGGCTGCACTCGCTGGCGCTGCGCGCGGACGGCTCGCTCGCCGCGTGGGGCGACGACCGCTACGGACAAGTGTCCGGCGCTCCGCCCGGATCCGGCAACTTGACAATCGCTGCGGGCTACTACCACGCGCTTGTGATCGAGCGCACCTTCACGCTCGCCGCGAACGGCTCCTGCCCCGGCGCGATCACGCTGGAGATCCGCGGCGCGACGCCGGGCGCGAGCGTCGCAATCCTCGCAGGCGCGGAAGGCGCCACGGTGCGCGTCGCTCCGCCCTGCGCCGACCTGCGCGTGGACCTCGCCGCGCCGCGCGTGGCCGCATTGCTGACCGCCGACGCGCACGGCGCCGCCAGCCTCACCGCGACGCTCGGCGCCGCCGCCTGCGGCCTGCGCGTCCAGGCCGTGGACCTCGCGCGCTGCCGGCCGTCGAATCCGGTCACACTCTAGAGCAGAGCGCGCGCGCCGCACGCACGATGTCGGCCTCGCTCATCAGCACCGCGTTGGCAGCCGGACCGAGCGGCACGTAGGTGTCCGCCGAGCGCACGGAGCCGACGCGTCCGCGGTAGCCGGACTCGGCGAGGTGCGCGATCGCCGAGTCGGCGATGCCGCCGCCGGTCGCGCGGCATTCGTCGGCCACCAGCACCGCGCGGCACTCCGCGGCGTGGTGCGCGATCTCAGCGAACGGCAGCGGATTCAGCCAACGCAGGTCGAGCACGCGCGCGCGGATCCCGTGCTCGCGCTCCAGCGCGCGCGCGGCGCGCAGGCTCATGCGCACGCCGTTGCCGAAGGTGACGATCAAAACGTCGAGGTCGGCCGCGCGGTGCACGCCGACCTCGCCCGGCAGGATCGCGTCAGCGGCTTCGCCGCGCGGAGCAGGATAGTCGCACAGCCAGCCGCCGTCGCCCGTCTCGAAGAGGTCGCGCTCGTGGTAGAGCGCGATCGGCTCCAGAAACACCGCGACGCGCCCGTGCGCCTTCGCGGTCGCAATGCAGCCGCGCAGCATGCGCGCCGCATCGTCGCCGCGCGCCGGCACCGCGACGATCAGCCCGGGGATGTCGCGCAGCGCGCCGACCGAGTTGTCGTTGTGGAAATGTCCGCCGAAGCCCTTCTGGTAGGCGAGACCCTGGAGCCGCACCACCATCGGGTTGGTGAACTGCCCGTTCGAGAAGAAGGACAGCGAGCAGGCCTCGCCGCGCAATTGATCGAGCGCGTTGTGGAGGTAGGCGAGGTACTGGATCTCGGGCACCGGCAACAGGCCGAGAAGCCCCGCGCCCTGCGCGATGCCGAGGATCGCAGTCTCATCGAGCAGCGTGTCGAAGCAGCGCGCGGCGCCGAACTTCTGTTGCAGACCCTGAGTCACGCCGTAGACGCCGCCCTTCTTGCCGACGTCCTCGCCGAAGACCAGCATCTCGGGCCGGCGCAGCATCTCGTCGTGCAGCGCGGCGTTGACCAGCGCGCCGAGCGTGCGGCGCTGCGGGGTGGAGGCCTGCTCCGGCGGCGCGCCGCCGAAGTGGCGCTCGCGCGCCGCCGCATCCGCGGGCCGCGCCGCCTCCGCGCGCACGTGCTCCACGTCGAAGGGCGCGAGCGGACGCACGATTTCGGCGAGGTCCGTCAGTTTCGGCCGCGCCGCGGCGTCTTCCGCCGCGGTCTTCACGCGCTCGCGCGTCGTGCGCACGAGATCCAGCAGCGCGCGCGGCTCCACCGCACCGGTGGCGACCAGGCGTTGCGCCGCCGCCAACAGCGGGTCGCGCGCCTCGACGCGCTCGATCTCCGCGAGTGTGCGGTAGCCGGTCTCGATGTCGCTGCCGGCGTGGCCCCACAACCGCTCGGTCATCAGGTGCAGGAACACCGGCGCGCGCGCGCGGCGGCACGCGCCCACCGCTTCGGACGCCGCGTCGTACACCGCGTCAAGGTCGCCCTCCGCGGCGACGTAATGCAAATGGGAAAGATTTCCGAAGGCCTCGCGGATCCACCCGGACGGCGTCTCGACTGAGATCCCTATCCCGTTGTCTTCGCACAGGAACAGGATCGGCATCGGCATTCCGCGCCTCGCCGCGTAGCGTGCGGCGTGGATTCCGGACAGCGCGGTTGCGTGATTCGCCGAGGCGTCGCCGAAGGAACACAGCACCACTGCGTCGGCTGGCAGGCCGGTCGCGAGTTTCAGCCGCCGCGCCACCGTCGCCGCGAAGGCGGTACCCATCGCCTTCGGCAAGTGCGAGGCGATCGTGCTGGTCTGCGGCGGCACCCACAGGGGCCTGGACCCCCACACCTTGTGGCGCCCCTGGGCGATCGGGTCGTCTTGCGCAGCGCACAGCGACAGCAGCGTGTCGCGCAGCGGGTCCGAGCCCGCAAGTTGCCGCGCGCGCGCCATCATCAGCGCGCCCGAGCGGTAGTGCAGGAAGCACGGGTCCGTCAAGCGCAGGAGGTCGCCGAGCACGACGTTCGTCTCGTGGCCCGCGCTGCTGATCGTGTAGAAGGAACGGTTGGTTTTCTTCAGTTCGCGCGCGGCGACGTCGAGCGCGCGCGACAGGACCATGTCTGCGAACAGCGCACGCGCGCGCGACGCCGTCAGGCGCGAGCCGGGCCGCAGTGGCTCGGCTTCGGCCAGCGGGCGCGCGGCGGACGCGGCGGATTTCAGCCACGTTTCGAGATTGCGCTCGACGACGGCGACGCGGTCGGCGGACACGGCGGGGGATTATCCCCGCGCGGGCGCCGCAGCGCTGCGGCCCGGGGCGAGGGCGAGCAGCAACCCACCGATCGCGAGCAGCAGCGGCCCGAGGCGCAGACCGAGGGGTCCTTCGCCGCCGACGCCGTGCATCGCAAGTTGTGAAAGTCCGGCGCCCGCGGCGAGGACTCCGGCAATCATCATCCACGCCGGCGGGGCGGGACGCGGCGTGCGTACGCCGCGCTCGAAGCGCGCGAAGATCGTCAGGAAGAACGCGGTCGCGCCGACGCTGGCCGCGATCCACAGCGGGCGCAGCAACCACCACTCCGTGCTGCCCGGAATCGCAGCGAGGCCGACGCCGCCGAGCAGGATCGCGCCGCCGAACAGCAGCATCATCGCGCCGCTGTGCCAGAGGAAGAGCGTCATGATCGAGCCGTTCATCAGCACTGCGGCAGTCCACGGCGCCGGCCGCGCCAGCCAACGGCGCAGCGCAGGCTCGACGAGCATCACCGCGCCGAACAGGAACATGGACAGCGCCAGCAACGGCAGATGCGGCGGTGTGGTGTTGCTGATTACCTCGCCGGGAACTCCCACGAGGCTGCGCGGCCAGGGTCCGAACTCGGTGAGCGCGACGAGCAGCGCGAAGCCGCCGGCGCACCAGAGCGCGGCGCGCGCGCGCGCAGCGAAGCGGCCGGCGCGCCACGCGAAGCCGAGTTGGTGCACCGCAAGCCACACGCAGAAGTAGTTGGCCCAGCCCGGCGCGTGCAGTTCCGCGCCGAAGTAGATCGCGTCGAAACCAACGGCGGCGGCGGCAGGCGCCCAGAAAGTTGCCATTCCGAAGCGCTGCCACGCCGCGTGCGCGAGCGGTGCGAGGATCACGACGACGAAATAAACCGCGAGGAACCAGGTCGGAACCAGCGCGGTGTTGGACCCGACGCGGATCATCTCTGCCGGCACGCCCGCGGCACCGGCGATCGCGGCGGCAACGCCCCAGAAGATCAACAGCGGCAGCACCGGGCGGCACAGCCGTTCCAGGCGGCCGCGCAGCCATTCGCGGTACGGCGTGCGCTCGCGCAGCGCGGCTTCCCAGGAGATCCCGTTGGCGTAGCCGCCGACGAAGAAAAACACCGGCATCACCTGCAGGCCCCAGGTGAGCCATTGCGTCCACGGCGCCACGGCGAGCATGTGGGTGATGTGAGAACCGTTCTCATCCACCCACGGGCCGGCCATCATCCAGTGGCCGAGCACAACGACCGAGATCGAGGCCGCGCGCAGGAAGTCCACCGCGCGGTTGCGGCTCGGCGGGGTCTGTGCGGCGATCTCGGCCGCCTTGTGCCACGCACGGATCACGGCTTCATCGTAGCGGCGGCGCAGGCCGCGCTTGGAGTGAGCCGGTCTCGGATCCTCTTGTATCCCGCCCCCTGCGAAGGTCCAATGCGGAGACGCCGAAACCCTTCGGCGCACTCGCATCCGTTTCCCGAATCCATGAAAACCGCAACCCTTCTTACCCTTGCCGGTCTCGTGAGCCTCGGCTCCTGCGCCGCCGGTCCCCAGCAACTCCAGCGCAGCGTGGACGACTGGGACCACAAACTCTATGTCGAAGAGCCGCTGATTGACGGCATTCTGTGGGTCGTGCCGGTGATCCCGATCGCCAAGTACGGAGCCCTGATCGGCGATATCCTGATCACCAACCCGTACCACTTCTGGCTCGAGGACGTGTGGGACGGCGAGGGCACTGGATTCGTCCACGCCGCAGTCCCGCCGGTCGACGGTGTTGTCAAGTCGCTGATGATGGACGACGCGAAGTTCCTGAAGAAGGACTAGGTCAAGGACGGCGTGCCTCCTCGAGTTCGAGGAGCACGCCGTCTTCCAGTTTGCGCGCGAAGAATCCGGCCTCCGGCGCCCACCAGTAGAGCGCGACCTGCTCCTCGCCGGCGGGATCGTCGGCGCGGCGCAGGCGGCGCAGGATGCGCAGCGCGCGCATCTCTCCGGCTGGCACGCGGAGCGTTTCCCACGTCTCGCACAGGTAGTCCGCGCGCGCCAGCAGGGCGGCGTCCGCGCCGGCGGAGCGCCGCGCAAACTCCGCCGACCAGCGCTTTCCTGGCCACAGCGGAAAGTCGAGGATCGGGTCGGGCGGGTCGTTGGTCACCGCACTCGCGGGCGCGCCTGCCACTTCCTGTCCGGCGATCGCGAAGTCAGACGTGAAAAACTGGCGCAGGCCGGAGGACTCGGCGAGTTCGTGGCCCGCGGGGCCGGTCGCGGCGACGACGAACTCCGCGCGCGCCCAGCCGCCAGCGACGAGCGTGAAGCGCTGGCCCTGCTGCCACTGCGGCGCCGCGCAGATTTCCGCCCCGGGCGGGGGATCCGCGTCGCGATACAGGAGGCCAGCGCCCGAGCCTTCGGGCAGAGCGTGGCGGTCCGGCGCGGCGCAGGCGGACGCGAGCAGGGTCAGCAGGCAAGGAAGAGCGGCGCGCACGGCCGGGGAGGATAACCCCGCGTGCGCGCCGCCTGGGAGGGAGGACTAGCGGTTGTAGCCGATCGCGTCGAACATCGTCAAATCGGTGTTCGTCGCGAAGTAGGCCGGATACCAGGTCTCGCCCGGAGCGAGCGCGGGATCCATCAAGCCGATGTTCGCGGACTGCTCGCGGAAGTGGCTGGCCTGGTAGGGCGAGCCGTCGGACATGCGCATCTCGGCGGAGATCAGGTCGGAGTTGTGGCTGTCGTTCGGCTTGTTGAAGGCTGCGAGGCGCGCGCGCACCTGGAATTCGGCGAGGGTGTCCGGGTTGTAGTCGCCGCTGCCGTCGGTGCTCTGGAAACGGTAGATGTCCAGCGCCTCGATGTCGCGGATGCGGAAGTCCACGCCGGAAGTGAAGCCGAGCGCGTGGCCGCACTCGTGCACCATCACGTCAATGAAGGAGTAGAAGCCGGAGGTGATGCCGTTCGCCGGATCGTAGTCGAAGGTGAAGGTGTTGTTGAATTGCATCGAGGCCGCGCTGCCCGAGACGGAACCGACCGTCGAGTTGTAGTTGGCGCGCGTCCAGTAAACCGTGCCTTCGTTCGTCACGCTGCTGCTGCTGCCGTAGCGCACCGGGATCGTCGAGCCGGTAGGCAGCGAGTCCTCGATCGTGTCGTTGGCATCCTGCCCGTTGATCAGGCCGGTGCGCGAGGTGCTCCATGTCGCGGAGGTGTAGAACGAACTCGTGCCGCCCAGCACGCCGGGTCCGAGGTTCGCGAAGGAGAGGTCAATCGTGACCGTGATCACGTCCGAGAACAGGCCTTCGAGGTAACCCTCCGCGTTGGCGATCGCGGTCAGCGCGCCGGAGGGAATGCCGCCGCTGACGTTGAACACGAAGTTGATGCCGGCGCCCGCGGTGCGCGGCGTGTCCACGGTGACGACGCTGCCGTTCAACATCAACCAGTCGTGCATCGCGGCGATGTCCTGGAGTTCGCGCACGCTCAACGCGTCGCGGTCCTGCGAGCACATGCCGTGCCAGATGCGCTCCCACTCGGTGACGATCGGCGAGCCGTCGGCGTACAGCGTCGCGACCTGGGGCAGGTCGGGCTGCACGAAGAAGGGCTGGCGCGCCTGGTCGGCGGGTGTCTGGCTGAAGGCGGCGCCAGCGAGCAGAACGCTGCCGGCGAGAGTGAGGTGGGGGGTGATGGTTCTCATGAGCAAGGAACGACGAGGCCGTCCGGGGGGCGGGCGGCGTCCCGTCACTCTGCCACTCTCCGCGAAAGTACACAACGGCCGGCCGGCGCTCTCGTAGCCTTTCCACCCTTCATTCATGAGTCTCCTGCTCCCCATCGTTCTCGCCCTCGCCGCCCAGGATCCCGCGCAGCCCCCCGCGGGCATGCTGCGTTTTCCGGACGTCAGCGCCACGCACATCGTTTTCGCCTACGCGAACGACCTCTGGCTGGCGCCACGCGATGGCGGGCAGGCCGTGCCGCTCGCCAGCCCCGCTGGCCTCGAATTGTTTCCCCGTTTCAGCGACGACGGCCGGTGGATCGTCTTTCAGGGCAACTACGACGGCAACCGCGACCTCTACGTGATGCCCTCGGCGGGCGGCCTGGCGCGGCGCCTGACGCATCATCCTTCTTCCGAAACGCCGATGGGTTGGACTCCGGACGGCCGCGTGCTGTTCGCGAGCGGCGGCTACGCGGCCTTCCCGAAGTGGACGCGCCTGCTCACGGTCGGCGCGACCGGCGGCATGCCCGAGCCGCTGCCGCTGCCCTACGGCACGAACGGCGCGATTCACGCCGACGGGCGGCTGCTGGCGTTCACGCCGCACTCGCACGACGGCCGCACGTGGAAACGCTATCGCGGCGGCATGGCCACCGACCTCTGGCTCTTCGACCTGCAGGATCACAGCGCGCGCCGCGTCACCGGATGGGAAGGCACGGACTCGCAACCGATGTGGCATGGCGACATGCTGTATTACTTCTCGGACGCGGGACCGGAGCATCGTCTCAACCTCTGGAAGTACGACCTGAACACCGAGGAGAACGAACAGGTCACCCGGCACGCGGATTATGACGTCAAGTGGCCGGCGATCGGGCCGGACGCCATTGTCTATCAACTCGGCGCCGACCTGATGCTGCTGGATCTCGCCAGCGGCCAGCCACGCACGATCGTGGTCACCGTTCCCGGCGACGGCGCGAGCGTGCGTCCGCGAATCCAGGATGCCGCGGACAACGTGGAGGCCTGGGACATCTCGCGGAACGCCAAGCGCGTCGCGGTCAGCGCGCGCGGCGACATCTGGACGCTGCCCGCGAAGGAGGGACCGCCGCGCTCGATCACGCGCACCGACGGAGTCGCCGAGCGCGCGCCGGCCTGGTCGCCGGACGGGCGCTGGATCGCGTATTTCACGGACGCGAGCGGCGAATATGAGGTCGCGATCACGCAGTCGGACGGCAAGGGCGAGACCAAGGTCCTGACTTCCGGCGGCGGGCCGTTCAAGATCTGGATCCAGTGGTCGCCCGACTCGAAGCGCCTGCTGTTCGGCGACAAGAGCAACGCGTTCTTCCTGCACACCATCGAGGCCGGAGCCACGGTCGAGGTGGACCGCGAGCCCTTCGGCTTTTTCGGCTCCGGAGCGGTCGCCGTCTGGTCGCATGACTCGCGCTGGATCACGTGGTCGCGCACGCGCGACGACGCGCCGATCCCTGCGGTCTTCGTCTATGAGGTCGAGACGGCGCAGAAGCGGCAACTGACGAGCGGTTTCTTCGGCGAGAGCAACCCGACCTTTGACCGCAAGGGCGACTGGCTGTTCTACGTCAGCAACCTGAACTTCGAGCCGACTTACTCCTCGCTGGACACCACCTTCGTCTATCGCGACGCACAGATGCTGATGGCGTTGCCGCTGCGGGCGGACGTCAAGTCGCCATGGCTGCCGGAGTCGGACGAGGAGACTTGGTCCGACGAGGAGAAGAAGGAGAAGAAGGAGGAGAAGGAGAAGGGAGAAGAGTCGAAGGATGAGGATGAGGATGAGGAAGAGGAGGAGTCCGGTAAGGACGAAAGCGCGCCTGCCGCGGCCGACGACGGTTTTTCCGGCGCCTGGACCGGCACCGTCAGCGGCGGCCCGATGCCTCCGGGCGGCGTTCCCGTCACCGCGCAACTCACGCTCGACGCGGACGGCGGCGTGCGCGGCTCGCTCACCATTCCGATGGGCACCGCGACGATCACCTCGGGTCACTATGACAAAGCCAGCGGTCGTTTCACCGCGACCTTGCAGACCGATGACGGCCCTGCCACGCTCGCAGGGCAGGTCACCGGCAACACGATGAAGGGGACCGGCACGCTGGGCCCGATCGCCTTCGAGTTCACGATGGAGCGCCAGCAGCCGGCCGAAGGCGGCGGCGCGACGGACGGCGAGAAGGAGGACGACGCTCCGGCGCGCGAGAAAGTCGAGATCGAATTCGAAGGCGCGGAAGCGCGCGCGATGATGCTGCCGGTCAACGCCGGCCAGTTCGGCGGCCTCGGGGTCAGCGACTCCGGGAAACTGCTGTTCGTGCGCATCGGCGACGACGGCGCCTCCATCCAATCCTTTGACTTCAAATCCGACGAGCCGAAGGAGGAGACGGTCGCCGGCGGCGCGGATGGCTACTCGCTGACGCCCGACGGCAAGAAGATGCTGGTCCTGCGCGGTTCGAGCGCGACGATCCAGGGCACTGCGCCCGGCGCCTCCGGCGACGCGGTGCCGACCGCGGGCATGAACGTCACCGTGGACCCGCGTGTCGAGTGGCGGCAAATCGTCACGGAAGCGTGGCGCCTGCAGCGCGACTACTTCTACGACCCGAACATGCACGGGGTGAACTGGGACGGCGTGCTGCAGGCCTACCTGCGCATGGCCGACCACTGCACCACGCGCGACGATGTCAACTACGTGCTCGGCGAGATGATCGCCGAGTTGAACGTGGGCCACGCCTACGTCGGCGGATTCACCACCGAGGAGCAGCCTTCGGTCAGCGTCGGCATGCTCGGCGTGGACTGGACTATCGAGAACGGCGCGTTCCGGATCGCGAAAATCCATCGCGGCTCCGCCTGGGACGCGGACGCGCGCGGCCCGCTCGGCGCGCCCGGCTGCGATGTCAAAGAAGGTGACTATCTGCTCGCGGTCAACGGCATCGCGCCCGACGCCGGCCAGGATCCTTGGGCCGCCTTCCAGGGCGTGGCAGGCCGCGCGACGGTGCTGACTGTCCACTCGGCGCCGGCGCGCGACGGCAGCGAGCGCGACGTCGCGGTTACTCCCGACGGTGACGAGTTCAACGTGCGCTTCCGCGGATGGATCGAGTCGAAACGCCGCTTCGTCGAGGAGGGATCCGGCGGCAAACTCGGCTATCTCTACGTCACCGATACCGGCGCCAGTGGCCAGAATGATCTCGTGCGCCAGTTCTACCCGCAGATCGCGAAGGAAGGCCTGATCATTGACGAGCGTTGGAACGGCGGCGGCCAGATCCCGACGCGCTTCATCGAGATGCTCGACCGCCCGGCAACCAATATGTGGGCCGGCCGCGACGGCCGCGACTGGCACTGGCCGCCTGACAGCCACCAGGGGCCGAAGTGCATGCTGATCAACGGCCTCGCAGGTTCCGGCGGCGACGCCTTCCCGGCCTATTTCAAGATCAAGGGGCTCGGCAAGTTGATTGGGCAGCGCACTTGGGGGGGGCTGGTCGGCATCAGCGGCAACCCGTCCTTCGTGGACGGCAGTTCCGTGACCGTGCCGACTTTCGCCTGGTACGACCTCGACGGCACCTGGGGCATCGAGGGCCACGGCGTGGATCCCGACATGGAGGTGATTGATCACCCGACCGCGCTGGCGCGCGGCGAGGATCCGCAACTCGACGCGGCGATCGCGCACATGCTGGATCAGGTGGCGTTGAAGAAGTGGAACGCACCGCAACGCCCGGCCTACCCGAACCGCGAGGGGATGGGGATTCCGGAGTTGGACAAGTAGCGCGGCATCTCCCGCGCATTCGGCGCGGGTGCCGAGCGCATCGAATCTCCTTGACGGCAGAGCCAGGCTGCCGACCCTGCACGACCGACGTGCTGGTGGCCACCTTCGGCGATCCGAGCCCGTCTGGGACCGCGCGATGGGAGCCATCAGCGACATCGCATCACCTTCCGCCCTTCACCCTGAGCCAGGGGGGGGGAAGCCTGTCTCAACTACGTTACAGGCAGCGCCAAGGCCCCGTGCGGAAGGAAGTCGCTTTGCGTGGGCGCGAGAAGCGGAGGACAGTCAATGCGGAGATACAAGTATTTTAACTTGTGCATGTCGGGATCCCTCTCGAATTTTCCCGGCCTCCCTGCGAGATCTCTGGTTTAATAGAGGCACGGGAATCTCCCCGCTCCAACTTCCCAAGCCCCAGAATCATGCTCACGCTCCTTCTCTCACTTGCCGCAGCCTCCCAGGGCTGCCAGCCGGTCGTTCAAGACCTGATCGCCGGCCAGCACTTTGACGTCGGGGACGTCACCATCTCCAACACGGGCGACACGCTGCGCATTGATGTCGAACTCAGTGCCCGCGCCGTGCACCACCGGCACGCCACAATCTATGCCGTGCACATCTACGCAGGCTTCGGGCCGCCGCCGACCAACCATGGCGGCAACGTCGCGCCGGGGCAGTTCCCGTACAAGACGGACTATCCGAACGGCACGACGGCGCACACCGAACTGATCGCGCTGTCGGACTTCGGCGCGGAGTGCGGCGACACGATCCAGATCGCCGTGCACGCGGAAGTCTCCTGCGATAGCCATCCCGACGAGACCGCTTGGATGTTCGGCAACAACCCCTTCGGCGGCGGCCAGTGGGGCTGGTGGCTGGACTACGACCTGTGCTGCACGTCCAACGCCTCCGGGGACATGGACCTCGGCTTGTCCGACCTGTGCATCGGCCGGAACTGCGCCGTGACGGTCACGAGCGCGCAACCCGGCGAAGTGGTTTACCTGTTCCGCAACGAGGAGTTGATCCTCCTCGGCAGCGGCTACACCGAGCCAGCCTTCAATGGCACGATGATGGATCTGACCGGCTCGCTGACCCTGCTGCGTTCCAAGGCCGCCGACGCCAACGGCACCGCGCAGATGAACATCCGCCTGCCCGCTTCGATCGCACCTGGCACGATTTTCGGCTTCCAGGCCGTCGCTGTGCGCGCTGGCGTGCCGGCCGGCATCTCGGAGGCCCACTACGCCGTCGCGGTGTACGACTCCCTCGGCCTCTAGCAGGGCGTGGAAAAAGCCGTTCCGCCCCGGACGCGGCCCTCACGACCGATCCCGGCGTCGCCAGAATCCGCGCCTATTGACAAATAGGCGCGGAACCCGGCTCCCGGGTCTCATTCGCCACGAGCGCGCCGGGTCGAAAGCACTTTTTCGTCGGCCTGTCAGTCTCCGCTAAAAGCCCTCGTCGAAGCGCCAGGACGCCAGGTGTTCCGGGGACAAGTCCTGGCGCTTCAGCGTTGCGCGGATCATCTCGATCGGAATCGAGTTCTCCTTCAGCACCGCGTCGTGGAAATCGCGCACGCTCCAGCCGCCCTCGATGACCAGTTCGCGGTGCAGCGCGCGCAATTGCAGCCCGCCGATCATGTAGGCGCACTGGTAGAGCGGGCCGTATCCGCCCTGGATGGACCGGCGCACTTCGGCCTCGGCACCCGCGCGTTCGTGGCCGACCTCGGCGACCAGGAAGTCCACGCACTGCTGCGGCGTCCACTCGCCGAGGTGGAACTTCAGCGAGAAGACGATGCGGGCGCAGCGGTGCGAGCGCCAGAACAGCGCGCCGACGCGGTCGGCTGGCGTAGGGTGGAAGCCTAGATCCCAGAGCAGCATCTCCCACCACAGCGCCCAGCCCTCGCCGAGAAAGGGCGTCGCGAAAGCGCCGCGGTACGGGCGCCAGCGGTCGGCCATGAAGCCCTGCAAGTGGTGGCCCGGGATCAGTTCATGGTGCACGGTCGCGCGGCAGAAGGGCACGTTGTTGCCGCGCAGGCTCATGACCTTCGCGGAATGCTCCATTCCGGCCGTAGGGAACGAAATCCGGATCGCCTCACCGCCAGTGAAATAGGGAGTGTATTTCTGGCTCTCGGGCGGCATCATCTCCATGCGCCACGATTCCGCGCATAGGTCGGGGATTGTGACGAGGTCGCGCGCCCGCAGAAAGGCGACGGCCTCGTCGGCCAGGCCGACGATCATTCGCGCCTGCTCGCCGGGCGCGACGTGCAGCGCCTTGACCATCTCCAACGCGGCACTGCGGTCGGAGCCTAGGCCCATCTCCGCCGCGGCCTCCTCCCAGCGCGCGCGGCACCACGCCAGTTCGCGCTCGGCGATCATGATCAGTTCCTCCGGTGAATAGGGAATCATTTCGAAGGACAGTTCGTCGAGCAGCGCGGCGCGGCCCAGCGGGTCACCCACCATCTGGGCGGGGTCGTCCGGAGCGAGGCCGCCGACCTTCTCGCGCAGCAGGCGCGCGTGTTCGCCGAGCGCGCGCTCGAGCCGGCCCCACGGCTCCGCACACCACCAGGTGAAGTGGGGGTCGTAGCCGGCATAGAACCGGTGCCAGTCGGCGAGAGCCTGCTGCAGTTCCGCGCAGCGCGACGCCGTGCGGTTGGCGACGGTCGCGCGCGCAGCCGGCGGGGCGGCGCTCCAGGCCTCGCGGAGCGCGACGATCTCCTGTGCGGCGGCGTCGAGCCGGCGCGCTGCCTCCTCCGCTTCGGCGAAGCCGCGGGTCAGGCGCTGCTCGACCAGTTCGATCAGCGGCGCGGCGAAGGGCAGCAGCGCGGCCGTCTCGGCCTGCCGCGTGCGCTCGTGACCGATCCCTCGAAGGTCATGCTCGGTGCGGTTTCGCAGCAGGATCCAATCCACTTTCCCGTCCGGCTCCAGGCCGTCGAAGGAAACCTCCCGGCGCAGCCGCTCCAACTCTCCGGCATAGAAGCGTTCGAGGCGTTCGAGGGCGGCCGGCGTCCAGTCCAGCGGCGTGAGTCGGTCGAGCGATCCGAGATCGGCCAGGTGACGGCCGATCCGATCCGGCATCGTCGGCTCCGATTGCACCGCGCACGCGAGCAGGAGGGCGGAGAGCATGCGCACACGCTAGCAATCACCCCATCCGGATACTGGCCCCACCGGGTGGTGGTGATCGTACGCAACTCCCTGACTGGTAAAGGATATGTGACGAGAGGCGGCAAGTAGGGCTTGCTCCGGTCGGAACTCGCGACCACGAAGGGACTTCCGCGCACACACCTCCACGGAAAGGGGCCAGTATCCGAGAGGGTTCTGCGTAGAGTCTTCATCCGACCATGAACCGGAACTCCCTCCTGCTTCTTGTCCTCGTGCTGGCGGCCGCCACCGGGATCTGGCTCCTGTTCCGCGATCCGGCCGCGGAGTCTCCCTCGGACGCAAGGGCCGGATCGAGCACAGCCTCCTCGGGGATCGCTCCCGGTACGGCGGCAGGTTCCGCCCCGGCCTCGGCCAACTCTGCCGTCGAGCGCACGCAAGCCGAATTGGATCCCACTGCCTCCTCACTGGCCGGCGCCGGTCCGGCGGCCGGCTCAGCCGAGGTGACGCTGGTCGCGGTAGACCACATGCAGCACCCGCTCGGCTCCGCCTGGGCCTCCGCAGCGGAGGATTTCCTCAGCGACTTGGATGGCGGCATGAGCATCGCCATGCCCGGCTTCCCGGGCGAATCGCCCGCGCCGCGCCACGCGACCGATGCGCAGGGCCGCGTCCGCATCGCGGTTCCCGCCGGCAAGCCACTGCGTCTGGAGATCGGCGGCACGTTGCACGAAACCGAGTCGCTGTCCCTCCAGCCGCTCGCCGCGGGCGAGCATCTCGACCTCGGCAAGGTGGCGCTGCTCGCCGGCTCGCGCATCGCGGGCCACGTGCTCGATCCGTCCGGCAACGCGGTGCATGGCGCGCGCGTCAGCCTGCAAGACGCCTCGACCGGCAGCCGCGGCTTCGCTTTTCGCGGCGGTCGCAGCGCGGACACGGACGCCGACGGCGCCTTCTCTTTCGATGGCGTCACGCCCGGCGCTTACCTCGTCGAAGCCGAGGCGCACGGTTTCGCCCCGGCACGCGAGGCGAACGGCACACGCGTGGAAGCGAAGCCGGGCGTCGCCGTCGCCGACGCGCTGCTGCGCCTGCGGCCCGGTCGCGCGGTCATCGGAATGGTGACCGACCAGGATCGTCGCCCCATCGCCGGCGCGGAGGTCTTCCTGCGCAGCGCGCTGCACGGCGGTTTCGCGCTCGCGCTGCCCGGCGGCTTGGTATCGGGCCGCGAGCCCGATGCCGTCACCGACTCCGCGGGGCGTTTCACGCTGCGCGGCGTGGACGAGAGCGCCACGGCGCGCGTTAGCGCGCGCGCATCCGGCTTCGCGCTGGGATGGTCGAGTCTCACCGCGACGGCGGCGGAAGTGCTGATCACTCTGAAGCCCGCGCTGCGCCTCGGAGGAGTCGCGCAGCATCCCGACGGCGCGCCAGCCGCCGGTCTCGCGGTGCGCCTCGAGCGCGTCGAGGACGAGGAGGATGGATTCAACTTCCGTTCCCTCTTCGACGACCATCACGCGACCACCGACGCCTTCGGTCGCTTCATGATCGAAGGCCTCGATCCGGGTGTCTGGGAGGTCGTCGCGCGCACTGCGGCGTCGAGCAGCGCCGGCGCGCGCGTCAGCCTCGAGCAAGATGTGAACGATTACCTTCTCCGGCTCGAGGTCGCCTCGGTTCTTGCGGTCCAGGTGCTCCGCGCGGGCGAGGATGCACCGGTGCCGGACGCGACGGTCGTGCTGACGCCCGCGCCGGAGGAGAGCGCATTCGACCTCGGCGGCGGCCATGCGCGCCGCGAGGTGCGCATCCGCGCCGGCGGCCCTGGCGGACCGCGAGTGGAGTTGGGCGGCGCAACGCACCGCGAGCAGACCGACGCCCGCGGCACCGCAGCCTTTGCGGACCTGCCGCAGGGCCGCTACCGCATGAGCGTCGCGGCGGAAGGCTGCGCGCGCCACGAGACCGTGGTCCTGCGCGAGCGCGGCTCCCAGGAGATCGGCGTCGTGCTGCTGTCCGGCGCAGACCTGCTGGTGCGCGTCGAGGACGGCGCGGGCCTGCCGCTGCCTGATGTCAACGTGGTCGCCAAGCCGAACGATCCTGCCCTCGCGGGGCGGGCGATCGAGAAGACGCTGCGCACCGACGACTCGGGGCGCGCGCTGTTCGCGGGCCTTCCCACCGGCGTGTGGGCGGTGGACTACCGCGCCGCGGAAGCGAACGACGGGTTCCGGTTCTTGGCACAGACTCTCGGCGGCGACGCTCCGGCGGAGAAGGAGTCGCACAGCGAAGTGCCCGCGATCCTGGTCGCCGGCGCGATGGAGGAGGTCGTGCTGCGCGCGGCCGCGCTGTGCATCCCGCTGGTATCCGTGACACGTCGCGGGACGCCGATCGCGGGCGCGGAAGTGCGCACCGAGGAAGTCGAGTCCGCGTCGCCGTTCCCGATGCCACGATCCGGCGGCGAGCGCACGGACGCGAACGGGCGCGTGCGACTGCAGCCCGTCGAGCCAGGCGAGTACGAGTTGGTCGTGAACCCCGGCAACGGTTTGCCGGAGCGGCGCGAGAAGGTCAGCCTCGCGGCCGGCACACAGCAGATCGAGATCGAGGTGCGCGGCGGCCGGATCAGCGGAGTCGCGCTCGCCGACGGCCGCACTCCCTCCAATGCAATCGCCCACCTCGAGGCCGCTCCCGCGGAGGCAGCGGCGAGCCGCGGGCGCGGCGGTCGCCGCGGCGCGTTCATCTCGATCACCGCGACCGACGATGGCGGCGGGTCGAGCGGCGCAGTGGATTTCGGCGGCCCCGCCGCTACGCGCGTGCAGGTGGACGGCTCCGGCGACTTCGTGTTCGAGGAAGTGCCGCCGGGCGAATACGTCGTCCGGGTGAGCGCGCACGGCTTCGCGCCGTGGACAAGCGAGCGCATCGTGCTGCAGGAAGAGCAGACGCGCGACGTCGGCACTGCACAACTCGTCAGCGGCGGCGTGGTGCGCGGGATCAACCGGCGCGCTGAGGGAACGCAGAGCGGCAGCCGCTTCGCCGGCGGCATGATCCTTCTCATGGATGCGTCAGGAAACAACGCAGGTTTCGCCCAGACGGCGCCGGACGGCACCTACGAGTTCCGCGATCTCTCCGGGGGCGCCTACACGCTGCTGATCCCTCCTGGGTACACCTCGGAACCGATCGCAGTGAAGGTCGGCCAGACCACGAACTTCGACATTCCGAAGCAATAGCGCGCGCTTGCTACCCTGTGCGGGCATCCTCTCATGGCCGCACTGCTCGCCTGTCTCGCGCTCGCGCACCCGCAGGGTCCACGCGATCTCACCCGACAATTCGACGTCGCCGCCCCCGTGCGGGTTGACCTCTGGGCGGAATCGCCGTCCCTCTACAACCCCACTGCGCTCGACGTGGACGAGCACGGCCGCGTGTGGGTCGCCGAGGCGGTGAATTACCGGCAGTGGCAGGGCCGCAATCCGGGACGTCACCACGAAGCGGGCGATCGCATCGTGGTTCTGGAGGACCGTGATGGCGACGGTGCCGCCGATTCTTCCACGGTCTTCGCACAGGATCCCGACCTCGTCGCGCCGCTCGGCGTCGCCGTGATCGGAGATCGCGTCTACGTTTCCTGCTCGCCTCATCTTCTCGTCTACCGCGACACCGACGGCGACCTGCGTGCCGACGAGCGCGAGATCCTTCTCACCGGCTTCGGCGGCCGCGATCACGATCACGGGCTGCATTCCGTGGTGGTCGCGCCTTGGGGCGAACTGATCTGGTGTACCGGCAACGCCGGCCCGCACCTCGTGACGGATCGCACGGGCTGGGACTTGCGCAGCGGCTCCCTCTACAACGACGGCGGCCCCGGATTCCCCGGCAACCGGCCGGGCCTTGTCAGCGATGACGGGCGCATCTGGACCGGCGGGCTGGTCGGCACGATCCGCCCCGACGGCAGCGGCATGCGCGTGCTTGCGCACAACTTCCGCAACAATTACGAGGCTGCGCCCGACGCCTTCGGCGCGATCTTCGTTTCCGACAACGACGACGACGGCAACGGCGGCTGCCGCACGGTGGCGATCACCGAGGGCGGCAACTACGGCTTCTTCAGCGCCGACGGCGCGCGCTTCTGGCAGGCGGACCGGCGGCCAGGGCAGGAGCGGCTTGCCGCGCACTGGCACCAGGACGACCCCGGCGTAATGCCGCTGGGCTGCGAGAACGGCACCGGCGGGCCGACTGGCGTCGCGGTCTACGAGGCGGAAATGTTTCCCCATTGGAACGGCGCGGTGCTCGACGCCGACGCCGGGCGCTCGCTCGTCTATCTGCACCGCCCGTCGCCGCAGGGGGGGGCGCTTGTGTTGGAGCACGGCGTGCTGATCGAGCCGGCGAAGGACGCGGAGGGCGAGCGCGGCCAGTGGTTCCGGCCCAGCGATGTCGCGGTCGCACCGGACGGCTCGATCCTGATCGCGGATTGGTGGGATCCGGGCGTCGGCGGCCACGCAGCCGGCGACGGCGAAGCCTACGGGCGCATCCTGCGGCTCGTCCCGCCCGGAGGGCCGCGCGGATGGGGTCCGCTGGGATTGGGAATCGATTCTCCAGCGGCGAACGTGCGCGGCAGCGCGGTGCTGCGACTTCTGGCAGCGGGCGAATCACCGGCACCGGCCGCGGCAAGCGGCGACGCGCTGCGCGACGCGCAGCGCCTGGCGCGCCGCGTCTGGATCTGGGCGCTGCAAGCGAATCCGCCGACCGCACTGCGCGAGGCGTCGCAGAACGCGGATCCGCGCGTGCGCCTCGCCTATGGCCAGGCGATCAGAATGCGCGATCCGCGCAGCCTCGACCCGGCGGCGATGAGCGCCCATGACCCCTCGGCGCTGGTGCGCGCAGGCGCGCTGGCGATGCTGCGTGACCGATCGTGGGAGGAGTGCAGGCAGGTGCTCGAGCCGATGGCGCGCGCCTTCCCCGGCGCCGACCGCGCGCTGCTCGAGGCGATCGGGATCGGCGCCGACGGCAAGGAGGAGGAGTTGTTCGCCGCGCTGCTGCTCGGATACGGCGATGCCGCCGCGTCCGCCGCGGCTGCCGGACAGGGCGGGCCGCTGTTCGATCTCGCGTGGCGGCTGCATCCGCCCGGCGCGCTGCAACTGTTGCGCCGCGCCGCGGAGTCGCCGGGCGCGCAGCCGGCGCTCTGGCGCGCCGCGCTGGACGCGATCGCGTTCATGCCCGAGCGCGAGGCGGCGGAAGCGATGGTCGCTGCCGCGCTCGCAGGCCCGGCGGAACGGCGCGCCACCGCGGCATGGTGGGTGCGCCAGAACGCGGAGAATCTGTGGCGCGCGCACGGCGTCGGCGGCGCGGTGGCGGGCGACTTCGCGAAGGCGGAGCAAGTCTGGCAATCGGAAGTGATCGGGCCTGGCCGCAGCAGCGAGGTCGAAATCAACGTCACGGGCGCCGATGTGTTGTGGCTCGTGGTGAACGACGGAGGCGACGCGATCCATTACGACTGGGCCGACTGGATCGAGCCTTGCTTCGTGGGTCCGGACGGCGCCGTGCGCCTGACGACGCTGGATTGGATCGAGGCCAGCGCCGAGTGGGGCGAGGCGCGCAAGAACGCCGCGGCGGATGGGCGCGCGCTGCGCGTGCGCGGCGCGCCGGTCGCCGACGGGATCGGCACGCACGCAAACTCGCGGATCGGCTTCCAGATCCCGGCGGGCGCGAAGCGCTTCCTGGCGACGTGCGCGGCGGACGACAGCGGCGCGGCCCAGCCGAACACGCAGACCTCGATCCGCTTCGCCGTTTATCTCGAGCGCCGGCCCGACCGCGAGCGGCAGGCCGGTTTCGAGACACAGGCCCTGGCCGGCGACGCCACCGCGGCCCTCGCGTTGCTCGAGAGCGTGGACGGCGCGGTGTTCCTGATCGAGCGCGCCGCGGAGTTGAATGCGCCGATCCGCGAAGCGATCGCACCGCGCCTTCAGAACCATCCCGATCTGTCCGTGCGCGCGCTCGCCGGCAAGGCCTTCCCGCGCAAGACCGCGGCGGGAGACGCGCTGCCGCCGCTCGACGAGATCGCCGCGCTCGCGGGCGACGCCGGCCGCGGCCGCGAATTGTTCCGGGGCCGCGGCACCTGTTCGGTCTGCCACGTGTACGGCGGCCTCGGCGGACCGATCGGACCCGAGTTGACAATGATCCGCAAGAAGTTCGGCGCGCGCGAACTGCTCGACGCACTGCTCAACCCCAGCGCGGGCATTGCGTTCGGCTTCGACTCCTGGACGCTGACCATGAAGGACGGCCGCGTGCATGTCGGATCCATCCTCGCCGACGGCGACCGGGTCGTGCTGCGCGACCTCGCCGGACAGCGACAGGCGATCGAGTCGGCGCAGATCGCGCGGCGCGAGCGCCAGAGCATCTCCCTGATGCCGGAGGCGCCGGCGCTCGGCTTGAACGCGCAGGATCTCGCCGACCTCGCGGCATTCCTGCGTGAGGATCCTGAGGTTGAGCCGCGCTTCGGATCGGAGATTGCACTCTTCGACGGGGCGAGCCTCGACGGATGGAAGTGGCACCTTCCGGCGGGAGCCGATCCGGCGCAGACCTGGAGCATTCGCGACGGCGTGCTGCGCTGCGGCGGAACTCCTGCGGGCTACGTTTATACCGAGCGGCGCTTCGTCAACTTCGAACTGACGCTCGAGTGGCGCTTCGACCCGGCGCACGCCGGCAACTCCGGCGTGCTGTGCCGCCTCCAGGAGCCGCATCAAGTCTGGCCGCGCTCGCTGGAAGCGCAATTGAACAGCGGCGATGCCGGCGACATCTGGAACATCGGCGAGTTCCGCGCGCTGACCGCTCCCGAGCGCACCGAGGGCCGCCACACTTTCAAGTTGCTGCCGAGCAGCGAGAGGCCGCTCGGCGAATGGAACCGCTACCGGATCCGCCTGGACCACGGCCGCTTCACGCTGGAGGTCAACGGAACGGTACAGAACGTCGCCGACTGGTGCGAGGAACTGTCCGGCCCGATCGCGCTCCAGTCGGAAGGGGCGCTGATCGAGTACCGGAACATCCGCCTGCGCGAGATCCTAGACTGAAGGAGTGAACAGTTCGGGGCAACCGCGATTCGGCCCCTGGTTCCTGGCCTTCGCGGTGCTGTCTGCGGCGGGGCTGACTGGGCTCGGCCTGCTCGCCGAGCGCAACCCGCGCCTCGCCTTCCGGCTCGTCTCCGAGGACGGCCCGCTCGAGTGGAGCCAGGCGCTGCTGCTCGGCGCGACCGCGACGCTGCTGTTCGGCGCCGCGTGGTTCCGGCGCGGCCGGATTAGTTGGCTGCTCTCCGCGGCAGCGATCGGATTCCTGCTGACGATCGCAGAAGAAATCTCCTGGGGGCAGCGTATCCTCGGCATCCAGACCCCGGAGGCGATCGCCGCGATCAACCGCCAGAAGGAGTTGACGCTTCACAATCTTGGCTGGCTGCACGAACTGCGCCACCTGACGCCGATCGGCCTCGCGGCCGCGACTTGCATGCTGTGCGCGGCCCTCGGACTCGGGCTGTGGCGCCCGAAGTCCGGCGGCCCGGCCGAATTCCTGCTGCCGCACCCGCTGCTCGGCTTCCAGGTCGCGACGATCCTGGTGCCGTACGCCTCGGTGATGTTCGGCGCGCCGCAGGCCTGGATGAGCGGCACAAACATTCACCCGCGCGCTGACTGGCGCCTGGCCTCGGAGGCGGGAGAGTATCTGTTCTACTTCTCCGTCTTCCTGCACGCGCTCACGCTGTTCGCGCGCGCGCGGCTCGCGCCCAGAGCAGAGCCAGCCAGCCGATGACGAGTTCGATGGTCTCGCCGAGCGGCGGCAGAGCCGAATGCACCGAGGCGAAGCGGTCGTGCGGCAGGAAGACGGCGCCCAGTTCAGCGAGCGCGTAGAGCGCAACCAGCGCCAAGCCTGGCGCGAGCGATGCGTCCACCGCGGCGACGCCCAGCCAGCGGCGCAGGCCGGCCGACCGCGCGGCGATCAGCCCGGCGAGCCCCGGCAGCAGGTACCAGATCTCGGACTTGCCCTGCAGCACGTCCAGGTTGTGAACGGTAGTCTCTTTCTGGCGGTTGGCGGCGGCCCACTGCTCGGAGATCGGGGTGCCGGAGATGTGTTGGCCCCACGCCAACTCTTCGCCGCAGACGAAGAAGAGCGCCGCTGCTCCGGCGATCAGCAGGAACCGCTCGCGGCGCGCGGCGGCCTTGCGCGCGGCGAGAACCGCGCAGACGATCGCGGCGGAAAGCAGGATCACGGTCGCCCACTCGATCGGCCCGTTCTCGTCCTGCAGCCGGAAAGCCAAGGCGCGAGTGGCCGGGACAACCAGCAGGCAGCCGAACGCGCCGACCAGCACCCACGGAATCCAGTTGAGAAGCCGGAATTGGTTCACGGTTTCAGTTTTCGCAGGGCCGGGTGGCCCGGCGCGAACTTGAAGGCGCGGAACTGCGCGCGCGGAGGCGTGCGCGTCCATCCCATCTTGTCCTCGTCGGCTTCGTCGTCCTCGGTTCGACTCCACTCCCACACGACGCGGCCGTCCGATGCCACTTCGATCAGGCGTCCAGTCGTTCCTTCCGTGATCAAGGTGCTGCCGTTCGCAAGCCGTTGCACGCCGGAGAGCAACGGCGCGTAGAAGTCTTCCTTGCGCGCCGCGACATAGCGCCAGTCAGGCCTGGCCGGGCCCGGCGAAATCCTTCCGCCGGCGGAGATCGGCATGCGCCACGCCTCGATCGAGGAGTAATCCCCGTCCGGACGTCCTTCGCCGTTGTTGAAACAGATGAAGTCGCCGCCGCCGGGCAGCCCGTCCGGAATCCACTGCACATGATGCTGGGCGAAGAGTTGCTGATCCTGGACGCCGCCGGAGCCGTGCGCCCGAGGGTTGCCCCAGCGGTAGAGCAGATCCCCGCCGCGGCCGTGTCGTCCGCCGCTGCTGCCGGCGGCCTCCGCAGTCGTCGTGGAGTGGTCAATCACCCAGGCTTCGTTGCAGCGGAGCACGCTCACTACGATCAGGTCGAGGCCGGCGTGATAATCAATCGAGTTCGTATGCAGCCAGTCCGCGTTGCGGACTTCCGATCCCGGATCTTCGGCGGCTGCCTCCTGCGTTTCACCCTCGTCCCCGCCGATGTAGCCCAGTGCGGCCATCTGCGCGGCACGCGCGTCGGCCTCCTCGGCCGAAGTCGCGGTTGCCTGGCGATCACCGTTGATGTCAATTCGTTCCGGGTGCGCGGGGACGTCGCCATAGAATTCCCTGCCCGGGTCGAAGTCCTGAATGACGTGGTCCCACGCGTGCCATTCCCAGACGATCTGTCCGCCGGAGAGACCCTCCGGGCGCACCTCGAGGAGGCAATCCGGCCAGAATTCGGCGGTTGCAAGCAGTTCGGGAGCCCGACCGCGCGCGATCGCCTCGTCGCGGCTCTTCGTCTCCCATGCGATCAGCAGCACGTTGCCGTTGGGCATCGGCACCGCATCGTGGTGCTGGAGGTAGCCGTCGCCGCCGATGGCGTGATCCCAGACGATTTCGCCTTCCCAACTGATGCGTTGGATCCGACCGCCCTGGCCTCCCGAAGTCAATTTGGCCCACCGCGGGTCGCGGCAGCAGCGCAGGATGCTCCCGTCGTCGAGCAGGCGGGTGCTGGAGCCAGGAAAGTAATCGCTCTTCCAGCGGTGGACGGTCCTGCCCGAGCCGTCTATCAGGTAGGTGAGGCGCTGTCGCATCGGGGCGATGAGCAGATACCCGTCCATCGGTCCCGAGGCTGGTGCCGGCGCAGTGGCAGGGCTCGCGCCGAGCAGCAGGTCGGCGTTGCCCGGATAAAGCGGAGGCGATTTCTCGGCGCCGCAGGCCGAGGCCGCCAGGGAAAGTATCAGCCAGCATCCGATCCGCGTGGCTTCGGCCATCGGCTCACCTCAATCGCTTCAGCGCCGGATGCTCCGGCGCGAACTTGAAGGCGCGGAACTGCGCTTTCGGCGGCACGCGGGCCGACGGTCCGTCGTCCGCCGGCTCCTCCTCGCCGCCGAATGAATTCTGCCACTGCCAGACGATCTTGCCATCGGATGCGACCTCAAGCACGCGGCCGGAGACGCCCTCGGTGATCAGCGTGCTGCCGTTGGGCAGGCGCTGCACGCCGGAGATGAACGGCGAGTAGAAGTCTTCCTTCTTCTCCGCGACGAAGCGCCACGCGGGCTCAGCCGGGCCGAGCGAGATCCGGCCGTCGGCGGAAATCGGCATGCGCCATTCCTCGATCGAGGAGTATTCCCCGTCCGGCCGCTTCTCGCCATTGTTGAAGCAGATGAAGTCTCCCGCGCCGGGGTGGCCGTCCGGGATCCACTGAACGTGGTGCTGCAGGAAGAGTTGCTGGTCTTCGTCGCCGCCGCGGTTGTGCGCGCGCGGATTGCCCCAGCGGTACAGCAGATCGCCGCCGCCGCCGTGGCGGCCGCCCATGTGCGAAGCCGCCTCGGCGGAGGTCGTGGAGTGATCAATCACCCAGGCTTCGCTGAAGCGCCGCACGCTAATCACGATCAGGTCGAGGCGCGGATGGTACTCAATCGAGTTCGAGTGCATCCAATCTGCCGCGCTGCCCGGTCTGCCGCGGGGCTCGTCTGCGCCGGGAGGGGGATCGCCGGGTCCGGGAGGGGGGGGGGGGGGCGGCGGCGGCTCCTGCGGCGGCGCTTCCCCCGCGTAGCCAAGCGCGGCCATCTGCGCAGCCTCCGCTGCCTTCTCCTCCTCGGTCTTCTCGACGCGAGTCCGGTCGCCGTTCATGTTGATCCACTGCGGGTTCTTCGCGACGTCGCCGTAGGCTTCACGCGCCGGATCGAAGTCCTGGACAACGTGATCCCAGGCGTGCCACTCCCAGACGATCTTGCCGCCAGTGAGGCCCTCGGGCTCGATCTCGACGATCCAATCCGGCCAGAACTCCTCGTCCTTCTGCAACTCCGGATCCCGGCCGCGCGCGAGCGCTTCTTCCCTGGTGCGTTTCTCCCAGGCGAGGAAAAGCACGTTGCCGTTCGGCATGGCCGTCGCGTCGTGGTGGTGCAGGACCCGGTCGGAGGAGAACTCGAAATCCCACTGCAGCGCGCCGTCCCACGCGATGCGCTGAATGCGACCGCCCTGGCCACCGGCGGTGAAGTGCTTCTGATCGAGCAGCCGACCGCAGCGCAGGATGCTGCCGTCATCGAGCAGTGCGCAACCTGCGCCGGGGAAATATGCGCTCTCCCATTTGTGGACCTCATTGCCCTCCGCGTCGAGCAGAAAGGCGAATCTCGACTTGAGCGGCGAGATGAACAGGTAGCCGGCCATCGGCGCCGTGGCGGCCGCAGGGGGGGGCATCGGTGCGGCGCCCAGCAGCGCGTTCGCGTCGCCGGGGTACAGGCCCGGCGCGGATCTCTGCGAGCAGGCCGCAGCGAGCAGGAGCAGAGCCGCGCAGGCGGCCGGGCGGGGCGAAGGCATCCGCCCAGATTACCTACGCGAGATCACATGCCGGGCTTGATGCCCAGTTTGCCGAAGCCCTTCTCCTCGTAATTCTTGCGGAACAGGTCGCGCAGCGCGAGCGCGGCCTTGTCGTACGCGGCCTTGTCGGCCCAGGTGTTGCGCGGGTCGAGGATCTCCGCCGGAACGCCGGGGCAGGACTTCGGCATCTTCAGGTTGAACACCGGGTGTATCGCATGCTCGGTCTTGCCCGCGTCGAGGTCGCCGCGCAGCGCCGCGTCGAGCAGCGCGCGAGTGTGCTGGATCGAGATGCGCTTGCCGGTGCCGAAAGCGCCGCCGCTCCAGCCGGTGTTGAGCAGCACGCAGCGCGCCTTATGCTGCTTCATCTTCTCGGCCAGCCGCTGCGCGTACACCGACGGCTTCTGCGCCATGAACGGTGCGCCGAAACAGGCGCTGAACGCGGCCTTCGGCTCGGTAATGCCGACCTCGGTGCCCGCCAGTTTCGCGGTGAAGCCGGAGACGAAGTGGTACATCACCTGCTCCTCGTCGAGGATCGAGATCGGCGGCAGCACGCCGAAGGCGTCCGCGGTCAGCAGCACGATGGTCTGCGGGTGCGGGCCTTTGGCGCCCTCCATGACCATCGGGTTGCAGTCGAGCGGATAGGAGAAGCGCGTGTTCTCGGTGATGGACTTGTCGGCCAGGTCGAAGTCCTGCGGGTCCGTTTCCTCGATGCGCCGGCCCTTCAGCGCGGGCACGTTCTCGATGATCGTGCCGGGCATGGACAGCGCGGCGGCGATCACCGGCTCGGCCTTTTTGTCAAGGTCAATCAGTTTCGCGTAGCAGCCGTCCTCGAGGTTCGACACGCCGGCCGCGGTCCAGGCGTGCTCGTCGTCGCCGATCAGTTTGCGCTGCGGGTCGGCGCTCAAGGTGGTCTTGCCGGTGCCCGACAGCCCGAAGAGGATCGCGCAGTCGCCGGCCTTGCCGACGTTGGCCGAGCAGTGCATGGACATCTCGCCGAGATCCGGCACCAGATAGTTCATCACCGTGAACATGGACTTCTTCACCACGCCGCAGTAGTCGGCGCGGCCCGCGACCAGCACGATGCGATTCTTGAAGTCCAGGCACACGATGCGCGTGCCCTTGGTGCCGTCGCGCGCGGGATCGCAGTGGAAGGATGGGACGTTGAGCATCGTCCAGCGCTTGCTGGCCTCGTCCTGCACGCCCGGCACTGCCTTCGGGAACATGTTGTGGCAGAAAAGCGCGTGGGTCGCGTACTCGCTGACCAGCCGGTAGGGCCGCGCGTAGGACGGGTCGGTGCCGCAGTAGACATCCTTGACGTAGAGCATGGCGCGCCTGGAGTTGAGGTGCGCGACAACGCGCTTCAGCAGCGCCTCGAACTTCGCGGGCTCGAACTTGCCGAAGTCGGCCTTCCACCAGACCTTCTCCGCGAGTTCCGGCCAGGCTACTCCGCAGGTGTCGTTGACCGGACGGCCAGTGCAGGTCGGGTCGGTGTAGAAAACCAGCGGGCCGCGGGTTCCGAGCCGCGTAGGGAAGGCCTTCTGGTCCGAGTCCGGGCCATTCAGGCGCGTTCGGCCGCGATCGTTCGCGATCGCCTCGTGGAAGAGTTCCGTTTTGGAGAGGTTCGACTTGTAGTTGACGGCGTCGAGTCCGAGGAGAGCCTTCAGATCGCCGCGGTGGTCGTGCCGGGTCTGGGTGGAAGCGGGCATGAATCGTCGGGGATGAGTGCGTCCGCGGCGGGAAATCCGCGCGGGAAAGGGACAGGATTCTAGCCCGGCGACGGCGCCGCGCGGGTTTTCTCCCTTGAGGGCGCGGCTTCAGATTCATAGGCTCGCACCATGCAAATTCGCCTCTCCCCGACTCTCATCGCGCTGGCCGCCGTCGGCTGCGCTGCGGGCTCGCAACCCGCCGCGCCCGCGGCCGGATCGTTCTTCGCACTTCAATCCCGGATGCTCGACGGTTCCGATGCGCCTCTTGCCGTCTGGTCGGGTAACGCGATCCTCGTCGTCAACCTTGCCAGCGCGTGAGGACTCACGCCGCAGTACGCCGGCCTTCAGGAATTGTGGTCGACGTACTCCGGCAGGGGCCTGACGGTCGTCGGGTTTCCGTGCAACCAATTCAACGGCCAGGAGCCGGGCACGCCGGAGGAGATCGCGGCATTCTGCCGAGAGAAATACTCCGTCGCGTTCCCTCTGATGGAGAAGGTGGAGGTGAAGGAGGGGCCGGAGCAGTCGCCGGTCTACGCATGGTTGCAGGCGCGCACCGGAAAGGTGCCGGAGTGGAATTTCAGCAAATTTCTCGTGGCGCGCGATGGCACGTCGGTGCAGTACTTCGGTCCGCGCACCGCGCCCGACTCTCCGGCGCTGATCGCGGCGATCGAGAAGGCACTGGACGAATGAACTCCCGCTATGCTGCCTGCGAGGTCAGTCAACGGCCCTGACCCGAAGCCGGAGCATGCTCGCCTGCCCGAGAAACCAGTTCTTCCTCCTCGACGCGGTGGAGGGTGCCCGCCGGAACATCCCGGACGGCGCCGTGGATCTCGTCGTCACCGATCCCCCTTATGGCATCGAAGGGCACAGCCTGCACAAACACTACAACCGGAACGAGGCCTTCGTCGTGGACGGGTACGTCGAAGTGCCGGCCAAGCGCTACGAGGCCTTCACGAAGGAATGGGTGCGCGAGTTGGAGCGGGTGCTGCGGCCGGGTGGGTCGGCCTTCGTGGTCAGCGGCTACACGAACCTTCGGCATCTCCTCAACGCGCTCGCGGAAACTTCCCTCCAGGAGGTCAACCACCTCATCTGGAAGTACAACTTCGGCGTCGCGACGCGCCGGAAGTTCGTGTCGTCGCACTATCACATCCTTTACTGTTACAAGCCGGGAGGAGAGCGGACCTTCAACTCCTTCGCTCGCTACGGCAGCCAGGACCGGAAGGAATCGGGCAGATCCCTGCAATACGCGGACCTCGAGGACGTCTGGATCATCAACCGGGAGTACAAACCCGGGCAGGTCAAGAACAAGAACCAGCTGCCTTCCGCGCTGCTGGCCAAGATCCTCCAATACGCCAGTAATCCGGACGATCTGGTCCTCGACTTCTTCCTCGGCAGTTTCAGCACCGCAGTCGTGGCCAAGGCTCTCGGACGAGACTCCGTGGGATTCGAACTGAATCCGCACGCGTTCGCGAGCGGGTCCAAGGCCTGGGAGAACACGGAAAGGAATTCCATGCTGGTCCATCTTCCCTCCGGGCAGGACGACCGCCCGGAGGCCGCCGGCACGCCGTTTTCCACGGGGGAGGTGGAAGCGATCTCGCGTTTCGTGGACCGGCTCGTCGCCGATGGCTCCACCAAGAAAGAGGCGATCCGGCGAGCAATGGAGAAGCATCGGCGAGGATATTGGTCCATCGAAAAGGTCCTCAAGAAGTCACGCGGCACGATGAGTTCGCCGACTCCGCTTTTTGAATGAGTGGTTCGGCTCCGGCTTGGCGCGAGCCGCTGCTCCGATCCTGGGACGAGTGGGACGGACGGCTTGTCGTCGCCTCTCCGGATGTGGACGGCCTGCTCTGCGCGGCTCTGGCCGCGCACCTACGCGGCGCGCGCCTGGCCGGACTCTATACCACGTCCTCGCTCCTGCTCCTCGACGGCGCAGATCTCGCCGCGGCGAAGGACGCGCTCTGGCTCGATCATGACATCTTCCATCCTGATATTCTCTGTTTCGGCCAGCATCTGATCAACTTCGCGCCCCATGACACTCGCGACTTCCAGTCCGGCGGGTGCTTCAATCCGAACGAGTTCTTCGGGCAGGTGTACGCGGACTCGTTCTCCGGGGTCCGAGGCAAACGCCGGGACAAGTACCCATTCGGAACGATTCACTTTCTGCTGGCCGCACTCGATGGTGGCGATGAGAACCTCACTTCCTCCCGGCTGGCGGTCCTAGCTCATGCCGACGGCGTCTGGGCCAACTGCATCAAGTATCCCGTGAACTGCGAGATCTGGCGCAATCTGATGTTCGGAGAGGATCTCTCCACCTTCTTTGTCGAGGTTCTCGGATCCTACCCCAAGCGCGGAGATCAGCACGAGGTTCACCTGAACCTGGTTCGCGGCTTGCAGGCGGCTGGAGTCTCGCGGAGGGGCTCGGAGAGCGCGGGCGCGGGCCAGATTCCGGACCACCTCAAACCCCTTCAGGGGATGCAGGCGGTCGCCTACGCTCATGGCCATGATCTTGAAAATTACCTGGGAAAGGTCCGTCGTGTCCTGGACCTGTTGAAGCAGGCGACTGGCTGGAACGTCAACCTGCCGGACAGCGTCTCAAGCGCGCACCGCGCCGAAGTTGCACAGGACTATCCTGACAAAGTCGAGAAACGCGGCTTCAGGAACTTCATGACGGAAGAGAAGATCTTCAGTCACGCGATCAAAGGCCAGACCAGTATCCGCTTCACTCGCTCCTTCCTCGGCTGAGGCTCCCGCCGGAGTCACTGCCTGAGCAGCACGCGCAGGCCGTGGCTCATCGCCCATCCTTGCGGCTGCGCGGCGTCATGCACGAAGGCCTGCAGGAAGCGCTCCGCGCTGACGAAGTTCGGCGAGTTCGGAATGTTGAGCGCCACCGTCGCGGTGCCGGAGGCTTCGCAGGCAATCACAAGCCGTGCGGCTTCCTGCACGAAGTCCACAAATTGGCAGCCGCCGAAGGCGGCAGCCTCCGCTTCCGCGGCGCTGACGGATAGGAAGCCGGCCGCGCTCGGCGGCCCGCCTTCGATGGTCAGCACCGAGGCTTGGCCGATCCGCAGCGGCGCGCTTGCGCGCATCGTCAGAACGTTCGGCGCGCCGCGCAGTTCGCCATAGGGAAAGAATCCAGGCGTGCCCGGCGCGTAGTCCTGGATGCCGCGGCCGCAAGCTTCACGCGGCTCCGCCGATGGGAAAGAAAATACCCTCTCTCTTACGCCATTCTCTCTGTACCCCGATAACAATCACCTCAATCCGGGTGTCCGACAAACCCAGGAAGGTCAGTACGCTGTCCTGGCATGCCTCGACTCGCTCACCTCCTCCTTCTCGGTTTCGCCGCGTGTGCAGGACCCGCTACGCACGAACAGCGCGAATACACCTGGATCTGGATCCTGACCGGGCCGCGCGACCAGCAGGTGCAGGGCGAGGAGCGCAACGCGGCCTTCGCCGGGCATTTCGCGAACATGGGGCGGCTCGCGCAGGAGGGGCGCCTGCTGATCGCCGGGCCGATGGGCGAGCCGCGCGCGCGCGCCGATCAGCGCGGAATCTTCGTGCTGAACACTCCGGATCCATCCGAGGGGATAGAGATCGCCTCCTCGGATCCCGCGGTCCGAGCCGGCATCTTCAAGTTGATGTCGGAATCGTTCCTCACTTCGGCACCGATCGCGGAAATCCTCCCGCGCCATTCCGCCTACGTCGCCGAACACGGCGCAGGCGCCGCGGATCCAGGCTTTCACTCGCGCCCGTACGTGATGCTGCTGGGTCGGCCCGCGCGCGCGGCGGAGGATGCTTTGGCGGACCTGCCGCAGGCGGTCCTCGCCGGCCGCCTGCCGGAGGGCGACTCCGCGGTCTTCTGGCTCGACTTCGCCGAACTCGCGCCCGCGCAGCAGGCCGTGGGCGGGCGTTCCGCTGCCGCTGACGTCTCCTGGACCTGGATTCCCTGGTTCGGCTCCGAGGAGATCGCCGGCTTGATGATAGATTGACGGGATGCCCGGCATGGGCTTCCCCTCCGTCATGCCGCCGGCCCTCGCCGTGCTGCTGCTCGCGGCACCGGCCGCCGCACAGTCTGCACCCCGGCCGATTCCCCCCTCGGCCTGGGGCTGGGATCGTTTCACTATCCAGGTCGCGGACTGGGACCCGCAACTGCGCGTGCAGTTGATCCAGATTTCCGGCCTGCACGCCGACCTCTACCTGCGCCGCGGCGCGCCGCCGACCACCACAGCCTTCGACGCGCGTTCTGCGACGCCCGGCACCAGCGACGAACTCATCGTGCTGAACGGCGCGTCCTCCCCGCTGCTGACCAGCGGGACCTGGCACATCGGCGTGCTGCGCCCCGCCGGGACTCTTGCTAATTTGACATTCTGGACCGAGCGCGTGCCCTCGGTCCACCCCGGCCTCGGCGCGAACGTGTTCGACGCAGGCGCGGCCTCCGGCACCGCGTTCCGCGTGTGGGCGCCGTTCGCCGCCGGCGTGAACCTGATCGGCGACTTCAACGGCTGGAACGCGAGCGCGCTGCCGATGGTCGCGGAGCCGGGCGGCACCTGGTCGCTCGACGTGCGCAATCTCGGCGCCGGCTCGAAGTACCGCTTCGTGGTGGACGCCGGCCTGTACACGCAGTCCCGCATTGATCCGCGAGCGCGCTCGGTGACAAATTCGGTCGGCGACTCGATCGTCGTGGATCCACAGGCCTTCGCGTGGGGGGGCGGCGGTTACGGCACGCCTGCGTGGAACGACATGGTCGTTTACGAAATGCACGTCGGCACTTTCTACGACTCTCCGGGCGGGCCGGTCGGCACTTTCGACTCGGCGCGAGGGCAACTGCCTTACCTGGCCGACCTCGGCGTCAACGTGATCGAGGTGATGCCGGTCGGCGAGTTCGCCGGCGACACCTCTTGGGGCTACAACACCGCGCATCCTTTCGCGGTCGAGTCAGCCTACGGCGGCGAGGAGGCGTTCAAGCGCTTCGTGCGCGACGCGCACTCCCTCGGGCTTGCGGTCGTGCTCGACGTGCTCTACAACCACTGGGGTCCGTCCGACCTCGATCTCTGGCGCTTCGACGGCTGGTACCAGGGATCCTACGGCGGGATTTATTTCTACAACGACTGGCGCGCGGCCACGCAGTGGGGCGACACGCGTCCGGACTACGGGCGCGGCGAAGTGCGCACTTACATCCGCGACAACGCGCTGTTCTGGCTTGACGAGTTCCGCCTCGACGGGCTGCGCCTCGACTCCACGGTCAACATCCGCAACAGCGACAACGGGCTCGGAGCCGATCTCCCCGACGGCTGGTCGCTGCTGCAGTGGATCAACGACGAGGTGAACCGCACGCAGCAGTGGAAAATCGTGATCGCCGAGGACATGTGGCAGAACGAGTGGCTGACCAAGGACACCGGGGCGGGCGGCGCCGGATTCGACAGCCAGTGGGACGCCGGCTTCGTGCACCCGATGCGCGACGCGATCATCCAGCCCAACGACGCATTCCGCGACATGCACGCGGTCCGCGCCGCGATCGAGCAGCGCTACAACTCCGACGCTTTCGAGCGGGTCATCTTCACCGAGTCACACGACGAGTGCGCGAACGGCAAGCAGCGCGTTCCCGAGGACATCTGGCCCGGCAACGCCGGCTCCTGGTACTCGAAGAAGCGCTCGACGCTGGGCGCGGCCATCGTGATGACCTCCCCCGGCGTGCCGATGATCCTGCAGGGCCAGGAATTCCTCGAGGACGGCTTCTTCAGCGACCAGGATCCTCTCGACTGGACCAAGGCCTCCACCTACTCCGGCATCCGCCTGCTCTACTCCGACCTGATCCAGTTGCGCCGCGACTTCTGGGGCGTCACGCGCGGCCTGAAGGGCCAGAGCCTGAACGTCTTCCACGTCAACGACGCCGACAAACTGGTCGCCTTCCACCGCTGGAATCAGGGGGGGGCTGGCGACGACGTTCTGGTACTGGCCAACTTCGCGGACCGCGGCTGGTCCCAATACTCGATCGGCGCGCCGCGCGCCGGCACTTGGCGAGTCCGCTTCAACAGCGACTGGAACGGCTACGACCCCGCGTTCGGCAACTGGCCGGCCTCCGACGCCGTCGCCCAGATGGGAGACATGCACGGCCTTCCCTACCACCTCGACTTGAGCATCGGCCCCTACACCGTGCTCATCCTCTCCCAATAACCCTCCCCATGCCCTTCCTCCTCCTCACCGCGCTCCTCGCGCCGCAGTACGTCACCGCCGCCGAGGAATCCTTCAACTACCCGACCGGCGGCCTGCACGGCCAGAGCGGCGGCTCCGGCTGGGCCAACTCCTGGTACAGCGAGAACAACGGCATCGGATTCGCCGGCCACGTGACCTTCCCGGGTTACGACCTGCCCGGCAACAAGATGACCACGCAGTACGAGCACGGCGGAAATTACCGGCTGATTGACTCGGGTCCGCACGCCTCCGTGACCGACAACGGCATCTTCGGCAAGGACGGCACGAGCATCTGGATCACCTTCATGATCCAGCGCGAGCCATACAGCGACGACTGGTACGGCGGCCTCGGCCTCTTCTGGCAATTCAACGGCGGCGAGCGCCTCTTCATGGGCAGCCCGTACGGTTTCGAGGAATGGGGCTGGGACGTGCCGTTCACCTACTCCAATCCAGTGCTCGTCCCAGGTACCGACTGCGACGTGCTCGCCACGCTCGTTTACCGAGTGGATTTTCAGGCTGGCGACGAGCGCGTGCGCCTGTGGGTGAATCCGCCGGTCGCGCACCCGAGCACCACGGCCGACGCCGACGCGACCGTCGCGGATTTCCGTTTCAACGAGATCCGTCTGCAGTCGGGCTCCGGCGGCATGGCCGGCTTCTCGATGGACGCAATCAAGATCGAGTACGAATCCGTGACGCCGACGCTGGTGCTGACCGGCGGCTGCCCGGGACTTGTCTCGGTGCAGGGCATCAACATGACGCCCAACGGTCTGGTCTACGTCGCGCGCGCGAGCGCGCTCGGTTCCTTCACGGTTCCGGCCGGCCCTTGCACCGGCACGGTGCTCGGTCTCTCCGGCCCGACTTTGCTCGCCACGCCGACCGCGGACGCGCAGGGCCAATTCACGCTGGCCGGCAACCTGCCGGCCTCGCTTTGCGGCACGGTCCACCTGCAGGCGCTGGATGCCGCAAGTTGCGTCTCCTCCAATACGGTTTCAATCTGATTAGGCCAGGCCGCGGCGAACAAGAAAGGTGGTAGATTCATGACCCTTTCCGGGAGGACGCACCCCACCTGCTGCCATGATCACGGCCCTCGGCCTGACGGTCGCGTTGATTTGCCCGAACCCGGGCGCGCAGCGCCTTGCAGCAGCGGATTCCTTCGACTACCCGGCTGGATCCCTGAACGGACTCGAGGGCGGCACGGGGTGGGAAGTTGCCTGGATCTGCGAGAACAACGGCCTCTCGCCTGCGGCGCGTGTGCTCTACCCTGGACTCGACGCCGTGGGGGGACGCGTTGCCACGCAATACTCCCTCGGCGGCAGTTTCCGCGCGCTCGACGCGGAGCCGCACGGCTTGGTCACGGAAGGCGGTCTCTTCGGCAAGGACGGTGCCTCCATCTGGCTGTCCTTCGATTGTGTGCGCAATCAGGGGGCGAATGACGATTTCGGTGTCCTCGGCCTGCTGCGCCCCGGCGTATCCGGCGAACGGCTGGTGATCGGCTGCCCATCCGGCGGTGTCGAGTGGGGGATCCAGGCGCCGGGCGGGTTCCCGGTCTTCGTGCCGGGCAGCGACGTCGCGCAAGCCGCGCGTCTTGTCTGCCGCATGGACTTCCAGGCCGGCGACGAACGCGCGCGCCTGTGGGTGGATCCGGCTGACGCGCATCCCGCCGTTCCCGCCGACGCGGAAACCACAGTTTCCGACTTCCGCTTCGACGAGATCTCGCTGCGCTCCGGCGGCGGAACCGTCGCCGGCTTCAGTTTCGACGGCCTGCGCGTCGAGTACGAGGCGGATCCGCCCGTGCTCCAACTCGCCGGCACCTGCCCGGGGATTTTCACTTTAGGCGGCTCGGGATATAGCACCGATGCCATGATCTATCTCGCCTATGCCATCGCGACGGGTTCCTACGCGGTCGGTTCCGGGCCTTGCCAAGGCACTCTGCTGAACCTGGACGCCCCGTCCCTCATTGGCGTGTTGCGCGCGGACGAGAACGGCGCCTTCTCGTTCCAGGGGAATTTTCCCTCCACACTATGCGGCACGAGTTGGCTGCAGGCGATGGACGGCGACACCTGCGCCGTCTCCAACACCGTCTTCTTCTGATTCTGCAGCGCCCACGCGGCTCACCGCGCGGTGCGGGATTCGAGCCAGGCGAGCAGGTCGCGCAATTCGTCCGACTTCAGCGTGTCGGCGAGCCCGGCGGGCATCGGCACCAGCGGGTACTGGTCCGAGACGAACTTCTGCGGCTCGAGGATGGCCTCCAGCAGATCGTGGCGTCCAAAGCGGCTGCCGGCTGCGGTCAGGTCGGGACCGATGCTGCCGCCTTCCGCGCCGACGCGGTGGCACTGGATGCAGCCCAGCGCGCGGAAGAGCCGCGCTCCGCGCGTGAGGTCGGGCGCGCTCGCGGCGATGGCCGCAGCCGGTTCCGCCTCGGCGATTGTCCAATGGCGCACGAAGGCGCGCTGCTCCGGCGGCGCGAAGGCCGGAGGCGGCGCGGGCGGCGGCAGCGCCGTGCGCAGGGCCTCCGCCTCCCGCTGTGGGATTCGCGCGAAGGCCTCGCGCTCGATCGCCTCGAGGAAGCCCGCGAGGCTGTAGCCGCCCGGCAAGTTGCGCGCGCTCCGCACCCACGTGAGGAATTCCATCCTCAATGCCGGAGTCCAGTCCCGATCAACCAAGCGCAGCAGCAGCGCGTAGTGAATCCTTTCCTCGTCGTACGACGCGGCGCGCAGGCGCTCGAGCAGCCGCACCGGCAGGTCGGGCGCCTCCAGTGCGACCAACAGAGCCGCGATCTCGCGGTCGAGCGCCGCGTCGCCGCAGAGCAGCCAGCGGCTCGCGGCTGGAGCGAGCGTTGCGCGGAGTTCCGCGTGCTGCTCCGGCACGCTCATCCACAGCAGCATCGCGGTGCGCACGCGCAGCCAGCGGAGTTCTTGCGGCTCGCGCGCGAAATCCGCGTCGGCAGTCTGTTGCGCCACGCGCGCGGCGGAGACCGGCGCGTCCACGCGGGCCAGCGCCATCATCGCCTCGGCGCGTCCGCGAGCGTCGGCGTGCGCCAGCGCCTTGTCCCGCCAGTCGGCGGGAGGGTGGCGCTCCAGGAGGTTGCGCGCCGCGCTGCGCACGAATCTGTCCGCGTGGCCGAGGGCCGGCCAAGCCTCGCCCAGCGGACAGGACGGATCCTCCAGGCGGCGGCGCAGCGATCGCTCCGGCGTGCTCGCGGCGAAGGAATCGCGCGCGGGCGGCGGCTCTGCTCCGCCGGTCCAGCGCACGCGGTAGAGACCGCTCTGCGTGGCGCGTCCTCCGGTGATGAACCACAGCGCGCCGTCGGGCCCGAATTCGAGATCGGCGACGTTCATCGGTTTGCCGAGAACGAAGGTCTCCGAGGTCGCGACGTAACTCGCGCCGGCGGGCGCGAGATGCACCGCGGTGATGCGCCCGTAGGCCCAGTCCGCGATGTACAGCGCTTCCTTCCAGGCGCCCGGGAAATCGCCGCGCGTCCCGAACGCCGTGCCGGTGGGAGAGGAGGGTTCGGTGTCAAGAACCGGCGGCAGCGAGTCCGGATACTGCGGCGGCCAATTGGCGCTGCCGGAGCGCCAGCCGTACTCGCCGCCCGGCACCAGATGGATCACGCGCGGCGCGCGATACCACGGCGCGCCGATGTCCCACTCCATGTCGGAGTCGTAGGTGAAGAGTTCGCCGTCGGGCGCGAAGGCGAGGTCATAGGCGTTGCGCATGCCGACCGAGAGGATCTCGAGATCCCCTCCGTCCGCGTCCACGTGGAAGGCATATCCGCCCGGCGCCATCACGCCGACCGCGTGTCCGCGCGGGTCCCAGATCCGCTCGAGCAGAACGTCCTCGGGATAGGCACGGAAACGCGATTCCTTTCCCAGTTCCTCGGGCAGGCCGGTGTGGTTGCCGTTGACGACGTAGAGCATCCCGTCGGGCCCGAGCACGATGCCGTGCGCGCCGTGCTCCCCCGGCGGACCGTAGTGAAGCAGTTGCGCGTGCTCCTCGAACACGCCGTCGCCGTCGCGGTCCCGGATGCGGTGCAGGCCGCCCTCGGCGCCATCCTGCACGTTCACGTAGAGCGCGCCATGCGCGAAGCACAGGCCCTGCGCGGAGTGGACCGGAGCCTCGATCTTCGCGGCGGAGGGCGGCGCGTCCGGACCCTGCGCGAATTCCAGGCGCAGCAGCGCGCCCTGCTGCGGCGAAACGTAGATTTCGCCGCGGGGGCCGAAGGTCATCGCGACCCAAGAGCCTTCGCCGGGCGCAGCGGAGCGGATCAGGTCCACCGTGAAGCCCGGAGGCGCGATGAGACTATCGGCCGGCGTCGCGATGCGCGGCGCCATCGCCGCTCCCCACGGCCCGCGATGCGCGCCGACCGGCCCGAAGGACCGCGATGCCACGGCGTTCGCGCCCAGCGCGCGCGTGCGCGGCCAGTCCGGCGGCGCCTCACCGGCGCTCTTCCACGTTCCGTCGCTCACCACTGCCAGCGCCAGCCCGTCCTCGCCGCGCAGCGACACCCGCGCTGCGAGCCCCGCCGGGCCGCCGTTGTTCCAGGCTTCGAGCGCGAGCGCGTGCCGGCCGGCGGCTAAGGTGCGCCCTTGCGGCAGCGGACTCGGCTGCGCCCAGTCGTCGCCGCGCGCGAATTCCTCTCCGTCGAGCCAGAGGATGAAATGGTTGTCAGCCGCGATCTCGCCGCCCGCGACCGTCGCGGACTGCGCGAGTTCGAATTCCTGCAGGAACCAGCGCCGAGCATCCGCGGCGGGTTCGCCGGGGGCCCAGATCCATTCCGCCTCGCGCGGCGGCGCGGGGTGCCGCGTGAGCCGCAGGTTGCGGAAGCGCACCTCCATCGGCGGACCCTGGTGCAACTGCAGCGCGAAGGTGCCGTGGCGGCGCGCGCTTCCAGCCTCTTCGTCCACCACCTCGATCATGCGCCTGCCGTTGATCTCGTGGATCAGCCGCGAACCGCGCGCGGAAACGCGGTAGGTGTTCCACTCCTGCGCGCGCACCGCCTGCTGCAGGTAAGCCGCCTCGCCGAGGGGGGGGGATACTGCGCGCGCTCCGTCGGGACCGAAGCGCAGGTTTGCGCCGCGCTCGGCCATGACCCCGCGTCCCGCCGATTCGTAGAGGATGCCGGTGTAGTCCGGCCCGTCCTCGATGTCGGCCTGATACCCTGCCACCGCTCCGTCCGCCAGCCGCTCGCTGCGGTACTGCACGCCGGAATTCCCGCCGCGGATCAGATACTCGAAAGTCAAGTCGAAGTTCTCGGCATCGCCGTCCCAGAAAAGATAGCTGCTGCGTTCGAGCGGCCGCTCCGCCGTGCTGCGGCCGACGATGCATCCGTCCTCGATGCTCCAATGGCGAAGGTCGCCGCTCCAGCCCGCGAGAGTCTTGCCGTCGAACAACGGCTGGCCGGCCGCTGCCGGCGGCGCCGAATCATCGCCGGCGCAGGCCGGCGCGGCTGTCAGGAGGAGGAACCACGCGACGCGGCGCATCGCGTCAGGATAGACTCGCGCCGAGCGTGCTTCGCCTCGGCTTGCTGACCGGCGTCGCGATCCTTCTGGCCTGGTCGGCGATCGCGCCTTACGACCGCCTCACGTGGTGGCTCGAGGTCGCGCCGGTGCTGATCGCCGCGCCGGTGCTGATCGCCGCCGCCCGCCGTTTTCCGCTGACCCCGCTCGCCTGCGCGCTGATCGCGCTGCACGCCGCGGTGCTGATCGTCGGCGGCCACTGGACTTACGCACGCGTGCCCGCAGGATTCTGGCTCCAGGATCTCCTCGGCTTCGAGCGCAACCCCTATGACCGGATCGGCCACCTGATGCAGGGATTCGTGCCCGCGATCGTCGCGCGCGAGATCCTCGTCCGCACCTCGCCGTTGCGGCACAGCCGCTGGCTCGGCTTCCTGGTGTTGTGCGTCTGCCTCGCGGTGAGCGCGATCTACGAGATTGTCGAGTGGGCGGCCGCGCTGGTCGCCGGCGGCGCCGCGATCGAGTTTCTCGGCACGCAGGGCGACCCATGGGACACGCAATGGGACATGTTCCTGGCCGGCGTCGGCGCCGGCGCCGCGCTGCTGTTTCTCGCGCGGATCCACGACCGCCAGATTTCACGGGTTGCGTGAGGGGATTTCCGCCGAATCAGCGCCAGTCTTGTTCGGACGCCGGATTGCCCCCTCCGGCCTCATCCTTCACGCGAATCTCATGCTCTTGCTCGCTGCTTACCTCCTGCTGGCACTGCAGGCCGCTCCGCAGAACGATTCACCGCCGCTGAAGCGACACAACCTCATTCCTGCCCAGCAGCGCGCCTTTCTGGCCACCGGCTACTTCACCACGGGCTACAACGACGCCGCGGAATCTCCTTCCTCCTTCTACGCGGCGCTGAACCCGGTGTTCGTCTGGCGTCCCTCCGCCGACTTCCTCGCGGAGGCGGAGGTCGAGTTCACGAGCGGTGCAGAAGGAGAGGAAGACCCCGACAATCTCGAATTGGAGTACGCGCAAGCGGCGTGGCTGGCCTGCGACTGGGCCACGATCGGCGCAGGCCTGTTCCTCTCGCCGCTCGGCCTCTTCAGCGAGCGCTATCACCCGACCTGGATCAACCGCCTTCCCACCGATCCGCTGATCGCCGGCAACGACGGCATCGTGCCCTTCAACCTGCTCGGCGCGCAAGCGCGCGGCCAGTGGCAGACCGGCGAGGACGCCGCGGTAGCGTGGGTAGTCTTCGCCGCCAATGGTCCCCAACTCAACAACGGCCTCGTCGAGGAGGAAGAAGCCGGCTTCCTGCAGTTCGACCCGGAGCAGGACGACAGCCAGTCGAAGGCCTTCGGCGGTCGCGTTGCATGGGCGCCGTGCTCGTGGGCCGAGATCGGCATCAACGGCATGAGCGCCGACGTGGACGGTGAAGGCACCTCCGAGGCAGATCTCACCGCGCAGATCGTCGGCCTGGACGCCGCACTGCGCTGGAACGCCGGCGACGCTGGTGTGTTTCGCGCCGATTTCGAATGGTTCCAGAGCACCGTAGACGACACCACCTACCTGCCGGCCACGCCTGACGCGGTGACCTTCGACAACGAGCGCAGCGGCGGCTACCTGCTGCTCGCCTTCCGGCCGGCCGGGGGCGACGTGCTCGATCACCTCGAGGGCGTCGTGCGCTTCGACTGGCTCAATCTCCCTGCGGGTGCGCCCGAGGACGCGGACGTGAACCGCGTCACCGCCGGCCTCGACTGGTGGTTCGACGCCTCCAGGGTGATCAAGGTCGCGATGGACAACATGGATGTGGACGGCGAGTCCTCCTCCAATTTCTACCTCCAGTTCGCGATGCTGCTGTGAGGAGGCAGAAACCATGAAGCGATTCTTGATCGTGCTCGGCGCCGCTCTCGCCGGCGGCCTGATTGCCGCCTGCGCCGCTCCGGATCGCCCGCGCGACCGCTCGGCCGCGGCGGAGTGGAGCGCCCACTGCGGGCGCTGCCACAACCCGGGCGCGCCCGCAGCGTTCGACGACGCCGGATGGGAGATCGTGATGGCGCACATGCGCCTGCGCGGCAGCCTGCCCTTGGATGCGGCGCGTGAGATCGAGGAGTGGTTGAAGTCCGCCAACGGTCGCTGATGCCGTGGGTGGGGCTGGCCGCGCTGGCGGCGGCCTGCACCCAGGTCCCTTCCGGCGGCGGCGGACGCCCGCCCTGGCAGGCACCCGCCGACGCCGCTGCGACCATCAATCCGCTCGCGCGGGACGGCGCGGGGGAGGCAGCCGGTCTCGACCTCTATGATTTCCATTGCGCAGACTGCCACGGGCCGGAGGGCCGTGGCGACGGTCCTGACGCAGCCTGGCTGCGGCCGCGCCCGCCGAATCTGACCTCCCCAGCCATTCTTTCCCAATCCGACGGCGCCTTGCGCTGGAAGATGGCCACCGGGAGGGGGGGGATGCCCGGATACGCGGAGGATTTGACGGACGCCGACCTCTGGCGCCTCGTGCTGGCGGTCCGCGGGCTGAACAAGATGCTCTGATCTGCTCCCACTGGCCGGATCCATTCCCTATCCTGCGGATCCTCCCATGGTCGAACTCACCTCCCTCTGGCTCCCGATCGCGCTCACTGCGGCGGCGATCTTCTTCCTCTCCTTCCTGTGCTGGATGGTGCTTCCGCACCACCGCAAGGATTGCGCGCCGCTTCCGGACGAGGACGGCGTGATGAAATTCCTGCGCGAGAAAGGCATCGCGAAGGGGCACTACACTTTCCCGCATATCAAGAACCCCGCACAGATGAAGGACCCCGTGTGGGATGCCAAGCGCAAGGCCGGCCCCGGCGGGATGCTGCAGATTTTCCCGCCGGAAGCCTGGAACATGGGACCGGCGCTCGCGAAGTGGTTTGTGCTGGTGCTCGTGGTCGGAGTCTTCGTGGCCTACGTCGCCTCCCACTCCCTCGCCGCCGGCGCGGAATACTTGAGCGTGTTCCGCATCGTCGGCACCGTGACATTCCTGACTTTCTGCATCCAGCCCTTCAGTGACGCGATCTGGAAGTTCACTCCCTGGCGCGCGGTGCTGGCCCATGTGCTGGACGGCATCCTCTACGCGCTGGTGACCGCCGGAATCTTCGGCTGGCTGTGGCCGGACGCGACGTCCATCATGCCCTGAAGCCGGCGGACCGCCTGCTGAACGCGGCCCGGACTCACGCTCAAGACCTGCGCCGCTGCGCGCCGATGAGGCTCCGATGGGCCTCCCCCCCGTCGTGCTGCTCCACGGCATGTGGAGCACGGGCCGGTCACTCGACTCCGTGCGTTTCGCGCTCGAGGCGCGCGGTTATCCCGTGTTCGCGCCCACGCTGCCGTTGCATCCCGCGCACGGGCCGGAGGAACTCGCGGCGCTCGGCCGCCTCTCGCTCCTCGACTATGCGCGCTACCTCGAGGACGCGCTCCTGAACGCGCGCTTGCCCGCGCCGCCGGTGTTCATCGGCCACTCGATGGGTGGCCTGCTCGCGCAGATTCTCGCCGCGCGCACCGCCGCGCGCGCCTGCGTGCTGCTCGCACCGGCGCCGCCCGCCGGCATCAACGTCGTGCGGCCGTGCAACCTCTGGAGCACGCGCAACGTGCTCGCGACGCCGGCCTTCTGGCGCAAGCCGCAGATCCCGACCGACTCCATCGCCGACGCCGCGCTGTTCCGCGAGATCGCGCCCGAGCGCCGTTCCACGCTGCGCTCCGCGCTGCTGCACGAATCCGGCCGCGTCTACGCCGAGATCGTCTTCTGGTGGGCCGATGCAGCCCGCGCCTCCGCGGTGGACGCGGAGAGCGTGCAGTGCCCGATGCTGGTGGTCTCGGGCGACCGGGACCGGATCATTCCATGTTCGGTGGCGCGTCGCGTCGCCGATCGCTATCCGGCTGCGGAATTCCTGGCGCTGCCAGGCCGCGGCCACTGGCTGTTCGAAGAGCCCGGCGCGGATGAAGTCTTTGCGCGCGTAGGCTCGTGGCTCGACCTCGTCTGCGCCGTCACCGACGAGCGCGGCGCGCCGCGCCAACCGGCCGCGAGTCCGGTCGCCGCCGTGGCGTCGCTGTAGTTCCCGGCATAGAATCGCCGGAGTGACTGCGGCGTCCGGCCCTCTCCGTATCCGAGTTGCGCGCGCGGCGGACACCGCGCAGATCCTCGCCTTCATTCGCGATCTCGCGGAATACGAGCGGCTCGCGCACGAGGTGCAGGCCGGCGAGACGGATCTGCGCGCTCATCTCTTTGGCCCGCGGCCGGCCGCCGAGGTGCTGATCGCGGAATGGCAGGAGCGTCCGGTCGGTTTCGCGCTGTTCTTCACCACTTTCTCGACCTTCCTTGGCAAGCCCGGCTTCTGGCTCGAGGATCTCTTTGTCAAGCCGGAGCACCGCAGTCGCGGCGTCGGCCGCGCGCTGCTCGCCGAACTCGCGCGTCTGGCGGTCGCGCGCGGCCATGGCCGCGTCGAATGGGCCGTGCTCGACTGGAACGAACCTGCCAAGAACTTCTATCAAGTTCTCGGCGCGCACATGCTCGACGACTGGCGCACGTGGCGCCTGACCGGTGAAGCCCTCCGATCCCTCGGGGGCTGACCGCGCGCGCACCGGGCTGCCGCCGCTGGTGTGGGCGCTCGGCTTCGTCTCGTTGCTGGCCGACGTCTCCTCCGAACTGGTCCATCCTCTGCTGCCGCTCTTTGTGGTCGGCACGCTCGGCGCACCCGCCACCGTGCTCGGACTGATCGAAGGCAGCGCCGATGCGCTGGCCAGCCTCGCCAAGGGGTGGGCAGGACTTCGCAGCGACCGCAGCCGCCGCCGGTTGCCCTATGTGCGCTGGGGCTACGCGCTGCCGATGCTTGGCAAGGCGGTGATCTCGCTCGCGACCACGTGGCCGGTCGTGTACTCGGGCCGCCTGCTCGACCGGCTCGGCAAGGGCCTGCGCACCGCGCCGCGCGACGCTCTGCTCGCCGATGCCGCGCCCAGCGGCCAGCGCGGCGCCGCATTCGGTCTGCACCGCGCGCTCGATCACTGCGGTGCGCTGCTCGGCTCGGCCGCCGCGGTCGCGCTGCTTGCGCTCGGCTGGCCGCTCGCGCGCATCTTCGTGCTCGCCGCGGTGGTCGGGCTTGCGGCGTGGCTGATGACGCTGCGTCTGCGCGAGCCGGACGTTCCTGCGCGCGTCGCTGCCGATGTCAAGTCCGAGCGCCTCCCGCCCGCCTACTGGCGTGCGCTTGCGCTGCTGTCCGTGCCCGCATTGGGCCAGTGCGGCGTTGCCTTCGTGCTGCTGCGCATGGTCAACCTTGGCTGGCCCGCGTGGCAAGTCGTGTCCGCGTACGCCTGCGTGTACGCGATCGCCGCGCTGACCTCGACTCCGTTCGGCAGATTCTGCGACGCGCGCGGTCGCCGCGCGGCGCTCGGGCTCGGCTGGACAATGTTCGCGCTTGCCGATCTGGGCCTTGCCCGGCCGGACCTCGCCGGCCCATGGCTGCCGCTCGCGCTTTACGGAGCAGCGGTCGGAGCCAGCGAGGGCGCGGCGCGCGCGTGGCTCGCGGACTTCTCGCCGCACGCGCGGCGCGGTGCAGGCCTCGGCGTCAGCGCGGCGCTGATCGGCGTCGCGCAACTCGCGGGCGGCCTCGGCGCGGGCTTGCTGTGGGATTTTGGATCGCCCGCACATCCTTTCTACGTCGCAGCCGCGGCTTCGTTGGCAGCCTCGGCGCTGCTGCTGTGTTTCCGCGGCGCGCGATTTTCAGTCACGCCGTCTTGAATGCGCGCTACACCGTCCCAGGAGGAAATGATGGCGCAAGAACGCGAACGCGAGCAGATCAAGACGCTGGCCTTGCTCGGCGCGTGCCCGCGCTGCCGCGAGCACAGCCTGGCGATGGAACTCGGTCTGGACCCGCGCAACGGGTCCGTGCTGGCCTCCGCGCGCTGCCTGCACTGCGACAAGGTGAACGAACTGGTCGTCGCAGAGGCCGGGCGCGGAATTGCGCTGGAGATCGCCGGCTACGACTGTGCCGCGTGCGGTCTTCCGGCCGCGCGCGCGGTGCTGTCCTGCGCGCCGGACGGCCGCTCCTACGGCTTCGAGATCCGCTGCCGCTCCTGCGCGGCGCGCCGCGTCGCGGCCTAGCCGGAAGCGAAGAGCCGTTCGCCGAGCGCGCGGTGCCGCGCGTAGGCTTCGAACAGCGCCGCGTCGGCGCGCGGCTCGACGCGCTCCGGCTCCAGATCCGGCGGGTGCGCCGCGGCGAAGTCGGCGACGCGCGCGCCGGAGTGAATCGCTGCGGCCTGCAGCGCGCCCCCCAGCGCAGCGGTCTCGGCTTCGGTCGGGAACGCGAGGGGTGCGGCGAAGAGGTCGGCGAGAATGCGCCGCCACAGCGGATTGCGCGCGCCGCCGCCGACCACGCGCACCTCTTCCGCGCGCACGCTGGCGGTGGCGCCGAAACGGTCCAGACCCAGTCGCAGACCGAAGGCCGCGCCTTCCAGGGCCGCGCGGTAGAGCAGGCCGGGGCGCAAGGCGCCGGCTTCCAGGCCGTGCAGCACGCCGCGCGCGTGCGGCCAGTCGGGCGCGCGTTCACCGGCCAAATAGGGAAGGAAATGCAGGCCGCCGCAGCCGGCGGGCTCGGCCTGCGCGAGCGCGGTAAGGCGCGCGTGGTCGAGGCCGAAGGCCTTGCGCACCTCCTCGGCCGGCGTCGTGCAGTTCATCGTGCACCAGAGCGGGAGCCAGGCCCCGGTGGCGTCGCAGAAGGGTGCGACCAGCCGCTCCGGATCGCGCGGCGGGCGCGCGGCGCGCCCGAAGAGCGTGCCCGAGGTGCCGAGGCTCGCCACCAGCACGCCGTCGCGCACCGCGCCGGCGCCGAGCGCCGACATCATGTTGTCACCCGAGCCGGGCGCGACCGTGCAGTCGCGCGGCAGCCCGAGGCGCTGCGCGAGTTCGGCGCGCACGCTGCCGCAAGCCTCGTCGGGATTCAGCAGCGGCGGCAGCCACGCCGGATCGAGCCACGCCGCGCCGCGCGGCACGTCCCAGGCGCGCGCGAAAGGGTCGTAGTAGCCGGTCCCGCTGGCGTCGCCGTGATCGGTGGCCTTGCGCCCGGTCAGCCACAGGTTCACGAAGTCGTGCGGCAGCAGCACCGTGCGGATGCGCGCAAAGTGCTGCGGCTCATGCGCGCGCAGCCACGGCAATTTCGGCGCAGTGAAGCCGGCGGGAATCGCGCGGCCGGTTTCCGCGCTGACCTGTGCGGCCTCGGCGGCGCACTCGGTGTCGCACCAGAGTTTGGCAGGGCGGATCGGGCGGTCGTGCTCGTCGAGCACCACGCAACCGTGCTGCTGGCCGGAGACGCCGATGCCGCGCACTCCCTTCAGCGAGCCGCGCGCGGCGAGGTCTGCGAGAGTTTTTTCGATCGCGACGATCCAGTCTTCCGGTCGCTGTTCTGCCGCGCCGGGTCGGCCAACGGGCAGCAGGTCGAGCGGCGTTTCGGCCCGCGCGAGCACGCGCCCGCTTTCGGCGTCCCAGACCAACGCCTTGACGCCCTGCGTTCCGACGTCGAGGCCGAGGAAGCGCGTCACGCGCAACATGGTAGAGTGAGCGCGATGCGCCTGCGCGCGGCGATCGCATTCTTGGTGCTGGCGGGATCCGCCTGCAACGGGAAACCGCCGCCGGCCTCCGCGGACACCCCCGTGCCGCCGCCGGGCGGCGCGCCGATGCGGACATGGTCCTTCGAAGAAGGGGCGCTTCCGGCCGGATGGTCGGCCGCCGAGACGAATAGCGACGCCACACCGGGCGCGTGGCGCGTCGAGACTGCGCAGGATGCTCCCGAGGGCGAGCGAGTGCTGCGCCTCGCCGAGACGCAGAACTCCGGCGCCACTTTCAACATCATTCTCACGGACGATCCGTTTCCCGCCGATCTCGACCTCGCCGTGTGGCTGCGCGCCGACGGCGGCAAGGAAGACCAGGGCGGCGGGCTGCTATGGCGCGCGCAGGACGCACACAACTACTGGATTGCGCGCTGGAACCCGCTCGAGCGCAACGTACGGCTCTACGTGGTGCGCGACGGCGAGCGGCGGATCATCGCGGATGCGAAAACGGATGCCTCGCCCGACGGCTGGCACGAATTGCGCGTCACCGCGCGCGGCACCGCCGTCAGCGTGGCCCTCGACGGCGAGACCATGCTGTCCGGCGACGGCGCCGAACTGCCAGGGGGGGGGCTGATCGGCCTGTGGACCAAGGCCGACGCCGCGACCTCCTTCGACTGGCTGCGCCTGAGCCCCGCGCAGCCGCCCGGCGGCCTGATTCCCGGCCCGGTGCCGCGCTGAACGTGAAGTGGGTCACCCGCGAGCGCCCCAAGATTGACCGGCTCGCCTGCCCGTGGCTGATCCTGCGCTGCGTGGATCCGGAGGCGGTGTTTCTGTTCGTGCCCTCGCAGGAAGTGCTGCCCGCCGCGCGCCGCGAAGGCGCGATTCCATTCGACATTCCGGGAGTCGAACTCTCGCACGACGGCGACCTCTGCTCCTTCGACGCCTTCCTGCGCAAGTACCGGCTTGCGGATCCGGCCTTGCAGCGGCTGGCGCGGATCGTGCGCGCCGCCGACACCGACCGGCTGCAGGACGCGCCCGAGGCCGCCGGACTGCTGGCGATCTCGATCGGGCTTGGCCGCACGCACGCGGACGACCATGCGCTGCTGCGCCAGGCGCTGACGATCTACGACGCCTTGTACGAGTGGTGCCGCGACCTGCAGGGCGAGCGCCACGGCTGGGAACCCGAAAAGATTCGGCTCTGAAGTCGCGCGCGTCGCGGAGATAATGCCCGGCGTGCGTTCGCGCCTCGCGCTCCTCCCGTTTCTCGCCGCCGCCGCCTGCGGCTCCGAGAAGCCGCCGCCCGCGCCCGATCCCGCCGCGGGCAAGAAGGTCTACGAGACCTACTGCTTCGCCTGCCACCAGTTGGACGGGCGCGGCGTCGCGGCGAACGGCCAGCGGATCGCGGCGGACTACACCGATCCCGCCGGCCCGCTGACGCAGTCCGACGAGACGCTGCTGGCCGCGATCAATTCCGGCAAGACCGGCCTGATCGGCGCCATGCCGCCGTGGCGGGGCGTGCTCTCGGCGCAGGATCAGCGCGACGTGCTCGCCTACCTGCGCCGAGAATTCGGCCAGCCCAAGGCCGATTAGAACTTCGCCGTCGCGGGAGACGCGGACTTGCGGAAGATCATCCAGGTGACGGCCCAGGAGATCAGCACCACGATCGCCATGCCCCACCAGGAGTATTCCCACATCACTCCGTTGTGCTGCATGAGCATCGTGTAGATCAGCGGGACCGACATGAAGGTGTTGTGCTTGCTGCGTAGAGCCGCCAGCGCGGGCCACGCCCCGTCGGGCGGCGTGCCGGCCTGCGTCGCCGCGATGATCTTGCGCTGCGTCGGCCAGATCCGGAACCACACGTTGAAGGCCATGATGGTGCCGAACGCCGCGCCGAGGTGGATCGCCATCGTGCGCGCGTTGAAGTTCAGCACTTCGCTGAACACCCACATCGCGGCGGCGGACAGCGCGAAACTGGCCGCGACACCCGCCTGCTGGTTCTTGCTGAGCGCCTTCCACAGCGAGTCGTACACGAACGGCGCGGCCAGCACGATCGCGAGGCCGATCATCGTCGCGCCCGCCGGCGCGCCGTCGAGGCTCGCAGTCATCATCACCGCCTCGCCGCCCTGGTGGTACACGAGGTGCAGCAGCAGCAGGCCCGTGATCCAGGTGTAGGCGGCGCCCCAACGGAAGAAGAACAGCGCGCGCGGCAGCAGTTCGGGCACGACCTTCTGCTTTGTCGGGCCGTCCAACCTCGGCATCACCTGGGCGTTGACCCAGTTGAAGAAGTAAAGCAGGCCGATCCACAGCACGCCTGCGACCACGTGCACCCAGCGGAACAGGCCATCGAGCCAGGGGGTCAGTTCGTCCATGTTGTTTCCTCCGCCGGCATGATAAAGCCGGGCCGGGGCCGATTCCACGCTTCCGGTCAGCCGCGCACCCCGGCGAGGTGCTCGATCGCGATCTGGTCCAGCCGCTCGTAACGGTAGCCGCGCGCGGCGAGCGCCTCCGCGTCGAATTCCTCCAGGCGCAGTCGAGAGGCCGCAGTCTTCGAGTACATCGCGACCGCCTTGGCGTGGCTCGCGCCGGCCTTGCGATTGTCGGCAAGGATCTGCCCGATCTCGGGGTCGGCGTCGAAGGCCTTCGCCTTCGCGGCGAGGATCTTGTACGTGCGCATGCAGCCGCGCGCGAAGTCCCACACGCCCTCGGCGTCCTCGGTGCGGTAGGCGTGCGCGTCGAAGTGCAGCGGGCCGGTGTAGGCCGGGTAGCCGCCGCTGCCCTCGAGCAGACGCACCAGGAAGAAGGCGCCCTTGAAGTCTTCGGAGCCGAAGCGCAGATCCTGATCGTAGCGCCCGATTTTCTGGCTGTTCAGGTCAATGTGGAAGAGTTTCCCGCACTCCATCGCCTGCGCCACCGCGTGCACCATGGACAGGCCGGGCATGTTCTCGTGCGCGACCTCCGGGTTGACGCCGACCATCTCCGGGTGGTCGAGCGTCCCGATGAAGTGCAGCATGTGGCCGGTGGTGGCAAGGTAGATGTCGCTCCGCGGCTCGTTGGGCTTGGCCTCGAGCGCGAACTTCAGTTTCCAGCCCTGGTCCAGCGTCCAGGCGCACAGGAAGTTCATGCACTCGCGGTTCCACCGGAGCGCGTCGCGCGGGTCCTTCGCGGCGTCCGACTCGCAGCCCTCGCGGCCGCCCCAGAACACGATCGTCTTTGCACCCAGTTCGACGCCCAGTTCAATCGCGCGCATCGCCTTCTGCACCGCGAAGGCGCGCACGCGCGCGTCCGTGCTGGTGAAGGCGCCGTCGCGGAACACCGGGTGGCTGAAGAGGTTGGTGGTGGCCATCGGCACCTTCAGCCCGTGGTCGCGCAGCGCCTTCTTGAATTCCTTGACGATCCGGTCGCGCTCCAAGGGGGGGGCGCCGAAAGGGACCAGGTCGTTGTCGTGCAGGTTGACGCCGTAGGCGCCGCACTTCGCGAGGCCGGCGAGGATCTCTGCCGGGCTCATGCGCGCGCGCACCGGACCGCCGAAAGGGTCGGCGCCGGAGTTTCCGACGGTCCAGAGGCCGAACGTGAAGCGGTCGGCCGGGGTCGGATCGTAGGCGTCAGGCATGGGAGCAGCATCGTAGACGGTCCTCGTTAGACTGCCTCGTCATGGGACGCGCGCTGTTGGCGGCGCTGCTCTTCGGCGCGGCGATTCCTCTCGCCAAGCATCTGCTCGGCGCGATCGGTCCCGTGACCTTGGCCGGCCTGCTGTATCTCGGCGGCGCGCTGGTGACCGCTCCGGCGGCGCTGCGCGCGCCCCGCGGGCATCCGGCCTCCGCACCCGCTCGTCGGCGCGACTCACGGATGCTCGCCGCCGCCGTGGTCTTCGGCGGAATCGCCGGTCCGGTCCTGATGCTGTTGGGATTGCGCAACGCCGGCGCCGCCGAGGTGTCGCTGCTGTTGCCGCTGGAAATGGTCTTCACTGCTCTGCTCGGCGCCGCGCTCTTCCGCGATCATCTTGGCCGGTGGGGACTCGCCGGCGTCGCCGCCGGACTCGCCGCGAATCTGGTCGTCGCCGGCGGCGGCGGTCTGCCGCGCGCCGCCGCCGCCGCGCTCGTAGCCGCCGCCTGCCTGTGCTGGGCTCTGGACAATCACTGGACGGCGCGGATCGAGACGATGCGCCCGGCAGCGAGCACCTTCTGGAAGTGCGCGGCGGCCGGCGCGTTCAACCTGCTCATCGGCTTGCTGCTGGATCCCGCGTTCCCCGCGCTCTCCGCCGTGCCGATCGCACTCGCCTGCGGCGCCCTGGCTTACGGGGTCAGCGTGTCGCTCTATGTGTCGGCGGCGCGCGAGATCGGCGCCACGCGCGCGCAGGCGCTCTTCGCCGCGTCTCCGCTCGCAGGGGTCGCGATCGCGATCGCGTGGCTCGGCGAGCCCTTCGCGCAGCGATTCGTCCCGGCAGCCGCGCTGCTGGTCATTTCGCTCTGGTGTATCGGCCGCAGCCGGCACTCGCATGCCCACGCGCACGAGGAGGAGATGCACGAGCACGAGCACCGCCACGACGACGGGCAACACGAGCACGAGCATCCCGGCCAGCCCGGGAGCCTGCGACACTCCCACGCGCACTGCCACGCGCGCGTGGCGCACGCCCACCCGCACTGGCCGGACGTGCACCACCGCCACGCGCACGGCGCGCGGCGTCAGGACGCGGACTGAAGTTGCACCGGCTTGTAGCCGCCGCGCGAACGGAACCACAGAATCAGCGCGGCATAGACCAGCAACATCGAGACCGGGAAGACCGAGGCTGTGGTAAGAGCGTCCTTCTTGGCCGCGCGCTGGATCGCGGTGATCCGATCGCGGCCGGTAGTATCGAGCGCAGCGACCTTGGCCGAATCGAGCGGGCGGTAAGTGCCGAACACGCTGCGTTTCTCTTCGCCGGCCACCTGCGCGTGGATTGCCGGAGCCTGCGCCAGCAACTGCGCGTCCGCTTCCTTGTCCTGGATGTTGCCGAGCAAAGGGTTGCCCAGCACTCCGGCCGCGAGCATGCCAATGCCGCTGATCATGTTCAGCGTCAGCGCTCCGCCCTTCGGGCATTGCTCGGACACCACGCCGAGCATGGTCGGCCAGAAAAAGGTCTTGCCGATGCCATAGAGCGTGGCGGCCGCCAGGATGCCGATCCCGGCCGCAGTAGACATCAGGTTCAGGCCCACGACGGCCAGCGCCGCGGAGATCGCCAGCAGGCCGAGGGGCTGCAGCCGGTGCACGATCGGACCGGCGCTGAAGCGCAGCGCCATCATGATCAGCATCGTGTAAACGAGCACCATGGCGGCCGGCAGGCCGAGCGCGGTCATCTCGGGTTCCATCAGCGCGGTGATCCAGGAATCCACGCCCAGTTCGGTGATCGCCAGCGGCATCATGGTCAGGATCAGGATGAAGAAAAGCAGGTTGCCCGCCGCGCGGGTGTAGGCCGCGAAGGCCAGCACCAGCGCGCCGATCACCGAGTAGATCGCGAGATTCGACCAGTCGAAGACGCGGCCGACTTCCATGCAGACCAGCGTTGACGCCACCAACGCGCCCAGCCAGCCCGCCTGCTGCAGCATCACCTTGTGCGAAACGCCCGCCGCCACGCGCTCGCTGACTGGGAAGCGGCAGGTCGCCATCAGGACGCCGTAAAGCACCACCGGGATGAAGATCAGGCCGATCTTCCACTGCCACGAGGCGTCCACGCCGAGCGACATCGCCAGCAGACCCGCCGCTGCCGCGCCGCCCGGCCAGCCCGCGTGCAGGATGTTCAGCCATTTGGTCTTGTTCTCCTTGAACATCGTCGCGACCACGGGGTTGATCGCCGCCTCGATCGCGCCGGCCGCCAGGCCGCCCAGCAGGCTGCCGACGTAGAGCGACCAGTAGCCTTTCGCGAGGATCGTGATCACCGCGAATGCAGCGTGCGCGATGAAGGCGAAGAGAATCGCCTTGCCGTAGCCGATGCGGTCAATCACCAGGCTGAAGAGAATGATCGAAACGCCGAAGGGCCAGATGCCGACGCCGAGGATCTCACCTTGCTGCGTCTCGGAGAGGCCGAAGTCCCGGGCGAGGTCGCCGAGAACCATGATTCGCAGCATGAAGGCGAAGGAGGTCGCCGTCAGCGCGATGAAGCAGGCCCAGAAAAGTTTCTTCTTGGCGGATTCGGTGAGTTGATCCATGGGGGGGGGTCGTTGCGATCAGCGTGCCGTCTTCAGCACGGGCTGGGGGTCGAGTTCGAAGCGGAAGTTGCGGAAGCGGATCTCGGCGGGGCCGCCGGAGTGCAACTGCAGCGCCAGAATGCCCTCGCGGGCGCCCTGGGGGTCGGTCAGATCAGCCGTTTTCTTGCCGTTGACGGCCAGCAGCACGCGCTCTCCGGTCGCCACGATCTCGTACGCGACCCAGTCGCCCGGGCGCACCGCGTCGCCGGCGCCCGCCTCGGCCAGCAGGCCGCGGCCGTGCTCCTCATAGAGTTTGCCCCACCAGCCGGCGCCGACGTCGGCCTGATAGCCGCGCACCTCGCCCTCGGGCAGGTTCTCGCTGCGGAACTGGATGCCGCCGTTGTCGGCGTCATCCGCCAACAGCACGTCCACGATCAGCCGGAAGTCGCGGAAGCGCAGCGTGGAGCGAGCGAAGGAATTCAGCGCCAAACCCTGCGGCGCGCGGCCGACGATCTGGCCGTTCTCGACGCTCCACACCGCCGGATCGGCCTCCCAGCCGGTGAGCGTGCGGCCGTCGAAGAAATAGGGAAGTGTTTCCGGCGCCGCGGCCAGCAGCGTCTGGCGCGGGCTGCGCAGGTAGGCGATCAGGTCGCGGACCTCGGCGTCCTGCAGCGCCTGGAGTTGCCCCGGCGGCATCAGCGAGACCTGCGAGCGCTCGATTCCGGGCCGGCCGGGCGCGTCCTTCTTGACGTCGCGCAGCAACAGCACGACGTCGCCGGTGGCGGTGCGCAGTGTCAGGCGCTCGGCGTCCTCGGCGACGACCGTTCCCGCCAGCACGCGGCCGTCCTTCAGGTACGCCGTGGTCATCCGGTACTCGCGACCCATCTCGGCGCTGGGGTCCACGATATTGGCCAGCAGGAAATCGAGATCGCCGCGGTTGCCGCCGGTGAGATCCGGCCCGAGCGTGCCGCCCGCACCGAACAGCGTGTGGCAAGCCACGCAGGTGCGGGCGAACAGCGCGCGGCCGTGCGGCGGGTCGGCGCCGGCCAGGTATTCGTCCGTCAGCAGCGTCTTGTAGCGCGCGACGTCCGCTGCGGCGCCGACGCCGGGAGGCACCGAGCGGCCCCAGGCCTGCTCGAGCAGGCGGTCCGTCTCCGGGTCGCGCAGGCCTGCCAATTGCCGGCGCACGCTCGCGGAATCCAGCAGCCGCGGGCTGGCGTGGCCGGCCGCGATCGTGGCCAGGAATTCGCGCGCGTAGGGGGCGCGGGAGGTCAGCGCGGCGAGCGCGAGTTCGCGCTCGCTGGCGCCGAACCCTTCCCAATTCTGCAGAATGCGCTGCGGCGCGCCGTCCAGTTCCCACGCCGCCAGCGCGCGCAGCGCGGCGGCGCGCAGATCGGCGTTTTCGAGTGCGTCGAGCACCAGCGGCGCGGATTCCGCGTCGTGGATGCCCGCGAGCCCTTCCAGGGCCTCGCACCGCGCCTCCGGCGCGGCGCCGATGTCGGCCAGCCGCGCGCGGAACAGCGGCGCGAGGTGGACGTCGCCGAAGCCGAGCGCGACCTGCGCCGCGGCCTCGCGCACGCCAGCGTCCGGCGAACCGAGAAGTTTCGGGCTCACGCGCTTCCACGCCGCGGGCGGCTCGCTGCCAGGTTTCTCGCGCAGCGCCGCGGACGTCTCCAGCAGCATCCGGACCGTCTGCGCTGCCGGCGCGTCGGCCATCGCCGCGACCAGCGCCTCGCGCTGGGCGGCCGCGCCGCTCGCGCAGCGGCGCCAGAGCAGCAGCGGCAGCGGCTCCAGGCGCGCGTCAGCGGCCAGTTTCAGGGCGCGCGTCGCGTCCGCGGCGACCAGCGGTTCGACTCCGTACCAGAGCACGGACGGGATGTTCGCATCCCCCGCGTCCTCGCCGTGCGCCAGCAGGCCGGCGGCGATCTCCCAGCGCTGTTCGGGCGCGAGGCGCTGCAGCGCGGAGGCCAGGTAAAGGCGCACCACGGGGGAGGGATCGCGGCGCGCCAGTTCCGCCATCCTCTGCAGGAAACTGGCGGGCGCGGCGCGGTCCTCGAGCGCGAGTTGGATCGTCCACGCGCGCACGTCCTCGTGCGGACTTGACAATTGCTGGAAGGCCACGGCGTCCTCGAGCCCGCCGACGCAGTGCAGCGTCCACAGGTAGCGCAGTTTCTTCAGCGGATCGGGATTCGACTCGAGCCGCGCGCGCAGCGCCGCCCGCACCTGCGGCCCGATGCCGCGCTCCATCAGCAGCCGCCGCGCGTTGCGCACCACCCAGTCGTCGGCGTGCTCCTGCAGGTCCACCAGTTCCATGTCCGGCTTCGCGCGCAGGTTGGCGAGGCGCTGCGGCGCGCCGTAGGTCAGGCGGTAGAGGCGGCCGTTGGTGCGGTCCCAGATCTCCGGCTGCACGCGGTGGCAGGCGTGCTTGTCGTACCAGTCAATGAAGAACACCTCGCCGCCCGGACCCTGGCGCAGCGCGATCCCGCGGTACCACTGGTCGTTTGACTTGACGAGGTCGGGCGCGTGTCGGCCGACGTAGCCGGAGCCCGCTCGCTCCAAACGGTCCTGGTTGACGCGGTTGCCGTGGATGTTGTTCATCAGCACCGCGTTGCGATACTCGGCAGGGAAGAGGTCGCCGCCGTACACGAGCGCGCCGCAGTGCGCGTGCCCGCCGCCCGCCGCGTCAATGTCCGGATCGGCGACCGCGCGGTCGCGGCCCCACCACGCGTGCTCGGCGACGTCGCCGGCGTAGTGCGCGTGATCGGCGATGCTTGCGATCTCGATCCACGGATAAGGATCGAAATGGCGCCCCCCCTGCCGCTGATAGCGGCCGCCCTGCACCATGTGCCACAGGTGCGGAATCACGCAGGCGGTGATGAAGGCCTGGCCGCGGTCGTCGAAATCCACGCCCCACGGATTCGAGGTGCCCCACGCGAAGACCTCGAACTCGCGGCGCTGCGGGTGCAAGCGCCACACGCCGGCATTGAGCCCGACGCGCTGGCCGTCCGGCGTGCCCGGCTTGCCGACGCGCGAGTGGGTGAACACGCCGTGCGTTCCGTAGAGCCAGCCATCCGGGCCCCAGGTGAGCGAGTTCAGAGTCTCGTGGGTGTCTTCAAAACCGAAACCGTCGAGCAGGATCTCCGGCTCGGCGTCGGGCACGAGGTCGCCGTTGCGATCGGGGATGAACAGGAGATAGGGCGCGGCGCCGACCCACACGCCGCCGAAGCCCGTGGCGAGGCCGCTCACCAGGTTGAGCCGGTCGTGGAAGACGGTGCGCTTCTCGTAGGCGCCGTCGCCGTCGGCGTCCTCGAACACCAGGACCGTGTCGCGCGCCTCGGCGTCGGGCGCGCGCGTCGGATAGGCGAAGGCTTCGGCGACCCAGATCCGGCCGCGCTCGTCCACGTGCAGCGCGACGGGCTGGTGCAGGTCCGGTTCGCCGGCCACGAGTTCAACGCGGAAGCCGGGCGGCACGGTCATTGCGCGCGCGGCGGCGGCGGGCGCGAGGCCTGCTTCCTGTAGCGCGGGATAGGGATGCACCGGGCGGATTCCGGGGGGGGGAGTGAAGACCGGCTGCTCGGCGTGGAAGCGGAAGTCGTCGAAATTGACGTGGCCCCAGCCGCCGCCCGCCCGGTCCACCAGCCGCACGCGAATCTCCTGGCCTGCGTACGCGGCCAGGTCCACGACGACGCGCTGCATGGCCTCGTGATCCGCGCCGCTCGTCGAATGGATGACTTTGCCGTCCGCTTCGCGCACGATCTCGACGCGCGTCGCCTCGTGCGAGCCGCCGCCCACCAGGAACGAGGCCCACCGCCGCCCGACCGCGAACGGCGCGCTGGTCAGCGTTCCCTGCGGCGCGTCGCCGGCGATCTCGAAGCCGCCGATCCACCACTCGCCCTGGTGGTTGCTGCTCTGGTCGGCGCGGCGCGACTTGACGGTGTCGCCACGGACCGGCTGGCCTGCGAAGGCCGCTCCTTCGGCGGTCCATCCTGCGAGCGTGCCGCTCTCGAAGTCGAGTTCAGCCTCCTGCAGAACGGCAGCGGGCGCCGTGGCTGCGGTCTTCGACCGCAGCACGAAGGTCCCGCGCTTGTTGGCGACGATCACCTCGTCGGCGCCGTCGCCGTCAAGGTCGTGCGCGGTTACCGCGACGCCGACTCCGACCTCGTCGTGCAGCACGCGCGGCACGAAGCGCGTGGCGCCGCCCGAGCGCTCGCAGAAGAAGCCCACCGTCAGCGGCGGGTCGTCGGCGCCGTGCTCGCCGCCCGGCCCGTGCGACCACCAGCGCTTGCCGGTCACGAAGTCCTGCAGTCCGTTGCCGTCGAGGTCGGCAAGCGCGAGCGCGTGCAGTTCGGAGAAATTGCCGGGCGCGGGTTCGGCGGAGAGGATCTCATGCGCCGCGAACTCGCCCGGCGCCGTCTGCTCAAACCACGCCAGCCCGTAGCCATGCGCCGCGTAGGAAGTGATGACGTCGGCGTCGCCGTCGCCGTCCGTGTCGTGCACCAGCATCTGCGCGCCGCCGTAGGCCGGCGAGAACGCGATCGCATGGAAGGTCCAGGCCGGATCGCCGGCGCGCGCGGCGGGCTGCTCGTACCAGCCTTCCGTGCGCAGCAGGTCGGGACGGCCGTCGCCGTTCAGGTCGCCGACGCCGAGGCCGTGGGTGAAGCGGCCGCCGGCGCCGGGGCCGAAGGCCGCGTGCCAGGTCCACGGTTTGCGCGGATCGCTCCAGTCGGCCTCGGCCCAGCCGAGGTGATCCGCCTGCTGGCAGACCAGTTCCGGACGCCCGTCGCCGGTCAGGTCGGTGAAGGCGGGCGATTCGTTGTCCACTTCGTCGAGGACGACGAATCGTTCCCAATTGCCGTCCGGCGTGCCGGGATTCTTCAGCCAGAGCGCCTCCTTGCCCGGGAAGCCGACCGCGAAGACGTCGTTGCGCGAGTCGCCGTCGAGGTCGAGGATCCACGAGAAGAAGTGATCCGAGTAGCCGGCGCGGTCGAAGGGCTGCGCCGCGTAGAGGGCGTGGCGCTCGGCGAATTCGGGCCCCTCGTACCACCACGGGCCCGCGGCGACGTCGGCGTCGCCGTCGCCGTCGAGGTCGCCGCAACTCGCGCCCTCGCAGAAAAACTCGCTTGACAGGATCTGCCGCTCCCAGAGGGGCGGCTGCTGAAGCGGCATGAGGAGCGGGATGAGGATCATGCGGTGAGCGTGAACGCGGGCAGTTTCTTCCAGACGCCCCCTTCCAGCGCCGATTCGTGCGCGAGAATTCCTACACAGGTCCAGTTCGCGGACTGGCGCGCGCCGGGGTAGGGATCGCGGTGCTCCGCCAGCGCGCTCAAGAATTCGTGGGCGAGGTGCGGATGCGACCCGCCGTGGCCCGAGCCCTGCATGAAGGACAGGTGCGTGTTCTCGCCGAGGTCGTACACGCCTTGCGTGGTGAAGCGGCGGATCGGCTCGGGCAGCAGGTGCGCGAAGTCCGGGCACTGGACACGCTCCGGGATCTCCGCCTCGGGCCGTTTGGCGGTGTGGACGATCAGCGGCTCGTGCTCGATCAGCGGCCATTCCACCGACCTCTTCGAGCCGTACACGTCAATGGACTCGCGGTACTGGCGCGCGGTGTCGAACAGCGAGCGGTGGATCCGCGCGGCGACGTCGCTGCGATGCAGTCTGATCTGCGCCGTCTCGATCGCGAACGGCGAGTTGTATTGCTTCACCAGGTCGTCGCGGATGCGCCCGGATCCGAGGCAGGAAACCGCCTCCGCGTCGGCCTGCGCCAGGCCCAGGCACGGCCCCACGCAGTGCGTCGCGTAGTGCATCGGCGGAAGGCCGGGCCAGTAGTTCGGCCAGCCGTCCATGTCCTGCTGGTGCGAAGCCTGCGCGAACTGCAGCCGCCCAAGAGCGCCGTCGCGCAGCATCTGCCGCATGAACAGGAATTCGCGGCTGTATACGACGGTTTCCATCATCATGTATTTCAGGCCCTTCTTCTCGCTCGACTCGACGATCTTCCGGCAGTCTTCGACGCTGGTGGCCATCGGCACGGTGCAGGCGACGTGCTTGCCGGCCTCCAGAGCGCGGATCGCCTGGCCGGCGTGGTCGGGGATCGGCGAGTTGATGTGAACGAAGTCAATGTCGGGATCTCTCAGCAGCGCAGCGAAGTCGGTGTAGCGTTTCGCGATTCCGAAAGCGTCGCCGAGCGCGTCCAGTTTGGCCTTGGTGCGCTGGCAGATCGCGGCCATCTCGGCGAGCGGGTGGCGCTGATAGATCGGGATGAACTCGGCGCCGAAGCCGAGGCCGACGATCGCCGCGCGGAACGGGGGCTGTTGGCGCATGGAGCGGTCCTTCACGATAGGGTCGCGAGCGCGGGCTTCGCTGCCTGAAGGCAGCGATCGCGATGCGCCCGGATCGCGCCGAATCCTGCAACGTGCCGCTGCACCCGCACGCGCGGGCGAATTCCGTGACGATCGCGGTGCTGGACTCCGGCCGGCAGCGCCCAGTCGAAGTGAATTCCAGATCGGATCGCACCGGCACTCCGCCGAACGCCGGCGGCTGCGCCTCCGCGACGGGCGGGGGCCTGTACGGGCGGCGCCAGCCACGCCGTGGCGGGGGGGACGGGCGGGGTGATCGGCTCGGAACTCACCCGGGCAGGGGCTCGGCCTTGTCGCAGGGCTGACCGGCCGCCAGTCCTGAAAATCTCCGGAATTCGTAACCACTGTAGAACTACACCTGTAGTATGAGTCGGTGCCGAGCCACCGCCTCCACCGCCTGGGCGACCTGCAACTCGCGATCCTGCGGGTGCTGTGGACGCGCGGCGAAGCCACTGCCGGCGAGGTGCAAGCGGCCCTCGCGCGCGAGCGCGGTCTCGCGCTGACCACCATCGCGACGATGCTGAAGCGCATGAGCGCGCAGAAGATCGTCGCACACCGCGCTGAAGGACGCGTCCACGTCTATCGCGCGCTGGCCGGCGAGGCCGACGTGCGCTCCTCGATGGTCTCCGACCTGGTCCGGCGCGTGTTCCGCGGCGATTCCGCGGCGCTCGTGACGCACCTCGTGGATGAAGGCGACGTCCGCCCTGCGGATCTTGACGATTTGCGCGCGGCGGTGAAGCGGCGCAAGGCGCGCAGGTCAACGGGAGGGAGGCGCGATGCGTGAAATCCTTCCCTACGCGGTTTCCTGGATGCTGACTTTCCTGGTGCATAGCACGTTGTGGCTGGGAGGCGCCTGGATCTTCCTGCGCCTGCGCCGCGGGGCTTCCGCGGCGCTGCGCGACTTCCTGTGGCGCGGCGCGCTGGTCGCAAGCCTGCTGACTCCAACCGCGCAGGTCGCGGCCGGCTTCGCCCCGCTCGCCGGTGCGTGGCGTTTCGCCGCGCCACAAACCGCCGCTGCCGCGGCACCCGCGATCTCCGCGCCCGCGGACCACCTGGCGCGGCTCGCTCCGGCGGCGCCGGCGATCGCGGCGCTCCTGCCCGCGCAACCCGACGCGACTCTGGCATCCGCCGTTCCGGCCTTCGCGAAACCGGTGGCACGCACGGATTGGCAAGTCCGCGCCCTCGCGGCATGGGCGGCGATCGCCGCGCTCGCGATCGGCATGCTGCTGTTCAACGCGCTGCGTCTGCGCCGTTCGCTGCGCGGGCGCAACGTGGTCGGCGGCGGCGCCGCGGCGCGCGCACTCGAGCGCATGCTGCGCACTCTAGGCCGCCGCGCGCCGCGCGTGCGCCTCACCGAGAGCGAGTATCTTTCGGTCCCGATCGCGCTCGGGCTCGCGCGGCCGGAGATCTGCGTGCCGCGCCGCGCGCTGCGCGACCTCGGCCCGGCGCAGCAGCGCGCGCTGATCGGCCACGAACTCGCGCACCTGCTGCGCCGCGACCCGGCGTGGCTCGGCGCCTTCGCGCTCGCCGAACGCGCGCTGTGGTTCCAGCCGTTGCTGCGCGTCGCGCGGCGCGGCGCGCGCGAAGCCGCGGAGGAACTCTGCGACGCGTGGGCCGCGCGCAGCACCGGCGATCCGGTGGCGCTCGCCGACTGCTTGGTTGAGGTCGCGCGCTGGATCGCACCGGGAACGATGCCGCTCGCAGCCGCGTGCATGGCGCGACCGGATTCGCCGCTGCGCCAACGCGTCACGCGCCTGCTGGAGGAGGAAACCCCGCCCAGCGCGCGCCTCTCCGGCTGGGCTCGCGGCGGCGCCGCTGTCCTGGTCGTGGGCGCCGCGCTGCTGCTGCCCGGCTTCAGTTGCAGGACCGCGGAGCCGGAGCAGCCGCAGCACCTCCACGTGCTGGCGCTGTCGCCGGACCCGGAGACCGAGGTCGCGCTGATCCGCTCGGAGATCCAATGGCTCCTCGCCGAACTGAAGTCCGCGCGCGCCGAACTCGCTCCCGGTGCGCCCGCCGGCGCCGACGCGCGCCTCGCGGCGCTCCACGAGAGGCTTTCCGTGCTGCACGAGAAGGCCGCTTTCCTCACCCTGCAAACTCCGCAATCCGCACCCGACACCTTCCTGAAATGAAATCCTTCCTCACACTTCTCGGCGTCGCCGCGCTGGTGGCCGCGCCGCTCACCGCGCAAGCGGAACCGCTCGCGGACGACGCACAGGCCGCCGCGCAGTTGCTCGCCCTCGCGCAGAATCGCGCGTTGGCCGGCGACATTGAGATGGCCCGCGTGCTTACCGAGCAGGCGCTGAAACTGATGGAGCAACAGGCGGCCTCGGAGGGTGTCATCCTCCAGGATCCGGCGCTGTTCGCTCCGGATCTCGAATGGCTGGTCTCGCGCAGAGACCTCGTGCCTCTTGACCTCGTGTCGAGTGACACGGGTACGACTAGATTGGATCTCTGGCCGACGATCACGGCGTTCTCGTCAGAAGAAACTCAAGAACCGGTTCCCGCCGAAGTTCAGGTTCTGGAGAATCTACACGCCATTCGCGCCGAACTGCAGGCGATCCGCGCCGAACTGTCGGCGCTGCGCGCCGAGATGGCCGCGGCGCGCGGTTCCTCTACCGCGCCGAGCGGCGCTTTCCGGGCGTGGAGGACTCTTGAAGGCGCCGACGTTGGGGAGGTTCCGCCTGCGATGCCGGCGCCGGCTGCGCCGCCCTTGGGGGCCTTGAGCGGGTTGGGGGCCTGGAGCGGGCCGGAGGCGACCGGGTTCGGCGGCTCGATCACGCACGGACAGTGGCTCGCGCTTCGCGAACTCGGCTATGCCGGCGCGGGCGGCGGCGCGACCGCGCCTCCCGCGTTCGTTGGCGCCGACGGCGTGGGCTACTTCCAATCAGGTGCAGCCGGCGCGCCGCACCCCTACGCACCCCAGCACCATGTCGAGATCGAGCGCCTGCGCGCGGACCTTGCTGCGGCCCTGGCCGAAATCCAACGCATGCAGCAGATGCTCGGTGAGAGCGCGGCGCCGGCCGGCGGTGGTCACGGCGGCAGGTAGCGTTCGCGACTCCGCTCTCACTCCCACGCCCCGCCGGCAGCGATGCCGGCGGGGCTTTTCGCTGCGCGCGGGCGCGCGTAGAACAGACGCCCCATGCGCACCATCCAGGGTCCCGCCCTCTTCCTCGCCCAGTACATGGGCGACCAGCCGCCCTTCGACTCGTTGGATGCGATCGCGAAGTGGGCCGCCGGCCTCGGCTTCGTCGGTTTGCAGATACCGACCTGGGATCCGCGCTGCATTGATCTGGAGAAAGCCGCGAAGTCGAAGTCGTACTGCGACGATTGGCGTGCGAGGCTTGCGAAGCACGGGCTGGTGCCGAGCGAGTTGTCCACGCATCTGCAGGGGCAACTCGTCGCGGTGCACCCGGCCTACGACGCGCTGTTCGACGGCTTCGCGCCGGAGAAAGTGCGCGGCAACCCGGTGGCGCGGCAGAAGTGGGCGGTGGACCAAGTCAAGAAGTCGCTGTCCGCCTCGAAGAACCTCGGGCTGAAGGCCACCGTGACCTTCAGCGGCGCGCTCTTGTGGCCGTACCTCTACCCGTGGCCGCAGCGGCCGGCGGGCTTGGTGGAGGAGGGCTTCGCGGAACTCGCGAAGCGCTGGAGGCCGATCCTCGACCACGCGGCGGCGTGCGGCGTGGACCTGTGTTTCGAGATCCACCCGGGCGAGGACCTGCACGACGGCGCGACCTGGGAGCGCTTCCTGGCCGCGGTCGGCGGGCACGCGCGCGCGAACATCCTCTACGACCCGAGCCACTTCGTGCTGCAGCAACTCGACTACCTGGATTTCATTCACCGTTACCACGACCGCATCAAGATCTTCCACGTCAAGGACGCGGAGTTCCGGCCGGACGGGCGCGTCGGCGTGTACGGTGGCTACCTGCCGTGGGGCGAGCGCGCGGGCCGGTTCCGCTCGCTGGGCGACGGGCAGATTGACTTCAAGGCGATCTTCACGTTGTTTGCGAAGTACGACTACCCCGGCTGGGCGGTGCTTGAGTGGGAATGCGCCTACAAGGACAACGTGGTGGGCGCGCGCGAGGGCGCGGAATTCATCAAGCGCCACATCGTGCAGGTCGCCGGCAAGGCTTTCGACGACTTTGCGGCGAGCGGCGCGGACAGGAAGGTGAATCGGAGGGTGTTGGGGTTGGATACGGAGTCGCACACCTAGTTGTTGTCCGGCAACAGCAGCGTGTCGCACACCGTATCGCAGCGGGCGGAGTAGGCGGGGTTCTCGCGCAGGAGGCGGCGGTGGATGCCGTGGAGGTGGCGCACCTGCATGACGGAAGCCTGACCCAGAAGGCCGATCTCGCGCCAAGTCAGGCCGCAGAGGTCCCGCAGCAGCCCGATCCAGACCAACAGCGATCCACGCCTAGCGGCCAGTCCATCCTCCACTAGCCACGCGCCTCCTTCCTTCGCGTTGCGCTCGATCGCGCGCAACACGGCGCCAGGGGCACACACCGGCGGTGCCAGACCGAGACCGTCCGCGAGTCGGATCTTCCATTCCATCCACCGGCGCTGGTCCTGGGGTAAGGCGCGGAGGAGGGAACCGCGCTTGCGCTGCGGCCGCCAGCACTTCAGGCGGCGCTCGACGACGTCGCTCAGTTCGGCGATGCTGCGCGGCGTTCCCAGTTCGTAGGTCGCACGGTAGGCGATGACAGGATCCAGTCGTCCGCCAGCCGTCGATCGGGCGAGACCCTCCACCCACGAGCGGTTCAGCCACCGCGGACCGCGACCACGCAGATAGATGGATGCGCTGCCGAACTCGTAGGCCTCCGGATGCGCGACAATCCTCGCATTGACGGGGTTGGCGTCAATGTAGGCCACAACGGCGCGCAGGTCCTGGTCGTCATGGATCGGCCGGGAGAAGAAGCGACCGCGAACGAGGGAGCCGTCCCGCTGATGGATGCGATTGAAGCGCCTGGCGTGCAGGTTCTGCACGCGGCGCATGGTCTCGGACAGGCCTCCCACAGGGCTCCGCAGCAGGAGGTGGAAGTGCGTTGTCATCACGCAGTAGGCGTGCACTTCGATGCGCCCGCGGCGCACCTCGCGGGCGAGGCACGAGAGGAAGTAGCGGATGTCCCCGCGCTCCTCGAAGAGCGGGCGCTTCGCGATCCCGCGGTTAACGACGTGGTGCCAGCTGCCTGGCTCGTCCATCCTGGGTCGGCGGGGCACACCGATCCGACGAACTCGACCCGGGGGAGGTTACATACGGTGTGCGGCACCTTGTTGCCTTCTGCCAACAACAAGGTGTGCGACTCCGTATTCTGCCACCGCTGCGCCGGGCCGGACCCAAGCACGCTTAGCATGTGCCCATGGTCCACGGCACGAACACCGATTCCGCCGCGCGCCCGCGGCTGCGGTTGGGCATGGTGGGGGGCGGGCCGGGCGCCTTCATCGGCGCGGTGCACCGGCTGTGTGCGGAGATGGACCGCGAGTTCACGTTGGTCGCGGGCGCCTTCAGCAGCGATCCGGCGAAGAGCGCGCAGACCGGACGCGAACTCGGCCTCGACCCGGCGCGCACCTACGGAAGTTGGGAAGAAATGGCCGCGAGGGAGGCCGCGCTGCCGGCCGACCAGCGCATCCACGCGGTCTCGATTGTCACGCCGAACCACGTCCACGCCGGCCCCGCGATCGAGTTCCTGCAGCGCGGCTTCCACGTGATCTGCGACAAGCCGCTCACCACGGACTCGAACACCGCGGCGCAGATCGCCGCCACGGTGAAGCAGAGCGGCAAGGTCTTCGCGCTGACGCACAACTACACCGGCTACCCGCTGGTGCGCGAGATGCGCGAGATCGTGCGTGGCGGCCGCATCGGCAAGGTGCGCAAGGTGTACGCCGAGTACCTGCAGGGCTGGCTGGCCACGCCGCTCGAGCGCTCCGGCCAGAAGCAGGCCGGCTGGCGCACCGACCCGGCGCGTAGCGGGCCCGGCGGCAGTCTCGGCGACATCGGCACGCACGCCTTCAACTTGGCCGAGCACGTCACCGGGCTGAAGGTGACGCGCGTCAACGGACAAGTGACCTCCTTCGTCGAGGGCCGTCGGGTGGACGACGACGCGATGACGCTGGTCGAGTTCGAGGGGGGGGCGAATGGCACGATTGTCTGCAGCCAAGTCTGCGTCGGCCGCGAGAACGGGCTGCGCCTGCGCGTGTTCGGCGAGACCGGCGGTGTCGAGTGGGACCAGGAACGCCCGAACGACCTCCTCATCTACCGCGCCGAGGCCGCGCCCGAACTGCGCCGCACCGGCAGCGGCTACCTCAACGCGGCCGCGCGCGCGCTGGGCCGCGTACCGCCCGGCCACCCGGAGGGCTACCTCGAAGCCTTCGCCAACCTGTACCGCGCCTTCGCGCGCAGGATCCGCGGCGAGGATGCGGGAATGGACGATCCCTTCCCGACGGTGGAAGACGGCGTCCGTGGAGTGCGCTTCATCGAGGCTGCACTCGCGTCCGGCCGAAGCCGTACCTGGACCGTGCTCTAGAGGGCTGCCAAGCCAGCGCTCCTAAGTCAAGTCAGGACAGCCACTTCGGGAGTTTTCCACAGCGATGCGCGCGGCGGGTGACCCACCCTAGGATGAGGGCATGCGTATCCCCGCCCTTTTCGCCGGCACGACGGCGGTCTGCCTCGTCGCCCCGCTCGCGGCCCAGGACTTCAACGGCGACGGTTTCGCCGACCTTGCGACCGGCGCGCCGACCGAGGACCTCGGCGGCATTCCGGACGCCGGCGCGGTACACGTGCTCTACGGCAGCCCGGCGGGCTTGGTCGCGGCTGGCACCGAATTCCTCACGCAGGGGATGCTCGGGATAGACCCCGACGAGCCCGGCGATCTGTTCGGCGCCGCGTTGACATGGGGAGATTTCAACGCCGATGGATTTGACGATCTGGTGGTGGGTGCGCCCGGCGAGACCCTCGTGCTGGGCGGCGACGGCATCGCCTGGGTCTTGAGCGGCTCGCCCTTCGGACTGCTCCCGCCGGCGCTGCCGCCGCTCGGTTTCAGCATGTTCGGTCCCTTCCCGATGGGACCGCCCAATCCCGGCGCAGCCTTCGCTGCCAGCCTCGCGGCCGGCGACCTCAACGGCGACGGATTTGACGATTTCGTCGCGGGTGGTCCGGGCCTGATTTCCGTGTTCGGCATGCCCGGTGCCGGCGGCGCGATGGCCTTCTTCGGCGCGCCCTTCGGCTTCTTCGCCGGAGCCTATCTGGACCAGACCATCGTGCCCGGCGGCGACGTTGCCGAGATGGGAGACATGTTCGGCACCGCGCTCGCGATCGGCGACTTCAACTTCGATGGCATGGACGATCTGGCGGTGGGAGTACCCGGTGAGGAATTTGTTGCGGCGGTGCCAGACATAGGCGCCGTGCAGATCTATCCCGGCGTCGCCGCGCCGGTGATCGGCCCCGGCTTCCTGGTGCACCAGGACATCGCCGGCATCCTCGACGTCGGCGAGCCCGGCGACGCGCTCGGCATGGCGCTGGCCGCGGGTTTCTTTAACCCCGATCCCTTCGAGGACCTCGCGATCGGCGTGCCCTTCGAGGACATCGGTGCGACGGTGGACGCCGGCGGCCTCAATGTGGTGTACGGCTCCGCGGCTTCGCTCACGGTCGCCGGCAACGGTTTCTGGTCCCAGGCCGGCACCGCGGAAGTCCCCGAGTTTGCCGACAACTACGCCGCGGCGCTCGCCTCAGGCGACGTCAACGCCGACGGCCTCGGCGACCTGCTGATCGGCATCCCCGGCGAAACGGTCGGCGCGCTGGCGGGCGCGGGCATGCTGGGTGTCAAGTTCGGAGCGGCCGGCGGCCTGCCCGGCGCAACCGTCTTTGCCACGCAGAACACCGGTGGGATCCCCAACGTCAGCGAGGCGGGCGACATGTTCGGCTTCGCGGTGACCAGCGCCGACTACGACGCCAACGGTACGGACGACGCAGCGATCGGCGTGCCGTCCGAGGACTTCGGCGCGATGGTTGACGGCGGAGGCTTGCAGATGGTCTACCTGCCGTTCGGCATCCTCGTGAATTCCTTCATCACGCAGGACACCGCCGGCATGCCCGACATGGTGGAATCCGGCGACGGCTTCGGCCGCGCGCTCGCCGGACGCTGATCCTCACTTCCGTCGCACTTGCCTGCCGTCGAATCCGGCCACCCAGGCCGGCCTCGACTCGTCCCAGTCTTCGATCAAAGGCGCACGCTGCCCCAGGCTCGCGAGCGCGCGGCGACATTTTTTGAGGAATCGGCTGTACTCTCAATGAACGCCCCGCCCCGACCGGCCGGAGAGCCTCGAGACAGGGCAAGCCTGCGCCCCGCTCCGCATCGCCAATGTCGCGCGCCGCAGCGGCCGCGGCAAACTGCACGCTTTCGCGCTAGCATCTCTCGCATTCCAATGAAGATGCTCAATCTGCTTCTCCTCCTCGTTCCCTCCTGCCAAGCCGAGGCGACGGTCCCGGATTCCGTGCTCGTGCTGACCGGGACCGCAGAGGTGACCGGCGCCGCGGATGAGTTCCGCCTGGAACTCGCGCCCGGGGTCGGCGGGCGGTTGCTCGGTGGCGGACCTCTGGGCGGTGAACTGGTGAGTGACGGCGCGCGCGTCTGGGAGCGCCAGTGGAACAATCCGGTGCGGGAATTCCAACGCGTCGAGCGCGAGACCGCGCTGCTGCAGTTCGCGGTGCTCGACGGCACCTGGGACGATGCAGGCGGCCCGGTCGAGTTGGTCGCGGACGGTGCAACCATGCACCTGCGCTGGCGCGGCGGCTCCACGCTCTACGCGCTCGAGACCGATCCGGCCTCCGGCGATCCTCTGCAGGTGGCTCGCACCGACGAAGGCGGGCTGCAAGGCCTGCGTCTGGAGGACTGGGGCGAGATCGGCGGCGTGCGGGTGCCGCGCACGATCCGGCGCGGCACGCTCGACGCGCTGCATGACGTGTATCGCGTCACCGCGGTCGAGCACGCACCCGGGATCGAGTTCGCGCGACCAGCCGATCCGCCGCGCGATTGGCTCCTCGATGCCGAGGTGCCGGCTACGCTCGAGGCGAAGAGAGCGCGCACCGGCCACGTGCTCGTACACCCTGCGGTGGACGGCGCCGACCACGGCTGGTTCATCTTCGACAGCGGTGCGGGCGCGATGTGCCTCGATCCCGACGTCGCGCAGGCGCTGGGAGCGCGCCAGATCGGCGAAGTGACCGCGGTCGGCGTCGCCGGGCGCGCCGCGGCCGAAATCTACTCCACGCGCTCCTTCACGCTCGGGCCGCTGACTCTGCGCGACCCGATCTTCGTCGCGCTGGATCTGGATTTCATCGGCGCGGCGCTGGGCGAGAAGATCGTGGGGATCGTCGGCAATGAGGTGTTCGCACGGACCATCGTCGAGTTCCAGGCCGGCGAGACGCTGCGGCTGGCGTTGCACGACCGCGACTCCTTCACGCTGCCGACCGACGCCGCGTGGACCGAGATGCTGCTGGATGGCAACCTCCCCTGCGTGCGCGCGCGCTTCGAAGGCGAACGCGAGGGACTGTTCCGACTGGACACCGGCGCGGGTGGGACAATGGCTTTTCACGCCGGCGCGGTGAAGAAATGGGACCTGCTCGGAGGACGCGCGACACAAGTCTCGATCGCGGGCGGGGTCGGCGGAATGCAAGCGATTCGCACCGGCAAAATCGCCTGGTTCGAACTCGCCGGCCACCGCTTCGAGGACCTGGAGGTCGGCTTCTACACCGGCGCGGGCGGCGCCTTCGCCGATCACGACCTCGACGGCAATCTCGGCCTCGACCTGCTCGGCGAGTTTCGGCTGATCTTCGACTATCGCGGCTCGCGCATGGCCTTCGCCGCGCCGGAGTGATCGTACGGAGCAGGCGCGGGTAACCCGTACACTGCAAGAACACGTGCCGCGCCGACTTGCTTTCATCCTGCTCGCAAGCGCGTGCGGCCGCGCGGCGCCCGTCGCCGAGTCGGTGACGATCCCGGGCTCGTCGGTCGCCTTCGACCTCGCGTGGATTCCCGAGGGTGGATTCTGGATCGGCCGCTGCGAGGTGACCTGGGACGAGTACCTCTTGTATTGCGCTTTTGACAACCCGGAGCCCGACGGCGTGGACGCGGTCGCGCGGCCTTCGAAGCCGCTCGACACGCATCCCTTCGACCGCCGCTGGGGCCTGGGCCGCCGGCCCGCGGTCGGCATGTCCGGCGCCGCCGCCGTGAAATATTGTGAGTGGTTGTCGGCGCGCACCGATCGCGTTTTTCGGCTGCCGACCGAGCAGGAGTGGCAGATCGCCTGCGGCGCGCGCCCGGCCGAGATCATGACCTGCTCGTGGAACGCCGCGAACTCCGGCGGCTTCACGCGCGAGGTCGGAACCGGCGCGGCGGGCCCGCACGGCCTTCACGACATGCTCGGCAACCTCTGGGAGTACTGCGGCGACGGCTCGGTGCTGCGCGGCGGCTGCTGGCAGGATCCGCCGGAGGCGCTGACGCCCGCGGCGCGCCTCCCCTTCGACGAGGACTGGGTGCTGCGCGACCCGAACTTCCCGCCGGGTGTATGGTGGGTGCCGGACGGTTCGCACCTCGGCCTCCGCGTCCTGCACCCCGGCCCGCCGCCCTCCGCACGATGAGCCTGACCCGCCGCCGCTTTCTCGGGGAATCCCTGCTCGCCGCCGCGGCCGCGGTGGTCGCGCGCTCGCCGGCCGCCGCAGGTGGCGCGCCTGCCGTCAAGTCGCGCGACGCCCTGCGCGTCGCGGTGATCGGCGTGCGCGGCCAGGGTCGCGCGCACGTCGCCGCTTACCGCGACCTGCCGGACGCCGACGTCGTGGCGGTCTGCGACCCGGACGAGAGCGTGATCGGCCCGGCGATGAAGGCCGTGCCCGAGGCGAAATATGTGAAGGATATCCGGAAATTGCTGGAGGACGAGACGATTGACGCGGTCTCGATCGCCGCGCCGAACCACTGGCACGCGCTCGCCGCGGTGTGGGCGCTCCAGGCTGGCAAGCACGTCTACGTCGAGAAGCCGATCTCGCACGGGCTCGCGGAGGGCCGCGCGGTGATCGCCGCGGCCGCGAAGTACGGCCGCGTGGTGCAGCATGGCACCCAGGCCCGCTCGCACGCGGCCTGCCGCGAGGCGCTGGAATGGCTGCGAGGGGGGGGGCTTGGTGTGGTCAGCCTCGCCACCGGTCTGTGCTACAAGCCGCGCGAATCCCTCGGCAAGTGCGGCGGCGAGCAGGCGCCGCCCGCGACCCTCGACTATGACCTGTGGATCGGGCCCGCGGAGATGCGCCCGCTGCGCCGGAAATCCCTCCACTACGACTGGCACTGGGATTTCAACACCGGCAACGGCGACATCGGCAACCAGGGGGTGCACCAGATGGATCTGGCGCGCTGGGGACTCGGGCTGGATTCATTCCCGCGGCGCGCGATCTCGCTGGGCGGCCGGCTCGGCTACGAGGACGACGGCGAAACGCCGAACACCCAGATCTGCTTCTACGACTGGGGCGAGAAGCAGATCATTTTCGAGGTGCGCGGCTTGAATACCGCGCCGTTCCGCGGCGCGAACATCGGCACGATCTTCCACGGCGAGGGCGGCTGGCTGGTGATCCAGGACTACGCGAAGGCGGTGGCCTTCGACGCGCAGGGCGCGCCGATGAGGACCTTCGAGGGCGGCGGCGATCATTTCGCCGGCTTCGTGAACGCAGTTCAGGGGGGGGGTGGCAACGCCGCAGGAGCGCGCGACGGCCATCTCTCCTCCGGCCTATGCCATCTGGGAAACATCTCCTGGCGTCTCGGCTCGGCGCGGCCGCTCGCCGCGCTCGGCCGGCCCTTCGGCGACCACGCCGCGGGCGCCGACGCTCTGGCGCGCTTCCGCGAGCATCTGCTCGCGAACGGCGTCGCCGCGGACGCGCCGATCCGGCTCGGCCCCGCGCTCGACTTCGACTCCGTGGCCGAGAAGTTCACGGGCGACCGGGCCGGCGCGGCGCAGGCCCTCGCCGCGCTGCGCGGCCGCGGGGCCTTCGCCTTCCCGAAGGATCTCTGACGTGGGTGCGACGCGGCGGCAGTTCCTCGCCTGGAGCGGCGCCGCGGCCCTGGCCGCGCCCTTCGCCGCGCGCCGGGCTCGCGCGCAGGAGCCCGCATTCCGGCCGCCGATCGGCGCGTGCCGCGGCAGCGGCGACGCGGAACTCTTCCGCTCCGGCGGCACCGAGTACCTCGAAATCTCGTGCAGCGGCGAGTTGCGCCCGCTCGAGCCGGACGCGAAGGTCGCCGGTGCGCTCGAGAAACTTCGCAATTGCCCGCTGCCGGTGCGGGCCGCGAACGGATTCCTGCCCGGCTCGCTCCGTTGCACCGGCCCGCACGCCGATCACGACGCGGTGCTCGCCTACGCCGCCGTCGCGTTCGCGCGCGCCGCGAGCGTCGGCATTCGCACGATCACCTTCGGCAGCGCCGCGGCGCGCTCGCTGCCGGACGTGTTCCCGCCCGCCGACGCGGAACTGCAGTTCGCGGCGCTGCTGGCGCGCCTCGCGGCGCCGGCCCGCGAGCACGGCGTCGTCGTGGCGGTCGAGCCGCTGCAGCAGGCCGAGTGCAATTTCCTCAACCGCCTGGAGGAGGCGCGGCGCATCGTCGCGGCGGTGAATCACCCGAACGTGCGCCTCACCGCCGACCTCTTCCACATGCTGCGCGAGGACGAGGGACCGGAGGCGATCCGCGCCGCGCGCGGGCTCGTGCATCACGTCCACATCGCCGAGAAGCGGGCGCGCACCGCCCCCGGCGTGGACGGCGACGATTTCGTCCCCTATCTCCAGGCCTTGAAGGACGCCGGCTTCGCGGGTGCGATCTCGCTCGAGTGCGGCTGGGAGGACCCCGCCGCGCAAGTGCCGAAGGCCGTCGCCGCGCTGCGCGGGCAGTTCGAGCGCGTCGTCTAGAGGATCCGGAATGACCGGCTCACCGCGGACGCGGAGCCGGTGGCGGTTCGCACTGTCAGACGCAGCCGCGCGTCGGCGGCCGGAGTCACGGGCGCGGTCCACTGATGGCGTCCGTTGTCGGGCAGCGCGGCGGCAAGCGGCATCCACGGTCCCGCCGGGCCGCTCGTCGAGATCTCGACCTCCACCACGGACGGCGTGCTGCCAGGAACCTCGCTGATCCAGCGCAGGAATTGCGCCGACCCGGCTCGCAAGGTCGCCCGCGGTCCCGGGGACAGAACCGCGATGCGCAGCACCTCCGCCGCGTGCGTCTCGGCGAAGAAGCGCAGATGGTTGCGGGACGAGAAGGCTCCCCCCTCGTCGGCGACGAGGAGAAAATCCGCCCGCCCGTTGCGGTCGGTGTCGAATCCGGCGCGCAGGCATTCCACGTAGCCGGGGCTCGGGGTGCGGATCGAGGTTGCGCCCGCGAAGCCGCCGCGGCCGTCGCCCAGAGCAACCGCGGTGAAGCCGTTGCCGGCGGCGATCAGGTCCGTGAAGCCGTCCGCGTTCAGGTCAGCGAGTTGGGTCTTCTCGAAGTCGCCGCTGGCGGGCAGGCCCGCGCTCGCGTCGGTCCAGGTGCCGGCGGCCTCGCGCAGCCACAACTTCAGGCCGCCCGGGCCGGAGACGTACAGCAGATCGAGCAGGCCGTCTTGATTGACGTCGCCGATCGCGACGCCGGGTCGGCCGAACAGGCCGGGCGGCGGCAGGTTGGCGTCGCCGCTCGTGAAGTCGCCGCCGCCGTCGCCGATCCAGATCGTGCCGTCCCGGTGGCCGGTAGCGAAGTCGGGGAAACCGTCGCCGTTGACGTCACCGAACGCGAAATCGTTCTGCGAGTTGCCGCCGAGAAAGCCGAAATCGCGCGTCCACGCGCCGCTGCCCTGGTTCAGATAGACGTGCAGGCCGTCAATCGAGCCGAAGCCGGCCGCGCCGACATCCAGATCGCCGTCGGCGTCCACGTCGGCGCAGTCCGTGCCGCTCAAGCCCCAGGACTGCCCGTGCGTGGCGAGGCCGTCGTCCCACGGCGTCCACGCGCGGCCGGTGCCGTTTCCAAGCGCGACCTCGAGCAATTGGTCGCCGAAGTCGGTCGCCGAATACGCGTGGTGCATGCCGTAAGCGGCGTCCATGAGCCCGTCGCCGTCGAAATCGCCGAGCGCGACGCCGCCGTAGCCGAAATCACCATTCTGGAACACGCTCCACGCGCCCGACGCGCTGCCGAACCACACGCACAGCCCGTGTTGAGAAGTATTGATGAAAGGAGAGCCGTGGTCGCCGATCGTCGCCAGATCCGTGAACCCGTCGCCGTTCAGGTCGCCGAACTCGACTTCGAGCGGCCCGCCGTCGAGATCGGGCGTGCCGAGCCCTTGCGAAGCCTCCTCGTAACGCAGGTCCGAGCGCCAGCGTTCGGCGACGATCGGATTCTGGGAGAGGATAAGGGCGGCGGCGGCAAGCATGACTCCAGTCTAAGAGATAGGATCGAGACCCATGCGCAAGAAGATCACCGTTCTCCTTGCCGCCACGGGCCTCGCGGCGGCTCGCGCATTCACCCCTTTCCACGCGCCGGAACAGGATCCGGCCGCGCCGCTGGACTACGCCGGACTCAAGCAGATGGTCGCGGGCGACGTGGCGGACAACTCGAAACGCTGGCAGATCGAGTAGACCGATGCCGCGTCTCCTGCTGCTGATTGCCGCCGTCGTCCTCGGTGCCGCCGCGCACCAGGAGCCGGATTCGTCCGAATCCGCCGAGGCCGGGATTCGCGACGCCGCGCGCGCGTTGATCCAGTCGTTCACTCCCGAGCAGCGCAGCGCGGCGCTCTTCGCCGCCGACGCGCCGCAGCGCCTGGACTGGCACTTCACGCCGCGCGTACGGCCCGGGCTTCCGCTGAAGGATATGTCCGAGGAGCAGCGCGCGGGGGTCGGAATGCTGCTGACGGCCGCGCTCGGCCCCGCAGGCGCGGCGCAGGTCCGCACCGTCCGGGAACTCGACGACGTGCTGCGCTGGATGGCCGAGCGCGGCGGCGGCAAGGCCGACCACCGTGACTCCCTTCTCTACTCGCTGGCGATCTTCGGCGAGCCGGAGGCCGGCAAGCCGTGGGCGTTCCGGCTCGAAGGCCATCACGTTTCGGTGACCGTGGCCTGCGACGGTCAGGGCGGCGTCGCCTTCTCGCCGTTCTTCCTCGGCGCCGCCCCCGCGTTGGTGCGCGACGGTCCGCGCGCGGGTTTGCGCGCGCTCGCCGCCGAGCAGGATCTCGGGCTTGAATTTTTCGCCGGCCTCTCGGACGGGCAGCGCGCGCTCGCCTATCTCGGCCGCGACGTGCCCAACGACGTGCTGATCCCTCCCGGCGCCGACCTCGCGCGCCTGGAGCCCGCCGGGATCGCCGTTTCCGGCCTCGACGAGCCGCAGCGCGTGCTGCTCGCGCGCCTGATCGCCGCCTACCTCGACGACACGCTCCCCGCGCTGCGCGATCCGGGCCTCTCCGAGCCGGGCGAGGCGCATTTCGCGTGGGCGGGCGCCGGCGAGCGCGACGCGTTGCACTACTATCGCGTGCAGACCGCCCGCATCGTGATCGAGTTCGTCACCACGCAGGGCGACGTCAACCACGTTCACGCCTACTGGCGCGACTTCGAGCGCGACCTCACTCGCGACTGGATGCTGCGGCACATCGCATCCGAATCAGTCCGCTGACAGGAGCGCCGCGCGGGGCTCGCCTGCGATCTCCACTCGGTTCCGCCCCGCGGCCTTCGCGCGGTAGAGCGCGGCGTCGGCAGCGTTGATCATGTCCTGCGTCGAGGCCATGCCCGGGCCGGGAAACACTGCCAGCCCGAAGGAGACGGTCGCTCGGATCGCGCGGCCGTCTTCCGCGATCACTGGCTCCGCTGCAACGCGCACGCGGCAGCGCTCCACCGCCGACCGCGCCGATGCCAGCCCCTGCAGCGGCAGAACGATCAGAAATTCCTCGCCGCCCCAGCGCCCGACGTGGTCCTCGCCGCGCAGCGTCGCGCGCAGCGCGTGCGCGATCCGCTCCAACACGCGGTCGCCCGCGCTGTGGCCGAAACGGTCGTTTACCTCCTTGAAACGGTCTACGTCGGCGATCGCGACCGCCAGCGGCTCGTGGTGACGCTGCGCCCTCGCCCACGCCTCCGCAAGCCGCTCCAGCGTGGCGCGCCGGTTGGCGATTCCCGTGAGCGGGTCGCGCGCCGAGAGGCCGCGGAACTTGCGCTCCCGGTCGCGCAGTAAAATCGTCAAGAAGCCAAGTTGCGCCAGACCTGCCGTCGCCGCCACGAGATGCACGAGCAGCGTCCCGGCGAAGCGCAGCGCGGAGGATTCGACGCCGGCAGGCAGCGCGAGGATCGGCGCGTAGGGAATCCAGCCGGCCATTCCTGCGCCGGTCGCGGCGAACAGTGCGATCGCCAGGCTGCCGAGCAGTCGCAGCGCCGGCAGGGTGCCGAAGCCGATCAGCACCGACAGCGACGCGGTGGTGATCGTCAGCCACGTGAAGCCGGTGAACGGTCCGGCAAGGTAGAGCGCGAAGCCGAACAGCAGGCCGTAGGAATACGTGACGGACTGCAGGAACCACCTTCCTTCGGATTCGCGGCGCTCCAGCAGGCTGCTCCATTTGCCGAAGAGCAGGAAGAGAATAGTGGCGACGCCCGCCGATCCGGCCAGCATCTGCCCGGCCCAATGCAGGTTGCCGCTCGGCGGACCCAGCCAGAGCACGGCCAGTGCCACGCCTACAAGGGTCGCGCCCTGGATGGCCGCTACCAGTGAAAAAAGGCGTGCGCGCCGGACGCGGCTCCAGGAGTAGGAGTCCGTGAACCACGCGCGCAGCCGGTCCGCGGAGCGGCTGAATTCCCCGTCAGATTCGGTCAAGCGCGGGTTGTCCATGGACGATCTCATTCCATAGAATCTTCTTCAAGAATGGAAGCCGCCACCCTGCTTTTTTCCTCCCTCACCCCCGGTGGGGAATCCGGAGGCTCCGGCTGGGCCGGGGCGTTCTCGTCGGACAAGCCTCCGCGACAGCGGCCTGATCCGGAGGCCGCGGCCAAGCCCGTCACGTCGCGCGTCCGCTGCCTGATCGTGGATGACGATCCCGGCATTCTGACGCTGCTCCGGCGCTGGCTCGAGGCCGAGGGAGTGGAAGTGCAGACGGTCGGGTCGGCGTCCACTGCGCGGGACCTGGTGCTGCAGCAGGAGTTCCATGCGGTGGTCACCGACATGGTGATGGACGGGGTAGACGGGATCGAACTTCTTCGCCATCTCAAGCAGGCGAAGGTCCGGCCCAAGGTGATCGGCATCAGCGGGGTCGCCGGCGGCGAGAATCTCGGCAGGGCGCTGCTCGCTATGGGAGGGGAGGGCTTCCTGATGAAGCCATTTGAGCGTTCCGACCTGATCGAGGCCCTGGAGGCCGCCCTGGGGCGGCCCCTGCGCGCGGCATAATGGCTGCGTGACAGCCTTCCTGTTGCTTCTTTGTGCGCAGGCCGAGCCTGCGCAACCGGTCTCCACGTACTCGATCGTTGCGCGCGATCCGGCGAGCGGCCAGATCGGGGTTGCGGTGCAGTCGCATTGGTTCTCGGTGGGGAGCATCGTCACCTGGGCCGAGGCGGGAGTCGGCGCGGTCGCGACGCAGTCCTTCGCGCGCGCGGCCTACGGCCCGGAACTTCTTGAAGATCTGCGCGAGGGCATGGATCCTGAACTTGCGCTGGCCGGCCGCATCGAGGCGGACGTCGGGCACGACGTGCGGCAGGTCGCCGTGGTGGATGCGTGGGGTGGCGTCGCCGTGTGGACCGGCAAGTCTTGCATCGCCGCCGCCGGCCATCGAACCGGCGCGGGCTACTCCTGCCAGGCCAACATCATGGTGGACGAGGGCGTGGTGCCGGCGATGGCCGCGGCCTTCGAGAAGGCGCAAGGCGATCTGGCCGAGCGGATGCTGGTCGCGCTCGAGGCGGCGCAGGCCGCGGGCGGCGACCTGCGCGGGCGGCAGAGTGCGGCGATCCTCGTGGTGGACGGCGAGCGCCGCAAGCAAGCCTGGGAAGGCGTGGTCGTGGATCTGCGCGTCGAGGATCACGCGCAGCCGCTGGCGGAGATGCGGCGCATCCTGCGCGTGCAGCGCGCGTACGAGGCCGCCAACGCGGGCGACGTCGCGCTTGAGCGCGGCGATCTGACGGCGGCGCTGGCAGCGTATGCGAAGGCCGAGGAACTCTATCCCGAGCAGGTCGAGTTGACTTATTGGCGCGCGATCGCGCTGCTCGGCCGCCGGCACGAGGAGGAGGCATTTGCGTTGCTGCAGCGCGTGTTTGCGCGCGAGCCCGCATGGCTCGAGATGGCGCCGCGTCTCGTCGCAGCCGGCCAGTTGCAAGCCGACGCGGCGCTGCTGAAGCGCATTGCCGCGCTTGCTCCGGCCGCGGACCTGCTGGCGATGTGCGCCCAGGCCGACGCCGGGCGCGTCGAGCGCGACATTCGCGCCCTGGCCGCGTTCGGTACGCGGCATTCCTTGAGCGCGACGGATGACCCGCAGCGCGGCGTCGGCGCGGCGCGGAACTGGCTCAAGGCCGAAATGGACCGGATCAACGCCGAGTTCCACGGCGGACGGATGGTGGTCAGCCTGGTGCCGCAGCAGGTTCCACCGGGGCCGCGCGTTCCCAACGGCGCGGAGGTCGTCAACGTGATGGCGGTGCTGCCCGGCACGGACGCGAAGCGGCTGGTGGTGATGTCAGGCCACTACGATTCGATTCCCAGTTCGCCGATGGACGCGGAGAAGGACGCGCCGGGGGCGAACGACGACGCCAGCGGCACCGCGGCGGTGCTGGAGGCGGCGCGGCTGCTCGGCGGCCTGCGGCCGCGCGCGACGCTGGTCTTCCTGTGCGTCGCCGGCGAGGAGCAGGGCCTGCTCGGCGCGAAGGCGCAGGCCGAGGAGTGGAAGGCCGCCGAGATGGAGGTTGCGGCGATGTTCACGATGGACATCGTCGGCGGCGCGGTGGGACAGAGCGGGCTGCACGAGCCGTGGCGGCTGCGCGTGTTCAGCGAGGGCGTGCCGAGCGGCAAGGGCGCGCGGCCGGTGATCGGCAGCGACAACGATTCCGCGAGCCGCCAGTTGGCGCGCTACTTCGAGCGTGCGGCCGAAGCGGCAGTGCCGGGCTTCGACGTGACGCTCGTCTTCCGGCAGGATCGCTACCTGCGCGGCGGCGATCACAAGGCCTTCAACGATCTCGGATGGCCCGCCGCGCGGCTGACCGAGCCGCACGAAAACTACGCGCACCAGCACCAGGACCTGCGCGTGGACGGAGGCATCCAGTACGGCGATCTGCCGGAATTCGTGGACTTCGTCTACGTCGGACGCGTCGCGCGCGCGGTAGCGGCCGCGTGCGGCGAACTCGCGCTCGCGCCGGCGGCGCCGCGCGTGGTGCAGGTGGACACCACGCAACTGATGCCGCACACGCGGCTCCTGTGGGAGATCGCGCCCGAGGCCGCGGGTGTCGCGGGTTATGCGGTTCTGATGCGCCGCACCCACGAGCCCGCGTGGACCGAGCGCCGCGTGCTCGGGCGCGTCGGCGAGGTCCTGCTGGACAAGATCAGCAAGGACGACTGGTTGTTCGCGGTCGAGGCCTTCGACGGGGTTGGGCATCGCAGTCTGCCGATGTACCCGACTCCAAAGATGCGCTAGCCCGCCGCTTTCAGCGGGCCGCGAAGCGAAGATCCGCCCAGCCGAGCACCGCGTCGGCAAAACGGCGCGGCTTCTGCATCATCAGCCAGTGGCTGACGCCGGTCCACCATTCCGATTCCAGGTCGGGGCAGAGACCACGCACGAAGGCGCGATACTCGTCGTCCCAGAAGGGCGAGTTTGCCATGACGAGTAGCACCGGGACGCGGATCGGGTCCTCCGCGTACAGGCCGTCCTGCAGAGTCGCACGCGCTGTGGCTGCCTGCACCGGGCCGGGCGTTGCCCGCAGCATCTCGTGGATCAGCGCGCGGTGGGCATCGCTCATCGTGCCCAACGGCAGCCCTTCGAACGTCTCCGCGACTGCAGCATCGCGCTCCGGCCCCTCGAGCCGCCGGGCCATTTCATCTACGAATTCCGCGAGTCCCGAAAAGGCTCGCAGGCTGCCGTCCACGATCACGAGGCCGATCACGCGCTCGGGAAAGAGCCGGTAGAACTGACGCACTGCGTGCGTGCCGTTGCTGTGTCCGATGAGAATGGCGCGGGCGACGTCGTGCTCGTCCATCGCCTCCCCGATCGCGCGCGCCATCGCGTCCATCGAAAAATCGCCGTCCTCTGCCGGCGGGCTGGCTCCGTGTCCGGGCAGGTCGAGCACGATCACGCGCGCGCATTCGGCGAGCAGCGGCGCGACCTCGCTCCAGACCCGCGCGTCGTTCGACCAGCCGTGCACGAGCACGAAGGCAGGCAGGTCCGCGTCCGACCCGGGCCCCAGGACCGTCGCGTTGACGCTCGTGGAACCCGGCGAGGAGCAGGCGAGCGACGCCGCGCCGGCGGCCAGTGCTGCAAGGAAGGAGGCGCGAACTTGCATGGCCGGTGAGTCTACGATGGCAAGCCCGCAATGCCGGTGCTGCACCTCCTGATTCTGCTCGCGCAATCGGCCGCCGAAATACGCGCCGAGGTCGCCGCGCGCGGACCCCTGCGCGAGGATTCGGCCTACGAGCGGCTCGAAGGCAGCCTGCACTTCGCCTTCGATCCCGCGCATCCCGCGAACGATGCCGTGGTGGATCTCGATCTCGCGCCGCGGGACGCCGACGGGCGCGTCCGCTGCCGCGCGGACCTGATCGTGCTGCAGCCGGCGGATCCCGCGGCGCGCTGCGGCACCGCCTTGCTCGAAGTGAGCAACCGCGGCGGCAAAGCGACTATGAACTATTTCGGCGAGGACTGGGTCTTCGCCCGGGGCCTGACGCTGATCTGGATCGGTTGGCAGGCCGACGTGCCGCCGGGCGGCGGGCGCCTGCGGCTCGACGCGCCGGTCGCGGTGAATCCCGACGGCACCGCGATCACCGGCCTCGTGCGCTGCGATTGGACGGTGGACGAAACGGCCGCCGCGCTGCCGATCGGCCACCGCGGCCATCTGCCGTACGCGATTGCCGACCCCGCGGATCCCCTGAACCGCCTCACGGCCCGCAGCGGCCGCCTCGCGCCGCGCAGCGCGCTGCCGCGAGACTCCTGGTCCTTCACCGCGGCCGGCGACGCGATCGAGGGAGCCTACGCCGCGGGGAAGATCTACGAACTGGTCTATCGCGGGCGCGACCCGCGCGTGATCGGACTCGGCTTGGCGGTGATCCGGGAAACGATTCACTATTCCAAGACCGCCGCGGAGTGCGCATTCCCTGCGCAGCGCGGCGTCGCCTTCGGCGTGTCGCAGACCGGGCGCTTTCTGCGCCATTTCCTGTGGCAGGGCTTCAACCGCGCCGCCGACGGTTCGGCGGCCTTCGACGGCATGCTGATCCATACCGCGGGCGCGGGCCGCGGCTCCTTCAACCACCGCTTCGCCCAGCCCTCGCGCGACGCGCACCGCTATTCGGCCTTCTTCTACCCGACGGATTTGTTCCCCTTCAACGGGCGCGTGCAGCGCGACCCGGAGACCGGCGCACGCGACGGCGTGGTCGCGCGCGCGCTGGCAAGCGGGACGCTGCCGAAGGTGTTCCTCACGAATACCGGATACGAGTACTGGGGTCGTGCCGCCGCGCTGACCCACGTTTCCTGCGACGGCGCCGCCGACCTCGAGCCGCTGCCGCAGGAGCGTTGGTATCACCTGCGAGGCGCGCAGCACTATCCGGGAGCGTGGCCGCCGCGCGGCGACAACCCGCTGGATCTGCGCACCGCCGAGCGCGCGCTGCTGGCCGCGCTGCTCGATTGGGTCGAACGCGGCGTCGAACCGCCGCCGAGTCGCGTGCCGCGGCTGGACGACGGCACGCTGGTGCCGCTGGGCGAGTTCGCGTGGCCGGCGGCGCGCGGGCCGGCGCCGCGCGCCGCGCACGAGGCCTATCGCTGCGACTACGGGCCGCGCTGGGCGCAGGGGATCGCCGACGTTGAGCCGCCGGTGCTCGGGAAACCGTTCCCAGTTCTGGTACCGCAGGTGGACGCGCACGGCAACGAAATCGCCGGTGCGCCGAATCTCGAAACCGCGGTCCCGCTCGGCGCCTGGGTGCCGTGGAGCCTGCGCCCCGACGGCGAGATCGCGGACTTTGTCGGGCGATTGCTGCCCTTCCCGCCGGAGACTCGCGCCGCCCTCTATCCGGGTGGACGCGAGGACTACCTGCGCCGTGCGGCGACCGCAGCCGACGATCTCGTGCGCACGCGCTTCCTGCTGCCCGAGGACCGCGCGCACGCGCTTGCGCGTGCCGCGGAGATCTGGGATTTCGTCGCCGCGAGCGATTGAGCCTCAATCCGTGCAGGGCAGGAAGCCGAGCACCGGCGCCGTGCACGCGGAGTGTCACACTTGATCGCGACCGCGGCGTGATCCGCATTGCGATCGTCTTCACCCCAGTAGCCGGTGGCGCTGCTCGACTGCAGGGGAAGGGATTGCTGCTGATTCCTGGCCCAGGTCTGCTGCCCCGGGGAAGGAGCGGCGAGCGTAAGGATCGTGCCGACAAGGAAGGTGCTGATCATGCTCGTCTCGTGTGAAGGGAGTGGCGGCAGGGCGGTGTTGCGCCGACCGTTTCCCGAGCGTGCTGATGGGGGAGCCTGATTTCAAGCCTGAATCGGGGATTCTTTGAGGTGAGTCGGCCTTTTCGGGGGCTATACTGCACTCGGGCACTGCCCCACCACGGATGCGTCGCCTCAGAAACCTTCTGGTCATCTTCACGACCTTGACTTCGCCAGGCGTGAGCCAACAACTGTTGGGGCTCGACTGGGGTGGAGGTCTTTTCAGGATCGATCCGCGAACAGGTACGACATCGCTGATCGGTGCCACCGGCCTTTTCCAGAATCTCTGGACAGGCTTGGCCCAAGATAGCCAAGGGAGGCTGTTCGGCTCCTATGGCTACTGGAACTCGCCTTATGCCATCTACGAACTCGATCCCACAACCGGTCTTGCGACGTTTGTAGTGCAGACCGGGCTTATTGGCGTGAGTGCGATGGCGTTTGGACCGGGTGACATCCTGTACGTAACCGACGACCCAACTGCCCCCTTGGCGCATGGCCCCTATGAACTGCATCAAGTTGATCTCGTGTCGGGAGCAACGACCTTTGTCGGCTCGACAGGGATCAACACGATCGCGGCCCTGGACTTCGATACTCAAGGCCGTCTCTGGGCTTATGACTATTACACTGGAATTGTCGAACTCGATCTACTCACTGGAGCCGCGATGGATATCAATCCGAATTTCTCCGGTCCGCCGGATCGGACGAAGTCGATGTGTTTTGGTGAAGACGGGGCTCTTTGGATGATTGACATCGCCGTGTGGGTCGGCGACACGACCACGGGCGTGCCTTCGCTTGTCACGCCGATGTCCTACTTCGGCATCTTCAGCGGCCTGGAGTACCTCCCTGGCCCCGCGCCTCCCTTCGCGCTGTGGACCCTCGGCGAGACCGGCGGGCCGATGGGCGTGCGCGCGGTCGGCGCCACCCCCGGCGGCACCGTGGTGATCGTCATGGCGCAGGGCAACGGCGGCCCGACGCCGGTGCCGGCCGGCAACCCCTGCGCGGGCCTGCTCCTGGACCTGAATGTGACGATGGCGCCGCTGCAGATCCTGCGCGCGGATGCGCAGGGCCGCGCGCAGATGGGCCCGGCCTACGTCCCGACTTCGGCCGCCGGCTCGGTGCGTCTTCAGGCCGTGGACCTCGCCACCTGCGCGCCCAGCAACCTCGCGCGGGTCGTGTTCTGATCGCGAGCGCTACTTCAGCATCAAAGTCAGATCGGCGCGGCGCACCTCCGGTTTGACAATGAGGCGCTCGACCTTGCCGCCGCGCAGCGAGGCCTCCACCACCGTGCCGCGCGGGGCGTGCAGTTTGAACTCCACGTCCCAATCCTTCGGCCAGGCGGGGAAGAGCAGGATGCGGTCGCCGTCGGTCTGCAGCAGCATCTCCTGCACGAGCAGCATCAGGTTCGAGCCGTGGCACTGGTCGAGCAGCCGGTCGAGACTGAACCGAGCAGAGGGATTCACTCCATCCGCAGCCAGATGCGCGTGGTGGTCTGCCCGGCGATGTTCTGCTCCCAGGTGAGCGCTACGTCGTCGTGTAGGCCGTCGTAGAAATAGGCCGCCGCGGGCCGCTGCAGGCCGTCGAAGGAGGTGATCTGCGGGCGCGTATCCGAGGACAGGTTGTACTTCAACAGTTCGCAGGCCGTCGGCGAGGCGACCCGCTCCGCGTAGCAGCGGCCGAAGTGCTTGGTGGGGGTCAGTTGGCGTCCCAGGAGAGGCACCGGCTTGAGGTCATCCCCGTCGTTGTCCCATCCCCACTGGATGTCCCACAGGATCCGGTGCGCGCCATTGGTCATGCTCCACTCCTCGTAGACGACGTCGCCGTTGCCGCCCGCGACCGTCTGGTTGAATGCGATCGCGAACACGTCCTCGCCGGGAAAGGCCGGCGGATAGGAGGAGAGGTTGGCGCGGCGCTGGAACCTGGGAATGGACAGGCTGCCGAAAGCGTGGCTCTCGAGCATCGTCAACCCTGGTGGAGCAGTCAGCTCCACGTCCCAGGTCTGCAGTTGGATGCGGCCGGAGGTCACGGAGGTGGAAAAGTTGTGGAACTGCTCCTCGCAGGCTAGGCCGAAGCGCTAGGGAACGGAACCGGGTGCCAGATCGGGCAGGACCAAACCCGCGGCGTCCGCGGGACCGTCGTAGCGGATGCCGGAGAGGGGAATACTCGCCGGAGCGGCCACGAGCGGCGGATACTTCTGCACGGTGATGTTGCCGGCCGCATCAATGGTGCAGGTGAGGAAGCGCAGTTCGAAGCGGCGCACGCTGTCGCCGCCCTGGCCGCCGGTCTGCTCGTCGTAGTCGCCGAAGTCGGTCTGGTGCGGGTATGCCACGCCGACGGTCCAGGGGCCACCGGGCGGGCTGTTCAGGACCACCGCATCGGGAGCGCCCGCGCATTCGCGGACCCAGAAGTGGCTGGCGCCGGAATCCCGATCGAGTTCGAATCCTAGACCAGGAGGCGCGCCATTGGTGAAGACCTGGACCGCCCCGCCTGACTTCTTGATCCAGGCGCATTCCAGGACCGATGGTTCCTTGGTCTGATCGCCGGGCAGGTTGTAAGGAATCCCACTGTCCCCATCTCGGTCGTAGATCCGGGTCCAGACCGAGAAGAACCACTCGCCGGCCGCGACGACGTCGGGGCGCTCGCATTTGACAGTCAGTTGTGGATAGAACTGGCTCAACGGGCTATGGACGACACTGCCGATCACTTCTTGATTGATCAGGCTCCAGGAATCTACGGCCTGACTGTATTCAAGAAACGCAAACTCCACTTGCTTGAGAAGAAGCGGAGGGCTGAAGGTGTTGCGATCCGCATGGCAAACCTCGAGGACATCGCCGACGCTGTTGATCGCAACCACGGCGTGATCGGCCTTGCGATTCTGTTCCCCCCAGTAACCAGTGGCGAGGTCCCAGAGGAACGCAGGAGAGGTGAGAAGAAGGACGATCATTGGCGTGTGGTCCGGAGTGCGTGCGGGTGGCGGGGAGTCGCCTCGATCACTATTCCACGGTAGCCTGCGCTTCAGCGCCGTTGCAAACTGTCTGACAAAGAGGGACGCCTCGGCGGGAAATGAGGCTTTTTCCGGAGGTATACTCACAAGCAGCACCCCCACCCTCCCATGAGTCGTTTCCTCTGCCTCTTCCTCGCCAGCATGCTGGCCATCCCGAGCGCGAGCCCCGCCCAGGAGTTTCTTGGACTGGACGCCGGAGGAGGCTTGTTTAAGATCGAACCTCGCTCAGGTGCGACTTTCTTGATTGGTTCCACAGGCCTCGTCCAGAACATATGGACCGGTCTTGCAAACGATCGCCAAGGGAGATTCTTCGCCTGCTATGGCTATTGGAACTCCCCCTACGCGATCTACGAGATCAACCCGAATACTGGCCAAGCGACCTTCGTTGTCCAGACGACTCTGAACGGAATCAGTGCGATGGCATTCAACTCCGGGGAGGTTCTCTACGTCACACACGACACGACGGCTCCATCGCTCCCTCACCTGTACGATCTCTACACCATTGACCTCCTCACGGGGGCCGAATCTCGGAGCGGCTCCACCGGTTTGAGCACGATCACCGCTCTCGACTTCGACGACCAGGGCCGTCTCTGGGCTTACGACTATCTCGTCGGCCTTGTCCAACTTGACCTCGCGACCGGCGCTGCCACCGACGTCAATCCTTTCTTCCGCGGCCCGCCGGACCCCACGAAGTCCATGTGCTTTGGCGAGGACGGTGCGCTGTGGATGATTGACATCGCCGTGTGGGTCGGCGACACGACCACGGGCGTGCCTTCGCTTGTCGCGCCCATGTCCTACTTCGGGCTCTTCAGCGGTCTGGAATACCTCCCTGGCCCCGCGCCTCCCTTCGCGCTGTGGACTCTCGGCGAAACCGGCAGCCCGATGGGCGTTCGCGCGGTCGGCGCCACCCCCGGCGGCACGGTGGCGATCGTCATGGCGCAGGGCAACGGCGGCCCGACGCCGGTGCCGGCCGGCAACCCCTGCGCGGGCTTGCTCCTGGACCTGAACGCGACGATGGCGCCGCTGCAGATCCTGCGCGCGGATGCGCAAGGCCGCGTGCAGATCGGCCCGGCCGTCGTGCCGGTTTCCGCCGCAGGCACGGTGCGTCTCCAGGCCGTGGACCTCGCCACCTGCGCGACCAGCAACCTCGCGCGGGTCGTGTTCTGATCGCGGGCGCTACTGCAGCATCAAAGTCAGATCGGCGCGGCGCGCTTCCGGCGTGACGACGAGCCGCTCGATCTTGCCGCCGCGCAGCGAGGCCTCCACCACCGTGCCGCGCGGGGCGTGCAGTTTGAACTCCACGTCCCAATCCTTCGGCCAGGCGGGGAAGAGCATGATGCGGTCGCCGTCGGTCTGCAGCAGCATCTCCTGCACGAGCAGCATCAGGTTGGAGCCGTGGCACTGGTCGGGCAGCCAGTCGAAGTTAGGGCCCCACATCGCCGGGAAGCGGAACTCCGGATGCGCGTTGGCAACCTTCGCCAGCAGATTCGCGCGTGCCTCCTCGACCAGTCCGAGGCGCGCCGCGAACACGCCGTCCTGCGTCCAGCCCTGCGTCTGCCGGTCGTGGCGGCGCGCGTAGGCCGCGCGCGCGAGTTCCAGCCCCGGGCGCCCGAGCGCGAATAGCCGGAAGGGAAAGAGCGCGTACAGTTCCGGCGTCTCGACGTTCTGGCGGCTCGGGTCGTACTTCTCCGCCGGCGCGAGCAGACGGACGCCTTGGTCCTCGCGCACCGGCAGCGGCGGCAGCGCCGCGGCGAGGCGCTGCCACAGCGCGCGGTCCTCGTCCGTCGCGCACTCCGCCGGCAGCGCGCGCAGGCGCGGCAGGACGTCGTGCAGGCCGGCTACGCAGGGCATGTCGTTGACGACGCCGTGCCAGTGCGTCTCGAGCGCCTGCGTCGGCGAAATCACCAGCCGCCCCGCTGCGTCGCGCGCGAAGCGCGTGTCGAAATATTTCAATACTTCACGCGCCGCCGGCGCGAGTTCCTCGCGGGCGAAGGCCGCGTCGCCGGTGTAGTCCCAATGGTCGAGCATCAGCGCGACCAGTTCCAGCCCCTGGTTCCAGGCCCACTGCCACCACGGGCACAGGACATCGGAGGCCTCGTGCCCGGCTCGATCCCAGCCGTAGTCGCCGTTGGCGTAGGCGCCGAACATCGTCACCGTCTCCGGGAAATAGGCGCCCTCGGCGCCGGCGTAGGCCTTCGCGCGCGCGCGGCAGACCGGAATCATCCCTTCGTAGAAGGTGAAGAGCGGCCGCATCGAGTCCCAATCGCCGGCCGCGAGCATCGGGTAGTAGGGCAGGCGCGTGTTCTGCCACCAGAAACAATCGCCCCAGCGGCGCCAGTCGGCGTCGAAATCCGGTCCTCCGGCATGGTGCGGCTCGACCGTGAAGATCGAGCCGTTGAACTTGATCGGCAATGTGCCGCCGCCCGCGCAGGCCGCGATCCAGCGCTGCAGCGCGTATGCCCGCGTCAGCGGCGAGGGCGGCGGGGGATCCACGGCGGGGACGGTGGCGCCGACGAGCAGGCCGTCGCAGAAGATGCGCCCGCTCGCCGTGGCCGCGTCCCAGGCGGCGGAGACGGTGTGCCAGCCGCCGTCGTCCGGCAGCGCGTCGGGCGCGGTGAGGACGTGCGTGCCGACGATCAGGCGCAGACTGTGGCCGGGGTGCGTGTCAAACAGAAAGCCGTCCGACCCGCCCGCCGTCAGTTTGTCAAATATGCGTGCGTCGCCCTGGCCCGGCGCGCGGCGCACGCGGGCCTCCAGCGTGAAGCCAGCGCGAAAATCCGGCGCGTCATCCGGCCCGGGCAGGATGCGCACCGCCTCGATCTCGCCGCGCCAGAGATTCTGACCGTTGGAATCCTTCCCGATGCGGAGCGGGTGACGGTTGACGGGGACGGCGCCGGAGCCCGTCTGCGCGTCGCCGCGCACGAAGATCCACGAGCGGTCCCAGAATCCTTCCCAGTTTTCGGCCGTGCGCGCGCGCGCCTCCTTCCAGGTGGGGCCCGCGCGTGCGAGTTGCGCCGCGCCCTCCAGCCAGTCGGCGGCGAGGGGGGCGGAGGATTGCAGGGGCGCCGGCGCGGCGATCGCCAGTTCGAAGGAAGAGACCGCCCCCGGCGTGGCGAGGGTGCGCGCGTCCGCGACTGCGAAGCCCGCTCCGGCCGCGACCGCGCCGAAGGTGCGGTAGAGGAGCGGGTCGCCGGTCAGACCTTCCAGGCCCGCGAGGCCCTGGCGGCGGAAAGTGAAGGGGACGATCGAGGATTCGTTGCGATGGAACCAGCCGATCGCGCCGGGAAGGTCCGCGAGCAGATCCGCGGATTCACCTACTTCCACCGCGTCGGGCGCGCCGCGCATGGTCCAGGAGGAGTCGAGTTCGCCGCCCTGGAGGCGGCGCCGCTCGTTGCGCCAGATTTCGGTGGTCAGCCGCGCGCGGCGCGGCGCGTCCAGCGTGCCGCGGATGCGCACGATCGGCCGCTCCGCCTCCACGAAGACTTCCAGATGCCCGCCTGCGTAGTCCAGCAGCAGCGCGCCCTCGCGCAGATGCAGGGTCTGCGTGAAGCCGGCCTCCGCCGCGAGCGGCGGATCGAGCGTCAAGCGCACGCGGCCGATCTTCAGCAGCCGGCAGGCCTCGCTGAAGGTGTCGTTGCGCGCCAGGAGCAGCAGCAGGTCGCCGCCCACTTCCACCCACGCGTTCACGCCGAGTTCGCCGTTGCCCAGCGGCACCGACCCCGCCGCATCGCCGCCGGGGGTGTGCCAAATGAGGTCATAGGCGTCCAGGTCCGGCGGGGATTGGAGAGCGGCGAGCAGGGTGAGGATGAGCACGCCGGGCATGGTGGGATCGTAACGGCGTGCACCTCGCGGACCGCGGTCTCGCCGACTTCTGCATGGATCCGGCACAAGTTCGCAAATACTATCCCGACATGCTGGAATGTCTGACACTGGACACCGACAGGGTTACGACCGCCACGGAGGCCGAGATCGCGCCCGGTGGTACGCAGGCCCAGAAGAGCGAGATGGCCGGATGACCCAACAGATCTTCGTCAGTTCGGTGCAGAAGGAACTTGCCGAGGAGCGCCAGACAATCCGCGATTTCGTCCGGAACGATCCCCTGCTCCGCCGGTTCTTCACCGTGTTCCTGTTCGAGGATCTGCCGGCGACGGACCGTCGTGCCGATCAGGTGTATCTCGATCAGGTGGAAAGGTGCGACCTCTACGTCGGCGTATTCGGCGATGAGTACGGGGCCGAGGACCAGCAGGGGATCGCCCCGACGGAACGGGAGTTCCAACGCGCCACGGAGCGCAACAAGACCCGGCTCATCTTTGCCAAGGGAGCCAGTGACGCCAAGCGGCACCCGAAAATGAAGACCCTTCTCGCGGGAGCCGGGGCCCAACTTGTCCGCCGCCGTTTCGCGACGACGCCCGAACTGATCGCCGGCCTCTACGCTGCACTCGTGCAGTATCTGGAGGACCACGAACTCATCCGGGTAGGCCCCTTCGACGCCGCGCCCTGCCCCAAGGCCGAGCTCTCCGACCTCGACACGGAGCGGATGTCGGTCTTCATCCGCCGCGCGCGCCAGGCGCGCGCCTTTGCGCTGCCCGAGGAGGCTACCCCCGAGGAACTGCTCACGCACTTGGGCCTGCTCGACCGCGGCCACCTCACGAACGCCGCCGTCCTGCTGTTCGCGAAGCAGCCGCAGCGCTTCCTGATCTCCTCCGAGGTGAAGTGCGCCCATTTCCACGGCACGGAGGTTGCCAAGCCTATTCCGTCCTACCAGGTTTACAAGGGAACCGTCTTCGATCTGGTGGATCAGGCGGCGGACTTCGTCATGTCCAAGATCAACTTGGCCGTCGGCACGCGCGCGCAAAGCGCGGAGGCGCCGGTTGCCTACGAGATCCCGCAAGAGGTCGTGCGCGAGGCCATCGTCAACGCCGTGGCGCACCGTGACTACACCAGCAACGGCAGCGTCCAGGTGATGCTCTTCGCGGATCGGCTTGAGGTCTGGAACCCCGGCACCTTGCCGCCCTCGCTCACGCTGGAGATGCTGCGCCTGCCGCACGGTTCCGTGCCGGGTAATCCGCTTCTCGCTGAGCCGCTCTATCTGGCCAAGTACATCGAACGGATGGGCACGGGCACACGGGACATGATCGCCCGCTGCAAGAAAGCCGGCTTGCCGGAGCCGAAATTTGCCGTCTCGGATGGCTTCGTGATCACCCTTGGCCGGCGGCCGCAGAGTGCGTTCGAGCAGGTCAGGCCTTCTGCCGGGGAGACGGTCACCCCGCAAGCGCCCCGCAAGTACCCCGCAAGTACCCCGCAAGTCCTGGCGGTGCTGGAGGCGGCCCGGGACGGCGAGCGGTCGCGCGAGGACCTGCAGGCCGCGGCTGGGATACGAGACCGGGAACACTTCCGCCAGCAGCATCTCGATCCCCTTCTCTCGGCGGGACTGCTGGAGCGGACCATTCCAGACAAGCCGCGCAGCAGCCGCCAGAGGTACCGCCTGACCGCGGCCGGCCGCGCATTTCTCGGGGAGAGCCGAGGCGGGGGCGACCGCTGATAGCGGCCAACTTCATGGGCCGCCCAGTTTTGCAGAAGTGGGATGCCTGTTGCGAGTCTAAGGACGGAGGCGGCACTAGAGTTGTTCGAGAGCGGCGGAATCCGGCGCGGCCGGTGGCCAATGGCACTAGCAGGCTGCTGAAAAACTGCTTTCGTCCCGGCGCGAGCGATCGCGGCTGAGATCAAGGAGCCGGGTTCTGCGCCTATTGGCAAATAGGCGCGGGTTCCGGCGACGCCGAGATCGGCCGTGAGGGCCGCGGCCGGGGCGGAATGAGTTATTCAGCAGCCTGCTAGGATGAACGCGCAATGAGCATGAGCCCGGTTCTTAATCCGCCACACGTCAGCAGCAGATAACCCTCCAGCAGCACATCGAAGAAATCCGCGCGGATATCAGGGCTGGGCGCTTCGTTCACGAGGCCGCCATCTTGACCGCAACTTCCCTCCTCACCCATCTTCAGTGCGGCCACTGTGAGCAGCGGCACGACTCTGCAGCGCTGCAAACGGTTTGCACTGCCTGCGGCGGACCCTTGCTGGCGCGTTATGCGCTGCAGGACGACCGCGCGCCCACGCTCACGGAAGTCCTGGCGCGTCGGCCCGGCCCCTTCCGCCTGCCGGAACTCCTTCCCCTCGCAGCCGGCGCCGCCACGCTGACGCTGGGCGAAGGAGGTACCGCACTCTTGCATTCACCGCGTCTACTTGCCGAGGTCGCGGGTCCGGCCGGAGTCTCGCTGCTCGTCAAGGACGAGGGGCGCAACCCCACCGGCTCCTTCAAGGCGCGCGGCATGGCGATCGCCATCCCCCGCGCGATCGAACTCGGCGCGCGCATTTTCTGCCTGCCCTCGGCCGGCAACGCGGGCGGGGCGGCGGCCGCCTATGGCGCGCTGCACGGCGTCGAGGTGCACGTCGCGATCCCGCGAGCCACGCCGCCCGCGATCGCCACCGAGTGCCGCGCGCACGGCGCCGAGGTGATGGAAGTGGACGGCACCATCGCCGACGCCGGCCGCCTCACCGCGCGCTGGGCTGCCGAGCGCGGTTGGTTCCATCTTGCCACGCTGCGCGAACCGTGGCGCGTCGAAGGCAAGAAGATGATGGGCTACGAATTGTTCTGGGATCTCGGCCGCCTGCCCGAGGCAATTCTTTATCCCACCGGCGGCGGCACGGGGCTGGTGGGCATGTTGAAGGCATTCGACGAGATGCAGGCGCTGGGCTGGATTGGCGCGGCGCGCCCGCGCATGGTCTGCGTGCAGGCCGCGGGCTGCGCGCCGATCGTGCGCGCTTTCCAGGCCGGCGCGGCGAACGCCGAGGTCTGGGTGGATCCCGCACCTACTGCGGCCTTCGGCCTGCGCGTGCCGTCCGCGCTCGGCGACCGCCTGATGCTGGCGGGCCTGCGCCGCACCGGCGGCACCGCCGTCGCGGTGAGCGAGGAGGAACTTCAGGTCGGCGCCGCCCGTCTGGCGAGCGAAGCAGGCATCTGGGCTTCGCCCGAGGGCGGCGCCTGCGTCGCGGCGGCGCACGAACTCCTGCTGCGCGGATGGATCCGGCGCGGCGAAACCGCGGTGATTTTCAACACGGGCTCGGCGCTCAAGTACCGCTGACGGCGGGCGCTATCCTGAACGCATGGCCGCGCTGACTCGCGAGGAAGCCTGGGCGCAACTCTGCGCCTGGACCGAGAGCGAGAGCCTGCGCCGCCACGCGCGCGCGGTCGAGATCGCGATGTGCGCCGCGGCGGAGCGCTACGGGCCGGGCCCGGAAGCAGCCGAGCGCTGGGGCATCGCCGGCATGCTGCACGACGCCGACTATGAGAAGTGGCCGGAGGAGCATCCGGCGCGGATCGTCAAGTGGCTGGAGGGGCGCGGCGAGCCGGAGATCGCCTACGCCGTCTCCGCGCACTACACGAAATGGGGGAAGGAATACCGCAGCGCGCTCGACCAGTCGCTGCTGGCCTGTGACGAGTTGACCGGCTTCCTGATGGCCTGCTGCTACCTGCGGCCGGACGGGATCGCGAGCCTGGAGCCGAGAAGCGTGCGCAAGAAATTGAAGGACAAGGCCTTCGCAGCGGGGGTGGACCGCTTCGAGGTGCAGGAGGGGGCGCGGCTGCTCGGGATCGAACTGGACGAGCATGTCGCCTTTCTGATCGGCGCGCTGCACCCGCACGCCGCGGAACTCGGCCTGCTGGGGCGCGGCGGCGCACCGCGCTGATCAATCCTCGAGCCGCTCGCGCAACCGCCACTGCTCGTCGAACACCAAGCGCAGCCGGCGTGGCCCGCGGTCGGCCGCGTTGTAACTCATCGAGGGCGAGAACCAGTCCGTGAGCGGTGAGGAGAAGAAGAATCCCCAGCCGCCGACGTCCTCCCACGCCCATGTCAGCACACGCCCGCCGCCGGCGCTCTCGTCCTCCTCGACGTTCTGTGGCGCGCCAAGCGTCACAAGGCATTCCTCCAGCGTGCTCGCGCCGGGATCGAGCGTGCGCGAGGCGCGGAGATTCGGCTCCAGGCCCGCGCGCATCGAGTGGAAGCGCAGCCCGGTGCATGCGGGAAACGCGGCGCCGCACAGCACCGCGGCGGCAAGGACGGTGCGCCGCATCAGGACATCGGCGGGAATGCGTAGCGCGCGGAATCCGCATCGAAACTCGCCGCCGCGTGCGTGAGACGGCCTTGGCCGTCGAAGAAGACCCAGATGCGGTCGGTCTGCGTGTCGTTGCCGCGCAGCACGATCAGGAGCAGCCACAACGCGGCGTCCTTCGCCACTGCGTGTTCGTACAGCCAGGCGCTGCCGCCGCCGATCTCCACCACGCGCGTCGGCGCGCCGAGCAGGTTGGCAACCTCCTGCGCGGTGGTCACGCCGGGCTGCATCTTCCCGACCGCGTCCGCGGTGAAGGGCTTCTGCACCTGGGTCTCGCCGAGGTAGCAGGACGGCGCGGCGGCCGCGAACGCGAGGGCTGTCAGAGTGAGTGCGCGCATGGCCCGCCAGCATAGCCGGTGCGCGGCGAGCGTAGAATCCGCACCGGAATGGAAACGAGCGCAACCGGGCGGCACCTCGACTTCATCCGCCAGATCGTCACCGACGATCTCGCGAGCGGGAAGCACGCGGAGGTCGTCACGCGCTTTCCGCCGGAGCCGAACGGGTACCTGCACATCGGCCACGCCAAGGCCATCTGCCTCGATTTCGGCCTGCCGCAGGAATTCGGCGGCCGCTGCCACCTCCGTTTCGACGACACCAATCCTGCCAAGGAGGAACAGGAATACATTGACGCGATCCAGGCCGACGTGCGCTGGCTCGGCTTCGACTGGGACGCGCACCTCTATCACGCCTCCGACTACTTTGAGCAACTGTACCTGTGGGCCGAGCACCTGATCCAGACCGGCAAGGCTTACGCGGACGAGCAGGACGCCGACCGCATCCGCGATTCGCGCGGCAGCACCTACGAGCCTGGCGTTTGCAGCCCGTGGCGCGAGCGCCCGCCCGAGGAAAGCCTCGCGCTGTTCCGCCGCATGCGCGCCGGCGAGTTCGCGGATGGCGCGATGGTGCTGCGCGCGAAGATTGACATGGCCTCGCCCAATCTCAATCTGCGCGACCCGGTGCTGTACCGCATCCTGCACGAGGAGCATCCGCGCACCGGCAAGAAGTGGTGCATCTACCCGATGTACGACTACGCGCACGGCCAGTCCGACGCGATCGAAGGCATCAGCCACTCGCTGTGCACGATGGAATTCGAGAATCACCGCCCGCTCTATGAGTGGTTCATCGAGAACCTGCCGGTCCCGCACAAGCCGCGTCAGATCGAGTTCAGCCGTCTGAACCTCACCTACACGGTGATGAGCAAACGCAAACTGCTGCGGCTGGTGCAGGAGGGGCACGTGTCAGGCTGGGACGATCCGCGCATGCCGACGCTGCGCGGCATGCGCCGGCGCGGCTACACGCCGAACGCGATCCGCTCCTTCTGTCGCGAGGTCGGCGTCACCAAGAGCGAAGGTATTGCGGATCTGGCGCTGCTCGAGCATCACCAGCGCCAGGAACTGGAGCACTCGGTGCCGCGGCGCATGGCGGTGCTGCGGCCGCTCAAGTTGACGATCACCGACTGGCCCGCCGGGCAGGTCCAGGAGATCGAGGCGCCCAACCACGGGCAGCGCCCGGAACTGGGCGCGCGCAAACTCGCGTTCGACGGGAGCGTGTGGATAGATCGCGAGGATTTCCTCGAGGATCCGCCGGCCGACTTCTTCCGCCTTGGCCCTGGCCGCGAGGCGCGCCTGCGTTACGCCTTCAACGTGACCTGCAGCGAAGTTGTCAAGAACGCGGCCGGCGAGGTCGTCGAACTGCGCTGCACGCACGATCCTGCCTCGCATGGCGGCGGCGGGCGCAAGGTGAAGGGCATCCTGCATTGGGTGCCGGGCGACGCGCCGGAAGCCGAGGTCCGGCGTTTCGAAACGCTCTTCACCAAGGCCGATCCGGAAGAGGGCGGCGACTTCCTCGCCCATCTCAACACCGCCTCGCGGCAGGACCTGCGCGCGCGGATCGAACCGGCGCTGGCGCTGGCGCGCGCCGAGGACCGCTTCCAGTTCGAGCGGGTTGGTTATTTCTTCGCGGACCCGAAGGACTCGCGGCCGGGTGCGCCCGTGTTCCACAGAATCGTGGCGCTCAAGGATTCCCGCCCGAAGCCGAAGAAATAGAATTCCCGCGACCTGCCGCGGCATGGGCGATACTTGTGGGTTGCTCCCGCCCCGCATGCTGGCGACCGCGGTCTGCGCGGCGGCCGCTGCGGCCACTTTCGCGCTGACCGTCCCGACCGACGTGCAGATGCCCGGCACGCAGCCGAACGAAATCGTCGGCATCCAGTACTCCGGAATCTGCGGCTCCTGCCACGGCTTCTATCAGCCGGACGTCGAGCCCTACCTCACGTGGAAGAGTTCCATGATGGCGCATGCGAGCCGCGACCCGCCGTTCTGGGCGGCGTTGGCCGTGGCCGGCATCTCCCAGGAGTGGGCCGCGAAGTTGATCGCCATGGGAACCGATCCCGCGACGCCGCTCGAATTCGATCGCCGCACCGGCGCGCCGGTCGCGACGCTCGGCCAACTCGCCGCGCAGCCTCCGGGAACACTCCACGCCTCCTTCCACTTCGTGCTGAACGACGTGGTTCTCGCGGACAACCGGATTCCGCCATGGGGCCTGCGCTACGCCGATGCGCTGGCGCGCAACTGCCTACCGGCACTGGGACGCAGTTCCACTCGCTCCTCCGCCGGGCGCTCAACGCGCGGAGTTCCGCCTGCTCTACCAATCAACATCGTGGGAGTACGTGATGTCGCTGGTGCTGGGCAACGACGGCAGCCTGCCGCATCTCGCCGACGTCGGCCGCAACCTCGCGCGCGCGTGGCACGCTACCGGCATGGCGGAGCCGGAACCGATGGCGCGACTTGACGTCGTACTGCCCTGACACGCGCCGCACCGCTCACGGCGCCGCGCCTTCGTACTCCGCGAGCCGCGCACGGAACTGGTCGCGCAGGCGCGCGCTGGACTGCGGATCGGCGATCGCCGCGGTAAGCGCCGCCTGCTGCGCCTCGATCGCGCTCTTGCGATCGCCGAGCCGCCAGTGCGCGGCGGCGAGCGTATCCATCACGTGCGGATCGCGGCGGCGGCACAGATTCGCCGCCGCCTGCGCTGCGACGCGCGCGAGTTCGAGATCGGCGCCTTCTTTCTGCTGGAGGATTCCCCAGGCCAGCGAGTTGAGCGCGGTCTTGTCGCCGCAAGCGGTCCAGTATGCCGCGAGCATCCGGCCCTTCTCGCGCGCGCCCTCCGCCTGACCCGAGTCCTGCAGCAGGTGGTATTCGGCCTCCGCCAGCGCCTGCGCGAGTTCAGGGCACGCAGCGGAGAACTCCGCGATCCGTTCCAGCATCCGCTCCACCGCGGCGCCGCGCGGGCGCGCTCCCGCGCTGCGCGACAAGCTTGTGAACTCCGCCGCGATTGCACCGACCTCCGCGGGGCCGGTCGCCGGATCCCAGGTGCCGGCGAGCACCCGGTTCACCGCCACTTCCGCGAAAGCGGGAGGCCCGATCCAGGCGAGCCGGCCGCTTCCGTCCACCACGAACGCCGCGGGGATTCCTACGGTTCCAGAGCCGTCCATGTAGGCGGACCAGATCGCGCCCTCGGGATCCCAGGCCACCGCGAAGCGCATCGCCTCCGGAATTGCCTCCAGCAGCGCCAGAGTCTGTTGCCGCGTGCCGTCGGGATCGGACCGCGCGATGGCGAGGACGGTCACGCCGTCGGGCGCACGCCGCTCCTGAAGTGAAGTCAGGTGCGGCATGCCGCGCACGCACGGGCTTCACCAGTGCGCGAAGAACTCGATCAGCACGATCTTGCCCGGCTCGAAACCGGCGGGCACTTCGCCGCGCAGCGGCTCGAGGCCGGCCAAGGGCGGCGCCGCCGCGCCGGGCCGTAACTCCGGCTGCTGGGAGGGCGGCGCGGCGCCGAGCGCGGCGACGAGCAGCGGGACGATCAGCGCGGACACCATGCTGATCCTAGTGGACGCCGGATACGATGCTCTTCATGCGGATTCCCTTGCTGATGGCTGCGGTCGCGCTGCTGCTGGGCGCCTCCGGGGTGCTTTCCTGCGATTCCAGGGGGGTGCCGGAGCGCGGCACCAGCGCCCAGGACGGTTTCACCCTCACGCCGATCACGGGAGGCGTCGGCATGCTGGTCGGGCCGGGCGGCGGCAACATCGGGGTGCTCGCCGGCACCGACGGCATCCTGCTGGTGGACACCCAGTTCCAGAACACCGTCGCTCCGATCCGGAAGGTTCTGTCAGGAGCCGGTGGGGGGGGCGAGATCCGCTGGATCGTCAACACGCACTTCCACCAGGATCACACCGGCGGCAACGCCGGGCTCGGCGGCGCTGCGACGCGCATGGCGCACGCGCGCGTGCGCGACCGCCTGCAGCATCCGGACCCGAACCAGCCAGCGACCGCCGCCGCCGCGCTGCCGCAGGTGGTGTGGGAGGATGGCGTCGCGCTGTTTGTCAACGGGCAACGCGTGGAGATCCGACACGTCGGACCGGCGCACACCGACGGCGATTCGATCGTCCGTTTCCTGGACGCGAAGGTGCTGCACCTCGGCGATCTCTTCTTCAACGGCTGGTTCCCCTTCGTGGACCTGGATCACGGCGGAACGGTGCGCGGGCTGCTCGCGGCGATCGAGGAGATTCACGCCGGGCTGGACGATTCCTGGAAGATCATCCCGGGTCACGGACCGCTCGCCGACAAGGCTGCGCTCGGGCGTTTCATCGCGATGATCCGCGCGACCCTCGGCATCGTCGAGGAGCGGGTCAAAAGCGGGATGACCCTGGCGCAGGTGCTCGGCGCGGGCCTTCCCGCGGAGTACGAGTCCTGGTCCTGGCAATTCATTCCCACTCATCGCTGGTTGGAGACTCTGGCGCGTGAATGCGGGGCGAAATGAGCGCGCCGCGCGCGTGACCTGGATCGGCCTCGCTCCGGAGCGACGTGCGTCGCTGGTGGAGGTGATGGAGGTCGTCGCGGAACCCGGTACCGGCCTGCGTGGAGATCATCATGCCAAGGAGCGGCCGGGCGGCCGCCGGCAGGTGACGCTGATCGGAGCCGAGCATCTGCGCGAGGCGGCCGATCTGCTGGGCCGGCCCGCGGAACCAGCGGCATGCCGACGCAACCTGGTGGTGGAAGGCTTCGATCTCGAGACGCTGCGCTCCGGCCGCTTCCGGATTGGCGGGGCGCTGCTCGAAGGCACCGGCGATTGCACGCCCTGCTCGCGCATGGAGGAGAACCTGGGACCCGGCGGGCTCGACGCCCTGCGCGGACGCGGCGGCATCACTGCCCGTGTGATCGAGGGAGGCACGATCCGGATCGGCGATGCCGTGCGCGTGGTGCCGGAGCGGTCCGACGGATAATCTGGGCCGCGAGCCGGCTCGCGCATGCGGATGAATCTCCTGGACCAGAACGGGGTCGTTTCCCTGATCGGCCTGCTGACGCAGACAGCCGGCGCAGGCCGCCGCGTGCAGGTCGTGGACGATGAGACGCCGGTGCACAAGGTGCTGCGGCGGCACTGGACACGCAGCGGCTGGCAAGTCGAGGACGCCGCGATGACGGATGTCGTTTCGCCCGCGCGTTCCGCGCAGCCGCGCCGCGCTGCCGTCGGCGTTGTGCTGTTGCTGTGCTGCACCGCCCTCACGGCCGCGTGCGGAAAAGAACCTTCGCCCGCGCTGCCGCCCGCCGGGGAGCCGGAGGAAAATTTCGTGGAAGCCTCGCCGGAGGAACCGCCGCCGCCGGACGCGCCGGCGCTGTATGCGCAGCACTGCGCGCTCTGTCACGGCCCGACGGGCGACGGCGACGGCAGCCTGAAACTGGATCGCCCCGCGCGCTCGTTCCGCAAGGGCGGGTTCTCCTTCGGCAACACGGAGGAGGCGGTCTTCCGCACCATCAGCAGCGGCATCGGCGGAACGCCGATGCCTGGTTTCCAGAAGGTTCTGACCGATGCCGAACGGCGCGCTCTGGCGCTGCATGTGATCGGGCTCGGGCCGGAGCAGGTTCCCGGCCCGGGATTCGCCAGCATCCTCAACGTCGGTGAGCGGCCGCTCGCGGTGCGTGCGCAGTTTCCGCCGCTCGTCGCGGGCGCTCCGGAGTTCGCACGCGGTCTGCTGATCGGCAATACCGACGGCCTGTCCTATCAGTACCGCGGCGACGACGTGCGGCTGCTCGCGGTGCGGCAGGGCCCGTTCGCGGACCGCAAGGACTGGGACGAGCGCGGCGGTTCGCCGATCGAGCCGCTCGGGCGCCTGATTTTTCTCGCCGACCCGGACGGCGATCCCACGCACGAGTGGGAGCGCGATGATGGCGCCGTACTCAAAGCCGTACTGCGTGCCACCGCGACCGACGGATCCAGCGCGGCGATCCGGTACGACCTCGCCCGGGAAAGCGGCCGTGTCTACGCGACGATCACGGAGAGTTGCCGTGCGCTCTCGTTCGGTGCTGGTTCCGGATTCGTCCGCGATTTCCGCGTGGAGTTCGCCGGCCCGCGGGAGATCCTGCGATTTCAGGGCTTACTCGCGGAGGCCTCGCTTTTGGGGGTATCAGGCTGGATCTCCGGCAGGGTCGGAGCCAGCGGCGTTGCAGTGCGGTTGAAGGGCATCGCCTATTTGTGGGAAAGCGAGGTTGGATTCGGCTGCGAGGTAGGCCCTACGGTGCTGCCCGATGATCAGGTGTGGGATTTCGACGGCATCTTCCAGGTCGAATATGTTTTCCTGGCCGATTCCTCGGAGGAGTCGTTCCGCAAACTGATCGAGGAGACGGATCAGTGATCGGGATCATTCTGTCCGCGGTGCAACAGGAGTCCGACTTCTGGTCCGTCGAGCACTTCCCGCTGCCCCCCGGCGAGGTGATCGAGGTCGGCGGCATGGATTTCGGAGCCGACGGCGCGCTGTGGCTCGCGACGCGGCGCGGACAGGTGTGGCGCGTCGCCGATCCGCTGTCGAATGACCCCGGTGCGGCGCCATGGACCCTTTTCGCCGAGGGGCTCTACGAAGGCCTCGGACTCAACTGGGTGGACGGCCGCCTGCTCGTGCTGCAGCGCTGCGAGTTGTCAGAACTGCTCGATCACGACCGCGACGGCGCCTGCGACGAGGTGCGCACAATCACGCAGGACTGGGGCATGTCGGGCAACTACCACGAGTTCGCCTACGGCCTGCCCGACGACCGCGACGGCAACCTGTGGCTGTCGCTGAACGTCGGCTTCTGGAGCCCGGAGTGGTGGCATGGCCTGTCGCGCGCGCCGTGCCGCGGCTGGATCCTGCGCGTGTCGCCCGAGGGCGCCGTCACGCCGGTGGCCTGCGGCGCGCGCTCGCCTTGCGGCCTGGGCATCGGGCCGGCAGGCGACGTGTTCTACACCGACAACCAGGGCGACTGGATGCCGGTCTGCCCGATCTTCCACGTGGAGGAGGGCGACTTCTTCGGTCACCCCGCCTCGCTGCGCTGGACGGAGGAGTACGGAAATGGGGAAAGAATACCCAGCAGTACCGAGCCGCCCGCGCGCCCGCGCAAACCCGCCGCCGCGCTGATCCCTTACAAGTGGTCGCGCAGCGCGGTGAACCTGCTGATGGACGGAAGCGGCGGGCGCTTCGGCCCCTTCGCCGGCCAGATGATTGTCGGCGAACTGACCAACGGCATGCTGCTGCGCGTCGAGATGGAGAAGGTCCACGGCGCGTGGCAGGGGGTCGTGTGGCCGCTGCGGCAGGAGGTCGGCTCGATCTGCCGCATCGCGCAGGCGGAGGACGGATCGCTGCTCTGCGGCTTCACCAACCGCGGCTGGGGGGGGCTTTCGCCCGGTCACGGGCTCGCGCGCGTGCGCTGGACCGGCCGCACGCCCTTCGAGGTGGCGTCGGCCAGCGCGCGGCCGGACGGATTCCTGCTGCGCTTCACGCGCCCGTTGGCCGCCGCCAGTGCGACTGCGACCGCGGCGCGCGTCGTCCAGTACGACTACTACGACTGGTGGGATTACGGGTCGCCGCAGCAGAACGTCGCGGAGGTTCCGGTCGCCGCGCTCGAAGCCGCGGCCGACGGCATGAGCGCCTTCTTGCGGATCCCCGGCCTGCAGCCCGCGCGCTGCGCCGAGGTGGTGCTCGCCGGCCTGCGCTCCGCGGACGGCGAACCGCTGCTGCATCCGGAGTTCCACGCCACGCTGAATCAACTCCCGGGCCGGCCGCGCACCGCGGAGACCGTCATGCGGCGCGTGCAGCCGCCCTCCGGCAGGTCCGAGAATCCGGAGGGTTGGCTGCACTTGACTTGGGCCGATCCGCTCTCGCTGTGGGAGGGCGGCGGCTGGCGGCTGTGCGATGCCGATCTGGATCCAGCCGATCGGCGGAAATTCGCAACGCGCGACGGCAGCGGCGCACTGGTCAACACCGGTCCTGGAGCGAGCGATCTGCGCACGCGCGCCGCCTTCGGCGACTGCGAATTCCGTTTCCAGTTCCTGCTGCCCGAGCGCGGCGACAGCGGGCTCTACTTCCAGGACCGTTACGAGTTGCAACTCGTGGACGATGCGGGGCAGTGCGGCGGGATCAACGACCTCAAGAATCCGCGCCAGAGCGGATACCGCGGCGCGGGCCGCTGGCACGTGGTGACAGGCCGCTTCCGGGCGCCGCGCTTCGACGAAGCCGGGCGCAAGATCGCGCACGCGCGCTTCGAGGAAGTCGCGCTCGACGGCACCGTGGTGGTGCCCGCGGCGGAGGCGGAGAACGGCCCGACCGGCGGCGGCGCGAGCGGCGAGACGGAGTTCGCGCCGCTGCGCTTCCAGGGCACGGCGGGCTCCGTCGCGCTGGGCGACGTCCGCGTCAAGCCGCTGCAGGACGCGCTAGGCGAGGCAGGCTGGGCGCCGCTGCTCGCCGAACCGCGCAGTATCGCGCCCGGCATCGCGCACGCGCTCGACCTGCCGGTCGGCGCGGCGAATCTTTCACTGCGTTGCACCGTGACGGCGCGCGGCACGGGCGGCTACCTCGACCTGATCGCCGAGGACGGCGAGCCGTTGACTCTGTTGATTGGGCAGGACGGCGCGCGTTTCAGCGGCTCGCTCTCCGGGCGCGCCGAGGCTCCGCTGCGCGTGCAGTTGATTCCGGACCAGGTGAGTTGCCGGATGGCGCTGCAGGTGCTGCAGTCCGGCGCGCGCCGCGAGGTCGCGGTGTTCGTGAACGGGGTGGAGTTCGCGCGCGCGGCGCTGCCGGCCGGTTCCGGGCCGCTGCGGCGCGTGCTGCTGCGCGCGGCGCCGGACGGCGGCTTCGACCTGCGCTCGCTCGAGCACCGCGCCGAGCGCTGAGCGAGCGTCAGAACGCGATCACCTTCGCGGCTGTTGAGGCAGGGCGGGCTCCCGGGCGCTATCCTCCGCGCCGCGGATGCAGCGCCCCCTCGTGTTCACCCTGCTCGGCGCCGCGGCTGCGGCGGCCGGAACCTTCCTGCCGGCAGTCCACGTGGACGTTGTGGGGATCGTTCGCTACTGGGACGCCGCGACCACCGAGTCGGTGATCCTTCTGCTCGGCGCCTTCATCGCGTTGCTTGCAGCATGGCGCCGCGAGCGCGTGGGAGTTGCCGCAGGCGCGCTCGCGATGTGGGGTGCGCTGCTGTGGCCTTGGATCACCGGCTTCGCCGAGGAAGAGGAGAAAAACGGCCTCGCGGCCGCCGCGCGCAAGGTCGGCGACGCGGCGACGAACCTCGCCAAGGACATCGCGTGGAACTTCACCGACCTGTCCTGGGGTCTCTTCGTCGTCGCGGCGGGCTGCCTGCTCGTCACCTTCGGCGCGCTGTCGAAGGGTGGCGGCAAGGGCGGCAAGAAGCCGAAGGCCAAGAAGCCGCGCGAGGACGCTGATTGACAGGACGGTCTTCGACTATCCTGGGACCATGCGGCCGAACTGGTTCATCGCCCTTCCGGTTCCCGCCGCGCGCTGGTTCACCGAACGCGTCGCCCAGCACCCGCCGCCATCTGTGCGATTGTTCCACCCGGAGGACGTCCACTTGACGGTCGCTTTCCTCGGCGGCGTAACCGAGGAGGCGGCGCGGCATGCGTGGCAGCGTGCGGACCTGTGGCGGCAGGGATCCGTGCGCGCGACCTTCGGCGAGGTGATCGGGATGGGGGCGCCGGCGCACTTTACGGCGCTGTCGGCGCTGCTCGAGCGCGGGCGCGCCGAAGTGGAGGAGGGTCTGCGCGCCTGCCGCGACCCGATGCTCAACGCCGCGGGTGCGCCGCCGGAGCGGCGCGCGATCAACGCGCACGTGACGATCGCGCGGCCGCGGCGCGACGCGCGCCCGCACGAGCGCGGCGCCGCGTTGGCGTGGGCGATGCACCTGACCCTGCGCGGCGTCGAAGTCGAGTTGAGCGAGATGGCGCTCTACACCTGGATCGCCGAACGCCGTGACCGGCAGTTCCAGGCCGTGGAACGGCGACCGCTCGGCGCCGCCGTGAGGCCCGCCGCGAGCGAGAGTGCGGGCGAAGCCTCGCATGGCCTAGACTGATCGCCGCATGATCGGATCGGCCTGTGCCTGGCTCCTGCTGCAGGCCGCGGCGGGTGAGCGGGAATTCACGCCCTTGCTGGACGCCGCCGGCTTGTCAGCGTGGCGGCGCACCGGCGCCGCGACCTTCGCCTGGGAGGACGACGCGGTGCTCGGCCGCGACGCCGGCGAGAGAAATTCATTCCTCGTTTCGCCGCGCGAGTATGGCGACTTCGAACTCCGCTGCGCCGTCAAGATCGAGCCCGGCGGGAATTCAGGGATCCAGATCCGCTCGCGCGTGGACGAGGCCGGGGATTTCGTCGCCGGATGGCAAGTCGAGATCGAGACCACCGATCGCCGCTGGTCGGGAGGGCTCTACGAGGAGCGCGGGCGCGGATGGCTGGATCCGCTCGCAGGGCAGGAGGCGGCGCGCGCCGCGTTCCGGATCGGAGAGTGGAACGAATATCGCGTGCTTTGCACCGGCCCGCGCGTGCGCACCTGGGTCAACGACGTGCCGTGCGCGGACTGGGAGGAACCGGGCGGCTCGGCCCGCGGTTTCATCGCGCTGCAGGTGCATGGCGGCACCGCGGCGCAAGTGCGCTGGCGCGACCTGCGCCTGCGCGAGATCCTGCCCGTGCCGCGCTCCTTCTCCTTCCACTCGCTGATCGGCGATCACGCGGTGCTCCCGGCGGACGGCGCCGTGGTCGCCGGCTGGGCTCCGGCCGGAGCGCGCGTGGACCTGCGCCTCGTCCCGCCGCCGGATACATTCCTCGGTCCCGAACGGAGGTTCGCGGTCGAGGCCGGCGCCGACGGCTTCTGGCGAGTGGCTCTGCCTCCGGCCGGTCCGGGCGGTCCTTTCACGCTGCAGGCCACGAGCCCGGACCCGCGCGCGAACTGGTCGCTGATTGCGCGCGACGTGCTCTTCGGCGACGTCTGGTTGTGCGCCGGGCAGTCGAACATGCAGTGGCCGCTGGCCGAGACCAATCGCGCCGCGGAGGAAATCGCCGCCGCGGACCTTCCTTCCCTGCGCGTGTACACCGTTCCTTACGAACTCGCTCCGGAGCGCCGCGCGGACCTGCCGCGCGGCGAGGCGGAGGGCGCGCCGGGCGCGTGGACCGTCAGCGGCCCGCAGTGGGCGGCGCGCTACAGCGCGGTCGCCTATCACTTCGGCCGCGCGCTGCACCGGCACGCCGGATGTCCGGTCGGGCTCGTGGTCGCCGCCTGGGGCGGCACTCCGGCGGAAGCGTGGACCCCGCTGTGGGCGATGAAGACGAGCCCGCGACTGCGCCATCTCGTCGAGGGGGGGGGACCAGCAGCGCCCGCGTGGGCCGAGGGATCGTGGGAGCCGGGCGCGATTTTCCACGGCATGATCGCCCCGCTCGCGGGCCTGCGGCCGCGCGGCGTGATCTGGTACCAGGGCGAGTCCAACGCGGACCGCGCCGCGGAGTATGAGCACCTGTTCCCGGCGTTGATCCACGCGTGGCGGCGCGAGTTCGCGGCGCCGCGGCTGCCCTTCCTGTTCGTGCAACTGGCGAATTTCCGCGACCCGGTCGAAGCGCCGGCGCAGCAGGGCTCCTGGGCGGAACTGCGCGAGGCGCAGCGGTTGACCGCGCTGCGCATGCCGGACACCGGCATGGCGGTCGCGGTGGACGTCGGCGAGGCGCGGGACATCCACCCGCGCGACAAGCGCGTGGTGGGGGAGCGGCTCGCGCGGCTCGCGCGCGCCGTGGCCTATGGCGAGCAGATCCTTGCGCAGGGGCCCGCTCCGCGCACCATGACGGCTGCGGACTCCGGCGCGGTGCGGATCCGCTTCGATCACGCGGGCGGCGGCCTGATCGAGCAGGGGGGGGGAGAACTGCGCGGCTTCGCCCTCGCCGGAGCCGACGGAGTCTTCCATCCCGCGCGCGCGGCGGTGGCTTCCGCGGACGAGGTCGAATTGTCCGCGCCCGGGGTCGCCGATCCCCGCGAGGCTCGCTACGGCTGGGCTGACAACCCCGGCTGCAACCTCGCAAACCGCGAGGGAACGCCCGCGACGCCGTTCCGCCTGCGCGCGACGCGCGACCTGTTCGAGGGCGGTCTCGCGGCGCAATGGGTGAAGGACGACGGCGGCGCGCCGGGCTGGGCCGAGGAGGAAGGCGGGGTTGCGACGGTCCGGCTGCTGGCCGGCTCCATCATGACCCGCGAGCCGATCGGCGACGGTGAACTCTTCCTGGAGTTCCGCGTGCCCGCCGCGCCCGAGATCCTCGCCGCGCAACAACGCGGCAACTCCGGGGTGTACCTGCAGCGGCGCTACGAGATTCAGATCCTCGACTCATTCGGGCTGGTCCCCGGCGACCGGGAGTGCGGCGCGATCTACAGGCAGCGGTCTCCGGACTGGAACGCCTCGCTGCCGGCGGGCGCCTGGCAGCGATATCACCTCCTCTTCACGCAGCCGCGCTGGAATCCTGACGGCAGCAAGCGGGAGAACGCGCGCGTCACGGTCTGGCACAACGGCGCGCTCGTCCACGACGGCGTGGAGATCCGCGAAAAGACCGGCGCCGGCCAAGCGGAATCGCCCGAGCCGGCGCCTTTGTCGTTGCAGGACCACGGTCAGGCCGTGTCCTTCCGCAACGTGCTGTTCAGTCCGCGCTGATCGCGATCAGTTCGAGCCGCCGGGCGTGACCGCGCCGGCCGGTTTCTCCTGGCGGGGCGCCCCGGTGATGGGGCCGAACATCTTGCGGCTATGCGTGACCGAGAGGGCGTACGGCTCGTCTTCCGGCACCTTCACGGATGCCGGTGCGAATCCCCCCCCTCAACACCCGCCGAACTGGCCGCTCCACAATTCCTTGCCCTTCTCGTCGAGCACGTAGATCTTCGGCGACTTGGCGTCGGGCTGGAACTCGTACCACTCCTCGCCGGCCGCGCCGTAGAAGGTGGGGATCTGCACGGTGATCTCATCCGCGGAACTCGCCGCGTAGGTGAACTCCAGCGACACCGGCGCGCCCCACTGCAGCAGGTGATTTTCGCCTTCCTCGAGGAACACCGCCTGCATGCGCCCGGCGCGCCCGCGCACCGTCTCGGCGCCCTTGCGTCCGAACGCGTGCTCCAGCACGTAGGATCCCGTCGGAACGGCCAGGCCGTTCTTCTGGCCGGCGAACTCGAAGGAGAAACGCTCGTCGCTGGAGCGCATCACCGCCGTGATCAGTTCGCCCTCTGCATCAAAACTCCCGGCGAGGTTCAGCGTTGCGCGCGGGCCGTCGTAGGGACGCGTCACGGCGCGGCGGCCGTCGGCGGAGACTTCCATCTCGTACAACTCGCCGTCCAGGTTGACGACCTGCGAGAGGAAGCAGGCAGCCGCGGCCTTGCCGAGGAACATTGCGTCCTCGCCAACGTCGTTCCAGCGCCCGTTGTTGTTCTGGTCCACGATGCTGACCTCGACGCCGCGCACCTTGCCGCGCGCCACGCCGCTGCAGGCGTACTCCCAACCGTTGGAGCCGGCGCGGATGCGCACCGCGTATTGCAGTTTTTCGCCGGCCGCGTCGCGTCCGCTCAAAGTCAGGAAGTCTCCTTGTCCCTTGACTTCCTTGTCGCACTTGCCGTTGCCGTCGGTGTCCACCGCGAGGCTGTACTCCTCGGAGACGACGAGGAAACCTTCCTCTCCGTCGTGCTCGATGGGAATCATTCCGTGAATTCCCTGCCACTTCTCGTTCGGCAGCAGGGTATTCCATTCTGCAACGGGCCGGAAAGTGAGCGTGGCGCTTTCCTCCGGCTCCTGGATGAATGCAGTGCCGGACCACGCGAGCGCGGCGACACAGCCGATGACGAGGAAATGAGGGCTTCTCATGGTTGGAGTGAGCGCGATTGCGCCAAGCGAGTGTACACCTTTATCGGGCGGCGGAAGCCGGCTTGGCGGCTGCTGCGCCGGCCACCGTGCGAAATCGCACCCACGCCTCTGCGAGGGGGGTGCCGACCAAGTCCGGCCAGGGCTGCTTGGGAGCCGCGCGGGCCAGCCGCAGCGCGGACAGTTGTCGCGGAGAGAGCCAGCCTTCGGCCGAGCCGTCGCCCACGCTCGCGTGGACGCGCGCGGCCTGCGTGGGGCTCATCGGCACGAAGCGGAAATCGCTCTGCTTCAGGTAGTACTTCTGGTCGTTGGCCGCGCGGACCGGGGTGCCGGCAGGGAAGGTGCGGGTGGCGCAGCCGGCCAGGGCGCGCCGCTCCAGGTCAGCGCGCGCCAGCACCTTCGGGTCGAAGGTCACTTCCACGACCTCGGTCTGGCCCGCCCACCCGGCGCGCGTTGCGACCACCCCGTCGAGGAGGCCGAACTCGGCCTCGCCGACCCAGTATCACCCGAGCCCGAAGATCGCGATCTCGGTGCCTCGCGCGCGCGCGCGCTCCTCGCCGGCAGCGAGCCGCAGCCACGCGGGCGCCGTCTCGCCCAGCGCCGCCTGCATACCTTCGAGCAGTGCGGCACGCGTCCAGTCCTCGCGACGGTGCAGGCGCGGAATGCGGTCCCTCTCGTCGCCGGGCGCGAGAATCCGCACCACGGGATTGTTCCAGGCCGGTTCGTCGAATCGCTCGCGCACGCGCGCGTCGGCGTCGCCCTCGCTGTTATTGCGGATCGCGACCGGCACGAAGAGCGATTCCGCGGCTTCCACCACGAAGGAGTCGGTCAGGACTTCGGACCCGAAGTCGGTGCAGTTCTTTCAGCCGGGTACTTCCTGGAAGAGCACGAGCAGCGACTTGCCTTCGCGCTGCGCGCGCTCGCGCGCTGCCGGGAAGTCACGCTCCCAGGCGATGGCGCCGAATTCGACCGGCGGGGCCGCCAGCGCGGCCTGCTGGACGGCGGCGAGCAAGGGGAGGAGCAGCACGGGATCATGATATCGGAACGGCGGGCCGCCCCGGCGCGTCGGATAGGCTGTTGTCATGCTTCTGTTCCTCCTCTCCGCCGCGCAAGGTCCGATCCCGTACCCGACCGCGGCCTCGTGGCAGTCGTACCCGGGCGGCGTGACGACCGGCGGCGCCTTCGCCGACTTGGACCGCGACGGCTGGCTGGATCTCGTCGTGGCCAATGGCAACGACATCCTGCGCCAGAAGGTCGAGGTCTATACCAACGACGGCGCGGGCAACTATCCGACGAACCCGAACTGGTCTTCCTCCGATGTGGACTACCACGGCCATCTCTCCGTCGGCGACGTGGACGGCGACGGGTGGGAGGACGTCGCGGTGTCCGTCTTCCTCGGTCCGGCCGGATTCGGGCAGAAAGGCCGCGTGAAACTGTACCGCAACCTCGGCGGGACGCTGGAGAGCACGCCGTCGTGGTCGAGCGCGGACCGCTTCTACAGTTTCTCGTGCGCGCTGGGCGACGCCGATGCGGACGGCGATCTCGACCTCGCGGTCGCGGTCGGCGAGCCGTACTTCGGAACGCCGGATGTCAACCGCATCTACACCAACGTCGGCGGGACGCTGCAGACGTCGCCGGGATGGACCTCCTCGGCGGCGCAGCACGCGCTGGACTGCGGCTTCGCCGACGTGGACGACGACGGCGACCTGGATCTGGCCTTCTGCACCGCAGGCGGTCCGAATCGCATCCATTTCCAGGGGCCGGGCGGGATCTCCTCTGTGGCCGGCTGGACGTCCACCGACAACAACGCGCAGAATGGCAACTCTCTGTGCTTCGGCGACGCGGATGCCGACGGCGACCTTGACCTTGCGGTGAGCGACAACGACCAACTCGCCGGCGGCGCGGGCCGCTTCAAGGTCTACCGCAACAGCGGCGCCACCCTCGCCGGTGCGCCCTTCTGGAGCGTGTACGGCGGCCAGGTCTCCGCGGTGGCCTTCGGCGACGCGCACCTCGACGGATTCCCGGATCTCGCCGGCGGCATCTGGTTCGCGGGTACGCGGATCTATGCCAACGACGCAGGCACCTTTGCCAATTCTTCCTCGTGGAGTTCCTCCGCCAACTCCACGGTCGAAGCGCTCGACTTCGGCGACACGCGCAATCTGGCGCTGATCGCGAGGCCGGCCGAGACCTTTGCCGTCACCGGCGCGCGCAAGGCCTTCCTTCTCGCGCATGCGCCGGTGCACGAATTGTTGGAGATCCGCGCCGACGGCGTCGTGCTGGCGCCGGATCAATACTGTTGGAACCGCGCCGGCGGCTGGCTCGCGCTCGCCGCGGCGCCCGCGTCGTCGCTGGAGGTGGACTACCGATCCAGCGAGTCGCTCGACCTCGCCGTCACCAACTGGGATCAGACCATCGGCAACCTGGTGTTTCGGCGCGATCCTCTGGTGAAGACCGCCATCGTGCCGACCGGTCCCACGGTGCTGCAGCCCGGCGACGTGCTGAACTTCCGCGTGGATCTGCGGAGCACCACCAACCGCGCCGAGGGCTTCGACCTGTGGATCGTCGGCCGGCGGCCGGGCGGCTCCTACGGCCTCGTCGAGCGCAGTGCGCGCTCGCTCGCGCCCTTCGGCGCGCTGTCCCTCAACTACGCGCTGACGGTTCCTCTGAGCCTGCCGCCCGGCACCTACTCGATGCACGCCGGCGTCACCGAGGGCGCCAACCGGCTCGCGGAGGATTTTTTCAACTTGACGATTCTCTAGATTCTTCAGCGTGCTCGAGCGTCGCCACGATCGGCCGGTCCACCGCGCCGGCCGAGGGGCTGACCGCGAGCGAGCGAGTGGACATCGGCACGACCTCCGCCGAGACGCGGCCGAGGCGGGCCAGCAGCACCAGCGAGGTCGCGCGCAGCGCCGAGGACGCGACGAACACCCACAGGTACGCCCGGTGATCGTGGCCGAGCGCCTGCAGCAGCCAGCCGCCGAGCAGCGCGCCGCACAGCGTCGCCGACGCGTGCAGGAAGTTGTACCAGGAGAGCATCCCGGTGCGCTCGTGCGCCGGGATCGCGTCGAAGAAGATCAGGAACACCGAGAGTTCGTAGCAGGCCCACAGCGCGCCGGCGAGGAACTGAACCGCGTACAGGTAGGTCAGGTTCTGCGAGAAGGCCCACAGCAGCGTCGCGAACACCACGCCGATGCCGCCGATCCGCAGCGTCACGTGCACTCCGCGCCGCTTGGCGAGCATTCCGACGAAGGGCAGAGCGACCACGCGCCCGAGCAGCGCCACTCCCAGAAGGCTCATGTAGGTGAAGTAGTCGAAGCCGATCTCCGTCAGCATGAACGGCGTGTAGTACGGCCCCGCGACCTGCGCGGCGAGTTGCACCAGCAGCACGTAGCGGACGAAGCGGCCCTCGCCGCCCGCCGCGATGCGGCGCGCGAACTCACGGAAGCCGATCGCGCGGAAGCCAGGCGGCAGCCCTTCGCTGGAGCCGTGACGCGACAAGCACCACACGGACACCGTGCGTGCGGTGCAGGCGGCGAGGAAGATCGCCGCGAACATGCCGAGCGGCGGCGCGTCCGGGAACCAATCGTCGCCCCAGCGCAGCAGCACTCCGCCGGTGGCGATCCCGGCGAAGGTCCCGATCTGGCCGGCGCGCGTGCGGCTTGCGAAGAATCCGGCCTTCACCGCACGCGGAACCAGCGCGCCCACCCACGCGTTCCAAGCCGGCCCGGTGCCGAGCCCGAAGGCCCAGTAGGCGCTGGCGAGCAGGAAGATCGCCAGCAGACTCAAGCCGCCGGTCCATGCGCCGAAGGCCAGCGGCAGGAACACCAGCGCCTGCAGCGCCGCCGACGTGACGACCCACCGCTTCAGCGAGCCCACGCGCGCCACGAAGGCGGGCGCGGAGAGTTGCAGCACGGCGCCGGCGAGCATCGGCGCCGACGCGACTAGACCCGCTGCCGCCTCGCCGTGTCCGCAAGCCAGCGCGAACGCGGCGAGGTAGCACTCGCCGAGGCCGACCATGACGCTCCACGCAACGCCGTCGCGCCAGATCCAGGCCAGGTCGCCGCGGACTTGGCGCGGCAACCGCACCGCCTGCGCGCGGTAGTTACTGCTCGTCTTCGTAGGGAATCTCGAAGTCCGAGCCTCCGTCGAAGTTGAGCCCCTGCAGGATCTCCACGATCGAGTCCGTGGCCTGTCCGTGTTCCGGCGGTTCCGCGTCCGGGTCCGCCGAGTTGTCGAATGGATAAGTGTCGTAGGTGCGCTGGTCCGGATCGAGGAATACGCCCGTCACCGGCCGGCTCGTCAGCAGCACCACTTCCACGCGGCGCGGGTCGCGGCGCCACACCTCGACGGGGATCGCGCGCTCCTCGGTCTCGCCGTCCTCGAAAACGAGCCGAAAGAGCAGCGGCGCGATCATGCCGCCGGAGTTGACCACGCTGACCGCGCAGCCGTGAGTGCCGATCGGCGCGCCGGCTTCCTCCAGCGTCTCGCCGGGAATCGTGCGCACGCTTTCGACCGCGAGATCCACGCTTGCAGTCTCGAAGAACCATGCGCGCCAGAACCAGTCGAGGTCCACCGCGCTGGCGTCCTCGATGCTGCGGAAGAAGTCGGCGGGTTGCGGGCGCCTGAACATCCAGCGGCGCGCGTAGGTGCGGAAGGCCGCGTCGAAGAGTTCAGGGCCCATCACGACGTCGCGCAGCAGGTGCAGGCCCGCCGACGGTTTGCCGTAGCCGTTCCAACCGAAGTTCACCGTGCCGTCGGAAGAGGTCATGATCGGCTGCGCCTCCGGCTGCGCCATGTTCACCGCGATCATCCCGTTGTCGCCGGTATAGAGCGGGAAGTCCGGGGACCATTCGCGCTCGGCGTGGGACTCGACGAACGAGTTCAACCCTTCGTCCATCCACGTCCACTGTCGCTCGTCGCTGTTGACGATCATCGGGAAGAAGTTGTGCCCGACCTCGTGGATCACCACGCCGACCAGCGACCACTCATCCTCGCGCTCCTCGTTCCACGGCGAGGGGCGCGGCGCGTTGAAGCAGATCATCGGGTACTCCATTCCGTAAACCGGGCCGTTGACCGAGGCCGCCGACGGATAGGGGTAGTCGAAGGTGAAGCGCGAGTAGACCTGCAGCGCGTGCGCCACCGCCCGCGTGCTGAACTCGGTCCACAGCGGGTCGCCCTCGGGCGGCCAGAACGATTGCGCGGCGATCACCGGGCCATCCGGGCGCGTCTGCACGCCCCAGCAGTCCCAGAGGAAGCGGCGCGACGAAGCCCAGGCGAAGTCGCGCACGTTCTGCGCCGCGAAGCGCCACGTTCTCTCGCCCTCCGCCGGCAGGATGAGATTCGTGGCGGCATCCTCCGCGGTGACGATCAGCACGGGCCCGTCGTTGCCGGGAGTCATGGCCTGCGCCCAGCGCGCGCGCTGTTCCTCGGTCAGCACCTCGCCGGGGTTTTGCAGCATGCCCGTGGCAGCCACGATGTGATCGTCGGGCACGGTGAGTTCGACCTCGAAGTCCCCGAACTCCAGCGCGAACTCGCCGTTGCCTTGGAACTGCTTGTGCTGCCAGCCCTCGACGTCGTCGTAGGCGCACAAGCGCGGGTACCAGTGCGCCGCTTCGAAAATCGGCGAGTCGTCGCCGAACTCCTCGACGCCGGCGCGCGAGCCGGCGAGACCGGCCGGGTTCAGCCGCAGGCTCCACGCGATCCGGAACTCGAACGTCGCGCCTGGCGCGAGCGGCTGCGGCAGGTCCACGCGCATCATCGTGCCGTTGACCATGGTCGCAAGCGGCCGGTCCCCGGCGCTGGCCTCGCGGATCTGCACCGATCCGTCGAACTGCTGGCGGGCCAGCCAGCCCGTCAGGCTCCAGACCTCGGTGCCGCCCAGGTCCGCAACCGTCGTGGCGCGCACGTCGAGCGAATCCGGCGCCAGCCAATTGTCGTCCAACTGCACCCACAGGTATTCGAGGGTGTCCGGGCTGCGATTGTGATAGCGAATTTCCTCGACGCCCTCGATCTCGTGGGTGAACTCGTCGAGCCGCGCGCGGATGCGGTAGTCCACCTTCTGCTGCCAGTAGTCGGGCCCCGGCGCGCCGGATGCCGTGCGCGTGCGGTTTGGAGTGGGCAGCAAGTCGTCGAGGCGGCGGAAGGCGTCGGGCGGGCGCGGGTCGGCGTCCTGCGGCGCGCCCTCCCGCTCGCTGCCGAAATATCCGGACTCCCCGTCGGCGGCGCCGAGCGCCTCGGAGAGCGCGTCGAGTTGACGCAGCATTTCCTCGCTGGCCGGGGTCTCCGGTTCCTGCGCCGGGAAGATTGGGGTGGAGAATGCGGCGGCGCTGATCAGGGAGAGGAGTGCGGGAGAAGGCATGGCCGCACACTTTACGCGCAAACTAGACTGCACGCATGCCGCACCTCGGACCGCTTCTCGCGCTCGGGCTCCTTGCAACCGGCGCGCAGCAACATTCCGACGACGGCCGCGGTCAGGCGGTTCTGGACCGTGCGTGGCACGCCAGCCGCCGCGCCGCGCTGCGCGAGGCGATCCTGCGCGACGGGCCCGATCCGCGCGGCTTCGTGATCCTGCGCGGTGCCGGTCCGAAGGACGACTACCGCGCCTTCACGCAGGACAACGTGTTCTGGTACTTCACCGGCGTCTCCAGTCCGGACGCCGTCTGGGTGATGGTGCCGGAGACCGGCGAGGAGTGGTTTCTCATTCCCGCGGTCGGGCCGCTGCTGCGCCGCTGGGACGGCGACGTGGTGGATCCCGCGATGGCGCGCGAGATCACCGGGATCGAGAATTGCCTGACGCTCGGCGACGACTCCGGCAGGAGCGGCGCCCTCGCGGCGCTGCTCGCGCGGCTTGCCGCGGAGCGCAGGACGGCTTACACCGACCTGCAGCCGGCCGAGAACTGGATGATGGCGCGCGACTACGCGGCGCGCGCGTTCCTCGCCGCGCAGGAAGATCCCTATGACGGCCGGCCGTCGCGCGAGCAACAGTTCGCCGCGCGCCTGAAGGAGCGCCACGGCGTCGAAGTGGTGGACGCCGCGCCCTGGGTGGACGCGCTGCGCGCCGTCAAGACGCCGCAGGAGATCGCGCTGTTGCGCGAGGCGTGCCGGATCAGCGGCCTCGGTCACGTGCGTGCGATGCGCACGGCGCTGCCCGGAGCGATGGAATGGCAGGTCGCGGCCGAAATGCGCGCGGAATTCTTCCGCAATGGCGCGCACAGCGAGGCCTACGCGCCGATCGTCGGCTCGGGAGCCAACGCCTGCGTGCTGCACTACAAGGAGAACCGGCATCCCCTGGACCGCGGCGAGGTCGTGATGATTGATTTCGGCGCCGACTTCGGCCGTTACGACGCCGACGTCTCGCGCGCGTGGCCGGTGGACGCGCGCTTCACTCCGCGCCAGCGCGAGGTGGTCGAGGCGGTGTTGGCGGCGCAGGATGCAGCCTTCTCCGAGTGCCGGCCCGGCGCGACGCTCGCGCGCATCCACGAAGCGGCCAATGCGGTGATGCGAGACCGCGGCTTCGGGCCGCTGGTCCACTCAACGTCGCACTGGATCGGGCTCGGCACGCACGACGTCGGCCCAGGCAAGGACGCGCCGCTCGTTGCCGGCATGTGCTTCTCGGTCGAGCCCGGGATCTATCTGGACGAGGAGCGGCTCGGCGTGCGCTTCGAGGACGTGGTGGCGATCACCGCGACCGGCTGCGAGATTCTGTCCGCAGGAATCCCGCGCGCGGTGGAGGAGATCGAGGCGCTGCGGCGCGCGGCCTGGTCGGCTCCGGAGGCGGAATCCTGCCGGCTGCGGCTGCCGTCGGACGCGCTGCTCGACGGCTTCTACGCGCAATTGCGTGCGGATGCGGCCATTCCGGTGGTCGCGAGCGCCGCAGTGACCGCAGCGGCCATCGACGAGGCGGAGTGGATCCTCGACGGCATGCTCGGCGGGGCCGACGCACTGCGCGCCGCGCTGCGCCAATCCGGCGCCTATCTGGTGGTGATGGCGCACGACGAATTCGTTCATCAGATTCCCGAGCATGCGCACATGCAGCCGCCGCTCTACTGGGCGCGCCGCTCGCGCGGCTTCGGCGCTCACCCGGAGAACCCCGCGATGAGCGTCGGCGCGGAGAACCTGCTGCGCCTGCGCGGCGACCCGATGGGCGCGGAGAGCATCCTGGTGCATGAGTTCGCGCACACCGTGCAGCACATGGGTCTGGATCGCATCGCGCCCGATTTCTCGACCCGCCTGCAGGCCACCTATGGCGCGGCGCGCGCCGCCGGGTTGTGGGCTGGCAAGTACGCGATGAGCAATTCCGCCGAGTACTGGGCCGAGGGTGTGCAATCGTGGTTCGGCACCAACCGCGCGCCCGATCCCGACCACAACGCGGTGGACACGCGCGCCGAACTCGAGGCCTACGATCCCGTGCTCGCGGCGCTCTGCGCGGAGGTGTTCGGCGCGACGACGTGGACCTACTCTCCGCCCGCCGGCCGGATTCCGGGTTGGGATCCCGCGCGTTTGCCGGAGTTTCGCTGGAGCGCGGAGATTCTCGCGGACGAAGCGAACTACCAGAAGCGCGTGGCGGAGGAAATCGCCGGGAGGTGATCCGGTCTTGCCGGCGCATCTTCCGCTGCCGCGCGGGGGCCCGGCACGTAGTGGTGGTTGGCGGATAACCTGCCGACATGCTGCTCCCGATCGCCCTCCTCCTGCTGCCGCTCGCAGGCCCTGCGCAGGCTGAACCTGAAGCGAAGGCGCCCTTCGCCGGGGCGAAGGCGCACGCCGCCTTCCAGTGGCAGAGCGCGACGGGCCTGCGTTACGTCTGGTGGCTGCCGGAGGACTACGACGGCAAGGCCGCGCGCAATCTGACGGTGATCCTGCACGGCACCGGCGGCGACCATCGCTGGGGTTGGCTCAACAACCCGGCCGGCGTCTTCCGTCCGCTGGACATCGTGGTCTCGGTGGACGGCACCAGTCCCGGCGAAGGTGACACGCGCCTGTTCCTCAACGAGGCGAAGGATGTCGAGTCGTTTCACGCTTTCCTCGGGGAAATGCGGAAAGCGTTCGCGGTGGACCGCGTCTTTCTCTACGGCCACAGCCAGGGCGGATTCTTCGTGGCTCTCTTCGCCGGGGAGCATCCGGAGGACGTTGCCGGCGTGTGCGCTCACGCGAGCGGCGCCTGGAGCAATTCTGCCACCGGCAAGAAGGTGCAGAAGGTCGCGGTCGCCTTCCTGCACGGAACCGGCGACCCCGTGGTGCCGTACGGCAACAGTGCGGGCTCATGGTCCTACTACCGGGACCAGAATATCCCGATGCTGCTGCTGCGGCGCATGCCGGGCTACAACCACTGGCCGAACGCGGTGCGCGCCACCGAATGTCTGGACTGGTGCGAAGGGATGACGACGCAGAGCCCGGACCGCGCGATCGCACTGGCCAAGGAGATGCTGCGCCCGAAGGGCCCGGACCAGTACCAGTTCGACATCCCGCCGGCGTTCGCGGCGGCGCGCCAGGTGCTGCGCCGCTTCAGCGGCGAGGGCCATGATCCCTTCGGCAACGTGCTCGGCATGCTGCAGGGCCACGCGGATGAACTCGCGGCGGCGATCGAGAAGCGCGCCGCCGAGGTTGCTGAAGCGCTGCAGAAGGAGATGGGCAAGAAACTCGAGTTGAAGAAGGCGCCGCTCGCGGCGCTGTGCGCTTACCGCGCGGACTTCCGCGGCGTGGAGACCGCCGAGCGGTGGCTCGGCAAGATCGGATTCGACAAGACGGCCGTCGCGCACGACGCGAAGACGAAGCCGGTCTTCGACGCGTGGTACGCGGAGAAGATGGGCGACGGCGACCGCTTCACGCAGATCTGCGCCGCGCTCGAAGAGTGTTGGCTGCATGACGGCTTCCCGGCCGAGATCGGCAGCAGACTCGAGGAATGGAAGGGCCAGGCGAAGAGCCTGGATCTCGACAAGAAGGCGCTGAAGACCTTCGACGACTTCGCCGCCCCCTGGATCAGCGGCTGGAGCGCGGATGCTTGGAAGGTTTATGAACGCGCGTGCAGCGGCTGGAAGGTGCCGAAGTAGGGACTCAAGCGGACAGCAGCCTCATGCCAGCATCTTGCCGAGCGACTCACGTCGCGCTGGGGCGCAGGCGGCAGGCCACCGCAGGATCTCGATGCGTCCGTCGAAGTCTTCGACGAGCGCGGTGCATGACTCGACCCAGTCGCCGCTGTTGTGGTACTGGATGCCGGCCACCTCGCGGATCTCCGCCTTGTGGATGTGGCCGCACATCACGCCGTCGAAGCCGCGGCGTTTCGCTTCCTGCGCGACCGCGTCTTCGAAAGACTGCATGTACGCGACCGCGGATTTGACCTTCTGCTTGAGGAACAGCGACAGCGACCAGTACGGGTAGCCGAGGCGGCGCCGGGCCCAGTTGAAGCCGGAGTTGACGACCAGCAGCGCGCGATAGGCCCAGTCGCCGAGGTGAGCCAGCCAGGGCGCGCTGCGCACCACTGCGTCGAAGCGGTCGCCATGCAGGACGAGCATCCGCCGGCCGTCGGCCGTGACGTGCTCAGCCTCGTCCACGATCCGCACGCCGCCGAAATCCGAGCCGATCCACGGGCGCAGGAACTCGTCGTGGTTGCCGCAGACGAGGAATACCTGCGTGTCCTGACCGGCGATCTTCAGAACGCGGCGAGCCAGGTCGTTGTGCGCGGAATCCCAGTACCAGGACTTCTTCAGCGCCCACCCGTCAATGATGTCGCCATTCAGATACAAGCATTCAGTCTTGTTACTGCGCAGAAATTCGTGCAGCGCCGTTGCCTTGGACCCGCGCGTGCCCAGATGCACGTCGCTCACCCACATGGACCGGAACCGCCGCGCAGGGCGGAAGTCGGAAGCGAAATCCACGCTTGAATCTTCGTCCCTGCGCCGGCCGGTTATTACGAAGTCCGGATGAATACCACATGAAGAAGCGAATTCCCCGGGCGGCCTTCCCGCGCTAGAGTCCAGGCCGGTCCACTCGTGCACAAGGCCATCGCACCGCTGCTCTTCGCCGTCCTCGGCGCGGCCGCCGCGTGGTGGGTGCTGACGCCGCGCGGGGATCCGGCAGACAAGTTGGAGATCAGCAGGCTCGAGGGCGAGGTCGAGCGGCTCGCGGGCGAGGTGGCGAAACGCGATCTGCAACTCAAGTTCCTACGCGAACGGCGGCGGATCGCGCGTGTGGACCAGGTGGTGCGCACACCCGACCCAGCGGCTGCCGGCGGCGCGACAACCTCCTTCCGGTTCCAGGAAGTGGACGCGTCCGGAGCCCCCGCGGGGCCAGCGCAACCCGTCACGATCGCCGGCGACATCGCTTACTTCGAGGCTCTGGTCGTCAAATTCGACGATGCCTTCGTCGAGCGCAACGACCTCTTGAAAGGCAGCACCTTGCTGCTGTTCCGCCGCGTCTTCGGCGAGCACCAGGCGCCCGCCGACGGATTCCCGCTCGATACGGTCGGCCAGCGTCCGCCCGGCTACGAGGCCGAGTCCGGCCAGATGCCGCTGCTTTACCGCGACCTCTGGAGCGGCTTCTGGGAGTACGCGCTCGATCCCGAGGTGGCGCGCCAGGCCGGTGTGCGCGCGATGCACGGCGAAGCGCCGTTTGTCAAACTCGCGCCGGGACGCGCGTACGAGATCGAGTTGCGCACCTCCGAAGGCCTGATCATCCGCGCCGTCGCAGATCCGGCGCCGCCGCGCCCTGCCCAGTGAGAAACCGGGCCGCGAGCGGCCCGCGGCGACGCCCAGCCCGTTCGCGCCCGCTTCGATTCCCGTCTCGGTCGAATGAGAACTACTCGCGGGGCTTCTTATCGCGCGCGGGATAGGTCTTCTCCACCCACCCCCGCCAGGCCCGCTCCGCGTCAATGATCCCCAGCCCGGCCGACTCCGGCAGCGCTTCGCGCGCCGGCTTCCGGGCCTTCAGTGCCTGCAGCAGCGGTGTCAGCGCGGCCGGATGCTCCGCGACCAGCCAGTCGTAGACGGACCACGAGAGCGCGTGTTCCTCCGGAGTCATCTCGCCGGTCTGCTTGCGCATCAGTTCGGGAAAGATCGCGGCCTCGCGCTTCGCGAGCAGCGCGCGGATCGCGGCGCGCCACACGCCGTTCTCCCAGTTCGGCACCGATGCGGCCTCGTCAATGCAGTAGTGCCGCGCGCGCGCGTAGATCTTCTCCTCGTACCAGTTGGCGGCGCCGCCGTCGAACCAGCCCGCGCCCTGGTCGCCGATCCAGATCTCGTCCCACACGTTCGACTGCAGCATGTGCACCATGTTGTGTACGCCCAGCGTCAGCAGCATGACGTACCCGTCGCCGAAGGCCTGGTCCGCGGTCCACACGCTGAAACTCGGCTTGCGCCCCACGATCTTGACATCTCCGGAGCCGGAGATCTTCATGTGCTCGCGCATCACCTTCAGATGGGTGTCGCGGTCCTGCCAGAACCACAAACGCATCGGCGCCTTGTAGTCCTTCTCGCGGACGATGGCATAGTGCTCGGCGATCATTCCCGCCGCGCGCTCCGCGTCGCGCGCCAGCGCGTGCAGGAATTGGTGCCCGGTGACCCTCTTGGTGCCGTCCTTCAGCGTGCGGATCTCGGCCGCCAGATGCACGTGCTGCGCCTCGACGCGCATCACCGTGCGGCCCAGCGCCTCCTCGACCGGCAGGCGCTCCGCGAGCCAGGCCGCGAGATCGGCGCGTCGCGCGTCCGCCCCAGCGCTCTCCGGCCCGCCCTCGCACTTCGGGCAATCCAGCACCAGCGCGCCGCCGCACTTCGCGCAGGCGGCCGCGACCGTGCAACGCACGCCGCGTTCCGCCTCGCGCCACTCATCCTCGTGATCCGGGCAGTCGCTCACGCCGCGCTGCTTGCAGGCGCGGCAGCCGACCGGCGCGGCATCCTGCGGCAGTGCGAGCGCCGCCGCGAGCAGCAGCGCTGCGCTCATTGCTGCGGCTGCGGCACGGCCGCCGACACGGGGAAGAAGCGCTCGCGCCGCACCGTGTCGCCGCACACGCGCACTACGTCCTCGCCGAGGCCGGCGAGCGGAGCCTCGGACTTCAGCACGGCGATCACGCGCTGCGCCAATTCGACAGTTTCCGCGGAGATCCCCTTGCCGAGCATCAATTTCTCGATCTGCTGGACCTGGGAGCCGTCGTTTGCGGCGGCGAGCCCGAGCAGTGCGGCCTGCGTGTCCAGCGCGTCGGTGGAGGCGAAGGACGCGTGCAGCGCCGCGGCCGCGTCCTTGTCGCCCGCGTGCAGGCCCAGCGCAAACAGCGTGTTGTGCCGGATCCCCGCGTCCTTGTCCTTGACGTGCTGGAGCAACTTCTTGCGCGTTCCGGAATCGCCCCGCCCGCACGCGCCCAGCGCCCGCAGGAAATCGCGCTCGGCGCGCGCGTCCTTCTCGGCGCCCAGCGCCTTGCGCACGTCCTTGAGCGCGTCCTCCGCGCCGAGTTGCTCGAGCGCCGCCGCCGCCTCGCTGCGCATCTGCGCGTCCTCATCCTCGATCACCACCAGCACCGCCTCCCAGAAGGAGGACGGCGAGACCACGCCGATCCGGTGCACGAGGGTCCGTCGCAGCGCCTGCAGATCCTTGAGTGCGGCCTCGCTGTCGCGCCCGCTGCGCAGGTTCGAGCCCGAAAGTTCCTCGGCAATGGCCTCGACCGCGTCCGGGTGATCGGTCGCGAGCAGGCTGACGATCAATTCCGCCCGCTCGCGGCCCAATCCGGACTTGTTGAGCGCAGCGAGCGCCGTCTCGAGTTCCTCTTCGGTCAGCGGACGCACGGTCTCGCCGCCGGCCACGCCGTCCACCACGAGGCGCCGCGGCGCGCGCGCGCCGGGCGGCATTTTGACATCCACCCCGGGGTCAAGCCGCCGGATCGCCGTGACGAAACACCACGCGAGTTCCTGCGCAGTCACCACGTAGGCGACCGACAACAGCACCTTGCCCTCTCCGTCGAGCCAGACGTGCTGCGGCGCAACGACCTCGCCGTCGGCGCCCGCCTTGAGCACCCTCTCGCGTGCGCGGATGTCAGTCCTCTGGTGGTCCGCGCAGGTCAGGCCCGGAAAACGGCTGCATTCCTTCCCGCCGTGCTCGAAGCGCGAAGCGGGCAAGTTCACGGTGCGCGTCGTCAGCCCCGTCACCGTTTCGTCGCGGTAGGTCTTCCCGGCGAGGGTGTCATTGGCCTTTTCGCCGTCCATATTGACGGCCAGGAACACGACCCGCTTCTCGGCCGCGGCGCGCGTGAAGGCGGCCTGCCAGTCCGGCTCCCAGGCGATGCCGTCGCCGCCTCCCGGCCCGGCTCCTGCGGCCAGGGCGAGCGCGGAGGCGCCGAGGAGGCGGAATCTCTGGGGGGCTCGCATGGTCTAGATGGTAGGAACCCGCTGGAAGGGCGCCGGTTCCATGCTACATTCAGGAACGGATGGAATCCTGCCGCGAAATCGGTGCGGCCGCCGAGCAGAGCGGCCACTGCGACACCCTCACGGAGGGCATCCGGGTCCGGGTCGGAGCCCGGCTGGTGCCTTCCCAGACCGACCCGTCGGCCGGCCGCTGGATCTACGCCTACCGCGTCACCCTCTCCAACGAGGGCGAGAGCCCTGCGCGGCTTCTCTCGCGGCACTGGGTGATCCGCGACGCGGACAACCAAATGCGCGAGGTGCGCGGACCGGGCGTGGTCGGCAAGCACCCGCATCTGAAGCCGGGCGAGTCCTTTTCCTACGTGTCATCCTGCCCGCTCGAGACCGAGTGGGGCACGATGGAAGGCTGGTACCACTTCGAGCGCGGTGACGGCGAAGTTTTCGCGGTGCGAATCGGGCGGTTCTTCCTGGCCCCGACGGTGGCGCCGGTGCCGGAACTCGAGGCCTGGATCACCGAAGGCGGTCCGCCTCAACCGTAGGACTCGAACTTGATGTCGTAGGTCCCGTCCGCGCGGGCTTCCTTCTTGGTGCGGAAGTCGCGGCTCTCGACGAAGGACTTGACGCTCTGCACGGTGCCGTCGAAGCCGCAGATGTAGAAGGAAGTCGTGGTCGGCGTGAAGCGTTCGCCGACCTTGGTCTCGGCGGGGGACAGTTCGCTGGCAGGACCACCGCCGACGAGCGCTTCCACGCGGCCGGTCGGGCCCTGCCAGAGCGCGTTGGCGGGCTCCCTGGGGCGGCTGATCGTGGCGAGGTAATGGAAATCCCAGCCGCGGCGACCGCAGGCAACGCTCTGGCGCTCGAGGTCGAGCATCAAGTCGCGATAGCCGAGTTCGTCCAGATAGGACGCTCCGTGGCAAAGCACGATTTGGCGGGCGCATCCGTGTTTTCTCAAGTGAAGAGCATAGGCTACGAAGGGTGCGATCCCCGTGCCACCGCCCATCAGCACCATGCGCCGACTCTCTGGACTGCCGTCCGGCCGGACGCTTTCAATGGAGAAGGCGCCTTTCGGCTCCTTGTAATCCAGGGTTGCGCCCGGCTGGAGCGGCCACAGCAGAGAGGTGAACTTGCCCGGAACGGGCTGGCGCGCCCACCGAATGTAGAGTTCGAGCAGATCCTTGCGCTCGGGCGGCGAGGCGATCGAGTAGGGTCGCCATAACACTTTCCCGGGCTTGTCCGGGTGCGGGAGGCCCAAAGTCAGGTATTGGCCGGGCTCGAAATCCGGGATTCCGCCGGAGAGATGGAAACGGAAGAGCGCCAGGCTGTCGGTCAGATCCACGCGCTCGCGGAGCGTGGCGGAGAGGGTCGGCGAGTCGGGCACGAGGCAAGCCTAGTGGCGCGGAGGACCGCGTCGGAGCGGCCTACTGCGCCCTCGGACTTGATGAGCCCCATAAGAAAAAATGCAATGACAGGCACCGCGTTCAGTGCCACTCTTTGACTACCGATAGGACCAAGGCACCCGCCAGGAACCGATCCCATGCGCCTCCACCCCTCCCTTCTCCTGCTCCTCGCCGGCGCCCTCGCGGCCGGAGCCTGCTCCAAGGCCGCGCGGCCGAAGACCGGCTACGACATCCAGTCGGAGCGCATGATGCGCTCCGAGGCCGTGTATCTGGCCCTCAATGCCGCCAGCGCGCTGAAGCCGCTCGGCAAAGACGTCATGAATCTGCGCTTCCCCTCGGAGGGCAGCAAGCACCTCTTCGAGGACACCGTCCTGTTCCAGGGCGTCGTGGAGGAATTCCCGGCGGAATCTCGCCAACTCCATGACGACACGATCACCTTCCGCCAGTGGCAGGTGCAGGAGAAAGCCGCCGAGGTGCCCTTCGCGCAACTTTCCTCTTACGGCAGCCTCCTCGGGCAGATTGAGTACTTCAAGAAGGCCGCGTTCAAATTGAACATCCCGGTGCCGACTTGGCGCGATCCCGAAACGATGCGTCTGTGGGAGGCGACCTTGGCTTTTGATGCGAAGGCGAAGATGAAAAACGGCCGCTGGGGCAAGATTGACGGCAAGGCGCGCGTGTTGTTCGCGCTGCAGCCCGAGTCGTACGACGAGCCGAACCCCGACAAGCAGGTCTGGAAGATCCGCGAGTGGAAGATCAATTCGCTGAAACTGGCGGAGACCGACAAGTGGCTGTTCGAAGAAGTGCTTGCCGAGGCCGTGCCGGACAAGGCGACGCTGGAGCGCGCGCAGTTCAACATTCACTGGGACAACGTCCGCAAGTACCTGATCGGCGAATACGACAAGCCTTACCCGACCTGGCAGATCGCCTCGGGCGAGCGGCACCCGACCGTCGGAGTGGTGGACCTCGATCGCGACGGCTTCGACGACTTCTATATGCAGGAACGCGAAGGGAAGAACATGTTCTTCCGCAACAATGGCGACGGCACCTTCTCCGAGATGGCGGAGCAACTCGGGCTGGCCTTCGACGGCCGCACCTCCTCCACGGCCTTCGCCGACTTTGACAACGACGGGGACTATGACGCCTTCGTCGGCGGCTCGCTCGAGCGCAGCCGCCTGCTCGAGAACGTCAACGGCAAGTTCGTGGACCGCTCGGGTGACAAGATCGCGAACCAGGATCTGCCCTATCACGTTTCCATGCTCAACGCGGTGGACTACGACGGCGACGGCCTGCTGGACGTCTACGTCAGCACCTACGCGGCCTTCTTCGTCCAGCGCGCGATCCGCGGCATGGGCGGCGACAAGAGCGACGGCAAGGACCACGCCGCCGAGGATCTCAAGCAGTACCTGCTGCCCGAGGAGTGGACCGGTCTCGAGCCGCGCCTCAAGGAGATGATCGGCAGCGACACGCGCTTCATGGACCGTCCGGGCCCGCCGAACGTGCTGCTGAAGAACATGGGCGACGGCCGCTTCGTGCGCGCCGACTGCCCGGATCTCGAGTTGTTCTACAACACCTTCGCAGCGTCGTGGGCTGACTACGACAACGACGGCGATCCGGACGTGTATGTCGCAAACGACTTCGCGCCGAACCAGTTGATGCGCAACGAGGGGAACGGCAAGTTCACCGCGATGTCGCCCGCACTGAAGACGGAGGACGTCGGCTTCGGCATGGGTGTGACCTGGGCCGACTACGACCACGACGGCCGCCAGGATCTCTACATCACCAACATGTTCTCGAAGGCGAACCGCCGCGTGGTGGATTTCTTCCTCAAGGACGGCGTGAATTTCGACGCGGCGCTGATCGGCGACAACCCGCTCGATCCCGTGTATGCCGCGCTCGGCGCCGGCAACTCGCTGTTCCGCAACCTGGGCAACGAACAGCCGTGGGAGAAGGTCTCCGGCATGGCGAAGCCCAAACTGCTGGTCGAAGCCGGCGGCTGGGGCTGGGGCGCGATGTTCGTGGACTTCGACAACGACGGCTGGGACGACCTCTACGGCCCGGCCGGGTATTACACGGCGCCGAAGGAACAGGAGATCGCGGTGGACTTGTGAAGTTCGTTCTGGCGCACTGTCGTGAGCAGTGACAAGGAGACGGGCATCAAGGGCAAGCCGGGCGAACTGCAGGGCGTGCTGATCGAGAGCCGCGGCCTGGGCAAGGGCGCGTCGTTCTCGGGCTACGAGATCAACCACGTGTGGCTGAACGACGCCGGCAAGGACTACATCTACATCGCGGGCATCTCGGGCGCGGACCATGACGGCGACAGCCGTGCGATAGCCGTGCTCGACTACGACCGTGACGGCTACAGCGACTTCGTGATGGTCAACGCGAACCGCCCGACGCTGCAGTTGTTCCGCAACAACATGGGCGACATGCTGAAGTCCAAGAACATCCCGGTCGCGGCGCCGGTCTACGTCCAATTCGTGGGCGGCAACAAGTCGGCCAATCCCAGCAAGGAGTGGGGCCCGCGCGACGGCTACGGCGCCAAGGTCTGGGTCGAGGTCGAGGGCAAGAAATGGCTGCGCGAGTACCGTTGCGGCGAGGGCCTCGGCGCGCAGAACTCGAACACCCTGGCGCTCGGCATCGGCAAAGCGGCGAAGGCCGACAAGTTGACGATCCTGTGGCCCAACGGCAAACAGCAGGCGATCCAGAACGTGACGGCGGGGACACTGGTCACGATCTACGAAAACCCGGCCGACTCGCCGGGCGGCAAAGGCTACGTCACCGGCTCGCGTTCGTCCGTGGAGCGCCCGACCAGGATCCGCGAGGGCGGCCCGTCGAAGTTCCTCGCGCAAAGCGCCGAACTGGAACATCTGATCGCCGACAAGAGCGAGGCTCCCGTCAGCATGGTGATGACCTGGTTCGCGGACTGCTCGGCGTGCAAGAAGTTCTATCCGAGCGTCAACGCGGTGCGCGCCGCCTTCGCCGAGGACGAACTGGGCATTTTCGGCTTCAACAACAGTTCCGACGATTCCGCCGCGAAGATGACGGGCTCGATGGAGAAGTACGGCGTGCGCTTCGTGAACCTCGCGGGCCGCTCCAAGGCGGACATCACGGCCATCAAAGCGCTCGAGGACCAGATCTTGAAGCCCGTCACGAAGGAGGGCCAGACCACCATGCCGTCCGCGGTCACCCCGGTGACCCTGTTCGTGGACGCGCACGGCAACGTGCTGAAGGCTATGTACGAGTTCCCGACGGTCTCGGAAGTGACTACAATCCTGCATGACCTGGGGGTAAGCCACCGCTAGGTCAACGCCTCACCCATGACGTCGGGGACGTGCACGTACCAGGGCGTCCCCGTCGGCATCGCGGGGATTGGGCACAAGGTGCCGGATTGGGTGGTCGAAAACGCCCATTTCTCCGGCTATCTCGACACTTCCGACGAGTGGATCCAGCAGCGGACCGGCATCGTCCAGCGCCGTTGGCTGCGCGACGGCGAGAAGCCGAGCGACCTGTTCATTGCCGCCGCCGCGATGGCGATGGAGGCCGCGCGAGTCAAGAAGGAAGACATTGACCTGATCGTGGTCGGTTCGGTCAGCGGGGACTACACCGCGCCGAGCGCCGCCTGCGTGGTTCAGCAGCGCATGGGGCTGCCCAAGTGCGGCGCCTTCGACGTGGCGGCGGCCTGCTCCGGCTTCCTCTACGGGCTGGCGACCGGCACTTCCTTCGTCGCGACCGGCCGCTATAAGAACGTGCTGGTGATCGGCGGCGAGGCGATGAGCCGGATGATCAACAAGCAGGACCGCAACACCGTGGTGCTGTTCGGCGACGGCGCGGGCGCGGTGGTGCTGCAGCCCTGGGACGTGTGCAAGCAGGGGTTGGTGGAGGACTACACGCTCGGCGCCGACGGCGAGGGGATCCCCTTCATCGTGCGGCCGCGCGGCGGCGGCGCCGATCCGATCACCGAGGAGATCGTGCGCGCGGGCGAACACTTCATCCAGATGCAGGGGCGCGCGGTCTATCGCTTCGCGGCGGCGCGGATGATCTGGCTGCTCGACTGGGCGATGCATGGCAAGGATCCGGCGAAACTGGGCTGGATGATCCCGCACCAGATGAACCGGCGGATCCTGGAGGAGGCGACCAAACACCTCGGGATCCCGCCGGAGAAGGTGCTGCATAACATCCACAAGTACGGCAACACCTCGAGCGCCTCGGTGCCGATCCTGATGAGCGAGGCGTACCACAAGGGGATGTTCGAGAAAGACAAGTACCTGGTGCTGGGCGCCTTCGGCGCGGGCCTGACGTGGGCCGGCGCGCGGATTCTGTGGTAGGGCCAGGTTAAGGCCACGTTGCCTTAACGGACCCGACCGGCACGGATCCGCAGCGGCCAGCGAATGAGGCGTGGGGATTCAGGCTCGCTCCAGGCGGCGGAGAGGGAGCGGTGGAATTCGTCAAATGGGCCGAGGCCGCGCACGGCGGTCAGGCGCTGGGTGGCGGACCAAGTCGCGACGTAGCCCAAGAATTGGGAAAGGTTCCAGCGCTCCTCGAGATGGAAGGGCGGCGCGGGGATCATCGGGAAGGGGAAGGGAAGTGCGCGGTAGCCGTCCTCGACTGCGACGCGCTCGGGCGGCCAGAAGGGGCCGGCGACGCGGGAGTAGAAGTTGTCCACGATTGGGTCCAGGTCCGGCGCGATCGCGCACTTCTCGTAGCACAGCAGCGCGATCACCGCGCCCGGTCGCGCGACGCGGCGCGCCTCGGCGTAGAAGGCCGGCAGGTCGAACCAGTGGGCGGCTTGCGCGGCGCAGACGAGGTCGGCGCAGGCGTCGGTCAGGCCCGAGCGCTCGGCAGGCGCCACGGCGTACTCGACGCGCGGGTGCGCCCCCGCCTGCGCGATCTGCTTCGCGCTCGCGTCCGTGGCGTGTACGCGCGCGAACTCGACCGCGAGCGAAACCGAGAACTGACCGCTGCCGCAGCCGGCCTCCCAGGCCAACGCGCGCCCCGGCGCCTGCGCGGCGAGCCAGCCAATCAGCGCCGCAGGGTAGGCAGGCCTAAATTCGCGGTAGGCGGCGGCGATCCCGGAGAAGTGATCCGGGAAATCCTTCACGGTTTTGGCTGCGGCATCCACGCGGGAAGCGCCTGCAGCGCCGCCGCGTCGGTCCAGTCGGTGCGCAGCGGCGTCACGGTGATCGCGCCGCTCGCGAAGAGCGCGGTGTCGGTGTCGGCGTTCGGCAGGTCGGTGAGCGAGGCCAGTCGCACGCGCGCAGCACCATCTTCGCCGGAGTCGAATCCGACCACCTGGATCGGCGCCGGGCCCACGCGACCGGCCAGCGCGGACGGCAGCGCGTCGGGCTTCGTGCGCGGCACGTTGATCGAATAGACGACCTCTGCGGTCGCGCCGCGCTCCAGCCATGCGCGCGCGAAGTCGGCCGCATAGTTAGCCGCGAGATCCTCCAGCCCGCCGCGGTCCAACGAGATCGCGAAGGCAGGCACGCCGCGTCCGGCTGCCTCGAGCGCCGCGCCGACGGTGCCGGAGTAATAGGCGAAGGCACCGATGTTCGCGCCGGCGTTGATGCCGCTGATCACCAGATCGAAGCCGCGCTCGCCGGCGAGCGCCGTCAGTCCGTAGGCGCAGGCATCGGCCGGCGTGGAGTCCACCGACCACGCCGCATCGGCGCCGGGAATCTGCACTGCGGCAACTTGGACCGCACGGCGGAAGATCTCGCTCGAGCGGCTGCTGCCCGAGCGGTTCGCCGCGGGTGCGCTGACCACGACCGCGCCCAGCGGGTCGAGCGCGGCGACCAGTGCTTTGAGCCCGGAAGCCTCGATCCCGTCGTCGTTGGTGACCAGGATGCGCCAGGCCTTCGGAGCCGGTGCTGCGGGCTCCTGCGGCACCGCGAGCGCGAGAAGAAGAAGGATGAAGTATTTCATGGGGATTCGTGGACCACGAGGGTCTGTTCGAGCGGACGGCGCGTCAGCGCATGCTTCGGCACCTGACAACCGTCCGCGGGCCAGCCGAGCGGGATCAGCATGTACGAGCGCTCGTGCGCGGGCCGCCCGAGCAACTCGGCGAGGAATTTCATCGGGCTGGGCGTGTGCGTCAGCGTGGCGAGGCCCGCATGATGCGCGGCCGCGAGGAAGAATCCGGTCGCGAGGCCCACCGACTCCTCCGAGTAATAAACGAGCCGCCCGTCGTCGGTGTGCGTCATGCGGAATACCACGATCAGCCACGGCGCGATCTCCAGATACTCCTTGTGCTCGTCCGTGCCGAGCGGCGCCAGCGCTTCCAGCCACTCTTTCGGTGCGCGCCGCGCGTAGAACTCGCGCTCCTCGCGCTCCTCGCGCTCGGCCGCCTCGCGGATGCGCCGCTTCAGCGCCGGATCGCCGACCGCGACGAAGCGCCAGGGTTGCAGGTTGGCGCCGCTCGGCGCGGTGGCGGCGCAGCGCACGAGTTCCTCGACCAGCGCGCGCGGCACCGGCCGGTCGGAGTACATGCGCACGCTGCGGCGGCGGCGCATCACGTCGTAATAGCGGCGCGCGGCTTCGAGCGGCGGCACGCCCGGCTCGTGGCGATCCGCGTACGGTACGAACTCCGGTTGCGCCATCCGGCGAGAGGCTAGCATCCCCTGGCAGGATGCTGAACAACTCATTCCGCCCCGGCCGCGGCCCTCGCGGCCGATCTCGGCGTCGCCGGAACCCGCGCCTATTTGCCAATAGGCACGGAACCCTGCTCCTGGATCTCGGCCGCGATCGCTCGCGCCGGGACGAAAGCAGTTTTTCAGCAGCCTGCTAGTGGATCCGGCGCGCGCGAAACGCTTGGGGATGTGGTTGCTCGCGCTCCACCTGCTGTGGCGCGCGGCGCGCTATTTCGCGGATTTTCCGCTGTGGGGCGACGAGGCCTTCGTCGCGCTGAACCTGGACGACCGCGACTGCGCGGGCCTTTTCGCGCCGCTTGAGTACGGCCAGATTGCGCCGCTCGGCTGGCTTTGCATGATGGACGCGGTGCGCGACTTCTTCGGCGCGCACGCCTGGGCGCTGCGCCTGCCAGCCTTTGCGGCGGGCGTCGCGAGCGCGCTGCTGATGTTCCGGCTGTGCTTCCGCCTCGCGCCCGGCGCCGGCGGCCTGCTCGGTTTCGCGATCTTCGCCGCCTCCTACTACCCGATGCGCCACGGCGCGGAACTGAAGCCCTACGCCTTCGACCTGCTGTTCGCTCTGCTGTTGATCGGCGCGGCGCTCAACCTGTTGGAGCAGAAGCCGCGCGCGCGCGCGTGGGCCGCGCTTGCCGCCGCGGCGTGGCTCGGCGTGGGTTTCAGTTTCCCCTCGTTATTTGTGACCTCGGCGGCGCTCGCGGTGCTCGGAGTGCGCGCACTGCGCGCGCGCGATCGCGCGGCGCTGGGGCGCATCGCGCTGATCGGCGCGGTCTGGGCCGGATCGGCGGCGTGGATGCTTGCGCGCTTCGCCGCGCCGCACGCGGAGGCTGCGTCGTGGCTCAGCCAGATGGCGATGTGGTCGCCGACCTTCCCGCCGCTCGAGCGGCCGTGGGAGTGGCCGTGGTGGCTGCTCCAGATGCACGCCGGATACATGAGCGCCTATCCGACCGGCGGCCGCGACTTCGGCAGCGCGGCGACGTTGCTGCTGATCCTGGTCGGCCTCTGGACCTGGCGCCCGCGCCTGCGGGGAGCGGTTCTCGGCGTGCTGCTGGGTGCGCTGGCGTTCAACTTCCTCGCCGCCGCCGCGCACAGGTATCCCTACGGCGGCAGCGTCCGTACTGCCATCCATTCCGCCCCGGCCTTCTGCCTGCTGGCTGGCCTCGGCCTCGCGGCGCTGCTCGCGCGCTGGCGCGCGGAGCGGCGCGGCGTCCCGCTCGCCTGCATCGCGCTGGCTGCTCTGCCAGTCGGCGGCATCGCCGAGGATCTCACGCACCCTTACAAGATCGAGGCCGACCGAAATTGTGAACGATTTATTGCCGACGCGGCCGCGCGCATCCGTCCAGGCGACGCGGTGGTCGGTTTCGTCAACGCGCGCGCAGACGGTGCGCCCGACTGGCACGGCCTCGGCGGCTCTGCCGCGCGCCTGCGCTGGATGGCGCGCCATGGTCTGCCTGCGCCGGTCGAGTGGAACGCTCCGCCGCACCGCGCGGAACGCCTATGGCTGCTCGCCTACGCCGACGACAACGACACTGCGATGCCCTTTCCCGCGCAGGACTTCGACGCGCTGTTGACCGCCTGGACCGCGCTGTTCGGACTCCCGCAGATCGCGCTCTCCTCGACTTTCGGCGACACCGAACAGGCTGAACTCTATTTCTTCACGCCCCAGCCCGTAGATCGGTAACCTGATCCGTCCGCCCGTGCACGCCCGCTTCGCCCTCGCCTCTTCCCTGCTGCTCGCCGCTGCCTGCGACAGCGCGCTCCTCTCGCCGCCGGAAGGCGGTTGGCAGTCCGTGCGCCTGCCGCGGGCCGGCACCGGGCAGGAGCCGGGCGCTCTCGCCCCGGATCGCCCGGGTGCGATCGCTCTCCCCGGCCCGGCGGCGCCGCCGCGCGCTGCGCGCAAAATGGACTCCTTCGCCGCGGCTTCCGCCCGGCACGGCTCGGAATTGATTCTGCCCCGGTTCGAGGAGACGCCGGATGAAGTCGCCGCCAGGGCGGATGCGGTGATCGCCGCAGCACAGAAGGCACTTGACGCGATCGCGGCGCAGGACCCGGCGAGCGCGACCTATGCGAGCGTCCTCGTCGCGCTGGACGACGCGTGGTATCCCTTCGCCAGCGTGCTGAATCGCTTCTACCTGATGAAGGAAACGCAGCCCGACGCGGCCCTGCGCGAGGCCTGCAACGCCGCGGTGCAGAAAATGGAGCAGTGGCAGGTCGGCGCCGCCTATCGCGCCGACCTCCACGCTTTGTGTGCGGACTTCGATGCCGCCTACCGGCACGGCGAGCAGCCGCGCCTCAAGGGCGAGAACCTGCGCATGCTCGAGGAGACGCTGCGCGATTACCGCAGGCTCGGTTTCGCGCTCGATCCGGCGGCGCGCGCGGAGGTCGAGGTGCTGCAGAAGCGGCTCGCGGAGTTGTCGAACCGCTTCGACGTGAACGTTACCGATGCGCAGCGGGAACTGTTCTTCACGCGCGAGCAACTCGCAGGCGCTCCGGACTTTTTCCTGGCCGCTTCGCGCCTGCCGGACGGACGGCACCGCGTGCGCGCGCACGTGACGTCGGACGCGCTCGCCATCTTCGAGAACGTGCATGACGAGCGGGTGCGCCGCGAGGTCAGCGAGGCGCGCCACACTCTCGCCGTCGCGGAGAATGCTCCGGCGCTGGCCGAGATCCTCGAGGTCCGCAACGCGATCGCCACGCGCCTGGGTTACGCCCACTGGGCCGACTACCAGACCGAAGTCAAGATGGCGGGCACCGGAGCCCGCGCTGCGGAGTTCGTCGAGGGATTCATCGAGGGCCTGGAGCCCAAATTCCAGGCCGAACTCGAGGTGCTGGCGGCGCTCGAAGCCGAGGAGACCGGCCGCGAGCGCGGCAGCATCGAGATCTGGGACTACCTGTACTACCAGAACCTCCTGATGGCGCGCCGGTACGGCGTGGACTCGGCGGAACTGCGCAATTATTTCCCGCTCGAGCGCGTGCTGGAGGGCATGCTGCTGATCTACGAGCATCTCTTCGGCCTGCGTTTCCACCCGATCGCGCCGGCGCACCCGTGGGTCGCGGATCTGCGCCTCTACGTGGCGGAAGACGCGCGCACGCTGGAGCCGCTGGGCGCGTTCTACCTCGACCTCTTTCCGCGCGAAGGCAAGTACAACCACTTCGCGCAATTTGACGTGATCGGCGGCAAGCGGTTGCCGAGCGGAATCTACCGGCGTCCGGTCGCGGCACTGGTCTGCAACTTCACGCCCGGCGTCGGCGACGAGCCGGCGCTGATGACGCACGACGAGGTCGAGACGCTCTTTCACGAGTTCGGCCACTGCCTGCACGCGGTGCTGACGCGCGCCGAACTCGGCCGCTTCGCGGGTGGCGCGGTGCCGCGCGACTTCGTCGAGGCGCCGAGCCAGATGTTCGAGAACTGGGTGTGGGATCCGGACGTACTCTCGATCTTCGCGGGTCACTGGCAGGATCCGTCGCGCGGCGTGCCGGTCGAGACGCTGCGCGCGATGAAGCAGGCCGACCTCGCGACCAAGGCCGTTTGGTACCGCCGCCAACTCGGCTACGCGCTTGCCGACCTGCGCCTGCATCTCGGCCCGGTAGAGGATCCGGCCGCCGTGGCCAACCGCGCGATGGCCGACGCTTTCTTGCCGGTGCCGCCGCGCACGCACTTCGCGGCTTACTGGGGACATCTCACCGGCTACGACGCGGGCTACTACGGCTACGCCTGGGCCGATTCGATCGCCGCCGATCTCGCGACCGCCTTCGAGGAGGCGCCAGAGGGCTACCTCGACGCCGAGGTCGGCATGCGCCTGCGCCGCGAGATCTACGAACCCGGCGGCTCGCGCCCGGTGGAGGACTCGGTACGCGCCTTCCTCGGCCGGCCTTCGGATTCGCGCGCCTTCCTGCGCTCGATCGGCCTCGGCGAATGAGGAACTCGGACTGCGTAGTTCTTATCATACCTCCCGCCGTAACTGGGTTTGACCGTAACCGTCGCCCGCACCTGATCGGAGAACCACATCATGCATACGAATCACATCCTGTTGATCATCGTTTCGATCCTTCTGGTCGGAACCCTTGCCATTGGATTGGCATGGGGAAGATCGGATGATTTCCCGGCCTTCGCCGACGGTGTACGTCCGGATCTGCAAGAGACTCGCGTTGTCCACGGCGCTCTTCACATGGAGGATGACCTCATCTGCGCCTGGAACGTCGTGATCTCGGAACCGCTTCTCGATCCCGCGACGAAGGAGTGGCGGGCAGTGATCGTTGCGACGCTGGACTACCAACTTGGAGTCAAGCATTTCGCCCAAACCACGCTTTTCCGCACCGTGGACCCCCGATCCTCGGAGGAGATCACCGCGACCCTTTCGATTCACCCGAGTTCGGTTGACCCCGATCTCGAAGATCGCCTGATCCACGTCGCCGTGGGGCCGTTCCCCGGCACCGCCTGGTATCAGGTGGAGAGCGACGAACAAGTCGTCGTTCAGCCGACCTTGCTGGAGCGCTTTCCGAACTCCCGCTAGAGGCCGACTCGAGTTCGCACGCCACCCAGCCGACAGGGGGGGGCTTCTCCTTTAGTTCCAGCAGGAAGCGCGACGGGTGGCGCGCCATGTACCTGCCGCGCAGCGCACGCCTTGTGCAGAAGGTCATCGTCAGCGCGCGCTTGGCGCGCGTCACCGCGACATACATCAGGCGCCGCTCTTCCTCGACTCCGCCCTCCAGCGCGGAGCGCCGGTGGGGGAGGATACCCTCCTCCAGCCCGACCAGCCACACGCGCTCGAACTCGAGTCCCTTCGCCGCGTGGATGGTGGAGAGCGTCACTGCGTCGGCCGGCTCCTTCTCCGCGGTCTCGCCCTCTTCGCCGCCGCGCAACGCGAGTTCGTCAAGGAAGGGGTCGAGCGTCGTGCTGGCGCCGTGGTGCCGCTCGTGCGCGGCCGAGAAGTCGAGGATCTCGAGGGCGCCATTCCAGCGCAGTTCCTGCGTCGCGGACTCCGGATAGCAGCGTTCGACCTCGCCGCGGTAGCCCACTGCCTCCACCAGTTCGGCCACCACCTGCTGCAACGGTTGACGCGCCTTCACCGACGCGCGCACGCGCGCCAGCGCGTCCTGCAGCGCCTTCCAGCCGCGTGCGGCGGCGTCGGGCAGCGCGCCCTCGGCCGCCATCTCGACGAAGACGCTGCCGGCGTCGCGGTGCTCGGTCGCCGCGCGTGCCACGACCTTCTCGATCGTCGCGTCGCCGATGCCGCGCGGCGGCACGTTGACGACGCGCAGCAGTGCCGCCTCCTCGTGCGGCCGCGCCACCAGCCGGAGGAACGCGGCAAGATCGCGGATCTCCTTGCGATCGAAGAAGGACTGCGCGCCCGAAAGCCGCACTGCGATTCCCTGCGCGCGCAGTTCGGTCTCGAAGGGCCGCGGCTGCGTCTGTGTGCGGAACAGGATCGCGCAATCGCGCGGCCGCGCCTCGCCGGTGCGCAGCCGCTCCGCGAGATCCGCCACCACGAACTGCGCCTCGTGCTGCTCGTCGTCGCAGGCGAAGGCCTGCACCGCCGCGCCGGCCCCGCGCGCCGCGCGCAGTGTCTTGGCGTGCCGCGTCAGGTTGTTGCGGATCACCTTGTTCGCCGCGTCGAGGACCTCCTCGTTGCTGCGATAGTTCGTCTCCAGCCGCACGACGACGGCGCCTGGGAAGTCGCGCTCGAATTCGAGGATGCGGCGGTGGTCGGCGCCGCGCCACGCGTAGATGGACTGATCGTCGTCGCCGACCACCATCAGGTTGCGGCGCTTCCCGGCGATCGCGCGCACGATCTCGTACTGCGGCTGGTTGGTGTCCTGATATTCGTCCACCATCAGCCAGCGATAGCGGTCCTCCAGGCCAGCCCGCACCTCCTCCCGCTCGCGCAGCAACCGCAGTGTCCACAGCAACAAATCGTCGAAATCGAGCATCCGGCGTCGGCGCAGTTCTGCCTCGTAGGCGGCATAGATGCGCGCCGCGAGCAGATCCTGAGCGCAGCCGGCTTCTTTCTCCGCCGCGGCCGGGTCCACCAGCCGGTTTTTCCACAGCGAGATCCGTGCCTGCGCCGCGCGCGGGTGCAGCGCGGTCTCGGCAATGCTCGTCGCGCGCAGCGCCGCTCGCACCACGGTCTGCTAGTCGGACGCATCGCAAATCGTGAACGATTTCGGCAGCCCGAGCGAGCGGTGGTGCTCGCGCAGCAGCCGCGCGCAGAAGGCGTGATAAGTGCCGATCGTCACGGCCCGCGCCGCCTCGCCGGCGGTTGCGGAGATGCGTTCGCGCATCTCGCGCGCGGCCTTGTTGGTGAAGGTGACCGCGAGGATCTGCTCCGGCTTCGCGCCGCGCGCGAGCAGGTACGCGGTCCGTGCGGTGACGACCCTGGTCTTGCCGGTGCCCGCGCCCGCCAGCACCAGCAGCGGCCCGTCTACAGTTTTGACCGCGCGGCGCTGCTCTGGGTTCAGGCCGCCGAGCAGCACCGCGACGTCGAACGGCGCGCGCCGGACGGCCATGGGGCCGGGAGTCTAGGCGCCGACCGTGACCGCGGCCAGTTCCGCGAGCAGAATGTCGAGATCTTCCTCCACCGTTCGGAATGAAGTGAGGCAGACACGGAGGGTCCAGCGCCCGTCCGGCAGCCGCACCGGCGCGATCCAGGCGCGGCCGCGCGCCACCACGGCGGACGCTGCTGCACGCACGGCGGCCTCCTCCGTGCCGATCTCTGCGCGCGTGAAGCAGACCAGCGGCAGCGGCGTGTCGTTGAGGAGCGTCCAGCCGGCCGCGCGCAGCCGCGCGCGCAGCGATTCGCCGATTTCGGCCATGCGGTCCAGCATCGCGACCGTGCCGGGCAGACCGGCGGCCGCGAGCGAGACGAAAACCTTCAGCCCGATCGCACGGCGGGACCACTGCATCGTGCTTGCGTGCGGGTCGAGCAGGCCGACGGCGCTCCTCGGCATGTAACCGGTCGCAACGCGGAAGGCCTCGAGCACTGGCTCCGCGCGCCGCGCGAAGAACATCCCCGCTCCCATCGGCACTTGCAGCGCCTTGTGCGCGTCGAGGGTCAGCGAGTCGGCGCGCTCGAGGCCCGTGAAGAGCGGCCGGAAGCGCGGCGAGAGCGCCCACGCGCCGCCCCAGGCGCCGTCCACGTGCAGCCAGAGGCCCGCACGCGTGCAGAAGTCCGCGGCGCCTGGCAGTGGATCAATGCCCCCGTAGGCGGTGGTGCCCGCGGTGGCCACCACGCAGAAGGGAGAGTGCCCTGCCGCGCGATCTTCGGCGACGAGCCGCGCGAGCGCGGCGAGATCCATGTGCATCGCGGAGTCGGTCGGCACGACGCGCACTGCCGCGCGCCCCAGCCCGCACGCGACCGCGATCTTGCGAAAGGAATCGTGGGCGCCAGCCGACACGTAGAGCCGCGGCGCGCCGCCGCAGCCGGCGGCGCCCTCTTCGGTGAACCTCGGGAAGCGGTCGGCGAGCGCGGCGAGCACCGCAGTGTGATTGGCCTCCGCCCCTCCGCTGGTGAAGTGCGCGCCACCCTCCGCGGCCGGAAACCCGACGCCGGCGGCGAGCACGCGCAGCACATGGCGCTCGATCTCGTTGGCCGCCGGCGCGTGCGACCACACGGCTTCCTGCGGGTTGTAGGCAGCCGCGAGCAGGTCGCCGGCGACGCTCGCGTCGGTCACGCTGGGGTTGAAGAAGCCGAAGCAGCGCGGGTGCGTGACGTGTACGTTCCAACGCTCCAGCAGATCCGCGGTCTCGGTGACGATCTGCGCGGCGTCGCGGGCGCGGTCCAGCGGAAAACGCGCGGCCAGCAGCGCGCGGATCTCCTGCGCATCTGCCGCTTGTGTGACGGGCAGGCCGCGCATGCGCTCCGGCAGCGCCGCGGCGAGACGCGCGGCGGTGAGAATCGGGTCGGGAGGTTTCCCGGCACTCACGGCGCACCAGCGTACGCGCGGCTTCGTGCGTATGCTGCGCGGCACTCACGTGCAGACCCTGCTGATTCTTCTCGTCATCGCGGCCGTCCTCGCGATCCTCTGGCTGGCGTGGAAGGCGGAGCAGAAGCGGCGCGCCGCGTTCGCCGCTTGGGCTGCCGCGCGCGGCTTCACCTACGCGCACCAGTCCGACCCGGCGGTGCGCGGGATCTACGGCTTCCTGGATCGCCTGCAAGTCGGCCACAGCCGCAAGGGCTACCACGTGCTGCGCGGCGCGTGGGAAGGACGGCCCGCTGCCGCATTCCAGTTCCAGTACACCGTCGGCAGCGGCAAGCACCAGCAGACTCACCACGTCGGCGTGGCGCTGCTGCACCTCGAGCGGGCCTTCCCGGAGTTGCTGATCTCGCCGGAGAGCGTCCTGCACCGCCTAGGCGAGTTCTTCGGCTTCGACGACATTGACTTCGAGTCCATCGAATTCTCGAAAGCATTCCAGGTGCGCTGCCGCGACAAGAAATTCGCCTACGATTTCTGCCACACCGGGATGATGGAGTACCTGCTCGCGCGCCCCGACGCCTGCTTCGAGCAGGAAAACGGCGTGCTGGCGCTGCTGACGGACGGCCATCTGAAGGCCGAGAGGCTCGACGGCATGTTCCAGAGCCTCCACGGGGTGCGCTGCAAGATGCCGGAATACCTGTTCCAGGCCTGAAATCCCCCACAGTCGCGCCCTTCGCGCGTAGAATCCCGCGACATGGTCCTCTGGATCGTCCTCGGAATCCTCCTGGTGCTCGTCCTCTGGGCGATCGCCGCGTACAACGGTCTGGTCTCCATCCGCAACCAGTGCGTCGAAGCCTGGTCCAACGTGGACACCGAACTGAAACGCCGCTACGACCTGATCCCCAATCTGGTCAACACGGTGAAGGGCTACGCGAAGCACGAGAAAGACCTGCTGGAGCAGGTCGTCGCGCTGCGCGAGAAAGCCGCCGCGAATCACGGCTCGCCCGCCAGTCAGGCGAAGGACGAGTCCGCACTGCAGCAGGCGGTCACCCAGTTGATGGTTCGGCTCGAGGCCTACCCCGACCTCAAGGCGAACGTGAACTTCCTGGAACTCCAGAAGGAACTCGCCAGCACCGAGAACCGGATCCAGGCTTCACTGCGCTTCTACAACGGCAACGTGCGGGAGAACAACAACAAGGTCGAGCAGTTCCCCGGCAGCGTTGTCGCGGGAATGTTCAAGTTCCTGAAGCGGGAGTTCTTCGAACTGGACATCCCGGAAGCCAGGCAGGCGCCGAAGGTGCAGTTCTAGAGCGCTCTCCTGCGCTACAGTGGGCGGCGTCATGAAGACGCCGCCCGCCTTTTTTCTTGCGGCAGCGTGCGCCGCCGCCTGCACCGCCCCGGCCCTGCAGCATCAGGAAGTCAAACCGGAGATCCGGCTGATTGCGCTCCAGCACGTCGCGGCCGCCGATCTCGCCGAGCGGCTGCCCTACGGCGAGGTCGAGTTCGACGTCGCGGGCGTGCCCGGCGTCAACGCGCTGCTGGTGAAAGGCAGCCCGGAGCGCTGCGACGAGTTCGAGCGGCTGGTGCGGGCGCTCGATCAGCCCTGACCCGATTTTTTTCGCGTCTATTTCCGTCTTAAAACACTTGTTTGAAATCTCCTCCCTGCGCGGCTCACCCGGCCCGGATCTCCGGCCCAGATCAGGAAATCGCTTTCTCCGATTCAGGGCACCATGTTGCCCTGCGCTCCCAAGTCCTTGCCCGGAAAGGGCTTGACTGCGTTCTAGAATGCGCGCCTCTGCCCGTGGGGCAGGGGATTTCGCTCATGAGCCTTGTGCCCATGGGTTGAACACCGAAAGGTGCCATCTGAGGGGATGGAGTTGCGGTCCTGGCGTCATGCTGGGGCCGCATTTTCTTTTTCTGCTCGCCGCTCGACGCGCCACGCGACGATCTCGCCGCCGAGCAGGAACACCAAGCCGAACATCCACAGCAGCATCATCAGCAGGAAGAAACTGGCGAGGCTGCCGTAGATCTCGTCAAAGCGCGAGAAGAGCCGCAGCCACACGCGGTAGCCGGCCAACAACGTCAACCACCCCAAGCAAGCCGGCAACGAGCCCGCCAGCGCGGCGCGCCAGCCGACCCGGCGATCCGGCAGGAAGCGGTAGGCCAGCGCGAGAAAGACCGTCAGCAGAGCGATCGTCGTCGGCCAACGCAGCCACGCCCATACGACGGGGAAGACCGCGCCCCAGCCCATGAGTTTGGCCAGGAAGGTACCCAGCGCGATCCCGCCGAACACCAGGACGTAGCCTGCGCCGACCATCAATATCGCCGCGCCGGTGAAGGCCACGTCCTTGAGGCGCATCAGGACCGGATTCCGGCGGCGTGCGCCGCCCAGCACCGCGTTGAGGCCGCGCCGTGCGCCCGAGATCGCCCGCGAGGCCGCCCAGAGAGCGACGAGCAGCCACAAGAAGACTCCCAGAGTCGGCCTCCGCCCCGCGAACTCTTGCAGAAAGCGCTGCACCAGCCCCTGAACGTCCTCGGGGAAGCCCTGCGTGAAGCGCTCCATCAGGCGCGGAACCTCCTGCTCGAGCGGCAGGAGGTCCAGCACGCCGACCAGCAGAATCAGCAGCGGGAAGAAGGCCAGCGTGAAGTAGTAGGCCATCTGCGCGGCCTTGCCCGCGAGGTCGTCTTGCGCGACCTCCTGCAGCGCGCGGCGCGCGATCCGAAATGCCCCGCGCAGAGGACCCGGGCGATCTTGGGAGAGCGATGCGTGCACCTTGCGAATGTAGCGCGACTACCCTTGGTGCCCGGAATGCTGACCGCCGCCGACTTCGACCTCTTCCAGACCCGCTTCCAGACCGATCCGGAATGGAACGGGTGCCGCCTTGACCTGCGTCGGCGCCTGCAAGCCCTCGGCGAGAGCGCGCAGACGGCGCTCGCGCGCGCGCACGGGCTCGACCTCGAGCGGCGTGAAAGCCTGCACCATCCGCACGCGAGCAACGGAAACCGTGTCGCGCGCCAGCGCACGATGCTGTTCCGCGGCAAGCAGGAGCGCAAGGCACTTCAGTCCTTTCTCGGGCCGGAACTGGCGAAGGACCTGGATTCGTCGCACCGCAGTGTCCACCTCCAGGTCGGCATCGAGGAGCGGCAGGCATTCTGGGGCGTGCGCTGGGAGAAAGACGCTTGGTTCGATTTGAACGTACTTGTGAAACGCGCCGAGGAGGGGGAGGGACGCGCCGCGCTGCTGGCGGCCGCACGAGCAGGCGCCGGTTTCGCCTTCGAGGTGGACGGCGGCGGCCCGCGTCCGCTTGAGAAGATGGTGGAGCGCGACTGGAGCGATCTCGCGGGCTTCCTGCAGCCCGGGCGCAACGCCGTGGAGGTGGTCGCGCGGCAGCCGCGCGAGGCGGTGCTGGCCGCGGGCTCCGGCTGGCAGGGGGCTGTGATCGCCGACTTGCTGCGGCTGGCGCCGCTCTTCCGGCTCGGTTGCTGGACCGCGGATAGCCCGAGCGGCGTGCGCTGGTGAACGACTCAGACGCCGGCTGGACGGTGAGGCCCGGCGCGGTCGGGCTGCGCGGGCGCACCGCGCACGTCGGCATCCTTGGCCTGGGCTACGCGACCCCGTTGACCGCGCGCGCGAAGGTGACGCTCACGCGAGTGCGTCCCGGGGCGGAGTCCATCCGGCACTCCGCCCCGTGGATGCGCGCGATCTCGGCCACCAGCGCGAGCCCCAGGCCGGCGCCGCCGGAGCCGGGGTTGGCGGACTCCAGGCGGTAGAAGCGCTCGAAGACCTTCGCGGTCTCGCCCGGCGGGATTCCGGGCCCCTCGTCGTCCACGTGCAGCGCCAGCGCGCCGTTGGCTCGCTCGATGCGCACTGCGACCGGCGAGGTCCGCCCCGAGTAGCGCAGCGCGTTGGAGATCAGATTCCCGACCAGCACGCGCAGCAGCACCGGATCGCCGGCCACTTCCGGCTGCGGCGGTGCGTGGACCTGCACGCGCCCGTCCGCCTCCGGCTGCGCGGCGGCGGCGTCGCGCGCGACGACGGCCAGGTCCACGCACTGGAACTGTGCCTGCGTGCGGCCGGCGTCCATGCGCGCGAGCAGCAGCAGCGCCTCGACCACGCCGCCCATGCGCGTGGCGGTGTGCAGCACGTCGGTCAGGAATGCGCGGTATTCCTCGGCCGCGCGCTCGCGGCGCAGCGCGACCTCCGCGGCGTTGCGGATCACCGAGATCGGGTTGCGCAGTTCGTGGGCGGCGTCGGAAGTGAAGCGCGCCTGGCGCTGCAGCGAATCCTCGAGGCGCGCGAAAGCGTGTTCGAGGTGGTCGCCGAGTTGGTCCACCTCGTCGCCGGCGCCGCGCCGCGGCATGTGCGCTGCGCGACCGGCGCGGATTTCTCCCGCCGCCGCCCCGAGCGCGCGCAGCGGCTGCACGATGCGCCGCGAGAGCAGCACCGCGAAGGCCGCGATCACGGCGCCGGCCACCAGCGCGAGCCCGGCGATGAACCATGCGAGGCGCGCCATCCGCTCCGCGACCGGCGTGAGGTTCTCGACCACGCGCACCATCACGCTGAAGGCCGCGCGCCGGTAGCCCTCCTCGGGGTCCACCGTCTCGGGCATCGCGACGAGCGCCTCGACAACGCGCAGATCGCCCTCCTCGCCCGCGTAGGTGGCGTAGCGCACGCCGGGCTCCGTGGCGGTGGGCACGGGCAGTTGCCACTGATCGCCGGCGCGATGCAGCAAGCGCCGCTCGGGCCACGCCCAGATCTCCTCGCCGCTGCCGGGGCGGCTCTCCGCGAGGCGCTCGGCGATCGCCGGGTCCATCTCGAAGCCGGTCTCGTCAAGTTCCTCGTCCCACTCGCACAACGCGGCCAGCCCGGAAGCGGTGGTCGTGAGGCGCGCGTCCACGCCCGCGCGCAGCGTCCGGCCCACGCCGGCGTAGAGCGCGACGGAGAACGCGATCAGCAGCAGCGCGGTCAGTCCGATGAACCACGCGCTCAGGCTGCCGCGAATCGAGAGCGGCTTCACGCTTCGTCCTCAGCGAGCAGGTAGCCGACGCCGCGACGCGTGTGCAGCAGGGGGGGGGAACCGGTGCGGTCGAGTTTGCGCCGCAGGCTGGAAATCAGCACTTCCAGCACGTTCGAGTCCGGGCCGATGTCGTCGTCCCACACCGCCGCGGTGAGTCGGGACTTGCTCTGCACCGCGCCGGCGTGCCGCATCAGGTGCTCGAGCACGCGGTACTCCTGGCCGGTCAGCACGACCTCGTGTTCCGCACGCCAGACGCGGCGGGCCGCGGGATCGAGTTCCAGGTCGGCGAGGCGCAGGCGCGCCGAGCGCTGGCTGCTGGCGCGGCGCAGCAGCGCGCGCACACGCGCCAGCAGTTCCGCAAAAGCGAAGGGTTTGGTGAGGTAATCGTCCGCGCCGGCGTCGAGCCCTTTGACGACGTCCTCAAGCGCGTCGCAGGCCGTCAGCATCAGGACCGGCACCGCGGAACCGCGCGCGCGCAGGCGGCGGCAGACTTCCCAGCCGTCCACCTTCGGAATGCGCAGGTCCAGGATCACCGCGTCGTGGTTGCCGGACTCGGCCAGCCACAGCGCTTCCTCGCCGTCGCGCGCGTGATCCACCACGTACTTCTCGTCCTTGAGGCCCACGAGGATCGAGCGGGCCAGCGGCGGTTCGTCTTCGACGAGCAGGAGACGGGTCATGCGGCCTCCGTGCGCACCCCGAAATCGGCCGCGCGGGCCAGGATCCGCGCGGCCGAAGAAATCGGAGTCTGAATGTGGGGAGATTTCATGACGATCCTTCAGACCTGGGAAGGATACCGCGTTACATGATCGCGATCAGTTCCGTCTTCACGCCGGTGGCAGGATCCACTTCCAGCACCAGGCCGACTCCCGGAGCGTAGAACTTCTGCTCGATCGCTTCGGGATCGAGCGGCACCCAGTCCTCGGTGACGATGCAGTTTGTGAAGGTCCCGGCGGGCACGGAGACCGTCACGCCGACGGAGATCACGCGGGCGACGTCCTCGGCTTCGCCGATCAGGTACTCCTGACGGTAGGCGTCGCCGACCATCGGGTTGGCGAGCATCACGATCCCCGGCAGCGCCCTGTCAAATCCGAAGCGCCACGAGCCGTCAAGGTTCTCGAGAAAGCCTTGCTCGTCGTAGTTCAGCGAGATCTCGCCCATGTACCAGACGCTGCCGTCGTTGCGCTGCGAGTACCAGTCGGTGGTGTCCTCGAGGAAGACGCCGTTCAGGGTCACGGTGTCACGTACGATCCGGCAAGCGAATCCATTGATGTCCTGGCTGCCGGCTTCGGTCAACACTTCGGTGCGTTCGACGTCCGTGCCGACCACTTGCTCGTAGATCAACTTCCGGCCGATGATCAGCGGGAAGTAGGTGTTGGTGACGCTCGGGGAGAACTCGCTCGGGCTCAACACGGGCTGGTAGATGGCGGTGCCGAGCACGGAGCAGACGTTCATGCGGGCTGCGAACTGGGCTTCGCCCAGTTCCAGCGCCTCTTCGCGCTGTGCGATGGCCTGCTGGAGCAGGGCCGCGTGGTTGCTCGACTGGTTCGCGATCACGGCGATCGCTTGCCAGAATTCCTGTTCCGCGTCGCTTTCGGCGGATTGAAGCAGGGCTTGCGCCGTGGTGTCGCAGCCGGGTTGTTGCGTGAACGCGGAGGAGCCGGCCGCGCCGAGCGCGGCGGCCGTGAGGAGAAGCGGTTTCAGGGACAGCATTTTGTTTGGGTTGTTCGAGGCGGATCGCGGATTGCGACCGCACACCTGAAACCTACGCCGCCTGCGTGAAATGAACCTGAACACTGAAGAAATAATACCGCGCGCCGCGCCGCGAACCTGAACGCAGGCTGAATGCTGGGTGACGGTCGGGGATACGGCAGCACGGTGGTCGCCAGCGTGTCGGTCGTCAGAACGTCCTCGATGATATTCGTGGCGTTCGGAACCAGCCTCCATGCGTTGCCGGAGAACGCGATGCTCCGGCCGTCAAAGTAGAGTGAGGCTTGGTTGCCGCCCAACTGCATCTCACCGCCGCCGGTGGCGACGCTGACGCGCACGGTCTCCTGCGCGAAGGCGCCGTCTTGGCCGTTTCAGGCTAGCCGGGTCATCTGAATAACCCCCGTCATGTGATTGCTTTGTAAGAGTTCGCCGCGGTGCTCGTGACCCCCCAACCCCGCGAGGACTCTAAACTCCCTGTAACCACTCGTTCGCCATGCCCGTCCCCTTCTTCGACATCCACTACAACCTCGACGACGCCAGCCGTCGGAGCCTGCTCGCGCGCTGGGCGCGGGTGCTGGAGCACGGCGGCTTCGTCAACGGTCCCGAGGTGCGCGAACTCGAGGCCGCGTTGCGAGCATTCCTCGGCGTGCGCCATGCGCTGGGCTGCAGCAACGGCTCCGACGCGCTGGTGCTGTGCCTGCGCGCGCTCGACGTCGGCCCGGGCGACGAGGTGATCGTCCCGGCCTTCACCTTCTTCGCCAGCGCGGGCGCGGTCGCGCGCACGGGCGCCATCCCGGTCTTTGCCGATGTGGACCCGGCGACCTTCTGCCTCGATCCGAAGTCCGCCGCCGCCAAGGTGACGCCGCGCACCAAGGCCGTGCTGCCGGTCCACCTCTACGGCCGCGCCGCCGATCTCCCGGCGATCCGCGCCGCGGTGGACGCCGCCGCCGGTCGCCGCATCCTGATGATCGAGGACGCTGCGCAGGCGATCGGCGCCGCGCACCCGGCCTACACCGTCGGCGCCTACGGCGAGGCCGCAGGCTGGTCCTGCTTCCCGACCAAGAACCTCGGCGCGCCCGGCGACGCCGGCTTCGTCACCGCGCAGGACGACGCGCGCGCCGAGCGCATGCAGCGACTGCGCGAGCACGGGGGGGGGCGCCAGTACCACCACGACGAGGTGGGCTACAACTTCCGCATGGATTCGCTGCAGGCGGCGGGCCTGCTGCACCACCTGCCGCGCCTGCTGGAGTTCAACGCCGCGCGCCGCGAAGGCGCCGCGCACTATGCGCGCCTCTTCCGCGAGGCCGGTCTGACCGCCGAGCAGGGCGGCTCGCTCGCGCTGCCCGAGATCGGGCCGGGCCACGTCGTACACCAGTACGTGATCCGCACGCGCGAGCGCGACGCGCTGCGCGCCTTCCTCACCGAGCGCAAGATCGGCTGCGCGGTGTATTACCCGCTCGGCCTGCACCTCCAGTCCTGCTTCACGCACCTCGGCGGCAAGCCGGGCGATCTGCCGCACAGCGAGCGCGCCACCGCGGAGGTGCTCGCGCTGCCGATCCACCCCGGCGTCACGCGCGCGCAACGCGAGGAAGTCGTCGGGGCGATCGCCGCCTGCTACGCGGCGATGCCGACCGCCGTCCGCAGATAAGCGTCCGAAGTCAACTGGTTGAGCATGAACTCCGCGACGTCGGAACGGGGGATGCGCAAGGTCAGGAAATAATTCCCTATTCGCGGCCCGTGACGGCATCTGCCGCGTCGCACCCCGTTCGTCAGTACTGCCGGCCGCACGATCACCCACTCGAGTTCGCTGGCCGCGACCAGCCGCTCCTGGCGCGCCTTGTCCCAGAAATAGAAGGGCAGGATCAGCGGGATGATGAGGAAGGTGTAACACAAGCCCAAACGCCCGGCACTGTCGCCGATGCCGAGCGCGGTCTCGCACACGAGCCGCGGCACGCCTTCCGCCTCCATCGCCAGGAGCAGGTTGAGCGTGCCATCGGACAGGATGCGCGTCGGCCGGAAGAACTGCTTGTGGCCGAGAGCGGAGAGCACCGCCTCCTGGCCGCGCATCGCCGCCGCGACCGCGACCTGATCCAGCACGTCGCCCTGCACCACCTTCAGCCGCGAGTGCTCGACGCGCAGCCGCGCCGGGTCGCGCACCAGCACCGTGACCTCGTGGCCGCGCGCCAGCGCCTGCGCGACGAGTTCGCGTCCGGTGCCGCCGGTCGCTCCGACGATCAGGATCCGCGCCGGCGGGCGGCGGGGCGTTCCGGCCGCGGGTTCTGCGTCCGCGCGATGTCCGACGCGAAAAAGCGCCCAGGACAGCGTGACAGCGTAGGCCAGCAAGGCGAGGAGAAGGGGCGGGCCGATCATCGCAGCGAACCATAGCGCGGTTCCCTGCCGGCGCGCCGGCGTTCTCCGCTTCGCGTCCTGCTAGGAGAGACCGTTCTGATCGATCCAGGCCCGCAGCCGCTCGAGTTCGTTCTCGAGGCGGCCGAGCAAGGGCTCGATCTCGGACAGACGACTGGCGCGCGCCAACTCTTCGACCGTGCGTGCGCATTCGCGCACGGCCTCTGCGCCCAAGTTCGCCGCCGAACCCTTGATGGCGTGGGCCGCGGTATCCACAAGATCCGCGCGGCTCTCGGCCAATCCGGATTTCAGCATGCTGAGACGCGGTTCGAGTTCATGGAAGAACTCGCAGAAGAGTTCGCGCACAGACTGCTCGTCCCCGAACAAGTCGGTCAACTCCGCCATGCGGGCGGCGTCGAGGGGGGAGGTGAGGGAGGTCGGCATCGCAGTGAGCGAAAAGCGACCTCCTTCCTTCGGCAGCGACGGCGCCGCATCTTGAGCGCCGAGGCCGGATGATCTTGGGAACGATTTAAAGGGCAGAAGAGCCCGGTTCCCGGCCCGCGGAGGGGCGCTTTTTGAGGATCATCCGCCAAGTCCACAGGTTGACGGCCACCAGAGCCACCCAGGCCAGCCCGATCGCCCATTGGCCGACCGGGTTGAGTTGGACGGGATCCTGAACGGGTTTCTCATCCCCGGCGGGGACGAGAATCAGAGCCTCGGCGCCGGCGGAGACCGGCGCCATGATCGAGGGGATGGCGGGCACCCCCTACTTGTAAACGGGGAAGGCCCCGGCTTTCAACTTGGCCCAGTAGACGGTCAGTTCCTCGCGCACCTTGCCGCTCAAGAGCACGATGCCGAGCATGTTCGGGAAGGCCATGCCGAGGATCATCAGGTCGCCGAAGTCGAGGATGTTTTTCGAGGTGATGATCGCGCCCAGAAAGGTGAATACCAGGAAGATGATCCGGTACGACATCGAATACCTCTCGCCGAACAGCCAGGCCCAGCAGCGCTCACCGTAGTAGGACCAGGAAATCATGGTGCTGTAGGCGAACAGGAACACCGCGAAGGACAGCACGTAGGGGAAGAAGGCGAGCTCCTCCTTGAAGGCGGCGGAGGTCAGTCCGGCGCCGTTGTTGCTCGTGACGAAGTGCGCGTATTCCGGATTGCCGTACGCACCGGTGATGATGATCACGATCGCGGTCATGTTGCAGATCACGATCGTGTCAATGAACGGTTCGAGCAGCGCCACGATTCCCTCGCGCACCGGGTAGTCGGTCTTTGCCGCGCTGTGGGCGATGGCGGCCGAGCCCACGCCAGCCTCGTTGGAGAAGGCCGCGCGCTTGAATCCCTGCACCATGGCGCCAATGAGGCCGCCGTAGCCGGCCTCCATCGTCAGGGCGCCCTGGAAGATCACGCCCATCGCCCAGGCGATCTTGTCGTAATTCATGAACAGGATCGCCAGGCAAGCCAGGACGTAAGTGCCGCACATCAGCGGCACGATCTTGTCCGCCACGTTGGCGATGCGCTTGATCCCGCCGATGATCACGATGCCCGTGATGATGGCCATGAAAAGGCCGTAGACCCAGCGGTGGTCCTTGAGGAACGGAATCGTCTCTTGCACCGCGTTCAGCGACTGGTTCACCTGGAAGGTGTTGCCGCCGCCGAAGGATCCGCCGATGCAAAGGATGGCGAACATCACGGCCAGCACCTTGCCGAGGCCGCCCAGGCCCATCTCCTTCAGGCCTTTGGACAGATAGAACATCGCTCCGCCCATGATGCGGCCGTCGGGGCGGACCTCGCGGTAGCGCTGGCCGAGGGTGCACTCGACCAACTTCGAGGTCATGCCCAGGAAGCCGGCCACCGTCATCCAGAACATCGCGCCCGGGCCGCCGATGCTGATGGCGATCGCGACGCCCGCGATGTTGCCGAGGCCGACCGTGGCCGACAGCGCGGTCGAGAGCGCCTGGAAGTGGCTGACGTCGCCGGGGGCACCTGGACTCGTGTACTTGCCTGCCGTCACCCGTACCGCGTGCCCGACCCCGCGCAGGCTGATGAAGCGCATGCGGAAGGTCAGGAAAATCGCGCCCAGCACCAGCCAAGCCACCGCGAGCGGGACGCTCTGGCCGCCACCGAGCGGGACGGGATAGAAGAAGGCCGCGCCGATCCAGCCGTTCAACACGCCGGTGCCCTTGTCAATCTCCTCCATCAGGCTGCTTGGCTGGTCCTGCGGCCGGGAATCGTCCTGAAGCCCCTGCGCCGCGACCGGAGCCGCCACGCAGAGGAGGGCAACCAGGAGAGCGAGGAGCCGCTGGAGGTGCATGCGAGCGTTGAGACGGGGTTGGCAGGGAGGGGCTGCGAAAACCGTGTCACCCTCTATACGCGAGCCCGTGGTCAGAGGTGAAGAGCAAAACCATGCAGATTGACCTCACCAACGTCGAGAACATCGAAGACCTGCGCTCCGTCCCGCCCGGGGAATACCTCTGTCGGGTCATCGAGGTGCGGGAATCGCGCAGTCCCGCCGGCCATGTCCGCTGGGGGATCCGCTGGGAGGTGGACCACGGCGAATGGCAGGGTCGAACGGCTTGCTGGGACTCGCTGCACTGGTCCGAGCGCGGGAAGCCGCGCGCAAAGTTCCTGCTGCAGGTGCTGGGCTTCCCGGTGACGGGGAAACTGGAGATCCAGCCGCAGGAACTGGTCGGGCTGAAGGCGCTGGTGATCGTGCAGCCCGAAGAGCGGGAGGATCCCTCGACCGGAATGCGCAAACTGGTGAACCGCGTGCCCTTCACCGGGTACGGACCGGCGCCGGTCGAGCCGACCGCGGTGCTGTAAGGCACAGCGGTTGAGGGTGATTCGGGGAAGGGCCGGACGCATTGGGTGGTTCGGCCCTGTTTCCCGTCCCGAGCGCCGGTTGCGATAATCTGACGGCATGGATGATCGCAACCTGGTTGCGGTGGCGGAGCAGGCGGCGGCAACCTCCAAGGTGCTGCGCGGGCCGCGCGAAGGGGCAACGGTGAAGTTCGACGACGGTCGGGTCTTCCTGGGCTGCCGCCTCGAGTTCGCCGACCCGAGCCTGGACTTGGACGCGGTGTCCTGCGCGCTCGCGGCGGGCCGCGTGCAGGGGGGGCGGCGCGTGGTCCGCATCGGCCTCTACTCGCCGCTGCCGGACGGTCTGCCGCTGGTCGCGCCCGCGACCTTGCGCCGACTGCGCGAGGTCGCCGCCCCCGGACTGGCGCTGATCCTGTCGAGCGGTGCCGGAACGCGTGTGGAGAGAAGCCTGGTCGAATTGCTGGGTTCGGCCGGAATCGCGGAACTGGCCGCTCCCTAAGATGGCCGCCAGCGGCCAGCGCGCGCGCTACGAGCGATTGATCGAACAGATCCGGGCGCACGATCACGCCTACTACGTGCTGGCGCGCCCGCGCGTCGCGGACGCCGAGTACGACCGCTTGTTCCGCGAACTGAAACGGCTCGAGGAAGCGCATCCGGACTGGGTGCGGCCCGATTCGCCCACGCAGCGCATCGGCGAGCCGTTGCCGGAGGGATCGAAGTTCGCGCGTGTCGCGCACGCGGTGCCGATGATCTCGATCGAGTCGCTGTTCACCGTGGAGGACGTGAAGGATTTTCACGAACGCGTGCTAAAAGGACTCAAGGGCCAGACCGACGAGGCTCCGGAGTACGCATGCGAGCCGAAATGGGACGGGATATCGGCGAGCCTGATCTACGACGACGGCCTGCTCGTTCGCGGCGTCTCGCGCGGCGACGGCAAGGCGGGCGAGGATCTGACCGCCAATCTGCGCGCGGTCGGCGGCGTGCCGCTGCGGCTGCGCGGCAAGGCGCCGCGCCTGCTCGAGGTGCGCGGCGAGGTGATCCTGCGGATCGCCGACTTCGAGGACCACAACGCGCGGCTGATCGAGCGCGGCGAGGAGCCCTTCGCCAACCCGCGCAACTCCGCGGCCGGCACGCTGAAGCGTCTGGATCCGAAGTTCGTCGCCGAGCGGCGCCTGCGCTTTCTCGCGTGGGAGTGCGTGCGCGTCGAGGGCGGACCGGCCTTCGCGCGCCACGAGGAGGCGATGGCCGCGGTGAGCGACTGGGGCTTCCCGGTTTCCTCGGAGCGCGCGCTGGTGCGCGAGCCGGACGAGATGATCCGTTTCCACGACGAGCAGGAGCGGCGACGCGACGAAGTCGAGTTCGAGATGGACGGAATCGTCGTCAAGGCGGACCAACTGCGCCTGCGCGCGCTGTTGGGCGCGCGGGCGCGGACGCCGCGCTGGGCCTGCGCGCACAAGTTCGCGCCGCGCGAGGAAACCACGCGGCTGCTGGCGATTGATGTCCAGGTCGGCCGCACCGGGCGCCTGACCCCGCGGGCGCTGCTGGCGCCGGTCGCCCTCGGCGGCGTGACCGTTCAGCACGCGACGCTGCACAACGCCAAGTACGTGCGCGATCTTGACATTCGCGAGGGCGACCGCGTGCTGGTGCGCCGCGCCGGCGACGTGATCCCGCAGGTCCTCGGGCCGGTCAAGGGGGCGCGCGACGGCAGCGAGCGCCCGTTCCGCATGCCCGAGAACTGCCCCTCGTGCGGAGCCGCGGCGCGGGAACGCGGCGAGTTCCTCTATTGCCCCAATCTCGACTGTCCGGCGCAGATGCAGCGCAGGGTGCTGCATCTGGCCTCGCGCGAGGCGCTGAAGATCGAGGGGCTCGGCGAGAAGGCGGTCGCCCAGTTCGCCGAGGCGGGCCTGCTGACGCGAGTCGAGGACGTGTTCGCGCTCGACTGGGAGAAGATCGCAGGGCTCGAGCGCTGGGGCGACAAGTCGGCGGCCGGCCTGCGCGAGCAGATCGAGGCGGCGAAGCGGCCGGAATTGGCGCGCTTCGTCTTCGCGCTGGGCATTGCCGAGGTCGGGCTGGAGACCGCGCGCGCGCTGTGCGGACGCTGGCGCACGCTGGCGGACCTCGAGCAGGCGGCGGGCGCGGAAGACTCCGAGGAGCGGCTGCAGGAAGCGCCGGGCGTCGGGCCCGAGGTGGCGAAATCGGTGCACGCGTTCTTCCGCGAGCCGCGCAACCGCGCCGCGCTGCGCGAGATGCGCGCGCGCGGGCTGCGGCCTGCGAATGCGCCGCCCCCGCGCGCATCGGACGGCCCGCTCGCGGGCAAGGTGTTCGTGCTGACCGGATCGTTGAGCCGGACTCGCGCCGAGGTCGCCGGGCTGATCGAAGCCGCGGGCGGCAAGGTCACCGGCAGCGTCAGCGCCGCGACCGACTTCGTGGTCGCCGGCGCGAAGGCCGGCGGCAAATTGACCCAAGCGCGAAGCCTCGGCGTGCGCGTGATCGGGGAGGACGAGTTGCGGAAGCTGCTGTCCTGCTAGGCGTCGAGGTCGAACTCGGCGATCAGCGGCAGGTGGTCGCTCGCGACGCGCGCGACGTCGAGCCGGCTGACGTGCAGGTGCGGGCGGTGCAGCGACCCGCGCCAGAACACCTTGTCCAGCGCGCCGAGCGGCGCGTCCGAAGGGAAGGTGAGAAGGCTCTGCCGCACGCCGTGCTCGCTCCACGCGTGGAAGCCTGCCGCCTGCAGTCCCGCTCCGAGGAAGAGTCGGTTGGGCCAGTCGTTGGTGTCTCCGCCGAGGATCACGCGGTCGTCCGGGCGCAAGTCGCGCAGCGTGCCGGTGTGCAGCAGGCGCTCGACCTGCGCGCGCCGTTCCCCGCCCGCGAGCCCGAGATGCCAAGTGAATACGTGCAGCGGCCCGCGCGCGTGCGGCAAGGCGATGCGCGAGTAGAGCGCGTTGCGGCGCTTGCGCCATCCGATCGTCAACTCGAGATGCCGCCGCTTGACAATCGGAAAGCGGGAGAGAATCGCGTTGCCATAGGATCCTTGCTTCAGCACGTGGCCCTGCGACCAGGCGTGCCAGGGATAGTTCAGCGCCTCGGCGAGGTGGTGGTCGAGGAAGAGGTGGCGGGATCTCTTCACATCGCGATCCACTTCCTGCAGCAGCACGACGTCGGCCTGATGGTGCCGCAGCGCCTCGATGGTGCGCTCGGGCTGGAATCGGCGGTCCAGACCGATGCAGCGGTGGATGTTCCAGGTGACGAGGCGCAAGCGCATCTGGCCTTTACGGTGCTGATCGGCGTGCCTAACATATCGCCCCTCATGGGCCGTTAACTCAGTGGCTAGAGTGCCATCCTCACACGGTGGAAGTCGCAGGTTCAAATCCTGCACGGCCCACCAGAATCCCCGGGGCGCCTGAACGGCGCTCCGTTGCCGTTTCAGCGCGTTCCAAGGGCCAGCGCGCGGCCGACCGCCTCCGCGACCGCCGTCGGCGGCAATTCCCGCATGCAGGGGTGCCCGCGCAGCGGGCAGACCTTGTGGTGGCAGGCGAGGCAGCCGAGGCTTTCGTTGCGCACGATGACCGTGCGCTCGCGCGCGTGCGCGCTCCAGGCGGGATGGGTCGGGCCGTACACGACCGCCTGCGGGACGCCGAGCGCGGCTGCGACGTGACGCGCCCCGTTGTCCATCGCGAGCAGCACGCGGCACGCCGCGAGCGCGGACTTCGCAGCGCCCAGATCGCCGCACACGACCAGGGGGGGGCATCCGAGCCGGTCCGCGGCATGCTTCGCGAGGAGCGCCAGGTCCAGACTCTCGCCCGGCGCACCGATCCACACCGGCGTCAGGCCGTGCGCGCGCGCGGCGGCGGTCACCGCTTCGAGCAATTCGGCCTGCGGGTATTTTTTCGAGGGTCCGAAGGCGGCGCCGGGCGCCACGCCGAGCCATGGACCGGGGCCGGCCGACGCGAGCGGTTCAGGCAGTGGATCGCGCGCGACAAGGCGCGCTGGCGGCAGTTGTCGCGGGCGCGGAACCGGCAACGGCGCCAGGAAGTCCGCGTAGAGTTCGGTCATCGGCGCAGGACCGGGGATCGGCGGCAAGCGATCCGTGAGCAGCAGCCCGCGCCAGAATCCGCCGCGTCCGATCCGGCGCGCGACGCCGGCGCGGCGCACCGCCGCCGCGGAAGACCAGGAGTTCGGCAGCACGAGCGCCGTGTCCGCGTCAGCGCGGCGCAGCAGCCCGGCTTGGCGACCGATCGCGCCTGCGCCGGAGCGCGACGCGGCCGGCAGCGGCAGGAATTCGTCGAGGTCCGTGCAGCCGGCGAGAAGCGGACCGAACACGTCCGCGCCGGCGGCGACGATGCGCGTGCGAGGCATCGCGGCACGCAGCACCGCGAGCAGCGGCGTGGTCATCACGACGTCGCCGAGCGGGTTGGGAAGCCGCACCAGAAGCGTGCGCGGATGCTGTGCGTCCAAGGGCGGCTAGCATACGTCGGAATGACTGCGGAGCGTCCTGCGCCGAAAGGCGGCGCGGCGGCCGGCGATCTCGACGGCGTCGCGACGCTGCGGGTCGCGGTGATCGGCGCGCGTCGCGTGCGCAGCGGGACCGGGCCCTTTCTCGCGGAGCAGACGGTGCGGCTAGGCGCACAATTGGTGGGCGTGGTCGGCACGCGGCCGGATACCGCGCGCGAGGCCGCCGAGGGGCTGGCGAGCCAGGGCATCCGGGTCCCGGCCTTCTCCGAAGCGGAGGATCTTTTCTCCGAGGCCGGCCCTGACGCGGTGCTGATCGCCGCGCCCGCCTCCGCGCACCGCGCCTGGCTGCACGCGTGCCTCGAGGGCGGCGCGCACGTGCTGTGCGAGAAGCCCCTCGCGGCCGGCTCGGCGGAGGAGAGTCGCGCGCTCGCGCAGCGCTTCGCCGCCGCCGGGCTCGTGCTCGCGGAGAATTGCCAGTGGCCCGCGGCGCTGGAGGCCTTCCGCGCGCTCCACCCCGAATTTGACAACGCCGGAGCACAGCGATTCCGCATGCTGATGGCGCCTCCGCAGCGCGGCATCGAGCGCTGGAGCGAGATCCTCTCGCATCCCTTGAGCATGCTGCAGGCCTTCGCGCCCGGGCCGGCCGTGCTGACCGGCATCCGCTACGCCGAATCCGACCCGGAGGCGGCCGACGCGCGGCTCGATTTCCTGTGGCGCACGCACCAGAGCACGCTGCGCTGCGAGGTGGTGGCCGAGGACCTCGGCGTCTGGCCGCGCCCGGCCGAATTCGCGTTCGACGACGCGCTGTGTCGCCGCCGCGTCTCCGCCAAGGGCTACAAGATCCGCTTCGAGAACGAGGTGCCCGAGCCGGGGAAGCGCTCGCGCTCGGTGGAAATCGGCGATCCGATGGAGATCAGCGTGCGCGAATTCCTGTCGCGCGTGCTGAAGGCCCGGGCCCGCAAGACCGCCCCGGTGGACGAAGCCCTGGTCCGGCGTCAGGCCCTCCTCGAGCAACTCCTCGACGCCTGGCGGGTGCAGCGGCGCGCCTGAAGCAGACGATACTCTGGTGGCGGGCATGCCCGCGGCGACCCCCGCAATCGCGCCGATCCACGATTTTGCGCGCAAACTCATGCACCCGGGACTGCGGCCCGCGGTGCTCGAGTACGTGACCTGGCGCCGGGCCGTGCGCGCCGCGCGCGCCGCCGGCGCGGCCGAGCCGCCGCTGCCTCACAACGGACCGCTGTCGGTCAATCTTGACCTGACCACCGCGTGCAACTACGCCTGCGACCACTGCATTGATTGGGACGCACTCAACCTCGCGGTGAGGCACGACGAGGCGGAACTGCTGGCAGCGCTGCGCAACCTGGCTGCGCGCGGCCTAAAATCGGTGATCCTGATCGGCGGCGGCGAGCCCACGGTGCATCCCGCGTTCGGTGTGATCGTGCGTTTCCTGAAGCAGGAACTGCGCGTCCAGACAGCGGTCGTGTCAAACGGCAGTCGTAACGAGAAGATCGCCGAGGTCGCGGACTGCTTCACGCGCGGCGATTGGGTGCGGCTCTCGCTCGACGCGGGCTCCGACGCGACTTTTCAGGCCATGCACAAGCCCAAGGGCAAGGGCATCACGCTCGACGAGATCTGCGAGCGCGCGGGAGCGATCAAACGCGCGAGCCCCGCAGTTTACCTCGGCTACTCCTTCGTGATCACGTGGCGCGGCGCGCAGCGCGATGCGGTGCGCGTGGAGGAGAACCTGCACGAGATGGAGATGGCTGCGCAGCGCGCCCGGGAGTCGGGCTTCGACTACATCTCCTTCAAACCTTTCCTGACGCGCGCCGCGGCCGGCGCCGAGGTCCTCGACCCGGCGCAGGCGGAGGAGGAGCAGGAGCGGATCCGGGCGCGCATCCGCGCCGGACTGCTCGCGGCGGCGCGCCACGAGAACGGCGCCTTCCGGGTCGTCGAGAGCACCAACCTGCGCGTGTTCCTGGACGGAACCTGGCGCGAGTTCACGCGCCAGCCGCACGAGTGCCACATGCAGGCGCTGCGGCAGGTGCTCTCGCCGCTTGGCACCTTCAACTGCCCGGCGCACCGCGGCGTCGCCAAGGCGCGCATCGGCGGCAAGGCCGCGTGGGCCGGCGATGGCGCGGAAGGGGTTGCCGGCACCCTGCGCGTGCTCGACCGCTTCGACGCCGCGCACGAGTGCCGCGAGGTGACTTGTCTCTACAATCCTGTGAATCATTTCCTCGAGAACTGGATCGCGGGCGACGCCGCACCCGACGGCGCCGCGCCGAACGAGACGCCCCCGGGAGCCGACGATTTCTTCCTGTAGGCGTGGAGGGCGAACGGTTCCGCGGGTTGCGCGAGGAATACGAGGCCGCCGGCCGCGCGGCGCACTATTCCTCCGACCGCTGGGAAGGCACGCGTCACGCCCGGCGTACCGACGCGCGCGAGCGTCGGATCGTCGCCGCATGGCTGCGCCGCTGCGGTCGGATCGAGCGGGCCTTGGATCTGCCCTGCGGCGCGGGTCGTTTTCATTCCCTGTTGCAGGAGTCAGCGCGCGTCGTGATCTCCGCTGACGCGGCGCGGCCGATGCTCGTGCGCCATCCCGGCGCGGCGCGGCTGCAGGCCAGCGCCCACGCGCTGCCGCTGCGCGACGGCTGCGCCGAGTTCGCGTTGTGCTCGCGCCTGCTCCATCACCTCGGCGCCGCCGAGGAGCGCCGCCTGGTGTTGTGCGAACTAGCGCGGGTATCGCGGCGCTGGGCGGTGGTCAGCCATTTCGACCGTGCCAGCCTCCAGGCGCTGCGCTCCCGCCTGTGCGGGCGCAGCGACGGCCGGCTCGCGCTTTCCGTGGCGGCGTTTCGCGCAGAGGTCGCCGCGTGCGGCTGGATCGAACGCGAGCGCGCCTGGGTGCTGCGCGGGTTCAGCGAGCAGACGTGGGTGCTGCTCGAGAAGGCGGGCCCGTGACCTGGCGCTGCGAGGATCCTGCCGGCCGCGCGCGGCCCGATCTTCTCGCCGCGCTCGAATCCTGGACGCGCGCCGCGGAAATCGTGCGCACGCGCACCGTCACGGTCGAGCGGGCGCTCGCGCCGGACGGCGGCGTCTGCGCTGTCAAGCGCTATCGGTTCCCCTCCCTCGGCCGGCGCATCGAAGCCGCGTTCCGCCACACCTGGCTCGCGGTGCCGAAGGCGCGCCGCGAGATGCGGTCGCTCGCGCGCCTGCGTGCGCTCGGTGTTCCCGCCGTCGAACCGTTGGGCTGCGGCTGGCGACGCGACGGGCTCGGCTTCGTGCGCGATTCCTTCCTGCTGACGCGCTGGTGGCCGCATCCCGACCTCGCCCGGCGTCTCGCGGCGCGGGAGGAACTTCCTGACGCCGCGTGGCGCGCGCTCGGCGCGGCGCTCGGCACGCTGCACGCGCGCGGCGTCCGCCACGACGGGTTGAAGCCGCGCAATCTGTTGCTCGGTCCGGGCGCGAACGGGCTCTGGGAGGCGCGGCTGCTCGATCCCGCGCGCGCGCGCTTTCGCTCCGCGCCGCTCGGCGTGGCCGCGGCCGCACGCGATCTCGCAGCGCTGCACGCGGTCCTCGCACGCACGCCGCAGGGCGCGCGCGAGGCTTTCGACGCCGGCTACTGCAGCCCCAGTTTCCTCAACTCGGCGGCCAGCGCGGGCAGCACTTCCGCGGCCTCGCCGACGATGCCGTAGGTGGCGTATTGGAAGATCGGCGCGTCCTTGTCGCGGTTGATCGCGACGATGACCTTCGACGAACTCATGCCCGCGAGGTGCTGGATCGCGCCGCTGATGCCCACCGCGATGTAAAGTTCGGGCGAGACCGTCTTGCCGGTCTGGCCGACCTGCTCCCCGTGCGGGCGCCAGCCGGAGTCCACGACCGCGCGCGAGGCGCCGAGTGCCATTCCCGGCACCGCGTCGGCTACCTGCTCGAGCAGGCGCCAATTTTCGGGCCCGCCGAGCCCGCGCCCGCCGGAGATCACGCGCACCGCCTCGGCGACGTCGGGCCTTCCGGCGCTCTTGGTGGCCGCGCCGGTCACGAAGCAGGTACCGGGCTCGGCGGCGACGGTTTCCACTGCGGCGGTCGCCGCGCGGCCCGCGGGGGGGAAGTGGTTCGAGCGCAGCGAAGCCACCGCGACCGGGCCATTCACCTTGACTCGCACGAGCGCCTTGCCGGCGTAAACCGGACGGGTGAACACCGGGCCCTGCACGTCCATCCCGGTGCAGTCGCTTGCGAAGCCGGTGTCAAGATGGGCGGCGATGCGCCCTTGGAGATCGCGCCCGCGCACCGTGGCGGCGAGCAACACGGTCTTCGCGCCGCGCTCGCGCGCGACGCGCGCCGCGGTGGCGGCGGCGCCGTCGGGGCTGTGCCGCGCGGAATGCGCCACCAGCACGCGATCCGCGCCGGCGGCGCCGAGCGCGGCCGCGTCGGGAGCGCAGGTCTCGGGCGCCAGCGCCAGAACCTGGCCGCCGGAGGCGTCGGCCAGACGCCGCGCCGCGCCCAGCACTTCGTGGCAAACGGGCCGGACGGCTCCGTCACGGGTTTCGAGAACGACGAGGACATCGGACATGGCGGAAACGTCAAATGACCTTGGCTTCGTTACGGAGCAGGCGGACGAGTTCGGGCACGGCGGCGGCGCCTTCGCCGACGATGCGGCCGGGCGACCGCGCCGGCGGCGGCGTCATCGCGAGCACTTCCACGGCCGCGGCGCCGAGATCCACCTGCACCGTCTCGAGCGGCTTTTTCTTCGCCGCCATGATGCCCTTGAGGCTCGCGAAGCGCGGCTCGTTCAGGCCTTTCTGGCAGGTGATCGCGCAGGGCAGCGGCGCCTCCACGGTCTCGCGCCCCCCCTCGACCTCCCGTTCGGCGACGACCTTGCCGCCCGCGATCTCCATCTTCACCACCTCGGTGATGCACGGGATGCCGAGGCGCGTCGCGACCATCGGACCGACGCCGTGCTGGTCGCGGTCCACCGCCTGCTTGCCGAACAGCAACAGGTCGAAGGGGCCGCGCCTGCGCGCCTCCGCCTCGAGCAGGCGCGCGGTGGTGGCCGCGTCGGTGAATCCAGCGTCCGCGTGCAGCAGCAACACCGCCTCGTCGGCGCCCATCGCGAGCACCTGCCGCAACTCCTTCTGCGCTTCCGCTGCGCCGAGGCTGACGGCGACGACTTTGCCGGTGCCGGCGGCCTCCCTGCGGCGGAGCGCCTCTTCCACCGCGATCTCGTCGTAAGGATTGACGACGAATTCGACGCCGTCCGGATTGAGGCGCTTGCCGTCTTGGATCGCCACCCGGGTGGTGGTGGCCGGCACGCGCTTGACGCAGACCAGGATGTTCATGGGGAGCCGCGAAATCGGGCGAAAGATTCTAGCAGGACGCTGTACAACTCATTCCGCCCCGGCGCGGCGCGTCAGGCCAGTTCGAAGCGCTTGCCGAGATAGACGCGGCGCACCTGCTCGTTCTCCACCAGCCGCTCGGGCGTCCCCTCCGCGAGGATCCGCCCCTGCACGAGGATGTAGGCGCGGTCGGTGATGTGCAGAGTCTCGCGCACGTTGTGGTCGGTCAGCAGGATCGCGATGCCGCGCTGCTTGAGGCCGCGCAGGATCTCCTGAATTTCCTCCACGGCGATCGGATCCACGCCGCTGAACGGCTCGTCGAGGAGGATCAGGGAAGGATTTCCGGCCAGGACACGCGCGATCTCGAGGCGGCGCCGCTCGCCGCCGGACAGCACCTCGCCGAGACTGTCGTGCACGTGCTCGAGTCCCAGTTCGTGCAGCAGGGTGGCGCAGCGCACGCGCCGCTCCTCCCCGGGAACGCCCTGGATCTCCAGGACCGCGAGCACGTTGTCCGCGACCGTGAGGCGCCGGAACACGGACGGCTCCTGCGCGAGGTAGCCGAGGCCCAGGCGCGCGCGGCGGTAGATCGGAAGAGCGGTAATGTCGTGCCCGCCGAAGCGGATCGTGCCGCGATCCGGTCGGACCATTCCCATGCACATGCGGAAGGTGGTGGTCTTGCCGGCGCCGTTCGGGCCGAGCAAGCCGACGAACTCCGCCGGATGCACGCGCACCGCGACCTCATCCACGACCTTGCGTCCGCGATAGGCCTTGCACAGGCCTTCGGTCGCGAGCAGCGGCGTGGGATCGCTCACCTGCGGGATCAGTGCACCAAGCCGAAGCGGTTCACAGGGCTGAAGGGCCGGATCGGCAGGAACACCGCCAGAGCGCGGCCCAGGATGTACTCGCGCGGCACCAGCGGCGCCGCTTCGATCTGCTCGCTGCCACCAGCGCGGAACTGCTCCATCGAGAGCGCGTGCAGGCCGCCGTGCTGGTCGCGGAAGGTCATCGTCTCGCCGCTCTGGTTGTTGCGCGGGTTGTTGAACGTCGAATCCGGACCGTTCGACATCTTGTCGCCGCGCAGTTCTGAAATGCCGTTGCGCGGCGGATCGAAACGGATGACCTCGGCTAGCCAGTCACGGCTGTCCAGCGAGGACTGCGTATTGTCACCGAGCATGAAATAGTGGCCGGGCGCGATGTCGAAGACCGGCGCGGCCGACTGGCGGGGGGGGAGGTAATGGATGTCACGCCAGGCGGTGACCGGGCCGATCTCCCACCCGCCCGCGTCGGTCGCGAAGCGCATGCCGTTGCGCGGCGCGGGCTTCGACTCCAGGTCGAGGCCTACGGTCCAGGAAACGACCGCCGCGCCGGCGGATTCGATGGAAACGCGCAGCGTGTGATCCCAGAACGCGACGTCGCAGGCCAGCGACTGGCCATCGGCGAGCGCGAGCGGCTGCGTGGCGCGGAATCCGGGGGTGTCCACGCTGATCGCTCCGCCCGGCTCGATCGTCAGCGTCGCGACCTGCGCGCCGAACTCGAACACGGCGTTGAGTGCGCCCTTCGGCCCGCGCGGCACGACGTCGAACGCGTAGCGGAGATCGGAAACGGTGTGCGCGCTGCGCGCGTTCATCGTCGGCACGCGGTGCGCGATCGCGTCGGGGTAGCCGTGCTCCGGCTCGTCCTTGATGCGGGTCTCATAAGCGATCTGCGCCGCACCGTCCAGCAGGATGCCGCCCGGTTCCGCGCGCCGCAGCGCGCCGGTCTGGTTCCAGCCGACCCAGGCAGCGGCATCGGTGTTCGGCGGCGGCAGCACGCGCTTCCAGAGATTCTGCTGCACGCGCCAGGGCTTGCGCAGGATCTTAAAATCCTCGTCGCTGCCGAGCGGTCGGGCGAACAAATCGCCGTTCTGGATCAGCAACTGCTCGGCCGGCATCCCGACCATACGCTTGACATAGTTGACGTGCGTCACCAGCGGGTAGCGGAAGACGATCACCTCCCAGCGCTCCGGCTCGCGGAACCAGTATGACACCTTGTCTACCAGCACGCGGTCGTGCAGGCCGCCGCTCTCGCGGCGCGTCACCGTATCCAGCAGCACGGTGCCCATCAGCGCGGGCTGCATGGATCCGGTCGGTATCTGGTAGGCCTCGACCGCGAACACCTTGAGGCCCATCGCCATCACCACGGCGAAGATCGCGACCTCGATGTTCTCGCGCAGCGGATGTGCGGAACGCTCCTTGCCGTGGCGCGACATGCGCACGATTCTAGGCCGGCGCTGCGCGGCCTGCCGCTACTTCAGGGCGATGACCTGGGTGTGCAGACCCTGGTCGGTGTCCACTTCGCAGAGCAGCATCGGACGGAGAATTTCCTGCGGGAAGGTGATCGTGGAGATCTTCGGCAGGACGTCGCCATTGCCCTCGCGGACACGCGCGATGCCGGAATATTCCTCGTCCTGCATCGCGCCGTCGCCGTTGGCGTCGTCGAACACGCGTACGCGGAGCGCGGTCATGCTGGCCCCGCCGCGCGCCTCCGCGCGGACCCACGCGATCAGGCCGCTGTCGCCTCGGCCGCTCAAGGGCGCGGTGTGGATCGTGACGGTCCGTTCGAGGAACTCCTCTTGCTCGGCGGGGCTCATGCCGCAGGCGGCGAGGAGGAGGAGGGGAGAAAGGGCCGGAAGGATGCGCTGCATGGCCTCTCCAGAGAGTACGGTCTTGCGGCTCCCGTGGTAGGCTGATCCAGTGCTCACGCTGCTTCTCGCGAGCCTCCCGGCCCAGGGCTTGAATCTCGAGCCGCTCGACCCGCAGGGCCTGAAGCGGGCACCAATTGCTGGCGGGTCCGCGACGGCAGCAGCGGCGGCATCGTAGGCGCAGCCTTTGCGCCCGGCGCGGATTGGCGGCCGGCGCTCTTCGACTCCGTTGGCCCGCGGCTGCTGCCCTTGCTGGCGGGGGACGAGGCTGGATTCGCGTGGGATGCCGATGACGCCGGCCTCGTGGTCGGCGAGTCGGACGACATCGTGTTCCGTATCCGCTCACTTACATCACGCCGCACGCAACCGTGTGGAGCGGAGGCACGGCCCTCGCGCTCGTCAATCTCGTGACTTCAGGGCCGGCGACGGAGTTGTGGAATTGCGTGGGTGTCAACGGGACCGGCCAGATCCTGGCGCGCGGTCGCCCTCGCGGTAGTGAACGGTTTCGGCGGCGCGCTGGGCGCGCTGCTGCTCGGTTCCGGCACCGGCGTGCTGCCGATCGCGCCGGGCTGCGACCTTCATATCCTGCCGCTGCTCGCGCCGCGCGCGTTCTTCACCCTGGGCGGACTCGGCGCGGGCGCCGGGCAGTGGAACCTGCCGGGAGTCCTGCCGCCGGGATCCGGGGGCGCGAATTTCCACCTGCAGGCGGTGCTGCAAGATCCCGGCGCTCCCGGCGGCTTGACCGTGACCGCGCCGCTGCTGCTCGAGGTTCGTTGACCGCTACAAGAAGGAGATCGTCAGCACGTTCGAGTCGAGGGTCTGCGCGCCGTCTACGCGGCCTTCGAGGTGGAAGGTGCGGCCCGATGCGCTCGGCGGAACCGTCCCGCTCGTCCAGGTCGCGTCGCCGTCGAAGTCCGTGATCCCCGTCGCGAGCAGCGTGTAAGGCGTACCGATGTCGAAGGGCTGGCCGTTGATCACCGTGCCGTTGGTGTTTCGCGACCAGTAGATGATCCAGTTCGAGTCTCCGAAGCCGCCGTGAAGCGAGAGCGTCACGCTGGCGCCCGTGCTCGCGAGCGCGGGGCCGTCCAGCAGCACGGAGTCGGTCCCGAGATCGTCCACCTCGAGCACGTAGAGGCCGTTGCCGATGTCGCTGATGTAAACGATGCCCGACGGGGCGAAGGGATAGCAGCCCCAGGCTCCCTCGTAGCCGTTCCCGGTCTGGCTGTTGGTGTCGTAGTTGCCGATCAGCGCCGGTGCGGCCGGGTCGCTGATGTCCACGCATACGTAGCCCTGCGTGTACCAGGAGCAGTGAGCGCGGTTGCCGCGCAGGTGGACGTTGTGGATCGTCGAATTCGAGTTGATCGTATAGTTCGAGCGCAGCACGATGTTGGACGGATTCGAGATGTCGTAGATGCCCAGTTTGCCGCCCTGATTCTCGTCCGTGGTGCAGGCGATCGTGTCAATTGCGTTCGCCCACACGTTGTGAGTGAACTGGCCCTGGGTCACGATCGAGTCGAGGCTGGGCATGGAGGGCAGGGAATCCACGTCGAGGATGCGGTAGCGTCCGTTGTATATCTCCGCGAGGTGCGCGAGGCCGTGCTGCGGATGGCAGTCGTGCGCGTAATTCGTGGTGTACGTGGCCAGCAGCGTCGGGCTGGTCGGGTTCGCGACGTTCACGATCCGCATGCCGGCGTTGGTGCCGTTCACGTAGAGCAGGCCAGCGTCCTGATCTACCGAGATCGTGTGGGCGTTGGTCCAGAAGTTGGCGCCCCAGGTCGAGTGCAGTGCCGGGGCCTCCGGATTGACCAAGTTGACGATCTGCATGCCGCCGCCGCCCTCCGTCACGATATAGCAGTACTGGTCCCAGCACTTCATCTCGCGCCACACGCTGACCGGCCCGGCGATGAAGCCGGTGAGATAGGGCGCCGAAGGGTTCGTGCAGTTGTAGAACGCGGTGCCGGTGGTCGTTCCGATGATGGCGTACTCGCGTCCGTCGGGAGCGGTGTAGCCCCACACGGAGTTGTACTGCGAGTAGGAATCCACACGCGCGCGCAGCGTCACGTTGCTGCCTTGGGGCGCGGCGGCGAGGAGGGCGAGAAGGGCGGCGATGGGCACGGCTTCATTCTATGAGGTGGACGAGTTCGCGCGAGTTCCGGAGAATCTGCTGATGCCGCTGGCAGCCCTGATCCTCGCCGCAATCCCGGCCCAGGATCCGCAACTCGCGCACTATGCGAGCGTCGAGGGCTGGGCCGAGACTCGCGACGCACGTCTTGCCTGGAGGCACGAGGGCGGCCGCTTGGAGGGAAAGGATCATCCGCAGCATTACGCCGAGTGGATCCAGAACTGGGCCACGGTGCCGCGCGCGGATTACGCGCGCGCGGCCGGCCTACGGGTTTGACTTGCGTCATGCTTCTGACTCCAGGAATCAGAAGAAAATCGTTGCCTATTTGTGGATCACTACACTAGAAGATCACCTGCGCGGGATTGCTGGTGGCGCAGGATGCGAGATCGAGGGCCTGGAGGTGCGTGGTGATCGCGGCGGAGGCCGGCACGAAGATCGAGCCGATGCGGGCGAAACCCTGCGCGTCGGCCTGCAGCACCGCCAGCGGTGCGAGCGTGGCGTTGAGGTCGAGCAGTGTGCCGGCGCAACGACGGCCGGAGGGCACCGGCGACGGCCCGCCGGAGCCGAGGGCGTAGAGCAGCCCGACGCTGCCGTTCGGGGTGGCGCCCCAGACCTGCACGCCCATCGGGCCGCCGGTCTCGCCGAGTGTGCCGAGCGCGAAAGGCGAGGTGGGGCCGGGCAGGTATTCGACGCCGCCGAGCACTCCGGGGTAGTTGAGCGGGCCGAC
>Ga0247727_10000054_pt1 | contig 237598 bp, 238 predicted proteins | sample WisWelCaveWW1625_FD_202498 | JGI IMG/M metagenome (GOLD analysis project Ga0247727, IMG submission 202498) | Biofilm microbial communities from Wishing Well Cave, Virginia, United States - WW16-25 | ecosystem: Environmental > Aquatic > Deep subsurface > Groundwater > Cave microbial mat... | reverse complement strand
CTCGTTTTCGGCGCCTGGGACCTGATTCCGGACAACGCCTATGAGGCGGCCATCAAGTGCGGCGTCCTCGACCGCCACGATCACCTCGACCCGATCGCCGACTACCTCAGCGGAATCAAGCCGATGCACGCCGTTTTCGAGAACGCCTGGGTCAAACGCCTGGATGGCCCGAACGTCAAGACGGCAGCCACCAAGCTCGAACTGGTCGAGGCGCTTCGCAAGGACATCCGCGACTTCAAGGCAGCCAACGGCTGCGACCGCCTCGTCATGGTCTGGTGCGCCTCTACGGAGATTTTCATCGAACCCCAGGACGTGCACCAGAACCTGGAGAACTTCGAGGCCGGCCTCGAGACCAACGATGAACATATCGCCCCTTCGATGCTCTACGCCTACGCGGCTCTCAGGGAGGGGGTGCCCTTCGCCAACGGCGCCCCCAACCTCACCGTCGACATCCCTGCGCTCGTCACCCTCGCCCACAGCCAGGAAGTGCCGGTCTGCGGCAAGGACTTCAAGACCGGGCAGACCCTCCTCAAGACCGTCATCGCGCCGATGTTGAGGACCCGTCTCCTCGGTCTAAACGGCTGGTACTCGACGAACATCCTCGGCAACCGCGACGGCGAGGTACTCGACGACCCCGAGAGCTTCAAGACGAAAGAAGAGTCGAAGCTGGGCGTCCTCGAATACATCCTCCAGCCCGAGCTCTATCCCGAACTCTACAGCGACGTCCACCACAAGGTGAGCATCAACTACTACCCACCCCGCGGCGACAACAAAGAGGGCTGGGACAACATCGACATCTTCGGCTGGCTCGGCTACCCGATGCAGATCAAGGTCAACTTCCTCTGCCGCGACTCCATTCTCGCCGCGCCCCTGGCCCTCGATCTCGCCCTCTTCCTGGACCTCGCCAAGAGGGCCGGAATGTCAGGCATCCAGGAATGGCTCTCCTTCTACTTCAAGAGCCCCCAGCACGCCCCCTCCGTCTACCCGGAGCACAGCCTCTCCATCCAGAAGACCAAGCTGAAGAACACCCTCCGCTGGCTAATGGGCGAGGAGCAGATCACCCACCTCGGCCAGGAGTACTACCAGGAAGACTGACCCGCGACCTTCCGCTTGCCCTGACGACCACTCTCGCGCATGGGCGCTGCGTTCGCTATCAACCCCTGGCCGCGCTCCCTTTGACACCTAACACCTGGGCACCCACCCACTACCCGAACACCTTCCGCGGCCGCCACACCCCCGCTTCCGCGTCGTATCGCACTATCCCGACCAGCGACCCGTCCTCCGCATACGCCCGGTGGTCCACCCCATGCCCACCACTCGCGTCCAGTGACACCGCTCGCCCGTTTCTCACGTTCTGCTCGTCCACGGCCCCCAGCGTCAGCGAGGGCAGGTGAGCCAGCCCCAGGTCCATCGGCACCACGGCATCTCGCCAACTGCCGGCCGCGCACGCCGCCTCCAGCGACGCCATACCGACCGCCGATTCCACGTCAAACGGCCCCACCTTCGTCCGCACGAGGGCGGCGAGGTGCCCGCCACACCCCAGCCTTTCGCCCAGGTCGTGTGCGATGCTGCGGATGTACGTCCCCTTCCCGCACTCGACCTCAATCTCGACGTGCGGCCGCTCGAACCGCAGCAAGTCGATGCGATAGACCGACGCAGGGCGAGGCTTGAGCGCCACCGCCTGCCCGCTCCGAGCCAACTTGTAGGCCCTCTGGCCGTCGACCTTCACGGCGCTGTACTCCGGCGGCGTCTGCATGATCTCGCCCCTGAACCCCACCAGCGCTGACTCGAGCGCCTCGCGGCTCACGCCCTCCGTGTCTCCCGTGAACGTCGTGCGCCCCTCCGCGTCATACGTATCCGTAGAGCGTCCGAGCTCAATCGTTGCCCGATATGTCTTCCGCAAATCCATCAGGTATTCGCTCACGCGCGCTGCCTGACCCAGGCAGACCAGCAGCACCCCCGTCGCCAGCGGGTCCAGCGTCCCCGCGTGCCCCACCCGTCGCACTCCCGTCCCCCGCCTCACCAGCGCCACCACGTCGAACGACGTCCGCCCCAGGCTCTTGTCGACGTTGAGGATGCCCGAGTTTACGCCCCTTTCATCTGTCATCTATCATCCGCGCTGACCTGCCGCATCAGGTCCAACACGTGTGCGGCCTCCTCGATCGATTCGTCGAGGACGAAGTGCAGTTCGGGCACCTTTCGTATCCGTACCCGCTCCAGCAGGCGCCGCCGCAGAAAGTGCGACGCGGACGACAGCGCCCTCATCGTGGCGGCCTTCTCCTCCGCCTCTCCCAGGATGCTGACGTATACGCTCGCGTTCTCCAGGTCAGGCGACATCGTCACGCGCGTGACGCTGACGATCTCGCCCAGACGCGGGTCACGAAGCTCGTTACGGATCAGGTCTGCTAGGTCGTGCTGGAACAGGTGGCTCAGTTTCTCGAGGCGTCGGCTCATTCAAGGCGCTCCTCGGCGTTGACTCGTTGTGCCTCTCCGGTGATTAGGCGAGAATCTCAGGCGTCGCGTGCGAGTACAGAACGGAGAGTACAGAGAGGCGAAGCCTCTTTGACGGGGGTCTGGAGGTGTCCCCCAGGTTTATTTTTGCTTGGGGCGGGGTGCCGGGTAGACGCCCGTATTTCAGCAAACTCTAGCCCTTCTGCTCGATGTGGAAGGCCTCGATAATATCGCCTTCCTCGAATTCTTCGAACTTTTCAACCCCGATTCCGCACTCGAGGCCGTTGTTCACCTCCCGCACGTCCTCCGCAAAGCGCCGCAGGCTGGCGGCTCGCGACGTGTGCAGCACCTCGCCCTTGCGGCTCACCCTCAACAGCGAATTACGACGGATTGCGCCGTCGGTCACCATGCAGCCGGCGATCCTCCCGCCGCGCACTCGGAAGACCGCCCGCACCTCCGCGTGGCCATCGATCACCTCTACGGTCACGGGCTCCATCAGCCCCTTGATCGCCTTGTCTATATCCTCCAGAAGTTCGTAGATGATGCGGTAGCTCCTGATGTCCACGCGCTCGTTCTCGGCCAGCCGCTTGGCGCCGGGATCGATCTTCACGTTGAAGCCGGCGACGATGGCTTTCGAGGCCGCCGCGAGCATGACGTCCGATTCGCTCACGTTACCGGCAGCGGTGTGGACGATCCCCAGGCGCACCTCGGGCGTACTCAGGCGTTCTAGCGAGGTCCTGACCGCTTCGACGCTGCCCTGGACGTCCGCCTTCAATACCAGGTTGAGTTCCTTCGCCCGTCCGGCCGCGATCTCCCCGGAAACGGCCTCCAGAGTAACGGCGCGGTTCTGACCCGCCTCCGTGGATTGCCTCTGCCGCTCCTCGGCGGCTTCCCGTGCCTCACGCTCGTTGTCCGGCACGACGAACCTCTCGCCAGCCTCGGCGACAGCGTTCAGTCCCATAATTACAACCGGCGTCGCTGGCGGCGCCTCGCTCACGCGCCCGCCGCGGTCGTCGAACATCGCTTTGACCTTGCCCCACGATTCGCCGGCGACAACGGGATCACCGACGCGCAGCGTACCCTTCTGGACGATGATCGTCGCCAGCGGCCCGCGGCTGGGGTCCTTCTCGGACTCAACGATGGTTCCCTCCGCCGGCCGGTCCGGATTCGCCTTCAACTCGGATATCTCCGCCACCAGCAGGATATGCTCGAGAAGGTCGTCCAGCCCCTCACGCGTCTTTGCGGACACAGGGATCGCGATAACCTCGCCACCGTACTCCTCGATCACGATGCCGTGCTGAGTGAGCTGCTGCTTGACGTTGTCGGCATTTGCCGCCGGTAGGTCCACCTTGTTGATAGCGACGATGATCGGCACTCCGGCGGCTTTCACGTGGTCGATCGCCTCTATCGTTTGAGGCATAACGCCGTCGTCAGCCGCCACGACCAGGATCGCGATATCCGTTATCGTTGCTCCGCGTGCTCGCATTGCCGTGAAGGCCTCGTGCCCCGGCGTATCGATGAACGTGATCTTGTGCCCGTTCACCTCCACCTGGTAAGCGCCGATGTGCTGCGTGATCGCCCCGAACTCCTTCGCCGTCACATTCGTCTTGCGAATGGCGTCGAGGAGGCTCGTCTTGCCGTGGTCGACATGTCCCATAACGGTGACGACCGGCGGTCTGACATGGACCGCCCCAGCGTCCTCATCTACCGCCTGCTTCTGAGAGCCTACCCCGGCGGCCGCTTCCGAGGGCTTCGCTTCGAAACCCAGCTCCTGGGCGACAGCCGCAGCCGCTTCGTATTCAACGCTTTGATTTATCGCCGCCATAACGCCGAGCTTCATTAACTCCTTGATCACGTCGATCGCCGTCGTGTCCAACTGGTTCGCCAGGTCGCGCACAACGACTGTTCGTGTCAGCGTGACAACGTTCGCGGAAGGCGCCTTGCCTCCGTTTGAGCCGTTGGCGTCGGCGCTCATACCGTGGCCTCCGCGGCGAATCGTTCTGCGTAGCCAGACAGCGCAGCCATGTGATCTGCCGAAATAGCTGTCTTTAGCGACTTCTCCAGCTTCTTCTTTCTCAGCCCCAGCTCCCAGCACGCGCTATCGGCGTGGAGATATGCCCCGCGCCCCGGCTTCTTCCCGGTCGGATCAGCCTCAACCCCGCCGTCAGCCCCGCGCACGATGCGGACGAGCTCACGCTTGCTGGTCACGCTCCCGCAGGCAACGCACGTCCTCTGGGGTAACCGTCGTGGACGGAGCCCGGCGTTCGCAGCCTCACTCATCGCCATCTTTCTCCCATTCCCCGTAGTCGCTCGCGTCGGATTCGTCGTCATCATCCTCGACGACCGCCAGTCTGCGCGATCGCTTCGATGTCTTGGCCTTGATCTCAGTCGCTTCGTCAGGCTTCTTCTCAACCTTCTTCGCCTTCTTCTTGCGTGACGCCAGGGCCGCTTCGTGGATGGCCAGCTCCTCCGCGAAACGTATCTTCCTCACACCCGTCTCGCCCGGCGCTTCGCTGGCAGCGTCCGGGGCAGGCGCTTCGTCCGTGGAAGCGGCTGTCTCCGCCGGCGCCGCCTCGCCGTCCTGCCTGACCTCTTCCCAGGCCTGCGGGTCGTCTGTTCGCGCGGCTGCATCGCCGTTACCGGCCGGCGCGCGTTTGCGCGCCGGTGCAGGCGCAGCCGACGCTGCCGCCGCGGCCGCGGCCACCAGCTCGGGCACCGCCGACTCTGGCTTGATATCTATGCGCCAGCCGGTCAGCTTGGCGGCCAGTCGCGCGTTCTGGCCCTCCTTGCCGATCGCGAGCGAGAGCTGCCGGTCCGGCACAACGACCGACGCCGTGTTCTCCTCCTCGCTCATGCTCACCGTCAGCACCTGTGCGGGGCTAAGCGCATGAGCGACGAATTTCGACGCTTCCTGGTCCCACTGGATAACGTCAATTCGCTCACCGTTCAACTCGTTCACGATGTTCTGGATGCGAATTCCCCGCGGACCAACACACGATCCGACCGCGTCGACGCCCTCCTGGCGCGCCGAGACCGCCACCTTGCTGCGGTGGCCCGCCTCACGGGCTATCGATTTGATCTCGACAGTGCCACGGTATATCTCCGGCACCTCGAGCTCAAACAAGCGCTTCAGTAGGTTTTTGTGTGTGCGTGATAGGACGAGTTGCGGCCCCCGAATCGAGCGATGGACCTCCAACAGATAGAGCTTCATCCGCTGGCCCACGCGGTATGTCTCGTTCCTGATCTGTTCCACGGCAGGGAAGATTGCCTCAGTCTTGCCCAGGTCGATCACCATGTGCCGCGGCTCCATGCGCTGGATTACGCCCGAGACGATATCGCCCTCGCGGTTCGAGAACTCCTCAAACACCATCTCGCGCTCCGCCTCGCGCAGCCGTTGCAGGACGACCTGCTTCGCCGTCTGCGCGGCGATGCGGCCCGCCGCCCCGGGATGGACCTCGTCGCGAATCACCTCGCCCAGCGCCACATCAGGCCTGATCTTACGCGCCTCATTGATCAGGATCTCAATCTTTGCGTCCGCTACCTCCTGGACGACCGTGCGCTCGAGGTATACGTGGTGCTCACCCGTGGTGCGATCGATGCGCACAGCCACGTTGCCGTCCAGTTCCGTGTCTTTCTTGTAGGCGGAAACGAGGGCCGCCTCCATAGCATCCAGCACCACCTCCTGGGGCAGGTTCTTCTCTGCCGCCAGCTGGGTGATGGCGATCATAAATTCACTTTTCACGCCTTCGTGCGACCTCCTCAACGCCCCCATTTCGCCCTTCGATGGGCCAAAAAAAAGTGGGTGCCACCCCACTCCAATCAGAGAGCGCTATTTCACCCGTAATATAGCACTATAAAGACGAACGTGACAAGGTCGCCCCTCGCTCGTAGTCCAGGTCCCATGTCCTACCTCCCAAGTCGCGCCAGGATCCCCTTCACCGCCTCCCCCAGCGCCACCAGCTCGCTCTCCCCAGCCCTCCGCGCCTTCACCTCCACCGACCCCTTCTCCAGGTTTCGCGGTGAAACCGTCACCCGCAGCGGCATCCCCAGCAGGTCCGCGTCGTTGAACTTCACCCCCGGCGTTTCATCACGATCGTCGTAGAGCACGGCGACGCCCGCCTCCGCCAGCCGCGCGTACAGCTCCTCCGTCGTTGCCTTCACATCCTCGCGATCCGGCTGCAACGCCACGATGTGCACATCGTAAGGCGCCAGCGAGGGAGGCCAGATGATCCCGTTCTCGTCGTGGTTCGCCTCGATCGCCGCCGCCAGCAGCCGCTCCGTACCGATCCCGTAGCTCCCCATCACCGCCGGTCGCTGCTTCCCCTCGGCGTCGAGGAACGTCGCGCCCAGCTTCTCAGCGTAGAACGTCCCCAGCTTGAACACCTGCCCCATCTCGATCCCCCGCCGCCCGTCCAGCGGAGTACGGCAGTTCGCGCAGAGGTACCCTTCCTTCGCCAGCGCGATGTCCGCCACGACGTCCGCCTTCCAGTCGCGCTCGTAGTTCACGTTCAGCAAGTGCGCGTCCGCCTTATTCGCCCCGGCGACGAGATTCCGCTCCAGCGGCAACAGATCGTCCGCGACAATCAGTACAGTTCGTCCGTTCGTCCGATTATCCGCTGGCTCGCCCAGCCCCACCGCCGAAGCGCTCCCCGCCACAAACCCCGCCTTCGCCGCCGCCTCCTCGCTCATGTAGGCCAACTCCACCGCCCCGATCGCCTTTCGCAGCTTCGCCTCGTTCACATCCATGTCCCCGCGAATCGCCACGAACACCGCCTGCGCCCCACCAGGTTTGCCGGTTTGCCGGTTTGCAGGTTCGTCAGCGGACGGGGTGGCGGAATAGAACACCGCCTTGCACGTCTTGCTCTCCGGCACACCCAGGTGCTCTGCCAGCGCCGGAATCGTGTACAACCCCGGCGTTGGGATCTCCTCCACCGCCTTCATCTCCTCGTCGCCGTGCGCTGGCTCCTTCACGAACGCAGCCACCTCCGAGTCCGCCCCGTAGCCGCAGTTCGGGCAGAGAAGACACGTGTCCTCGCCGTACTCCGTCAGGTAAGTGAACTGGTGCGTGTCCTTGCCGCCCATCATCCCCGAGTCTGCCAGCACCGCCGTCGTCGGCACCCCGCAGCGATCGAAGATGCGCGCGTAAGCGTCGTACATCTTCTGGTACGACACGTCCAACCCCGCGTAGTCGGCGTCGAACGAATACAGGTCCTTCATCGTGAATTGGCGCAGCCGGATGATGCCGCCGCGTGGCCGCGGTTCGTCCCGGAACTTGGGCGCGATCTGGTACACGAGCAGAGGCAGGTCGCGGTACGAGCGCGCGTTGCGCTTGAACACCTCGACGAACACCTCTTCATGTGTGGGCCCAAGCACGAAATCGCGATCGTGGTGGTCCTTCACCTGGAAGAGGATATCGCCCATCGTCACGTCTCTGCCGCTCTGCTGGTACGTCTCGATTGGCAGCAGCGACGGCATCATCATCTCCTGCCCCCCCGCCGCGTCCATCTCCTCGCGGATAATCCCCTCGATCTTCCGCAGCACCGCGCGCCCCAGCGGCAGGTACGCATACACCCCCGCCGATATCTGCGCTATCATCCCCGCCCGCAGCAGCAGCCGGTGCGAAGGCGTCTCCGCCTCCGCCGGCACCTGCCGCAGCGTCTTGCCAAACAGCCTGGACATCCGCATGGCCGTAGCGTATGAGCGCGCGGGCGGACGGGTCAAGCGCCGCTCCGGGTTTTGCTTGGCAAAATTCGCTAGCGCATAGTAAAATAGGTTGAAAGGAAATTCCTATGTCAGTAGTAAAAGTCACACGCAACTTCCAGGTCTCCATTCCCAAGGCCGTGCGCGACGCGCTTGGCCTCGAGGAGGGCGACCTCGTCGAAGTCGAGGAGCGCGACGGCGAGATCGTGATGGTCCCTAAAAAGCTGATCGACGCCGATCAGGCCTGGTTCTGGACGCGCGAGTGGCAGGCAGGTGAGCGGGAGGTGGACGAGGATATTCGTGCCGGGCGCGTGATCGGGCCGTTCAAGAACATCGAGGAGATGAAGAAGCACTTCGGCGATGCGTGAGCTCGTCTTCACGCCTCGTTTCGACCGCCTCTTCCGCCGCCTGCCGAAAACGATACGCGACCAGACCTATGAGAAGTCGGGGCTGTATCTAGAAAATCCCTCTCACCCATCGCTGCGCGTAAAGCGCCTGAAGGGCACAGCCGCCATCTGGGAACTAAGCGTCACCATGAACTACCGCCTGACATTCGAGCTCGTCGCCGACACGGTCCTGTTGCGCGCGATCGGCACGCACGATGTGCTGCGAAGGCCGTGAGGTAGCGCATGCAGCCCGACTCCAACCGCGCCGGCCACACCCTCGCCTTAGTCCCGCTGCCGTCTCCCTCCACCTCCACTGGCTCACCCTGCGCTACGGCGTCGAAGTCCACCTCCAGTTCGCCGACCTTCGCTCCCGCTACGGCGACCAGAAGGCCGACCGCATTCGCCTCAGCCGTTACATCGCGAGCGACGAACAGGCCCTCGACACCCTCCGCCACGAGTACGCCCACGCCGTCGCCGAACTAAAACACGGGCGCAAGGACGGCCACGGCCGCCTCTGGCGACGCCTCGCCGTCGAGATGGGTGCCCGACCCCGCAGCTGCGGCCGGGGCCCCCTCCTCGCCGTCCCCCTCCTCCAGCCGTCGTGCGCCGCCTGCGGTCACGCCCACGCCCCGCGCGCCCGTCGCTCTCCCCGCGCCCGCTGCCGCGCCTGCCGCTCGCGCCGCATCGAGTGGCATCCGGTAGTTGCTACGAGATTCGGGTAACCCGTAGGGGCGCAGCACACCCTAATAACGCCACGTTGTTCGCCAACCATCCTCAATCCGGACGACCACCCATCACGCGATGCACCCAGGTGCTGCGCCCTCACGCTTCGAAGTGGGACCGACGCAGATCCCTTGGCGACTACCTAATCGATCTCAACTACCTGCATACCCTCCGCCTCCGCCGCGTCCAGCAGCGCCCTGTCCCAGGACGACATCGCGACCTCTTCCCGCTGGTGAAGCGTCAGCGCGGAAGCGAGATGAATCGCGTCGAGCGACTTCAGAAAGCGCCGTTCAGCTAGCTCGGCGGCCAGGGTCAGAACCGGCTCATTGACCGGTATTGATACGAGGTTCATCCAGTCCCGCTCTATGTTAGACTTAGCGGCTTCATGTTCGGAAGCCATGATCCTGGCCGATTTGAGCATGCGCGCGAGCGCAGCCCTGAGCTCAACGTGGAGGAGCGCCGATGATGCTAACGCTTCGGCCGTTCGAATCAATTCGCGAACGGCGGCTGACCCATCTTCTTCAACGTACCGTTTGATAGCGCTGCTCGTGTCGAAGTAGACGATCACTCCCGGCCCTGAATGACGATCTCAGCGGCCGTGGGTCCATCGCCCCTCAACTTTATGCCCGGTTTCAGCCCCCTCGGCTTCTCTTTCCGGCCCGACCACTGGATCACGCCCTCCGCGGCAAGCTGACGTAGCCTGCGCGTCAAAGCGTCGCCGCGCGGCTCTACGGGCGTGATCACCGCCAGCGGCTTCCCCCTCCGCGTCACAGTGATCGCCTCGCCGTCTTCCTCCAGCCTCCGCAGGTACTCACTCAGCCGGTTCTTCAGCTCCCGAACGCTCACAGCGGACATTGTAGCTACATCATACGGCGAAGTGGCTACAATGCACAACCCAGCCCTCGTTGACACCCACCCCCTTCGCCGCCGTTCATCCTGAGGCTCTCGTAGGACGGACGGGCTTCATGCACCTCGCACCTCGTTACCTCGCACCTCGTACCTCGCACCTCGTACCTCGCACCTCGCACCTCCGATTTCCGATCTCAGACCCCCGTTGACACCCACCCCGCTCCGGCGTACACTCCGCCCCAAAAGACCGCAACATAAGGAGGGGTACACACATGCGGCGTCTAATCGTCGGGGCACTCTGCTCGCTCATCGTCTCGCTCGTCTTCTTCGCGCCCTCGGGCCAAACGTCCGAGGCCACTCATGTCAATCCAATCCTCTTCGTCCACGGCTACACCAGCAATGCCGCCGCCTGGGACAACATGAAAGCCCGCTTCCTCGCCGACGGCTGGGAGTCCAACCGCCTCTACGCCTACACCTTCAGCAGCACCCAGTCCAACGCCACCGTCGCCAACGCCGTCAAGACCCGCGTCAACGAGATCCTGGCCGCCACCGGCGCCTCGAAGGTCGACATCATCGCCCACTCCATGGGCAGCCTCTCCAGCCGCTACTACATCAAGAACCTCGGCGGCCAGAGCACCGTCGACGACTGGGTCTCCCTCGGCGGCCCTAATCACGGCACTGTCTGGGCCCTCGGCTGCTGGTTCCTCACCCCCTGCGCGCAGATGATCCCCGGCTCCAGCTTCCTCAACGCCCTCAACTCCGGCGACGAGACCCCCGGCGCCGTCCACTACGGTACCTGGTGGTCCCCCTGCGACGAGCTCATCACCCCCGACGAAAGCGTCATCCTCGGCGGCGCCGCCAACACCCAGACCGCCTGCATGGGCCACTCCACCCTCCGCACCGACGCCAACGTCTACGCCCAGGTCCGCGAGTTCGTCCGCTAGCGGGTTGAGGCTCGGGATCGCTGTCGGTACTCGCCGTCCGCCCTTGAACTCTCCTGCGCCGCCTGCGGCCGCGCTCACGCCCCGCGCGCCCGTCGCTCTCCCCGTGCCCGCTGCCGCGCCTGCCACTCGCGCCACATCGAGTGGCATCCGATAGTAGCGACGCGATTCGGGTAACATGCGGCTGCAGCCGCTCCGCGGCGAGCATGGGCAGAACGCAAGGAGTTGGGCTGATAGGGCGATCTGCGAACGTGGTTGCCTGTGCTAAAATTCATGCGCGGACACGGCAGAGGGCAAAGGGACAATTCATTGGCGAACAGGCGTGATGGCAGGTATGTATGGGTTACCTGGCTGGCCAAACTGATGGCGGGCGAAACAACCTGCGAGTGGTCTACCTGGTTCAAGTCGAACTATCAGTACGACAAGCGCCCGGGTGATTTCGATCAAGTTGGATGGAAGGTGCAGCATACCCGCGCACTTAGAGAGCTTCGGCTCGAACGCCAGGCCACGGGCGAACAAGTGATGATAGAGCGACAGAATTCGTTCCGGTGGGAGCGCCCTGATTCATCGCTGATCCTCGGCGGAACACCAGACCTGATTTCGATAGGTGACCATGATGTACGCATCTATGACGTTAAAACCGGTGCGAGACGTGAGTCACATCAGATTCAGGTCATGATCTATATGTATTGCCTTCCTCGAGAAGCACCTGTCTATCGGCAGAGGCTGTTGCACGGTACGATCGTGTACGCAGATGGAAGGGTCGATATTCCGGCAACGGCCATTGATGCGTCATTCATTGGGAGCTTCGACTATTTCTTGGATATCCTTGACTCGTCAACGACACCAGACAAGGCACCCAGCGCGAGCGAGTGTCGATTCTGTGATATTCCGAAATCCGAGTGCCCTGAGCGTATCGAAGACCCGACCTCTGCCGAGGCCGAACTGTTTGACGAATAGGATGCAGACTAGCTGTATTAGCTATGGCCGCGAGCTGGCAAATGACACTGTCACCTTGACTGGATAGAACACCTGTTCTATTATGGCCAGGACATATGAAGTTAGGGACCCGGTTCATAACTTTATTCTCTTCCAGGATTTTGAGAGGGACTTGATAAATTCGGAGCCGGTTCAGCGCCTCAAACGCATCAAGCAGTTGGCGATGAGCTATGAAATCTACCCGGGAGCGACGCACAGCCGCTTCGAACATAGCCTCGGAACGATGGAGCTCGCGACTCAGGCTTTTAATGGCATAACAAGAGACCAATCTGAGGCGTATGTAAGGCTCGGATGGACTGAGCCAGAGCGCCAGAGCTATCGACAACTGCTTAGAGTGGGAGCGTTGCTTCACGACGTCGGACACCCGCCCTTTTCCCATGCGCCCGAAGATCTGCTGCCTAGCGATTACAAGTGGCACGAACATTTCACGGAGGCTTTCATTCGGTCACCATACATCCAGCCCTTGCTCAATATGGGTGTGGCCACGCTGAACGTAGATCAGGTGGTTGCAGTGGCGCTTGGCCAGGAAAAGTACCCTCAAGAAGACCCGTCAATTGGGCTCTTGCAAGAGATAGTGGCCGGAGAGCTGGGGGTCGATCGCATGGACTACCTGGTCCGTGATGCCCTTCACACAGGGGCCACAGCCGGGCGGTTTGATTATCATCGACTTTTGAATACCCTGACAGTAATAGACCATCCAATCACTGGTTGGCCAGTGTTAGCAATCGAAGCGGGTGGTTTGCATGCAGCGGAGGGGCTAATCTTCGCTCGCTACTTCATGTTCTTGCAGGTGTACTTCCACGACACTCGTCGCATCTATGATCGTCACCTAGTAGACTTCTTGGCAGGCGCTCTACAGGGGCGCCGGTTCCCTAAAGAGCTCGACAAGTACCTCGAATATACGGATGACTGGGTGCATTCGAAAATTATGGAGGCGTCTGGTGCGGACGACCAACAGGGCGTGTTAGCAAAGAGATTGATTGGTCGAAATCATTTCCGAAAGGTTCTTGAGGTATCTGGCACCGACAACGTTACTTTCGCGCAATTGGCTGAGTCTATCGAAGCTCAGTTCGGAGATCTGATTCGTATTGACGAGGCCAAGAAAGAGGCGCAATCAATAGAGTCAGAGCGAATCTATGTCGTTGGAGATGACGGGGTTCCCCGCGACATTTTGGAAGTATCAGAACTTATTCTGACACTAAGACAGATGTGGAGAGGTCGCATTTACGCGAGACGCGATGTACGAGCCGAAGTGGAACGAGCCTGCAAACAATTCGTCCAACGCACCGGCGGGGAAGAACAAGATGAATGAATCTGAACGGACCGGGCTCTTGGTACACGTTGTGGAGACCCTGAACAACGCGGGAAATTGGACTGGGCGCACCCATATTCAGAAGTTCGTCTACTTTGCTCAAGTGACGCTGGGCCTCCCATCCAGCTATGAATTTATTCTCTACCAGCGGGGCCCATTTTCGTTTGACCTCGATGATGATATTAGGGCATTGCGTTCAATAGGAGCAGTTGATATCGCTCCAGCGCCGCCTTACGGGCCTAGATATCATCCTACGGAATTTGGTAAATCGCTCAAGGAACGGGCGCCAGTAGATCAGGATATGGCAAAGCAATTGGACAAGCTTGCCTTCATGCTGAGTAGCCACAAGACGGCTCGCGGTCTTGAACTTCTCGGCACGACGCTTTATGCGATGAAAGAGGGTTACGAGTCCGAGGAAGATGTGGCATCAAGGGTACTGAATCTAAAGCCCCACTTCAGTCGACATCAAGTGGATCAAGCGTTTATCTCAGTCCACCAGATCCAGCAGCGCCTCGCTAGTTAGGTCCAACTGGGCCACGGAACGAGATGATCAGGCCCGACGATCGAGAACCTCTTTCTCGCCACGTGCGGCCGGTCAGCGACGGCGCCACCGGAGCACGCTCAGGAGACAGGCGGTCTTACCGCATTTCCACTGCCGTTTCCCCCTTCGACCTCCCGCCCCAACCCGCTACCCTGAGGGTAGAGGTGACCCACATGCAGACCCTGACGCGAAAACGGGTGCCCTTGATTGGATTCCAGCCCCATGGCTTTGCATCCGGTCCAATCAAGCCCGGGCCCCACAACCACCCTCCCTCAAACACGCGCCCGACGAAAAAAAAGAAAACACGTCAGTCCAATCAACCGTTACACACAAATCGCCAGAATCCAATCAAAATCCCCGTACGAAATCCCTTTGATTGAACCGCGTTTTCGCATGATTGACTCGTCCATGTCCTAAGTCCGTTTGACACCGCCCCCTCGCCCATCGCACCATTACCCGCGATGTCCTCCGTCTTCCAGATCGCCCACGACTACGTCGACGCCCTCGCCGCCCTCGACCCCAGCACCGCCACCTCCCTCGGCATCCCCGGCCACGAACGCGACATGACCGACTACTCCCCCGATGGCTTAGCCGCCATCGCCGCCCTCAACCGCCGCACCCTGAGCGCCTTGGGCGCGCCTTCGCCCCCTCTCCCGCGCACGGGAGAGGGGGCGGGGGTGAGGGAGCGCATCGCCCGCGACGTCATGGCCGAGCGCCTCAGCGTCCGCCTTGAGCTCTTCGACGCCGGCGAGCACCTGCGCGGCCTCAATATCATCACCAGCCCCCTCCAGGGCGTCCGCGGCCTCTTCGACCAGATGCCCAAAGCCACCGACGACGACTGGTCGAACATCGCCGCCCGCCTGAAGCTCGTCCCCGCTGCCCTCGCCGGTTACCGACGCACCCTCGAGGCCGGCCTCTCCCGCGGCACGCCCGCCTCGCAGCGGCAAGCCCGCGAGTGTGCCCTGCAGGCCGACATTTGGAGCGGCCGGGTCGCCGGTAAACAGTCGTCGTTCGATATGCTGCTGGCGCAGCGCGAAGCCTCAGACGGCTTGCAGGCCGACCTCGAGGACGGCGTCCGCGCCGCCAAGGATGGCTATGCCGAGACAGGCCGCTGGCTGCGCGACGAATACCTGCCGAAAGCCAACCCCCGCGAGGCTGCCGGCCCCGAGCGCTACGAGATGATGTCCCGCGTCTTCCTGGGCGCCACTATCGATCCGCGTGAGGCCTACGAGTGGGGCTGGCAGGAGTTCTACCGCCTCGAAGGCGAGATGCAGGCCACGGCCGAGAAGATCCTCCCCGGCGCGACCGTCCAGGAGGCCATCAAGCTACTCGAAACCGACCCCGATCGCTCACTCCACAGCCCCGAGGCCTTCCAGAGCTGGCTGCAGGAGGTGCACGACGAGGCGATCGAGGCCGTCGACGGCGCCCATTTCGACATCGACCGCCGCATCCGCCGCTGCGAGGTCATGATCCCGCCCCCCGGCGGCGTGCTCGCGCCATACTACAGCGGCCCCTCCGAGGACTTCACGCGTCCGGGCCGCACCTGGTGGCCCCTCGGCAGCCGCACGCACTTCCCGAAGTGGGGCGAGGTCTCCACCGCCTACCACGAGGGCGTCCCCGGCCACCATCTTCAGGTCGGCAGCGCGCGCGTCCTCGGCGATAAGCTATCGCGCTTCCAGAAGCTGCTCACCTTCGTCTCCGGCTACGGCGAGGGCTGGGCGCTCTACGCCGAACGCCTCATGGGCGAGCTCGGCTTCCTGGAGAACCCCGATTACTACCTCGGCATGCTCAACGGCCAGATCATGCGAGCCGTTCGCGTCATCGTTGACATTGGCATGCACCTCGAGATGAAGATACCGGCCTCCGAACGCTTCCACCCCGGCGAGGTCTGGGACCACGACCTGGCCCTCGAGTTCGCGAAAGAGCGCACCGGCTGGCCTGCGGAAATGCTGGCGAGCGAGATCGTCCGCTACCTCGGCTGGCCCGCTCAGGCGATCAGCTACAAGCTCGGCGAACGTAAGTGGCTTGAGGTACGGGAGCGCGCGAAGAAGAAGATGGGCGCCGACTTCAACCTGAAGCGCTTCCACACAGACGCTCTTGACCTGGGACCCATGGGTCTCGCGCAGCTAGAGCGCGAAATCGCCTGACCGCCTGCTGCTTCTCGGGGGTCAGGCTCGACACGGAACTAGCGCCTCACAAGGAGACAGGGCCTCAAGGGATCGACGCGCGTGGTCTGGCGACGACGCTCCAACCTGACGGTGGCTCACCGTTCGCCCTGAGACTCTCGTAGGGCGAGCGCTAGCTGTCGATGCCGACGCGCAACATCACCGGCTCGAACCCCGCCGGGAACACGTGCGGCCGCGACATCTCATACCTCTGCTCTTCGCGGTCTCGCTGCAACGCCAGCTCGCGCAGCACCAGCTTGCGCATCGGGGCACTGATCGCCTCGTGGCCATCTGACTCCGCCGGGAGCTCCCAGCGCGCCACCTGGTCAATGCTCACATCCAGGATGTCTGCCAGCTGCTGCGGGGTCAGGCGGTGCGCCTGTCGCATTCTCCGTAGTTCGTGTGCTTCCATCACTTGTACCTCCACCATGTATATTGTGTGTAGATATGGTAAGTTGCTGGCGCTACGGTTTAGGTTTGGTTTAGGTTGGACGCGCCACCACGTAGCAGGAGGATAAGATGAAATTCGGCATCTTCTACGAGATATCCGTCCCTCGCCCTTGGGACCCGGAGGCCGAGCGCACAGTCTACGAGCGGGCGCTCGAGCAAGTGCGTCTCGCCGACGAGCTCGGCTTCGACCAGGTCTGGGCGGTTGAGCATCACTTCCTCGAGGAGTACTCGCACTGCTCTTCTCCGGAGATATTTCTCGCCGCCTGCGCTGTGCAGACAAAGAAGATCCGTGTCGGCCACGGCATCGTCGTCTGCGTCCCGCAGATCAACCACCCCATCCGCATCGCTGAACGCACCGCCACTCTGGACATCATCTCCGGCGGCCGCCTTGAAGTAGGGACGGGGCGCTCCGCCACCTGGACGGAGCTCGGCGGGTTCGGCGCCAGCCCCGACGACACGAAGAAGACCTGGGACGAGATCGTCCGCTGCCTGCCCAAGATGTGGACGCAGGAGCGATTCAGTTACGACGGAGCCGCCTTCAAGATGCCGCCGCGCGCGATATTGCCGAAGCCCTACCAGAAACCGCACCCGCCCATGTGGGTCGCCATCACCAGCCCCGGCACCGAGATCGACGCCGCCGACCGCGGCCTCGGCTGGCTGGGACTGACCTTCGGCGGACTCGAGGAGCAGGAGCAGCGCATGGCCGAGTACCGGCGTCGGATCAAGGTCTGCGAGCCTGTCGGTGACTTCGTGAACGAGCAGATCAACAGCGTCAACTTCCTCTACTGCCACGAGGACGACGAGACCGGCCTCAACACCGGCCGCCGTCTCCAGGGCACCTTCGGCTACATGGCCGCTCAGCTACTCTCGGCGCGCGAGGCCTATCCCACGCCCTCCTATCCCGCCCTTGGCCTACTGCCGCAACTTCGCCCCGACGGCGATAGCCCGGGTGACTCCGTCCGCGTGCCCGATGGGCTCTGCATCGGCAACCCCGCCCGCATCATCGAGGCGGTAAAGCGCTGGGAATCCGTGGGCGCAGATCGCATCAACTTCCTCCTGAACGCCATGGAGGTGGTGCCGCAAGAACAGGTCCTCGCCAGCCTCCGCCTCTTCGCGAAGGAGGTCATGCCGAAGTTCCAGGAGCCGACGAGGCGCCAGGCCGCCCTCACGACGGGCGCCTGACCATGCCGTTCCTTGGTACGCTCGACACAACGCCACGCCTCAAAGATGCGCCGCAACTCGACAACTACGACACCGAAGCCTGGGAGATCGCCGGCGTCGAACACCTCAGCGTCACCTTCGAGATCGACGACGCGGCGATGACCTCAGCGCTGCCGCCCGCTCTCCACCCGACGATCCCACCCGTTGCTTACTTCAGCGTCACGTCATATCCCGAGAGCCCCGTGGGGGCGTTCAAGCTGGCCCAGGTGCGCGTCGGCTGCCGCGCCGCCGCCTTGCCGCGCGGTTTCCTGCTCCGGGCCTACAGCGATTCCCCTGCGGCCTGTGAAGCCCTCGGCCGTCGCTGGGGCTACGATTGCCGTCCGGCCGACGTACAGCTGCGGCGCTACCACGACCGCATCGTGGGGAGCGTCACCCTGGATGGCCGAGAGGTGCTGCAGGGGTCGCTGCTGGACCCGAACCCGATATCCGGCAGCAGCATCTTTTACGTCTCCAACGTGAACCTGGCCCGCAGCCCTGACGACGGCAAGGGTGTCCTCGTCCAGGTAGACCCCGCCTACACATTCCACCGCGCCGAGCGCGGCTCGCCCGAGCTGACTGCGTTCGATCGCCCCGCCTGGGCCGCGGACGGCATCGATCCCGTGTGGCCCGTCACAGCCACGTTCGTAAAGTGCGACACGGGCTTCCCCCAGATCCGCTACGTGATGGACGCCTCGCAGGCCGCCCGTATCGGCACGCGAAAGCTGCGATGACGAGATGAGCGATCAGGTAGTCAGTGCGCCGCCTACTCTACTCACGTTGGTGCCCGAAGACATCGAGGGATACGCGATGGCCCACACAACGCCGTTGCCGCCTCTTCTGGACGAGCTGATCAACGTTACTCACGAGAAGATGGGCCCTCTGGCCAGGATGCTGTCGGGACAGCCCGAAGGGACGCTGCTACAGATGCTGGCTGCCTCGCTTGGTGCGCGGCGAATTCTGGAGATCGGCACGTTCACCGGCTTCAGCGCCCAGATGATGGCCGCAGCCTTGCCGGAAGACGGTGAGTTGATCACCTGCGACATGGATCCGGACGCGATCGCCATCGCAAGGAGCTTCTTCGCGCGTGGCCCCTACGGAAGGAAGATTAAAGTTCGTGAGGGCCCGGCGCTGGAGACCTTGAAGACGCTGGAAGCGCCATTCGACCTTATCTTCATCGACGCCGACAAGCCTAATTACATCGCTTACTACGAAGCGTCGCTCCCGCTACTCGCGCCGAACGGCGTGATTGCCGTCGACAACGTCGTCTGGAGCGGCCGGGTGCTGGATCCGAGGGATGAGCGGGATCACGCCATCGTGGCCTTTAATGAGCATGTCCAGCGTGACCACCGCGTCACCAACGTCATCCTTACCGTCCGGGACGGTCTGATGTTGATAAGGAGGAGGTAGCAATGAACCATCCGACGCGAACAGCCCACGCTGGCAGACGGAAACCCCGATGACCGGCCGCGCGAACAGACAGGTGCTCCTCGCGGAGCTACCCTCAGGAAAGCTGACTGAAGCCCATTTCCGCAGTATCGTCACGGAGGCCGGCGAACCCGGACCCGGCGAGGTCCTCTGCCGAACGATTCTTCTATCCGTAGACCCAGCCAACCGCGCCTGGATGCAGGGGGCGACCTACCGCGCTCAACTTGCCGCCGGTCAGGTCATGAGCGGTTTCACGCTCGTCGAAGTCGTCGAGGGAAACCAAACGACGATCCCGGTGGGCACAGTCGCCGCCTGCGAGGCCGGCTGGCAGGAGTTCGCCGTCTTGCCCGCGAACCGTCTGATGCCGATCCTGCTGCGGGGAGAACTCACCCATCACATGAGCGTGCTCGGCGTCACCGGCCTCACCGCCTACTTCGGCCTCATGAAGATCGGCGAGCCTCGCTCCGGTCAGACCGTCGTCGTATCGGCCGCTGCTGGCGCGACCGGCAACGTCGTCGGCCAGATCGCCCGCATCCATGGCGCGAGGGTCGTCGGTATCACCGGCTCCGACGACAAGAACAAGATGCTGGAGCGCGACCTGAGCTTCGATGGGACGGTGAACCACCGCGCCGAGAAGTTGCGTGACGACCTCCGAGCCATCTGTCCAAACGGCATTGACATCTACTTCGACAACGTCGGTGGCCGTGTTTTGGAGGCCGTGCTTCCGCTCATGAACACACACGGCAGGATCGTCTGCTGCGGATCAGTCTCGCAATATGATACAGGAAGCCCCGCCCCTGGACCGTCCGGCGTGCCGGGATTCCTCGTCGTCAAGCGGCTACGCATGGAGGGCTTTCTCGTGTCGGACTTCGCCGGCGAATGGCCCGCGGCGCAGTCGCAACTGGCGGACTGGGTGGCAAGAGGACAGATCAAAGTTATCGAAGAGGTGATCGAGGGGCTGGAATCGGCGCCGGCGGCGCTGATCGGCCTCCTCGCCGGAGACAACGTCGGCAAACGGATGGTACGCGTCGGGCCCAACCCGTAGCTAGCGAAGGAGCAGAACTATGATCGATCCGAAACTCATCGTCTCGAGGCCCGAAGACGTCGGCGTCGACAGAGAGAAGCTGGAGGCCGTCTTCGCCAGGGCGCAGCGAGACGTGGACCAGGGCCTGCTTCCCAGCGCCCAGGTTGCCGTCGCGCGCAAAGGCAAGATCGCCGGTATGCGCACCATCGGCAGCGCGATACAGGGCGGCGTCGAGAAGCCTGCTACAGACGCGACGCTGTACACGATCTTCTCGTCTACCAAGGCCGTCGTCGCCGCCGCCGTCTGGCTCCTCTTCGAAGAGGACCTGCTGCGGCTCGACGAACGAGTGGCAGACATCATCCCGGAGTTCGCCACCAACGGCAAAGAGGCCGTCACCGTCGAGCACGTGCTCTTGCACACCTCCGGCTTTCCCTACGCCCCCTTCCACCCGGATCGCTGGGGCGACCGCGAGGCGCTGCTGGAGGCGTTTGGGCGCTGGCGTCTCACCTGGGAGCCGGATAGCCGCTACGAGTACCACGCCACCGCCGCCCATTGGGTGCTATCCGAGATCATCTACCGCAAGACTGGCGAGGACTTCCGCGACTTCATCCGCAGCCGCGTCACCGGCCCCATGGGGCTCGACGAGCTGTTCGTCGGGCTGCCCGAAGCCTACGACGCGCGCGCAGCCGAGATCAGCCTGGTCGGCGAGCAGGTAGAGCCGCCCGGCGGCTGGGGCGAGGTGACGCCCGAGGCGATCACGCGCTTCGGCGCGACCAGCGGCCGCCGCTCGGGCCTCCCCGGCGGCGGCGGCGTCGCCAGCGCCGCCGAACTGGCGATCTTCTACCAGACCCTCATCCACGGCGGCCAGGCGCCCAACGGCAATCGAGTCATCAAGCCCGAGACCATCGAGTTCGCCACCACCGTGCGCACGAAGGACCACCACGTCGACCGCATCTTCGGCAGCAAGGCCAACCGTGGCCTGAGCATCATCGTCGCCGGGGACGATGGTCAGGCGTTCATGCGCGGCTTCGGTCGCACCACATCTCCTCGCGCCTTTGGCCACGGCGGCGCCGGCGGCCAGATCGCCTGGGGCGACCCCGAGACCGGCATCTCCCTCGGCTACTGTACCAACGGCTACAACGACTGGATGACCGTCGGCCGTCGCGTAACCGCCATCAGCAGCCTCGCCGCCGTCTGCGCGACCGAAGCGACCGTGCCCGCATGAATGTAGGCGGCTACCTTTAGGTCCACCGCGGCCACGCCAACAAACGTAGGCGCCCACCTGCGCGTGACCTGAACCGCTCGGGCTAAGCCGCCGCCTGCCGTCGTCGCAGAAGGTTCCCAACGAACCACGTCATCACGATGACGACAAGGAACCCCGCGAAGATCGCCACGCTACTCGACGCGACGTGGTCGTATCCGTGTGTCGCCGCGTCGACGAACGGGTACGGATACCAATCGGCGATCTCGCCGCGGATCAGAGTGTAAGCCAGCCATGCGAGCGGGTAAGCCAACCACAGCAGCGCCCGGCGGAACTCAATGCGCTGGTCCGGCGGATCGATGAGCCAGTCCACGACCACCGCTACCGGCATCGCCTTGTGGAGCACGAAATCGACCCACGCAATGTGAGTTTGCAACTCCTCCTGTAGCCCCTGTAAGAGCAGCGCGAACACTATGCCGGTAAGCGCCATGTATGCCGTCGCCCCACCCCGCAGCATGTCGATCGCCGGCGCGGTGCGATCTCGCGCGACAGCGTGGTATGCGCCGTATATGAAGATGAACGCGGCAAGGAGGTTGGACTGGATAGTGTAGAAGCTGAAGAATCTCGCCGGCCTGAACACGTCGAGGCCCACCAGCGACTCGATCTGTGTTCCCATCGCCGCCAACACCAACGCCGCGAAGCCCAGGCGGTAGACGACGTAGAACCACCGCGCGCTCACTGCGGCCCTACACGCTCACCGGCGGCCGCTTGTGCGCCCAGGGCCGCGCTTCCTCAAGCTGAGACGCCAGCCTGAAGAGCGTCGCCTCATCCCCAAACCGAGCGCTGAAATGGACGCCGATGGGCAGTCCCGCATCGTTCCAGTAAAGTGGCACGCTCATCGCCGGCTGGCCCGTGCCGTTCTGCAACGGCGTGAACGGCACGAACATCGCCGCCCGCACGAAGCCGAGCATCGGGTTCTCAGGGGTCGACGTCAGCGTTCCGAGTGGGAGCGGCGGCTCGCCGAGCGTTGGCGTGAGGAAGAGGTCATAGTCGACCATGAACCTGGCCACGGCACGGGCCATGGCTTGAATGTCCTGCAGCGCGAGTAGATAGGCGCCGGCCGTAATGCTCCGCCCCGCCGTATACAGCGCCCAGGTCACGGGCTCGAAGAGCTCCTCCTTCGGCGTCCGCCCGGTGCGCCGTGCCCAGTCGTCGATCTCCCACGTAGTGTGTCCGGTCCAGAGGTTTATGAAGCCGGCGATGGCGCTCGGGCCGTCGGTCTCCGGCGCCGCCTCAACCAGTTCGTGCCCCAACTCCTCACAGAGCGCGACGGCGTCCTTCAAAGCGGCGATGCAGTCCGCGTGTACGGGCACGCCGTTGGCCGTCTCGCTGGAGAATGCGATTCGCAATCGGCCGGGATCGGCTCCGACCTCCTGCCGGAAGGGCCGTATAGGTGGCGGAGCCCAGTAGGGATCGCCGAGGTCGGGCCCCGCAGTGGCGTCTAGGAGCGCCGCGCTATCGCGAACCGACCGCGTGATCGCGTGCTCGTGCACGAGGCCCGTTATCATGTCGCCGAATTGTGGCCCCAGGGGGTTGCGGCCGCGGGTCGGCTTCAGACCGAAGAGGCCGCAGCAGGACGCAGGGATGCGGATCGAGCCGCCGCCGTCGTTTCCATGGGCCATCGCCACCATGCCGGCTGCTACCGCTGCGGCCGAACCGCCGCTGGAGCCTCCGGTCGTGCGCGTCGTGTCCCAGGGGTTGCGGCTGGCCCCAAAGAGCCGAGGTTCGGTGGTTGGCACGAGGCCGAACTCGGGCGTGTTCGTTTTGCCGGCGATGACGAGGCCGGCGCGTTTGTAGCGCGTCGTCAACTCGCTGTCTTCCGCCGAAACATAGCCATCGAGGAAGGCTGACCCGGAGGCGCAGCGGACGCCGCCGTACTGGGCGAGCAGGTCCTTGAGCAGGAACGGGACACCCGTGAACGGACCGTCCGGCAGCGGTCCGGAGGCAACCTTGCGCGCTTCCTCGTACATCGGCGTGATAACCGCGTTGATCTGCGGGTTCAGCCGCTCGATGCGCTCGATCGCCCCCTCCACCAGTTCGATAGGCTTGATCTGCTTCTTGCGCACGCGTGGCGTCGGTGCCGTGTCCCTTCGACCAGCAAGACTTATCGCCGATCATGATCCCGAGCGTCGCCTTGCGGTCCTCCGGCCGGCCGCGATGCAGCCCGCAAATGCCGATGTGGACGCCGTCCATCGTCTCGATGCCGAAGCGTGACTCTTCGTACGTGTTCTGCTTGGCCGCCTCTTCCAGGAAGTTCCGCTCGGCGACGAGCGACCACGGGTAGCGCACCATCAGATACTGCGTAACCTCCGGGTCGTTGACCCACTCGTAGGCGCGCTCGGCGTCTGTCGGCTCCAATGCCCTCAATCTGACAAGTTTTCCTTCCAGCATCTCGCTCCTTTCTTGCGGACTCACCCGCGCTCCGGCGCCGGATAAAGAAACAGGCCCGTCTGCTGGTGACGGGCCTGTGTGGTTCTTCCGGCGTTCGTTTTAGCTGTGGAGACCTCCGGCCCGTGCGCCATCGATCGCAAGCATGAGGAAACACCCCGTCGAGCGTGGGGTCGTCGCTACCGTGACGTTCGTCCGCGGCTGGGTCTCCATGGGTGATGGGACTGTACCACGCCCCCGCGACCGCGTCAAGGAATCGCGAGGCCCTCAGCCGCCGCGGCGCCCATGAGTCGGCCGTGGGCCGATGAAAATGAGACAACCGCTGCCAGTTCGTTCTGCAGGGTAACTGCTGACGCCAGGTGGACGGCATCGAACCCTCGCAGAAGATGTTTGTCGGCCAAATTGCCCGCGCTACGGACCAAAGTCTCATTCACATCCACTATATGGAGTGACAACCACTGGTCCTCGAAAGCAGCGATGGCTGCTAGATGATCCTCGTTGGACAGTCTACCGGCAGGGATACCCCGAGCTAATGCTGAACGTGCTTCGGCGTAGGTAACAAGCGAGGTTCCAATGGTTGCCGCGCTGTTTACAAGCGCCTCGACCGTGTCAGATTGTGGTTCGGCTAAATAGAGCTTAACGAGCGAGCTCGTATCAACATAGAGGATCAACCACGATCCTCGATAATCATCTCCGAGATCGTTGGCCCTTCACCTCTCAGCTCTATGCGTGGGTTCAGGCCCTTCAGCTTGCCGACGCCTCTTCGTATCACTCCCCGCGCCTCAAGCTCGATCAGCTTGCGCTCTATCCGCTGCTCCTCGCTCTCGGCCACCGGCGAGATCACGGCAAGGGGCTTGCCGCGATCGGTCAGGGTAAGCTGTTCGCCGTCCCTGAGTCGACGAACATACTTCCCCAAGTGTGTCTTGAGTTCGCGAATGCTGACTTGCTGCATTGTGACTACATTCTAGCAGACTGTGACTACATTCGTCAATTTGCGACGGGCAGCACCCCCCGCTCCCGCAGGAACGGGATCGCCGCCGCCACCTGTTCTTCAGGTATCTTTTGGTTGATCTCGAACACCCGCGGCGCCTGCGTTGGCAGCTTCGCGGCGTAGTGCGCCCAGTCCGCCGTCCCGTGACCCGGCGCGCGATGGTCCGCCAGTCCATCGCAGTCGTGGACGTGTGACCCGATGCAGCGATCCGCCAGCTCATCCAGCCAGCGATGACGCGGAACAAGGCCCAACCGGTCCAGCACCTCGGCGTGCCCCACGTCCAGCCAGAATCCGGCAACCTCATTCGGGTAGTCCGCCAGCAGTTCGAGTACCTCGTCCACAGAGGGGAATTCGTGGAAGTGGTAGCGGTTCTCTAGTCCAATGGCTATTCCCAGCGGCGACGCCCGTTCGGCGATCTCCTGCAGCGAGCGCCTGGCCTGTGGAAGGTAGGTCTTCGCTCCGCCCACCCGCCGTTCGACCGCGCTCCGCCTCAGCGCTTCGACCCGTTCGCCCGCCCGCTCCCCGGCGTCGTACAACCGCCTCAGTTCCTTCTCCTCTTGGAAGATCGCGCTGCCAACGCCACCGAGGTGCACAACGATGTAGCGCGCGCCGGCGCGCTCGGCGTAGTCTATCGTCGCGCCCGCGCGTTCCACGGCGATTCCGCGTTCGTGTTCGTCCAAGGATGCCAGATTGAGGTAGTCCGACATCTTCCCGCCGGCCGTCTTGACCCGCGGCGTCGGCGAGTGCAGCGAAATGGCGCTCACATGGTTCGTGGAAAGCAGCGCCTCGACGCCCTCCGGCGGTATCACATAGTTGATCTCGATGTGTGGGAAGCCCAGGCGCGCCGCCGCCTCCGCGAACGCCTCCATGTCGTCCCCTGCAAGGCCGTCCCGCGGAAACCGCCCCTGCGACCACATCGTCGAGAGGGCGTGCATCGTGGAGGCGTCAGCGGGCATGTGCCGAGTGTATCGGAAACGCCGTAGAGGCGCAGCACCTTTCGTCTTCAGCCGATACTTCTCACCCGGTTCATGATCCCATTCCGGATTCGCGTTTGTATTTGATAGTGCTGCGCCTCTAACGTTCGCCTATCCGTCGTCGGTCGCGTCTTCGGAGGACCTTACTGCAACCGCGATACCTCCTGCCGCGCCAATCGCTCCTCCAATCGCCGCCGTGCCCAGGCTCACGAAGAAACCGGTCGCATCATCCAGCCCAAGCAGCGGCACGGCAACCCCCGCCGCGCACGCCGCGCTGATCGCCCCGGGCAGCGCCACCAGAGCCCCTCGCCCCTGCATGATGACCGCCCCAACGGCCCAAACGAGCAGCCCGACGAAAAACCACACGGCGAAGAAGAACACAATGAACGCGATGCGCGCCTCGGCGGTCATGGGGCTAGGGTAGCAGGCGTCCGCTCTGAGTGCTGAGTGCGAGACTGCCTCTACGGCGCGAACGGGCACTCCGGCCCGTTGAACGCCCTCGTCGCACCACCCATCATCGGCGGCACGACGAACGTCATCTTCTGAAGATCGGCCACGTTGATCCACGACCCGAAAGGCCCGCCCAATCCCGGCACAATGTCCCAACGAGCGTCGAAGCCACCGGGGTCGGCCGGCGGACTTGTACCCAGCCGCCGCGTGGGCGATACGTACGTCTGCAGGTCGACGACGTTCACCCGGTTGGAGCTGTTGATGGGGAACGCTACCGCCGAAATATCGGCCGGAAAGGCATTGGTTCCACAGGAGTCGAGCGAGTTCGTGCCGATCGACACCTCGGCGCTATCGTTGAAGCCGTCGGCGTCGTCATCGAGGTCACAGGCGTCTCCGAGTCCGTCGGTGTCGAAGTCAGCCTGGTCACCGTTACGAACGCTCAGACAATTGTCCAGCGGATCGATGCTACCGTCCCCATCGAGGTCGCCATCGTCTGGCACTACCTTCGACTTCAGCCAGCCCCAGCTTGCGGCTGGATTGGACCAAACTCGACGAGTGACAACATCGTGGATATTGGGATCAGGAGTGATGGAGGCGTTGGTCAGGAAGTACCACAGGCCGGTTTCTGCACCGGTGTCGTAGAGGATGCCAATGTCGTCCCCAGCGCCGCCGTCGAAGTCCCCGGCGAACGGCTTGCTCCGGCTCCAGTTCCAGCCGTCCGTGCTCAGCCAAACCCTGTGAATTACGACGTCCGCATCATTGGGGTCAACCGTAATCGTGGCTTTCGTCAGGTAGTACCAGAGGCTCGTCTGCGACCCGTCGTCATACAGGATGCCGATGTCGTCCTCGTTGCTCGCGTCGTAGTCTCCGACGCTGATCTTGCTCTTGCTCCAGTCCCAGTCGCCGATGCTGCTCAGCCAGGCTCTATGCGTCGTCACATCCTGATCGTTGGGATCGGGTGTGATGCTCGCGTCTGTCACGAAGTACCACAAACTTGTCTGATTGCCCGAAGCCTCGTCGTAGAGGATCCCCGTGTCGTCCTGGCCGTCCCCGTCAAAGTCCCCGCCTATCGGCTTGCTCTTGCCCCAGTCCCAGTCGGCGCTGCTCAACCAGACCGGATACGTCGCGACGTCCTGATCGTTCTGGTCCGCCGTAATGATCGCGTCCGTCACGAAATACCAGAGCGACGTCTGTGTCCCCGTCCCGGAGTCGTAAAGAATGCCCGTGTCGTCCGTGCCGTCGCCGTCGAAGTCACCGACGAACGGCTTGCTCTTGTTCCAGTCCCAGGCGCCGGCGCCGCTCTGCCACACTCGGTGAACTACCACGTCCTGAATGTTGGGATCCGGGTCAATCGCCGCGTTTGTCAGGAAGAACCACAGCTCAACCTGCGACCCTGTGTCGTACAGGATGGCCACATCATTGTCTCCATCGCCGTCGAAATCGCCGGTGTACGGCTTACTTTTGGTCCAGTCCCAGCCGCCGACGCTGCTCAGCCAGACCTCGTGTGTCGTCACGTCCTGGTCGTTGGGGTCAGCGGTGATCACGCTATCGGTGATGAAGTACCACAGGCCGCTCTGCGTAACTGAGCCTGTGCCATAGTCATAAAGGATTCCGGTGTCATCGTTGCCGTCGCAGTCGAAGCTGCCATTGCACGGCGCGGCGGCTACCGATGCGGGGTCCGCACCCATAGCCATGACTCCAGTAAGGGCTATGACCGCCAGGAGCGTCAGTCTAAAAGGCACCCGCCGAAGCATACAGGCATAAAGTGTAAACAACAACGTGCTGGTGCGTCAATACGAAGAAGGAACGCGGGCCAGAGCGCTACTCCCCCCGACGCGCCGCCCGCCCGGGCAGCACTCGCGGCCCATCCACCGACGTCAGCGAAATCATCCCTTCGTCGCCCCGATCTCCGATCTCCGAGTGCCCATTTTCCATCTCTCCGCGCTCCACCAATACCTTCCGCCCCTCCTCCAGCAGCGCCGTGAAGAACTCCTCCTCAGGCACCGTCCGCACGACCACACCCTTGCGGAAGATCGCACCCTTGCCCTTGCCGGCCGCCAGCCCCACGTCGGCGTCGCGCGATTCGCCCGGGCCATTGACCACGCAGCCCATCACGGCCACCGTAATCGGCTTGCCCAGCGCCTTGAAGTGCTCCTCCACCTGCTGCGCTAGCGGAATCAGGTCCACCTCTATCCGCCCGCAGGTCGGGCAGGCCACGATCGTCGCGCCTCGGAAGCGAATGTTCAACGACTTCAGGATGTCCCAGCAGACGGGTAACTCCTCCGCCGGATCGGCGGCCAGCGACACGCGGATCGTGTCCCCGATCCCCTCCGCCAGCAGCACGCCGATGCCCACGGACGAACGCACCGTGCCGGAACCGGGTAAGCCGGCTTCCGTGACCCCCAGGTGCAACGGGTAAGGCACACGGTTCGCGATCTCACGATAGGCGGTCACCATCGTCGGCACGTCAAACGCCTTGAGCGACAGCTTGATATCCTCGAACCCCATCTCCTCCAGCACCCCGATCTCCCAGAGCGCGGCGTCCACCATGCGCTGTGTTTTCGGCGGTGGCAGCTCGCCGTCCGCGAGCGCCGGAATCGGCGGCAGCGAACCCTCGTTGACGCCGACGCGGATGGAGATGCCGCGCTCCTTTGCCGCGCGCACCACTTCGCGCACCTTCGCTGCGTCGCGGATGTTGCCCGGGTTCAGACGCAAACCGTGGATTCCGCCTTCGATAGAGGCCAAGGCCAGGCGGTGATCGAAGTGGATGTCGGCGATCAGCGGCACCCGCGTGCGCTTGACGATCTCCGGCACGGCCGCCGCCGCGCGTTTGTCGGGTACAGCGATCCGCACGATCTCCGCCCCCTCATCCGCCAGCCGCGCGATCTGCTCGACCGTCGCGTCAGCGTCGGCGGTATCGGTGTTCGTCATCGTCTGCACGACGACGGGTGCGTCGCCGCCCACCTGCACGTCGCCTACGCGAACGGGACGCGACTTGCGACGGGGCGCCAGCGGGAAGGGTTCGTCAGTCATGCGGTTCTATTGTGCGGCGGGGGATTCCCTATTGTCCACAGAAGCGCGGTGTGCCCTGGAGATCGGTGCCTCTAGGCTCCGATAAACGACGCTCGGGTCAGTAGATTCCCGCATCTGTCTCAGTGGACTACTCGAAGAGACTGCCTCCGCCGATGATCCGGATGATGTCGAAGTACGTCACGACCACCGCCATCGTGATGATGAACGCCAGCCCGACCAGGTGCACGATCGCCTCTTTCTCCGGAGCGATGCGCCTGCCGCCCCGCGCTACTTCCAGCAGCACGAAGGCGATGCGCCCGCCGTCCAGCATTGGCAGCGGCAGGATGTTGATGATCGCCAGGTTGATCGAGAGCAGCGCCGCGAAATCGAGCAGCGTCTGCCAGCCAGATGCCTTCACCACTTCGCCGGTCGCGTCGGCTATGCCGACCGGCCCCGCCACATCGGGCCCAGAACCGCCGTGGAAGAGCGATACAACCTGGTTGCGCGCCAGGGTCAGCGAGTCCCAGGTCGCCGTCCAGCCCTTGCCCAGCGCCGTCCACGGCGCGAAACTCTGTGACTCGCGGAAGCTGTAGAGGTTGCCGATGAGTATGCCGGTGGGCCCCTGTCGCCGCTTAACGCCCTCGTCATCGGTGTAGGTGGGCGGCGCCCAGCGGGCGTGCACGGGTATCGTCAGTACCTGCGGACCCTGCAACGGGTCGTCCCGCTCGACCTTGAACGCCACCGTCTCGCCCTGGTTCAGGCGGATGATACGCCCAGCGTCCGTGGTATTCTTCACCGTCCGGCCGTTGATCTCCAGGATCTGATCGCCCGATTCCAGGCCCGCCTTGAAAGCCGGCGTGTCCGGGATGACGCCGGTGATCATCGCCGGTCCCGTCGGCACGTCCCTCGGGATCATGAAGGCGATTGCGAAGAGGAAAACGGGAAGTACAATGTTGACGCCGGCTCCAGAGGCCAGCACGATCAGTCGCTTCCAGGCCGGCTGCGCGGCCAGGCTCTCTGGGTGCGAAGGGTCCTCCTCGCCCAGCAGCCGGACGAACCCACCCAGCGGTAGCCAGTTGATCGAGTAGATCGTGTCGCGCCAGGTGAATCCCCACGCCCGCGGCGGGTATCCCAGGCCGGCCTCCAGCACCTTCACGCCGAACATCTTGGCCGTGACATAGTGCCCCGCCTCGTGCGCGACGATCAGCGCCACGAGCATCCCGACGAACGGGAGGACCGAATAGATCAGTGTGTCCATCTAGACCCTCGCCTTCACCCAATCTTCGGCGAACCCGCGCGCCCACTGGTCGGCCTCCAAAACCTCGTCCAGCGAGGGGTTCGGGACCGCTACATGGGTGTTCAGCGCGTCGCTCACCGCGCGCGAGATATCCAGAAAGCGGATGTGTCCGGCCAGAAAGTGCTGAACCGCGATCTCGTCCGCGGCGGCCAGCACGGCCGGGCAGCTATCGCCCCGGCGCCCGGCTTCCAGCGCCAGCGCGAGGCAGGGAAACTGCCGCATATCCGGCGTGCCGAAGTTCAACGTTCCAATCAACCTCAAATCCAGTTTCGGTACGGTAGCAGATGCGATACGCTCCGGGTAGGTGAGCGCGCACTGAATTGGTAGACGCATATCGGGTACGCCGAGTTGCGCCTTGATAGATCCGTCCCGGAACTCTACCAGCGAGTGGACGATACTCTCGCGGTGCAGGATCACGTCGATGCGCTCCAGCGGCACGTCGAACAGCCAGCGCGCCTCAATGCACTCCAGTCCTTTGTTCAGAAGCGTGGCGCTATCGACCGTTATCTTCTGGCCCATCTGCCAGTTGGGGTGCCGCAGCGCCTCGTCCGCCGTGACCCGCTCCAATTCGTGCAGCGGCGTATCGCGGAAAGGCCCCCCAGACGCCGTGAGCACGATGCGCTCCACGCTGTCCGTGGCCTCTCCCCACAGGCACTGCCAGATCGCCGAGTGCTCCGAGTCTATCGGGCGTAGCTCGGCCCTGTGCCGCTTCGCCTCCTGGGTGACGATATGGCCCGCCATCACCAGCACTTCCTTGTTCGCCAGTGCTGTCGCCTTGCCGGACCGCAGCGCCGCCAGCGTTGGCCCCAGGCCGGTCGCCCCCACGGTGGCCACTACGACAAGGTCCACCGCCGTATCCTGGACCATCTCCTCCATTTCGGCCCAGCGCGCCGTCAGCGTGCCCGCCTTGATCCGCTCGCGCAGATATTCCGCCTCACGTCCCGCACAGACATAGCGTGGCCGGAACTCGCGGGCCTGCTCCTCCAGCAGCGTAACGCTCGTCCCCGCCGCCAGCGCAATAACGTTGAAGCGCCCAGGATGCGCTCGCACAACATCCAGCGTCTGCCGCCCGATTGAGCCCGTCGAGCCGAGAATTGCCAGTCCGATAGGTTTCATTGGTCCGCCGCCTCGTAGCTGCAGGGCTTTAGCCCTGCCAACTCTGGGGATGAACAGCCGCGTGCTAAACCACGAACCATTGCACGAAGTAGTATACCAACGGCGCCGTGAACAGAACGCTGTCGAGGCGGTCCAGGAAGCCGCCGTGGCCCGGGACGAGCGCGCTCGTGTCCTTAACGCCGGAACCACGCTTGATCAGCGATTCTGCCAGGTCCCCAATCATCGCCGCGATAGGGAGCGCCAGGGCCAGGCCCACAACCTCGGTCGAGCCGGCGCCTATCTTCGGGTCCGTGACCCAGTACAACGCCAGGACCGCCAGGAATCCCGCTCCGAGGCCGGCGAGAGAGCCCTCCAGCGTCTTACCGGGGCTAATGTCCGGCGCGATACGCACGCTGCCGACGGCGCGTCCCACGAAGTAGGCGGTCGTATCCGTGGCGAACGTCGCCAGCAGCGCTAGCAGCGTCCAGTCAGTACCATCAGGTCCCTGGCGCAGAAGGACCAGGTGCGATCCCAAATAGCCGACGTAGGCGACTCCGCCCACGATCACCAGCCAGTCCAGCAGTCCGGTCTGCGCATCCGCCCGCGCCAGCGGCAGCACGAACGCTGCGATAATCGCCGCGGCGAGCAAGCCCGTCCACTCGGCGAATCCTGCGTCGGCGCCGGCCACGACGGCTGCGACCGAGATCCCGCCGATAATGCCGCTGGCCGTCGGCGTGAAGCGCCTGCCCTCCTTTCGCTCGGTGGAGGCGGCGATCGCGCCCTCACCCCCCGCCGCGGCGAAGAACTCCAGCGCCGCCAGGATCAATACGATCCCCACAGCGATCACGTACGGCGCACCGCCGAGGAATATTAGGCAAATGATGATGGGCACACCGACAGCGGCCGTCGCCAAACGCTGCGAAAGCATGCGGACTAGCCGGAGTGGCCGTTGCGCGTCGGCAAGCCTGCCGGGGGTTGTGTTCGGGCTCGCTGCGACCCGTTCGCACCGTTATCGCCGTGGCACGCGGAATCCTGTGGCAAGAGCCCCCCGAACCGGCGTTCGCGCCCGTCGTACGCTACCAGCGCATCGTCTATGTGCTCAACGTCGAAGTCGGGCCAGTATACCGGCGTAAAGCAGAATTCCGAGTAGGCGCCCTGCCACAGCAGAAAGTTGGACATGCGCATCTCCCCCGCGGTTCGGATGATCAGGTCCGGGTCGGGCAGCGCCGTCGTCGAAAGATATTTGGCGAATAACGCCTCGTCGATCTCCTCGGCGGCCACGCCGTCAGCGACGATCCTACGCACCGCCTCAACGATCTCGGCACGCCCTCCGTAATTGAACGCGATCGCCAGCGTCATTCGCTCGTTCTCGCGCGTTAGGTGTATCGCGTCGCGTACCTGCTTCTGCAGCCCCGCGCTCAGAGGCTCCAGGCTCCCCAGGTGCAGCAGCCTGATCCCCTCCTTGTGCAAGTGGTCAGTCTCGCGCTTGAGAAATCGCGATAGCAGCGCCATCAGGCCCCGCACCTCATGGCGTGGGCGGTCCCAGTTCTCGGTGGAAAAGGCGAAAAGAGTCAGGTAGCTCACGCCGTAGTCGGCAAAGCGCTGGATCACGCGGCGGATATTCTCCGTGCCCGCGCGGTGCCCGAAAAGCCGTGGCCGTCCTCGCTGGCGCGCCCATCGCCCATTGCCGTCCATAATGATTGCCACGTGATCAGGTACGCTGGCGAGAGGAAGAGGTGGCGGCGGCGCGGGCTTCACTTTCGGACGCGGCGTGACAACGATGGGCATGGTTTTCACAAGTATAGAACGTCTGATGGGCTAACGGGGGTATCGGCTCTGCTTAGATGTTTTCGCGAATGCTACCGTGGCGGCGGGGCTTCTGCCTCACTACGGGCGGCCTTCATTACACCGTCAGCAGCTCTTTCTCTTTCCCTTCGCCGACCTTGTCGATCTCTTTGATCTGTTCGTCGGTCAGCTTCTGAAGCTCAGCCTCCGAACGGTGCAGCTCGTCCTGCGAAAGATCGTGATCATGCTCCATCTTGCGCAGATGATCGTGCGCGTCCCGCCTCACGTTGCGCACGGCGATTCGACCTTCTTCCACTCGCTGACGCACGTGCTTCGCTAGCTCGCGTCGCCGCTCCTCCGTCAGTGGTGGAATCGATAACCGGATGATCGTTCCGTCGTTGGATGGCGTAAGGCCCAGGTCCGACTTGAGGATCGCCTTCTCGACGGCCCCCATCGCTCCGCGGTCGTATGGCTGGATCACAATCAGCTTGGCATCCGGCGTGGAGACCGTAGCGAGCTGGCTGAGCGGAGTCGGCGTGCCGTAGTAGTCGACGCGAATGTGTTCTACGAGCCCGGGACTGGCGCGGCCCGTGCGCACAGTGGCCAACTCGACGCGGAGTGCATCGATCGCCTTGTGCATCCGCGTCCTGGCGGCCTGTATCTGCTCTTGAACCATGTTCGATCCCCTTTCAGCCTCAGCGAGGCGACCCAGCGCTCGAAGTCTGCGCGAACACGGTTTCGACGTTCCCAACCGTCGTCCCTGCGTGCTGTCCTGAGGCCACTCGCTCGATGCTCTGGGGCTGGCGCAGATCAAAGACAATGATCGGCAACGAGTTCTCCATGCACAGCGAGAGCGCCGTTGAGTCCATCACCTGCACGCGGCGGTTCAGCGCCTCAAGGTACGAAATCGTCTCGAACTTGCGGGCGGTTGAGTCCTGGAACGGGTCAGCCTCGTATACGCCGTCCACGTTCTTCTTGGCCATCAGGAGGACATCCGCGCCTATCTCGATCGCCCGCAGAGCCGCGGCAGTGTCCGTCGTCATGTAAGGGTTCCCGGTGCCGGCTGCGAAAATGACGACGCGCCCTTTCTCCAGGTGGCGCATCGCTCGTCGCCGGATGTACGGCTCGGCGACGGCCGTGACAGCTATCGCCGACTGGGTCCTCACCGTCAGGCCGTTCCGCTCCAGCGCGTCCTGGAGGGCGAGACCGTTGATAATCGTCGCCAGCATTCCCGCGTAGTCGCCCGTCGCCCGGTCCATGCCGGCCGCTGAAGCCGCCGCCCCCCGAAAGATGTTACCGCCCCCAACCACGATGGCGACTTCAATCCCCAGCTCCTGAACCTTCTTCAGCTCGCCCGCGATCGTATCCAGCATTCCCGGGTCGATCCCATAAGGCAGATCGCCCTGCAGCGCCTCGCCGCTCAGCTTTAGAAGGATCCGTTTATAGGGAGGGGGGTCGCCCATCCCTACCGCCCCAGCTCGAACCGTGCGAATCGTCTCACGCGAATGTTCTCGCCGGTCTTGCTGATCGTCTCGGTCACAAGGTCCTGGATGGTGCGCGACTCGTCACGGATGAATGGCTGCGAGAGGAGGCACAGATCTTTCGCATCGCCATCCCCGTTCGGCATCTCCTCTGCCGAGACGTACAGCGGGTTGGCCCCGGCGATCTGCAAGGCGATCTGCTGAGCCAACGCCTTGAAGTCCTCCGTACGGGCCACGAAGTCGGACTCGCAGTTGATCTCCACGAGGACCCCCATGCGCCCGTTGTGGTGCAGGTAGGTCTGGATCACGCCCTCTGCGGTATCGCGCTCGGCCCGTTTGGCGGCCGCGGCGAACCCTTTCTCTTTCAGGATCTCCCTGGCGCGCTCAAAATCGCCTCCGGCGTCGTCCAGCGCCTTCTTGCAATCCAGCATCCCCGCGCCGGTAAGGTCGCGCAGCTTCTTAACGTCAGCGGCAGAAAACGGCATTGACGGGGCTCCTGACTAACTGGATTCAATTGTTTCGTCGGCCGCGGGTGCCTCCTCGCGCTCCTCTGGCGTCGCTTCCGCTTCCGCAGTTGCGGCCGCCTCTTCGCCATCGGTGGCTGCCTCGGTCGACGCTTCTTGCCCGACTCCCGCAGGCTCCGCCCCAGCAGATGCGTCCTCTGCTTCGGCATCCGGCTCGCTCGATGCTTCTCCAGCGGCTGCCTCCGACTCCGGCCCACCCTCTGACTCTGGGGCGTCCTCCGATTCCACCGCTGCCGCCTTGGCTTCCGCTTCCGTTGCGACCGCTGCCGCTGCGACCGCTGCGGCCTCGGCGGCGGCTGCCGCGGCGGCGGCTGCCGCGGCGACTACTGCTGCTTCGGCTTCGGCAACCGCTGCTGCCTCAGCCTCCTCCGCAGCACGCACCTGCACCGGGTCGGGCTCGTCGGGCGAGGCGATGTAGCCAGTCTCGACATAAGCGCTTACCTCTACGTCCTCAGCCTCCAGCGCCGCCTGCTGGGCGTATTCACGCGCCGTCAACCCGTCCAGCACCGCATCGGCGATCCGCGCCGTTATCAGCTTGATCGCTCGGATAGCGTCGTCGTTGGAAGGGATCGGGTAGTCGATCACGTCTGGGTTGCAGTTCGTATCGACCAACGCGACGATCGGTGTGCCTGTCCTTTGCGCCTCCGCGACGGCGATGTCCTCTTTCTCCGTATCGATGATAAATACCGCGCCGGGCAGCGCTGTCATCTCCTTGATGCCACCCAGGTAGCGATTGAGCCGCACGGTCTCCTCTTCCTTCTGCAGCCTCTCTTTCTTCAGCAGGCTGTCCCACTCTCCGCGCGCCTTCGAGTCCTCAAGCCGCACCAGGTAGTCGATGCGGCCCTGGATCGTATGGAAGTTGGTCAGTGTCCCGCCCAGCCAGCGAGTCGTCACGAACGGCATGCCACAGCGCCGCGCCTCCAATTCCGTCGTCTCCTGCGCCTGGCGCTTTGTGCCGGCGAACAGCACAGTCCCCCCGTTCGCCACCAGGTCTCGCACAAACGTCGCAGCTTGTTCCAACCGGTCGACTGTCTGCTCCAGGTCTATGATGTGGATGCCGTTGCGCTCCGAGAATATGAACTGGCGCATCTTCGGGTTCCAGCGCCGTGTCTGGTGGCCGAAGTGCACCCCGGCTTCCAGTAGTGATTTCATTGATACAGCTGTGGCCAAATGGCTCTCCTTCGTCAGTCTCAGGACATCCCTTCTTCGCGAAATGTCCGAATGAGTAGTATAGCAATGCGCTGTCCCGTAGGGGAAATGATACGCAGCCCAGCGCGTGTCTGCCATTGAAAGTTACCTGAGCATTTGCTACATTAACATTCAGAACCTTAGAGGAGGTTGAACGGACTTGCCCGTCTACGAATACCGCTGCAAGAGCGGCCACGAGTACGAAAAAACCGAAGGCTTCAGCGCACCCGCTCGCCAGAAGTGCCCAAACTGTGGCGCTCGATCTCAGCGCATGATTAGCCTTCCCGCCGTAATCTTCAAGGGCAGCGGCTTCTACCATACCGACCACGGCCGCGGCTCAACCCGCAACGGCGGTTCGACCAACACCAGCGACTCCTCCGACTCCAGCGCCTCAACCGCGGCCACGTCCTCCAGCGATGACCACAGCCACGGCCCGGGCAGTCACTCCCACGACACCGCGTCGAAAACAGAAGCCGCAGCGGCCGACTAACCCGCACCTCTGTCATCTAACATACAATCTCTGTCATCATCGTCCCATGCGCATCGTCCTCCAGCGCGTCACCAGCGCCTCCGTCTCCGTCGATGGCGAGACGATCGCCGCCATTGGCCCCGGCCTCCTGCTCCTCGTCGGCGTAGCGGCAGGCGACGTCCCAGGCACCGCGCGCCTGCTCGCCCGCAAGTGCGCCGAGCTGGGCATCTTCGAGGACGCTGGCGGGCGTTTCGACCGATCGCTGCTCGACATAAGCGGCGAAGCCCTCGTCGTCAGCCAATTCACGCTTCTCGCCGATCTCCGTCGCGGCCGCCTGCCCAGCTTCGCCGCCGCCGCAACTCCCGATACTGCCGAACCGCTGGTCGAAGCCTTTGTCCAGGCGCTACGAAACGCCGGTGTCCCCACTCAGACCGGCCGCTTCGGCGCAATGATGGACGTGGAGCTGCTCAACGCTGGTCCCGTGACAATCATCCTCGACAGCGACACCTTCGACCAACCACGACGCGGGCCTGCTGGCAATGGCGGGTAACGGTCTCGTTCCTCGTGCGTCTATCTGACTGGAGAGGGGGGCGAGAGAAATAAATCGCTCACCCTATTGACTCTCTAACGGTTTTCTTATATTTTGCGAAAGGACATCGCAACAACAATGAACATGAACGTTCCGGAAGCCAGAGAAAAGCGGCGCGCCAAAGCTGGCGCAGGCTCCATCGGCGGTTACCTCGGCTTCTTCTTCGGCCTCCTCTGCGTGCTCAGCGTCGCCTCCGAGATCGACCCCATGCCCCTCGGCGAAGCCGCCTTGACCGTGCTCGTCTGCATGATCGTCGGCTTCGTCACCGGCTACGTGATCCAGCCCTTCATCGCCGCCTGGTTCCCCCAGGCCTAGCAGAACCGCACTCAACCGAAATTTAGGCCGGGGCTTTCAAGCCTCGGCCTTTCGTTTCGCCTCCTCTACCCGCCTCTGAATTTCCTCAACTACTCGCTCGGGATCCTGAGGCCGGAATGCGGCCTGCAGGGAATACGAGGTCAGGCTGCCATCCCAAAGCGCCACCCGATAGCGAATCCTAATCTCCCCATTACGAAAGTTCACCAACTCAACTCCCGCGTAGCTAATTTCCTGGGCCGTACGGTACTGTCGAATTTGGATTTTTTCCGCGTCCAGCGTCACATAGTTCGTGAACCGAATTGCTACCGCGTAGACGAGCAACACCGCGAGCGGTGCGACCAACGACGCCGCCAGGTTTCCTGAGTCCAACTCATCGAAGGCGACGTTCAGGCCGACGAAGGCTCCGGCGAGTGCGATGCAGACACCAACCATGACACGGTGGAAAGGCCCCTCGTCAAGGCGGTACCTCAACCTCGCTTCAGCCGGGCTGATCATCGTCTAGGCTGCTCTAGCAACTAGGCGCCTAGGTCAAGGCTCAGATCCAGCGCCGCCGCCGAGTGCGTGATCGCCCCCATCGAGATGTAATCCACCCCAGTCTCCGCCACCCCTTGCGTATTCGCCAGCGTGATCCCGCCGGACGCCTCCAGCACCGCCGCCCGGTTCGCCATCTCAACCACCTCCTTCATCGCCCCCAGCGACATGTTGTCCAGCAGCAGCTCGTCCGCGCCCGCCGCCAGCCCCTCCCGCGCCTCCTCCACAGTCGTCACCTCCACCTCGATTCGCATCGCCGGTAGCGCCTCTCGTGCCAGCCGAATCGCGTCCGCGATGCCCAACCGGCGCCGGCGGAGCGCCGCCAGGTGGTTGTCCTTGATCAGCACCCCGTCCGCCAGGTCCATTCGGTGGTTCGTCCCGCCGCCGACCCTCACGGCGTACTTCTCCAGCGCCCGCAGCCCCGGCGTCGTTTTCCGTGTGTCTCGCAGGCGGCAGCGCGTCCCCTCCAGTGCCCACACGACCGCATTCGTCACCGTCGCGATCCCGCTCAGGTGCGACAGGAAGTTTAGCGCCACCCGCTCCGCGCACAGAATCGACGCTATCGAGCCCTCGATCGTGGCAACACAGTCGTTTTCTGCGATTCGCTCGCCGTCGCCTCGCTGCGCATGCCAGGCCAGCGCGCCGTCCACTGCCGCGAAGGTCGCCTCGGCGACGGGCATCCCAGCGAGCACGCCCTCGACCTTGGCGACGATGACCGCTCGCCCTTCCTGCCCCTGCGGCACGAGCGCTGCCGTGGTGATGTCATTACGGGCCTGGTCCTCCGCCAGCGCCCCTTCCGCAAGCCGCAGGACCATTGTGTGATTCAGCTTCGTCATCTCACGCCTTCAGATCGCGATGCTGGAAGACATAGAAGGCGATGGCGCCGAAAGCAAACGACCACAACGCCAGTACGAACCCGGCTATGTTCGGGTTAGGTAGCTCCGAGGCCAGGAGCCGGTCTCGAGGCGCGAGAACCCAGAGATCGGGCGGCTCGCCGATACCGTTAGCCGTCAGAAGGGCGGCGACGTTATGCCCAATGGCCAGCTCACGCGCGTCCGCTGCTACCCCGCCGATAGTCGTGAGGATAGCAAGAGCGATCGCTTCGCCGAACAAGAAGATCAATCCGCCCGTGACCCCAAGGCTCGTCGAGCGACTCAGCACACCCAGGCAGAATGCCAACATCCCATAGGGGACTATGGCGAAGCCCGCGCGCAGGACCATCAGCCCAATCTCTGGCACGGACGGCCCGCCTGGAACATCAAGAGTGATCCGCTGGTCAGCAAGGCTACTGGCGATAAACGAGAAGCCCACACCAACGGCCAGTCCGATCAGGAGGATTACGGCAGACATGATAGTGACCCCCAGCAGCTTGATCGCCAGGTACTTACTACGGCTCTGGCCTCTAACAATCGCCTGCCGGACAGTCCCCCACCCGTGCTCTGTACCGACGCTGGAAGCGGCCAGGATCCCCACGACAAAGGCACCCCAGAACTGGCCGGCGTCCAGGAGGGCCGGAATGGACCACGGAAAGGCGAATATCCTCAACGCGTCCCGCCTGAACGCGGGGTCGGTTTCCTCCCTCCAGGATAGGTATCCGGCCAGCCAGATCAATACTGCGGTGCCTACGATCAAGAAGAGAAGTATTACGTATGGCATCCAGCGCTTGCGCGTCTTGAGTATTTCCGCTCCCAGGAGACTATCCACGCCCGCCCTCCTGTGCCGTGACCTCCAGGAAAAAGTCCTCCAGGCTGCTCTCCTTTGCACGCAACTCGGACAAGTAAATCTGCTGCTCGGCCAGCGCTCTGCTTAGCTCAGCCGCCCGTTCGCGCGGTCCCTCCACCAGGATCCGACCGTCTTCATGAGTGACTCCGCCCACCCAATCTAGCCCTCGCAGGACCTCCATGGCTGCAGGCACGTCCGTCACCCGCATCTCCATCACGTCGCTGCGCTGCACTAGCTCGGAGACCGTCCCCTGTGTAATTAGCCGTCCGTCCTTGATGATCGCCACCTCGTCGCACATCTGCTCGACCTCGTTCAACAGGTGGCTGGAGACGAACACCGTCTTTCCGCTCCGGCCAAGCTCGCGGATAAGCTGGCGAAACTCGCGGATGCCCGCAGGATCCAGCCCGTTTGTCGGCTCATCCAGCAACAACAGCTCGGGATCGTGCAGTAGCGCCCCGGCCAGCGCCAGCCGCTGCTTCATTCCCAGCGAGTAGTTGCGCACCTTGTCACCGCCACGCTCTCCAAGGCCAACGGTACCCAACAGCTCGTCGAGTCGCGCCGGCTCGACCCCGCCTGAAAGAGCGCCCCAGACGCGCAGGTTGTCGCGCGCCGAAAGATTCGGATAAAACGCCGGCCCTTCCAATATCGCCCCTGTCCTTCGTAGCGCCTGCGAAAGATGCGTACGGGTATCAAAGCCGAGCATCTCCACATGGCCAGCGCTCGGGGCGATCAGACCCAGAATCAGCGAGATGCAAGTGGTCTTTCCGGCCCCGTTAGGCCCCAGGAAACCGTAGACCCTCCCCGCAGGCACCTGCAGGTGCAAATCCGCCAGGGCGAGCCGCTTCCCATAGCGTTTGCTCAACCCCACCGTCCGTAAGACGACGCTCGAATTCCCTGCCGATGCGGCTGTAGTCACGTCCCAATCCTCATCGTGGAACTCACCAGCGTCAAGGAAGGATCGTTCCCTCATCGCCATGAGTCACTTGTTTGGTCAACGTCGTATTTCGTATTTCGAATGTCGTATTTTGCCCCTCATCGCCACAAATCGTCCTGCGCGACGAACTCCGCCCCCACGCCGGCCTCCAGGAACCAATCGATCATGTCGTGCCGAAGGACGACGCCCTCCGACCCCGCGTGAGACCCGCCGACGAGATTAATCGTTAGGCGCTCGATTTCGGCGTCGAACTGCGGCCGATGCTCCTCCGCCCACGGCCCGCCGTGCCGCACGCGAAAGTCGCCGGTCAGGTACGTGTCGCACCGCGCCGCCTGCGCCTCCCGCATCATCGCTGGGAACGCCGCCCCTCCCGCCACAACCGCGACACGGTGCACGCGATCACTGTACGGCCTCGTGTTGACGCGCCCGACGCCGCAGGCGACCCCGACACGCGACACGAACTCGTCGAATTCCTGGGGTCCCGTCGTTCCGATTACGCCCTCGTGACCACCGTGGTAGCCCGCGAACACACTCTCGACCGCCACGCCGACCTCTCGCGCCAACGCGCGAGAGGTGGATACCGCCTCGTGGCAGTCCAGCGGCGCGTGTGCGGAGTAGAGCGAGATGCCTGCCTCTCGCAGCCGTTTCAGCCACTCCTCGCCGACGGGCAACAACCCGCGGCCCGATGTCTCGAAGTCCATCGGGTGGTGCGTGAAGATCAGCCCGGGCCGCCCCGCCGCCAGCCGCTCCACCTCTGCCAGCACCTCATCCGACGGGAATACCAGCGTAAACACCCACGCCACGTCCGGGGCGTTGTCCAACATCAGCCCGTTGTGCCGTTTCATGAACCCCGGCGTTGCGTAATCCGCCAGCGGTATCACAGCCTCGCGACAAAACTCCTCGATCTCCGCAAAATCCTCCGCCGGATACTCACCGACGCGAAAGAATGAGTCAAGCCGCGCAACAAGGTCTGCGGTCTTCATGCCCGGCCACCTCGTAGCTGCGCGGCTTCACCCCTGCGCCGCTGATTGCCGGCAAAAAAAATAGCTTCCCGGTGGACCGCACTCCTTGGGTTTCCAGGTCTCTGTGGGTCGGCCGGTCGCCCGTCCATTCCCTTGAGTCCCTTCGGCCCGAGTCGCTGTGGTCCGTTCAGGAAGCTGACGGCAGTATGCAACGGTCCTTCAAACGTGACAATAGGTTTATCCACGCTGTCCACAAACCCACATTATTTCTGGGCTCGAGGTCGCCGAAACACCATATGCCGCCGCCATTCCTCGCGCGGTTGAGGGAAATCCATCCGGTAGTGCGCCCCACGCGACTCCTCCCGCCGCAGCGCCGCCTCCGTCACCAGCCGCGAGCACAAGATGAGGTCCCGCAGCTCCTGCGTTGGGCGGTCGGCCGGGCGCGGGGACGCCGCTTGCCAGGCGGCTAGCGTGTCCTTTGCTCGCGATAGCGCCTCCCCGTCCCGCACGATTCCCACGTCATCCCACATCAGCGACTGCACCGCCTCCCGCGTCGGTGCTCCCGCCTCGGCCGGCATCACCTCGCTCAGATTGATCGCCTCCGCCGCCGGCGCCATGAACGTCCCCGGCGATTCCACCGTACGCTGGATCACCCGCCGGGCGAACACCACCGTCTCCAGCAGAGAGTTCGAGGCAAGCCGGTTCGCTCCGTGCACCCCGGTGCAGGCGCATTCGCCGCAAGCGTACAACCCCGGCAGCGTCGTCTCGCCCCAGACGTTCGTGCGGATGCCGCCCATTGTGTAGTGTGCCGCCGGCGACACCGGGATCGGCTCGCGGGTGATATCCAGACCGTTGTCCAGGCAGAAGCGATAGATCTGCGGAAAGCGCGCCCTGACGAATCTCGTCGCCATATGCGTTACATGCAGCAGCACGTGGTCGGACCCCGTCTTCCGCATCTGTTCCACGATCGCACGCGCCACGATATCCCGCGGTGCCAGCTCCGCCCGTTCGTCGTACTCGGCCATGAAATTGAAATTGTTCACATCGCTCAGGGCACCCCCCTCGCCGCGCACGGCCTCGCTGATCAGGAACGGCTGTACCCCCGGCATCCGCAGTGCCGTCGGGTGGAACTGCACGAACTCCATGTCCGTGATCTCCGCCCCCGCCCGGTACGCCAGCGCGATCCCGTCTCCCGTCGCCACTGCCGGGTTCGTCGACACGCGGTACATCTGACCTGCCCCGCCCGTCGCCAGGATCAGAAGCCGGCACCCATACCCTTTCATCTCGCCCGTTTGCGTATTGAGCGCCCTGATCCCGTCTACTCTTCTTGTTCCTTGTTGCTTATTACTTGTTACTAGCTCCACCGCCATCGCATACTCCGCCACCGTCACCCCACCCGCGCGCGCCAGCGACGACAGCGTCAGCTCGATCTGCGCGCCCGTCGAATCGCCCCCCGCGTGCAGTACCCGCGCCACCGAGTGCGCCCCTTCACGCGCTAGCGCGTGCTTTCCGTGCTGCGTATCGAACGGCACTCCCAGCCGCACCAGGTCGTCGATCCGCGCCGCCGCCTCGCTCGTCAGCACCCGCGCCGCCTCCTCGTCCACCAGCCCCGCCCCCGCCTCGATCGTGTCCCGCAGGTGCCTTTCCGCCGAATCGCCCGGCCCAACCGGCGCCGCGATCCCCCCCTGCGCCCAACGCGTGTTGCAGTCGTCGATACTCCCCTTCGTCAGCACCAGCACGCTGCCGTGCTCCCGCGCCAACAGCGCCGCATACAGCCCAGCGATCCCGGACCCAACGATGATGTAGTCGTACGAGTCAGTCATCCCAGATCGAGGTCACCGAGCCAGACGACTGGAAGCGATATGGCGCTAACGGCGTTACACAGCGGCCAGTCTGCGGTTATGAGGGGTACATCAAGGTTCTGCGCCGTTGCTACGAAGATTGCATCGTAAAAGCTGCGGGATAAACTCTCTGCCAGGTCATAGCTCTCGCTCACCATTTGACGCAGGGAAGGGCCGGTCGGTGTCACAGTCGGCAAGCTCAGCCCCGCGAAGAGATCAATGGCACGCCTCGCCTCGCTTTTTCCGATGCGACCGCTGCGCATCGCCTTCAATAGCGAACTCGGTACTTCGTAGTACACAGGGAAAGGCGCGATTAGCCGAACGCGGCCGCTACTGAAGGAGTCAAACAGAGCCCGCGCCTCATCCACAAGATCCTCATCATCCAGAAATAGCTTGGTCAGGACTGAGCTATCGACGACAAACGAGTCCGAGGCGATCGGTATTGGTCTTATCCCTCGTCACCCTCGCGTATCGAGCGCACTAGATCAGTCGTGGTTAGCGGCGCGATATTTAACTTATCGCGGAGTTTCCATGCCGCATCGAATACCTCTCGCCGCTTCCGTAACTCTTCTTCCGTCGGCGGCTTCAGGCTTGCCAGAAACTCTTCCGCCCACTTTGGACGCGCCTTGTGTGCTCTTACCATTACCGACCTCGCTCTAATTCTACTACCGCACCGCCAGCATCCGCTCCAGCGCCACCTTCGCGTCCCGCGCCGTCTCCTCGTCCACCACCACCTGGTTCACCACGCGACCCTCCGCCAGCTCGTCCAGCGCCCACGCCAGGTACGCCGGGTGGATGCGGTACATCGTCGCGCACGGACACACCACCGGATCGAGACAGAACACCGTCTTCTCCGGGTTCTCCCGCGCCAGCCGCGACACTAGGTTTATCTCCGTCCCCACCGCGAACGTCGAGCCCGCCGGCGCCTCCGTGATCGTGCGCGTGATGAACTCCGTCGAACCGTCCATGTCTGCCGCCTGCACCACCTCCATCAGGCACTCCGGGTGCACGATCACCGTCACGCCAGGGTACTCTCGCCGCGCCTTCTCGATCTGCGCCACCGAGAAGCGCCGGTGCACCGAACAGTGCCCCTTCCACAGGATCACTCGCGCCCGCTCGAGCTGCTCAAGTCCTTCCGCGGAAGGAATTCCGCCCAGCGATCCGTACGGCAGCGTGTAGTCCCACACCGCCATCTCCTTCAGACCGATGCCCTTCTTGAGGCCCGTGTTCCGCCCCAGGTGCTGGTCCGGGAAGAAGAGCACCTTCGAACCGCGCTCAAACGCCCAATCGTACACCTTCGGCGCGTTCGACGACGTACACACGATGCCGCCGTTCTTCCCGCAGAACGCCTTCAACGCCGCCGCCGAGTTCATGTATGTGACGGGTATTACGTCCGTCAGACCGGCCGCTTGCAGCTCATCCCAGCAGGCGTACACATCCTCCGGGTCCGCCATGTCCGCCATCGAGCAGCCCGCAGACATGTTCGGCAAAATCACCTTCTGGTGCGGCTGCGAAAGAATGTCCGCCGACTCCGCCATAAAGTGCACGCCGCAGAAGACGATAAACTCCGCCTCGCCTCGCTCCGCCGCCCAGCGCGCCAGGTTGAACGAGTCGCCCCGATAGTCCGCGAACTGGATGATGTCCTCGCGCTGGTAGTGGTGCCCCAAAACGACGCACCGTGACCCCAGCCGCCGCCGCGCCTCCCCAATCCGCTCCGCCAGCGCCAGCCCGTCCAGGTGCCAGTACGCCTCCGGGATATCCTTCTGCCAGAACGCGAACGCCCGCTCCTCCGAAAGCGGCCGCGTGTCAAGCGACCGGTCCGTCGTGCACTCGTTCGCCTCGTTCAGCAGCGTCCGCTCACTGACGACCGGGATTGTGTCTCGTTCCGCGACCTGAAGCACCATTGGAAGCCTCTTTCGACTTAGTGTATCCTCTACACTTACTACGTCGAGTGTAGACTACCACGCCCCTGAGATGGTGTCAAGAGCACACGAAGTCATCACCTGACACCTATTAACACCACCTTCCACTCCCGAAACGCCTAGAGGTGCGCCGGCCGAGTTAACTTGCGTCCGCCCTGCACCGCTCGTACAGCGGCCCCGTCATGAAACCCCGCACGAGCGGCTTGAGGAAAGGCGCCGTCCGCTCCAGAACCTCGATTTCATCTGGGGCGAAGAAGCGGATCGCCTGTCCCTCCCCCACGATGATCGATTCCTCCGCAAAACCCGCACCCGCGCAGAACAGATCGAGCGTACCATTAGTCCTCCAGAGCGCCGGGATGGAACCCATGGCATGAAGGCGTTCAACCCTCAGCCCAATCTCCTCCTCTATCTCCCTGTCCATCGCGTCGTGCGCGGACTCGCCCATCTCTATTGCTCCACCCACTATCGCCCAGACGCCCGGCCAGGCGATCCCTTCCATCTCGTCACGCAACTGCAGCAAGAAACGCCCTCCGCGGTCCACAAGGATCACTGCCACGCCGTCGTTAGTGTCGATACCCATTGCTAATAAACCACCGGCTTCCGCTCCCGAAACGCATACAACCCCGCCGGCCGGTGCCGCCCCTCGCTCGCCTGGCGTCCCGTCGCCTCAATGATCCCCAGCGAGAGGATCCGCTTGCGGAAGTTTCGCTTGTCCAATCCCCGACCCAGTATCGCCTCGTACGTCCCCTGCAAGCGCGATAGCGTGAACTCGGCCGGAAGCAGCGAATATGCCACGTTGCTGTAGTCCAGCTTCGCCCGCAGCCTTCCCAGCGCGTATCCGATCACCTCATCGTTCTTAAACGCCAGCTCCGGCAGTTCGTCGATCGGGAACCACGCCGGCAACCACTCAGCCCGCCGTGCCATTTGCGCTTGACCGATATCGACAAGCGCGAAATACACCACCGCCATCGATCGCCTCTCGTCGAGGTCCGAGAACGTGTACAGCTGCTCCAGGAAAACATCCGTGACGCCGGTCTCCTCCGCCAGCTTGCGCACCGCCGCCTCCTGCAGAGACTCGTCCGGGTTCAAGAGGCCCCCCGGCAGCGACCACCAGTCCTTGAACGGCTCCGCACTGCGCCGGATCAACAGCACCTGCAACCGTCCCGCCTCGACGGTGTAAATGACGACGAGCACCGCCACCTGCCCACCCGTCATTCTGAGCCCACCGGTGCGTCAGGGCACTTCCAGACGAAAATCCACGTTGTCCCCCCTGTCACCGAGTCGCGACCTGCCCAGCCGTCATTCTGAGCCCACCGGTGCGTCAGGGCACTTCCAGACGAAATTCCGCATCGTCCCTGCCGCCGAGTTGCGACCTGCTTACCCGTCATTCTGAGCCCCCCGCTGGCTCACGGCGCTCTGAAACGAAATTCCGCATTGTCCCTGCCACCGAGTTGCGACCTTGGAGCGAAGAATCTCGGCGGCTCGCGTCCAACCAGCATCTGCAGCCTGGATACGCCTCGTTACGAAGCAACCAATTCCGTCGCCACCATCTCCCCCCGCAGCGACCAAGCCGTCGCCTCCGTGATCTTCACCCGTACGATCTGCCCGGGAGCGATGGACTGGTGCCCCATTTCTCCTGTCCCATTGCCCCTTTCCCCACGGACGTGAACCAGCTTGTTCCCCCGGTTCCGCCCCGTCATCACACCCTCCTTCTCCCCCTCCACCAACACCTCCTGCACCGTATCCACCAGCCGAGCGTTGATCTCCGACCCGATCCGCTCCTGCAGCGCCTCCACCGCATGCAATCGCCGCATCTTCTCCTCCTGCGGCACCGTGTCCTCCATGTGCCGCCAGGCGATCGTCCCCGGCCGTGGTGAGTACGCCGCCACGTGAACCTTGTCGAAGCGCAGCGCCTCCAGCACGTCCAATGTGCGCTGAAACTGCGCCTCCGTCTCAGAACAGAAGCCGACGATCACGTCCGTGCTCAGCGCTGCCGCAGGCACGATCGCGCGAATGCGCTCCACCCACTCGATGTACTCCTCGATCGTGTAGCCACGCCTCATCTGCGCCAGCACCGCGTTGTCACCCGCCTGCAGCGGAATGTTGAAGTGCTCGCACACCTTCGGCAGTTCCGCGACCGAGCGGATGATGCGCTCCGTCATGTCTCGCGGATACGAAGTCAGGAAGCGGATGCGCGCCAGCCCCGGCGTCTCGTGGATCGCCCTGAACAGGTCCGCCAGGTCGGGTTTGTGGCCGCTCTCGTCGCCCGGCAGGTCCTTCCCGTACGCTTCCACCGTCTGCCCCAGCAGCGTCACCTCGCGCACGCCCTTCGCGCATGCTGCCTTCACCTCGCGCGCCAAGTCCTCCACCGTGCGCGAGCGTTCGCGGCCGCGGCGGTAAGGCACGATGCAGTACGTGCAGAACTTATTGCAGCCGTGGACCACCGGCACGAACGCCGTCGGCCCCTTCGGCTCGGGGAACGTCTCCGGCCAGAACTCTCCCCCCAGCTCATTGTCCGGCACCACCTGCCGCAAGACCGTCTCGAAGCTCTGGGGACGTGCCCACACATCCACATACGGAAAACGCGATCGCAGGTCGTCTGTGCGCGGGCCCACCATGCAGCCCATCACAGCGATCTGGAACCCTTCCCGCTTCTCCTTCAGCTTCCGCAGCTTCCCCAGGTAACCCGCCGCTCGGTCCTCCGCCTTCTGCCGCACCACGCACGTGTTCACCACGGCCAGGTCAGCCTCGCCTGGGTCAGCCGCCTCCTCCCAGCCCAGCTTCCCCAGCCCCGCCGCCAGCTTCTCCGAGTCCGCCACGTTCATCTGGCAACCCTCGGTCCAGATGTGGTACCTCATGGCGAAATTGTAGCAGACCGAAACGGGCCTACCTCCTACCTCCCACCTCAATACCCGACCGCCGCGCCGTCCGACCGAGGGTCGAACGCCGCGGCCAGGCCACCCTCCCCAACCAGGATCCCGTGCGCGTGCCCAAACAGCTCCGGGTAATCGCCCGGCGCGACCTCCGCGCCGATCTCCGGTAGCCCCTGCTCCGCGATCAGCTTCCCCCCTCGGTGCACCCAGCGCGGCGCGGCGATCGCCTCTCCCAGCTCCTGCCCGGCCCCGAACAGCCGCGCCAGCAGCTGCAGGTGTATCTCGATCTGCGTGTCGCCACCCATCGTCCCGAAAACCAGCTTCGGCGCTCCGTCCTTCAGCGCCATCGCGGGCGCCAGCGTGTGCGTAGGACGCGCTCCGGCTGCGTACTCCTCCCGCCGGAAGTACGCCGCGCGGCAGTGCAGCACGACCCCCGTTCCCGGCACGACGACGCCCGACCCGAAAGCCGTGAACAGACTCTGGTTCATGCTCACCGCCATCCCCGACTCGTCGCTCACGCAGAGATAGATCGTGTCGCCCGCCACCGAGGCGGGGCTAGCGACACCCTCCAGCGCACGCATCAGCCGCTGGTGGAACTCCGCGTCGTCCGGCGTCAGCCCATCCAGCGACTCCAGGCGCTCGAGCGCCCGCAGGGCCAGGTGCCCGCGGCTGTTCGGCGGCATCTCGCACACCTCCAGACCCTCGAAATCCGTCCGTTCCGGCCGCACCCACTCCGCACGGTGCGCCGCGAAATCCTCCGGAGTGAAGGGCGGCGGCGCCCACTGCGCCACCGGGCCCGTGTAGAACCCCTCTATCTGCTCCAGCGATTCGGCGAGGTCGCGCTGGATCAGCGGCCCTTCCGCCAGGAAGATCTCTGCCGCCTCGCGGTCCCGTTGCAGCAACGGCGTCATCAGCTTCGTGATCCGCTCCAACCCCGGCGCTCTCGCCACCCCCTCCCGCGCCAGCTGTATCGCGGGCCGCGCCAGCTCGGCGATCGTGCGCGTCCCGAAACGCTCCAGGAGCGCCAGCCAGCCCGCCACGGCGCCCGGCACTGTCGCCGAGCCGATCCCCGTCTTGGGCACAGCGCTGCCCTCCAACGACGCGCCCGCAGGCAGTCTCCCGCTCGAATTGAGGCCCGCCAGCTCTCCGTTCGTCCAGACCATCGCAAACAGATCGCCTCCGAGCCCGCACATGTGCGGATAGGCGACAGCCAGCACGAGGTTCGTCGCGACTGCGGCATCAACCGCGTTCCCGCCCGCCCGCAACACCTCCAGCCCGGCCTCGGACGCCAGATAGTGGGGCGAGGCGACCGCAGCATGCGGAAACACGGGCGCTGCCATGGCGCAGCGATTGTAGCACTGGACTGCCGCTGGGTGACGTATACTTGTTACCGACTATGCGGAATGAATTCACAGCCATCATCGAGCAGGATGGAGACTGGTACATCGCGTACTGTCCCGAGATTCCGGGTGCGAACGGTCAAGGGCGCACGAAAGAGGAAGCGCGGACGAGCCTCGCCGATGCGATCGCGCTGATCCTCGAGGACAGGCGCGAAGACGCCCTTCGCGGCCTGCCCGAAGACGCCGCGCGCGAGACCCTCACGGTCGAGTGAAGCGGAGCACGCTGCTCCAACACCGCTAGGTTGTTGTCATCCTGAGCGCGAACCCACTTCGGTCGCGCACCGAACTTTCCCGCGAAGGATCTGGTGGTGGGGCGGGGGTGTGAACAGCCTTCGTTTCCCGCTTCGCGTCGTCATTTCGGGATTTCCCCCGCCGTATACTGTCCCTCGATGACGGACCACCCTGGCGAAGGCTCTCCGCGGCCAGTAGTCCCCGGCATGCCCGCGTGGCTCCCGCTCGATAGGCTGCCGAGAAGCGTCATGATCGCCCTCGCCGCCACGATCGTCATCGCCGTCGTCGCCGGAACCGCCATCCCCTTCACCGTCGGCTGGCTCGACCAGGACGACCTCAAGTCGTTCGGCTACCCCGGTATCTTCCTGGCCAACTTCTTCGGCACCGCCACCGTCTTCCTGCCGGTGCCTGGCCTCACCGCCGCCGGCCAGGGCCTCATCGTCGCCGGCGCGGACACACTCTTCAAGCCCGGCGTCGTCGTCGCCGGCGCCTCCGGCATGACGCTCGCTGAATCCACCGCCTACCTCGCCGGCGTCGTCGGCCGCGGCCTCGCTGAAGAACGCTCGATGCCCGTCGGCGGGCGCATCGGACGCTGGCTCAGCCGCATGGTTAGCCGCATCGATTGGCTCATGGCGCGTTACGGCTTCGCCACGCTTCTCGTCCTCTCCGCCGTCCCCAACCTCTTCTTCGAGTTCGCCGGCATCACGGCCGGCGCCACCCGCATGAACTTCTGGCGCTTCCTCATAGCCGTCGGCATCGGCAAAACGATTCGTGTCATCCTCCTCGTCATCATCGGCGACGCCCTCCTCGACCTCATCCAGGCCCGCCCCTGACGCGCGCCCAACCAACAGCACCACCTGACATGTGGGCGAGGCGACGCCGAAAATAGTTCGGGGGTCAGGCTCTCAAGCTGATCACATTTGGAACGCTACAACCTTCTCGGTTGGTTCAACGCCCGCTCAAGACCACAGCCACTCAGCCTGACATGGAGGCGAAAATAATTGGGGGGTCAGGCTCTCAAGCTGATCACATTTGGAACGCGACAACCTTCTCGGTCGGTTCAACGCTCGCTCAAGACCACAACAACTCAGCCTTACATGGAGCTGCGGCGACGCCGAAAATAGTTGGGGGGCACGCCCATGGAGGCGAGGCGACTACCTCATATTGGAGATCAAGGTAGGCCGGTTATGGCGGAGGGGGTGGGATTTGAACCCACGAGAGAGCTTTCGCCCCCTACCCGCTTAGCAGGCGGGCGCACTAGGCCACTATGCGACCCCTCCGCTGAGTATTGCTAGTATATCAGTCAGTCATGACCGCTGACCCGCCCACCGAACTACCCGTCATCTCGTTCGAATCCCTCGATCAATGGGAGCGCTGGCTCGCTGACAACCACGCATCGTCGCGCGGTATCTGGATGCGCATCAGCAAGAAGCACACAACGATGGCCTCGATCGACTACGCCCAGGCGCTCGACGGCGCCCTCTGCTACGGCTGGATTGACGGTCAGAAGCGACGCTACGACGAAAACTCGTGGCTTCAGAAGTTCACCCCCCGCCGCGCCCGCAGTGGCTGGTCGAAAGTCAACACCGGACATGTCGAACGGCTGACGGAAGCGGGCCGCATGCAGCCCGCAGGCCTTGCCCAGGTCGAGGCTGCCAAACGCGACGGCCGCTGGGAGCGCGCTTACCCGCCTCCCAGCACCGCCACGCTCCCTGAAGGCTTCCTGCGCGAACTGAACAAAAACAAGAGGGCGAAAGCTTTCTTCCAGACGCTCAACAAGACGAACACCTTCGCCATCGCCTACAGGCTTACCAACGCGAAGAAACCCGAAACCCGCGAGCGAAGGACGCAGGAGCTACTCGCTATGCTGGACAGAGGCGAGAAGCTCTATCCCTGATCTACTGATTGCTGATTGCTAACTGCTGACCGCTAAACCAGTTAACTCGCTGCCGTATCGACCGCCGTCAGCTTGACCCCCCTTGTCATCCTGAGCGCCGATCCATCCGGGCGTCGCTCCGACACATCTCCGCGAAGGATCTGGAGGTGGAGAGGGATGTGAACGGCTTCCGCGCGTGTCGGCCGGGTCGCCCCCAGGAGGTTGTTGTGTTGAGCGCGGCTCAGCGGAGGCTGAGCTAACTCGCCGCCGTATCGACGGCCGTCAGCTCGATCGGCTCGAATATCCGCTTCTTCAGCGCCTCCCGCGGTGGGTCGATGTAGATCGCGCTCCAGCCGCACGACTGCTCGCACAGGCGGCAACCCGTGCACTTCTTCTCGATCACTCGCGCCACGCCGAAGAAGTCGCCCACCTGCTTGCCCGAGAGGTCCAGCTCCAGAGCGTCGAACGGGCAGATGTGGATGCAAAGCTCGCAGCCCGAGCCGATGCAGTTGTCATCGATGACGATCGCCTTCGGCCACTCCCGCTTCGGGAACCCCTTGCCGATGTCCCCGAACTCGTCCGCGATGCACTCCACAGGGCACACGACGCCGCACGCGCCGCAGTCGATGCACAGCTCCGGCTCGATGATGTGCATCCCGTTGCGGATACCCGAAATGGCATCCGTCGGGCAGCGTTTCGTGCACGCTGTGCAACCAATGCACGTCTCGAGAATCTTGTATGACATGATTGTTGCCCTCAGGAATAAGTATAGGGGCGCGCCAAACCCCTTAGCAACCGCGCTCGCCTTGGCGAGCTAAGGCGCCCACGGGCACACCGGCCCATTGAAAGCTCGCATCGCCCCGCCCAGCATCGGTGGCAAATTGAACGTCATCGACTGCATGTCCGCGATATTGATGTGTTGGGTGAACAAACCGGCGCCGGGCACCAGGTCCCAACGAACGTCGAACTCTGGTTCGTCGCCGGGGCTCGTGCCGAGACGTCGCGGGATGATGAACGTCTGAAGATCCCTTATGTTGACGCGGTTGAAGCTGTCGGGCGGAACGGGTGCGGCCGAGATATCTGCCGGCCAGCCGTCGACTCCACACGCGTCCTGGTCTCGTGTCGTTGAGCCGGCGAAAACAGGTGACTCCGCGGACCCCTTGTACCCGTCTCCGTCGCAGTCGAAATTCTCAGCGCCCGCCGGCAGCGCTTCGTCTACCAGCGCATCCCCGTCGTCGCTGACCCCCGCGAACACGGCGTCGACACGTTCGGGCCGAAGCGCTGCATTCAGCCGCACGCCCCCACAGTTCTGTTCGTCCACGTCGTACACCAGATCATCGTCATCGTCGAGGTCATCCACGAACACTGAGATGGATATCGTCACCACGCTGCTGTACATGCTCCCGTCATTTGCCCTGAACGTGAACGAGTCCGGGCCCGTATATCCGCTGTTTGGCGTATAAGTCACTGTCGCCGAGTCCGTCCGCGGCGTGCCCGCGACGCAGGCGTTGTTTGTGATCCCGCCCAGGCTTCCGTGCGCCGGCCCGCTCACGAGGAGGAACGTCAGCTCGCATTGCTGCGCGTCGCTGGCGTTCAGCGTCACGGTCGCCGCCGTGTTCGTTGTCGTGCCCATGTAACCGGCGGCGGCCGTCGGTGGCGTGTTGTTGATGCTGCAGTTCAGGTCCGTCACCCCGGCGGCCACCCACGCGTCCGTCGTCGACAGCCGCTGCTGCGAACCCGATCCGAACAGCGTGTTAGCCGCCGCCTCGGTTGCCACGCGGGCATTGCAAAAGCTGGCGTTTGGAGCCAGGCCCGTGAATCCCAGGAAGAAGATCGACTGAGCGTCATTCAGCCCGATCGCCGTCACGTTCAGGTTATTATCCTGCGTGTCCGCGTCCGAGCAATGCGCCGAGTTGTGACTCCCTGGAGCGGCGCAACTGGCGTTGAGCCCTCCGTTTACCAGTAGGAAATACGCGTGGTTGGGGATGGCGCTGTTGGTATGCACCCCGCCGTTGTCGATCTGCGTCACGAGAAACTCCGTGAAGTGGTCGGGGTCGGCGTCCTCTTCGGGGTCTGCCATGTTGCGAAACCCTGGTTTGGTATCCGCGGCGATCACAATATCCTCTGCCAGCCACCAGTCGGCGCAATCTGTCTGCCCCGACGCCAGCGTGCAGTTACTGGACAGCGGCTCGTTGGCGAAATGCTCAGCGCTTTCTCCGATAATGTCCGAAAACGATTCGTTCAGCGCGCCGGGCTGGAACTCGTAGATGAGGTTCGATGTGCATTCGGTCACCCCGTGCCCGTGTTCATGCGCCACCACGTCAATCCCGGCGTCGAACTCACGCGTGAACGTGCCATCGCCGTCGCCGTACACGGTATAGGTGCCATCCCAGAAGGCGTTATCGTAGTTGTTCTGATGGTGCGCCACCGACTGCATCCCCGCGTACCCGCAATCGCCGATCCAGTCCAGCCCGTGCTCGCCCAGCAGGTAGTCGTCAGAGACCTTAGCATAGTAATGCGCGTCCACCAGGGCGGGTTGGCCGGGCGTCCTTCGGTTCGCCGTCACCAGGTCCCAGTGGTTGTTGCTGTCCGTAGTGAAGAAAATCTGCGTCGGCGTGTTATGGCCGTCGTACGTCAGCTGTCGGTTGTCAGTAGCGAACAGATCGTAGTGAGCCCCGTTGGACCCGTGGCCTGAAGCGTTGTGAAACGTCGTCAGCCCCGCCATGCTCTTCGTGTCGCCCTTCACGCCAAGACCGTGATCTGTCGCGATGGCGTTATATCGATGGCTGATGGCGCCGCTCTCGGCATCGATCGAGTGGATCCAGCGGCTCCCAAACGCCTTCGTCTCGACTCGGTAGAAGTAACGTCCGCTCGCCGGGTCGATCATCAACTCCGACGCCTGTGCGCCCGCACCCACCTCGGCGCGAGCGTACTCTCTGGCTTGGCCCGCTCCCACCTCAACGCTGTTCGACGCCGTCACGCCGGGAAAGTGAGACCCGATCACCAGCGCAGCCTCGCCCGAAGCACCCCGGTACACGGTGAGATCTCCGCCCGCCACACGCGCGCTTCCGAAGTACTGCTCGTACCGCTCGTACGTCAGCCCGTACGCCTCCAGAGGGAAGGACCGCGCCAGGCGCAAGTCGGCCGGCAATGTGAACACCCGCGCTGCCTGTCCGCTGAGCGCCCGAAAGCCGCTCGGCTGCGTCGAGGCCGCCTCGCCGCGCACGAAAAGCAGCGTCGCCAGCGCGATCGCGATGACGACGCCAGGTCTTAGAATGCGACTTGTGTCCGTTGATCCCCCCGTTCAGCTCAAGTTGGCAAGAGCACCTGTGGCTGTTCCTTCTTATTGTAGAGTCCGCTGTCGGAGATTACAACGCGGCGCCTGGGCTCGCCGGCGGAGAAAGTGTTCCTCGTTGTCATAATGTGCTAGACTCCAAATCTGCGAAGAAGGTCAGCAAAATGAATCTCAAGAAGGCTGCGGTTTTGTTCATGCTCACGCTGTTTGTCGCGCCCGTTGTGGTAGGGTCCGACGCCTTCGCCTCCAAGACTGGCTCGGGCATCAGCACGGGCACGGGGACCGTATTCCTGCCCAATCCCGTCGCCGAGCTCCAGGACCAAACGCTTACCGACCAGAAAGACGCCGACTTCCTTGCCCTTCAGCCCGCCTACCACCCGGTGGTCCTCACTAACCTGGATGGTAGCGGTTTCCTCTCCGGCGATTGGGCGATCGTCCGCAGCAGCACCGGCCCCCTGGCCTTCTCCTCGACAAACGACTTCAACTACGACCGGCACGATGACCGTTTCGAGCAGGTCATGGCCTACTACTGGATCACCGCGTCGCAGAAGTACATCCAGAGCCTGGGCTTTGGCTCCACGCTCGACTCTGTGAACAAACTGCCACAAAAGGTGCGCCTCAATCAGTGGGGCGTCGACAATTCGTTCGCCGACGACAAGCACGACGAGATTAGGCTCGGCAAGGGCGGCGCCGACGACGCCGAGGACGCGGAGGTCATCCTCCATGAGTACGGCCACGCAATCCACTTCTCGCAATCGCCTACGTTCTACGCCTCGCTCGAGTCAGGAGCCATCGGCGAAGGGTTCGCCGACTACTGGGCGGTGACAGTCTCGAGCGTCATCTCACCCACGCCCGACGCACCCTGTGTCGCCGATTGGGACTCCGTCTCCTATACCGCTGCAACCCCGCACTGCCTGCGCCGCGTCGATCTCGACCTGCACTATCCCGGCGACCTGAACGCCCGCGTCCACCATGACGGCCAGATCTGGTCCCGCGCCCTCTGGGACATCCGAGGCGCGCTGGGGCACATCAAGGCCGACACGATAATCCTCCAGGGCCAGTTCGGCTACCCGGGAACGACAATGCCTGACCTCGCCCAGCGCACGGTAGACGCCGCCCAGACGCTCTACGGTAACGCCGAAGCTAACGCCGTCCGCGGGGTCTTCCAGTCACGTGGAATCCTGCCCTAGCTCCGCCGTTTTCGAGCGGGCCCGGGTTGGCTCGCGACTACTTCGGTACGCCATGCTCCGACGCGAGCATTCTGTCGAGCGCCGCCAGCGAGCCCTCAAAGTTTCCCATGAAAGGCCCGGCGAACGTCGCCAGCAACGGGGCCGCCGGACCGTCAATATCCACTTTGATAGTGACCTTGCTCATATCTCCGGCGGGCTTCGCAATGTGGTCTACGCTGAGTTGAAGCCCCGGAATCGAGCTGTTGGCCCACGCGAACGATTCGCCGTCGCGCACCTCCGTCACTTCCCATACACTGCTGAGCAGGAAGGGCTTGACGACTACGCGGAACTGAAAGCCCGGCGTCAGCGGACCCACCGTCAGCGGACTGAGCGCCGTGAAATGAGGAACCCACTCCAGCCATGCTCATAGTCCACAAACGCCGCGTAGACCCGCGCCACGGGCGCGTCAATCGTGCGGCTCCGTGATAAGCTGACCATCTGGCGAACCCTTCGAGACGAGCGCTAGGCGCCCACCACACCCGCCGTCACAGCCCCGATCTCCGCCGGCGAGTCCACGATCGTCGCCCCCGCCGCCCTCAGCGCCTCCTTCTTCGCCGCAGCCGTGCCCGCCGCGCCGACGATGATCGCCCCCGCGTGTCCCATCCGACGCCCCGGCGGCGCCGTCGCCCCGGCGATGAAGGCGATCACGGGCTTCCGCATCTCCTTCGCGATGAACTCCGCCGACTGCTGCTCCGCCACGCCCCCGATCTCGCCGATCAGCACCACCGCCTCCGTCCCCGCATCCTCGTTGAACATGCGCAGCGCCTCCACCTGCGGCGTCCCGATCACCGGGTCGCCGCCCACACCGACGCAGGTGCTCTGGCCGATCCCCCGCGCCGTGAGCTGCGCTACTGCCTCGTACACCAGCGTCCCCGAGCGCGAGATGACTCCCACTTTCCCCTTCAAAAAAACATCGCCGGGCATGATCCCTACCCGAGCCTCGCCCGGTGTGATCACCCCCGGGCAGTTCGGCCCGATCACCGTGATCGGCGACCCCTGGATGAACCGGCGCACGCGCACCATATCCATTGTCGGCACGCCCTCTGTGATGCAGATGACGACCGGCATCTCCGCGTACACGGCCTCCAGCACGGCGTCCGCCGCAAACGGCGCCGGCACAAAGATCAGCGCGCAGTTCGCCTCCGTCTTCGCTGCCGCCTCCGCCACCGTATCGAACACCGGCACCCCCTCCGCTGACTCCCCACCTCGCCCCGGCGTCACGCCCGCGACCACGTTCGTCCCGTACTCAATACAGCGCCTGGTCTGAAACGACCCCTCTTTCCCCGTGATCCCCTGCACCAACAGCCGCGTGTGGTTGCCTACGAGAATGGGCACGCAAGCACCTCTGGCTCTGTCATCCTGAGCGCCAATACATTCGAGCGTCGCTCCAGCGCCTCTCCGTGAAGGGATCTGGGGGTGGCGTGGGGTGTGAACGGCCTTCGAGCGCGTGCACAACTCGCCTTCGGACCACAGAGCTCGCCCTCCACACCTTAGCTCCGAGCTCGCCTGCTACGGCTCCCTGGCACCAGCTGCCCCGCATGCCGCGACGTATGCGCCGAAATCCTCTTCACGAACTCGTTCGCCGTGATCGTCTCGCCGCTGCCCAGCAGCACCGGACGCTCCATGTCCTCCGACTTGAACCGGCTCAGCACCTCGAGAATCACCCGCCAGCCGGCCGCCAGCTCGTCCATCAAACGCCGAAGCGGCCAATCCTTGCGCTCCGCCACGACCTTCGCGTTCCAGCCGTCGATGTCGTTGATCGCATCCAGCTCAGCCTGCGTCGCCTCGCCCAGCGCCGAGCGCAGCCGCGTCTCCCGCCGCACCTCGTTCGACGCTATGTGCGCCACGATGTCGTGGTACGTCCAACCCGGACACGCCGGCGACTCCTCCTCCCAGGCGTCGTCCGCCACCGCGTAAGCCGCCCGGATGAACATCTCCTGGCTAACGTCCAGCCGCCGCATCTTCCGCTCTATCTCCGGGCAGAACGAGAGCGGCTCCGGCGACCACTCCACCTCCAGGGACCGTCGCATGTCGTCCGCGTGCTGGCGCGAGTGACCGCCCCGCCAGAGGAAGTCGCCCACCGTTAACTCGTACTCGGATCCAATCGGCACGACGTAACCCAGCACCGGCAAGTGCGACTGGTCGAGCCGGAGCATCGCCCCGATCATCTCGTCCTCTGCCTCGAACAGCATCTGGCGCAGGTCGTCCCGCGTCAGCCGCTCCCGCTCGTCCACCGTCACCCGGTTCGTCGTCCGAGCGTCGTAGCCCTTGCCCATGTCGACGATGAACTGCTGCGTCAGCACCCCCGCCAGGATCAGCCCCGGCCATCCCGGCGACATATCGCCCACACAGTGCGCCACCAGGTCCTTCACCACCCACTCGCCGTATGGCACTGCCCGCCCCCAGTCCCCCTCCGAAAGCGAGTCCACCACCCGCAGCAGCTCGCGGTGCGAACGTCGCAGGTCATCGACAGCGGCCTCGACGACGGGCAGGCTCATAACGCTGCCCATCATACGACAGGGGCGGGAAAGGAGGTAGGAGGCGGGAGGCAGGCAGTAGTTGGACTTAGGACTGGGGACTTGCTCGTGCGAAGTACCAGGTACGAGGTGCGAAGTGCGAGGGCGTGGGAGCTCACTCAGGGGCCTAGGGGCTGGGGACCTGGGTTCAATCAAGGGGATTTCGTATGGGGGACTTGATTGGAATTTGGGATTCGTGTTTGGAAGTTGATTGGACTGAAGTAATCTTCTTTTTTTCCCGGGACTCGTGTGTTTGTGGCGCCGAGCATGGGCCGACCAACACAGGTTAGCGCGGCAGCGCCGTCATTCGTATCCGATCCTTCTCGATGACCGCGAAGTGGTGGCGCCAGTCGTCGCGGCTAGCGAGCGCCTGCATGACGATGCGAGCAAGGGCCTGAGGATTACGGGCGCGCATTCGCAGAAGGACGATGCCACTGTCGGCTGCGCCCCTGTGACGAAAGGCCAGTTCACCGAAGTTTTTGTCAAATGTCACGAGGATGCGGTGTGGCGTGGGTTCACCACGACGCGCCCGGAAGCTCGGACGCGGAGGTGCTCCAACGCGCTATCTGCGAAGACCGTGTCCACTATCTCGCAAGGTCACGACAAGGTCTCCCGCGACGTTTTCGTCGGCGAGGATTCGCACCGTTGCGTCAGGCCTTCAGTGGGTATACCTTTTCGCCCTGTAAAGTGGCGCTCGCGTACTGAAGGCACGCCCTGATGTCATCAATCTTGAGCTGAGGATAGTTCCTTAGGAGCGCTTCTTCGGTCCACCCCTCGGCGAGCAACTCAACGATAAACTCGACGGCAAGGCGCGTGCCGCTGACAATCGGCTTACCCGCCAATATCTCCGGATTTAGTTCAATTCTCTCTTGCCATCCCATTTTGTTGTTCCTCCGCACTGTGACCATTCTACATCGGATTTACGCTGGTTGGCGCAGTACTGGCCTCACCCCGCGCCTCGCTTCCGTCCCCACACAAACGCCGCTCCCGCGAGGAACGCCAGCGGGCCGAGGGTGGCGGCGACGGCGGCGGGGAGGTAGGGGAAGGAAGGGTCATTGGGCAGGCGCAGACGAGATAGTGATTCGTCTGGTGGCCGGCCCGGCCCCGTGATAGCCTCAACCGCGGCGAGGAGCCGTACGAGCTCGTCGCCGTATGAATCACGGGGTGCGTCTAAGATGAGGTTGCTGTCGCAGCGACTGACAGCCGGGGTCTCGGAAACTGGAGGGTCCCATACGTGCAGGAAGAGGAGCTGTTTCTGTCCGACGTGGTCTGAGTAGTCGAGCAGCTGGTCGAACGAGGCACGATCGAAGCGGTCCGTATAGATTACCTGCAACCGCCCCGGACCGCTCCCCTTCAGATAACGCTCGATCTCCAGGGTCGCTGTCACATCCTCCGTACCCTGGCGACGACGACGGCGTCGGAATATTGGGCTTCATTGTCGACGGGCCCGAAGGGGCAGGAGGGCGGCCCGGCGGCCGCGGACGCGGCGGAGACGGCACCGGTCAACAGAGCCAGGCACGGCGTAACCAGCGCCAGGAGTGCCCACCTCACCCCGCGCCGCCCTTCCGTCCCCACATGAACGCCGCGGCCGCCAGGAACGCCAGCGGGCCGAGGGTGGCGGCGACGGCGGCGGGGAGGTAGGGGAATGGCGTCTCGGAAGGTGGCCCACCGCCGGCTGGGAGACTGCGGGCTGCATCGTATACCAGATGTTGCCCCGGTATGGCTTCGCTTATTGCTACTGAATACAGCCCGGCTTCATAAGCGCCCGCCAATTGACGTGACCTAGAGAGGACCAGGAAGTATCGTTCGCCTGGGTCTCCGAACAGCGTATATTTGCAGTCAGGCCCACTGAAACCGAGGCTAGGTGGCTCGAACGACGAACGGATTCCAATCAAATCGGAGCTCTGGTTCAGGGTGATCCGGCTCACGACAGGCCCTTTGTAAACGGTTTGAACGTCAATTTGAACATACTTGCCGCTAGGCTCCGCGATGGCTCCAATAATAACCAACTCAATCTCGGTCAAAATAGCGGTACGAGCCTCGTCGACGCTCTGGAATCCGCCCGAACACGCCTGCGCCTCCGGCACACTGGCGTGCAACACCCCCACAATCGCCAGAACGGACAGCGACATCAGCAGCGCGCGTCTCACCCCGCGCCTCCCTTCCGCCCCCACACAAACGCCGCCCCCGCCAGGAAAGCCAGCGGCCCGAGGGTGGCGGCGACGGCGGCCGGGAGGTAGGGGAAGGCGGTCGAGTCCGGGGGACCGCCTCCCTGGGGCAATAACCCCGGTCCAGTTATCGCTTCGACTTTCAGTAGCGCTTCCTGCACGTACGGGTGCAGCAGTTCTCCTCCACCAGCGCACGGTTCGGCACTAAAGGGTTCCGCTGATCCCTGCAGGAAGAGCAGAAGTCGGTGACCTAGGCCCACTGAGCTGAAGTAAGGCGGACAGATCGCGTCAAGGCGGCCGCCATAAACTGTAAGCTCGTCAGCGCCGAGCCCTTTGAGGTAGCGCTGCACCGCAATAGTGGCGTGTTGTTGGCTGCCCTGTTCTTCGAGACTCTTCAGGGTTCCGACGACTACGATGTCAGCGGCTTGTACCGCCTCCTGTGCGCTGGGAATCCCGCAACTGCACGCCCTCGCCTCCGGCACGCTCGCGTGCAGCAACCCAACGATCGCCAGGACCGACAGCGACACCAGCAGCGCGCGCCTCATCCGTCTCCTCCACCCGCATTATACGCCCGCTCCGCCTTCGTCGCGCTCTCCAGAGACGCCCCGATCCCCGATCACGACACCTGCGCCATCTACCCCTTCGGAAAATCACCAGAATCCAGTATCATAGGACCAGCCCCGCACCTTAACAACCACGGCCTCCGCCTCACCGTTTTCGCCCCTCTCCGGCGCCGCCTCTGATTGAAAATTCAATTCCCTGTTCATGAACTCAACTCAATCAAAGGAATCCGCCGCCAGAGCCCGCTTCTCAAACGTACAGGAGACCGAAAAAAGGAAAAATCCCCTCAGCACAATCAACCCCCACACACGAACCCGAAATTTCAATCAGAAGCTACGAAGGAAACGGCCCCAAAATACCCTTGATTGAATCCAGAATTCGCCTGATTGAACTGTGGCGCGGGTTCTGACCTCTGACCCCTGACCCCTAACCCCCGCCCGCCGCCGCCACCGCCTTCGCCGCCGCCTCCCCCAGGTCCCCCGCCCGGATCAGCGACGACAGCCCCGACTCCGCCAGCAGCCGCTCCCCCTCCTCCAGGTTCGTCCCCACCAGCCGTGCCACCACCGGCACGCCGATCTCCATCTCTTTGTGCGCCTGGATGATCCCCTCCGCGATGATATCCACCCGCGCCATCCCACCGAAGATGTTGATCAGGATCGCCCTCACGTTCGGGTCCTCCACCAGTAGACGGAAGCTGCTCACCACACGCCCCGTGTCGTTGACCGTCCCGATGTCCAGGAAGTTCGCCGGCTCGCCGCCGGCCAGCTTGATCGCGTCCATCGTCGCCATCGCCAGCCCCGCCCCGTTCACGACGCAGCCGATGTTCCCCGTCAGCTTAACGTAGTTTCCGATCCCCGACTCCTGCGCCGCCACCTCCAGCGGGTCCTCCTCGTCGATGTCCCGCAACCCGGCGAGGTCCTGGTGCCGGTAGAGGGCGTTGTCGTCGAAGTTCACCTTGGCGTCTGCCGCCAGCAGCCTTCCGTCCTTTGTGACCACGAGCGGGTTGACCTCGGCCAGCGTGCAGTCGTTCTCGGCGAAGCAGCGATACAGCCCGGCAATGAGAGACACAGCCGGCCGCATCAGCTCGCCGTCCAGCCCGATCGCCAGCGCCAGTTGCCGGCCCTGGAAAGGCTGGAAGCCGACCGTCGGGTCCACAGACGTCTTGTGGATGCGTTCGGGGGTCTTCGCCGCCACCTCTTCGATCTCCACTCCGCCGTCGGCCGAGGCCATCACCAGGGGCAAGCCAATCGCGCCGTCGATGACGATGCCCAGGTAGAGTTCCCGCTCGACCTGCACCTGCTCCTCGACGAGCACGCGCTTGACCAGCCGGCCTTCCGGCCCGGTCTGGTGTGTCACGAGCTGCATGCCGATGATCTGTCCGGCGGCTTCGCGCGCCTCGCCGGGCGTGTGCGCGAGCTTGATGCCGCCGCCCTTGCCGCGCCCTCCGGCGTGTATCTGCGCCTTGATGGCCACCGCCACAGCGAGCTCCCGCGCGATCGCCTCGGCCTCGGACGCGCTGTCCGTCACGCGGCCGCCGGGGACGGGCACGCCGTAGCGGGCGAGGAGGGTCTTGGCCTGGTACTCGTGGACCTTCACGGGAGACTAGCCCTGGATATCGAAGTAGGCACTGGTCAGGGGCTCCTGGACCTGGCAGCGGATCATCTCCGCCTTGTCTTCCACGAGGCCGATGCTGCAGGCGATGTCCTCGCCGACCAGCGGCGGGCCGATGGCGAATAGGCCATGCTTGGCACCGCAGTCGGTTACGAAGGTTGTTGGGTTGTAGTGGCAATCCTCGAAGGTGATCTCTTTGTCCTTGTACTTGTTGAGGAACTCCGCGACCTTATCAATCGCTTTGGCGGGTGTGCCCACGGATGCAGGCGTCGGCGGAGGGGTCGTCGGCTCCGGCGTCGCACCGGGAGTCTCGCCGGGGCCGGGCGTTTTGCCGTCAGCCGTGGCGGTGGGCGTCTGGGTGCTGTCGGCGGTCGCCGCCGGGCTATCTGTGGGTTTCGTGTCGCCGTCTCCGCAGGCGATGGCAAACAGCGCGATTGCGACGAGGATCAGGACGGACAGCCGGAGTGCGGACATCGCCAGACAGTGTAGCAGCGCGTCCGGCAACGGGGAACCGGCGATCGAAGCTCCAGCCTGGTGTACGATATGCCCGCCATGATCGAGCCACGTTACGACGCCGACGCCAGCACGCCCGAGTCGCGACGTGCCATCCACGAGCAAAACCGACTCTCCTGGAACGAGGCGACGAAGGCCCACAACAGCCACAAGGCGGACCAGGCGAAGTTCTTCCGCGAGGGCGGCCAAAAGCTGTACGAACCGGAGATCGAGCTTCTCGGAGACCTGCGCGGCATGTCCGTGCTCCACCTGCAATGCAATGCCGGACAGGATACGCTCTCTATAAAACAGCTCGGCGCGGCGGAGGTGACGGGGGTCGACATCAGCGACGAGGCGATCGACTTCGCGAGCGGGCTCTCAGCGGATTCGGGCGTGGCGGCGACGTTCCATCGCGCGGATGTCTACGACTGGCTTGCGGAGGCGGCTCGCGGCGAGAAGCGCTGGGACATCGTGTTTTGCTCATACGGCGCGATCATCTGGCTCTCGGACCTCAACGCCTGGGCGAAGGGGATCGTATCGTTGCTGAAGCCCGGCGGCCGCTTCGTGACGGTGGAGTTTCACCCGATAGAGATGATGTTCGACGAAGATCTGCGCCACGCCTGGCCGTACTCGACGTCCAGTGGCCCCCCGATGACCTGGGACGACGGCATCCTGGACTACGTGGCGGAGTCAGGGCCGCGCGATTCGCCCTACGGCTGGCTGGAAGGCGTGCAGAACTTCACCAACCCGGAAGTCGCGCACGAGTTCCACTGGGGCACCGCCGAGATCATCACGGCGCTGTTAGATGCCGGGCTGGTGCTGGAGTCGTTCCGCGAGTACGACTACGTGACCTACAAGATCTACCACGAGATGCGGGAGCTGCGGGATCGCTGCTGGGCGCTTCCTGATGAGGTGCCTTCGTTCCCGCTGATGTACTCGATATCCGCTCGGAAGCCCGCCTAGGCTGCGGCGAGAAAGGCGAGGATGGCGGGAGCAACGCGCGCCGCGTCTCTTCCCACGAGCGACATGTGGTTCGCGCGAGGCACGACGTAGAGCTGCGACTTCGGGATGGCGCGAAACATCTCGAGTGTGTGCTCGAGCGTGATCAGGTCACGGTCGGCCGATATGATCAGCGTCGGCGCGGCGATCCTGGCGATGTCGTCCGTGGTGAGTTTCGGTTCGGAGCCCCACATCGTGTTGATCTTCTTGAAGACGACCGGAAAGTGGTCGGGCCCGTCGGGGCTGTGCTGCTTGTAAGCGGCCACCAGATCAGGAAAGAACGTCTCCGGCGTGGCGTGTTCGATCATCGCCTGAAACTGGTCAGCGAGGCCGCTGAAGTGGTAGTTGCCGCCTATCGAGACGATCGACTTCACGAGATCGGGGCGTTCCAACGCCACCACCAACGCTGTGTTGGCACCGTCGCTGAACCCCACCAGGTGCGCCGACTCGAGCTCCATCGCTTGCATGAATCCAATCGTGTCCTCGCCCATTCGCTCGTACGTGTACGGGCCCTCGACGTCCGGGGTCCGTCCGTGGCCGCGACGTTCGGGGACGAGGACGCGATAGTGCTTTGACAGCTCGGCGGTGAGCGCGGACAGCACCTCGACGGTGCAGAAGCCGCCGTGCATGAGGAGCAACGGGTCGCCTTCGCCGTGCTCCTCGTAGTAGCTGCGGACTCCGTTTACGCTGATGTAGTCGCCCATTCGGTTCACCTCGATGGCTGGAAGATGACTTCGGGGGTAACCCGCAGTACGACGCGTTGTTCGCTGCGCGCCCGCTCCTCGAACGCGGGCCGCATCGCGTCTGTCACGGGGTTGCCGGTCATGGCTTGCATCATCTTCATCATGACCTCCGGGGCGTTTTCGTCCTCGATGCGAGCGTTGCCCTCCACTCGCAGGTAGGGGAATGGGAACTGCTCGTGGAGGACGCAGAGCGACGCGCGGCCGGTCCGCCGTACGATGGCGGTCTTCGCGCGCGTCTTTGTGACGGAGATCAGGATGTCTTCGCCATCGAGGACGTAATACACCGGCGACAGGTGGGGTGGACGGCCTGCGCGCTCGACGCCCAGGACGCAGAGGCGGTGTGACTCGAGAAACTGCCGTTGCTGTTCGTTCATGATGCCTGCTCCCCAAGCATCCCTGGTATGGGCATGCTGCTGTAGGAGGTGTGCGCGGCCAGCAACCGGTCGCGGATGGTTTCGTCGCTGGCGATGTCGATGATCGTCCAGGCCATCGCGATCGCCCCGTCGATCACGGCCTTGTCGCCAGCGGGCGTGGCGCAGTGTTCGGCGAACTCGCGCTGGTGGTTGACGGCGGGCCAAGAGTGGACTCCGATGGAGGGGTGGATTGCCGGCATGGCGAGCGAGATGTTACCCATATCGGTCGAACCAGCGGTTCGCTCCAGTTGCGAGGCGGTCAGCCCGGCGAAGTTCCGGCCCAGCGCCTCGGCGTTTCGCTGGTAGGCCGCCAGGATGTCCGGGTCGTTGCGCACCTCGGTGTAGCCGAAGTCGCGGTAATCGATGTGGAGCTCGCAGCCGGTGGCCAGCGCGCCGGCCTCGAAGCAGCGGACGGCCTTCGCGCGAATGTCCTCCAGATGCCGCATCGTCTTCGCCCTGACCGAGTAGCGGGCGCTCGTATGGGCGGGGATCACGTTGGACGCGTCGCCGCCCTTTGTAACGATGCCGTGCACGCGGTCGGTCGCGCGGATGTGCTGGCGAAGGAGGCCGACGGCGACCTGGGCGACGGTCAGCGCGTCGGCGGCGTTGATGCCCCGTTCCGGGAAGCTGGAGGCGTGCGCCTCTTTGCCGGTGTACGAGACGTCCAGGGCTTGAGTGGCGAGGTACGGCATGTCTCCCACGTCCACCGGGCCCGGGTGCACCATCATGGAGGCGTGCACGCCATCGAAGGCGCCCCGCTGCAGCAAGAGGACCTTGCCGCCGCCGCCCTCTTCGGCGGGCGTCCCGATGACGCTAATCGTCGCTCCGATTTCGCCGGCGATCCGCGCCGCCGCGATCCCGGCGCCGGCCGCTGCGGCGGCGATGATGTTGTGGCCGCAGGCGTGGCCGATCGCCGGCAGGGCGTCGTACTCGGCGCAGATGGCGATGCGCAGCGGGCCGCTGCCGGCCGTGGCGACGAAGGCCGTGGGCAGGTCGCAGACGCCGCTCTCGACGGCGAGGCCCGCGGACGACAGCGTATCGGCGAGCAGGGCGCAGGCCTTGTGTTCCTGGAAACGCAGCTCGGGGTTGGCGTGGATGCGGTGGCTGAGGTCGATGAGGGGTGTGCGGGCGTCTTCGACGGCCTGACGGGCGGCTTCTTTCGGGGTGGTCACAGTGGGGGAGAGTGTAACGCAGGAGGGCGTGAGGGTGGTAGTGGCGGAGGGGGTGGGATTCGCCCTACGGGCGGGCGTGGCCCGAACCCGCGAGGACTTTGCAGGCTGGCGGAGGGGGCGGGATTCGAACCCGCGAGGACCTTGCGACCCTAACGGTTTTCAAGACCGTCGCATTCAACCGCTCTGCCACCCCTCCGCAATACAAAATAGCAGGTTTAAGTGATAAGTAGCCTTAGCAATTGCTCACCATTTGCTCACGGGTTCCCGCCCGTCAAGTCCTAGCGGCTACGCGCAAGCGCGAGCTTTGGAGCGGGCGGTCTACGGGTGATTCAGAACCTCATACATGAAGTCGATAGCGGGATGCGCCTTGCTCGGCTTCCCCTTGCTGTCAACGAGATTGACCGTAAATGTGCCTTCGGCAAGCGCGACCCAGGCGATGTTCGGGCCTGGGTCGGAAGCGAACGTGATGAGAACGACCGTATTGGTTGGGTCAACTCCCGCGCCCGTCGGTGGGGTAATGGTAACGGACGGCTGGTCAGCGGGAATCGTGCCGCGTCCGATGGCATTCGCCCCGAACGGCTCAGGGTCACAGACATCGCCAGACCCGTCCCCATCGGCATCTGCCTGGTCTGGGTTAAAGACGAAGGCGCAATTATCAAACCCGTCGATTATCCCGTCGCCATCGGCGTCCTCAAATTGGGCATCGACGGAGCGGTCGCCGAACACAGAGAACGCAACGACAGCTAGAGCCGTCATTGCTGCAACTATCAAACTGGTCAGTAGAAACCTGCGCATGATTTACCTCCCTTCAAGGTGTACGCATTCTGCTGCGTTGACAATAAGATTGTCATGCGGGCTTGAAGGGGGAACCGCGCTACCCACGACACTCACCATTTGCTCACGCCTTGCGACGCTGGACTGCAGCAACGAGGCCGCGAACAGCCCTAACGGCCAAGCAGATGATGCGGGGGTTTAAGCGGGCGGTCTACGGATGATTCAGAACCTCATACATGAAGTCGATAGCGGGATGCGCCTTGCTCGGCTTTGCCTTGGTGTCGACAAGATTGACCGTGAACGTGCCCTCGGCGAGCGCGACCCAGGCGGTGTTGGCCCCAGGGTCAGAAGCGAACGTGATGAGAACGACCGTATTGGTTGGGTCAACTCCCGCGCCCGTCGGTGGGGTAATGGTAACGGACGGCTGGTCAGCGGGAATCGTGCCACGCCCGATGGCGTTCGCCCCGAACGGCTCAGGGTCACAGACATCGCCGAATCCATCTTGGTCGGCATCCGCTTGGTCAGGGTTAAAGTCGAACGTGCAATTGTCAATTTGATCGAAAATGCCATCGCCGTCGGTGTCCTCAAATTGCGCATCGACGGAGCGGTCGCCGAACACAGAGAACGCAACGACAGCTAGAGCCGTCACTACAACAATTATGAAACTGGTCAGAAGAAGTCTACGCATGGTCTGCCTCCTTTCAAGGTGGACGTATTATGCTCCGTTGACAATAAGATTGTCAACGGGCTGGAAGGGGGAATCGCCGCTACCGACGACCCTCACCATTTGCTCATGCCTTCTTACGTTGCAGAAGCGCGTCCAGCCCCGCCGCTTCTGCCTGCAACCCAGGCGCGACGTGGCTGTAAATGTCGAGTGTAATGCTCACGCTAGAGTGTCCGAGGCGCTCGTTAACGATTTTTGGGTGCACGCCCTGAGCCATCAGTAGACTGGCGTGCGCGTGTCTCAGGTCGTGGAAGCGGAGCCGCTCCATGCCCGCCGCTTTTACGATGCCGAGCCACGCTGCCTGCTCCAACCGGTTGGCTGTTTGGGTGACCTCCGCACCTACGCGCCAGGTGATACAATCTCGCCTGCCTTTAGCCCGGAGGAACGCCCATGGATATCAAGGCCGTTTCGGCCCTCATCGAGCAGAACAATGTCCGCACCGTGAAGATCGGCGGCGGCGACCTCGACGGCGTCTACCGCGGGAAGCGGGTGAGCGCCGAGCAGTTCCTCGCGACCGCGGACGAGGGGTTCGCGCAGTGCGACGTGCTCTTCGGCTGGGATATCCAGGATGAGGTGATCGGGACGCTGCCGTTCTCCAACTGGGAGACGGGTTTCGCCGACATCATGATGCGGCCGGACCTGAGTACGTTCGCTATCGTACCCTGGGAGGAGGGGAGCGCAAGCGTCATTTGCGACTTCTATACGGAACACGGCGATCCGCTGCCTGTCGCGCCTCGGAACGTCCTGAAGGCCGTCGTGCAACGGGCGAAGGCTGCGGGCTTCGTGTCGATGATGGCGGCGGAGCTCGAGGTCCGCTTTTATCGCGAGGACCAGGAGAGCCTGCGCGAGAAGGGTTACCACGACTTGCGCCCTCTCAACCCCGGCCTGAACTGCTACAGCATCCACCATGCCTCGATCGACGAGCCGGTGATCGGGCGTGTCTGCCAGATGCTGAACGCTTACGGGTTACAGGTGGAGGCGTACAACCGTGAGCACGGGGCCGTAATGTACGAGATCAACCTGCGCTATACCGACTCGCTTACTGCGGCGGACCGGACGATGCTGTACAAGAGCGCGGCGAAGGAGATCGCGGCACAGGACGGGGTCACGCCGACGTTCATGGCCAAGTACGCGGACGACGTCGACGGCTGCGGCGGGCATCTGCACCAGAGCCTGTGGACGGCAGACGGCGAGCGCAACGTCTTCTGGGACGAAGGCGCGAAGCACCACATCTCTGAGACGATGGATCACTATGTGGCCGGGGTGCTGGCGACGATGCCGGAGTTCATGCTGATGTACGCGCCGAACGTGAACTCCTACAAGCGGTTCGTGCCGCTTACCTGGGCGCCGCTGAACATGACGTGGGGCCTCGACAACCGCACCTGCGCGGTGCGGGCAATAACCAGCGGTCCCAGCGCGATTCGGATCGAGAACCGGGCGCCCGGCGCCGATCTGAACGCCTACCTGGCGTTCGCGGCGTCTCTGGCGGGCGGGCTGCATGGCATCGAGCAGAAGCTGACCGCGCCGCCATTGACGCGTGGGAGCGCTTACAAGAATGAGGACTCGGAGCCACTGCCGAAGTCGTTGCCCGAGGCCCTGGAGCGCTTTCGAGCGAGCAGCCTCGCCCGAAACTGGTTCGGGGAGGCATTCGTCGAACAGCTCGTGGCCTTCCGCGAGTGGGAGGTGGAGAAGCACCGGAGGGCGGTGACGGACTGGGAGCGGCGGCGCTATTTCGAGATGGTGTGAGGGCGGCGGGGGCGAAGTACGAGATACGAAGTGCGAGGTACGAGGTACGATGCGGCTGGCTAATAAGGTGGCGTTGATAACGGGCGCGGGTAGCGGGATGGGGCGGCTGGCGGCGCAGATGTTTGCCTTAGAGGGGGCGCAGGTCGTGGCGGCAGACGTGAGCGAGGCGGCGCTCGAGGAGACGCTGGCTTCGGTGCACGCGGAAGGCGGGTCGATCGCCAGTGTGGTGGCAGACGTGACGGACGGAGAGAGCGTGCGCAAGATGGTGGCGGCGGGTGTGGAGGCGTTCGGGAAGCTGGATGTGATCTACAACAACGCGGGGATCTTTCCGGACGACGACACTTCGGTGATCGAGACGGACGAGAGCGTGTACCAACGGGTGATCGACGTGAACCTGAAGGGCGTCTACCTTTGCTGCAAGTACGGGATTCCGGAGCTGATCAAGGCGGGAGGCGGGTCGGTGGTGAACATCGCCTCGTTCACGGCGCTGATGGGGTGCACGGTGCCGCAGGACGCCTATACGGCGAGCAAGGGTGCGGTGCTGTCGCTGACGCGGTCGCTGGCCGTGCAGTACGGGCCGCACGGGGTGCGGGCGAACGCGATCTGCCCGGGGCCGATCCTGACGCCGATGCTGGAGAGCCTGTTCCCGACGGAGGAGGAGAAGATGAAACGCTTGAACCGCATCCCGCTGGGGCGCTTCGGGCGGGCGGAGGACGTGGTGTACGCGGGGATCTACCTGGCGTCGGACGAGTCGTCGTGGACGACGGGGACGACGTTTGTGATCGACGGCGGGATCACGGTGAACTACTTTTGAGGGGACAGGTGTCAGGGCCGGCGAACCAGACGGCCGACGAAGATTGAAGCCGCGGCGCCAGTGAGGATCAGCGAGAAAGCCAGCACGGCCAGAGGGCCGCGTGGCCATCCCCCGGCAGTGGATGGGCCGCCTAAGGGTGGGAAGGAAAAAACCGGGCAGGGCTCGTTGCTGCCCTGAATTCCCACGCCCGCTACCGTTCCCGCCTTCCACACCTCCATCGCAGCGGCGTCCGGATTCATAACTCGATTATTGGCCTTCGCATCGCTCACGCAGAACTCTACGATTCGGCCCTGTGATCCACAGCCGGGCTTGAGCGTTTCCGGCGTGACGATCAATCCGAAGAAGAGGCCAGAGCCGTTGGCTCTAGCCGTCCCACAGAGCGTATCCCCGATGACGGCCCTTACGAGCGTGCCGTCGCGGCCTCCTTCGACTGTTCCCCAGAGACCAAAGAAGGCAGGCAACTCAGTGTCACGAATTCCGCCTATGGGACCTCTTTTCGGATGGAGGCTATGGCGCCAGAAGGCCTCCCAGGATTCGCTGACGGGCGATGAATGGCCCACCACGGTGATCCCTATTTCACCGGGTTCGCAGCCAAGGTGGCTCAGGTTACCGTGGTAGGTGGAGATTGTGACGCCGCCCGCAGTAGTTGATTGGACTACCGTGCCCGTCCAACACGGTTCGCCGCCGACGGTGAAGACCACAGTCGTGGTGGGATCGGCGGCTTCGGCGTCAACCCAAATGCGACCCGATACGATGGTAGAAACCGGCAGCTGAGGAAAATCGACGCCGGTACGATGCTGACCGGGCAAGAGCGATATCGTTTTATCTTTGATGGTGAGCCGGGGAGATGTGCAGAGGGGAAAGTCCGTGGCACCCACCCAATCGGTTTCCGCTCCTTGGGGGCAGCCGACAATGGGAATAATGATTTGAATCTTGTAGTCAGCGGAGACCAGTTCGTCGAATACGTATGTGCCATCGCTCGAGGACATGGTGGTCTTGTCCAGGATTACCCCGTCGGTTCGTCGGACTTCGAGCTGGAACGCTGCACCTACGTCTGGCGCATCGAACACGCCATTTGCGTTCACGTCCACGTAGACGCGCCCGGAGATGCTGCCTGGCGGGGGCGGGGTGGAGGTAGGCGAAGGGTTGCCGCCTGGGGAGGCTACCGGCGTTGCTGTCGGTGTTGGCGTGTCCGCCTCGGTCGCATTGGCAGATGCGACAAGGCCGAGGAATGCGATTGTCGCAATTACTGAGTTGCGTGGTTGCATCGGACGTCAGGCCGTTCTGAGCGCCGAGTGTATCACTTCCCTCGCCTCCGAATGTTTCTCGGCGAAGGCGGTGAGGAGGCCGAAGCAGCCGGAGACCATCATGTCGCCGTGGGGGACGGCGAAGTAGGGGTTGAGGCGGCTGCCGCGGAGTTTGCCGCGCTGGGGGCCGGTGACGGCGACGAAGGGGCGCGCGGAATGCTGTGCGTGGACAGTCCGCCGAGATTCTTCGCCCTCCCCGCCACCGCCCATCGCCCCGCGAGGCTCAGAATGACGGGAATCGGGGCGCGTGGGCGCAGTGCTGATGCCCTCGGCAGGGTGTGCGGGTTGACTTGGGTCTTGATGAGTTGAGGTGTGTAGCGGTTGCGTGGCGTGCTGCGCCCCTACCGGGGATGAGGCGGACTCGGTGGCGTAGTAGACGCCGTGGCCTTTGGAGCTGAAGACGTCTTCGTGGGGGAGGTCGCCGTTGAGAAGGCGCTCGGTGAAGTCTTCGACCTGCTCGGCGGTGAGTTCCCCGGTGTGGTGCTCGTAAAGAGAGATGATTCGCGTGCCCTGGAGGTGGAAGGCGAGGGCATGCATGTTGCCGAGGTTGAGGACGAGTTGCTCGTCACGGCAGGCGACGTTGGGATCCTGTAGCGCGCCGAGGGCGGCGGCGGGCCCGGTGTCGAGGAAGACGGTGGGGACGCCTTCGTCAGCGCAGGACACGAGGGTACGGGCGCGGGTGAGGTAGTCGGGCAGCTCTTCGGGGAGGTAGGCGAAGGCGAGGAGGTCGTTGCGGCGCTCGACGACGCGGCGGAGGTGGTCGAAGCGGAAGAGGCGGTCGCTGTAGCCCGGTGGCGCGGCGCCGTGGTCGAGGCAGCCGAGGGCGAGGCCGTCGAAGTCCGTGTCGACGTCGAAGGCCGACAGCGCGGTGCGGATGGCGTCGAGGTCGAGGTCGCGCAATTCGACGTGGTCCGCGTCGAGGGCGAGCAGTTGGTCGGGTGAGACGAGGGTGACGCCGAGCCTCTGAACCTGATCGAGGTCGTCGTCGAAGGTGGCGGCGGCTTCGGGGGTGGCGTAGGCGGCGAAACCGGCGCGGAGGTGGTCTTCGAGCGCCCAGTGGCAGGGGCCGCCGCCGGCGATGACGCCGGAGAGGGCGACGGCGCGGCGCTGGGCGGTGGCGCGTCGGATGCGGCCGCCGGCGATCTGAGTGGGTGAGGGCATGATGAGCTGGAGGGCGTTCTCGATGGACGCGGAGGAGTCGAAGACGAGGATGTCCTGGGTGCCGGTGCCAACGTCGACGGCGAGGATGCGCATGGTAACGAAATGATAACACCGGAGTGATAGGCGATGGGTGATGGGTGAGGGTGATGGTCGCGCTCAGGTTGACAGAATCGGGGCTTCGGTGAACAGATTGTCACCTTGACTTTACCTGTTCTTGCGTCAAGTAAGTGAAACGGGCACGCGTGCGGCGGCCTCTAATCCACAGTGGAGCGAGTGATATGAACTGGATGAACTGGAAAGTCCTGGTGCCGCCGACTGTACTGCCGTTGATGTTGTCATTGATCGTGGCGCTGACAGGCCCCGGCGGAGCGCTGGATCTTTCGTCTGGACATACCGCCAAGTTCGAGGCGCCGGTGCGACCCGGGCGGCCGGGGCCCGGCGGCGAGGGCTCTTCCGCGACGCCGACGCCGCGGCCGCTGGTCGGCGGAGTGCCCGTGCCGACGCCGAAGGTTTCTCCGTCGCCGCTGCCGCTCCCCGGCGTAACGCCGCCGAGCGCCACGACGCCGCCTGGCACGACGCCGCCTCCAGGCACAACGCCGCCGCCCGGTTCGACTCCGCCTCCGGGTAGCACGCGGACTCCGACGCCACCTCCGGGCTCGACTCCGACGGCTACGCCTCCGGGCTCGACGCCGACACCGACGCCCAAGCCAACGTTGACGGCGGTGCAGGCCTGTGCACAGGTGCGGGCGCACGTGATAGCTAATATGGAGACGGTGGATGTGGTGTTCAACTGGTGCTCAGCGGTGTGGCTGGGGTCCGTCTGGAGTGTGATCCTGGAGATCAGGAACCCGTTGTGCGAGACGTTCGACTCGCTAGGGCTGCCGTGTCCTCACCTGCCCGTGAAGCTGAGCTTCTATCTGTACGAGGGCGGCCCGATAGTAGCGGCCGATGTGACGACGGAGCTCATCCTGGACACGTATTAGTCGACTTCGACGGCGGCTCCTCGTAGCCCAGCACCTTCGTAGCCCAGCACCTTCAGGTGCGCCGGGCGTGCGAGGCGCTAGGCCGCGCTGATCCGCTCGATTCCGCCCATGTAAGGGCGTAAGACATCGGGCACCATGACTGAACCGTCTGGCTGCTGATAGTTCTCCAGGACGGCGATGACCGTACGCGGAAGCGCCAGGCCGGAGCCGTTCAGCGTGTGTGGATACTCCGGCTTCGCGCCCTTCTCGCGGCGAAAGCGGATGTTGGCGCGGCGGGCCTGGAAGTCGGTGCAGTTGGAGCAGGACGAGACCTCGAGCCACTCGCCGCAGCCGGGGGCCCAGAGCTCGATGTCGAAACCCCTGGCGGCGTTGAAGCTGAGGTCGCCGGTGCAGAGCTCGACCACGCGATAAGGGATATCCAGGGCGCGGCAGATCGCTTCACCATCGGCGACAAGGGCGTCAAGCGCGCTTGCGGAATCCTCGGGCGCGACGAATTTGTACATCTCGACCTTGTCGAACTGGTGGCCGCGCTTCATGCCGCGGACGTCGCGACCGGCGGACATCTTTTCGCGCCGAAAGCAGGGCGTGTAGGCGACGTAGTTGAGCGGGAGCGTATCGGGGTCGAGGATTTCGTCGCGATAGAGATTGGTGAGCGGCACCTCGGCAGTTGGCACGAACCAGTAGTCTTCCTCGGCGTCGTGGTAGAGGTTATCGGCGAACTTGGGTAACTGGCCGGAGCTCCACATGCTCTCCTCCTTGACCATGAAGGGGAGGTAGATCTCCGTGTAGCCGCGCGCGCCGTGAAAGTCCAGCATCCAGGAGATGAGCGCGCGCTCCAGGCGGGCGCCCGCACCGCGCAGGACGTAAAAGCGCGACCCGGAGAGCTTGACGCCGCGCTCGAAGTCGACGATGCCCAGCGCCTCGCCTAACTCCCAGTGCGGCTTTGGGGCAAAGTCGGGAACGGGCGGCTCTCCGGACTGGCGGACGAAGACGTTGGCAGTGTCGTCTGCGCCGTCCGGAGCTTCTGCGGCCGGGATGTTTGGGATCTCCAGAAGGAGGCTGCGCAGACGCGCGTCTATGTCGCGTACCTGGCCCTCGAGAGCGTCGAGTTTCTCGCCGAGGAACGACGAGCGGGCGACAAGATCGGAGCGGCGGTGTTCGGCGTGCTTTGCGTCCTTCGTTTTGGCGGTTTTGGCCAGTTGGGCGAGTTCGCCGATCTCCTTGGAGAGCGCGTTGCGTTCGGCGCGGAGAGATTCGACCTCGGTCAGGGCGCCGCGCCACTCGGTGTCCAGGGCCAGGGCCTCGTCGAGAGGGGCTTCGGTGTGGCGGCGGGCGAGGGCGTTTCGGACGGAGTCAGGGTCTTCGCGCAGGAGTTGGATCGGCAGCATGGACTAAGGGTAGGGGGCGGCGGTCAGATGGTCAAAGTGCGTGACGGGATGACTTGATGGCGATCAGGGCCAACTCGCCTACGTCTTCAGGAATCGCCGCCGACACGCCGCAGGAGACGACTTCCAGAGGCAGGCCTGAGCGCAACTCGTCCTCGTCTACCCAGCGCAGCGTGGGGTCGGCCACGGGATTTGGCGCGTCATCCGGCACCGGGTGGCAGAAGTAAATGAGGTCAATGTGCTGGTGTGCGGGCTCACGCTCGCCGGCGGGGATGTCCTCGATGAGGATGGTGTAGGGCGGCGGGAGGGAACTGGGCTCGCTGAACGTGAATTCGGATCGTGTGGCGATGATAGCAGCCGCGATGCCGGTCTCTTCGCGAATCTCGCGAAGCACTGCCTGCAGCGGGTCCTCGTCGGGCTCGACGTGGCCGCCTGGGGGCATCCATTGCTGGAGGCGCCGGTGCCAGTGGAGGAGAGTGCGCCCGTTCTCGACGACGAAGCCGGTGGCGGTGAAGTGGCGCTTCAGGATGCGACCTCAGGAGGCGGCGAGTCCAGCATGGAGAGGTCGAACTCGGCGTAGCTCTCGATTACCAGATCGGCCTGTGGCAGCGGTGGCAGCGCTGTTGAGGCGGCGCGGACCTGCACGGCGAACATCCCGGCCGCCTTTGCCGACGCGACGCCGGTGGAGGTGTCCTCGAAGGCGAGGCAGGACGGCGCCGGCACGCGCAGGGCTTGCGCAGCGGCGAGATAGACATCGGGCGCGGGTTTGGACCGCTTGACTTCGCTGGCGGTGACCGTGACGTCAAAGGCGTCCTCGAGCTGGAGGCCCCGCAGCGCGGCGTCTACCCACTGGCGCAGATCGGCGGACGCCAGGCCCACGGGCATGTCGCGCCGGCGCAGTTCGTCGATGAAGGCGCGGACGCCTGGAAGGGGCTCGATCGGCTGCGCAAGGAGTTTCAGGACGGCCTCGTCGTACGCCTGGTAGAAGCCGTCGGGCGAGCCGGTCAGGGTGAATCGCTCTATGACCCAGGCCCAGGCGTCCTCAACGGAGCTGCCGATGATCGTCATGTATTCTTCGTCAGTCACTCGGTTCCCCAGAGGCGCGAGGACGACGTTGAAGGCCTCGTGGTACAAGGGCTCGCCGTCCCAGAGCGTGCCGTCCATGTCGAAGATCGCGGCGCGGAAACGGCTCATGCGCCCCCCTTTACGCAGTCGAAGATGATGGACGTGGCGATGCGGATATAGCCACGCCAGAAGTCAAGCTGCTCTACCAGCTTTGGATCAGGCGTGGGCTCGATGAGATCACGAATCAGGAAGCCTGCATCGCGCAGCGCGTGGGCGTACTCGCTGAGGGGGCGATGATAATTGATGATGGGCGACGCGGTGGGCCAGATCTTTACCTCAACCCCGCGCGCCGGGAAGTAATTGTCAACCTTCCAGTACAGGCGGTCCTTATCCTGGAAGCTGTTCGGACGCACCAGTTCCCAGCCGGAGTCAGGTGTCAGGAAGCACGGATGGCTGACGGAGAAGACAAACCTGCCGCCCGGCTTAAGCACGCGTGCGATCTCACAGAGGGCGGTTTCGTAGTTTTCGACGTCGAACAGTGAGAAGTAGGCCAGCGCGATATCGAATTCAGCAGAGGCGAGGAAGGACAAATCTGCCATGTCTGCGACGTGGTACTGGGGACCCAATGGGTGCTGGCTCTCTTGCTCGCGCGCGTGGTCAATCATCCTGCCCGAGAGGTCGACGCCGGTCACTTGTCCGCCGCGCTCAGCCAGGATGCGAGAGAATCTCCCTTCGCCGCAGCCGGCGTCCAGCACTTGGAGGCCGGATACGTCACCAAGGACTTCCAGCGTGGCGGGATCGAGGATATGAACGCGGTTGTGGTCCGTGCCACTACGGACGCGCTCGGCCCAGGAGTCGGCAAGCCCGTCCCAGGCGCGGCGTTGGGTCTCGTGCGACTCTGGGCTGCTCACGACCCGTCCTTCTCCCTCAGCGCCGGGAAGAGGATCACTTCGCGGATGGAGGAGACGCCGGTGAGGGCCATGATGAGACGGTCGATGCCGATGCCGAGGCCGGCGGTGGGGGGCATGCCGTGCTCGAGAGCGACGAGGAAGTCCTCGTCGGCAAGCTCGGCCTCGTCGTCGCCGGCGGCGCGGAGGCGGGCTTGTTCGACAAGGCGCTGGCGCTGGTCGAGGGGGTCGTTGAGCTCGGTATAGGCGTTGGCGACCTCGCGGCCGGCGATGAAGAGCTCGAAGCGCTCGACCAGATTGGGGTTATCGGGCTTACGCTTGGCGAGGGGCGAGAGTTCGATGGGGTAGTCGATTAGGAACGTCGGCTGGATGAGGTGCGGCTCGACGTGGAGCGTCAGCAGTTCGTCGATGAGTTTGCCGCGGCCCCAGGATGCGTCGGTTGGTACGCCCGATGCGGTGGCGGCGGCGAGCAACGAGTCGAGATCGCGATGAGCGCTGAAGTCGACGCCGCTGCGCTCGAGGATGGCCTCGCGGAGGGGTACGCGGGGCCAGGGCGGCGAAAAATCGATCTCAGTATCGCCGGTGGGGACGCGGATGGCGCCGAGCACGTCGCCTGCGATGGAGGAGACCATCTCTTCGACCATGGTCATGACATCGTCGTAGTCGGCGTAGGCTTCGTACGACTCTAGCATCGTGAACTCCGGGTTCCATTTGGTGGAGACGCCCTCGTTACGGAAGATGCGCCCCAGCTCGTAGACCTTGTCGAATCCGCCGACGACGAGGCGCTTGAGGTGAAGCTCCAGGGCGATGCGCAGGGAGAGCTGGCGGTCGAGGGCGTTGTGGTACGTCTGGAACGGGCGGGCCGCCGCGCCGCCGGCGCTTGGCTGGAGGATTGGTGTCTCCACCTCCAGGAAGCCTCGGTCGTCGAGGAAGCGGCGTATGGCAGCGATGACGCGGGAGCGGTTGACGAAGATCTGGCGCGCGCCCGGATTGGCCATCAGGTCCAGGTAGCGCTGGCGGTAACGCACCTCGACGTCCTGGAGGCCGTGCCACTTCTCGGGAGGCGCGCGCAGGGCCTTAGCGAGGAGTGTGTACTGCTGGGCCTCAACGGTGGGCTCGCCGCTCTTCGTGTGAAAGAGGGTGCCCGTTACGCCCAGGAAATCGCCCAGGTCCAGTTCGTGCAGGGCAGCGTAGGCCTCCACGCCGATGCTCTCCTGCTTGAGGTAGGTCTGGATGCGGCCGGAGCCGTCGTGGAGGTCGAGGAAGGTCGCCTTGCCCATCCCGCGCTTGGCGGTTACCCGTCCGGCGACGGAGATGGTCTCGGTGCACTGCGGATTCCCGGTGAGCAGGGCAGCGGCTTTGGCGGCGGTGTGAGTGCGGTCGAAGCGGGCAGGGTAGGGGTCGATGCCGGCCGCGCGCAGACGGTTCAGCTTTTCGGTGCGGAGGTTGATGATCTCTTCTTCACCCATGGTGTTGGCTTTCGGGCAAAGCTAACGCTCTGCCGCTACAAATGAAACAGCGGGGCTTGTCACCCCGCCTGATTGTAGCGTCCTACCCCCGTAGCTGCAGGCCATCAGGCCTGCCCAGCGCGCTAGTTGATCTCGACGATAGACCAGCGCAGGATGCCCGCCGGGGCGTTGACCTGCACCTCGTCACCGACGCCCTTGCCGAGAAGGGCGGTCCCGACGGGGGACTCGTTGCTAATGCGGCCGAGCTTGGGATCGGCCTCGGCGTAGCCAACGATGGTGTAGTTTTCCTTCGAGCCTTTGTGGTTGAGGACGGTCACTGTTGAGCCCAGGTTGACGCGGTGGTGGTCGTGCACCTCCTCGATGATGACGGCGTTCTGGATGATGTTCTCAAGTGTCATGATACGCCCTTCGACGAAGGCCTGATCGTTGCGGGCGTCCTCGTATTCGGGCGTATTTTGCGCGCCGACGAGCTCCTTCTCATCGTGGATGCGCTGGGCCACCTCGGCGCGGCGGACGGTCAGGAGGTAGTCGAGTTCCTTCTGGAACTTGTCGAGGCCGTCTTTGGTGAGCGGGACTGCTTTGGTAGGCATAATGGGGGTCTTTCCGGTGTTCGATGAAAAAAAGGACTGGGAGCGAGCCCCAGCCGTGTATCGCGTTGGTTCCTGACAGGAAATTATAGGGCAAGTGAGAGAGGTTGTAAATAGAAGCAACGGCTGTTTTGCGGAAGAAGGCGCTATGTTACACTACCGCTGACTCGGGCGGGCCGGTTATCTACCCGCGCCGGCCCGCATTCCTAAGGAGGTTAGCGAGCCGTCAAGCATGCGTGAACGACCGCCCCGCGAGGAGCCGCCACGAAGGCGGTTCCGACAGGACCTGCCGAGGCCCGAAGGCCCGTTCGACCGCCTGCTACGGCGACGGCCCGACCGTGACCCGGCGCCGATCATAATCGGGGGGACGATCGCCTTCCTGGCGATCGTCATCATCATGGTTTTCGTCGTATCGTCCGTGCTCGGCGGCGGCGGCAACGGGGGCAGCAAGCCAAACGGCGACGTCGTAGACATAGCGCCGGGAATTCGCGGGCGGCTGGCGCCGATCCCGGGACTGCCCCCCGGCCTGCTGGGTGTGAGCGAGTTCATCGAGTTCGAGACCGAAGATAAGGAGATCCCGGCGGTCATTGGCCTGCCTCTGCGCGAGAAGGTGGACGATCCAGCGGGGCTGGGCTTCTACACGTTCTTCGAAGCGCGCTGGCAGCGTGTGGCCGATGTCAATAAGCTGATCCAGGACGGAAAGGTGGCGGAGGGCGACTTCTCATCGGTGCCCGATAACCTGGCCGTTTTGCGGGTCCTCGCGCAGACGTATCAGGTCGCGGCTTCGCTTCCGAACGGGGCGACGCTTCATGCGGATGCTGTGAGCAACATCCTGAGCCCGCGGGACTACGCACCCGCCGCGGATGGTACGGTGCAGGGGAAAGCATCGAAGGTGACTGCGGGAGGCGATGTGCTGCTTCTGCCTACGATCGTGGGCAGTAGCAGCGATGGCGCCGGGGTTGTCAACGACATACTGGCTGATGACGGCCTGCGGGCGAGCCATGCGGAACAGATTGTCGATCTCGTCTCGATGTCAAAGCTGGACGGGATCGACATCGAGTATTCGTCGGTGGATGTCGATCTCGGCAAAGAGTTCACGGACTTCGTGACGGTGCTGGCCGACGGATTGGGCGAGAAGAGGCTGAGCCTGTCTCTGCCGCCGCCGAGCGACCAGCGTCAGGCCTACGACTGGCAGGTGCTGGGTGAACGGGCGGACATAATAAAAATACTGCCCATTGCGGACCCGATCTCGTACTGGGAGACGATGCCGCGGGCGCTGGGAAAACTGATTGAGGACGTGGACCCAAAGAAGGTGATCCTGGGCGTCAGCCCGTTCAGCGTGGAGGCGGCCGGCGAGTCGACGAAGCGGATCGGCTATCTACAGTCGATGGTGCTGGCGGCCGAGGCTGTTGTAAGAGAGCCTCAGGACCCGAGGGAGATCAAGCCGGGAACGAGCGTGACGCTGGTGGCAAAGAACCTGGACGAGGGGGAGGGCGCGTCGTCGATACGATGGGACAATGAGGCAGCGGCGGTGACTTTCGCTGTCGGCGGGACCGACCGGCGCCGGATATTCATCGAAAACTCGTTCAGCGTGGCCTTCAAGCTGGAGCTTGTGCAGGCTTACGGCCTGGCAGGTCTCGCCATATCCGACGGCTCGGCCGAATCGGATGTGGCGAACATCTGGCCACCTGTTAGTGAGCTGGTGACATCGGCGACGATTTCGCTGCGGCGGCCGAATGACAGCGCGCTGACGCCGGTCTGGCAGGCGCCGGATGGAGGCGACATCGGCGCCGGTGCGGGAACGACGGCTACCTGGATCGCTCCGGAAGAGGGCCCGCATAAGCTGGTGCTGGTCGTGAGCGATGGGGAGCGGCGGTTCGGCCGGGAGACGGTGGTCGAGGTGAAAAGAAGTACGGAGAGATCCCCGACGCCGCCGGTGACGTTCCCGCCGACAACGGGAACGGCGACGCCGACTCCCACGCCAAAGCCGAACGGCGCCACACCTACTCCGACGCCTGAGTTCACACTGTCCCTCCAGGTGGGCAAGCGTGCGGACGGCGATGATCCCGTAGAAGACTACGAGAACGACGAGGAAACGGGGCCGGGCACGGAGGTCACATATCGCATCGTGATCGACAATGACGCCGAGGTGCCCGTGGAGATCGTTTCGGTGCTGGATGACAAGTACCCTGGCATAGTCTGTACGGACGCGGACGGGAATGTAGTCGGCCGGACGCTGCAACCGGACGACGGCGACGCGGCGCTGGTGGACGAGAACGGCGACGACTCCATTGTGTGCCGGTTCAAGAAGGCGGCGCCGGGGCAACCCAACAAGACAGTCACGGATGTTGTAACTGTGATCGTGCAAGACAAGGACGGGAACCAGGGCACGGACCACGATGACGCCACGATCAGGACGGTACCCGGGCCTTAGGACGCGACGTTGCGAGTGATTGCGGGCAGCGCAAAGGGCAGGCGTCTGAAAAGCCCGCCCCGCACGCGCCAGCCGCGGACCGATGGAGGCACCCGCCCCAGCACCGACCTGGTCAGGGGGGCGATGTTCTCGGCATTGACGGCGATGGACGCCGACCTATCTCGCGTGCTCGATCTGTACGCCGGCACCGGCGCTCTGGGGATAGAAGCGTTGAGCCGGGGCGCCGGTAGCTGCTATTTCGTGGAGCGCGACCGATCGGCCTGCGCGGTTATTAATGAGAACCTGGCGATCACGGGGTTCGCGGGCAGAGCGCAGGTGCACTGTGTGGCGGCGGAGCGGGTCGAGGACCGGATGCAAGGTCCTTTTACGCTGATTCTCGCCGACCCACCTTACGCGGACGAGCGAGCGCAGGCGACAGTGGCGGCTCTGGCTTCGTCGACGTTGGCGCAAGCCGGGGCGACGGTGCTCGCCATAGAGCACGCAGCGGCGATGGACCCCCCGGCGGAATTGGGCTGGTTTTCTCTGGTGAAGATGTTACGGCACGGCGACAGCGCAGTCTCGATATATCGATAGGAGGTGAGTCTTGTCCATAGCGGTCTATCCCGGGAGGTTTGATCCGGTCACGAACGGCCATGTGGACATTGCGCAACGTGCGGCGTCCCTGTTCGACAACGTTGTCGTGGCGGTATACGATCTGGAGGCGAGCAGGAGCCTGTTTTCCACAGAGGAGCGCGTCGATCTGTTTCGCGGCGCGGTCGGGCATCTGCAAAACGTCGAGGTGAAGTCGTTCACCGGGCTGGTGGTGGACTTCGCGCGGAAACAGCAGGCCACTGTCCTGGTGCGCGGCATCCGGGCGGTTACGGACTTTGAGGCTGAACTGGACATGGCGTTGATGAACAAAAAGATGGCGCCGGAGATAGAATCCGTCTATTTGATGGCGAGTCTTGAGCACCTGTACGTAAGCGGTCACCGGATCAGGGAGGTCTCTACGCTGGGATATGACGTTGGTGAGTTGGTGCCGGCCAAAGTGTTGGCGGCGCTGGAGACGAAACTGGGCAGGTAGTAATGGACATACTGCACTTGATAGACCGCCTGGAAGAATTGGTCGGCGAGGCGAAGCGAATACCCGTCGGCGGGGGCGCTGTCATCCCGCGACAACGTCTACTGGACCTGATCGACCGGATGAGGGCTGCGGTGCCTCGCGAGATTTACGACTCGAGGGAGCTGATCGAGCAGCGTGACGAGCTACTGCGCTCCGCGCGAGAAGAGGCGCAGACGGCGCAGGCTGAGGCGGTGGCGCGGATTGAGGAGCGACTACAGGAGACCGAGATAGTAAAGGCGGCGGCGGAGCGTTCGAAGGCGCTTCTGGCTGAGGCGGACCAGCGTGCCCAGGAGCTTGTCCGGAGCGCCGAGGTTCAGGCGCGCGGCCGGCTCGACGACGCGCAGGAGACCAGCCGCTCGCAGATGCGTGAATCAGACGTGTACGCCCTCCAGACGCTGAAGCGTCTCGAGACGGAGCTGGATGGGTTTCTGAGTACGGTCCGTCGCGGCGTGGAGACGCTGGAGCGGCGTTCAGCGGAACGGCCGGCTTAGAGCTCCAATCTCTCTCGCTCGCGCCGCAGGGATATCCAGAAGGCGACGCCGATCCCAGCCGCGAAAATCCCAAAGGCCGCTCCTACAACCAGCATCCGGCGAAACGCTGCCCCTGATGCGCCCTCGACAGCGTCTTTCGCGCGGTCGGCGCTCTCGGCAGCACCCTCGAAATCGCCGGTGGCGAACGAGGTGGCCGCGGTGTCCAGGTCTCCGACCGGGTTCTTGCCGATCAGTCCGAAGCGCTGCCAGATGGTTCGAGGCGCATCGACTTGTTTGCGCGCCTCGGAATAGGCGTCAAGTGCATCGCGCGCGCCCGAAAGCTGCTCCGTGGCGCTGGAGAGGTTCCAACGCTTCATGGTTTCGAGAATCGCGCTCGGCAAATCGAGACCTACCGACTGCGCCTCGGACGTCAGTGAATCCAATTGCGCCTTGAGCCGGTCGAACTCGCGAAGATTGTTCTCAGCCTCATCAAGGGCTGTAAAGGCGCTCTCGAAGTCCCAGGCGTCGACGAGAACCTGGATGTCGCCGGGGATCTCATCTGAGAGGCCGCCCTTTATGGCGCGGTCAGTAACGGAAGCGAGGCGGTCGCGCGCCTCGCGGCGCTCCTTCAGCACAGGCGCCATGGTGGGCGCGAAGACCCACTCCAGGAAGAGGTCATCCAGTCGCTTGCCGCTCGCTTCTTCCAGTCTGTCCAGGTATCGTTCGCTGTCCATCGGGCTGCCGCGCCTGGCAATTTCGGCGTTCGCCTTCTTCAGCGCATCAAGCCCCAGGTCGTGGCGGAGGATGTAGAAGAAGCGGAGGGAACGATCGTAGCCGGCAGTCTCAACGGCGAGCTTATCTTTCGAAGCGCCGATGACGGTGTCGACGCCGCCCCATTCATCGAGTTGGAGGAGCACATCGGACGGGGCGTGCTGCGGCGGTTCGCCCTTCACGAGTCCGGCGGGGAGCCGCGCCGCCGTCTCCTCGGCGATTATCTGAGCCATCCCTTCGCTCAGCCAGCGTTTGCCATAGATCTCGGACCAGAGATGGGCGAGCTCGTGTAAGACAGTCTCGTCGTCGGATACGGGCGAAATCATGATGTCGCAGCTGGAGAGGTCGCAAGTTGTGAGACCCTCGTAGCCCAGGATGGCCTGGCGCCCGCTCTGGGAGATGTCGAGGCGGGCTTTGGAGGGATATTTGAAGCCCGCAAGCTCTTCGATGATGGGGAGGGCCTTCGTGACGAGTTCTTTCAGGTGAGTCGCTGTGGCGCCTTCTCCCTTGAAGTAGGAGAGTTTGACCGGGACGGATTTTTCCTTGACAGCGACGTCGAACGAGGTGTCCGTCAAAGCGTCGGGACGGCTAACCTCGGCGAGCGCGGCGAGGTAGAGGGCGTCTGAGCCTGAGCACGAGAAGACGTTTGCTTTCTGCTCGCATTCAGCCGCTTCAAGATCGACTTCCCAGGTGCCGCCGAACGGCGCGTTGACCGTGACGGTTGATTCGTCGCCGAGCGTTATGGCAGGGATGAACACGTATGACGGGGTAACGAGCAGCGACTGCTCCCGAGCGGAGGGAAGCTCGTACGAGAGCGAGAAGTCGAATGTTTCCTTGTAGAAGATTCTCTGACCGAATTCTACAGTAGCGATGGCGAGCGGGCCTTGTGGATCGCTGACTGACACCGCAAGGGCATCGCCCCCAGTACGGGCTGAAAGGTTTTTGGCGCCACGTAGCACGGGTATCGTTAGCTCGTCATAGAAAAAGATCGTGCCGCAACACTCGCTCTGAGTGTCGGGGTCGTTGTTGACGAATTTCACGTCCCAGGCGACGCGCACCGGGCCAGAGTCCGGCTTGACGTCGTACGTGACTTTGGAAGTGATCGTCAGGGGATCGGCCGCGCGTGTTTGTTGAGGCGTGAGGGCGACAAGTGCCGCCGCGACCAGGGTCGGCAAGATCAGGTGTGTGGGACTCACCCGGGACCTACTCTGTGGCAGGAGTGGACTCCGCCGCCGAAGCGTCCGTCTGCGGCTCGAACAGCTCCTGGACCGCGCTAAGCGCTTTGTTCAGCCCCTGCTTCTGGTAGCCGCGCCAGAAGAACAGAGAGTAGATGTGGCCGCGCAGACCGTGGGTTGAGGCATGGGCGGTCAGGTGGAGGTTTGTGGCGTGTTCACCGGTGCGTTCCAGGCGAAAGGTGTGGCCTTCGAGGGCGATGGCGTAACGTTCGGCAGCCGAGCGTATGGGAGTGAAAGTGATGAGCTCTGGCGGCGCCCAGGCAGTGACCTTGAAGTCGAAGCTGGCGCCGTCCTCGGCGAACGCGCGGAAGGAGGCACCTTCGCCGTAAGCCTGGTCCGAGGTGATCTCGATCCTTGACCAGGAGGCGTTCCAGCGTCCGGCGTGGGCGATGTCGGAGAGTACTGACCAGATTTCGGCCGGTGAGGCGGCGACGACGCGTGAGGCGCTGACGCTAGGCAATTAGCGGTACCCGTGGTAGCGGTGAATGGTATTTTCCATACGCTAAGTCTAACGTATGGACAGCGCGGTTGGTTCTTAGGCGACGACGACGTTTACGAGCTTGCCGGCGACGTAGATAACCTTGCGCGGAGGTCGCCCACCCAGATATTTCTGGACGTGCGGACTCGCCAGGGCCAGTTCCCTGGCGGCGGCCTCTTCCATTGTAGACGCTACCTGGATGCGGTCGCGGAGTTTACCGTTGACCTGGACGACCAGCGTCACCTCGTCTTCGTGCGCCAGGTCGGCGTCGCAGGCGGGCCAGCTCTGGGTGTGGACGCTATACGGGCGTCCTGTGCGCTCCCACAGCTCTTCGGCGATATGGGGGGCGAGCGGCGCCAGCATCAGGACTAACGACGCCGTCGCCTCGACCCAGGCGTCGCGCTCGACCGGGCCGGCTTCCCTGGCCCGGTGGAGGCCATTCGTCATCTCCATCAAAGCGGCGATGGCTGTGTTGAAGCGGAACGATTCGAGGTCGTCGCTGACCTTGCGAATTGTCTTATGGGTCAGGCGGCGCAGCTCGCGTGTAGCCGCCGCATCTTCCGCGCCAAACGTGGGGTCAGTCAGCGTGGCGTTCCAGACGCGGTTGAGCCAACGCTCGATTCCAGCGATACCCTGGAGACCGAAGGGGCCGCCCTCGTCCCAGGGGCCGATGAACATGAGGTAGCAGCGGAAGACATCCGCACCGTAGCGGTCGACCTGGGCGTCCGGGGCGACGACGTTGCCGCGGGATTTGGACATCCGCTGTCCGTCCGGTCCAAGGATCTGACCCTGGTTGAACAGACGCTTGAAGGGCTCGTCTCCCTCCACGATGCCCAGGTCGCGAATGACTTTCCAGAAGAAGCGGGCGTAGAGCAGGTGCATCACTGCGTGCTCGGCGCCGCCGGTGTACTGGTCGACCGGTAGCCAGCGGCGGGCGATCTCTGGATCGACGGGCGCCTTGTCGTACTGGGGACTGAGGTAGCGGATGAAGTACCAGTTCGAGTCCATGAAGGTATCCATGGTGTCGGTCTCGCGTTTCGCCGGGCCGCCGCACTTCGGGCAGGTTGTGTTGACGAAGCCTTCGTGTCTGGCGAGCGGGGATTCGCCTGTGGGTTTGAACTCGGCGTCCTGTGGTAGGAGCACGGGAAGCTGGTCTTCCGGGACGGGCACGATACCGTCGCTGGGGCAGTGGATGATCGGGATCGGCGTGCCCCAGTAGCGCTGGCGCGAGATGAGCCAGTCGCGCAGGCGGTAGGTCACCGTGCGGCGGCCACAACCGTTCTTCTCGACGAACTCGCCCACGGCACGCTTGCCGTCCTCGTTCGCGAGGCCGTCGAACTGGCCCGAGTTGACCATTGGCCCGGGTTCGATGCGCGCCTGCTCGAGGTCGCTGCCGTCCCAGTCTGGTGGTGCGACAACGACGCGGCAGTCCAACCCGAATTTTTGGGCGAACTCGAAGTCGCGCTGGTCGTGAGCGGGGACGCCCATGACGGCGCCGGTGCCGTACCAGACGAGGGCGTAGTCAGCGATCCAGATGGGGACGTCCTGTCCGGAGAGGAGATTCTTGCAGTAGGCGCCGGTGAAGACGCCTGTTTTCTCGCGCTCGGTGGTCAGGCGCTCGATCTCCGTCTGACGTCGCGCCTGCTCGATGTAGGCGTCGACTTCGGCGCGGCGATCGATGGTCGTGATGAGCGGTACCAGGGGATGCTCAGGCGCCAGGACCATGAAGGTGACACCGAAGATCGTGTCCGGCCGCGTGGTGAAGACGCGAATCTCTTTCTCGTCGACGTTCTGCACATCCAGCCCGAAGGCGATCTCGACCCCTTCGGAGCGGCCGATCCAGTTGCGCTGCATCGTCATGACTTGCTCCGGCCACTCCAGGTGCGAGAAATCCAGCAGTTCGTCGGCGTACTTCGTGATGCGAAAGAACCACTGCTCGAGATCGCGGTGAGTGACGGGCGTGCCGCAACGTTCGCACTTGCCATCGGGCGCCTGCTCGTTGGCCAGTACAGTCTGGCAAGATGGGCACCAGTTAGCGGGGGCTTTGGCGCGGTAGGCCAGGTCCTTTTCGTAGAACTTGAGGAAGAACCACTGGTTCCAGCGGTAGAACTCGGGGTCACAGGTGATCGTCTCCGCATTCCAATCGAACATCGTACCCATCGTCTTGATCTGGCCGCGCATGTGTTCGATATTCCCGTACGTCCAGGTGTGTGGGTGGACGCCGTGCTTGATCGCGGCGTTTTCCGCCGGCAGCCCGAAGGCATCGAACCCCACCGGGAAGAAGACATTATCGCCCTGCATGCGGCGATAGCGGGCCTGGACATCAGGGCCCGTGTTGTTGTACCAATGGCCAACGTGTAAGTCACCTGAGGTGTAGGGGAGCATCGTCAAGTAGAAGAACTTACGCTCGTGCTGCGACAAGTCCGTGTTGTAGAGGCCGTCTGCCTCCCACTTCTGTTGCCACTTCTTCTCGATCGATTTTGGGTCGTAGCGTTCGGTCATCTGTCTGTTCTCCGGTCGTCGTCCAGGTCGCTGGCGGTAATTGCATCTTCCAGATCTTCGCTTAGATCGCGCGCCCTGCGCCGAATAAGCGCGTCGACACGGCGGGTGAAGGGCCGCGATTCCAGGATGATGAAGACGACGATTGCGCCGAGGGTTCCCACGAGGTAGAGCTCTACGCCGATCGCCATGCCAATGGCGGACGCCGCCCAGATGGTCGCGGCGCTGGTGATGCCGCGCACGCTGAGGCCCTCGCGGAAGATAACGCCTGCGCCGATGAAGCCGATGCCGGTGACGATCTGCGCGGCCACGCGATCGTCGCCGCCCAGGAGGCGCGATATATCCGTGAAGAGGGCCGAGCCGAGGGCGACGAGGGCGAGCGTGCGGATACCGGCGGGGTAGCCCCGCAGCTCCCGTTCGAGGCCGATGAGCCCGCCGAGCAGTCCGGCCAGGGCCAGCCTGCCGACGATTTCGAGTTGTTCGCTTGCTGATACGTCCATGTGACTCACCAAATCAGAAGCCCCTCCGTCCAGGGACGGAGGGGCTTGATTCTCCGCGGTACCACCCTGATTCCCCCCGCTATTGCGGGGAGCTCTCGTGGCGCGCTGTAACGGGCGCTATCCCGTCGCCGGCTAGAGTTGACCGGCGAGGCTCTGCGGCGAGTTCGGCGCGGTTCGTGACCGATTTCAGCAAGTGCGGTCTCTCTGGCGTTGGGCGCTTACTACTCCGCTTCGCCGCCTTTATTCGGTATGCAATTTGGTGGAGCTGAGGGGGATCGAACCCCTGACCTCCACACTGCCAGTGTGGCGCTCTCCCAGCTGAGCTACAGCCCCGGGTTGGCTATGGGTATGGTAGCAGACGGGGGCGGAGGTAAGGAAGTCGGACTTGGGACTTGGGACTTGGGACTTAGGACGTTGGATGTAGGATACTCAGGGCGAGAAGGGAGCTTCTGAAATGATGGCACTGGAAGGGATACGGGTACTGGACCTGACGCGGCTGGCGCCGGGGCCGTTCTGCACGATGTTGCTGGGAGACCTGGGCGCGGACGTTGTCGTCGTCGAGGAGCCACCAGGTGTGGGGAGACGCTTTGACATCGGGATGAGCGACAGGGCGCAGGCCTACAACGCGCTGGGTCGCAATAAGCGCTCGGTGGGGCTGAACCTGAAGGAGGCGCGCGCGCAGGAGGCGTTCCTGCGGATGGCGGAGAAGGCCGATGTCGTGCTCGAAGGTTTTCGCCCGGGCGTGGTGAAACGGCTCGGAGTCGACTACGAGACGGTCAAGGCCCGTAACCCGCGCATCGTCTACTGCTCGCTGAGCGGCTACGGACAGACGGGGCCGTATGCCGAGCTGGTGGGACACGACATAAACTACATCTCGCTGGGCGGGGCCCTGGGGGCGATCGGCTGGCCGGGAACGCCGCCGGCGATCCCGCTAAACGTGATCGCCGATTTCGCGGGCGGCGGGTTGTACGCCGCGTTCGCCATCCTGGCGGCGATCATCGCGCGGGAGAAGACGGGGCGCGGGCAGTACGTCGATATGGCGATGAGTGACGGCGTAACGTCACTGCTGGCGTCTTCGGCCAGCATGTACTTCAGCGCGGGGATGGTGCCGCAGCGGGGCGCGGAGTTCCTCAACGGCGGCATCCCGCCGTACTGCGTGTACGAGACGTCGGACGGGAAATGGCTGAGCATCGGCTGCCTGGAGCCGTGGTTCTGGCAGGCGCTGTCCCAGGCGCTGGGCTGCGAGGAGTACATCCCGCACCAGCAGAACCGCGAGAAGTTCCCGGAGATCTTCGAGTACCTGCGCGGCCGCTTCAAGGAGAAGACGCGCGACGAGTGGTTCGAGGAGTTGCGGCAGCACGATATCTGCGTGGCGCCGGTCCTTGGGTTGGACGAGGTGTTCGAGGACCCGCACATGCAGGCACGGGGCATGGTGACGGAGGTGACGCACCCGGAATTCGGCGCGGTGAAGCAGGTGGGGGTTGGTCCCAAGTTCTCGGAGACACCGGGAGCGGTTCGCAGCACGTCGCCTAAGCGCGGCGCGCACACGGAGGAGCTTCTGCGTGAGGCAGGGTATGGGGAGGAGGAAGTTGGGACGCTGAAGGCGGACGGAGTGGCGGGATAGACGGAGCGGGCCGAGATGACGTCTGAGCATGACCATGAGCACGAGCAGGGCACGCAGCGCATCGAGGCGTTCAGCGACGGTGTGTTCGCCATCGCGATCACACTGCTGATCATCGAGATCGGCGTGCCGCACCCCAGCGGCGATCGCGGGTTGCAGGATGCGCTCGCGGACCTGTGGCCGTCGTACGGGGCTTACGTCCTCAGCTTCGTCATGATCGGTATCTACTGGGCGAACCACCACTCGTTCTTCAGGCTTTTCCTGCGGACCGACCATTTCTTCTTGATCCTCAACGTTGTCTTCCTCATGGCCATCGCCTTCATGCCCTTTCCGACGGCCGTGCTGGGCGAATACCTGCGTGACGCGGGCGAGCGGGACGCCGCCGTCGGCTTCTATGCCTTCGGACTGCTGTTGCCGGCGGTCGGCTGGCTGAGCATCTGGCTGTACGCCAACGCTCGCGATCTGCTCGACGAGCGACTGGCGCCGGACTACGTCCGCTTCCTAACGGTGCAGTACGTCCTTTCAACCGGCGTCTACGTGGTGGCCGTGGCCGTATCGTTTGTCAGTGCCTGGGCGGCCCTGGCGATATGCGTGGGCTTCACGTTGCTCTACCTGCTGCCACCGCGGCGGCCGAGGTACGGTGGGTGATGCTCACTAGATTCAGGACCAACGCAAAGTTTTTCGGCTTGGTGACCATTGCCACGGCCGTAGTGATCGCCGCGGCGGCACTTACGAGTCAGCTTCAGTTAGGGTTCGGTGATACTAAGCTGGGCGTCGATCCCTGGGCCGGACTTACACATGAGGAGCGCGAGGGTGAGGTCGCGCGGGCGCATGCTAGGAACCGTGAATACCTTGAGAACTTCATCCGCAGCGGCCAGGACCCCCGCTCACTCCCCCGTGGGAATGTGCACGCGTTTGGCATCTCCCCTGCGACCCTGGAAGATGCTTTCGCGCAGGCGGAGATTGTAGCGACAGCGACGGTGAGTGCTACCAGCTTCGCTTCGAACCCGACCGGCGTGGGCATGCCTGTGGCAGCCCATATTGTTGACCTTGAGCAGGTCATTAAGGGTAGCGCGGGTGACACACTGACTGTCAATCAGCTCGGAGGGCCGGTAGCGCAAGAAGGCGACGCTGGGGCGCTCGCTCAGCTGAGCAACGACGAACTTTTGCTACCCGGAGATTCCGTTCTTCTTATGCTGCGCCAGGACGATTCCCAATGGCGCCCTCTCCCCGGTGCCGGCGTTGTCTTCTTCAGGGACGGCTTGGCGTTCCCTGAGGCGTCGAGCGCCTTTGGCGCGGAGATCAGCGGCCTCACGAAGGCTGCGTTGGTCCTGCTGGTCACTACCCTCTCGGAACACTGAGCGCCATCGCAGGCCGCGGTACCACTAGCGGCCGGCGCCGGAGACTCCGGCGGGCTCGGCCAGGGCTGGTTCGGGCGCGTCGCCTCTCTCCATGAGCGGCGACCAGAGGGCGAGAAGCGGTAACGCCAGGGCGGCCACGAGGATACCGCCCGCCGCGAACGCCGCTGACAGCGAGACGTTGGTGGCGAGAAGGCCCATCAGCGGCGCGCTGGGTATGAGCGCGGCGGAGCGGACGAGGTTGGTCAGCGATACGACAGTGGCGCGCTGCTCGCTGGGGACGCGGCGGTTGATGTAGTCGGTGAGCAGCGGCTGGGACATGATCATGACGAAATTGAGAGTGAGGAAGGCGGCCTGGGCATAGACCGAACCCCAGAGGGCGAGTAGCGCGTATGAGGCGATCAAGACAGCCGGCATCAGGTAGAACGTCCGGCGCTCGCCGAGCGTCATAATGATCCTGGCGGCGGCCAGCGCGCCGAAGATGGCGGCGACGCGCATCGGCGTTTGCCAGAATCCGACATCGGCGGTGTCGACGCCGTGGTCGACTAGGAAGGGTTGGAAGAAGAAGATCGGGCCCAGGCTGCCGATGGCGACGATCCCGACCATGAGGATTGAGTAGCGAACCGCCGGGCGCCGCCGGACGATCTCCGCGCTCTGGCGAATGACCTGCGTGTAAGTGAGTCGAGCCCCATCGCTCGCTGGTCGTGGCGGCTCGCGAAAGGTCAGCGCGGTGAAGGCGGCGAAGGCGGCGATGCCGCCGCTGATGACGATGGGGACGGGCAGGCTGGTGGCGGCGGCGAGTGGCGCGCCGATCATCGTGCCCGCTACGGCGGCGGCCATGTTGATGGCCCAGGCGCGCCCGTAAATTGTCTGGTACTCATTATCGCGACCCAGGGCTTTAAGGCTGTCGTAGATAAACGCGGACTCTGTGCCGTTCAGGAGGGAGAAGGCGACGCCCCAGATCAGATAGGCAATCAGGATCAGCCAGAACGTGGAGGCGAGGCCGAAGGCGGTGATGGCGACGGCGAATGCAGCGGCGCTGGCGATGAGCGTGGGCCGGCGGCCCCAGCGGTCGGCGGCGGCTGCGGCCGGGACCTGGAGGAGGACTATGCACAACCAGAAGGGGATATCGATCAGCGTGACCTGCGCGAGGGTGAGGCCGCGCTGCTCGGTGAGGTAAATGATCCAGATGGGCCACCAGAGCTGGAAGTTCAGGAAGAAGTTGAAGAGGTAGTACTTCCCGATATTCGGCTGGATGGGCGCTGACGCTTGCAAGGGACGGTCTTCCTGTTGATGACGGTGTTTGGGGCTTTGGCGTCTAGCTTAGCAGAGGGGGTTGACGCCAGGGTGTTAGGGTCGGTTGCGACGTACTTTGAGCGCTGTCATACTCCAGAACCAGCATGTCAATTCTCGCTGTAGGTTCAATCGCCTTCGATACGATCGAAACGCCCTTTGGCGAGGTTAAGGACATCGTTGGCGGTTCGCTCACCTACTTCGCGGTGGCGGCGTCTTACTTCACCGACGTGAACCTGGTGGCTGTCGTCGGCAGGGACTTCAAGGAGGAGCACATGCAGGTCTTTGCCGGCCGGCGCATCGACCTGCAGGGGGTCGAGCATGCCAGGGGCAAGACGTTCCGCTGGGGCGGGCGCTACAGCCACAACCTCAACAGCCGCGACACGCTTTTCACAGAGCTTAATGTCTTCGAGGACTTTCAGCCGAACCTTCCGGAGTCGTATGGGCAGGCGGACATCGTCTTCCTCGGCAATATGCACCCGTCGTTGCAGATCAGCGTTCTCGACCAGGTGACCACGAAGCGACTCGTCGGGATGGACTCGATGAACCTGTGGATCGAGGCGACGCCGAGCGAGCTGCGCGATGTACTCAAGCGAGTGGACATCCTGAAGGTCGATGACTCCGAAGCGCGGCAGCTATCGGGCGAGCATAACCTGCGTAAGGCGGCCGGCGTGATTCAGGAGATGGGTCCGAAGATGCTTGTGGCGACTCGCGGCTCCCACGGCTCGATGTTATTCCACGATTCCGACATCTTCGCGGTGCCGGCCTACCCGCTGGAGGACGAGGTCGATCCTACGGGCGCGGGCGATAGCTTTGCCGGTGGCTTCTTCGGCTATCTTGCGCAGAGGCCGAAGCTGGACAGCGCTGAACTCCGCCGGGCCGTGATTTTCGGCAGCGTGATGGGCTCGTTCTGCGTCGAAGATTTTGGCACTCGACGCCTGGAGCGGCTGACCTATGACGAAATTCTCGACCGCTACCGCGCCATCAAGCGACTGACGCACTTCGACGACATCTAGGGTCGAGGCTGCGTTCCGAGGTCGATAGTCAGTCTCGCATGTCATCCTGAGCGCAGTTACCTTCGATCGGAGAACAACATCGTCGCGAAGGATCTGGCGGTGGGCCAACATCCGTGCGCTGATGGCTGGATCGTCGGAACTCAGAAGTCTAGCGCGAAGAAGAAGATGCCGGGGGCGAGGCCGCCGAACGTGCCAACTTCGAAAACGTTCGCGAAGCCGCCCATAAGAAGAGCGAAGGCGGTGAACCCGGTCAAGTTGGCCATCGTCGCTTCGCGGGCTTCGACGTCGGTCGCGTGCTGAATGGCGATATTCGTGAAGAGCACGACCATGGCGAAGGAGATGACGCCGATCGGCACTGCGATCCCCGCTATGAAGATCAGTATGTTGAGAGCGACGGGCACAAAGGCGAAACCCATCGTGCGGATAAGCTCCGCAAACTCGATGCGCGCCGAATAGGCGCGCGCGAGTACCTGGTAGACGAGGTAGACCCAGAGGAACCAGACGGCCGTCTGGATGATCCCCCCAAGCACGAGGGACTTGAGCAACACCTCGGTCCCATCGACGCCCTGGAACTCGTCGTGCTGGAGCGCCCACAGCCAGGAGCCGAGGCCGGCCACGAAACTGGAGACGAGAACCACGAAGATCGCCGCGGTCGTCGCGGAGCGGTCAGCGCGGATCTCTGTAAATACGCTGAAGTCCAGCCTGAAGATTCGGCCGATCCACCCACCCACCGTCTGGAAGTTGGTGCTCTGATAGCGCATTTAAGCAATCCTCTCTCAGGGCCGAATTTTCAAATATTCTACAGCATTGGCCACGGAAGCCGTCGCGGCCGCGGTGTTAGTGTTGCCGGGACCACCCGGACGCGAGGCTGTTTACAGCACGCTGGAAGAGCCGGGTTCCGCCCTTGACAACCAGGAACTGAAGTACAAGGAAACCGGACTCGCGTTCGTGGCAAAGAAGGACACATTCGCGGAATGGAGCGCAATCACACCTGACAATCCCCACCTCACTACAGGCATCTTTTTTCAGCCGGATCAGGAAGCAACAGGGCTCTTTGTTCACTGGGAAACGCCGTCGACTGCGGCGGCTCCTGGCAGTTTCCTAACTTGAAATTCGACACCGGGAAGTCTGACCGGTTGCTGTCGAGCTAGCCGGCCGCAAGGCCGACGGTCTGTCTGACTCGTGCGATCAGCCCGGCAAGCGTCTCAGCCGTGTTGTTCACATGGTATTTCCCGGCATTCTGACGGCAGCGATGCGCCACCTCCGCTCGAAACTGCGGCTCCTGTACCAATCTGCTCAGGCCCGAGGCGATCTCCGAATGGTTCACCACCAAGGCTCCGCTGTGAATCTCGGGATAGGCTACCGTATTGGGGACGACGCAGGCGGCCCCAGCATAGGCTGCCTCCAGCATGGCGATACCGAAGGTCTCATGGTACGAGCACGAAAAGGCAATATCCACCTCCGACAGCAAGCGCCAGTATTCGTGCTGTGTGTCGAAACGAGATAGGAAATGAACGTTGCCCAGGCGGGCGAGCCTTGGCAGGGCCTGTGCGAAGTAGTCTTTGAGGCTCCGGGGGACCCAGAAGGGCTCATCCCAGTCCTCGTTCCGGCCGACAAGGAACGCCACGTCTCGATGCTTGGCTGCCAGGGTCTCGATGATTTCCAGCGCGCCCCGGAGGTTCTTGTCGCTGCGCCAGCGGTGCTGCCAGAGCACAGTGAGGCTGGAGCGTTCGGGGCTCTTACCTTGTCGGCAGTGGTCGATAGTCTCCAGGTCGAGGCCTAGGAAACAGACCTCAAACTGAAAGCCTTTGATGCGCTCCTCCAGAAGGCGTTTGGTGAAGAAGCTGTTCACGGCGAGTCGCCGGAAGTAGGGCATGATATCTGCCACAGACTGAAGGAATCCATCCATATGGACGTTCTTCTCCCGGTCCCAGCCAGTAAGGTAGTCCGGATAGAGGGCCCAGAGAAGCGTCGGAACCCGCAGGACGTCCTCCTTGTGTAGCACGACTGCGTCAACCCGACGGTGAGGCGCATATACCACAACGTCGGCGGAGAAATCCTCTAATTGTCGCTGGAAAGGGGGATCCAACCAGTTGCCGCCAACTTCAAAGCCTTTCCGACACAGCATCTCACTTCCCTGATTAGGGAAGGTCCAGGACTCGACGTTAGCAAGATAGACTCTCATAATCCCTCCTTCGGGTGAGCCGACAACGGGAGCGAACGGGCAGCGTGACTGGGCGGACTACTATATATGCTTCTTGCCGATCAGGAAGCCTCTTCCGCCTCTGGGGATTCCTTCTGGGGTCTCTTCCCCGTGCGGTTCGAAGTAGAAACCCTTGAATTCTGCGTTCTGAAAGCCTGCCGCCCTCACCATGCCCTCGAGGCACTGGGGACCATAGATCCACCAGTTGGTCGGATCGTCCCTGTAGGTCCCCTCGATGAACCTGGCCATAGAGGTGAGGGCGGGATCGAGGAGAAACTCACTTTCAATTAGGAGGGTGTCAGTGCACACGTCAGACAGTCGCGTGAGCACGTTCGTGGGATCCGGTATGTGATACATCAGTCCGCTGCAGATGATTACGTCGAACATGCCGAGCCGGGTGTCGACATTGTGAACATCGTCATGCAAGAACTGCACGTCCAACCCCACCAGGGTCGACATGTACTGCGCTTGCCGCACGAAATGAGGGTCTAGTTCCACGGCCACGACGCGTTTGGCACCCCTGCTCTTCGCGACGAAGCTGTAATATCCGGCGTTGCAACCGACGTCTAGGACAGTCTTGCCAGAGAAGTCGCGCGGGAATCCGAGCCGGTCCAAGCAGTCCAAGACGGAGTCACCGTCGTGAACCGCCTGGATCTTGAGCCAATCAGCGAGGTTGAAGGACTGGTACCACGGTCCGAGGGTTGCTGTCTCCTTCAGTACCTTTTCTCTTTCCTCGCTAGAACCCACATCTAGATGCCAGTTCAAATCCTCTCCTCCTGAGATTTCACACCAATCCCCCTCTTCCCTAAATCCGCACGCCGGGCGAAGCCGCCCCTCTCGCTGATCCTGGCAGCGTCGGCTGGCGGGTGCCGACGACCGTCATCAGTGTAGCTCAAACGAGTGAGAGCGTCGCGGCCCACTTTGATGGTCCGGTTTGCCCACAAACATCGAAAAGTCGCTGCCTGCCCGGGCTCCTTGCGAGGATAGGACACGTCGCGGCCCACCGCTGGCCTTCTGAGAGCTGCCCGCTGACGCTTAGTGCCTGGTATCCGTCGGTGGATCGGGTCTCTGGCTGGGGGAACAGGTCGGAATCCCGTGTGCATGCTCCGTGCGGTCCATAATTCCCTAGCGTCACGGAAAAAACCAAAGCAACGCTAACGTCTCAAAGCGGTCGTTTCCCGGGTATGCCGGGCCGCCTGGGGTAGCGGTCGGGAGTTTCACGGGTCTTCTTAACGAGCACAATGGACATAGTGATTGCCGAATCAGGGTTGGGCAAGCTTTCAACGGCTTGAATTACGCCGCCCAGCACTTCTAGCGCGTGGGTTGCCTCGCGAATTTCGCGAGGCAACCGGCTGCCTTTGATGGCGCCCAGATAGCCGCCGACCGTGAGCAACGGGAGGGCGAGCTCGATGAGCACTCGTAGCGGTGCAACCGCCCGCGCCATCGCCAGGCGATAAGCCGCGCGGTGCGCAGGGTCCCGACCCAGCTCCTCCGCCCGGGCGTGAACGACAGTGGCGTGGTCGAGACGCAGTTCCTGGACCAGCTCGTTGACGAACCGGACTTTTTTACCGTTCGCCTCCAACAAGGTGATGTCGATTAGCGGTCGGGCGATTTTAAGCGGCAGGCCGGGGACGCCGGCGCCGGTACCAATGTCAATTGCGGGCGACTCTATCACGCCCGCGGCCTCCAGCGCGACCAGGTAGACCAGCGGTTCGATGAGGTGGCGCTGAGCGATAAGTTCACTATTTGACAGTGAAGTAAGTCCGGCGGCCCGCCGTTCGGAGAGGAGGCGATCGCCGTAGAAGCCCAACTGAGCGAGCTGGACCGGCGATAGGGGCAATTTTAACCGTTTAGCTACCGCGTCGAGGGATTCCATGGGTAACGGGCGTATATATGCGCCGTCTTGGCTTATGGAAACCAGACGGGCGAGGAGACCGGCATCGTAAGAAAATCTCCCGCCCCAGACGGCGCTCGCCAGCGGCGAGACCGGTTGAATGTTGAATACGGAGTATAGCAGATGGGTTTGGGCGGCGGTTTCGGTGGGAGGCGGCTACGTCCCCTTTTACTGGCGCCACTGGTAATAGCGATCACAGTGCTGGCTGTCTCTATGTCACCGCGCTCGGCCGCGGCGCTGGACAGCGAAGAGCAGGCGTTTCTGGGCATCATCAACCAGTATCGCTCGGACAACGGGCTCGGAGAGCTGTCGCTCAACAGCAAGCTGAACGCCGCGGCGCGCTGGATGAGCGACGACATGTCGGCGAAAGACTACTTCAGCCACACCGACTCCCTGGGACGAGACCCTTTCCAGCGAATGGCCGCCTTTGGCTACAACTACAACACGTGGAAGGGCGAGAACCTTGTAATGGGCACCGAGACGGCACAGGCCGCGTTCACGGAATGGAAGAACTCGCCGGGCCACAACACGAATATGCTCCACGCAAACTTCAAAGTGATCGGGATCGCGCGCACGTGTCGGCAAGAGAGCCAGTACCTGTGGTGCTACTGGACGAACGATTTCGGCGGCCAGGGCGATTCCGCGCCGCCGCCCCCGCCGCCACCGCCGCCACCGCCTCCCCCCACGTTGGCGCCAACGCCTCTCCCCACTCCAGCGCCGACACCGGCTCCGACTCCCGCGCCCACGCCGAAGCCGACAGCGAAGCCGACGCCGTCTCCCAGTCCGACGCCCGTTCCGACTCCGGAATGGCCTGAGATAGCGTCCGCGATTCAGCCGAGCTGGCAGAAGCTGATTGTCCTGGAGGGAAACGGATCGCTGCTCGAGAGCCTGTCCTTCATGGCTCAGGCGTTCCTGGAGCTGAGGGACGGAAGCAGTCTGGTCGGCGGCGATAGCGCCCGCTTCGGTGCGGACGCAGTGCTGACTCCCGCCCTGCCGCGCCCGTTCTTCTAGTCGCCAGCCGCGCTAACCGCGGACCCAGGAACGCGCTCCGCCCTGACGAGAACGCGGTGGCTGTAATTGCCTCCGTATTCCTGGCTGCGATCGATTAGCCAGGAGCCCCCGCAGGTAATCAGGGTGATCACGTCTTTTGCTGTTCCCTGCATCGCCTTACTAATGTTCGGGTTGTCGGAGGAGGCGGCGACGTTGCCTGTGACGCGGTACTGGAGCTGCTTCTTGTTCTCCAGGGTGATTGTGACTGTGTCGCCTATCTCCAGCTCGCGCAGGCGGTAGAAAACGCCGGGGATGGGCACACCAGTCTGCGTCTGCCAGTCAACGTGGCCGGAGAAGACAGCGTTGCTCGTTAGGCCAGGCGCTGAGCTGAAGTTGTACCAGGCCACCTGATCCGGACGATCAGGCGTCTTTGCCCGGCGTTTCTCGTCGACGCCGAGGGTGACGACGGGTGCGTCGATGTAGAGTCGCGGAATGCCGACTCGCACTGGCAGGGGAGGCGGTGGCCCGGCCGGACTTCCATCGCTCTGGGTTGGCTCCGCGACGTCGCTGACGATCTCGTCGAGGCTGCCGGCGTTGGGCAGGTTCGCCCCACTGTCATTCATGGCGACGAGGATGCTGGCGAGGCCGATGACAAGTAAGGCAGCCGAACCAGCGAGCACCAGCGCGGTTGCTGCCAGCTTACGGTCAAGTCTCGAGATGAGAGAGCGCATCAAATACAGGTTAGCAGTGTTAGTTTGCCGATACAACGACGATACGCGCGCGGACGGTCTGCAGGATGTAGGAACGGCGATTTTGTTGGTAACTTTTGGATTCTGGGTGGCGTTCTATCTTTTGACGGGGAAATAGAGTAATATACGGGGCGCAACCACCTGGTCTAAAGCAGGGGGGCTTAACATGGAGGATGTCCTGTGAGCCCTAACGCTGACGCATCAGGAGAGCGTCTCATAGTAGACGCTGCACGGGCAGGCGACCAAGCAGCCCTGTCCGAGCTCTACACACTCTACTTCCCCCGGGTATACCGTTACATACTTGCTCGCACGGGCAGTACATACGACGCCGAGGATCTGACGGAAGAGGTCTTCATGCGCGTTCTGGAGGCGATAGAACGGTTCCAGTGGCGCGACGTGCCCTTCTCCGCCTGGCTGTTTCGGATCGCCCACAACGCGGTCATCAGCCAGCGCCGGAAGGACGGCACGCGAGGAAGGCCTGCGCCGCTCTCGGATGGCCTGGCGACCGATTCAGCCGGACCGGACGAGCTGGTGGAGAACCGAATGGCTCTCAACCAGATCATGGAAGCCGCCGAACAGCTTCCGGAGGCGCAGAGACAGGTCATCGCCTTGCGGTTTGCCGCGGCGCTCTCGGTGGCGGAGACTGCGGCGGCGATGGGCAAGGGTGAAGGGAACGTGAAAGTAATACAGCATAAGGCAATCGCGAAACTACGCGAGATGCTGGGCCAGCCGAAGAAGCAGAGCATACAGAGGAAGCAGACGGTAGATGCAGGCACGAAGGCAGGATGAGGTCCTCGAAGAGTGCCTCTCCGCATACCTTGAAGGCCGGAGGAGCATCGAGGAGAGCCTCTCACTCTACCCATCGCTGGCCGGCCACATCGAGCCGCTCCTGCGCGCATCGATAGGGCTCGCCGACACCCTCCAGCAGCCTCTGCTACCGTTCAACGTCCAGGAACAAGCTCGCGACCGCTTCCTGGTCGCGGCGTCCAGCAGGCGAACGGCGCTGGCGCTCCTCCGCAGTATGGACCTCGAAAAGCGGGTCCAGGCTGAACCGTGGCGGGCGCATCACTGGGGCGCTCTGGTTGGGGGCGTGCTGGCCGGCTTCGCGCTGCTCATGGCGGCGGGAACGATGGTCTCGGACGGCGGCAGCGACAGCGGGCCCTTCCGTGTAACCGTAACGCTGCGCGAACTGAGGGCCGAACAGGCTCAGATACGCGCAGGAGCCGGGGAAAGCATCCCCACCGAGGCGATCCGGTCGCTCACAGCGACGACCGAGCGGCTGGCCACGCAGGTGCAGGAACCGGCATCGGTGCCCGGGCTCGAGCAAGCGCTGCGAGAGCAGTTCGCACTCTTGTTGCCCTACGCTGCCACGCAGTCGGACGCGGAGGAGGCGGTCGCTTTGACAGAGCGGCTGGCGACTGGCTGGGGGATAGCGCTGCCGTTCGTGTCGCCATTGCCGACGCCCGTGGAGACGACGCCGGAAGCGACGCCGGGCGAGATGCCCTAACCTCCCACAGTCGCGCGCCCAGACCAGTCTAAGATCCGGCGCCCTCGAGTCGACCTCGGCGGTCGGTTACGCTTGACCGGCCACCGGCCTAACCGACACAATGGCCCTCTATGGGAGAGGTAACGCTGGCCGAGGCGGCGGCGCGCTACGCGCAGGGGTTCCAGGACGCTTCGAGGCAGGCAGCGCTCTCGGAAATCAGCCGCTTTGTGCACTGGTTCGGGCCGGATCACGCGTTGAGCCGCCTCAAGGGGCATGGCGTCTCGCTGTACGCCGATGTCCTGGGGCCGGCGACGCCGGAGACAAGCAAACGGGCGGATTATATTCGAGCCTTCCTCGCGCAGCTCAAGAAGATGGGGCTTATCGAGAGTAGCCTGGCGCCCCACCTGCGGCTCAAGAAGGGCGGCATGAAAGCGGCGAAGGGGGGCGGGCAGGAATTGAGCACCGTCGAACTTACCAGCGAGGGCGTGGAGGCACTCAAGTCGGAGCTGGAGGCGCTGATCGGTCAGAGGGCCGGCGTGCGGGAGGCCATCCGTCTGGCGATGATGGACAAGGACTTTAGAGAGAACTCACCGCTCGACGCGGCGAAGGACAAACAGGGCCACCTCGAGGCGCAGATCCGTGAGATAGAGGCCATGCTCAGGCGGGCCGTCGTTGTGGAAGGGTCGGGGGGTGGCAAGGTGAAGGTCGGAACGACGGTTGTCGTCAAGAACCTGGGCAATGAAAGAGTCGTGCGCTATTTGATCGTTGGCCCCACCGAGGCGAACGCGGCCGACGGCAAGATTTCCAGCGAGTCGCCGGTGGGGAAGGCTCTTCTAAACAGCGTTGAGGGGGACGAGGTGGAGGTGTCGGCGCCGGCGGGGACATTGCGATTTCGCGTCGAGGGCGTGGAGGGGTAGGAGCGCGACGCACAGACCCGAATCCTACAAGGGGAACTGACCGTAGACCCCAGGCGGGGGTAACAATGCGGGTCGTCGCTCTGACTGCTGGAGTTCTCGTTTGGACTCTCGTGCTGGCCGCTTGCGGTTCGTCCGGCTCGAAGAACGGGGAACCATCAGGCGACCCGGCGAATGTCGATAGAGATCAAATCCCGTCCGTCGCCGCAACGTGGGAGACCGATTGGGCGCGCCGCAGCATCGATCTGAGCGAGTTGGTGGTCGGCCTGCCGGGTCGCATCGATTCGCGCGACGGTATCCCACCGATCGATAAGCCGACGTTCGAAGCCGTTGCGGCGGCATCGCAGTGGCTGGAGGATCGTGAGCCGATTGTACTCCTGGAGATCGCTGGCGCGGCCCGTGCTTACCCGCTCCGGATCCTGACCCAGCACGAGATCGTTAACGATCAACTGAGCAACGTTCCGGTGGCGATTACCTACTGTCCTCTCTGCAACAGCGCGGTGGCGTTCGACCGGCGTGTGAACGGAAAGACGCTGCGCTTCGGCGTTTCGGGTCTGCTCCGTCACAGCGACCTCGTGATGTGGGACGACGCCTCGGTATCGCTCTGGCAGCAGATCACAGGCGAGGCGCTGGTAGGCGAGTTGACCGGCACTCAGCTGAAGCTGATCGCCGCGCCGATTGTGCGCTGGTCGCAGTTTCGCGATTCGTTTCCTGAGGGCGAGGTGCTGTCGCGAGATACCGGATTCGGGCACAGTTACGGCGCCAATCCATATGATGGCTACGATAGCTCGTCGCGCCCGTTCTTGTTCAATGGGAAGCTAGACGATCGTTATCCGGCGATGGAACGCGTCGTGGGGGTGACGGTGAAGCGGGCAGCCAAAGCATATCCGTTCAGCGTGCTGGGCGATGAGCGGGTCGTGAACGACGAGGTCGGAGGCGAAGCGATAGTAGTCTTCTGGGGCGCTGCAGACACCGCCTCGGCGCTGGACCACTCGGAGGTTGCCGGCGGCCGTGGAGTTGGTGTAGGCGTGGCCTATTTCCGCAGGCTGGCCGATCGCACGCTGACTTTCCAGTTATACGCGGGGGACGAGGTTCGCGATGAAGAGACGGGAAGCACCTGGAACCTGCTGGGGCAGGCAGTGGCGGGGCCATTGGCAGGTGAGACGTTGACGCCCGTGGTCCACACGAACCACCTGTGGTTCGCCTGGGCGGCGTTTAATCCAGACGCACCGGTATACGAGGGAACGCCGCGTCCGTCTAGCCGTTAGGAACGGGGGCGGAAGAGCTTCGGGAGCATGTCTTCGGGGCCGCTGGGGACGGTGAAGTGGTCGTTGATCTCGGGGTCCTCGTAACCGGCGATGTAGCGCCAGGTGCGAATGCCCACAACCGGAACGCCAGCGCTACGGCATAGCGCGAGGGCTTCATCGCCCTTGCCGACGGGGACGTAGAGATAGAGCGGGGCGAGGCTAGCGTAGGGCAGCCACTCGAAGCGCGCCACCGCCTCGCGCACGGTTTCGTTCGTCTCGACCTCGGCGACGACCCTGGCGTTGTTCTCGGGGTGCTGGACGACGACGATGTCCGGGTAAGCGACGAGGCCGTCGCCTAGCTGGACGCCCATAGTACGAGTGGGCACGTTGACGCAGGTCTTGTAATCGCGGTGCTTCTCCGTGGGAAAGCCGAAGCGGAGGCGGGTGATGTCCTTAAGCGCCCTCTGGTGGATGAGGTCGCGCGCCTCGCTGCGCAGCGCCGCCGTGGGCGGCACGTAGGCGCGGGGCTGGCCGGGTGCGGGCGAGGCGCCGACGGTATTCGACAGGAGCAGCGATTGGGGCAGACTGTCCTTGACGCTGGCGGCCGCACGGCCGACGACGTCGTCAGCGCCCGGCTGCATGGATGGTGCTTCGCTCGCTGTATCTCCGACCAAATCAGTCCTCTGCCATGAGAGTATGAGTGAGGATTGGGCGAGGGGCAAGGATTTCTTGACAGCCGCTCCGTGCATTTGTGATATTTGGTACAAACTTACGCCGCCCGAGATTCTACGCCCTCACGATGCAGAAAACTACTGCGATGCCCGCCGCCCGTCGCGCCGGCGACCCGTTGTCGGCGCGTCTGCGACGGTCGCTGCAGTTCCGCTACTACGCGCTGTTCACGGCCGTCGCAACCTACGGCCTGATCGTGCTTGGAGGCACTGTGCGAGCAACGGACTCCGGGACTGCGTGCCCCGACTGGCCGCTCTGCCACGGACAGGTGATCCCCCCGCTGGAGTCGCACGTGCTGATCGAGTTCTCGCACCGGTTGGTCGCGTCGATCGTCGGGTTCTTGATCCTAGGTGTTGCGGTCTGGGCGTGGCGGCGGTATCGGGCCAACGCGGTTATCGCCCGGACGAGCGCACTCGCGATGGCGCTTCTCGTCGCTCAGGTACTGGTGGGCGCTGTCACCGTGAATACGGAGACTAATGGCTCGGTCGTGGCGCTGCACCTCTCGATTGCCCTCACGCTGCTGGCGGCGCTGATCCTCGTGACTGTGGAGGCGTTTCGGAGGGTTGGGGAAGCCGCTGGTACGCGAAGCACCGTTCCACTACTGGCGGTGGGCGCCGGGCTGGCGACGTTCGTGTTGATCATCAGTGGGGCGTACGTTTCGCAGGAGGGCGCTGGGCTTGTGTATCAGGACTGGCCGCTGTTCGACGGAAAGCTGGTGTCAGCGGGCGGTAAATTGGCGGACCTCCACTACCTGCATCGACTGGTTGCAGCGGGGGTCGGCGTCTTGCTCTTCGCGCTGGTCTGGCGCACGCTTCGCGATGAGCGCGCGACGGTCCCGCGAGTGCTCGTGGTCGCGGCGTTCGCGCTATACGCGGCGCAAGTTGTGGTGGGTGCCAGCAACATCTGGTTTGAGCTCGCGACGCCGGTGCGGATCGCTCATTTGGCGCTGGCGTCCGGCCTCTGGGCCGTGTTAGTGTTCAGCGTGGCATGGCGGTATCTGAATCAGCCGAACGGGGCGCGCGAGTGATAGGCGCGGCCGGCGCGACGACACGGGTTGCGCGCGACATCAACTCGACGATCCTGGCGTACCTCCGCCTGACGAAGCCGCGCATCGTGTCGTTGCTTGTGGTGACGACCGTCCCGGCGATGATCCTGGCGGAGCAAGGGCTGCCATCGCTCTGGTTGATGCTGGCGACGGTGCTGGGTGGATCGGTCGTGGCCGCCGGCGCGAACGCGATGAACATGTACTTCGACCGCGACATCGACGAACTGATGCAGCGCACGCGAGACCGCCCCGTCCCGGCGGGCCAGATCGAGCCCGAGCAGGCGGCTGCCTTCGGGATGGCGCTGGGCGCCGCCGGGTTCGTCTTCCTGGCGCTGGCGGTGAACCTGCTCGCCGCGACTCTGACGATCGGGGCTTTCGCGTTCTACGTGGTCGTGTACACGCTGTTGCTGAAACGCACGACGCCGCTGAACATCGTGATAGGCGGCGCGGCGGGGGCGATGCCTCCCGTTATCGGCTGGGCGGCGGTGACGGGCGAGGTGTCGTTGGCGTCGCTCTGCATGTTTGCGATCGTGACGGCGTGGACGCCGCCGCATTTCTGGGCCCTGTCGCTTAACTACAGCAAGGACTACGAGCGCGCCGGCGTGCCGATGCTACCGGTGGTGGCCGGCCCCGCTGAGACAAAACGGCAGATCCTGGTGTATACGATCGGCCTGGTAGCGATCACTACGGCGCTGACGTTCGTGAGCGCCGCGGGGGTGGTATACCTGATCGCCGCCTCGGCGCTGGGGGCGGGGTTCGTGTACTACGCGGTGCGGCTCACAAGAGACGTTTCGGCAAGGGCTTCGGCAGCTCTGTTTCGCTACTCCATCGTGTACCTGGCGCTGTTGTTCGGAGCGATTGCGCTGGACGGCCTGCTGGGGTAATCGCGTTGACTTGCGCCCATTTTCTGGCCCATCATAGCGAGCGTAGAGAATGATGCGAAGGCGATCACTGGCGCGCTTCCTTCCCCTTTTCGTCCTGCTGGCGTTACTCGCCATGGTTCTTTCGGGCTGTGACGTTGACACGCCGCAGAACACCCTGAACCCCGAGGGTGATGTGGCGAAAAAGCAGCGCGATATGTTCTACCTGGCGATGTGGCCGGCGCTGGGGATCATGATCCTGGTCGAAGGGGCGATCGTGGCGTTCCTCATCCGCTTCAGGCGGCGCAAGGGCGACGGAGTGCCGAAGCAGACGCACGGGAACACTCCGTTGGAGATCGTCTGGACGATCCTGCCAGCTATCTTTATCGTCGCTGTCGTGGGTATCCCGATGCTGCCAGTGCTGTTTGACATTGGGAGAGCTCCAAAAGATACCGCCTATCCGATCATCGTTGAGGGGCAGCAGTTCACCTGGGTGTTCAATTATCCCGAGATAATCAAGAAAGCGGATGGCAAGGCTCTTTCGACCTTCGACGAGATTCACATACCGACGAAGAAGGAGATCGGGCTGACCATTACATCTATCGACGTGATCCACAGTTTTGGCATACCCCGCATAGCCGGCACACGTGACGCTGTACCGGGCCAGGAAGAGTTGATGTGGATAAAGGTCGATAAGCCCGGGACGTATCACGGGCAGTGCCGCGAGCTGTGTGGCATCGATCATGCAGGGATGCTGATCACGCTGATCGCCCACGACCAGGAGGATTTCGATAAGTGGGCGAAGGAGGCGGCGGCGGGCGTGAAGCGCAGTACGGATTCAGGCGATGCGGCCGTGTCCGGTGGAGAAGGCGGAGAGTAGATCAATGGCGACAACCTGGGAGCCCCGGGAGCAGAGGAGCGGCGGCCTTGCGGGCGCCCTGCGCCACATGCGCGTGGTCGCCGAGCAATACAACATCTGGAGCTGGATCGCGACGGTCGATCACAAGAAGATCGGCGTGATGTACGGCGTGACCGCGTTCATCTTCTTCCTGATCGGTGGCCTTGAGGCGCTGTTGATCCGCCTGCAACTCGCCGTGCCGAACGGTGCTGCGCTCGGCCTGGACGGCGACCAGTACAACCGAATCATGACGATGCACGGGACGACGATGGTGTTCATGGTTGTCATGCCGATGAGCGCGGCGTTCTTCAACCTCATGGTGCCGCTGATGATCGGCGCGCGCGACGTAGCGTTCCCGCGGCTGAACGCCTTCAGCTACTGGGTATTCCTGGGCGGGTCCATTTTCATGAACGTCAGCTTCTTCACGGGCGATATCTTCGCGGGCGAACTGGGCGCGCCGGACTCCGGCTGGTTCAGCTACGCGCCGCTCTCGTCACGGTCGGAAGGGCACGGTGTGGATTTCTGGCTGCTGGGGTTGCAGATCCTGGGGGTGGCGTCGCTGGCGTCGGGATTCAACTTCATCGTGACGATCCTGAATATGCGCGCGCCGGGGATGACGCTGTTCAAGATGCCGTTGTTCATCTGGATGACGCTGGTGACATCGTTCTTGATTATCTTTGCGATGCCGGTGATCGCGGTGGCGCTGTTCGAGCTGATGTTCGACCGGCTGTTCGATGCCAACTTCTTCAACCCGGACAAGGGGGGAGCGCCGCTGCTCTGGCAGCATATGTTCTGGCTGTTCGGGCATCCGGAGGTCTACATCCTGATCCTGCCGGCGATGGGGATCGTGTCGGAGGTGTTGCCCACGTTCTCGCGGAAGCCGCTGTTCGGCTATCCGTTCGTTGTGTTTTCTGGCATCGCGATCGGCTTCATGAGCTGGGGCGTGTGGGTGCACCACATGTACACGACAGGGCTGGGCACGGTGGCGAACTCGGCGTTTGGAATATCGACGATCCTGATCGGGGTGCCGACGGGGGTGAAGGTCTTCAACTGGATGGCCACCCTGTGGGGTGGCTCGATCAGCCTCAAGGCGCCCCTCATGTTCGCGATCGGTTTCCTGACGATGTTCACGATCGGCGGGCTGAGCGGCGTCACACATTCGATGGTGCCGTCGGATTTTCAGCAACAGGATACATATTACGTGGTGGCGCACTTCCACTATGTGCTGTTCGGAGGGTCGATCTTCGCTCTCTTCTCGGGCATCTACTACTGGTTCCCCAAGTTCACAGGCAAACTCCTCAACGACACGGTTGGCCAGGTGCACTTCTGGCTGATGTTCCTGGGGTTCAACCTGACGTTCTTCCCTATGCACATGTCGGGCCTCCTGGGGATGCCGCGCCGCATCTACACGTACTCCGACAACCAGGGTTGGGACGTGTGGAACATGATGTCGACGACGGGCGCGTTCCTGATTGCGATTTCGATGCTCGTATTCATCGCCAACTTCATCATCAGCCTGCGCAGAGGTGAGAAATCGGGCAACGACCCCTGGGACGGCCGGACACTCGAGTGGTCGATCCCCTCCCCCCCGCCGCACTACAACTTCAAGGAGATACCGCAGGTGCACGCACTGGACGAATTCTGGCACCAGAAGTACCAGGAGGACGCGGAAGGGGTACCGATTCCCGTGGTGGCCGGCGCGTCGGCGGACGAGGAGGACGAGCACGATGGCCACGGGATCCATATGCCGTCGCCGTCGTACTTCCCGCTGATCGCGGCGCTCGCGTTCCCCATCATCGCAACGGGGATGATCTACGACTACGCGCTCGTCGGCGTCGGCGCTGTGATCCTGTTCTTCGGCATCTATGGCTGGGCGATCGAGCCGGCCACTGAGGGAGAGGAGGGCCACAGTTGAGCGCAACCGCCGCTGCCGGGCACTCACTCGAGACGTCGACCGGCCTCGACAACCGAAAGCTGTTGATGTGGCTGTTTCTGGGGTCAGAATGCCTTTTCTTCGGCTCACTGATTGCCGCATATTTGCTGTATCGCGATAAGAGTGTTTCAGGGCCGTTTCCGTCTGACACGACGACGGCTGACGGCGTGTTCCACCCGGGGCTGTTCGATATCCCGTTTACATCTGTCAGCGCATTCGTGTTGCTGATGAGCAGCGTGAGCATGGTGCTGGCGCTGGCGGCGATCCAGCGGGGGAACGTGCGCGGGATGCGCATCTGGCTGTTTACGACGGCGATGCTGGGCCTGCTGTTCATCTCAGGACAGGCCTTTGAGTTTACGGAGTTCAACCACGAGGGGTTGTCGCTCTCCAGCAATCTGTTCGGGACGACGTTCTTCGTGCTGACGGGGTTTCACGGTGCGCACGTGACGATCGGCGTGTTGATCTTGCTCTCGCTGTTCGTGTGGTCATTGCAGGGGAAGATAGGGCAGGCTCAGAGCCTGAATATCGAGCTAGCAGGGCTGTACTGGCACTTCGTGGACATAGTGTGGATCGTGATCTTCACTGTCATCTATCTGATTCAGCCGGAGTTGAAGCTATGACTCTCGCGCAGTATGGCAAGGGCGCGCCCGCCGGGGACGAGCATCACGACGCGGGCCACCAAGATAAGCATCCCGGCGCCCTGGAGTACGCGCAGATCGGCGTGATCCTGGCGATCATCACGGCGATCGAGGTGGCTATCTATTACCTGGGACTCTCGCAGACGGTGCTTGTCCTTTTCCTCCTCGGCTTCTCCGCAATCAAGTTCAGCATGGTGGTGCTCTGGTTCATGCACTTGAAGTTCGACAACAGGCTCTTTTCCAGCATGTTCGTACTGGGCTTCGTGCTGGCGATCGCGATATTCACCATCGCGCTGTCCACGGTCGGCGGCAAGCTGGTCTGAGAGCGGAGATGGGCGATGCCACCCCTTCGCCTGGGCGTTTCGCCTCGTTGGCGGTTCTTCCTTAGCCCCCGGGGTACCCGGCTTTGACGCTCCTAGAAGACATCGGCGGCGTCTACTGGCTGGACTGGCACCTGCATTTCGATGTGGTGCTGCTATGCGCCGGGTTACTGACGGCCTACGTGTACGCGGTGACAGCGCTGAGACGGCGCTTATCGGACGCCGGGCGGGTGCAGCGCCGGCAGGCCATCCTGTTCTCGCTGGGCGTGCTGACGATCTACGTCGCGACGGGGACGCCCATCCACGATCTCGCGGAAGAGTACCTACTAAGCGTGCACATGATCCAACACCTGCTCCTCACGCTGGTGGCGCCGCCGCTGTTGCTGGCCGGGATGCCCTCGTGGCTGTGGGAGGCCATTCTGGGAGGACGCTGGGTGCTGCCCGTCGCGAAACGGCTTCTCCACCCGCTCGTGACCCTTGGCGCGTTCAACGCCATGGTGCTGCTGACGCACCTGCCGGTTGTCGTCGACCTGGCGCTGAGAGAGCATTGGTTCCACTTCGTGACGCACGCCGGCCTGATGGTCTCGGCTCTGATGATGTGGTGGCCCGTGATCAGCAACGTACCGGGCTTGCCGCGTCTGTCGGACCCGCTGCAGATGGCATACCTGTTCGTTCAGTCGCTGCTGCCCGCGGTAATCGCATCCTTCATCACCTTCTCTCGCTCGGCGGCCTACGCGTTTTACGAGCAGGCGCCGCGTGTTTGGGGTATAACCGCAGTGGAGGACCAGCAAATCGGCGCTGGCGTGATGAAGACCGTGGGGGCGCTGATCCTGTGGAGCTTCATCGCCGTGGCCTTCTTCCGCTGGTACGCGCGCGAACAGGCGCAAGAGGAGAGCATCCCCTGGCCTGAGGTGGAGGAGGAGTTGCGCGATCTGGGAATAAGCGCCCGCCGCTAGCGGGGCGGTTACTCGACCTGGATCTTGCCCGTCATCTCTGCCGGGTGGAAGTCGCAGCGGAAGTCATAGCTGCCGGCCTCAGCGATCAGGATCGTGATCTCGGCCTCGCCGCCGCTGGGGATGATATTCGGGTCGGAACAGGGGTCGTCGTCGCTCGGCGCGCACTGGGTGGTGTCATATGAGCCTTCACCGGCGACGTGCATGTTGTGGATGGCTTTTCCATCGTTGGTGATCGAGAACTTCGACTCTTTGCCCGCGGCGACGGTAATCGTCGGGTTCTTTGTCCCCTCGTGGTCGAAGAAGTTGTCGCCCATGGCGATGTCGTCCGGTCCGCCGGCGCCGGGCCCCGGGGTTGGCTCCTGGCCGGTCGGCTCTTCGCCCGTGACGTGGGCCGGGTCCTCTTCGGTGACGGCCCAGATCGTTCCGCCTATGAGGAGCCCGGCGAGCACCACGACGACCCCGCCGATCTGCCAGCCCGGCGCTTTTGGGTTCGCGGCGAAGTACATCGCTATAAGGAGCACGCCGATGGCGATACCGGTGGCCAGCGCGACCGCACCGTTGCCGGAGACCTCGAGGTAGATGCGAGACAGGCCGTAAATAACGAGCAACATGAAGGCGAGCACGCCGGTCGGGATCAGCAGGGGCATCATCACGCGCGTGCGCGCCGAAGCGGCGGCATCCTGGGGCGCCCACGAGGATTCCGTGCGCAGCGCTTCCATATCCAGCACCTGCAGGCTGTCGGCAACGATGACGTCCGAGTGCTTGCCGACGATGCTCGCCGCGTTGGGTGAGCCGGTCTCGTAGCGGACGAGGCTGCTGTCATCGGACCAGCGCGTCTCGACGACGATGAGCACGTTACCTTCGGGGTTGATCGAGCGGGTAACGCGGAGGTCGCGGAAACCGGACTGCTGCTTGAGGAAGTTCCGGTGTTCGTCGACCTCCGCGAGCAGGCCGCCCGGCGCCGAGGCTTGCTCGAGACGGGAGGCTTCGATCTGGACGAGTACGGTCTGGATGTATTCCATGCGGGATTCTGACTTTCGATTGTAATGGATATCACAAAGCCGGGTTGAGGACAACCAGGATCGGACTTAGGACTTGGGACACGAGTTAGTCGCGGGGGTACCAGGAGAAGTAGCGGACGGCGAGGACGCCGCCGGCGACGCCCCAGGCGGCGATGATGGCGAGGTGACCCCATTCAAATCCCATGCCGTTCTCGAAGGGGTTGAAGGCCGCCTGGCTGGCCAGGGAGAGGTGCTTGACCGGGAAGATGTCGCCGAGGATGGCCAGCCAGCGCGGCGGGTCGTCCAGACGCACGAAGACATCAGAGATGAAGAGCACGGGCAGGATCGTGCCGTTGGCGACGGCGGGCGCGGCCTCCGCGTTCGGCGTAAAAGAGGCAAAGGCGAGGCCCAGCGCGCTGAACGAGGCGGCGCCGACGGCTATAGCGAGGACAAAGGCGGGCAGCGTCTTGCCAGGCACCTCGACGCCGTAGAAGACCGCGCCGAAGGCTGTGACGATGGCCACGAGCAGAAGCGCGATGAGCGTCGTGTGCACGATTCGCCCGAACAGGTAAGTCCAACCCGGCAGCGGCGTCCCGCGCACGCGCTTCAGGACGCCGCCGTCCCGCGCGATCGAGACGGTCATGACGAGGCTCGTGTAGCAGGCGTTGATGATGGAGAAGCTCGCCATCGACGGTACGTAGAAGTCGGAGAGCTCCCCCTGTCCGCCCGCGAGCTGTGCCTCGTCGTTGCCCAGGATGGCGTTGAGGATGACGAGGAAGATGAGCGGCAGTACGAACGTGAAAAAGGCAACGGTGGGGTTTCGCCAGAAGGCGCGGTTCTGGTACCGGACCTGCCGCAACGCCAGGATGATGTCGTTCATTCGCGCGTCTCTAGGGCTTCGGCGCCGGCCAGGCGCAGGTATATCTCCTCAAGCGAGATCGGGGCGACACGCAGATCGTCGAGTTCGATTCCGGTCTCCGACGCCCAGGTGGTGAGTTCGTGGAGAGAGCGCGTCGGTTCCTGAGTCTCCATGCTGATGCGGCCGTCGTGCAGGCGACAGATGGACTGGAGGCGGTCCGGCAACGGAATCTGGGGCAACAGAAACGATATCGTCGTGTCGGCGTGCTCCCGCCGCAGGTCGGCGACGCTACCTTCCTTGACGATCTCGCCGGCGACGAGAATCGCGAGGTGATCGGCCAGCCGTTCGGCCTCCTCCATGTTGTGTGTCGTGAGGAGGATCGTCTTGCCCAGCGCCTGGAGCCGCTGGATCACCTCCCAGGCGCCGCGTCGCGCCGCCGGGTCGAAGCCGGCTGTGGGCTCGTCGAGAAAGAGGAGGTCGGGATCGCCGGCGAGGGCCAGCGCCATGTCGAGGCGGCGCACCTGGCCCCCGGACAGCCGCCGCACGAGGCTCTTGCGCTTATCCTCGAGCCCCACGAGCCGCAGCGTCTCGTCCAGCGGGTGCGGATGCGGGTAGTAGCCACGAAAAAGCTCGACGACCTCATCGACCGTGAGGAAGCGCTCGACAGCGGCGCTCTGAAGGACGATGCCGATGCACTGCCTGAGCGCTCTCTGATCGCGGGATGGATCGTAGCCGAGCACGCTCACGTCGCCAGAGTCGCGGTTGCGGTGACCCTCGAGGATCTCGATGGTCGTGGTCTTGCCGGCGCCGTTAGGTCCGAGCAGGCAGAAGACCTCGCCCTTGCGGACCGTAAGATCGATGCCCTTGAGCGCCTCGAAGGCGCCGTAGGACTTGCGCAGGCCGCGGGCTTCAACGACGGCGTCGCTCACGGGGCGATTGTAACGGGGGTGGCGTGGAGGCGAAACCGCCGGAGTGCGCTATGATGACGGTGATTGACCCTGCCTGAGGCCGCCTGTATCCTAATAGTGTAACGAGTACACTAACTCACTGAGATGCCTTCTCTACGCGTCGCGCTGGCCCAGATCAACACCACCGTCGGCGACCTCCCCGGAAACGTCCGGACGGTGCTGGAGTACGTAGAGCGCGCCCGCAAGCTCGGGGCAGACGTCGTTTCCTTCCCTGAGTTGACCCTGACCGGCTACCCACCGGAGGACCTGCTGCTGCGCCCCGCCTTCCTGCAGGCCAACCTGGACGCGCTGGCGGAGGTCGTCCGGGCGTGCACGAGCATCACGGCCGTAGTGGGGTTCGTGGACCGCGATGACGACGGGATATACAACGCGGCGGCGGTGATCCACAACGGGCGGCTCGCGGATGTTTATCGCAAACAGCGGTTGCCCAACTACGGGGTTTTCGACGAGCTGCGGTACTTCAAGACGGGCGAAGAATTCCCCGTCTACACGATCGCCGATGTCTCGGTGGGCGTGAACATCTGCGAAGACATTTGGTTCCCCGGCGACCCGACCGAGGCGCAGACGAACGGCGGCGCGCGGGTGATCGTGAACATCAATGGATCGCCGTATCACATGGGCAAGCGGCACTTCCGCCAGGAGATGCTGGCGCAGCGTGCCCGCGATTACGGCGTCTACGTCTGCTACACGAACCAGGTCGGCGGCCAGGATGAGCTGGTGTTCGACGGCGGCTCGATGGTGCTGAGCCCGGAAGGGGCGCTGGTGGCGAGCGCGGCGATGTTCGAGGAACAGTTGCTGGTGTGCGACCTCGAGATGGAACAAGGAACAGAGAGGAAGGAACAAGAGGTTCGTTCACACAGCGTTGCGTCAGGTGCGGGATCGTCTTTGTCTGCGAAGCCAACGATCGAGCCCCGCCTCGCAACTGTGCCTGAAGGCGAGGCGGAGGTTTATGGCGCGCTGGTGCTGGGCACGCGCGACTACCTGCGCAAGACGGGCTTCTCGAAGGCCCTCGTGGCGCTGTCCGGCGGTATCGACTCGAGCCTGGTCGCGGTGATCGCAGTTGACGCCCTCGGCGCCGATAACGTGGCCGGCGTAAGCATGCCGTCTCGCTACTCGTCCGAGGGCAGCATCAGCGATGCACAGGACCTCGCGCAGAGGCTGGGGATCCCGTTGACGATTATCCCGATCGAGCCGGCGCACACGGCCTACCTGGAGATGCTGGAGCCGCCGTTCGCGGCGACCGGAGACCCCGACCCGGGTGTAGCGGGCGAGAACCTGCAATCGCGCATCCGGGGCAACGTGATCATGGCGCTGTCCAACAAGACCGGGGCGATCGTGCTGACGACGGGCAACAAGAGCGAGTTCGCCACCGGATACGCCACACTCTACGGCGACATGTCGGGCGGCTTCGCGGTGATCAAGGACGTGCCGAAGACGCTGGTCTACAGGCTGGCGCGCTACCGCAATACCCTGGGCGACGGGCCGGTGATCCCCGAGGCGGTGGTCACGAAGCCGCCATCGGCCGAACTGAAGCCGGACCAACTGGACCAGGACACGCTGCCGCCGTACGACGTGCTGGACGCGATCCTTGAGGCGTATGTGGAGGAGGATAGGAGCGTGCAAGAGATCGTGGAGATGGGCTACGATGAGGCTACAGTGACGCGCGTCGTGCAGATGGTCGACCGCAACGAGTACAAGCGTCGGCAGGCGCCACCGGGCGTGAAGATAACGCCGAAGTCGTTCGGGCGTGACCGGCGTCTGCCGATCGCGAACCGGTATCAGGGGTGGTAGTGCAAAACCATAACATCCAGGCCATCTTCTTCGACTTCGGCGGTGTCATCCTGCGCACCGCCGACGGCGTCGACCACGCGGCGATCGAGGCAGAGTGGGGGCTGGAGGCGAAGACTCTGCTGCGCTGCGTCTACGCCGAGAGCCGCTGGGGCGAATATCAGATTGGCGGCTGCACGCTCGACGAGTGGAACGACTCGATTCTGGCGGCGATGGCGAAGCGTGTCGGCGAACGGGCGGAGGAGCTGCTGCGTGCGTTCCAGGATGCGCCGCGTCCCCTGAACGACGATGTCGTAGCGCTCATCCGCCGCCTGCACGGCCACTACAAGCTGGGGATCCTGTCGAACACGATCCCGGGCATGGAGGCCCGCCTGCGGGAGCGCCTGGACTTCGTCGACCTATTCGACCTCATCGTCGGCTCCGGCGACATCGGCATGGCGAAACCGGATCCGGGTATCTACCTGCTGACAGCGAAGGAGGCCGGGGTCGCGCCCGAGGCCTGCGTCTTCACCGACGACCGCGCGGAACACGCCGAGGCAGCGCGCGGCGTGGGGATGCACGGCTTCCACTTCACCGGCTATGAACAGTTCGTGGCGGACCTGCGGTCGGTGGGCGTGGAGGCGTGACCGGGTTGTACATTAGTGTACTTTGATGTACGCTAGTGTGCGATGGAAGAGTTACGTGATGAACTGCTAACGGTAGCCGAGGCGGCGAAACTGCTGAAGGTAACGCCGCATACGGTCTATCGCTGGATCGCGGTTGGGCGTTTGCCGGCAGTAAAGTATTCGCGCAGAGTGATAAGGATTAGGCGAGAAGACCTGGGATTGGTGGAGAAGACCAGGTGGTCTACGTCATCCGTGCAGGAGTATTCGGGTGTCAGAGAAGCAAGCGCTGTTGCTTATTCAGCGCGTCCCGATAGTCCGCCTGAGAAGCTAGAATCGGAGGATATTGTGTTGTACTACAGAGAAAGAGTCAGGGCACTGCAGAGCCGGCGGCGCTCGCCTGGTGACCCGCCAAAGGGATCTTCGGCTGCTCTATTGCGGCACGTAGGAGTGATCAGCGAGGAAGATGGCGCGGAGCTCTGGCGTGTCATCAAGCAAGACAGGGAAGCGTCTGCAAATGACCCGGTGTTCGAATTCGAGTGACCGAATACCTCCTTGACACCTCGACAATCAGCCTCGCAATGAAAGGCAACCGGGGCGTTGCTCGGAGATTCGCCGGTATAGGCCGTGCGGATCGTGTTTGCACTTCGGTTATCTCTGAGGGCGAGCTATTGGCCGGCGCCTTGAGGCTTGGCCGCGAACGCCGCGCCGAACTGCTCGAACTGATCGAGCTCATGCTGAACGATATGAACGAAATCGTGCCTGTCAACCGCGAGGTCGCCTCCGCGTATGCAGAATTACGAGCCGATCTGGAGCGCCGTGGTCAAACGCCGTCCAGAAACGACGCGTGGATTGCCGCAACCGCCATGGCCTATGAGTTCACCCTGGTTGCGCATGACACGGATTTCCAGAGGATCCACGGTCTGAGGCTGGAGGACTGGTACGAGGTCTAGTGTGACCATCCGCGCGATCTTCTTCGACTTCGGAGGCGTGATCTCGCGGCTGGACCACGGCGCGATCCAGAAGCTGGAAGCGGAGTACTCGCTGCCGCGGAACGGGCTGTTGAAGGGGCTCTACGGGACGCCCGAGTGGCGCAAGGCGGAGGTGGGACGCGGCTCTGAGAAGGCCTGGTACGAGGCGGCCGAGCGGGCGCTGGCTGAGATGGCCGGTCGCGCGGTGCCCGGCGTGCGCGAGATCGCGGCACTGATCTGGACCGGCATCGACGAGGAGGTGGTCGCGCTTGCCGGCCGCCTGCGCGGGCGCTATCGGGTCGGTATGCTCTCGAACTCGACGAAGCGGCTCGAGCGCGAGCTGCTGCCCCAGAACGGCGTGCGCGAGTCGTTCGACGTCGTCATCAACTCGGCGCGAGTGGGCGTTGCCAAGCCCGACGTACGCATCTACCAGCGTGCGGCCGACAGCCTGAAGGTCGAGCCCGCCGCCTGCGTCCACATCGACGACCTGGAGGCAAACGTTCAGGGCGCGCGCGAGGCCGGGTTCGCAGGGATCCACCATCGCGGGGACTATGCCGTGCTGGAACGCGAGCTGCGGGCGCTGGGGGTCGATTGGTAGCTGCACAGCAGTCCATCCACGGAGCCCTGCCCTGAGGGAAGCCATCGTAGCTGCAGTGGCTTTAGCCCTGCCCGTAGCTGCGTAGCTTGCAGCGGCTTTAGCCCTGCCCACGCGGTGACCGCCGTTGACAGCCTGAGATCGCTCCGATACGATGGTTGTGCCAATAACAGAAGTAAACGCTTGCTAAATTTGCGACGAGGTGCTGCATGCTGACGATGACTGACAAGGCCGCTGAAAAGGCCAAAGCCATGTTCGAAGAAAAGGGGATCCCCGAAGCCGGCCTCCGCGTCTTCGTCGTCGGCGGCGGCTGCTCCGGCTACCAGTACGGCATGGCCCTGGCGCGCGAGTTCGACGACGAGGACCTCATCGTCGAGCACAGCGGCGTCCGGATCGTCGTCGACCCCGACAGCGCTCCGCTGCTCGACGGCGCCGAGATCGACTACGTGGACGACCTGATGAAGGCCGGCTTCACGATCTACAACCCGAACGCGACCAAGTCCTGCGCCTGTGGCACCTCGTTCCAGACCGCCGGCGGCGAGGGCCAGGCGAAGCCCTGCGGCGGAGGACACTAGAGCACTGCCGGAGGCCGGGGTTCTAGGGGTGTCCCCTAGTCTCTTATAATCTCCTCGGCGGGCCGAAGCGCCGCCGAGGGAGTTCATGAGTTACTGGATCGTCGTCGGCTCCGAGGAAAACATGCGCATCGCCGGGGCCCGCGGCTTCGACATCTTCGGCTTCAAGAGCACGCGGCGCAGCGAGGTGTCGCGCATGCGGCCGGGCGACAAGCTGATCTTCTACCTGACGAAGATCATGAAGTTCGGCGGGCTGGCGGAGGTGACGGGCGAGTACTTCGAGGACCACAGTAGAGTCTTCAGCAGCACGAAGAAACCGGCCGAGGACTATCCCTGGCGCGTCAACGTGAAGCCGGAGATTATCCTATCGCCCGACCAGTACCTTGACGTGCGGGAGATCGCGCCGTCGCTGGCCTTCACGAAGAAGTGGCCGGCGGAGCACTGGCGCCTCGCCTTCCAGGGCGCCCTGCACGAGATCCCGGCGCAGGACTTCGAGCGGATCGTGGGGCTGATGCGGGAGGCGGCGGGGGTCAGGGGGTAGGGGGTTTTGGGGGCGTGGATTAAGAGAGCAGTTCCGCTGGGATCAGCGGCACCCAGGTTTGGCCCCCGTCTGTGGTCTGCAACAACGCTTCGATCTCGGTACACCCAGATTTGATGCCGGGTGGGCAGGCGCCGTATCGGAGCAAGGCCCAACCAACCTGGCTGGTAGCGAAATCGACATCATAGACGCCAGCTGGGAGGCCATTGGGCGATGTTTGTAGCAAGGCTTCAACTGTAGACGGTCCGCGGAAGACTCCAGAGCCATCTGGCATCAGCACAACCCAGAAATCTCCTTCCACAATATCTGCAGGAATGCTGGACCCCGTGCTAAGGGAAAGGTTATAGGGTAAGCTTCGTCTCAACCTCCACGATCGTCCCCTGTCAGTGCTCTCGAACAGGGATACACCCGACGAATCTCCTGTGAATGTGACAGAAAGAAGAAGCTCGTCCGCTTTGCCGAATACCGGAAGCTCATACGTGGGAGTGGCAAGGTCAAAATTCGCGGGGAGGTCCACCTGTACTCGTTCCCATGATGAGCCCGCGTCGCGAGTGAGATAGAGCTCGTCTCCCGCGGGACCTCCAGCTGTCCAGCCCTCTGTGGCCGTCAAGAAGCGCACGGGCTCACCGATTGGGATTGATAACTTTTGCCAGGTCTCTCCGCTGTCCGTTGTTCTGAACAGGACGCCAACGCTGGCGTTGCTGCTGGACAATTGCTTGAGGACGATCCAGCCGTTCTGCGTATCGAAGAAGTGAATGTAGGCTGGCGCTCCGCCCGCATCCGCGCTTCGACTACCGAGAGGCGATAAGGCCCAGCTCTCACCGCCGTCGCTGGTGCGGAACAGGACCAGGTCGTCGGTCGATTCTGTGGCATTCTCAGCGACGACCACCCATCCATCGTCTGTGTTCAGGAAGAATGCGCCTCTGATCGCAGTAGCGGCGACGCCAGGTGGGCGAATTTCTCCCCAGTTTTTCCCGCCGTCGCTCGTCCATCGAAGGCCGGCATCAGTCAAGGCCCACCCGTGGCTGTCGGTCAAGAGCTGCATCGATCTGACGGCGGAGCCAGCCTGGGGGTTTGCGGGATCCACCGCGGCGCCGCCACCGCAGGCGGACAACCCGATGATCAATGACAAGACGAATAGCAGCAGTTGCGTGGCTGCCCTGGGGTAGCGCTTGGCCGCCCCGCTCTTACGGTTCAATCTGATGCGTTCCGCCTGCATAAGTCCCTACTCATTTGTACAAGCATAATCTATGACGCTATGGCCGTGAGGCGTAACGAGACCGTACGCGCAGTCATTATCAATGCTTAACGCCACACCTCCCCACGTTTCGCTGTGTGTACCGGCGTATTGATGAACGCGCTGCTGACAACACCAGTAACCGTTGTTCACGCAAGGTAGGCCCCACACGTCGGGGTCATTGTTCCAGGCAGCGATCCAGACACTGTCAGGTGGATTCGTGATCGATGTCCAATTGGTCACGCCGGAGCAGGCCCCTCCGTAGGCACCCGCCTTCTCCCCGACTTGATGAAAGAAGTCCACCCAAGCATTGATGAAAGCCCTTACAGCATTGACGCAGGTTGTATTCGTTGTATTGTAGGCTTCCATGTTGTAGTAGATGATATTAAGCCCTGTGAAACCAAGGCTGTGTGCAGCGTTCCAGGCCGCGTTGGCTTCGCTGGACCCCTGCGCGGCGGCCAGCGATAGATTTGAGGACATCTTTTCATTGGACTGATCGTTAACGCACGGCGCCTGAAGGCCAGCCCAGAGTAAGTAAAAGCTCCACCCTTGGCTGTGAACTGTACTGACCCAACTCGATGTCAGGTTGGGTTGCAAATCGCAGGCGCGATTCACACCGCCAAGGTAAATGCTTGTATCATAATACGGCGAGCCATTCCACCAAGCCTGCATCTTGTTCGCCGTGGGTGCCTCGCAGGCGTCGAAGCCTTTGACCCTAGACACACCATACCTTACCTGCCCACTTCCACCGACAGTAGAAGCTGGGGCTGGCGTCGCCGGAAGGGCAACAAGTAGTCCCAAGACGGCGACTGCCACTAAAGGCACCAGGCGTGTTCTGGGCGGCCGTTGGGGCAGCCTTGTCACTTAGGCATTTCTCCCTCTGTAAACCCGCATAAGTATCCTGCAAAAAAAAGCAACTGTCAAGAGTTTTTCTAGGTAAAAGCGGATAACTCTTGTTTCACAAAGTGCTATGCCCGGTTGCCGCCCTCCCGCTCATCTCGTGCCCTTAACCCACGACGAGCGACAGCGCAGCAGCGGGGAGCAAGGCAGTGGCCGCCCGAGCACTTGCGCCTCGCCTTCCAGGGCGCCCTCCACGAGGTGCCGGCGGAGGACTACGAGCGGATCGCGGGGCTGATGCGGGAGGCGGCGGGGGTTAGGGGCTAGAGGCGTCAGGGGCAGGCGTTCGTGCCATATTTTATTTTGGTTGTGAACGCGTCTGAGTTCCCAGCGATAGGATACGCCGTCCCTGTCGTATCAATGATTCGAATGCCGTCGAGCTTCAGCTGGTTTATTCCCGCGTCGAGTACGACCTCGAGCGTGATTCGGGCCAGTACGCCCGCACCGCTCTCGGACGCCGCCTGGCCGCCCTCGAAGAAGGAAAAGGCGAGATTCCCGTCCATGTCTGGAAGCTCATACTCTCCATCATAGAGCCAGGAACCGGGATTCGCGGTGACGAGCATGTTCGTGTCGACTCCGATGACTCTTACGGTCCCGTTATAGCTGAAGACGAAGTCGGCGCCCGTGATGCCACCGCTGCCGCCTTCGATGAAGGGTGGAATCGAGGCCGCAACGACGTCTACGGTAAAAACGTCACCAAGACTCACATGGCGGCACTTCTCGATCGTCCCAAGGAACGTCGCGGTGTTGGCTGGAAAGGTATCAGCGTTAGCGTCGATTCCCACGTGGATCGGTGGCAGTAGGGGTGGCGGCGTGGGCGTCTCAACCGGTACCGGCGTAGGTGTTGGTGGTAGTGCGGGTTCAATGCCGGCAAGCGCCAGCTGGATCTTCGTCTCTGCTTCGTCGACAGTAAGCCCGGTCAGAATCTGCGCGGGCCTCATCCCGCCCCATCCGAGCTCCGGCTGGAGGGTTCCTTGCGCGTCCACACGGAAGCGGCCGAACGGTGAGCCAGCGTACCTACCCGTGTTGCGAAGGTTGATGAAGAACAGGTAATCGATGCCGGTTTCAATCACCGGGTCTCTATCGAACTGATGGGCCACCCCGTCAATGATTGCCCCGCTCTGAAAGACGGCAATCGTGTTGCCAGCCACCAGCGTCGGGGAGCTGAACACATGCAGGACCTCAACTGCATATTCTGTGGCTGGTAGTGAGAGGCCAGGGGGAGGACTGGGCTTATAAGCCTTTGGACCCTCAGTCAGCGGCGAGCCTGCCGGGCCCCAATCAATGGGCCGTGGGTCCGGAACGCTGGACACGACGCGACCCAGGATTATCGTTTTGTAGTCGTTCGTCATCCTCGTCAGCGATTCCGCGGAGATTGTCGGCCAGCGCGCCGAGCCGAAAACTCTGATTTCCTTTACCTCCTGGCCCGACGCTGCACCCGGGCGCAGCGGGTCACTTTGACCCGCCTCGATGGCTTCCCATGCTGGGGCCTGGCTGGTTTGCCCGCATGCGAGGGCGGCAAAACAGATGCCCAGCGCCGGTATCACCGCGATGGCGCGGGTAAGCGTAGTAACTGACGAGATGTTACCTAACATCCTGAGTACCCAAAGCTCGGGTCATAGTAGGCGTGGTTTACACCGCACGAATCCCAGGGCTGGGGATCTTTTGTGCTGAAGTCGTCGTTGCAGTCATCGTCCGTGATGGTCTCCGGTATCGCTCGGCCGGGCTCTCCACAGTATCCATCCTTATCCCCACCCAGCGTCAGTCCGTCATGAGCCAGCCCGAGCACGTGCGCCAATTCATGCGCCGCGGTCGTCTGGCGCTGATCCGGCAGTTCAGCAGCGCCGAATCGTTCAACGTGGTTATCCTCATTGAGATCGATAAAGGCGTACCACCAAGTGTTGGGACGGCTGTGGCTCGCATCACAGTCACCCACGCCGGGCCCACTTTCGTCACATAGGTGCCGGGCTTCGTCACGCATGTATGACCCTCCGAGGAAATCGTCCTCCCAATTTCCGACGGTTATCCGGATGTCGTTCTCAGCGTGCGGGGCGACCTCGAGGAAGTAGACGGTGTTAGGGGCAGTCGCTGGGTCGTTCCATGCGTCTCTGGCGTTGGTAATAGGCGCGTTCCATTTTGTGGCCAACGCGCTCGGAACGGTTCTGTCCATGGTAAGCGTCATCCACGTGGTGTAGCTGCCGCTGTCACTGAGCCGCTGGTACCAGCGGTCTGGGTCAAGAGTTCTGACGGGGTGTGCATGCGGTCCGGTGGCGTAGCCATCGACATAACTCTGAGTCCATGTTCGCACGTTAGCCCAGACAAGGCCATAGGAGTTGAAGGCTTCCATGCTCGTGATGTGCCGCTTGCGGTAGCTGCCGTCTTGTATATCTATCATATATACCGCGGGGCCGTCGCCCTTCATGAGCGTCCCTTCCCTTGCTCTTAAGTTCGCACCTGTAGTGATGGCAGTTGCCTGGCTGCCGGTAACATCGCAGACCGGCTGCTGGAAGTTGTGCGATGCGAAGTTAGGAGGATTCGTAATCCAGCGCTTTTTCGCGCTCTCGAGCAAATAAATTTCCGCCGCGCCCGTGGCTTGAACTAGCTGGCCATCCGGAGGCGCGGCGCTCCCGGTAACCGTCGTTCCCGTCGTGTAGCCATTGAGGAATGCGCTAGACACGACCGTGAAACCATACCCGCACGGTTTGAAGTATTTTGACCAGCCATTGCCGTCAATGTATCGCTTTTTGTAAGTGCCGGGTGAGATCTCATCAATGATGTATATCTTGCATCGCTCCTGGGCGTGGGATCGTTGCATGCGACCTGGAATACTGTACCCTCGCGGGCGTGTATATGTGTATCCACTAACTTCTGCCAGCAACCCGTTGACAGGTGAGTGGTCGAACTTGTGTGAGGCCAGGTCAGTATCCTGGGAGATGTGGTGTTTCTGACAACTCTGGATAAGGTATTTGTATCCGGTCTGGTAATCTCGCACGAGCGTGCCATCGAGACGATTGTACGGGTTGTTTGAGACACCCGATCCCTCACAACCATCGTCCCCGGCTAAGGCAGGCGTTGCGGCGCTGCCCAGCACAGCCGTCACGGCTACCAACGCTGTCAACACAAACACCTGAGCCACCCAGCGCACGATGCTTCGTCCCTCCTTGCCCATTCGGGGTTGCCACCCGCGCGTGTCGAGCAAAACCTTGTGTCCTCAACACCTGCCCAAGACCCGCATAAGTATCCTGCAAAAAAAAAAGCAACTGTCAAGAGTATTTCTACCTAAATCCCGATAATTCTTGATATCACAAAGATCTCTTGGCCCCACTACTGACACATCCCACTTCGAGTTCCCCACCCGCTCGCGATACACTGTACCCACGATGCACCTTGACAACCCCGCCGCCATCCCCCCTCCCATAGCCTATGTCCCGCCCTCCGTCACCGGTCCACTGATTGATCCTCTCGCCAAGGCCTTGACTCGGACTCAATCAGCTAAAAACACGAAACTCAAACACGAAAAACGACTTTTCGCACCGGGCACAATCAGTTTCTCCTCGTGGCAAGCCCGCAGCAATCAGAATTCTAATAGCCACAAGCCGTTGATTGATCCCCATTTCTCCGTCTCCTTGCCGCCCCAATCCGCCATCACGTACCCTTAACCTGTCATGAGCGAGAGCGCCACGACCCGCCCTAAGACAACGGCAGGCGGCGACGGGGCTGCCCCCGGCGGCGCGCCCCTGACCCTCCGCGAGAAGCTCGAAGCAGGCCGCTTCGTCGTCTCTGTCGAGGTGGACCCGCCGCATGGGTTGAGCGCTCGGCGGGCGGTGCAGGGGACGCAGCTGTTGAAGGACGCCGGCGTGGACGTGATCAACGTGGGCGACAGCCCGACCGCGAAGGTGCGCATGTCCCCGCTGGCGATGTCGGTGCTGCTGCTGCGCGAGGTCGGCGTCGAGATCGTCATGCACTATACGACCCGCGACCGCAACGCCATGGCGATCCACTCGGACATGGTCGGCGCGCACATCCTCGGCATCCGCAACATCCTCTGCCTGCGCGGCGACCCGCCCTCGGTCGGCGGCTACACCGACATCGTCGGCGTTTGGGACGTCAGCGCGGTTGGGCTGATGCGCTTCCTCAAGCTGCTCAACGACGGCGTCGACTTCACCGGCAAGTCGGTCGGACGTCAGGCTTCGTTCGTGATCGGTGCCTCGGCCAACCTGAACGCCGACCCGCTGGAGCCGGAGCTGCGGCTGATGCGGCGAAAGGTGGAGGCCGGCGCGCACTTCTTCGTGACTCAGAACGTCTTCGAGGAGAAGAAGCTGGAGACGTTCCTGACCGAGGCGGCCAAGTTCAAGCGCCCGATAATCGTCGGCGTGCTGCCGCTGCACAATTCGCGCCACGCGGAGTTCCTGCACAACGAGGTGCCCGGCATGTACCTGCCCGACCGCGTCCGCGACCGCATGCGCAAGGCGGGCGAAGACGGCGGCCCGGCGGAGGGGGCGGCCATGGCGCGCGACTTCATCGCGCTCTGCCGCGAGAAGGCGGCCGGGATATACCTGGTGCCGGCGTTCGGGAACTACCCGCTGATCGCGGAGCTGGTGGCGGACGTGCGGGGGTAGCGGTTTACAGTTAACAGTTGACAGTTTGAGTTGCGAGTTGCGAACGACGAATGGGTTGGTGGTACGCGCGCTCGTCATCCTGCTGCTTGCCTTCGGGGCCGCGTTGTCCGGATGTGGTGAGGGCCAGCGAACGGAGCCTACCGTGGCTGCCGGTGGAAAGATTGCCTTCGTGTCCGAGCGTGACGACAACAGCGAGATCTATGTAATCAACGCGGACGGAAGCGGCCTCACCAACCTCACGAATCATCCATCCAACGATGGAAAAGAGGGTTTCAACGCTGAAGCCAACTTCGCCTGGTCGCCGGATGGGAAGCGGATCGCGTTCGTCTCTGACCGCGATGACGATGGAGTGTCTTGGATCAACTCTGAGATCTATGTGATGAACGCAGACGGAACTGACCAGACCCGGCTGACCACGACCGAGGCGATCGAGTCGCACCCACGGTGGTCACCAGACGGCAAACGCGTCGCGTACGTCTCTACAATCCAGCCACCACCGGATTACGATCAGACAATTTACATCATGAATGCTGACGGGTCGGGGCGAGCGCGCCTATTGCCGGAAGGCCAATCGGGAAATTATCCTGCCTGGTCGCCGCATGGAAGTCAGTTGGCATTCGAGAATGGCGACATTTTCGTAGTCAATGCTGATGGATCCGGCCTCGAAAAACTGACAAACACCGACGACGACTATTTCGCCCCTAGTTGGTCGCCGGATGGCTCGCGAATCGCGTTCGATTCTTATCGGGATTCAACAATACAGGATAAACCCGGGGTTTACCAGCAGATTTTCGTCGTGAACCTGGATGGCGCCGACCAGATCCACATCCCGAAAGGCGCTAAGGAGGATGACTATTATGCCTCGCCCCGCTGGTCTCCCGACCGCGAGCGTATATTGTTCTTTTCCGACGAAGGGCTCGGAGCAAATCTCCACTTGATGAATATTGATGGATCAGACAACTCCCGCATCACAGACACTGGGATGTTCGCTGGAGAATGGTCGCCGCAGGGCGATCACATTGCCGCGTTTGGCCTGGAGGCCAGTGGTCAGGGCATGCTTGGCGGGGCGTTGTACATCATGGACGGAGACGGTTCGCACCAAACGAAGTTGACAAGCGATGTTGCAGAACCACACATCGCCTGGTTTCCAATTCCGTAATTGGTGTCCACAGATCACTCCGTCGTCCTCTTCGACGGCGTCTGCAACTTCTGCAACGCCTCCGTCAACTGGATCATCCGCCGCGATAAGCGCGATCGGTTTCGCTTTGCGCCCCTTCAGTCCGCGGCGGGAGCAGAGATCGCCGGCCAGTGCGGGATCGATGCAGGGCGGCTCGATAGCCTGGTGCTGGTCGAGGGCTCCCGCGCCTTCCGGCGGTCCGGGGCGGCATTGGGGATCGTGAGGCGTCTGGGGGTGCCGTGGTCGCTGCTGTACGCGCTGGTTGTAGTGCCGCCGTTCGTGCGAGATTTTGGGTACGATTGGTTCGCGCGCAATCGCTACCGCTGGTTTGGGAAGAAGGACGAGTGCATGGTGCCGACGGGGGAGCTGCGGGAGCGGTTTTTGACGGACTGACCGTCCACTTGTCTTGTGCTGTCCGTTTGGTTCTAATGCCGCTCAGCCCTCTGATTTCCCCCACGAATCCGCTATAATAATAGCGCGAGAAATGAACGAGCCTGGTTATCGAGAGCCGGATTAATCAAGAAGAGATCAATCAAGACGAACGCCGGCGCCCTAACACAAAATCACCCGAGAAGCCGCCAAAAAATATTTTATTTGAAAATACGGTCAAGTTTTCGGGCCTGACAATCAAGCGGGGCTGAAGTCCTGCGACGGTTCCCGGTCGAATCCTCGCGGAGCCTGATATGCTGATAGCTGAGTCCTGATGGCTGAAAGCTCCCGATTCCACTTCTCTCCCCGTCCGAACCGCGCGCATGAGATAAGGTGGCGCGAGTGGGGGCCGGAGGCGTTCGCGGAGGCGAAGGAGGCCGGCAAGCCCGTCCTCCTGTCGCTTTCGGCGGTGTGGTGCCACTGGTGCCACGTCATGGACGAGACGTCGTACTCGGATGAGGGTGTCATCGGCTTCATCAACCAGCACTTCATCCCGGTTCGGGTGGACAACGACCAACGGCCTGACATCAACGCCCGCTACAACATGGGCGGCTGGCCGACGACGGCGTTTCTGACGCCTGAGGGCGAGACGCTGGCAGGCGCGACGTACGTGCCGCCGGATCAGATGCTGGAGCTGCTGCCGAAGGTCAACGTCCACTACCAGTCGAACAAGGGCGAGGTGGCGGCGAAGGCGCTGGAGCTGCGCCAGCGCCGCCAGGCTGTGGCGAGCGGCGCGCCCGGCGAACTTTCTGACCAAATCTTCCAAGACTTGCTGCGAAACACGGTGGAGAGCTACGACCCGCTTTTCGGTGGATTCGGCGAGGCGCCCAAATTTCCCCATACGGACGCCATCGATCTGCTCCTCTACGCGTATCGGAAGGATCGCGATCCGGACGTGTTGCACATGGCTCGCAAGACGCTGGATTTCATGTCGCGAGGCGAAGTGTTCGACCAGGAATGGGGTGGCTTCTTCCGTTACGCGACCCGCCGCGATTGGAGCGAACCCCACTACGAAAAGATGCTGGAGGACAACGCTGGGCTGCTGAGGAACGTCCTGGCCTTGCACCGTATCACCGACGACGCGTCGCACGCGGCCGTCGCGGGACGCACGATCGAGTTTCTCGAGTGGAAGCTGCGCGACAAGGATCGTGGCTACTTCTACGGTTCGCAGGACGCCGACGAGCAGTTCTACAAGCTCGCGAAGGCGGGCCGCCAGAACGCGGAAGAGCCGTACATAGACCGCACCTGCTACACAAGCTGGAACGCGATGATGGCGTCGGCGTATCTGGAGGCGTCCTGGACGCTGGACCGACAGGATCTTGCGGAAATTGCGGCTGCGGCAGTTAACTTCCTTTGGAATGAGTGTTATGAGCCAGGGCGTGGCATGCATCGCTTCCACGACGGTAAGCCGCACGTCCAGGGGTTGCTCGGCGACCAGGCGTATACAGCGCGGGCCCTGCTGGACGCGCACGAGGTGAGCGGCGACTCAATGTACCTCGGCCGCGCTCTCGAACTGGTGCGGTTCATGGCCGAGCGCTTCGCAGACCCCGATGGCGGCGGCTTCTACGACGTCTGGGACGAAGCCGAGGGCGTTGGCCGGCTGAGAGAGCGCCAGAAGTCGGTGCAGGATAACAGCGTCTGCGCGGAGGTGTTCCTGCGTCTGCACCACCTGACCCGCAACGACGAGTACCTGGCCGTGGCGCGCCGGACGCTGGAGGCGTTCGCGGGCACGTACCCGCACCTGGGCTACTTCGCCGCCGGGTACGGGCGGCAGGTGGACACGCTGCTCAACCCGCCTGCGGTGATTAACATCGTCGGTGATCCGGCTTCTGCGTCCGCGCTCCACCGTGGCGCCCTCTCGCTTGATTCCCCGTCGCGAGTGGTGCAGCTTCTCGATCCGGCGAAAGACGCGGAGCGGTTGGCCGCGCTGTCGCTGCTATTAGAGCCGTCGCCGGCGGCGTACGCCTGCTTCGGCACGATGTGTTCGGCGCCGGTGATGCGCGCTGAGGAGCTCGCGGCCGCTGTTGAGGCGATGCGAAAGGCAGCGGGGACGGCCTGATCGTTGGCCGATGACGCGGGGCTGTGGCTCGCCAAGGCCCGGGAGTGCCTGGCGTCAGCCGAGGCGGACTTTGAGGCCTCGCGCACCAACTCGGCGGGAAATCGTGCCTATTACGCCGCTTTTCATGCGGCGATCGCTGCTCTAGTTACGGCCACCATACAACCGCAAGGCGGGACCTGGGCACACAAATTCGTATTCTCGGAATTTTCGGGTAAACTGATTACGCGAAGGAAAGTGTTTCCAGCGGGGTTCAATGATATGCTCAATTCTCTTTACGAGTGGCGGGTAATCGCAGACTATAGACCCGAAGACCTGGGCAGGCGAGCCGCGCGGAATGCTCTATCGAATGCCAGGACGATCGTCGCAGCAGTGAGTAAATTCCAGAAAGCGAGACCTTAGCGTGGTAACAAAGAGCCGTGGGCGGCTTACAGTCGATGAGTATCTTGAGCGCGTATACCAATTGATCCTGACCAAGTATCCAAACGCCGAGTTTGAGGTAGTTCGTCGCAGGGGCAAGGACGTCACTGTGGATGTCTGGGGAGACCCCGACCAGGTCGACCTCGTGAAGCTGGTGGCTGGACCATGTACAGATATCCTTGTCGAGTCTGGCGTTTTCATCGTTGTCGTTCCTCGGTCGGGAACAAAGACCGACTCCAACTAGTTATCGGTCCTCCTACGGCAGATGCACGAAGACAACGCCGCCCGTGTGATGCACGAGATGCCGTATGGGCTCTACATCATCGGATCGCGCGAGCCAGACGGCGAGAAGGTGAACGGCATGATGGCCGACTGGGTGATGCAGGTCTCGTTCGAACCCCGTCTGTTGGCTGTGTCCTTCGAGAACGACTCGCATACGCTCGCGAACGTGAGTGAGCGACCCCATTTCACCGTTAACCTCCTGGCTGCGGATCAGGAGAGCATGGAGCTCGTCCGTCCGTTCGCCCAGCCGCACAGCGGTGCGAAGGTGAAGGGACGCAAGAGCGCTGAGGCGGAGAAGGTTCACTACAAGCTCGATGGTCTGGGCTATTGGCTGACCGACAGCGGCTGTCCGGTACTGGAGAAGGCGATGGCCTGGTGCGAATGCGAGGCCGAACAGTTTCTGGCGATCGGCGACCACACCCTGGTCGTCGGGCGGGTGCTGGATGGGCGCCTGGAGCGTGAGGCTGAACCGATGACGTCCGGCTATACGGGCTGGACTTACAGCGGCTAGAATACGCGTCGGAAGTGATCGACAAGAAGGAGGTCAATAACTGTGCCCGCCAACAAGAACGAGGTCATTCAAACGCTTAAGGATTCGCTAGCGGAGGTGGAGCAGGTAGCGACGGCACTGGAAGATGCCGCCTGGTCAAAAGGAGTTTACGAAAACGGCTGGAACGCCAAGCAGCTTCTGTGTCACGTCGTTGAGAGCCCGGGCGTTGCCGCGTTCCTCGCAGGCCTGGCTCAGGCGCCTGCCGGAAGCGGAGGGATGCCCGCGGGATTCGATATCGACGCTTGGAACGGCCAGCGAGTGGCGGCGCTTGAAGGCAAGTCGGTGTCAGATCTTCTAGCGGAACTCCGCGCCAATACCGAACGTAACATCGCCGCTGTGCAGTCCGCGCCGGATGACCTGCTCGCGAAACACGTCAAGGCTCCCTGGGACGTTGAGGGGTCGCTGGGCGATGTGATCCAGCAGAGCGTGCGCGAGCACGCAGCCACTCACCTGGCCGACCTTCGTTCGGCTACGTAGAAGCGACTAGGCCTCTGCCAGCAACTCGTGCTTGAGTTGCCGTACCTGCCAGAGGTGCTCAAGGTCGTGCTGAGCGAGCTCGCGGGCGAGGGTTTCAAGCGTGATTTCGCCGCGATACGGGTGTTGCCCGCTTGTGCGCCATTCTCGTTCCGAGAAGGTCCAGAGCAAGCTCGTTGTCTCCCGGCGAAGAGCGCGGAATTCGGCTAGCATTTCATCTGTGTCGCTGCCCTGATAGTCGCGCTCCGCCGGCAGCAGGTCGATGTCCCAGAAGGGAAGGGTGTTGCCGCCCTCGAAGATCGCGGCGACCTGACGCAGCGCTAGCTCTTCGGCATCACGCAGGTGGGCAGCGATTTCGCTGACGCACCAGTCGTCGCCGGAAGGTCGTTGACGCAACATATCGCCATCAACCGTGAGGATCTCCATCACGAGCGAGCTACCTGCCTCGCGGAGAGCCTTCAGGACCCACGCCAGAGAGTCGCGTTCTTCAAGAAGCACGCGGCAATTGTACGCCAGCCAGCGCCACATTGCGGCGCCTTTGCCCCCTTGGCTACGCGACCGTTTCCATCGATTGTGCGGTCCTGTCGGTGGCGTTCATGCGCAGACGGGCCATATGATGATCTGGCATGAGCGCCGAGGCCTTGCCGCATGTTCTGTTGATCGTGCTCGCCGAATTCACTATCGGCGGGTTGTGGGTACTCTGGCTGGCGCATCTACGCGGGCAATCGGCGGCGTCGTTCGTCAAATTTGGGGCGGCGATGACTTCGGTTATGGCGGCGATCACCTTCTGGGTGGCGGCGACGATCAGCGTTGGGGATGAGATTGACAGATATCCGCTGGACCCGTCCTACATGGACGCGGCCCGGATCGCCATCGCGCTCGTCGCAGTCCTCTCGGTCCCGTATACGCTCCTGACGCTACGAGAATCGCGCCGGCCGGGCCTCCTCGCGGGTGCCGCGACGTCGGTCGCCGGTCTTGTGGCGATCGCTCTGCTGGCGCAGGTGTTCGCCGTCCCAACGTGGGGGTATGCGGGAACGCTCCTCAGTCTCCTCGTCGGCGCTCTCGTCGTTGGCGCTGTGTCTATGGGAATGATCCTGGGCCACTGGTACCTCGTGACGCCGCGATTGCCCGAGCAGCCGCTGCGAGAAATGACGTTCCTTCTGCTTGTGGCTATGGGCGTCCAAGCGCTGCTGATTATTCCGGCGCTGGTCTTGCCACGGGAGACGATTGCCAATGCGGTGGAGACGCCGATCCTGGAGAACCCGTTCTTCTGGATGCGCATCGGCGGCGGGCTGTTCTTCCCCATGCTGCTCGTCTACATGGCGTACGACTCCAGCGGCGTGCGCGCGATGCAGTCGGCCACGGGGCTGTTGTACATCGCTATGGCCCTGGTGCTCTCTGGCGAAGTCCTGGCGAAGGGGCTGCTTTTTGTTTCTGCGGTGCCGAACTGATGGTATGATGGCGTCCCATTCCGCCTAACTGCGATCTGCGCGGGAGATAATCAGCGTGACAACGATGCAAACGTCGACAGAGTTTCCTGTGCGCTGGGAGGACCCGGCAGACGCCGAGCTGACCTGGCGTTTCGATCTCGCCCATACCCCCGATGTAATGACGCCGCTGGGAATCGACCTGTATTTTCGTCCGTTCGCCGCGGGCATGGCCAACGGCATGTTTTACTCTAAAATGTGCCAGCAAAACTACTACGTGTATTCTTCCTCTCCGGCGCCACCAGCAGACTTCGACTCCGCGCCGATCGATCCCGAGAGGGTGATGCGTGGGGTGCGACGCTGGCGTGGGGAGATCTTGCCGGAGGTTGTCGGCTTCATCGACCATTACCGCGTGACCGACTTCGACGCTATGGCACCGGCAGAGCTCGTGCATGAGTTAGCTGAGTTGGTTGGAGTACGCCGCCGTTGTGGCGAACTCCATTTCCTGGCGCAGCGGGCGTACCACTTCGGGATGACCCACCTGATCGAGACGTACTGCGAGTTGACGGGTGGCAGCGAACTGTCAGCCGTGCGTCTTGTGCAGGGTCACGGCAACAAGAGCGTCGAGGCGGGCGAGGCGCTGTGGCGTCTGGCGCAGTTGGCGACATCAGTGCCGTCGGTCCGAGAGCGCTTGCTGCGTGTGGGTGGCGCACCGGCGAAGGAGAGGATCGAGGAACTGGCGCGCGATCCTGAATCGAAAGCCTTTGTCCAGGCGTTCAGCGCGTATCTGGATGAGTTCGGCTGGCGATCGAACCTCTTCGAACTCGCCGATCCGACCTGGGTCGAAGACCCCACGATACCGCTGAATCAACTCCGCGCGTATCTGGAAATGTCGGAGTACGACCCAATGGAGGAGCAGCGGAAGCTGGCAGCTGACCGGGAGGCGGAATTGAGGAAGGCCGTGGCTGGGCTGGCGCCGGAAGCTCAGACCCGTCTGCAAACGGCCGTAGATGTCGCAAAAGAGGCCATCCCGATACTCGAAGACCATAACTATTACATCGACCAGCGAGCGGCGATGATGCCGCGCCGCCTCGTCTTGGCGGCAGGCCGGTGGCTCGTATCGGAGGGATTGCTTGCGAAGGCGGATGACGTGTTCTACCTCCACGACCATGAGCTCAGGGCTACGCTTCTGGGCGAAACGGGTGATCTACTGGAAGTCGCCCAGCGGCGGAAAGATGAGATGGCCTTCTGGTCGAAGGTGACCCCACCCGATTATCTCGGCGCACCGCCGGAGGCAGGCCCTCCTGGCCAGAAACCTGATCGCTTCACCGGCTTGCGGGGGCTTCGCTCTGAACGCAGGAACGAGCTCAAGGGCAACGCCGCCTCGGCAGGCCTGGCGCGCGGCCCCGCTCGCGTACTGCTCAGCCTGGACGACGCCGACCGTCTTAGGCCCGGCGACGTGTTGGTCGCTCGCACGACGATGCCACCATGGACGCCCCTTTTCGCTGTGGCCTCAGCAGTCGTCACCGAAATCGGCGGTATCTTGATTCACGCGGCGGTTGTAGCGCGGGAATACGGCCTGCCGGCAGTGCTGGGGGTGAAGGACGCGACGCGGGAAATCCGCGACGGTCAGCTACTGGAGGTCGATGGTACAAACGGGATCGTCCGCATAATCAACTGAGCGCGCAGAAGCAAGGAGGCACCATGGCTGATCAAACGGAGACGCTAAAGGTCGGGGATGTCGCGCCCGATTTCGAGCTGCGAGGCACAAGCAAGACAGAGTTTAAGCTGAGCGCCAGCAAGGGTAAGAACGTCGTCCTCAACTTTTTTCCGGCGGCATTTTCCGGCGTCTGCTCGAAGCAGGTTGTAGACATCGAGAAGAACAAGAGCCTGTTCGGCGACGATGCCGTTGTGCTGGGCGTCAGCGTGGACAATACCTGGGCTCTTGAGGCCTGGGCCAAACAGATGGATATCGACTTCCCTCTGTTGAGCGACTTTTATCCCCACGGTGCTGTTGCCCAGAAATACGGACTGCTCTATCCCACCGGCGCCGCTCACCGCGCCGTGGTCGGTATAGACAAGGAAGGCATCGTCCGCTATATCGACGACCATGCTCCGCTCGAGGTGCCCGAGCTCGACGCCTGCGCGGTCGCGCTGAACGGCTGACGGAGGTAGCCCGATGAAGATCGACTTCGGTTGGTTCCTGCCCACGATGGGCGACACGGAGACGATAGGCCCCCCGACGCGGGAGCCGACAGCGGATTACCTTGTGGAGGTGGCGAAGGCCGCGGAGAATGCCGGCTTCTCGTTCGCCCTGGTGCCGGTGGGTACGACCTGCCACGACGCCTGGCTCTCCTCTGCGGTCGTCGCGAGCCGGACAGAACGTCTGAAGTTCCTCGTGGCGATGCGGCCGGGATTTGTGGCGCCGACTGTCGCCGCGAAGATGTCGAACACGCTGGACCAGCTCTCGCGAGGGCGGGTGCTCATCAACGTCGTTACGGGCGGCTACCCCGCGGAGCTGGCCGCGGACGGCGATTTCACTGACCATGATGAGCGTTACGTGCGCACGCAGGAGTTCATGCAGGTTGTGCGCAAGGCCTGGACGGAAACGAAGCGCTGGGACCACGAAGGCCAGTACTATCGTGTGCAGGGCGGCAACGTCTTTCCACGGCCGTTTCAGCAGCCGTACCCACCCTTCTACTTCGGCGGCGCTTCGGACGCGGCGAAGGCTGTGGGGGCGGAAGACACGGACGTGTATCTGCTCTGGGGCGAGACAATCCCGATGGTGCGCGAGCGGATCGTAGATATGCGCAAGCGCGCGGCGGCGGTAGGCCGGACGCTGCGGTTCGGCATGCGGATACATGTCCTTGTCCGAGAGACCGAGGAAGAGGCGTGGGCCGCGGCGGACGCGCTTATAGAAGCGATTCCTGAGGGATTCCAGACGGCGATTGAGAAGATCCACAACCGGACGGATTCTGAGGGCGAGAAGCGCCAGATGGAGATGCGTCGCTCCGGCTCCGATGGCGCGAAAGAGGACTTGCTGCTCGGCCCGAACCTCTGGGCGGGGATCGGTAAGGCGAGGGTCGGCGTGGGAACGGCGCTGGTCGGTTCGGGCGAAAACGTCGCGAAGCGATTCCAGGAGTACGTCGACGAGGGCATCGACACGTTTATTCTGTCAGGATACCCGCACCTCGAAGAGGCGCAGCGCTTCGGCCGCTATGTGATGCCGCACTTCGCCGGACAGACAACGACGGCCCCCATTGCCGCGACAGCCTAGGGTGCCAAAACCGCTGGCGGTGGCGATTTCGGGCAGTCCGCGCTCGCCGTCGAAATCGAAGCGCCTGGCGGAGTTGATGCTGCGTGCGCTGGGCGGGAAGGGCTGCGAGACGCGCCTGATCGACCTGGCGACGCTGCCGGCGGATGCCTTGCTGGCGCGAGGCACGGCCGTGGACGTAAATAGCGCGATCGCCGCCGTGGGAGACGCGCGAATCGTGGTCGCAGCGACGCCGACGTACCGTGCGCTGTATACGGGTCTGTTGAAGGCGTTCTTCGACCTGATGCCGCCCAGTCACCTGACAGGCAAGCTCTGCGTACCAGCGCAGACCGGCGCATCGCCGATCCACTTCCTGGCGGTGGAGTACGGGCTACGACCCCTGTTCATGAGCCTGGACGGCGTGCCACTGGCGGGGGTCTACGCCACGGATGGTGAGTTTGTCGATGGCGAGGCGTCAGAGGAGTTGGCGGGGCGGGTGGAGGCTGTGGCGAGTGACGTGATGGAGATGGCGAAAACCAAACAGTGACATTTGGGTCTCGACGACCTCCTCTGGATCGCGCAAGATGTGTGCGCCCGCCCAGGCGAATTGTCCAGAAGAGAGGAAGTCCGAATGACCCAAAGTGAAGTTCCCGAGGTATTGATGTATGGGATGGATCATGCATCCCCAATCCAGGTGTCGGTGGATTTGGCACTGTGCTCCTTTGCAGGGACCGACGCAAGGAGATTAGTGGCGGTTTTCGCTATACGACGAACAACCGAATGGAGGTCATGTCCGCAATCGCCGGGCTGCAAGCTCTCAAGAAGAGATGCCGGGTAATCTTTCACTCAGACTCTCAGTATCTGGTGTTGACGATGGAGCGTGGCCGGGCGCGGAAGTGGAGGGCGGAAGGATGGAAGCGTGGCAGGAACGAACCCGTCGCGAACGTTGATCTCTGGGAACAGTTGCTGGCACTTTGCGAGCAGCATGAAGTGACCTTTCGCTGGATACGTGACCACACGGGAACGAGGAGCAGGACTGCTGCGACCGGCTTGCCAGGGAAGCCACCGGAAGATCAGCCGGACTTCAACCGGACGTTGGATTCAGGGCCCTGGCGTTCGAGGCTGCCTAGGTAGAGGGCGTGCTCTGCCGCGGGAGGCTAGTTTTGGTCGCTGCTTTAGCCGAGGTTCCCCGTGCGGCGCGCGATCTCGTTCAGGCGTTCGATCCGCTTTTGCACAGGCGGGTGGGTGCCGAAGAGGGAGCCGAAGTCTATCTTCCCCAGCGGGTTGACGATGAAGAGGTGCGACACCGCCGGGTTAACCTGCATGGGCTGCACCTTCGAGTAGTCCTCGAGCTTCTGGAGGGCGCTCGCGAGCGAGAGCGGCGTGTGGGTGATATGCGCGCCGGTCTCGTCTGCGCCGTACTCGCGCTGGCGGGAGATGGCCATGCGGATAATGCTGGCGGCGATGGGCGCCAGTATCACCGTGGCGAGGAGCGCGACGATTCCAATCATTCCGCCGCCATTACGATCGCGGCCACCGCCGAAGATCATCGCCCAACGCCCCATCATGGCGATGAACATGATCGCCGTGGCGACCGTGGCCACGATCGCGTTCACGAGGATGTCGCGATTGCGAATATGCCCCATCTCGTGGCCGAACACGGCCGTCAGCTCGCGGTCGTCGAGGATGCGCATGATGCCGGTCGTCGCTGCTACCGCGGCATGCTTTTCGTTGCGGCCCGTGGCGAAGGCGTTGGGGGAGTCGTTCTGGATTACGTAGACGCGGGGCTTGGGCATGCCGGCCATGGCGCAGACCTGATCGACGATACCGTGAAGCCGCGGGTCCTGGTCAGGCGTCACTTCGCGGGCGCCGGTCATCTTGAGTGCCAGCTTGTCGGAGAACCAGTAGGAGCCGATATTCATGACACCGGCGAAGATAAGGGCGATAACGAGACCGCCAGTCCCACCGAGGAGGAAGTAGCCAATCAGGAGCAGGATTCCTGAGAGAGCCGTCAGGAGGAAGACCGTCTTGACGTTATTCATTTCTTCGTTTCACTCCAGAGCGCGACACTAACGCGCTCCAATTAACAAGCTTAATCCAACCGAAAGAGCCTTACAACTTCGCTCCTCCATTACCGTTCTCTCCCCAGAGCAAGCTCTGGACGTAGCGAAGGCTTCCTGCGATACGAGGGCCGTACCAGCAGAGATGCTTGCCTTCCAATAGATATATACGCTGGTTCTGTACGGCAGAGACTTGTTCGTACTGCTGCAGTTCGGGTAGGTGCTTGTCGAGGAAGTGATAGGGCTCGTCCGGGAGGAGGATGACCTCAGGATTGCGCCGAGCAATCTCGTTCAACTCCGTGCGCGGATAGCGCTCATGCCGGTGTGAGTAGATGTTGTGACCGCCGCAAGCCGATATGAAGTCATGCATGTATGTGCCGGGACCGATCGTCATCCAGGGGCTGCGCCAGATGGGGCAGAAAACGCGCAGCCGCTTGCGGCGCTCGTTGGCGGCGCGCGCCTCGCTCAGAGTCGCCTGCGCCTCCTCGAGAATCGGCCGGGCGCTCTCGTTGACGTCCGTCATCAACGCTATCTGACGCATCATTTCGATGGCCGAGGAGACAGTACGAGGAAAAGTGACGAAAACGTTGAGGCCGCCGGCGATTAGCTGCCGGACGTCCTCCTGGCGGTTCTCCTCGGCGTTGGCGATGACGAGATCGGGCTCGAGTTCGCGCACCCGGGCGATGTCCAGGGTCTTGGTGCCGCCCACCTTCTGGACATTGGCGACTGACCGGCGAGGCTCGACGCAGAAGCGCGTAACACCCACGACAGCATCATCGAGCCCGAACTTGAACAGCGCCTCGGTGATGCTCGGTACGAGCGAGACGATTCGCTGGGGCGCCTGATTGAGGTTGATGGGGCGGTTAAGGGCGTCGGTATACGTTGACATTTCCCATCCAGTCTAAGAGGGGTGATCTAAGCGTATGCTAAGGTAATGCGGGACGCTTTGCAACATATTTCGGCATTTTCAACCGAGCGTCACCTCCACTGATCGCTCCTCGCCGTTGTGGAAGTAATCTAAGCTCACTGTATCACCTGCGCGGTGCTCTGTGAGCGCCCGGAACAGGTCCCCCGAGGTGTTAATTTCAAGTCCCTCAAGAGCCACGATAATGTCGCCCTGCGCGAGCCCCGCGCGATCGGCGGGACCTTCGGACTCCACTGCGCGAAGTCCGATGCCGTGATCCACGGCCAGATCAAAACTCTGGGCGAGAGATGGCGTGATCTCGACGATGGTGACGCCCAGTAAGCCGCGCTTCACGCGGCCATCCGCGATCAGTTCTGCTATTACGGGCTCGGCACTATCGATCGAGATCGCCAGGCCTATCCCTTCGGCGTCGCCGCGGATAACGGCGGTCGTGATCCCGATGACCTGACCGGTCATGTTGACGAGGGGGCCGCCCGAGTTCCCTGGGTTGATGGCGGCGTCCGTCTGGATTGCGTCCGGGATCGTCACGTTGGATTCCTGTATGAGGCGGCCGAGGGCGCTGACGACGCCCTTGGTCACCGTTGGACCGCCGGGGAGATTGAGCGCGTTGCCGATCGCCACTACGTCTTCGCCTACGAGAAGGCGGGCGGAATCGCCTAGCTGGATGGGCGCGAGGTCGCTGGCGTCGATCTTAAGGACCGCTAGGTCTGTGGGCGGGTCGCGTCCCACGATCGTCGCCGGAAATTCGCGCCCGTCATCGAGCGTGACCGTGATCTCGCGAACAGCCTCACCGTTGGCGCCGGTGACGACGTGGTTGTTAGTTACGATGTGCCCACTCTTGTCGATGATGAAGCCCGTGCCGACCCCGCTGCTGGGCGTCACCTGTCCGAACACGTCGAGGGTCGCGGCCTCGCTGAGGATGTGCACTACCGATGGCCGCAGCTGCTGGACGAGATCGGTTGTGTTAGTTGTAGTAGAGGAAATCGCCGGGTCCGCGGTGCGGGCGGCAGGCGAGGTCGAGTTCGGGGTCGTGGTTTGCGGCGTCCGCGCGTCACCGTTGCAGGCGACCAAGGCGGCGATTATGACTGACGACGCGAAGAGGGCGGCAATCGTTCGTTTCAAGGTTGTCTTTCCTCCTTATTCGTACCCCTCAACAAGATACTACGTTGAATTGGATTGGGTTGTTTCGTGCGGGTAGAATGACTCTACTTGCCCAATTGGGAATCTGAATGAAAATGCGAGACGTATCTGCTTCCGAGGGGGTCTATGGCGGTCTTGATGACGAGGAGCTAATGCAACGGCTCTTCTATCAAGACCAGCAGGCGTTCAGGACTCTCTACAACAGGTATGGCGGTCTTGTGTATTCAACGTCGCTGCGCGTAGTTCGTGACGCGCACATCGCGGAGGACATGGTTCAGGAGATTTTTCTGCGCATTTGGAGGAAGCCGGAGAGCTACGTTGCCCAGAGGGGACGCTTCGCTACGTGGCTCACTTCCGTGACCCGCAACCGCTGCGTGGACGAGATACGCAGCCGGAAGCGCCGCTTTCGCTATGAGGCGCCCTCGCCGGAAGAGCAAGAACGGGATCCACCGGGGCCGGAAGAGGACAATCCAGCCCTGACAGCCGAACTCTCGGACCAGCGTCGCCTCATTCTCGCCGCGCTGGCGGACATACCCGCAGAGCAGCGGCAGATCATCGAACTCGCCTATTTTCGTGGGCTGACCCAGCAGGAGATCTCTGATCTGCTTGGCCAGCCTCTGGGTACGGTGAAAACCAGGATCCGTCTGGGAATGCAGAAGCTTCGGACCGCGCTTACCCCCGAGCTGAGGTGGGAGGCGCGTTGATGGACTGCCAGGAAGTCGCAGAGATCCTCGACGCTTACGCGCTTGGCGCGGCGGAGAGGAGCGAAGGTAGGGGACTGGAGGAGCATGTCGGGGACTGCCTGCGTTGTTGGGAGGAGCTCAACAAGGCCCAGCGAACGGCGGCGCTCCTAGCGCTCTCCCTGCCGGTGGCAGATGCTCCGGATCACCTGCGCGAGCGCATCATGCGAAAAGTGGCAAGCCAGGGCTGGTGGGGGAGAACCATACCTGTCCTGCTGCCGAGACTGCGGCTGGCGCGGCCAATGGTAGCCAGCTTTGCAGGTGTCGCCGTCCTTGGCTTCGCCGCCTTCATGCAGACGGAGATGAGTAACCTGCGGGGAGACAACAGTGCTCTTGAGCTAAAGGTCGCCCGGGTAGATTCAGACCTGGAGCAGGCCCGGCAGGTAGAGGCGGTTCTCCTGGCAGGGGACAGCCAGCAGGTTCCCATTAACCCAGCGTCGACAACATCAGGCGCCACGGGCGCCTATCACTGGAGCGCCGCGACGGGCATCGGCGTGATCTTCCTTACCAACATGCCGCCGCTGACCTGGGGGAGCTCTTACCAGGCGTGGTTCACCTTTGGCGATGCGGCGATCTCGGCGGGTACCTGCTTCACAGTAGGTGGGTTCTGCCGTTTCGAGGTCGACTTGAGCGTGATGTCGGCGCCTCCCGACGCCGTGGGCATCAGCGTCGAGCCGCTCGGGGGTAGTGGCGAACCGACGGGCGGCTGGGTAATGTTCGCGGCGGTCCAAGAGCGGCAACAGCCGTAGGGGCCTCTACCCGCTCTTCTTGACTCCATGATCAAACACTGATACAGTGTCTCACTGAGACGAGGTATCAATGTCAGATCTGGAAGCACTGACGCTCAGGCTGGAGGCGACGGGCCATCGCGTCACGCCATCGCGGCGCGCGGTGATCGCGGCTGTGTTGCAGCAGACCGATCACTTCACCGTGGACGAACTCCTGCACCGCTGCCGACGAACCGGGCGAGCCACGGTTTTTCGTACGATCCGCCTGCTAACGGAGATGGGCGTAATCTGCCGCGTCTTGATGGAGGACGGCAGCCTGCACTACCGACTGTCGGAGCGTGGCCAGCATCATCACCACCTGGTTTGCACCGTCTGCGGGAAAGTGCAGGACCTCGACGAGTGCGTCGTGAGTGACCTCGTGCGCGACATATCGGACGTCTCCGGGTACGAGGTGGAAGGACACTGGCTGGAGCTGTTCGGCAGGTGCGCTGGTTGCCGCAGCGGCGTCCCGGCGGACGCCGTAACCGCATGACTACGGTGGAAACTGAAGGAGAAATGATGACCGCTTCGCCCATTGTCCGAAGGATCGAACGACTCAAGTCGATTGACAGGCACCGGCTGCTCGACATCGGGATATTGTTCGTAATCCTCCTCTCAGGTCTCAGTGACTTCGTTAGCCTGAACATGGGCATCGTGCAGGGCGCCGCCATCGTCTTTCACGTTGGGGTCCACGTTGTCGCTGGGCTGGGTATCTTGCACCACATACTGAAGGACTGAAATGTTCACCTCCATCGACGCCTTCCTGCGCTACTTCGACGGCGTCCACCGGCGCGCGCTGCGCGACGTCGGCGCCCTTCCGCCCGCGGCGGAGGGGTACAAGCCGCAAGCCGGTGAAGGCGAGAATGCCTGGGGCATCGGCGAGATTGTGCGGCACATGGCGGGCTCCCGTCTCTACTTCGCGAGCGCCTATCGCGGCGAGGGTTGGGTTTTCGACTTTCCGTTGCGCGACTGTGTATCGCAAGGGGACTGGCTACCGTGTCTGGAGGAGGGCACCGCGGAGTTTCGGCGGCGTCTCGAAGGTACGCCGCCAGAGTGGCTCACGCGCAAGGTCAAGATGATCGATACGGCGGGCGAGCTCTCCGGCTGGCGCATCCTCATGATGTGCCTGGAGCACGAGGTGCACCACCGCTCGCAGATCGACACCTATGCGGGCCTCCAGGGCTGGGACGTGCCTCACATCTACGGCCGCTCGGCCGAGCAGGTGGGCGAACAGCGCGAGCGCCAGAAGCATTTGCACGGCGAAACGTAATTTCGAGCGTCGTTAGCCTAACACCGCATCCCTCGCGTCCGTCATACAATGTGAGATGGCCATGCCTATCACAGACGCCGCAACCGTCAAGAGCATCGACCGCAAGGCGCGGCTACAGATACCGTACCAGCCTATTCCGAAGCAGGACCCGAAGGAGCGCGTTCACAACTGGCTGGAGGTCTACGAAGGATACGACCTCGAGGCCGCAAAGATTGAGGCGACACGCTGCATCCAGTGTCCGGCAGCGCCCTGCCAGGTGGCCTGCCCCGTGGGCAACGATATCCCCGCAGCGCTCCTCAAGCTTGAGGATGGCGACGTGCGCGGCGCGGCGCAGATATTCCGCGCGACCAACCCGGCGCCGGACATGTGCGGCCGCCTCTGCCCGCAGGAATCGCTCTGCGAGGGGCACTGCGTCGTCGGCAAGAAGGCGATTCCCGTGGCCATCGGCAGGCTCGAGGCGTTCATTTCTGACTACGAGCGCGATTACGGGGGACGAGAACTCCCAACGGTGGCGCCGCCCACTGGCAAACACGTTGCGGTCGTAGGTTCGGGCCCGGTTGGCCTCGCGGCCGCGGAGGAGCTCGCGGTGCGCGGCCACGAGGTGCGGGTGTTCGAAGCCTGGCCACGGCCGGGCGGCGTGCTGCGCTACGGCATTCCCGACTTCAAGATGAACAAGCGCCACGTGGACGAGCAGGTCGCCTACCTCGAACGGCTGGGGGTGCAATTCCAGTACAACACCCGGATCGGATACGACATGACCGTGGACGGCTTGCTCGCCGAAGGCTATGACGCCGTATTTCTCGGTCACGGCGCCGGAGAGGGTAACAAGCTGGGAATCCCGGGCGAAGACCTAGCGGGCGTCTATATGGCCACCGACTTCCTTGTGCGCGCCAACCTGCCGACGGGCGACCTGCCGGAGTGGATGTGGGAGCCCCTCGAGGCCGGCGATCGCGTCGTCGTGATCGGCGGCGGCGACACGTCGATGGACTGCGTGCGCTCGGCCGTCCGCATGGGCGCCCGTGAGGTGTCCTGCGTCTACCGCCGCACAGAGGCGGAGATGATCGGGCGGGAGGAGGAGCGCCGCCACGCGAAGGAGGAAGGCGTTCGCTTCGTCTTCCTGGCGATCCCGATCCGCGTCATCGCGACGGACGACGGGACGCGCGTACAGGCGGTGCGCTTCCAGAAAATCGAACTGGGCGATCCGGACGAATCAGGCCGCCGCCAGCCCGTGCCGGTGATCGGCTCCGAGTTTGAGATCGACGCCGATACGGTCGTCGTGGCAATCGGCTACAAGGTCGAAAAGCTCCTTTACCAGACGACGCCGGACCTAGAGGCGACGGACTGGCGGACGGTTCGCGTGGACGAAGATGGCCGGACGAGCCGTGTGGGCGTTTTTGCTGCCGGCGACAACGTGCGCGGGGCAGACCTCGTGGTGACGGCGCTGGCGGACGCCAAACGCGCCGCGAAGGCGATGGACGAGTACCTGACTAGAAGCTAGGCGTATAATCGACGCAGCATCGGTACGTTTACCGTACACATTGAGATTGGCGACTCGGCCGGCGAAAACTTCGAGCGAGTTGAGGCTCTGGTAGACAATGGTGCGACAAATACCGTCTTACCAGCTTCCTTGCTCGCTAAGCTGGGCGTACTTCCATACAAAAAATCGGTGTTCGAAATCGCCGACGGCAAACAGTTGGAGCTTGAAGTGGGTCGCACCTGGGTTAGGGTCGACGGTCAGCAGGAATTCACGCAGGTAGTATTCGGTGTTGAGGCAACTGGGGCGATTTTGGGCGCCGTCACCCTCGAAGAGATGGCACTTGCGGTGGATCCGGTTGGGCGTCGTCTGGTGCCGGTAAACAAGCTGCTTATGCGCGTTTTCTAAACCGTCTCCATGTACTCGCCGATCGCGTCTACGTGCACCTTCTCAACCGCGATCTCGGGTGCGTAGACTATCTCATCGGCCGCCCAGACCAGCGTAGGCTTGCCTTCCTTCGAGACGCCGATGACGCCGTTCAGCACGTTGTGGATGTTCTCGTTGATTCGCAGCGTGTTCGCGCGGATCGGCTCCGCCAGCTTACCGTCGCGGATGACGTATGAATCGGCGACGACGGTGCAGGTGAAGTCGCCCGCCCGCAGACCGTTGACGGGGTAGGTGTACCAGATGCGGCCGACGTAGAGGCCGTTGCCGACGAGGCGGCACATCGCCTCGGTCGAGGAGACGTCGCCGGGCACGATAACGTTGGTTGGGTGGATGCCGGGCTGGGCGTCGAAGTGACGGCCGCCGCCGCGCGCGTAGCGGAAGCCGTTGCGCGGGGCGAAGGCCGACGCGGCATCCTTCGGGTCAATGCCGAGCTTCTCCTTCGCCTTCGGGTCGCGCTGCAGCCGCTGCGATTCGTAGTGGTTGGAGAGCAGCCCCACCAGCTTGCCGTCCTTGATCAGGTCGGTCCGGCCGGTGGCTAGCCCTTCGCAGGTAATCCCCTTGGAACCCACAAGGCCCGTTGCGGCCCCGTCGTCATAGATGCTGAACTTCTCCGAGGCGACTTGCTGACCCAGCTTGCCCATGAAGGGTGAGCCGGCGGCGTAGAACATGCCGGTGCTGAGGCCCGGCATGATGATGTAGTGTAGGAGCTCCATCGCGGCCTCACGGCCGAAGACGACCTTGTAGTCGCCGGTGGGCAAGCGAACGCCGCCGATGCCGGCGATGGCGTTGCGGGCCGCTTCGATGCCGGCCTCCTCGTTGAAGCCGGCAAGCGTCGTACTGGCGCCGAAGCCACTGCCCTTGGCGTCCTCGCGCTCGACCATCGAGGTGATGAACGACATCACCAGCGTCGATTCGTCCGTCTGGACGTCCGGCATGGCGTGCGAAGCGACGGCGATACGCTCGCCGAGCAGCGTCACGTCGCCGCCGACGATCAGCCCTAGGTCACGCAGGTGATCGACGCCGCCGACGAGGTCAGCCAGCGCCTCCGACGTCTGGAAGACGCGCAGCGATCCGTTGACGACGCGCCAGCCGACGTCGACGAGGTCGCCGTCCTTAATGTCCATTAGCTTCGGGTCGTGGTAGTTCGACAGCTTCCGCATCTCGTCGCTGGGACGGGCCAGGGAGCTGAACTCCGGGTCGGCGCTTGCCCCCTTGCGCGCCTTCTCCAGCGCCGACTTCACGCCGCTGAGGGAGATATCGGACGCCTCTGACCCGAATCCCACGCGTTTCGGCGTCGAATCGGAAGCCTTGAACACCGTCTGGACGCCGACGCCGTAGTTGACGAGCGACTTGGGTTCCTCGACGCCGTTGCAGGGGATGTGCGACGTGTAGTTGAGCCGTGTCAGCAGGACGCTGTTGGAGGCGACGAAGACCTCCGCTTCCTCGATGTCGTCCTGTTGGCGGAGGAAGGCCAGGCCTTCGGCGGCTGCTTTCTGGAGTTGGGATAGGGGGATCATTCCGTCTGGGTTACCGTCCTAGACTGGCCAGTTGCTAACTAGATAGCCAGGGACCGGAACCAGCCGCTTGTTTACAGGATCCGGAGCCAGCCGTACGCCCTCGAGCGTATATGCGCCGAGTAACCGTGGAGCCTCCTCCTCCGCAAAGATCACCATCGTGATCACAGATTTTCCGTCGACTCTTGCCCAGGTCTGCCCCACATCGCGATCGTATGTCGATCCGTCAGCCTGAATGGACGTCAGCTTCTCGCGAGGCTGTACTCCCAGCCGATTCAGGACGGAAGTGGCCACAGAAGTATATGTTGCTCCGGTGTCCACCAATGCATGGATCGCTTCGAATCTTTGGCCGTCCTCATCTCCGATTTCGATCGTTACAAAAAATCTGCCCATCATTGCCTCATTGTAGCGTGTAGGTCACTCATCGCGGGAACCCCTCGGCGCCGCCGCCGACGGTGATCACGCAGCCCGTAGTGTACGCCGAGCGGTCGGAGGCGAGCCAGAGCGCCGCCTCGGCGACGGCTTCCGGTGGGACCGTAGCCTGGCGGAGGGCGCTGCGTTCGGCGTAGCGCGCCAACATCTCCTCTTCGCTGACACCCGCACGTTCAGCGCGTTGCCTCAGGATGTCGCGGAACATCGGCGTGTCCACGGCGTCGGCGTTGATGTAGTTCGCGGTGATACCATGCTTGCCGAGTTCATTCGCCACGTTGCGCACGTAGTGCACCAGCGCCGCCTTCGATGCCCCATACGCTGCGAACCCCTCGCCCGGGGCGAACGCCGCTTTCGAGGCGTTGTAGATCAGCCGGCCGCCGGTGCCCTGTGTGATCATGACCTGCGCCACCGCGCGCGTCGCCGCGACCGCGCCGTGATAGTGAACCGTCATCTTCTGCTCGGCTTCTTCGTCCGGCATCTCAACAACGGAATGATACGTCGGGCCCACGCCTGGCGAGTAGAACAGGATGTCGATCCCGCCGAAATGCAGCACCGACTCGCGGAAGGCTGCCGTTACCGCTGAGGCATCCGTGACGTCGACGGCGACTACGTACGCTCGTTCGGGCGTCGCGGCGTTGACTTCCGCCGCCAGAGCCTGGGCGCCCGCGGCATCCAGGTCCGCGACGACGACATGCGCGCCCTCCTCCGCGAAGCGCAGCGCCGCCGCCCTCCCGATTCCGCTCGCCGCGCCGATGACGACGGCGATCTTGCCGTCGAGGTCGCGCCGCGACTTTGCGCCTTCCTCGATCTTGCGACGCTCCAGTGGCCAATACTCCATTTCGCAGGCGTCGTCATCGGCGAGGAACTCGAACCGCTCGACGACCTCGGCGCCCACCATCACTTGCATCGTCGCGCGATAACACTCGGCGGCGACGAGTGCGTTTCGGCGGTCTCTGCCGGCGTAGACGATGCCGGGGCCGGGTAGGACGATCGTCTTGAGGAAATCCGGGATGGCGGTAACCCCGTTGCGCTGCGCGTAAGCATCGTAATCATCGCGATACGCCCGAATCGCCTCGCGTAGTTGCGCAGCATGCTGCGCCTCTACGTCAGATTCGTTGTCGAGAGTCACGACCAACGGCCGCACGCCCGCGCGCAGGATGTGCTCCGGCGTCATCACCCCTCGCGAGGAAACTTTCGCGAAGTGCTCTCCCGCGATTGCGTCCAGCGTCTCCGGCGAGTCATCGAGGTGCAGGATTGTGCGCCAGCCGCCAGCCGCGAGTTCGCCACGGATCGCGGGCAGGACAGCGGCGACGATGTCGCGTCTGTGCCGCTCGTCCAGCAGCGGTGGAATCGGCGGGCCGAACACCTGTTTCCCCTTGCGCGCATCCGCCACGAACGCCTCCGCCTTATCGATGACAGCGTGCAGGTTCTCGTAGCACTCGCGCGCCCTGTCGCTCCAGACCGCGAGCCCATGTTTCTCCATGACGATTGCGACTGCGGCTGCGGGCGGACCGTCCGGGAAGCGCTCGGCCAGGCGTTTCTCCAGGGGGAAGCCCGGGCGCACGTATTCCAGGAACGCGACCTCCGGCCCGAAGACTCGCCGCACGTTCTCGTCGGCGTGTGGCGTGTCGGTCAGCGAGAGAGTTGCGACGTCGTGCGTGTGCGCGACGAAGCGTGCGGGGAGGAGCGAGTGGAGGGGTGTCTCAACGCTAGGGACAGGGTCGCGGTCGGGGAAGAGCATGCAGGCGCGCATGAATGACATCATCTCTTCGTCGCTCATTTCGTCTTTATCGCGAAGGAGTGACAGGCGTTCGCCGTAGAGGTGCGTGAAGCCGGCAGGACCGATCGTTCGCAGGTCCGTGCCGCTTCCCTTCACTACGAGCGTGTCCGCATCGCGGCCGAGGAGATCGCGCTCCGTGAGCTTCACGGAGGTGTTGCCGCCGCCAGGCTGGACGAGCGAGGAGTCCGCGCCGATCAGGTTCGAGAGGTAGACGAGTTGGTCGAGCTCACTCGTGCCGGCGTCCCCATCGCGCCAGAGGTTTTCCACGGTGGCTGGCGAGACTACCCGGGCCCGGTCAGTCGCGCTCTGGAGCGCATGGTGGGGCCGCCGTTCGACATCCGCTTGGTCTGCATCGGCTGGCCCTTGCCGCAGTTGGGGATGGCGAAGAGGCGAAAGTCGTCCCCGACGGCATCCACGTTGAGAAAGAAGTCGCGCGTGTCGCTCATCAGGCCGCCGTCGCGGAACATCTCGCCGATCTCGCCGTTTTTGATCTCGTAGACGCGCATCGCTGTGATGCGGAAGTTCTCGCGCGATTCGGCGATGGAGGGGATGCGGTGGCCGACGACGTAGTAACCGTCCGAAACCTCGCGGATGATGTCGTGGGGAACTCGGTCCCCGGGCGAAATGGCGGTGTTCGACATGCGGATCAGCGGAACAAGCGAAGCATCGGTGGCCTTGTAGTGTCCGTTGGGCTCCGCCCCGACGATCGCGGCGGTCTGGCGGCTGTTGGAGAAGCCGTTGAAGATGCCCTTGTCGAAGTGGTAGATGCGGCGCGCCGGCGTCCCCTCATCGTCGTAAACGTAGTGCCCGAAGCCGTCGATCGTTGGGTCGCTGAAGGCCGTCACGAGATCGGAACCAACGCGCTGGCCGAGCTGGTTGTGCTTGAGGTCGCGCAGGAACCAGGATCGCCCAGCGTAACCGGTCTCGAACTTCAGCGCGCGATCCAGCTCCGTCGGGTGGCCGACGACCTCGTGGCACAGGAGCGCGTTGTAGTGCGGATCGGTGACGACGACGACGTCTTTGTCCGTCGGTTTCAGTGGCTTGCAGGATGCGAGGTCCACGGTGTCGCGGGCCAGCTCCAGCGAGAAGTCCATCAGGTGGGGGAACTGGATAAACTCCTCCTCGATGCCGTGCGTGATCAGCTCCCAGCCGCGCTGGTGGCCCGTGAAGTCGTAGAGCTCCTGCGACGCGTCCCCGCCCTGGGCGATGACGAAGCAGGTTCCCTGGGTAATGGCGAAGGTCTGCTGGACGTTGGCGCCCTCGCTGCTGACGAAGAGCGCTCGCTCGAGCTGCGTGGCGGCGGAGATGTAGTTGAAGGCGACGCCATCGCCGACGCCCTTTACGCGCTCCGATATGTCGCGCACGTACTTTACGGCCTCGTCGAGAGACGCCTCGCGCGGGTCGATCTCGTACTGAGCGTCGATCGTGTCCTGGCGCACCTCGACCGGCGACAGCGTCGTATCCGCCAGGGCGTCGCCGAGCGCGCCGAAACGCATGCGGGTGCCGTCCTTGGACCGCGCGCTGGCGACGGCGCGTTCGTAGGCGTGGTCGAGGGCTTCGCGCAGGCGTTGGTTCAACCTTGGCAGGTCCGCCGCACCGACCTGTTCACCGACGTAGCCCGGCGCGGTTCCGCGCTCGCCGGCGATGACGCGGACGCCGAAGGAGAAGCCATAGTCCTCGCCGCTGAACTTGTCCATCCCGTTTTCGGCGACGGCGACCTTGCCCTCACTGATCTCGATGCGCAGGTCCGCGTGGCGGCAGAAGCGCCTCGCTTTCGTGTAGGACGCTACGAGGTCGTAGACAGCATCGCGAATCTGGGGGATGACGTCGATGGTGACCTTGTCGGGCACGGGGTACCTCCGGCTGCGTGGGATGAAAGGCTACAGCGGATTGTACGGGGGAGGGGAAGGATGGGCAATCGCTAACGGGACTCGGTAACGGACGGCGCCCATTCGTCGACAAGCATGGGATCGAGGCGCTGGATGCCGGGGATTCGGTCGAAGCCCGGGTCCGTCGAGATGATCCGCGTGACCTTCACCCGTTGCATGATCGCCGCGTGCAGTAGGTCGCGCGCATCGAGCGTCAACCGATCAGCAAGGTTGGCGGCCCGCCGTACGTCCTCGAAGAGCACCGGCTCCACGCGCCCCTTCATGAGTTCAGCGAACTCACGGAAAACCTCGCGCCCAGCCGTCCAGCGCCTGATCGCCGTGTACCGGTGAATAATCTCCTGAAAGACCTCGCTGTCGGTGATAAACACGGACGGATTGACCTGCGTAAGCTGCAAGGTCCTGATGCATACCTGTTTCAACGGTTGCGATGCGCCGGCCGCGTACATCGGCACGTTCGCATCAAGGAACATCGAGGTCGTACATAGAGTTCATTTGGCGCGCGAGCTCATCCGGATCGGGCATTTCCTCGATCTCCATCGCCGCAAGGCGATCGACGGCCAGCCGCCGACGTTCACGGCGGTAGTCGTCGTCCAAGCGTCGCACTGCTTCACGCATCACTTCTGAGACCGTCGTCTGTCGCTCGGTCGCAAGCTCAGTCAGCGTTCCAGCCGTCTCTTCATCGAGGCGGACTTCCACGCGCTTTGTGACCATCGTTAACCTCACCTTCCGTCCAAGATTGTACGGCACTATTCGTACGGTTGCAACTGTACGGCAGATGTTGTACGGAAAGAGGCCTTCTGGAAAAGTGCTGTCGGTCACTTACTCCTTCGGCGGACACGGAGCGTGCGCAAGGCCGGGCCAGCGTGCTTCAGCTCGATCCCTCCGCTAGTTCACCGGCAGCGCAGTCTCGCCCATGAGGTAGGAGTCGATGCCGCGCGCGGTGTCGCGGCCCTCGCGGATCGCCCAGACGATGAGCGATTGGCCGTGGTACATGTCGCCGGCAGCGAAGACGCCGGGGACGCTCGTCATCATGTTGCGGTCGCACTGCACGTTGCCGCGCTCGGTTAGCTCGACTCCGAGTTGTTCAAGCATTCCCGGTCGTTCGGGGCCGAGAAAGCCCATCGCCAGCAGCAGGAGGTCCACCTCATGCTCGAACTCGCTCCCAGGGACTTCCTTCATGTTCATGCGGCCGTCCTCGCGCACGAACTCCACTCGCACCCCGTGAAGGCGTTTGAGCGTGCCATTGTCGCCCGAGAGGCGCTTGGTCAGGATCGAGTAATCACGGATGCCGCCCTCCTCGTGGGCGGATGAGACGCGGTAAATGTTCGGCCAGGTCGGCCACGGGTTGTCGTCCGGCCGCTCGTCGGGCGGGCGAGGCAGGATTTCGTACTGGAGCACTTCCTTCGCGCCCTGGCGGTGCACGGTGCCCAGGCAGTCGGCGCCCGTATCGCCGCCGCCGAGGATGATGACGCGCTTGCCCTTCGCGCTGATGAAGTCGCTGTCGGGGATCTCGTCGCCGGCGTTGCGCTTGTTTTGCAGGGGCAGGTAGTCCATGGCGAAGTGCGCGCCCTTTAACTCCCGCCCGGGCACTTCGAGGTCACGCGGCCAAGTCGCACCGCCACTCAGGCAGACGGCGTCAAACTCCTTGACGAGGTCGCTGGCATCAATGTCCACGCCCACGTTGACGCTCGGGCGGAAGATCACGCCCTCTTCCTCCATCTGCCGCATGCGCCGGTCCAGGAAACGCTTCTCCATCTTGAAGTCAGGGATGCCGTAGCGTAGCAGGCCGCCGATGCGGTCTGCGCGCTCGAACAGCGTGACCGCGTGACCGGCGCGGGCAAGCTGCTGCGAGCAGGCCATTCCGGCCGGGCCGGAGCCGACGACGGCGACCGTCTTGCCGCTGAGTTCCTGAGGCGGCTCGGCCTTCACCCAGCCCTCCTGGAACGCGTGCTCGATGATACTCAACTCGACCTGCTTGATCGTCACCGGGTCATCGTTGATGCCGAGGACACAGGACGCCTCACAGGGCGCCGGACAGAGGCGCCCAGTGAACTCCGGGAAGTTGTTGGTCGCGTGCAGCCGGTCGATCGCGCGCCGCCACTGGTCGCGGTAGACGAGGTCGTTCCAGTCGGGAATGATGTTTCCCAGCGGACAGCCCTGGTGGCAGAAGGGGATGGAGCAGTCCATGCAGCGTCCCGCCTGGGCCTTGAGCGTCTCCACGGGGAAGTCTTCGTAGACCTCCAGCCAGTCGTGAACGCGTTTCTTGATGGGCCGGCGTTTGGGCGTCTCGCGCCCAAACTCCATGAATCCGGTGAGCTTACCCACGGGCGGCTCTCACCGCCCCGCGCGCGGCCTTCCGGCCATTGAGCTTGCGTCCGTTTGTCTTTTCACCCTGCGCGGCCAGCACCTGCTCCTTGCCTGCCTCCGAGCCTTCGGCCAGCGCGCGCTTGTAGTCGTTTGGCATCACCTTGACGAACTTTGCCGCGATGGCAGGCCATTGCCCGAGGATGCCTTTGGCGACGGTGCTGCCGGTGTACTCCAGATGACGCTCGATGAGGCCGCGCACCAGGTCGAGATCTTCCGGCTCGTCGAGCGTCTCGAGCGAGACCATCTCGATGTTGCACCGTGTCTTGAAGTCGCCGTCGGCGTCGTAAACGAAGGCGATACCCCCGCTCATGCCCGCGCCGAAGTTCCGCCCGGTGCGGCCGATAACGACGACACGCCCCCCCGTCATGTACTCGCAGCAGTGGTCGCCGGCGCCCTCCACGACGGCCATCGCGCCGCTGTTCCGGACCGCGAAACGCTCGCCGGCGACGCCTCGGGCGAAGAGGCTGCCGCTCGTCGCGCCGTAGAGGGCGACGTTGCCGATCAGGATGTTCTCCTCCGGCACGAACGTTGAAGACTTCGGCGGGTAGACGATGATCTTACCGCCCGAGAGGCCCTTGCCGATGTAGTCGTTGGAGTCGCCCTCGAGCCACAGTGTGATGCCGGAGGGCACGAAAGCGCCGAAACTCTGTCCGGCCGATCCGTTGAACCGTATTGTGATCGTGTCGTCGGGCAGGCCGTTGAACCCGTACTTGCGGGTCAACTCGCTGCCGAGAATCGTACCAACGGTGCGGTTGACGTTGCGAATTGGCAGCTCGATGTCGACTGTTTTGCCTTTTTCCAGTGCGGGCGCGCAGAGCTTTAACAACTCCTGGTCTAGCGCCTTCTCCAGCCCATGGTCCTGTTTCGTGACGCAGTGCGTGGCGATCTCCGGGCCGACTTCCGGCCGGTAGAGCACCGCTGACAGGTCGAGCCCCTTCGCCTTCCAGTGGTCGATGGCGTGGCGCATGTCCAGAAGGTCGCTGCGGCCGATCATCTCATCGAGGCTCATGAAGCCCAGTTGCGCCATGTATTCGCGCGCCTCTTCGGCGATGAAGCGGAAGAAGTTGACGACGTGCTCGGCGCGACCCTCGAACTTCTCGCGTAGCTTTGGGTTCTGTGTGGCGATCCCCACGGGGCAGGTGTCGAGGTGGCAGACGCGCATCATCACGCATCCCATCACGACGAGAGGCGCAGTCGCGAAGCCGAACTCCTCCGCACCCAGCAAGGCGGCGATCACAACGTCGCGTCCGGTCTTCATCTGGCCATCTGTCTGGACGACGATGCGGTCGCGCAGGTTGTTCAGCACCAGTGTCTGCTGTGTCTCCGCAAGCCCCAGCTCCCAGGGGATGCCGGCGTGCTTGATTGAGGTGAGGGGGCTGGCGCCCGTGCCGCCGTCGTGGCCGCTAATGAGGACGTGGTCGGACTTCGCCTTGGCGACGCCCGCGGCGACTGTGCCGACGCCGATCTCCGCGACGAGCTTGACGCTGATACGGGCGCGCGGGTTGCCGTTTTTCAGGTCGTGAATGAGCTGCGCCAGGTCTTCGATCGAGTAGATGTCGTGATGCGGCGGCGGGCTGATGAGGCCGACACCGGGAGTCGAGTGGCGGACGGCGGCGATCCACGGATAGACCTTGAAGCCCGGTAGTTGCCCACCCTCGCCGGGCTTGGCGCCCTGTGCCATCTTGATCTGTAGCTCGTCTGCGTTGACCAGGTACTCGCTCGTGACGCCGAAGCGGCCGGAGGCGACCTGCTTGATGGCGCTGCGGCGCAGGTCGCCGTTGGGGTCCGGCGTATAGCGTCGCCGATCCTCGCCACCTTCGCCCGTGTTGCTGCGCCCGCCGATGCGATTCATCGCGATGGCCAGCGTCTCGTGTGCCTCAGCGCCTATCGAACCGAACGACATGGCGCCGGTCGCGAAGCGCTTAAACAAGTTCTCAGCAGGCTCGACTTCCTCGATTGGTACAGGCTGGCGGTCCGGCTTGAACTCGAAGAGCCCGCGCAGTGTGCATAGCCTCTCGCTCTGCTCGTTCACCATCTTCGTGTAGTCGCGGAAGATCTCGAACTGGCCTGTCCGGGTCGCGTGCTGAAGGCGGAACACGGTCTCTGGATTGAAGAGGTGGTACTCGCCGTCACGGCGCCACTGGTACTGACCGCCCCAGTTCAACTCGTCGATGCCGCCCTCTCGCTCAGGATAGGCGTGGCGGTGGTGCGCGAGTGAGTCGACAGCGATCGCATCGATTTCGATGCCCCCTATCCGCGACACGGTGTGCGTGAACCAGCGTTCGACGAGCTTTCGACCGAGACCTATCGCCTCAAAGATCTGCGCGCCGCGGTAGCTCTGGATTGTCGAGATGCCCATCTTGGACATGATCTTGACGACGCCCTTTTTGATCGCCTTCAGATAGAGCGCAATCGCCTCTTCTCGGGTCATCTCGCCTTCAAGGAGCCCATCCTCATACATCTGTGCCAGGCTGTCGATCGCCAGATACGGATTGATGGCCCCGGCGCCATAGCCAAGGAGCAGGGCAAAGTGGTGCGCCTCACGCGCGTCGCCAGTCTCGACGACGAGCCCGATCTGCGTGCGCTTCTTCTCTCGCACGAGGTGGTTGTGGAGGCCGGCTACGGCGAGCAGTGAGGGAACGGGCGCCCGGTCGCGATCGACGCCGCGGTCCGTCAGGATCAGGACCTTCGCGCCGTCGTCGATCGCCTCGTCGGCCCTGGCGCACAGCTCTTCCAGCGCTGGTTCCAGACCGTCGGGGCCCGAGGCTGCGGGGAACAGCATCGGCAGCACGGCAGCGCGGAGGTCGCCGTTGTTGAGCGCCTTGAACCTCGCCAGCTGGCTGTTGTCGATAAACGGCGTCTTCAGGCCGATCAGGTGCGCGCTCTCCGGGTGCGGGTCCAGCAGGTTACCCTCCGGCCCGATGACCGTCTTGACGGAGGTGACGATCTCCTCGCGGATCGCGTCCAGCGGCGGATTCGTCACCTGCGCGAAGAGCTGCTTGAAGTAGTTGTAGAGCGGCTGCGGCTTGTCTGAAAGCACCGCCAGCGGCGTGTCGGTACCCATAGAGCCGATCGCTTCCTCGCCCTTTTGGCTCATCGGGCCGATGATGTACTTAAGGTCCTCCACCGTGTAGCCGAAGGCCTGTTGCTGCTCCAGCAGTTCCTCGGCGCTCAAGTGGTCCGCCGCCTCGGCGTCAGGGAAGCTGTCGAATGACTTCAGGTTCCTCTTCAGCCACTCTCCGTACGGTTTGTCGCTCGCGTACTTGTGCTTTAGCTCCGCGTCGTCGATGATGCGGCCTTCCTCCAGGTTGATCAGGAACATGCGTCCGGGCTGGAGGCGGCCCTTGTGCAACACATTCTCCGGCTCGATGGGCAGCACGCCGACTTCCGAGGCCATGATCACGCGGTCGTCTTTCGTCACGTAGTAGCGGGATGGGCGCAGACCGTTCCGGTCCAGCACGGCTCCGATCGTGCGGCCGTCCGTGAAAGCGATCGAGGCAGGGCCGTCCCAGGGCTCCATCAGGCAGCCGTGGAACTCATAGAACTCCTTCTTCTCCTGGCTCATCGACTCGTGGCCGTCCCACGGCTCCGGGATCATCATCATCATCGCGTGCTCGATCGGTCGTCCCGTCATCATCAGCATTTCCAGGGCGTTGTCGAAGCAGGCGGTGTCGCTGCCACGCTCGTCGATGATGGGGATGATCTTCTCGATGTCCTTGCCGAACAGCGGTGACTCGAACAGCGCCTCGCGCGCCCGCATCCAGTTGATATTGCCCCGCAGGGTGTTGATCTCTCCGTTGTGCGAGATTAGCCGGTAGGGGTGGGCCAGCCGCCAGCTCGGGAAGGTGTTCGTGCTGAAGCGAGAGTGAAACATGCAAAGGGCGCTCTTCATGCGCGGGTCGGAGAGGTCGGGGAAATACTCCTCGAGCTGTGTCGCCATCAACATCCCTTTGTAAACGAGGGTCCGCGACGAAAGGCTCGGAAAGTAGAAGGTGCGCGACGAATCCATGCCGGAGCGCTCCATCCGCTTCTCGAAGAGCTTGCGGATGATGTAGAGCCTGCGTTCGAAGGCGTCCTGGTCAGGCACGCTGTCTTCGCGGCCCACGAAGACCTGATACATGAGGGGTTCTGCTGCGAGAGCGGACGCGCCGAGCGCCGAGTTGTTCGTCGGCACCTCACGCCAGCCGAGGACATGCTGCCCCTCGTCCCAGGCGATCGTGGCGAAGATCTGCATCGCATACTCGCGCGCCGTCCTGTCATGGGAGGCGAAGAAGAGACCGGTCCCGTAATGACCCTCGTGCGGCAGGAAGATGTTCTGCTCGGCGCAGACAGAGCGCAGGAAGTCGTCCGGGACCTGGATGAGGATGCCCGCGCCATCCCCTGTATTCACTTCGCAGCCACAGGCGCCGCGGTGCGCAAGGTTCTCGAGCGCCACGATGCCGTCGCGCACGATGCTGTGCGACTTACGTCCCTTCAGCTGCACGACGAAGCCGACGCCGCAGCTGTCATGCTCGTGCTGCGGGTCGTACAATCCTTGCGCGGGCGGTACTTGAGAGCGAATCACGGTGTTTGTCCCTGAGGTTAGGCCGCGGCGGCCTTAACGGAGGACGGCGCTCGGGCGGGCGCAACATGAGACGCCCCGCTCTGCTGACGGGCTTCGAAGATAAGAGCGCTACGTACGCTACGAACCATTGCGCATCCTTCGGCCCCGAACGAAAAGTATAGCAGCCAGTATACGCTCGCGCCCGGGAGATGTCCACGCCCGCGCAAACACTGGCCTGCTATAGACGTTGTTAATGGTAGAGGGAGGTTAGCATAGACGCGAGCAGGCAGTCAATGCGAATCCGCGCCGATCTCCGCTGTAGCCTATCTTTGGCGTATCGCAGGCAGTAACGCAGGGCTACATCAAGCGTTCCTCAACTGATGGAACATACGAATCGAAGCCCCCAGACGTCACTCGGGAATTTGGTTCCCGCGGTTCTATGCCTCAGCGTCATTCTCGCAATATTGCTTACCCTTGCAGCAGGCGTCATCGGACGTAGGGAGGGCGTGTCCTGTGGCGAAGGCGGCAACGATTGTGTGTCCTATCACGACTACGGCTGGCCATGGCCTTGGGCAACGACCGCTCCAAACACGGTGACCGATTCACGTAACGAGGTGGTTCGACAGAGTGGATATAACACTTTCTCCTGGGCCGCCGGTTTGTCGGCGGGAGCGTTTTTGTTCATTGCCACCTTGTCGTTTATCGCTATCTCAGCCTTTGAAGGGCTGCTTGCTTCGAGCGTTTGGGTGGTCCTGTTCATCCGGCGGAAGCGGTCTTCCCTCGCTTGAACACTGGCGCGCCCAAGAACCTAGGACCGGCCGGACACCCATCCAGAAGCGGGCATTTCCCGCAGAGCGGACGCTGGGCGCGGCAGAGGCGGCGACCGTGCTTGATCAACGAGATGTGGAACGGGTAGACCTCCGCCGGCGTCAGCAACGACTCCAGGCGATCGTGCGAATCGGCGGCGCCCATCTTCGCCGGGAGGAGGCCGAGCCGCTGGGCGACGCGGTGCACGTGGGTGTCAACAGGCAGCGCCGGCCGGCCGAACGCGAACATCAGCACGCACGCGGCGGTCTTGGGTCCGACGCCGGGCAGGGAGCGCAGCCACTCCTTCGCCCCGTGTAGCGGCATCTCGGCCAGATGCGCAAGGTCGAGGGCGCCTCGCCTCGCCCACACCTCCTCCAGGATCGCCTTGATGCGCGGCGCCTTCACGCGCGCCAGTCCGCCCACAGCGATCTCGGCCTCGATTCCCTGCGGATCTGCGGCCAGCAGCGAATCCCACGTTGGATAGCGCAGGCGCAGGCGCATGAAGGCGCGGCCTGAGTTGGTGTCGGAGGTGTTCTGCGAGAGGATCGTCAGAATGAGCTCAGTCATGGGGTCGCCGTGAGGGCGCCAGACGGGTTCGCCGTAGAGCGGGGAGAGGCTGGCGACGATTTCGGCTGGGGTGAGGAGCAGTAGTTCGGTGCCGGTCCGTTTCTTCGTTTGAGATTTCGTCATGTTGGTGCGCAATGCGGCGTCGGTTGGAAGGCTAAAGCCATCCGCTACATTGTGGGCGCAGAGCATATACTTGTGCCAGAAAGGAGCGAATATGGCAGCCGAGTCCGCGCGTCTCACGCAGCTCGCCTCCTGCGCTGGTTGAGCCGGCAAGGCAGGCGCTGAGGCCATAGCGCAGGTGCTGCGCTACCTGTCAGAGCGGCCGGCAGGTGAACACCCGGACCTGCTGGTCGGCCTCAGCACGCCCGACGACGCCGCCGTCTACCGGTTGAACGACGAGCAGGCCGTGGTCCTGACGACCGATTTCTTTGCACCGCTAGTGGACGACCCCTACAGCTACGGCGCCATTGCCGCCGCGAACGCAATGAGCGATGTCTACGCGATGGGCGGCGAGGCAATCCTGGCGTTGAACGTCGCCGCTTTCCCCGAGGACTTTCCGCCGGAGACGATCGCAGCGATCCTGCGCGGCGGGGCGGACAAGGTGACCGAAGCCGGGGGTGTAGTCGCCGGCGGCCACACAATCATCGACGCTGAGCCCAAGTTCGGCCTCTGCGTCCTCGGCCTGGTCCATCCGCGGCAGGTCCTTACGAAAGGCGGCGCCCGCCCCGGCGACGCGCTCTACCTGACCAAGGCGCTCGGCACGGGCATCGTGACCACCGCGGCGATGCGCGATGAGGCATCGCAGGCGCACCTTGAGGCGGCCGTGGAGAGCATGACGCTGCTCAATCGGCACGCCACCCACGTCGCCCGGGAGGTTAACGCCCATGCCCTTACCGACATCACCGGCTTCGGCATTCTGGGCCACGGCTACGAGATGGCCGCTGCCGGTGGCGTGGCGCTGCGTTTCGACGCGTCAACCCTGCCGATCTTGCCCGGGGCGTTGGACTACGCCGCACGCGGCATCGTCACGGGCGGCGCCGAGCGCAACAGGAAGTATCTCGACGGAAAGGTCAGGATCGGGGCCGGTATTTCCGAGCCGCTAGAGCACGTGCTGTTTGACCCGCAGACATCCGGTGGCTTGCTTATGGCGGTCGGTCCAGAGGCAGCAAGCGCCCTGGAAGATCGCTCCTCTTCGCAGCCGCTGTGGCGAGTGGGCGATGTGCTGGAGGGAACTGGCGTGAAGGTAGTCGCGTAGCGCCGATCCTACCCCGCCAACTCCATCCGCATCGGCTTCACGTATGCCGCGAGTTCCGGTCGCTCAGAGATGGCCCGAAACTGCCACGATTCCCGCGCCGCTGGCTCGAAGTCATCCATCGCGATGGGCTGGAAACCGAACCGCGCGAAGAACGGCGCGGCGTCTTTCGTGAAGAGGTACAACCGGTGCACTCCCCGGTTGCGAGCCTCCGCCAGCGCCGTCTCCACAAGGAGATCTCCTTGGCCGCTGCCGCGCAGCGCCGGCGACACGACGACCGATCTGATAACACCGGCCTCGCCGTAGACCTCGAGGCCGGCGCCGCCTGCCACCTCGCCCTGATGCTCCACTACCCAGAACGTCTCGAGGAATTCGCGAATCGCCATCGGCGGCAGCCATTCGGCCGTGAGCAGCTTCTCGATGGTGGGGATGTCCTCTGGCCGGGCGAGGCGTAGTTGCGGAGAAGGTGGAGTCATGCGGTCAGGCTAAGAGCCTGACCGACGGAGCGCAATAGCGCTTACCCCATCGCGCGCAGAATTCGGATGCGCTCAAGCGCGGGTGGGTGCGTCGAGAAGAGGCTGTTGAGGAAGCTCTCATGACCCTTGAGCGGGTTGGCGATGTAAAGGTGGGCCGTTGCCTTGTTGGCAACCTCGAGTGGCTCGTTGTCCCAGGATATCTTCTCCAGGGCGTCCGCCAGCGCGTCCGGATTGCGGCAGAGCAGCGCGCCGGACGAGTCGGCGAGGTACTCGCGTCTCCGCGACATCGCCAGCCGCATCAGTCCGGCAACGATGGGAGCCAGCACGATAGTGATCACAGCGGCGATGATGATGAGGATTGCCAGCGCGCCACCTCCCTTGCCGCGATTGCCCGTACGCATACCGGCGCCGAAGCGAGTGAAGCGAAGGAGCATATCGGAGATCATGGCGACCAATCCAACTCCGACTGCCATCAGCGTCATGATTCGCGTGTCGTGGTTGCCGATGTGCGACATCTCGTGCGCCATCACGGCCTCCAGTTCGCGTTTCTCGAGCTTGTCGAGCAGCCCGCGTGTGGCGGCCACGTGCCCGTTCTTCGGGTTGCGGCCCGTGGCGAAGGCGTTGGGCGCGCTGTCCTCGATGATCCACACCTTCGGCATCGGCAACCCAGACCCGATGCTCAGGTTCTCAACAATCCGGTAGAGCACCGGTTCCTCGTCTTTCGTGACCTGATGAGCGCCCGAGATTCCCAGAACCACCGACGTGGACGAAAAGTACATGCCGACCCCAACAGGTAGCGCGATACCGGCGGCGATCCCGCCGGTGGCCAGGGAGAGGAGCGCTTGACCCTGGAACGCCAGGTCGCTAGAGAAGCCGAAAAGAGCGCCGATGGCGGCGAAGAAGATGGCGATGAACAGAACGAACCCAGCCATGAGAAATACTGTGCTCCGCCGGTTCGCTGCAATGCGGTCGTAGATGAGGACTCGCTCGTCAGGAGTGATCTCGATTGGCTCGGGACGCCACGATTCATCGGCGACACGCCTCTCCCGCATCGCCGCGATCTGTGCGCTGTCTTGCAACGGCGTGGACGCTGCGCCCGCCGTTTGGTCAAGCAAACCGCGAGCGGTGAGAAGCGAACCGAGTCCCGAAGGTTTCGATGTTGCCTGCCTGTTCGAGTTTGGGAGTCCACTCCATCGGGCTGACGGGCGAGGCGTCGGCGATGAAGCCGAAGGTGTCGTCGCCTGTAATCACATAGAGGAAGGCGCCCGCGTCTTCGCGGACCGTTATCAGCGACCCGGCAGCCAGGGTGGCGATGACGGCGGCGCCCGCCGCCGCCGCATCATAGAGCGGCGTGTCATGGTCCAGGCGAAAGGCTATCCGGCCGTCGTCGAACGTCTGTTGGGCAGTGCTTTGTTTGTTCAAGGACAGGTTACTCTGAGGCGAGCCGGTGTGCGCCGGCATCAGGCGGTCGGCTGACCCTGTTCCTCGGCCTTCTCCTCCGAGGGGCTGAAGTCGACGCGCACCTCAGCGCGGGCCTCTTCGTCCGCCTCGAAGAACTGTTCCTCGTTGAAGCCGAACAGACCGGCGATGAACACCGTCGGCACGGTCTGCAGACGGTTGTTGTAATCCAGGACGTTCGTGTTGTAGAACTGGCGTGCGAAGGCGATCTTCTCTTCGATGTCGGACAGCTCGCGCTGGAGCTCCCGGAAGTTCTCGGCCGCCTGCAGCTGCGGGTAGTTCTCAGCGACGGCGAAGAGGTGCCGCAGGGCGCCGGTGAGCATGTTGTTCGCCGCAGCGGCGTCCTGCACAGTTCCCGCCTGTTCGACCGCAGAACGAGCGAGCGTCACTTCCTCGAAGGTCTCACGTTCGTGCGCGGCATAGCCCTTGACGGTCTCTACCAGGTTGGGGATCAGGCTGGCGCGGCGGCGCAGTTGCACATCGATTCCGGACCAGGCCTCTTTGACACGGTTCCTCGATCGGACGAGGCCGTTGTACATGCCAATGAACACGATCGCCGCAAGCACGCAGAGCACCGCGATCACGATTAGTATGATGATTTCCATTTTTCCTCCTCGCGCCTAGCGAACCACAAAGTAAGACGATGAAACCGCCAAATTGTAGCATGTCGACCTGTTATCATTTGCGCCGTCATGCCCATGCGCGTTGCGGACTTCATGGCGATCGTACTTGAAAGAAGCACGTCGCTGGTGCCGGCGGAACTGCGGGGATTCAACGCGAGGATCCGCTCGGTCTGGCTTCAGATCCACTACCACTCGCCGAAGGTGCACTACGAGGTGTGGCTGGCGCGAAAGACCGGACGCATTGAGATCGGTTTGCACTTCGAAGGACCTCGCGAGTTCTCTTACCGCTGGGCGGAACTAATGGCGCCCCACATGCCCGAGATCATGGCGCGGCTGGGCCCTGAGGTAGAACTCGAGGAGTGGACGGCTTCGTGGACCCGCTTGCACCAAACGGTGCCGTACGACCCGCTCAGCGAGCCGCTCGCCGACGAGGTGTCGCGGCGGTTCGCGCAGACGATCACGGTACTCCAGCCGATCGTGGAGCACGAGTCGGCGAACATCTCGCCGGAGCTGGAGGCGCTCAGGGAGCCGCCGCGCAGCGCAGGCTCCTCGCGGTTCCGAAGGGGCGCGAGAGCGCGTCGCGAGCGGTAGCGAGAAGGCCTGGCGACCTGGAGCTACGGCGTTGGCCGGTCTCGCATCAGCGCGATCATTCCTAGACAGCCGGCCAGATCGCCCAGTTCGCCCAGCGCGAGGCGGACGTCTTTCAGTGGCTCCCGGATCGCCATCTCCGCCATCGCCTTGCGGGTGTCTTCAAGGAACAGGTCGGCCGCCAAAGTGACGCCACCGCCCAGGATAATCGCCTCGGGATTGAAGATGTTCACGCAGTTCGCGAGCGTGACACCGAGATATCCGCCTGTCTCGCGGTAGATGCGCCGGCACGCCTCGTCGCCTTGCCGCGCGGCATCAGCGACTAATTCCGCCGTCACCGGCGCGTCCACCACCAGCCGTGCCAGGAGCGGAGCGCCGCCGTCCGCTATTGCCGCCACGGCCCGCCGCGCGATCGCGGCGCCCGAGGCGAGTGACTCCAGGCAACCGCGCCCACAGAAGCTGCAATCCTTGCCGTTGAAGTCGATGATGGCGTGGCCGATCTCACCGGCGAAACCGCGGGACCCGGTGTAAAGTTTTCCATCGATGATGATGCCGCCGCCGAGGCCGGTGCTGATGGTGAGGAAGATCATGTGGCGAGTCCCGCGGCCGGCGCCGAAAGTGTGCTCGCCCAGGGCGGCGGCGCTGGCATCATTCTCGATGCGCACTGAGATGCCAAGTCGCTCTTGGAGGATCTCGACGAGCGGTACGTCCTTCCAGCCGGCTAGCTGGGGCGCGCCGGTGACCACGCCGCGCGACGTATCAACTGCGCCGGGTGAAGCGACGCCAAGGCCGTGAAGCGCGCCGCGCTCAACGCTCGCCCGCTCGATGGCCGCCGAGAGCGAGTGGAGCATCGCGGCGAGCGTCGCGTCGAATCCCGCTGTGGCCTGCGAAGGACGAATGTCCTCTCCCAGGACCCGACCCTGGAAATCGGCAACGATGGCGCTGACGTTAGTCCCGCCGAGGTCGACGGCGGCGAATAGTGGGTCGGTCACGCTTCTATTAGAACACTGATGGCGGCCATATGAAACGTAAGTGCGTCCTTCCGCGGAAGGACGCACTTATAACGTCTCGATGGGAACGAAAACTTAGGTTTCGCGCGACCAGAGCGTGTGGTAATTGCGGCCCTTCAGGGCGTCGAAGACGGCTTTCCGCTCGAGGCCGTGGAGCTGGAACATGGTCTTAGCCACAGCCCGTCCCAACTGGCCTTCCTCCGTGTCCAGCGGATAGATGCGGCGACGGACGCGGTCCATGATGCCGCTGTCCTCCAGGTAAGGGACGGAATGGGGCCAGATGAAGAAGGTGAAGCGCTCAGGCACGCCGAAGGAGGGCCGCTGCTGGCCGAGCCAAAAGAAGCGTTCCTCGACCGTGCTGACAGGCTCCACGACCTGCAACATCGGTCCCTCGCCCTCGCTCGTTCGGCTGTCGACGATCACGCGCTCGGCGAAAAGGCGGAAGCCGATTGTGAAGACATCGCACTCATCGACGACTTTGCGGACTTCCTCAAGGTCGATCAGGACGCCGTTCTCAGTAAACATCTATCTACAACCCTTCTCCATGCGACCCGAGATTGACGCAGCTATTATAGCAGTTTGAGATCGTTGTGGGCGCGGCTCTTCGACCTGACGCCCGGAGCTCCAACCGCTAGTACATGTCGGACATCGCGGGAGCGCCCATCGCTCCCTTCTTCTCCGGAATCTCGGTGACGAGGCAGTTCGTGGTGAGCACCATCGAGGCGATGCTGACGGCATTCTCGAGGGCCGAGCGTGTGACCTTGACGGGATCTACGATGCCGCGCTTGATCATGTCGCCGTATTCGTCTTTCGCGGCGTCATAGCCCTCGCCCTTCTTCAGGCCTCTTACGGCCTGGGCGATGACGGAGCCGTCCTTACCGGCGTTGGCGGCGATGCGGCGGAGTGGCTCCTCCATGGCTCGGCGCAGAATGCTGGCCCCGGTCGCCTCGTCGCCCTCAAGCTTCGTCTTGTCGAGCGCAGAAAGAGCGTTCAAGAAGGCCACTCCACCGCCGGCGACGATACCCTCTTCGACGGCGGCGCGGGTCGCCTGAACGGCGTCCTCGACGCGGTGCTTGCGCTCCTTGAGCTCGGTCTCGGTGGCGGCGCCAACCTTGATGACGGCGACGCTGCCCGTGAGCTTTCCGAGGCGTTCCTGCAGTTTCTCGCGGTCCCAGTCGGAGGTCGCTGCTTCGATTGCCACTTTCACGGACTTGACGCGGCCCTGTACGTCCGCAGCTTTGCCTTTGCCCTCGACGATCGTAGTCTCTTCCTTGGTGATGACGATCTTGCGGGCGCGGCCAAGGTCTTCCGGATTCGTAGCATCCAGCTTACGTCCGAGCTCTTCACTGATCAGCGTCCCGCCTGTGATCGTGGCCAGGTCGCCAAGGTTCTCTTTGCGGCGGTCGCCGAAACCGGGCGCCTTCACCGCGCAAACGCTCAAAGTACCGCGCAGCTTGTTCACTGCCAGCGTGGCGAGAGCTTCGCCGTCGCAGTCGTCACAGATGATCAGGAGGTTCTTGCTGCCGCCCTGGAGCACCTTTTCGAGGACGGGTACAATGTCGTTCACCGAGGAGATCTTTTTGTCCGTGATCAGGATGTAGGGGTCTTCGATGACGCACTCCATCCGCTCCGGGTTGGTGATGAAGTAAGGGCTGATGTAGCCGCGGTCGAAGTTCATGCCTTCGACGTACTCGGTCTCGGTCTTGATGCCCTTGGACTCCTCCACCGTGATGACGCCGTCCTTGCCGACCTTCTCCATCACATCAGCGATCAGGTCGCCGATCTCCGGGTCGTTGTTCGCAGAGATGGCGGCAACCTGCGCCATCTGGTCTTTGGCCGTGACGGGAATGGCGTTCTTCTTGATCGCGGCCAGCAGGGCCTCCGCTGCCTTCTCGATCCCGCGCTTGAGGGCCATGGGATTGGCGCCGGCGGCGACGTTCTTCAACCCTTCGTGGACGATCGCCTGGCCGAGTACCGTGGCCGTTGTCGTGCCGTCGCCGGCGATGTCGTTGGTCTTCGAGGCGATCTCTTTCGCCAGCTGGGCGCCGATGTTCTCGAAGGGGTCCTCCAGCTCGATATCTTTGGCGATGGTGACGCCGTCGTTGGTGATCGACGGCGAGCCGAACTTCTTCTCCAGAACGACGTTTCGGCCCTTGGGGCCGAGGGTGATCTTAACAGCGTCGGCGAGCGCATCAACGCCGTTCCGAAGAGCGTGTCGCGCTGCCTCATCAAAGAGCAATTGCTTGGCCATGGGGTCTCCTTCTCCTTCGTTCTACCCGCGCGGGCGGGAGTTCGTTTGGCAGTTTGGCATGTACATTAGCACTCTCATGGGGCGAGTGCTAAGACGTATTAAAGCGCATTGTTCAATGGAACGCAATACTTGGCAGGAATTTCCGTCAGGATTCCGGGATACGCTTGACAGCGCCGCCCGATACCGCCTACGGTATATCCGCAATGACGACTGCACTCATCGACGAGCGCCCGCGACGGCCCCGACCTCTGGGTGGGGTTGTGTTCGCTCGCCGCTGAATCAGCGTCTTTAGTCGATAGCGAGACGACTAGCCCCACCCGAGAAGGCGGTGGGGCGATTTCATTTCTGGAGATATTCCAATGGTCAAAGTAGGCATCATAAACGTCACGGGCTACGCCGGCGGCGAGCTGGCGCGGCTCCTTTACTCGCATCCCGAGGCTGAACTGGCGAGCGTCAGCGGGCGCAGCGCGGCGGGTAAACCGCTGGCGGAGGTGTTCCCGCACCTCGCGGGCTACGACCTGACGATCGGCGAGGAGATCGGCGACGTGGAGTTCGCCTTCTCCGCGCTGCCGCACGCGGCCAGCGCAGAGGCCTGCGCGCCGCTTGTCCGGGCGGGCGTCCCCGTCGTCGATATCAGCGCCGATTTCCGCCTGCGTGACCCCGCCGAGTACGCGGAGTGGTACGGTGGCGAGCATCCGGCGCCCGACCTTCTCCCTCAGGCCGCCTACGGGCTGACCGAACTGAACCGCGACGCCGTGCGCTCCTCCAAGCTGATTGCCAACCCCGGCTGCTTCCCGGAGAGCGCGCTGCTGGCGCTGGCGCCGGCGGTGAGGGCTGGGATCATCGGGCCGGACATCATCATCGACTCCAAGTCCGGCGTCTCCGGCGCTGGGCGCGGTCTGGCATTGAACCTGCACTTCGGGGAAGCCGCCGAGAGCGTCTCGGCCTACGGGCTCGGCGGCCACCGGCACCTGCCGGAGATCGTGCAGGAACTCGCGGCGATGTGGCCTCGCTCGGAGTCGCCCGAGCCGCCCGGGCCGAAGGTGACCTTTATGCCGCACCTGGTCCCGATGACGCGCGGAATCCTCTCCACCTGCTACGCATCCCTCACCCGTGGGGCTCTCCCATCCGGTGCGCCGCCCGGCGAAGCCATTGGAGAAATCTACCGCGACTTCTACGCCGGCGAGCCCTTCGTGCGGGTGGTAGATGCACCCCCGGTGACCAAACAGACGCGCGGCAACAATATGTGTCTTATCTATCCCACGGTTGACCAGCGGACGGATCGCCTCATCGTGATCAGCGTCATCGACAATCTCGTCAAGGGCGCGGCCGGCCAGGCGATCCAGAACATGAACGTGATGCTGGGCTTTCCGGAGACGATGGGCCTCGATACACCGGCGGTGTATCCGTGAGCGACCTCCAAATTATCGCCGAAGGGTCCGTCACGACCCCTCGCGGTTTTAGCGCTGGAGGGATCGCCGTTGGCGTGCGTAGCGATTGGGATAAGCCAGATGTGGGGCTGCTGTACTCCGAGGCGCCGTGCGTGGCCGCCGGGGTCTATACCCGGAACGAGCTGAAGGGCGCATCGCTCCTGGTCAGCATGGAGCACCTGGAGCGCGGCTCGGCTCAGGCCATCGTGGCCAATTCAGGCTGCGCGAACTGCGCCACGGGTAAGCAGGGCCTGGACGACGCGATCAAGATGGCGCAGGTAACCGGAGCGAAGTTCGGGATTGACCCGCACGAGGTGGTTGTAGCGTCTACAGGTGTCATCGGGACGCTGCTGCCGATGGAGCGCATCGCCTCCGGCATCGAGAAGATCCAGATGTCGGCGGACGGAGGTGTGGACTTCGCGCGGGCGATCATGACCACTGATACGAAGGCAAAGCATATCGCCGTCCGCGCCGGTGGATGGTCTGTCGGTGGCGTTGTCAAGGGCGTCGGGATGATCCACCCGAACATGGCGACCATGCTCTGCTTCATCACGACGGATGCCGCCGTCGCTCAGCCGTTTCTGGCGTCCACTCTGCGGTCGGCGATCGAGGATTCATTCAACATGATCGACATCGACAGCGACACGAGTCCTGACGACACAGTCGTGCTCATGGCCAACGGGTTGTCTGGTGTGGGGCCTATAGATGCCGCTCATCCTGAAGCCGATGCCTTTGTCACGGCGGTTCGAACCGTCTGCGTTCACCTGGCGCAAGAGATGGTCGACGACGCTGAGGGCGCAACGAAGCGCATCGAAGCGTGCGTGGAAGGCGCCGCCACGGTAGCAGATGCTCGCAAGGCGGCGCGGGAGATCGTGACCTCGATCGGCGTGAAGACCGCGGTGTACGGGCACGACCCGAACTGGGGCCGCATAGTGTCCGCCGTCGGGAACAGCGGCGCCGCGTTCGATGTGGGTAAGTCGTCGCTTTACCTGGGCATCCCTGATGGCGGAGAGCTCTGTCTGTTGCGCCAGGGCGTACCCCAGCCGCACGACGCCGCTTTCGCCAAGGCCTGCCTCGCCCCGCACGACGTTCGCTTCCGCTTCCAGATGGGCTTCGGTGAAGCGACCGCTACGGCCTGGGGCTCCGATCTGACACAGGAGTTCGTCCGGCTGAACAGCGAGTACACAACGTAGATGGGCGTGAGGATTGGTAATGTACTGGTCGCGAAGATCGGCGGCTCAACGCTGGGCGCCCACGACACCACGCTGGCGGACATCGTCGAACTCCAGCGCCGCGGGCTGCAACCGGTCGTCGTGCACGGCGGCGGGGCACTGATCAGCGAGTGGTTAGCGCGACATAACGTGAAGAGCCGGTTCGAGCGTGGCCTGCGCGTAACGGATGCCGAGACGTTGGAGGTCGTCGTTGCCGTGCTGGCGGGGCTCGTCAATAAAGAGATCGTCGCCGCGCTAGCGGCATTGGGGGCGTCGGCGGTCGGTCTCTCGGGCGCCGACGGTGGGCTCCTGCGCGCCCGGCGCCTCGACGAGAAGCTGGGTCATGTGGGCGAGGTCACGGACGTTGTGTCTCGGGTGCTCTTGCCCGTGCTCGCCGAAGGTATGATTCCCGTGATCGCTCCCATCGGCGTGGAGTGGGATGGCGAGAGGTCGAGCGGTCAACTCTTGAATATCAATGCCGACACAGCAGCCGGCGCGATCGCCAGAGCTCTGGGTGCTCACTGGCTCGTATTCCTGACCGATGTGCCCGGCGTGCGCGCGGCTGACGGCGAAACGCTGCGCCGGCTGTCCGCGGAGGAGACTGAAGAGATGCTGGGGTCCGGCGCGATCGAAGGCGGTATGATACCGAAGGTGGAAGGCTGTCTTAACGCCGCGTCGAAGGGGTGCGCCAGCCTCATCGCCGATGGCCGCGCCGAGCACACGCTCATCGCTGTGGCCGAGGGGCGCGAGATAGGAACGCTAGTAGGATGAAGACATGACTGAAAATTGGGCCGAGCTGGAACACGAATACTTCTTCCCCACGAGCAAACGCCTGCCTGTGACGCTGGTGCGAGGTGAAGGCACAAGCGTGTGGGACGAGGACGGACGCGAGTACCTGGACTTTCTCGCCGGCATTGCCTCGGTGAGCCTCGGGCATTGCCACCCTGAGGTGGTCAAGGCGATTACACGCCAGGCCGGGGAGTTGATGCTCGCTTCTAACAACGTCTACACGGTCCCGCAGATCAAACTGGCCAGGTTGCTGTGCGAGGCGAGTGGTTTGGACAAGGTATTCATCTGCAATAGCGGCGCTGAGGCCGTTGAAGGCTGCATGAAGATCGCCCGCAAGTGGGGCAAGGAGAAGCGCGACGGCGCGTACGAAATCATCGTGGCTGAGGACGCCTTCCACGGGCGCACACTGGCCACTGTCTCGGCGGCAGGTACGGAAAAATACCGCGCGCCATTCGCACCGCTTCTGGAGGGAATCGTGCGGGTGCCTTTCAACGATATCGGCGCCATCAAGCACGCCACAACGAACAAGACGGCTGCTGTGATGCTCGAGCCGATCCAGGGTGAAGGCGGCGTCAACCTGCCAGACGACGACTATTTGCCACATGTGCGCGCCTGGTGCGACGAAGCCGGTATCTTGCTGTTGCTGGACGAGGTCCAGACCGGCCTGGGGCGCACGGGCAAGCTCTTCGCGCACCAGCACTACGGCATTGAGCCGGATGTGATGGCGGTGGCGAAGGCGCTAGGCGGCGGATTCCCTGTCGGCGCATTTTTGGCCAAGAACCATTGCGCCGTCCTCGGGCCGGGCGAGCACGGCACCACTTTCGGCGGCAACGCGCTCGCCTGCGAAGTTGGCTACACGGTGCTCAAGTTCATGCTCGACAACGACATCCCGGCGCAGGCCGCGAGCAGAGGCGAGTACCTTGAGCGCAGGCTCCACTCGCTCGCCGACCGCCACTCGATAGTGACCGAAGTACGTGGGAAGGGGCTGATCTGGGCGATAGAGCTCAGTCACCCCATCGCCGAGGAGGCTGTCGGCCTCTGTCTGAAGGAGGGACTGCTTGCGAACAACGTGCGCCCATCCGCACTTCGCCTCATCCCGCCGCTTACGGTTAGCGAAACGGAGATTGACCAGGCTCTTGAAATCGTCGAAAGGGTGCTGGCGGAGCTGGAAACGGGTGCCCCAAAATGAGCGCTTCCAGTGGCTGAAAAGGTCGTTCTCGCCTATTCCGGCGGCCTCGATACCTCCGTCGCTATCCGCTGGCTGAAGGAGGAGCGCGGCTACGATGTCGTCGCCCTGACCGTCGACGTGGGCATGGACCGCTCGCGTGAGGATTTGCAATCGCGGGCGCTGGCTGCCGGCGCGACAAGCTACGTCTGGGCCGATGTCCAGGACACCTTCGTCCGCCATTTCGCCTTTCCCGCACTCGCGGCGGGCGCTCGTTATCAAGGGAACTATCCGCTGGCTACAGCCCTCTCGCGCCCACTCATCGCGCGCGAGCTGGTGGCTGTGGCGAAAGCCGAAGGCGCAACTGCTGTGGCCCACGGCTGCACGGGCAAAGGCAACGACCAGGTGAGGCTCGACGTTTCAGTACAGGCGCTGGCACCGGGCCTGCGTATCGTCGCTCCGCTGCGTGAGTGGGAGATGGACCGAGAATCCGAGATCGCTTACGCGCAAGAGCATTCGATCCCGATCAGTGTCACGAAGGCGAGCCCCTACAGCACCGACGAGAACCTGTGGGGCCGCAGCATCGAGTGCGGCGTCCTGGAAGACCCGTGGCAGGAGCCACCTGCGGATGTCTACGCGTGGACCAGTTCGGCCGCTGATACACCGGACGAGCCCGCTTATGTTGAAATCGGCTTCGAGGCCGGGGTACCGGGAGCGCTTGACGGTGTGGCCACTGACCCTGTCACGCTTGTGAAGCGGTTAAACGACATGGCCGGTCAGCATGGTGTTGGCCGCATCGACTCGATAGAAGACCGACTCGTCGGTATCAAGTCACGCGAGATCTATGAGGCGCCCGCCGGCGTCACGTTGCTTGCCGCCCATGAGGCGCTCGAGGCGCTGACGCTATCGAAAGACCAGAGACGGATGAAGGCCAGGGTGGCGCAGGAGTTCGCCGAACTCGTCTACAACGGCCTCTGGTTCACGGCGCACCATCGCGACCTGGCCGCCTATGTTCATTCCACGCAGCGGTATGTAACAGGGGCAGTCCGCGTTAAGTTGCATAAGGGGACCGCGGGAGTAGTTGGCCGGAAGTCGCCGAACAGCCTGTATGACCTCTCGCTGGCCACCTATGACAAGGACGACGCCTTCGACCGCACCGCTGCCGTGGGGTTCATAAACATCTGGGGCCTACCGGTGCGTGTGCAGGCGCAGGCACAGGCGCAGGACGACGTTGACGGCCCGCCGGCATGACCCAACGCATCACAACCGTCCTCTTCGACCTGGGTGATACGCTCTGGCACTTCCCCAGCATGCCCCCGGTCCAGACGATCCGCGAGGAGACGGTGCGTCGAATTCGCGAGGCGCTGGAGATCTGGGGACATCAGCTGGACGGCGAGCGCTTCTATCTTGGCCGTGACATTCGCCTGGCAGTGGAAGAGGAGACGACGCGCGCCTTCCATAGTGACTGTGTCGACCCCGGCTACCCGGGCCTCTGCCGCCGCGTAGCCGCCCGCCACGATATGGAGTTGACGGCTGCTCAGGGCGAGGAGCTCTGGGAGGCCTGGAATCTTGGTGGCGCCTTTCTTGGCCGCATCCTTTTTCCGGATGTGATCGAGACGCTGAAGTGGTTGAAAGACCGAGGGTACCGGCTCGGCGCGGTGACCAACCGCGGCTACAGCGGGCCGCGCTTTCACGAAGAGATGCGGGACCTGGGGCTGGCGGAGCTGTTTGAGGTGACGGTTATCTCCTGTGACGTTGGATACATGAAGCCGCACCCACGAATCTTTCACTACACACTGGAGTGCATGGGCATCGAGGCAGAGGAGACGGCGATGGTGGGGGACAGTCTGCGTGCCGATGTCGAGGGTGCGAAGACGCTGGGAATGACGGCTATCTGGCGTCGCCCAGTCTCAGGCGAGCCGGTCGAATCGACGGAGGACGAGGCGGAGGCGGGGCCGGTTGCGCCGGACTTCACGATCGACCATATCGGGGAGTTGCAGACACTGGAACCGTTCAAGTAGCGTCCGGGGAGGAAGTTATAATTGGCGCACGATGCCTGAGGCGAAGAATCCTGCGAGCAGTCCCACGGCGAAAGGACTCGATCCCCGCGCTCTCCAATATAGCGCCTCGATCGGATACGACCGCCGCCTCTACCGCCACGACATCGCCGCATCGATTGCACACGCGCGAATGTTGGCGAAGCAGGGTATCGTGACCGTTGATGACGAGGAAGCGATCGTGCGTGGCCTTGGGGAGATACGCGACGAGATCGAGCGCGGAGGTTTCCCGTATCGCGACGAACTTGAAGACATCCACCTGAATATCGAGGTCCGCCTTCGTGAAAAGATTGGTGAGGCTGCCGGCCGCCTCCATACCGCGCGTTCACGGAACGATCAGATCGCCACGGACATGCGTCTGTTCGTGATGGAAGCATGTAAAGACGCTATGATCGCTATCCGAGGTCTTCAGGGGGCGTGCCTCGCTCTGGCCGACGCGAACCCGGACGCTGTGATACCCGGTTACACCCATTTGCAACGCGCCCAGCCGATCCTGTTCGCGCATCACCTCCTGGCTTATTTCGAGATGCTCGATCGCGACCGCCTCCGCTTTGGCAACTGCCGTGCCGGCGCCGACGAGCTGCCGCTGGGATCAGGCGCTCTCGCGGGCGTGCCGTACCCGATCGATCGCGAATTCGTCGCTCGCGAGCTTGGCTTCAGCCGGATCAGCCGCAACAGTGTCGACGCAGTGGCTGATCGCGACTTCGTCGTGGATTTCCATGGCGCCGCGGCGATGACGATGATGCACCTATCGCGTCTCGCCGAGGAGATAATCCTCTGGTCCAGCGCCGAATTCGGGCTCTTGCGGCTGCCGGAGGAGTTCGCGACCGGTTCCAGCATCATGCCTCAGAAACGCAACCCGGACATCGCCGAGCTGGCTCGGGGCCGGACGGGGCGCGTCTATGGAAGTCTGATGGCAATTCTGACCACCCTTAAAGGGCTGCCCCTGGCCTACAACCGCGACTTGCAGGAGGACAAAGAGCCTCTCTTCGATACGGTCGACACGCTCATCCGGAGCCTGGATATCATGGCCGCGATGCTTCCGTCACTCACTGTCGACACGGAAAGGGCGGCTGTGGCGGCTGCCGGCTCCTATGCGGTCGCGACCGACATCGCCGACTATCTTGTCGGCAAGGGAATTCCGTTCCGGGATGCGCACCAGGCCGTAGCCTCGCTGGTCGATGACGCCAGATCCAATGGGCGGCGCCTTGATGAGTTGACGCTGGACGAGTACAGGCGCTACTCACCCCTGTTCGAAGAAGACGCGCTGTCGCTCAGCGTCCGTGATTCCATCGCAGCGCGTGATGTGCCGGGGGGCACCGCGCCCGGGCGTGTGGCCGAGGCGCTACGAGACGCGCGCGCGCGTCTCGCGGAGGCGTAATGGGCAACGGCATCAAACTAGCGCCATCCATCGTGTCTGCTGACCTGTCTCGCCTGGGCGAGCAGGTGCGGGAATGTGAGGCCGCCGGCGCGGACTACCTGCACATCGACGTCATGGACGGCCGTTTCGTCCCTGCTATTACCATTGGTGTACCCGTCGTCGAGGCGATCCGCCGCGAGACGGGGCTGGTACTCGATGTCCACCTGATGGTCGTGGAGCCGGAGACGCAGGTGTCATCGTTCATCGCTGCGGGCGGCGACATCATCAACGTTCACATCGAGGCCGCCACGCACCCGCACCTCATCTTTCAAGAGGTTCGCTGCCTCGATCGCAAGGTGGGCGTCTGCGTCAACCCTGAGACGCCGATCAGCGCTATAACGGAGTTTCTGTCTGAGGTCGATCAGGTGATGCTGATGTCCGTCCATCCGGGCGCCTCGGGACAGCCCTTCATCGAGAGCGTGCTGCCGAAGGTGGCGGACTTACGGAAGCTGGTCGATGCGAAGGGCCTGGCCGTGGACATAGAGGTGGACGGTGGCGTGTCGGTGGCCACGGCACCCCGCTGCGTATCCGCCGGTGCGAACGTCCTCGTCGCGGCCAGCGCCATCTTCAACGATGGCGGCACGGCGACGGAGAACATCCAGGGGCTGCGTAGTGTGTTGATCGGCGCAGTGAAGACTGTGTAGCAGGCGATAGGCTGCGGGCGACTAAACCTACGCCGTGACCTTGAGCTGCGTGCGCAGACACCGGGTGCAGATCTTCACTCGCAATGGGATGCCGGCGATGACGAGCGTCTTGGCCTGAACGTTCGGCTTGAACGTGCGGTTGGTGCGGGGAGCCTTGCGCTCCCAGCGGCCCGAGTGTTTGTGTCTGATGTTGCGGCCGTAGGCCGTTGCCTTGCCGCAAACGTCGCATTTGGCCAATGATCGTTCCTTTGCTCTCGGCGCTGTGCCTTGCTAGAATTGCGCCCTGAGCATGGTATCATCGGCTGCTGGCACGGGCAAGGAGACTCCCTGGCGGCAGCCTCACCCCCCGGCGGAGGCTCATCCTTGAGCGAGGCCCGGATCGAATCCCTCTCCGGCTCCGATGTGCTAGAGCTATTCGCTGGCGCGACGGCCTGGCTCGAGGCGCACGTAGAGCAGGTCAACTCCCTCAACGTCTTCCCCGTCCCCGACGGCGACACCGGCACGAACATGTTCCTCACGATGCGCGCCGTGATGGAGGAAGCGGGCCGTTGCGCGGAGCCCGGCGCCGGTCCGATGCTGGCAGCCATGGCGCACGGGGCGCTCATGGGCGCGCGAGGGAACTCGGGCGTCATCCTCTCGCAGATTATTCGGGGCATGTCCGACGCGGCAGAAGGCGCGGAAACCCTGACCGCCGAGGGATTCGCCGCCGGCCTGGAGGCGGGGTCAGCCTCGGCCTATCGGGCCGTCACGAAGCCCGTGGAGGGGACGATCCTCACTGTGATTCGCGAATCGTCCGAGGCTGGTAGGTTGGCGGCAGCCGGCGGCGAACGGGACATAGCAGTGCTATTGGCCAGTGTTGTTTCCGAGGCACAGCTCAGTGTGAACCGCACGCCGACGCTGATGCCTTTGCTTGCCGAAGCCGGGGTCGTCGACTCCGGCGGTCTGGGGCTGAGCCTCATTCTGGAAGGCATGCTCCGTCATCTCAACGGACAGCCTGTGGATGACGCGGTCTCGGGCGAAGGGGCGGTCGAACAGCGTTGGCTCGCCGCAACAGATGCACATCACCAGGCCGAAGACTCTCCCTATGGTTACTGCACCGAGCTGCTCATCTCTGGTAGCGATCTGAATGTGGACGAGATCCGGGGGCGAATCAAAGAGCTCGGAGACTCTGTCCTTGTGGTCGGCGATCCACAGCTCGTCCGCGTCCACGTCCATACCGACAATCCGGGGGCGGCACTATCGACGGGCACAGAGGCGGGTAGCCTCGCGCAGGTCAAGGTGGATAACATTCGACGGCAGGCCGAACGGTTCGTCGAGATGCACGAGGCTCGGCAGCAGCGGTCGTCGCCCGAACCCGGTGCGATATCAACAGTCGCCGTGGTCGCAGGGGACGGGATGGTGGCCGTCTTTGAGAGTGTGGGATGCACCAGGATCGTCTCCGGTGGGCCGACGATGAACCCCAGCACACGAGAGATCGTCGAGGCGGTCGATGCCTGTCCCACCGAGGACGTCATCGTCCTACCAAACGACAAGAACATCATCCTGGCCGCGCAGCAGGTCGCTGGACTGACGAAAAAACGCGCGCATGTGCTCGAGAGCCGGTCCATGCCACAGGGCATCGCCGCCTTGCTAACGTTGAACTACGAAGACGACGTGGACGCCAATGTTGGTGCGATGGGCGAGGCCATGCGGGCCGTCAGGACGGTGGAGGTGACGCGTGCGGTCAAGTCCACTTCCGTGGGCGGCGTGCGTGTCAAAGAGGGTGACATTATCGGAATCGTTGATGATGAGCTGACACTCACTGAGTCATCTGCCGATGGCGCTGTGCTCAGGGCTCTTGAGGGGATCGACACCGACAAGACGAGCCTAATAACCCTTTACCACGGTGGAGAAACGACGGCCTCCGCGGCAAGTGATCTAGCCGTCGAGCTGAGGCGCCGCTTCCCCGGCCACGAAGTCGAGGTCGTCTACGGCGGGCAGCCCCATTATGACTACGTCGCCTCCATCGAGTAGTGCCAGGCGCTCTCGGTCTCGCTTCAGTCTGCTGATATACTACGGCGCGGAGGATCCCGCAATTGACGACCCGCATTGTCACTGACAGCACATCAGACCTGTCGCCGCGCCTGGCGCAAGAACTCGGCGTTTCGGTAGTTCCGCTGAGCGTCATCTTCGGCGATGAGGTATTTAAGGAGGGCGTGGAGATCAGCCACGACCTCTTCTACGACCGCCTGGTCCGCGGGAAGGTTCATCCCTCCACCTCCGCGCCGTCTGTCGGCGATTTCCTCGAGGTCTATGAGCCAGCGGTTGCGGCGGGTGACGAGATCGTGTCCATTCATCTCTCCTCCAAGCTCTCCGCTACGTACAACAACGCCTGCCAGGCGGCCGCGCAGCTAGCGGAGCAGGGCGCTCGTATTGAAGTAATCGACTCGCTAACCGTCTCGTTCGGCCTGACATTCATGGCGACCGCTGCGGCCCGCGCGAGCGCATCCGGCGCGGGCGCCGAGGAGATACGGTCGCTGGTTGAGAGCATGGTTCCGCGTGTGCGCATAATCGTGCTTCTGGATACCCTTGAGTACGTCCGGCGCGGCGGTCGGATAGGCCGTGCGCGCGCTTTCCTGGGCTCCATGCTGCGTGTGAAGCCGCTGTTGCTCATTCGCGACGGGGAGGTCCATCCCGGGGAACGCGTGCGCACCAAGGCGCTGGCTCTGGAGCGCCTGTACCAGATCGTTACGTCCAGCCCCGGTATTACGGAGTTGGCCGTGGGTTATTCGACGGCCCCGCAGGACGCGGAAGAGATGCGGAAGCGATTGGCGACGGCGTACCCCAACGTGAAGGTTGGGGTAGCTCGCCTGGGTCCGGTGCTAGGTGTCCACGGCGGGCCGGGTACGCTCGGGATCGGGGTGCTGGAGGGTGAGGGCTAACACCTCGCCGGCACCCGCGCAGCAGTTGCGCAAGATTCTCGCGTTCGAAAGCGAGAAGGGTTACTCAGACAACTCCGTCATCGGTGGGCTGGACGCCTACCTTAGAAATTTCGTGGCCGAAAGCAGCCTGCCGCTTTCGCACCGGCTGCCCCAAATTCTTGGGGCGCTGCCGGCTGGAGGCTATCGCGCGCTGCACCCAGTGCAGCGGCGGCGTGTGGTCGAAGAGTTGTTGAAGGCGCTATCCTCGGGCGTTCCGGTGGCCTCCGCCCGGCAGCCGCAGCCACCGGCACGGACCCTGGCACCCGAGGAACCACGGCGAACGACTCGGGCGCCGGCCCGATCGCCGGTCGTCGGTACTCTCGACTCTCCCGTCACGGTTCTGAACGGGGTCAGCCGGGTTACGGCAGCCAAACTGGCGAGGCTCAACATACACACCGTGCGGGACATCCTCTTTCACTTTCCTGGTCGCTATGACGAATTCGCCGGTGTGCAGCGCATCGCCGATCTGCGGCCCGGCGACAACCGAACGATTATCGGCAAGGTCCGGTCGTCCGGTGTCAACGTGATCGGACGGCGCCGGGAGGTGAGCGAGGCGATAATCAGCGACGGCTCGGGGAGCATCCGGGTCATCTGGTGGTCAGGCCGCTGGATGGCGAGGCGCTTGAAGGAGGGTATGACGCTGGCGCTTACCGGCAAAGTCGCCGCCTTCGGGGGCCGGCTGACACTGGAAAATCCGGAGCTAGAGTCGCCGGATGACGAATCGTTACAGAATCCCAGAATTATCCCCGTGTACGGCGCCACCGAGGGACTGGCGCAGCGTGATCTGCGCGGGAAGATTGCCCAGGCGGTGACTGACTTTGCGATGAGGGTCGAGGACGAACTGCCGCGGGCGCTGCGTGAACGTTTCGGGTTTCCTGAGGCGCCTGTCGCCCTCTGCACGGTCCACAGCCCCGCCTCGCTCGCAGACGCCGAAGCCGCTCGCGCACGCTTCGCATTCGAAGAGCTGTTGCACGTGGAGCTGGGCGTCGTCAAGCGTCGCAAGGAGTGGGAAGCGGCCGGCGGCGCCGTTCCACTGCCGCGCGACGACTCCATCCAACGCGGATTCGTCGATTCGCTGCCCTTCCGCCTGACAAGGGATCAACGCGCTGCCATCGACGAAATCGCCGCGGACATCGCGAAGGAGGCGCCGATGAGCCGCCTCCTGGAGGGAGATGTTGGGAGCGGCAAGACCGTGGTTGCCGCAACTGCTCTTCTGGCGGCGGTCGTTCACGGTTGCCAGGGCGCGATCATGGCGCCCACGGAGATCCTTGCCGAGCAGCACTTTCGGACCCTCTGCCGCCTTCTGGACCCGGACGCCGGCGATGAAAAGGAGGACCTCTGGTTCCGGGAGGCGGGACGCGGCTATCTCGTGCTCAGGCCGCCTTATCTGGACCGCCCGCTGAGAATCGCGCTTCTTCGAGGCAGTCTTACGGCCGGCCAAAAAGAAGACGCCCGCAGGGCGCTAGCCAGCGGCGATGTTGATATCGCCGTCGGCACACACGCGCTAGTCCAGAGGGGCGTCGAGTTCCGCCGACTGGCGATCGCGGTTGTCGATGAGCAGCATCGCTTCGGCGTCGCCCAGCGCGCGGCGTTACGGGAGAAGGGCGAGAGCCCGCACGTGCTGGCCATGACGGCGACTCCCATACCTCGCACCCTGGCGTTAACGGTGTACGGGGACCTCGACATCACGGTGTTGAAGGAAATGCCGCCCGGACGCCCCCCGGTCAAAACATATCGCCTCGTCCCGAGGCAGCGAGATCAGGCCTATGACTTCGTCCGGAAGCGGGTGGAGGAAGGCCGGCAGGCGTACGTTATCTGCCCACTGGTGGAGGAGTCCGAGGCGATTGAAGCGAAGGCCGCCGTGCAGGAATATGAACGGCTCTCACGCGACGTATTTCCCGGCCTCAACCTCGGCTTGCTCCACGGTCGCATGTCATCCGCCGACAAAGAGGCCACGATGAGGGCGTTCGACGATTCGCGGCTTGACGTCCTCGTATCGACGGCGGTGGTGGAGGTGGGAATCGACGTTCCTAACGCCACGGTCATGCTCATCGAGGGTGCGGATCGCTTCGGGCTCACGCAGCTGCATCAATTCCGTGGCAGGGTCCGGCGCAGCGAACGTCAATCCCACTGCCTGCTCCTCTCGGAGAACCCATCGCCGGAGGCCCAGGAGCGGCTCCAGATCATGGTGAATGTTAGCGACGGCTTCAGACTGGCCGAGGAAGACCTGCGGCTGCGTGGCTCAGGCGACTATTTTGGCACGCGCCAATCGGGGATGCCGGACCTACGCCTGGCGAAACTCACTGACGTTGATCTCATCATGAAGGCCAGGTCAGAAGCAACGCGAATCGTCGACGAAGACCCGGAACTGGCGCAACCGGAGCACGGCGCCCTGGCGAAGGCGATGCGAGCCTTCTGGGATCGCGTAAGCGCGGAAGTCTCGTAACCCGCAACGGCACGTCATGGCACGTTCGTCCTGTCTGGGCTAGAATCTTTGTGTACGTACCGCCCCGATAGGATCGGGGCGGTATGTGGTTTGAGGTAGTGATGATCAAGCACGAGATCGAACGTCTGATCGGCGATGCGGTTCGCCGCGTGCAGGAAGCCGGCGAAATTCCCACCCTCGCTACATCCGAGACGCTCGTCGAGCGCCCTCAGAGGCCGGAACACGGCGACTACGCCTCGAGTCTCCCATTGAGGCTGGCGCGCGCCGCCGGGAAGAGCCCGCTCGAGATCGCGACGGCGATCGCTGCCCAGGTGGACACCACGTCGCCCGCCGGAGTCATCGAGTCGGTCCAGGCTGTGCCGCCGGGCTTCATCAACGTGCGACTTTCGGCTGCGTGGCTGGCGGCTCAGGTCGGCGCCATCGCTGACGCCGGCGCGGCCTTTGGCGACGTCCCGCTGGGCGGCGGCAGCCAGGTCCAGGTGGAGTTCGTTTCGGCGAACCCTGTTGGGCCGATCCACGTCGGGAACGGGCGCGGCCTCGCCCTCGGCGACACCCTCGCCCGCGTGCTCGAAGCGGCCGGTCACGTCGTTCAGCGGGAGTATCTGGTTAACGACGCTGGAACCCAGACTGAGACGTTCGCTGCCACCTTGTACGTTCGTTACGAGCAGGTATGCGGGCGCGAGGTCGAGATTCCGAAGGGTGGGTACCCGGGGGAGTACGTTAGCGACCTCGCACGCAGGATTCAGGACGACCGCGGCGACTCGCTTCTGCGGCCGCAGGGCGCGCCGTACCCACCGGAGCTGCATGACATGGGCGTCGCGATGATGCTCGACATGATCAAGGCCGATCTCGCCGCGATCGGCGTGCGCTACGACGCGTGGTTTTCTGAGCGCTCGCTCTACAAGAGCGACACGTACGACAAGACGATGACGCTCCTCCGAGATGGGGACCATGTCGCCGAACGGGAGGGTGCGGTCTGGTTCGCCTCGTCAGCCCTTGGTGACGAAAAAGACAACGTCCTCGTGCGCTCGACCGGCGCGCCCACCTACTTCGCCTCCGACATCGCCTATCACTACGATAAGTTTATCCTTCGCAATTTCGATCGGGTAATCGATGTCTGGGGAGCCGATCACCAGGGCCACGTGCCCCGGATGAAGGCCGCTGCCAGCGCGCTTGGCGTCGATCCAGACAGACTGACGATAATCATCTACCAGCTCGTTACTCTCAAGCGCGGCGCCGAGACAGTGCGTCTCTCCAAGCGGGCGGGCGAGATTATCACGCTTCGAGACGTCATTGATGAGGTCGGGGCAGACGCCGTCCGCTTCAACTTCGTCGCGCGCGCGGCCGACTCGCACATGGACTTCGATCTGGAGCTGGCCAAGCGGCAGAGCGCCGAAAATCCGGTCTACTACGTCCAGTACGCGCACGCGCGAATCGCCGGCATCCTCGCCCAGGCTTCCGGGCCAGTAGCCGAATACTCTGATGCCGACACATCGCTCCTGACTCACGAAGCGGAGCTGGATCTCGTCCGAAAGATGCTCCGACTCCCCGAACTGGTCGAAGCGATCGCGATCAGCCTGGAGCCGCACCAATTGCCTTACTACGCGATGGAGTTGGCCGCCGCTTTCCACGACTTCTACGAGAAGTGTCGTGTACTCAGTGACGATGAGGCGCTCTCGAAAGCGCGTCTTAAGCTCGTGGCGGCGGCGAAGCTGACGCTGGCCCGGACGCTCGACCTGATGGGGATGACCGCGCCCGAGCGCATGTAGCGCCTGTGAAGTCCGATCTTCCGGTATCTGCCTCAGACCGCCTCGCGCGGGATGTCGCGCGGCAGTGCGCGGAAGAAGCGAGCCGCATCATCATGGAGCGGTTCGGACAGCCTGAGCGGATCGAAGCCAAGGGCCGTGGCAACCTCGTGACGGAAACGGACCTTGCGGTCGAAGCAGCCGTGCTCGAGCTACTGAGCCGTGAATTTCCCGGCCATCGCGCAATGTCAGAAGAGACTGCAGCAGAGATAGACCACGGCGACAAAGGCTGGCTCTGGGTGGTCGATCCCGTCGACGGTACGCACAACTACTCGCGGGGCAACCCGAACTTCGCCTTCAATATCGCGCTCTGCCTGGATGGTGAGCCGGTCCTAGGATTAACGCATTCACCTGTCACGGGCCACGAATTCTTCGCCGAACGGGGCGGGGGGCTGTGGGTGAACGGCGCACGAGCCCGTGTGTCTAATGTGGACTCGCTCCGGCAGTCTGTCCTGGGCGCGGAGCTTGGCTACAACGACGTGAGGGGCGCGAATGCCCTCGCGCTGATCAGTGACATCTGGCCCGCGGTTCAGAGCGTCCGCATAACCGGCAGCGCTGCGCTCGGGCTAGCCTTCGCTGCCTGCGGACGCTACGACGTCTTCATTCACCACTTTCTCTTCCCCTGGGACGTGGCAGCCGGAATTATCCTTATTAAAGAAGCGGGCGGCCTCATCGTCGATCGCGATGGCGGGCCGGTCACGATCCACAGCGAAGGCGTCATCGCGGGCGCGCCCGGTCCCGTTCGGGAGCTATTGGCTCTCGCCGAATCGACTCCGTGGCGATAGTTCAGCCGCAGCGCACGGCTCGATAGATGCCTACCGGCTGCGGGATCCCCTTCATCACTACCGGCCCGACCTCCTCGAAGGCGATCTCGGGCTGTGTTTCGCCGACCTGCATCGCGGTAGCCTCCGAGACGAGCACCTCGCCGGGCGCCGCGAGGTCAACGATGCGCGCCGCTACATTTACGTCGTGGCCGATCAAATCCTCTCCTCTCGCCGCCGGGCGCCCGTAGTGAATGCCGATCCGCACCCATAGAGGCAGCTCCTCCGCCCAGGAGCGGCGCTCGAACTCCTCCTGGAACGCCAGCGCGTTGCAGACGGCTTCGCCGGGGTCATCGAACCAGAGCATCAGACCGTCGCCTAGCTCTTTCACGACGCGCCCGCGATCACCCATCTCCAGTCGAATGAGACGCTCCTGTAGCGAGAGAAGGTTGAGGGCTGCTTCGTCGCCGCGCAACGCCGTGAACTCCGTGAAGCCCGCCAGGTCGGTGAAGACGATTGCGCCTTGCAGCGCCCTGACGGCGCTGACTTGCGCGGCGGTCATTGCCCGGTTACTTCCAGCGAACCCGAGATGCTGCGGCCCTTGATTTCAAAATCGGATCCCTGTTTGCACTCGCAGCGCAGTTTCCCGCTGATGGATCGCAGGCGCACGTCGGGATGCTTGTCCCCCGCCACCCTCACCTTCATTCCGCCGGAGACGGTATGCAGCTCCACACCCTTCCGCCCGGCGGTAGCGACCTCAACGGAGCCACTGATAGTGGCTGCCTGGGCAGCTCCTTCCACGCTGTCTACCCGGATACTGCCGCTCTTGCTGTGCAGCCGGCAGTCGCCCGCACAGTGGTGAACAGAGATGCTGCCGCTAACATTGCGGATATCGACGGCGCCCGTGGCCGTATCGAGGTCGACGCTGCCTGAAACCGCCGCCACCTTGACTGAGCCGAACTCCCCGTCCAGGTGGATGCTGCCGGACATAGAGCCGATGGAGATGGTGATTCCGCGCGGGCAGCGGATGTCCAGGCTCTTCGAGCCGGCCTTTATCTCGACGACCTGGCCGTCATGCTTGGTCTCCACCCGCCGGACCTCGGGGTTCACCTCGATGTCGTCGCGCTCTTCGGCGGTCACGGATACCTTCCCGGACGCGCTCAAGACGCGCAGCCTGGCACCGGGTGATAAGGGGTACCTTGATCCCATAGCGTCGCTATTGTAGCGCACCTGCCACGCCTTCAAGTGTGACCCAGGTCACACCGCCGCGGGTCGGGCGCCGAGAGGCTATCCGTGTGCCAGCTTGTAGATCGCCCGGTTGAAGGTAATGACGAGGAGCTCGCCGTTGGGTAACTCAGCGAATGACGAGAGGCTGGCGTTGCTGTCGAGGAGTAGCACGGGGTTGTTGCTCGTCGCCGGATTCACGGCCCAAATCTTCCCGGAGCAGAAATCTCCGTAGATGTACCGCCCCTTCAGCTCGGGCATCGCCGACCCTCGGTAGACGTAGCCACCCGTCACGGAACATGATCCATCGGCGTGGTCGTAGACCGCGCGCGGGAACTTGAATGTGCTCTTGGCCCCGCAACCAGCCGGTTCGTATGAGACGAAACCTTCGTAGCAGTCCCAGCCGTAATTGCCGCCCTTGACGACTGACTCCACCTCTTCCCACTTGCTCTGCCCAACGTCGCCCACCCAGAGGGCGCCGCCGGAGCGGTCGAAGCTGAAACGCCACGGGTTGCGGAAGCCATACGCCCAGATCTCGTCACGACCGGGGGCGCCGACGAACGGGTTGCCCGGGGGCGAGGTGTAGGTAGGCTCCCCGGTGACCTTGAGGCGAAGGATCTTGCCCAGGAGGGTGTTCTTGTCCTGCCCATTCTCGTTCGGATCGCCGCCGCCGCCGCCATCACCCAGCGACAGATAGAGGTAACCATCGGGCCCGAAGAGAATTCGCCCCCCGTTATGGTTGTTCGCGAAGTCGGGCACTTCGAGGATTCGCGTCTCGTTGGCCGTGTCCATCTTCCCGGCGACAACGTCAAACCGCGACAGCACTGTCGGGAGATTTGAAGCTCCTCCCTGCGTGTAGTACACATAGACCCGCTTGTCGCTCTGGAAACTGGGCGACAGCGCCACGGACAGCAGGCCTTCTTCATTTCCGCTGCCGCCGGCAAGACTCGAGAGATCCCCGTAGACGGTGCGCTGGAACCCTCCGCTGATCGAGACGTGCCATACTTTGCGTTCCTTTTGGGTACTCACGAGCGCTTCATCCGGCTTTCCAGGGACCAGGGCGAAGTCCACCATCCGCTCGAAATTTGCCTGGCCGACGGCGAGAGCGAGACCGTACGTGATAGGGGTTGGCGTCGGCACGGGCGTTTTTGTGGTCACCGGCGTCTTCGTTGCGGTCGCCGTGGGCGCTGCGACGGGCGTGGACGTCGGCGTAGCGCTCGTCAGCGGCGTCGGCGTTGCCGTGCCGGTGGCGGATGGCTTCACCGAAGGAGTGGGCGTGGACGTCAGCGTTCCGGCGGGCGTCGGGCTGGCGGACGGACATGAGCCCGCAACCTCGCAGCTCACTCCACCGCTGTCTTCGCCGCCGCCCGAGAACGCACCGGCGGCCCAGAGGACAACGCCCAGAAGCAGAATTCCGCTCGTTGCGGCGATGGCGTACGATGCGCGCGGGTGCGCTCGGCGCCACTCCGTGAGGTATGACACGAGCTCCTTCACATGATAATCCTAGCGCCTGCCACACCCAGAGAGTAGTGGGTATTTGAGCGCCGAGAACTGATTCGGTTGGTGCTGGTCTTACAACCGGCGCACGAAGCGCCCGATACGCTCGAGCGCCTCTTCCAGCAGGGGCATCGTCGCCGCGTAGCACATGCGCACGTGCCCGCTCCCGCACTCGCCGAACGCCGAGCCGGGGATCACCGCAACTTTCTCCTGGTCCAGCAGCCGCTCGCTGAACTCCATGTCGCTCAGTCCGGTGGAGCGCACCGAGGGAAAGGCGTAAAACGCGCCTTTCGGCTCGAACGTCGTCAGGCCGATCTCGCGCAGGCCGGCCACCATCAGCCGCCGCCTGGCGTCGAACTCCTGCACGAACTGCTGAGTATACTCCTCGCCGTTGCGGATCGCCTCCAGAGCTGCGTACTGTGACAGCGTGGGCGCCGACATCACGATGTATTGGTGGATCTTCATCATCGCCTCGAGAATGTCCGGCGGCGCGCAGACCCAGCCTACCCGCCAGCCCGTCATCGCGTAGGCCTTCGAGAAGCCGCCAAGCAGGACCGTGCGCTCCTTCATCCCGGGCAGCGAGGCGAAGCACGTGTGCGTTATCCCGTAGGAAAGCCGGTCGTAGATCTCATCCGAGATCACGATCAGGTCGCGCCGCGCCGCGAGCTCCGCCACATCGGCGAGGTCTTCGCGCGTCATCTGGGCGCCGGTAGGGTTGGCCGGATAGCCGATGAGGATCGCCTTCGTCCGCGGCGTGATGCGGTCCTCAATGTCCTGCGCGGCGATACGAAAGTCATGCTCCATGCTCGTGGGCGCGGTCACGAACTTGCCGCCGGCGAGGACGCAACACGGTTGGTAGGCGACGTAATACGGATCCGGCGCTATCACCTCATCACCCGGATCCAGGAGCGCGTGGGTTGCGAGTAGTAGCGCCTCCGACACGCCGATCGTGACGATGATCTCGTTGCGCGGGTCGTAGCGAACGCCGTAAAGCCGCTCCAGGTGGTCCGCGATTGCCTCTCGTAGCTCGGGGATGCCGTAGTTCGAGGTGTAGTGCGTCTCACCCCGCAGCGCCGCGTCGAATGCCGCTCTTGTAAACGGCTCGGGCGTCACGAAGTCCGGCTCGCCCACGCCGAGCGAGATGCAGCCGTCCATGTTGGCGATCAGCTCGAAGAAGTGCCTGATGCCGGATGATGGTATCTCCAGCACCTTCTGCGAGAAATGGCGGCGTTTATGGGCGATGGAGCTTTCTGCCACGTTTCCCCTCCGCAAATAGCAACGCTTCACGCGTTGTTCTGGTTATGCTAGCAGAGACAGGAAGGTCTGGCCACCGCCGCAGCGACTCGCCGCGCCCTCAGGCCGTTGCTACGCCGTTACCGAAACCGTATCGCCCGGCCGCAGTTTCCCCTGCGTTTTCACGACCGCCAGCACGCCCCGCCGTCCATAGGACTTCTTCGGGATCAGGTCGTGCCAGACCATCAGGTTCTTGCACGGGTCGTTCTGCGCTGTGACCTCGAGCTCAACGCCGGACGAGAAGCGCATAACAACGCCTTCCTTGATCTCGCCGAGGTCTCCCAGACCTTCGACCAGAAGGTTCTCGCCAAAGCCGCCGGGCGGGATGTCGGTCCCTAACTCCTTGTTGAGGTCGTCGAACACCTCTTTGGCGACGATTGAGACGTGGCGGGTGTTGGACACAACCTCGCCGTCTCCACGCGTCCGCAGCGGCCCGGCGTGGAAATCTCCTTCGATACCGTGCTCGCCGACCGTCACCTCGTCCTGTGGCAGCTTGGGTACGCCCTTCTCCGCCTTCAGGCAAACCGCGACGATCGTTCCCAGCTTCTCGCTCATTCCTTCTCCATCCTCTGCTCGGAATAGCCACGTGCCGTAATCGGCCAGACGCCTACAACCTTATCACCATCCAGCGCGTACATCACGTCGTGCAGGTTGATCGTGGGGTCGATGTGGGACGGCCAGAGCTGGATGCGGTCGCCAATCGCCAGCGCGCAGTCCGCGGGAACGGAGATCATCGCGTGCTCGTCGGCCAGGAATACGACGCTGGCGCTGGGGATGTCGCGCACCTCGGGGTTCCCATGATCCTGAGTGCAGGACTTATGCCCGCAATCCGCCGTCAAAGCGCCCGCGCTAGGCCGGCTCACCACCGTCCCCAGCACGCTGAACGCCCGCTCGAAAGGGCCTCCCTGTTTCGCGTAGGCGCCGTCCATCAGCACGTAGGAACCCGCCTGGATCTCCGTTACACCCTCAGTGCGGCCCGTGACGTCGTACGTTCCGGTGCTCCCCGCGGACACGATCTCGCAGGGGACTCCAACGGCGCGGACCAGAGACACTGTTGACATCAGCCGGTCCAGCGCCTGCCTCGCGCTCGCATCGCGCTTGTCTCGCTCCTCGATGCCGGCCGAGACGCCCTCGTAGCCCATCAGTCCACGCAGCTCGACCCCGGGCGTGGCGACCACCTGCCGCGCGAGCGCCAGCGCCGGCTCCCCCGGCGGCGTCCCGGCGCGAAAGCCGATGTTCACCTCGACGAGCACGCCGACCGTTGTCCCCGCACCCTGCGCCGCCGACGCGATCTGTTCGAGACCGATGTCCGAATCGATCGCGATCTTGATATCAACGCTGCTCGCCAGCTGGGCCACCCGCGCGCACTTGTCACGCCCGATAACCTCGTTGGCGATGAGAAGGTCGTCGCAGAATGCCGCCGCTACTTCCGCCTCGCCCACCGTTGCGCAGGTGAGGCCCACGCACGACCCCGCCGCGAGCTGCCGCCGCGCGATCTCGGGCGTCTTGTGCGCCTTGAAGTGGGGCCGCAGCTTGCACGGCCCGTCCGCAAAGAACTCCGCCATACGGCGGATGTTCCGCTCCATGGTTGGCACATCGATAATGAGCGCGGGTGTGGGGATGTCGGCGAGCGTGCGAGGAGTCACAAGACTAGTCCCCCTTGACATCATCTTCGCTCAGGTCCAGGTCGCGAAGAATGCGACGAAGCGTCCCCTGAGGAATCTCGCGGGACGGATGTCGAGGAATAGAAGTACGCTTTCGCTTCTCAGGCCACCACCATACCTCATGGTTGCTTCCCTGTCTGTAAAGCTCCAAGCCGAGACGTCGCAGCCTGCGCGTGAGCTCCGAATATCGCAACTCTACGCGACGAGGACCATGCGTGTTTTGATGACCTTGGGCTCACTCGATTCGCCGAATTCCGGCGGAAGAGGCAGGCCCTTTTCACGGCACAGATCGATCACCATTCGAGCGACTTCTTCCAGATTCTCCAGCGCTTCCGAAGGAGTATCTCCCTCGGCGTGGCAGCCCTCGAATTCGGGGCAGTCTGCGATGTATCGCCCATCCTCCAGCCGCTCAATTTCAACTTCAAGGACATATTGTTTCACCAGCCTCGCCATACGCTGATTATACGCTACAGATTGGGCATTTCCTTGTGCCAATCCGTCGACTGTTCGTAGGCGTGCGCCACCCGAAATAAAGTCGCCTCGTCGAACGGTTTGGCGATGATCTGAACGCCGATCGGCAGCCGCGCGCCGTCGTCCGCCTGTGCGAAGCCGCAGGGGACGGAGATGCCCGGCAGGCCCGCGATGTTCACCGGGATGGTGCAGACGTCGCTCAGGTACATCTGCAGCGGGTCGTCTGCCTTCTCACCGATCTTGAACGCCGGTGTAGGTGAGACCGGGCAGGCCAGAACGTCGTACTTCTCGAACGCCCCTTCGAACTCGCGTCGGATCAACGTTCGCACCTTCTGCGCCTTGAGATAATAGGCGTCGTAATAGCCGGCAGAGAGCGCGTACGTACCCAGCATGATCCGCCGCTTGACCTCGTCGCCGAAGCCGTGCTGGCGGGTCTTCTCCATGTCCTCCCACATCGAGCCCCCGTCCGTGTACGCGTAGCCGTACTTCACGCCGTCGTATCGCGCCAGGTTCGCCGAGGCCTCCGATGGGGCGATGATGTAGTACACGGCCACCGCGTGTGGCGTGGACGGCAGCGAGACCTCCCAATCCACCTCTGCCCCGAGCGCCTTCATCTGGTTGATTGCTCCGGTCACAGCTTTTCGCACCGAATCGTCCATTCCCTCGACGAAATACTCCTGTGGAACGCCGATCCGTAACCCGCGTAGATCACCACCCAGTGACGCTGCAATATCAGGCACGTCCAGGGGCGCAGACGTCGAGTCGCGTGGGTCGTGTCCAGCGATCGTCTGGAACACCAACGCCGCGTCTCGCACCGAGCGCGCGAACGGCCCCACCTGGTCCAGCGACGAGGCAAAGGCGACGAGGCCATAACGCGAAACGCGTCCGTACGTCGGCTTGAGTCCGACCACGCCGGAGAGGCTCGCGGGTTGGCGGATCGAGCCGCCTGTATCTGTGCCGAGGGCGTAGTAGGCCATGCCCGCTGCGACCGCCGCCGCCGAGCCCGCGGACGAGCCACCCGGCACGCGGTCCAGCGCCCAGGGGTTTGCCGTAGGCCCGAAAGCCGAGTTCTCGCCGCTCGATCCCATGGCGAACTCGTCCATATTCGTCTTTCCCAGCATGACAAACCCCGCCTGCTTCAGCCGCTCGATGACCGTCGCGTCGTAGGGTGGCACGTAGGGCTCGAGGATCCTCGAGCCGCAGGTGGTGCGGACGCCTTTTGTGCTCAAGACATCTTTTATCGCCCCGGGAACACCCAGCAGGGGACCGCCATCGCCGAGCGCCAGGCGCTCGTCGGCTGATCGCGCTTGCTCCAGCGCCGCTTCCTCCGTAAGCGTCAGGAAGGCGTTTATCCGAGTGTCTAACGCCCCGATTCGCTCGAAGGCCGCGCGCGTCAGCTCGACCGACGAGACCTCCCGCTTCCTCAGCAGGTCCGCCGCCTCATGCAGTGTGAGGCGGTGAAGATCACTCCTCAAGGATGGCTTTCACGCGGAAATAGTCGCCCTCGCGCAGCGGCGCGTTCGCCAGAATCTCCTGTTGCGCGCTGGAAGGCTCGGCGGAGTCAGCACGCATGACGTTGTGCAGAGCGAGCGTATGGGCCGTGGGCGGCAGGCCCTCGGTATCCACTTGTTTTAGCCGCTCGAAGTAGTCAAGGATCACCGAGAGCTGGTCGCCGAACCGATCGCAATCCTCGTCCGTCAGCCCCAGTCGCGCCAGACGAGCGATGTGTTGCACCTGTTCGCGTGAAAGTGCCAAATTCAATCCTTTCCACAAGGCCGTCCGGGGCGGCCGAACGGCAACCATTATAGCAGCGGCGGCGTTTGTACTTGGTGTGGGAAATTCGTGTCACGAACCGAGATGCCGGCCCTCTTGACAAGGCCAAACGTTTCTGGCGCGCCCGACAAACGGGCCACGCTGGGCCATCCCAGCCAGGTCTGGACGCGCGGGCTCGAGCGCCGGCTGGAGATCGTGCGCCGGCACGTGGCGCTCGAGGACAAGCGCATCCTTGATGTGGGCTGCGGCGTCGGCGCGTTCGTGCGGCGGCTGCGCGAGTTCTCGAGCCACGTCGTCGGCTTTGACGTCGATGCGGAGCGCGTGAAAGAAGGCGGCGAGCAGGTCCCCAATCTAGCCCTCGCGGTGGGCGAACACCTGCCCTACGCTGACGCGACGTTCGACGTGGTCCTCATGCACGAGGTGCTGGAGCACGTGACAGACGACCAGGCGACCCTTCGGGAGACGAGGCGTGTTCTGGCGGCCGGCGGTCGCGTGGTCATCTTCTGCCCTAACCGTCTCTACCCGTTCGAGACACACGGAATCTTCCTGGGCAAACGCTACATCTTTGGCAATATGCCGCTCGTCAACTACCTGCCCGATGCCTTGCGCAACCGGCTTGTGCCCCACGCGCGGGCATACACAGAATCGGGCCTCCGCCGTAAATACCGTCGAGCGGGATTGCGCGCTCTGGTGCACACTTACGTCTATCCCGGGTTCGATCACGTCATGGCCCGCCGAAAGCTGGTGGGTAGCGCCCTCCGCTGGCTGCTCTATCCGTTGGAGTCAGGACCTTTGCGAATCTTTGGTCTATCCCACTTCGTTGTACTGGACAAGGAACAATAGTTGGATAACGTCTATAAATTTCGTCGCAAACGGGTGCGGCAAGCCAGGACTCAGCGCTCCCAGACCGTGCGTTCGCGTATCCATGGGCTGTTCACCCTTGCCATCATCGCTTCCATGGTGGCGATGTGCGCCGGGGCTGCCGTTGCCGTGGGCGTCTATCGCTCGTACGCCCACGATCTCAAGCCGCCCGAACAGGCGATTGCCGAAGCGACGATCGGCACCAGCGTGGCCTACGATCGCACCGGCGTCGGCGGGACCAAGTTGTGGGAGTTCATCGATCGGCACGCCGGCCTCCGCAACCCGAAGCCTCTCACTGAGATTTCTCCTTATCTAATCGCCGCTACGATCGCCACCGAAGACGCCAGCTTCTACGACAACCCCGGCGTAAACTTCCGCGGGCTCGCCCGCGCGGCGTCCGAGAACCTGACGCCGTTCGGACCCGGTGTCTTCGAGGGGAGCGGTGGTAGCTCGATCACCCAGCAGCTGGCCAAAAACGTGTACATCGGCCGGGAGGAGTACCTCGCCGCCGTTCAGGGCGATGAAACGCTAAACACGAAGATCGGGCGCAAGGTCAAGGAGACTGTCGTTGCTCTTGAACTCAAGCGCAAGTACGACGATCACCAGATCCTCGAGTGGTACCTCAATCAGATCTACTATGGCAACTTCTCCTTCGGGGCCGAAGCAGCGTCGCAGAGATTCTTTGGCAAGGCTGCCAACGATCTCACGCTGGCGGAAGCGGCACTACTGGCGGGTCTGCCGCAGGCGCCCGGAGATTACGATCCCACTGACGCCACGAAGCGAAAGATAGCCAAGCAGCGCCAGCATCAGGTGTTGAACCTGATGATCAAGCACCTTGGTGAGATCAACCGGATTGAGAAGCCGGGTCAGTCCGGGAAGCTCGCCCACAAGTTCACGAAAGCGGAGATCGAGAAGGCGAAGAAGGGTCCCCTCAAGTACGTCGAGACTCGCTTCGACATCAAGGCACCGCATTTCGTCGTCTACGTCGGCGAGCAGGTGGCCAAGATGTGCCAGGCGGGTCTCTTCGAATCACCCGGTGACCTGCCCTGCGACAAGGTCGTGACCCAGGGCGGATTGCGAATTACGACCACGCTCGATCTCGGGCTGCAGAACGTCGGCGAAAAGATAGTCGAGGAAGAGATCGGCGCCAACGAAGCGCGGTACGGCGGTCACGATGGGTCGCTCATCGCCATCAGGCCGGGCACGGGCGAACTCCTGACCTACGTGGGCAGCCGTGATTTCTTCCGTGCCGATATCTCCGGGCAGGTTGACATCTCCCGCTCCCTGCAATCTCATGGCTCGACGATGAAGGTCTTCACCTACCTCACTGCTTTCGAAAACGGCTGGGTGCCCTCCACCTACGTTGAAGACCGGGCGCTTTACCTTGCCGCAGCGGAGGGCCAGAAGCAGGTCAATAATTGGAACTACAGCCACCTGGGCACTATCACAGTCCGCAAAGCCATCTCCGAATCCGTGAATACGTCCGCTGTGCGCACTGTCATGGAGGTCGGCATCGACGAAATGCGCGAGACGGCGCATCGCCTCGGCATCACGGACCTAAGCCAGGGTGACTGCGGGCCCACCATCACGCTAGGCGCCTGCGAAGTTCAACTCCTGGACATGACGTTCGCTTTCAGCGCCCTGGCCAACAACGGTCTCCAGAAAGGCCGTCCTGTTTCCGAAGACCTGCCCTCCGGCTACCGCGAGATCGACCCTGTTTCCGTGCTAAAAATCGAGGACGCTGAGGGCAAGGTCATCTACCAGTTCGCCAAGCCTGAACAGAAACAGGTCACCAAGTCCGCCCACGCCTACATGATTACGGATGTCCTGTCCAACGAAGCGATCAACTGGAGCCGCCTCGCGCTCGATCGACCCGCCGCAGCCAAGACGGGCACGAGCGAGGACTTTCGCGACGGCGTCGTCATGGGCTACACGCCCGATCTGGCCACAGGCGTCTGGATGGGCAACGCGGACAACACCCCCATGGCTCCGGGAACATTCAGCTCGGCCGGCACCGGGCCAATGTGGCGGCGTTTCATGAACGAAGCGCATGCTTACCTCAAACTGCCGGCCAAACAGTTCCCCGTGCCTGATTCCATCTCAACGAGTAGATGCGGCGGCCGCACCGAGGTGTTCGAAAACGGCGCCAGCCTGGCCAAGCCCGGCGCCTGCCGCGCTCCCGCGCTGCAGCCGAAGCCCGGGGGCCCAACCGTGGCGCCTACGCCCAGGGGACCCGTATTTCCCCCGTGGAACACACCCACGCCGAAGCCGACGAAACCGCCGAAGGCGACCCCCACGCCGGTACCGACGGTATCGCCAAGCCCGAGCCCCGACCCCAACGTCGAGTACATAGAATACGAAGTACAGGACGGCGATACGCTCGAGGCAATCGCCGCCAAGTTTGGCGTGACCGTCGAGGCGATTGAGAAGGCGAACGACCTCAAGCCCGGCGACCTCATCGTGCCAGGCCAGATACTCAAAATCCCCATCAGCTCAAGCGGCGAAGGTTAACGCCGCCGATGTACGCAACGAGCCGCTGGTCGATAAGACCGGCGGCTGTTAGCCTAAACTCGCATTGACTCACAACCCCACTCGAACCGCCGCGCGTGGAAGATAAGCGCCGGCCGCCTCGCTCTTTCGTCCGAAAAGATAGAGAGAGCCGCACGCCAGCCGGCTCATTTCTCAACTTCCTCATGCAGTTCCTTCGGCGTCTCCTTCGGAAGCGGTCTGGAGATGATCCGCCATCCGTCGAAAGCGAAGAGACACCCACGTCTGATCGCCCTGACCGCGCCCGAATCGTTGTCCCGCGACAGGAGCGCGGCGCCCCGCGCTCAGACCTCGACATCGACCTCCGCGAAGTGCGCTATGGAGCAGCCTCGAAGAGCTCTTACCTGCGCGCTATCCCCAGGCAACAGCGGCTGACACGCAAGAAAGAGGGTCATTATGAGGCGACCCCCTTGGGTAGTCGTCCCAGGGGACCGATCGAGAGCGTCGTCGCCGCCGTCAAGAATTTCGTGCTTGGCAGTCCCTTCGCTACCTCACAGCTGATTCACGAGCGCCTATCGAAGATCAAAGCCCTGGCCATATTCTCCTCCGATGCTCTGTCTTCATCGGCCTACGCGACGGAAGAGATACTGCTGATCCTCGTTCTGGCTGGTACTGGATCTCTGAGCAACGCCCTTCCCATTGCCGCCGTGATAGCCCTTTTGCTGGGAATCGTCACAATCTCTTACCGCCAGACGATCGCCGCCTATCCCAGTGGCGGCGGCGCCTACATTGTTGCGCACGAGAACCTCGGGCGAGGAGCCGGCCTCCTGGCTGGCGCCGCGCTTCTCGTGGACTACGTTCTCACCGTCTCCGTCAGTGTCGCTGCCGGCGTCGCTGCCGTCACCTCCGCTATCCCCGATCTGCATGATGTCCGCGTGCCGATCGGCGTCGTCGTGATCGCTCTAATCACAGTCGGGAATCTGCGCGGTATACGCGAGGCTGGCACCCTCTTCGCCGTGCCAACGTATTGCTTCATATTCGCGATGGGTTCGGTGATCGTCGTGGGCTTCCTCAAGGTGGTATTCGGCGATGCTCCAGGCACCCTCCTGGACGCCGCCCCGCCTGAGCACGTCGATGCTGAACTCCCCGTGCAGGGGTTAACGCTGTTTCTTGTCCTGAGGGCCTTCTCGTCTGGATGCGCGGCTCTCACTGGAATTGAAGCGATATCCAACGGCGTCCCCGCGTTCAAGAAGCCAGAGGTGTCCAACGCGCGCACGACGATGACGGTGATGGCGATCATCCTGGCCGTCCTCTTCCTGGGTATTACCTTCTTGACCAGTCGCTTCGGCTTTGTCGCCTTCGAGGGGGAGACGGAGACGATCGTCTCCAAACTCGGTCGCGAAGTACTTGGCAAAAACTTCCTGTACTACGGTTTTCAGGTGAGCACCGCCCTTGTCTTGTTCCTTGCGGCCAACACAAGCTACAACGGATTCCCGCCCCTTGGCGCCATCCTATCGCGAGACCGCTTTCTACCCCGCCAATTCAGCTTCAGGGGGGACCGCCTGGCCTATTCGAACGGGATGATGCTGCTGGCCATCGCTGCCGCCGTCCTCTTGGTCCTGTTCGCCGGCGACGTGAATAAGCTGATACCGCTATATGCTCTCGGCGTCTTCGTCTCGTTTACGCTCTCCCAGACGGGCATGGTGAAACGTTTCTGGAGTCTGCGGGAACAGTCGTGGCAATCCAACTTGTTCATCAGCGCTCTAGGCGCGTCCGCCACCGGGGTCGTAGCTGTCATCATCGGCGTCACGAAATTCACCGGCGGCGCCTGGCTATCGATGTTGATGATGATGTTCTTGATGGCTGTCATGGCCCTGATTCGCCGTCACTACGACTGGTTTGAACGCAAAACGCATGTCGACGATCGCGCGCTACCCGCCGGCGTGCCGATCGCCGTCGCCGCGGAAGCGCCCCGTGACCACGTCGTCGTGCCCGTCGACGGTATCAACAAGATATCGCTTGGCGCCATCGGCATGGCCCGCGAAATCTCGGCCATGGTCACCGCCGTGCACCTGACGGACGATAGCGAACAGGCCGAGGCCTTCCGCGAGCGCTGGAGCCAGGCTGTGCCCGATATCCCCCTCCTCGTGATCGAGTCCCCCTACCGCCAGTTCGTGGCACCTATGCTCGCTTACCTGGAGCGTCTGGACGAACAGCGAGAACAACGCGTCACGGTCATCCTGCCGACGTTCGTCGCCCACCACTGGTGGGAGCGCATCCTCCACAATCGCGACGTGCGGCGCTTGCGGCCGTTCCTCAAGGAACGCGAGGGCATCCGCGTCATCGACTTCCCGTATCGTCTGTACGAGGAGCAGGCCTAGCAGCGAGGCAGGCCTCGCTACGACCGCTTGGCTAGAAGCGCCTCCAACTCTTCCGCGGTCGTAATCCCCGATGCCCGCCGCACGAACTCCCCCGGCGAGCCCGCCCGGTCCAGCAACGTCCCCAGTTTTGGCCCGATCGGGTCGATGGATCCAGGCGTGTCGGCGTAGGAGCCGTGGAAGGCGAAGTAGGCCTGATTCAGACGCCGGATGAAGAACCCCTTCGCCTCGAATTCATCGCGCTTCTCGCTCATCAACTCCTCTGCCGCCCGGATGTCTCCGTTGCTGAGAAGCGACTCCACCTCCCGACGCAACTTCCGCATCTCGGCAGTGAAGTCGAATTCGTCCGGGGGCCGCGCAGGAACTGGCGCCGAGTCCGGTGCGACCGCATCGTAGCGTTGGAAATACAACGCAGCGAGGCCGCTTCCACCGATGTTCGCGACACTCTCGTTCAGCGTGCGCGTCTCACTGTTTCGCGTGTAGCTCGAACCAAGCGGAAAGAATGAAAGGTACTGGTGCAGCCACTCGTGAAAGACGGTGTCGATGAGTGAATCATAGTTGTCTAGCTCGGAGACGATGCTTGGGTACGCCGCTAGGCCGCCGGTATTGATAACGAGAGCCGATACGCCCGTGGATCCCGCGTTCTCTGACTCCGCTTCTCGCTCGATAGCGCTGACCGCCTCGGCAGATATTCCGGGCGTCAACAGGTACGACTGATCGAGGCTGATGCGGTTGCGTGGTGATACTACGAGCAGTCGCGGCGGCGTGTCGAGCTCGAAATCGACAGGTGGGAATATCAGGCCAAGGTCGCCGAACAGCGGCGGCTTGAGCGCCAGGCCCTGCTCCTCGAGAATCGCTGTCATCCGTCCTTCGATGATCTCTTCGGTCAGGTCCTCAATCTCGCTGCGCCGGACGTCCGAAGTATCGTCAGCGAAGTACTCTTCGATGAATCGCTCCTCCTCGGCGCCGGTTCTCCTATCGATTAGATGCGAGACCTTGTATAGCCACTTGCGCGGGAGCTTAGTGATCTCCCAATCGGTAAGGCTGTATCCGTGCTCCGTAGCTGCGCGCTCGACAACGTCGCCCGGGCCGCTACGCTCGTACAGGGCGATGCCGCCGGTAACGGCGGCGCAGCCGAGCAACGTGATGCTCGCGATGTAGGAGACGGCTAGCCCGCGCATAACATCACGCTCACCGTAGTTCTACGACGCCGCGTGGTGTCTCGATGCTGGCGACGAGCGCCGGTGCCTGAGCGTACTCGACATCGAGCGAGGCGCCCAGCGCGGTCAGCATCGGCGTGATCTCAGCCGGTCGTGGATGTTCTGCGCGCAGCGAGATGAGGCGGCACCCTGCCGGCGAGGTCCGCGCTGGATGACGGTCTGTCGCGCCCCAGTCGATTAGGAACGGCACGAGGCCGTCGCCCGCGGGTTCCGGATGGATTGCGAAGCGCCACTCCAGCAGCGAGCCGTCTGGTAGTCGGCGGCTCGCCGGTACCGCCGGTCCCGGGTCGTATCCAGCGGCGCGAGCGCGTTGGACGCGCGCCTCGATGTCCGGCGCCTTGGCCGCCCATGTAGCCAATCGCGGCGTCGCTAGGGCACCGATCCCCAGCCAGCGCCGCGCCGGCGTAGGTTGCGCTGGATCCGGGCCGATCACCTCAAGATACGCACCGTCGCCCAGCGAGAGCAGTGCGTTGCGTGTCCCAACCCCGGGGTGACTGCCACCGGCGGCGGGACGGACGCCCAGGCGGTCGGCCAGCTCCGCGACCGCCGCATCGAGGTCAGGCACCGCATACACCAGATGGTCCACGTCTGTCACGGCTTATCCCAACACGGCCTTCGCCCGTTCCCGCCCGGCTCTGATTGATCGCTGCACGGTTTCTTGGGAGAAATCCAGGCTGTCGCCGAGGTGCTGTTCGGGTGCGATGATGTGGTGCTCGAAATACTTGTATTCCTTGCCCTTTTCGTTGTGCAGGGTCACGTTCGCCTTCTCGGCTTCCTTCACGTTGTGGTTGATCCGCACGAACTCGCGCATATCGCCGACGAAGATCTCGTTCACCATGACATCGATGGTTCGCATGGCGATATCGAGGGCGCCTTTGAGAGGCTTGTTCAGCGCGTTTGGCTCGTCCGGGCTGCAGTTAATGATGATCACTTCATCCGGGTCGTCATCCAGCACATCGCCCAGCGGGCTGACGTTTCGCACGCCGCCATCCACCATCTCACTATACGGTGGCGACATCTGCACCGGCGGCCAGATGATCGGCATCGTCGTTGACGCCAGCACCGCCTTCGCGAACCCAGGGTGATCGGGCTTGAAGATTTTGTATTCGCCGCTCGTCAACGAGACCGCGCCGACCCGCAGGTCTTTCTTGATCAACTGCGGATCGAATTCGCCCATGATCAGCTTCTCGAGAGGTTTGTTGCCCAGAGCCGATCTGGCGCCGAAGACCATCCTGAGCACCGCCCACAGGTTGAACCGGCCCGTATACACCCTGTCGTTCGACATCGTGTCCCACAGCTCCTTGAGCCGCGCATACTTCTCCATCGCCAGCATCCCGCCGTTGAGCGCCCCCACCGATACACCGGCGATGATGCTCCAGTCGTACCCCTTCTCCTCGCGGGCGTAGGCCTCGGCGCCGGCCTGAAAAGCCCCCTTTGCCCCGCCGCCGCTGAGTACGAGCGCCACCTTCTTCGTCATGGCGCGCTCAATCGTCCCCTACTTCCGCACGGTCAGCGGTATCTCGGTCTGGTCCCGGAACCGCCAGTCAGTCGAGTGCGTTAGCTTGGCGAAGGAGCCAAATCGTTCCTCCGGAGCCTCGTCCACTCGGTCCAGCGGGTCGTAGTGGTCGTCTGCCTCCGCGTCGAACTCCCTCAGGATCTCGTACGTCGTCGATCGCTCGGCGGGGATGCGGCCGGCGTCGCGAATCAGGTGGCGCATCTCTCGCGGCTTCATGCACTGACCGTACGCCGCCCCGGCCGACGTCGAGATGCTCTCGTTCATCAGCGTGCCCATGAAGTCGTTGCCGCCTGCGTTTAGCAGCAGCTGCGACAGCTTGGGACCTTCCTTCACCCACGAGACCTGCAGGTTCGGGATCCAGTTGTTCAGCATCAGTCGCGCGACCGCGTACATCTTGACCACCTCCGCGCCGGTCGCGCCCGGTCGCACGTCGGCGACCAGCCCCTTGTGGTACATCGGCGCCTCTGTATGCACGAAGCCAAGCGGCACGAACTCCGTGAAGCCCCCTGTCTGCTTCTGGATGTCGCGCAGCAGCGCCAGGTGCGTTGCCTTGTGCTGAGACGTCTCGACGTGGCCGTACATTATCGTGGAGGTCGTGCGAACGCCCAGCTCGTGCGCGGTGGTCACAACCTCCACCCACTGGTCCTTCGTGATGCGTCCGGGCGAGATCAAGTCGCGGACTTCCTGCTCGAGTATCTCCGCCGAAGTGCCCGGCAGCGTGCCCACACCGGCCTCTTTCAGCCCCTGCAGGTACTCCCGGATGCTGCAGCGCGCGCGGATCGACCCATAGAGCACCTCCTCCGGCGAGAAGCCGTGGATGTGAATCTCGGGTAGTTCTGCCTTGATCGCCCGGGTGAGTTCGATATAGTAGTCGCCCTTCATTTTGGGCGGCAGGCCTGCCTGGATGCAGACCTCGGTCGCTCCCAGCTCCCACGCCTCTCGCGCCCGCCCCACGATCTCCTCCACCGGCAGGTAGTAGCCCTCCTCCTCGCGGTGGCCGCGGCTGAAGGCGCAGAACGTGCAGTGCTTGATGCAAACGTTCGTGAAGTTGATGTTGCGATTGATCACGTACGTGACCACGTCGCCGACGGTTCGCCGCCGCAGCTCATCCGCCGCGAGCGCGATCGCGTTGACGTTGAGCGAGCCCTCGGCATCGAAGAGGACGACCGCCTCGTCGATCGAGATGTCTTCGCCCGCCAGCCCCCGGTCCAGTACACGCGCGACTTTGCCATCAATGCCTCCGAGCAGGCGCTCAGCCGCGCCCCGCAGGGCCGTCAGTCCGTTCTTGAGTCCATTCTTGCTCACCATCGCTGTTTTCCTCCTTCGGCGGACCGCGCCTAGACGACCTGTGCCTCACGTTTGACCAACCCCTCAGCGTCCGCCATCGCGTACAAACCCTCGCCGAACGCCTCCGGGATCCAGCCGTTCCGCTGCACGACATACTCTGGATAGATCGCCAGCCTCTCGCGCAGCTCGAAACCCGCCGCGGCCGTCGTCTCGCGCAGTTCGATGATCTTCGGCCAGGGGCGCTCGGGGTTGATGTAGTCCCGCGTCACGGGGGAGATGCCGCCCCAATCGTTGATGCCGGCGAAGAGATACATCTGGTAGGCGTCAGGCGTCAGGTTCGGCGGGGCCTGCAGGTTCATCCGCGCGCCGAGGATCAGCCGCGCCACGGCGATCGTCCGCAGCATATCGAGCAGCGAAGGCTCCGGGTGTTCGCTCATGGCGATATCCGGCTTCGCCCGGAAGTTCTGGACGATGACCTCCTGGATGTGCCCGTGGCGCTCGTGCAGCTCCTTGATGGCGAAGAGCGAATCGACGCGCTCCTCAAGAGTCTCGCCGATTCCGATCAGGATCCCCGTGGTGAACGCCCACTTCTGACGTCCGGCCTCCTCAATCGTGGCCAGCCGCTGCTTCGGTACCTTGTCGGGACAGCGGTGATGCGCCTCGCCTGCCCGCAGCAGGCGGGTGCTCACGCTCTCCAGCATGATCCCAGCGCTCACGCTGACCTCGCGCAGCGAGGCGATATCCCCGCTCGTCATGATCCCCGGGTTCACGTGCGGCAGGAGGCCCGTCTCGCGGTAAACGAGATCGCACATGGCTCGCAGGTAGGCGAGCGTAGTCGCGTAGCCGAGATGCTTCAGCCAGCGGCGGTACGACGCGTACTTCAGCTCCGGCTTGTCCCCCAGGCTGAAGAGCGCCTCCTTGCATCCCGCCCGCTTCGCCGCCCGCGCTGAGGCTATCACCTGGTCGGGCGTCATCGTCATGGCGTCTGGTTCGTCAGGTTGCTTCACGAACGTGCAATAGCCGCACGTGTCCCGGCAGAGGTTCGTCAGCGGGATGAATACCTTGCGTGAGTACGTAATTGTGCTCGCGCTGAGGCGGTCGCGGACGAGCGATGCGGCCAACATGAGCGCCGGCACTTCGCTGGCAGACACGTTGATGAGCGTGTAAGCGTCCTGGGCGGTTACGCTGCCGCGACCGATCGCGCGAGAAAGGATCTCCTCAAGCTCGGGCCGCAGCCGGTTGTGCATCAGAAACATGCCTGGCCGTACTCTCATCTGCTTCGCCCCGTGGGGCGCCCATATGGCTGCGGGGGTGCAGTCCTTCCGTTCGTCCTTGAGGTCCTCGCAGGACGGAAGGATGGCCAGGCTGACCCGTCTCGCCGAGGGGGCGCACCCCGCGCCGTCCTCCCGGCAGGTCGAGCCAGATTCTATCACCGCAATGGCAGTCTAGCAAGTGCTCCGATATAGTGGACAGCGGCCCGAGTGGCGGGATTATCCCCTAACAACCCGACATTTAACGCTACGGAGACACCAATGACGCGAATCGCACTCATCGGCGGCACCGGACCCGAAGGCCTTGGCCTGGCGATGCGCTTCGCCAAGGCCGGCCACACCGTCTTCATCGGCTCGCGATCTGAGGAACGCGCCGCCGAAGCCGTCGCCAAGGTCCAGGAGAAGGTACCGGAAGGCGAGATCTACGGCGGCTTCAACGTCGAGGGCGCGGAGAAGGCCGACGTTGTCTTCGTGACCGTGCCCTCAGACGCCCACGACGGCACTCTCACCGAACTCGCCGAGGCGATCGGCGACAGGGTCGTCGTCGACGTCGTCGTGCCGATGCTCTTCGACGAAGACGGCCCTAAGGCGGTCGCCGTCGACGAAGGCTCGGCTGCGCAGCAAGCCGCCAAACTCCTCCCGAATGCGAAGGTCATCAGCGGCTTCCACCACCTCGACGGAAGCCAGCTCCAGAAGATCGACAGGCCTATGCAGGGCGATGTCGTCGTCTGCGGCGACGACCAGAGCGCCAAGAAAAAGGTCATGGATCTCGTGGAGGACATCGAGTACGTCCGCGCCCTCGACGGCGGCGCCCTCACGAACTCAAAGTACCTCGAAGAGTGGACCGTTGTGCTCCTTCACATAAACAAGATCTACAAGGCCCACACCGGCGTCCGCATCACCGGGGTCTGACGTGGCCGCGCCCGAAGTGCGCATCATCCCCGTCGCCGGCATCCCGGAGGTGCGCTCCGGCGACGACCTCGTCGCCCTGATCGCCGACGTCGCCCGCCGCGGCCCCGGAATCGAAGCCGGCGACATCCTTATCGTGACCCAGAAGATCGTCTCCAAGGCCGAGGGTCGCGTCTTGCCCCTGGCGGACGTCACCCCGTCCGCCGAAGCCGAACGCCTCACCGTCGCCACCGAGAAAGACCCGCGCCTCGTCGAGCTGATCCTGCGCGAGAGCGTGCGTATCGTTCGTCAGGTTGGCCCCGTCCTCATCACGGAGACCCATCACGGCTTCGTCTGCGCCAACGCCGGCATCGACGCCTCCAACGTCGGGCCTGAGGGCACCGTCTGCCTCCTCCCCGAGGACCCCGACCGCTCCGCCGAAGCCATTCGTGCCGGCATAGCCCAGCGGCTGGGCATCGATATCGCCGTGATCATTAGCGACACGTTCGGCCGCGCCTGGCGCGAGGGCCACACCAACGTGGCGGTCGGCGTGGCCGGCATGCTACCGTTTGTCGATTACGTCGGTCAGACCGACTCCCACGGCTACGAGCTGCGCGTCAGCACCCTCGCCGTCGCCGACGAACTCGCGGGAGCAGCGGAGCTCGTCATGAACAAGCTAGACGAGGTCCCTGTGGCGATTGTGCGGGGTTACGCCTATCCCCGTGGCGACGGCAGCGCTCGACAGCTGGTGCGCGATGCAGAGCGCGATCTGTTCCGCTAGCACAGTACTGTCATTCTGAGCGCGCACTGCCTCCGCTGGCATTCACTAGTCTTGTCGCGAAGGAATCTGGGGGTCGGGCGTGGTGTGAACAGCAACCGATTCGCGACGACCCCCCGCCTACCAGCTGCTCGGCAGGTCCTTCTTCTCCTGCTCCGCCTCCACGAACCCATACGTCCCGTCGTCCTGGCGCACGATCGGCTTGCCCACGTCCGTGATCTGGCCCCGCTGGTCCAGCTCGCTGCGCAGCATCGCCAGCTCCTCCTCCGTCGGCGTCTCCAGCGTCGCGATCTCCTTCGCCATCTTCGGCTTGAACGACATCTCCGCCAGCACCTGCTCCACCGTCACGAACGGCGACACCCCGATCAGTCGCAGATATCGGTCCTCGTAGTCGAACAGCGCCCACGGCGTCACGACGCGCCACGGCCCCGTCCCGCGAGGCAGGCCTGCTCGCTCCCGCGCCTTCTCCGTACCGTCGAGAAAGCCCGGCGACGAGATGAAGTCGACGCGGGGAACGAACTTGCGCTTCTGCTGATCGGTCATCAGGATCGTCTTCCAGCACAGCGCGGCGATCGAGTCCGCGCCGCCCGGGCCCCCGAAGCGCCGGTGCTCGCCGTCATAATCGCCCAGCGCCGTCGAGTTGATGTTGCCATACGGGTCGACTTGCAGCGTGTTCAGGATCCCGTAGTCCATCAGCCCGATCTGAGCCTGGAAGCCCACGCTGTTCATCGTCCCCCACTGCAGCGCCCGGTAGCTCGACCGCGAACTGACCATCGTCATCAGCGGGTCCAGCGGCAGCATCGGCTCGGGGTTAATCACTCCGTCCTCGGTCACGTAGACGGCGTTCGGCGTGTACAGCATCTTCGCCAGCAAAATCGCCGCCATCGGCGACCCACCGCCGGCCACCCAGTACGTCCGCGCGTCCTCAATCATCCGCGCCACCAGGCAGATCTGGTGCTCCCGCTCGTTGAAGTAGGCTGCTTTTTCGCTCATCGTTCTGTCCCGATTCGTATCGTGTCGAGGCGAGTATAATGGAAGCTCAATGAAAGCAACACAAAAGACAGAGACCAAGCGTCAAGCGGAGGCGCATCGCCGCACCCTTCAAGTCCTGGAGGACGAGAAAGCGATGGAGGCTATTTACGAGGCCCTGGAGGAAGTCAAGAAGGGTGAGCGTGGCACGCCCTTTAAGGACCTGAAGCACAAGTACAAGCGTGCGTGAAGCGGTTCTCCTAGGACCTGCACGGCGGGCTTACCAGGGCGCCCACTCTGATGAGAGGCGTGAGTTCGACAGGATCATAGACGACCTCTGTCAAACCCTGGGCTTGATCCACCACTAAAGGTGAAATTCGACGTGCCTTCGGTCGTCGTTGCGCTGTACAACGACACGAAATATTGGGTGGTCTACGACCTACCCGATGAGGCTACCGTTAGGGTCTGGATGCTCGGCGGCTGGAGCCCTCCGCGCCCATACTAATACGCCCGCGCGTCCTCAATCATCCGCGCCACCAGGCAGATCTGGTGCTCCCGCTCGCTGAAGTAGGCTGCTTTTTCGCTCATCTCATCTCTCCATCAACACAACAGATCGCCCCTCTCCCGCGTATCGGGAGAGGGGTTGGGGGTGAGGGTCTCGTTCTCCCGTTCATTGAAATACGCTGCTTTTTCGCTCATGTCATTTCCTCCCCGGCTAAACTTTGAGGACGAAGATTTGGAAGTATGGATTATCCACGCCCAACACCTCAACGCTCGAGAATCCGGCCTCATTAGCCATCGCACGTGCAGCCTCCGGCCCGATCACATTCCCGAGCCCTTCGCCACCGTCCGCCAGGGATACGGTCATACAGTGCATGACGCTGGCGCCGTAGAGCATGCGCCCCATGCGGTTCAGATTCTCCTCGAGACGATCGGAAACCCTCGCCTCCGCCCACAGTACTCTGCCGTCCGGCCTTAGCCCATGAAACATACCGCGTAGCGCGCCCCGAGGGTTGCTCATGTCGTGGATGCAGTTGAACGCCATGATCAAGTCGTAACGAGGCTCATCCGGGATCTCCTCCGCCGGCACCTGCTCGAATGTCACGCGCCCGGCTACGCCCGCCTCCGCCGCCTTGATGCCAGCCAGTCCGATCGACGTCGCGTCAATCTCATACCCCGTGAAGCGAGACTGTGGAAACGCGAGGGCCACCGGAATCAGCGCCTGGCCGGCTCCGCTTCCAACCTCCGCAACCTCCCCACCCTGCTTTAGTCTTGCGTGGAGTTCAGGGATCGCCGGAATCCACTGGTGCGCAACGAACAGCTCGTATCCCGGCGCGAACATGCGATTGATCGACTCCACAATCTCCGGTCCGAAATCCGCAAACGCGACCCCGCCTCCATCTCGAAATGCCTCCATCAGCTTCGGCAACTGACGGATACACGCTATTGCGTACACGAATGCGCCGGCTCCGTTCAATGGATTTCGCGTCACCAGGACCATGACCTGCTCAGGCGTCATGCTGAACGTCGTGTCGTCTGGCCTGTACGTTACGTACCCTGAAGCGGCCATCGCAGCGGACCACTCCCGGATATAGCGCTCGTTGAGTCCCGTTCGTTCAGCCAGCCCAGCAGATGTCACCGGACCATGCTCGGCCAGCGCCCGAAAGATCCCCAGCCGGTCGCCTATGTAGCCGAGCGCGACCGCGTGTGCCGCCGCAAAATCGTCGCCGACCCGTCCGGCCAACTCCATAGCCGTTGCCATATTGACTCCTTGTGCGTGCTCGCTCACGCTGCGGACCCCTCCTTGATGCTCGACCCTGACAGAAAGCCGCGTACCTCAGCGTTGAACCGTTCCGGCTGCTCTATGTTGCTCACATGCCCCGCATTGGGGATCACTACGTATTTCGCGCCCGGGATCGCCTTGCGAAACTGCTCGGCCACACTCAGCGGCGATCGGCTGTCCTCCGCGCCCCAGATCAGCAACGTCGGAACCTCGATCAGCGGCAGCACGTCTCGGAAGTCCGGAGCCACGTGCCGAGACATCGCTCTGAATCCGACTGGATGGAAATCGGACATCAGCGATGCGTAGTCATCGATCAGCGATTTGGAAGCGTCACTCGAGAACGCAGCCGGAGCCCACTGCGGCACCCACCCTTCGGCTGGCATCTCTGACTCTCGCAGGCATCGTGCCAGCCGCTGCGCTGCCTCCTCTTCTCCAAGTGAGCCGGTCCAGCCAGCGTACGTGTCCGCGAATATCAGCGACGTGACACGGTCCCGGTGCCGCCGGTAGAACTCCAGCGCCAGCGTACCGCCCCATGACAAGCCTAGGAGATGCGCCGATGAAACACCTGTCCTCTTCAGCAGTCCCGCCAGGCAGTCGGCGTACTCAGCCATGCTGAAGCCCTCCCCCGGGTCCGACGACTCGCCACATCCTGGGGCGTCCCAGGCGATCACGTCGAAGTCGCGAGGCAGGTCCTCCAACTGCCTTCGCCAGCTTCTGCTGTCGACGATGAAGCCGTGCAACAGGACCAACGTCGGGCCGGAGCCGGCTCGCTGGTAGGCGACGCGTATACCGTCAATCTCGACCGCGTCAATCAAGCCGAGTACCCCTCCTTGATCGTCGCCCGCCCCGTAATCTCCCGGATCCGCTGATACCCCACCAGCTTGTCCATCATCTCCGCGTGGCTGCCGACGCCGTATATCCACTTGTCCAGGTACTGCGGGATGAACCCGCGCATCGTCGCCCCGATCACCTCGATCACGTGCCCCATGTCGCTCGCGTAGCGCCCCTGCATCTCGCCCGGGTAGGCGCCGAAGGGCAGGTGCACGACGGCGTCCACGACATAATATGGAATGGTGGTCCGCCCCGGGTCGCGCCGTATCTCCTCCGTGTCGATGATCTCCTCCGTCGAGATGATCACCTTCTTCGAAGCGAACGCCGCCTCGACGTGCGAGATTCCCGTCCCGAAGATCCGCGCGTTCCCGTACACGTCCGACTGGTGCACGTGGATCAGCGCCACGTCGGGGTTCAGCGCCGGTACGATCGTAATCGGCTCGCCGGTATACGGGTCGGCGATCAGCTTCGCGCCCGAGTGCTCGAAGCCGTCCGTCCCACCGAACGACCGCACCGGGATGAACGGCAGCCCCATCGCCCCCGCCATCAGCCTGTTCGTCATCACGACGTTCGAGTACTCGTACGCCTGCACCCGCCCCTCTCGGATCGCCTCCTCCACGACGGGGCCGAACAGGAAGAAGCCCACGTCGAGCTTCGAAGCGCAGCCCGCGCCGACCAGCAGGGCGGCGGCGACCCAGGTGAACTTGGCCCCAACCCAGAGTTCCTTCTTCTGCTGGCGGATCACCTCGCGTATCAGCGCCGACGGCCCCCGCTGCAGGTAGTTACACTCGTAAACGAGATAATCGCCATCCGCCACGAACTTCTCGATCGCCTCCTTTTCCGACATCACCTTCGGCACCATCGCCCGGTTCTTGTGGTCCCGCACCCACTCGCGATACCCGTCAGGGTCGACGGGGAGGAAGTCGCCCTTCCCTTCGGCGATCACTTCAAGGGTGGTCATGAGCGTCCTCCTTCCGCGACTTGTCATTCTGAGCCGCGACCAAGTCTGTGCGCCGGCCAACGCATCGAGGCGAAGGAATCTTGGGTGGGGCTAGCGCCCGCGCGTTGAACGCGTTCACGTCGCTTCCACACGAGCGCCTGCCAGCCGCCGCTGCATCTCCCGCAGGTGCTCCCACGGGTGCTCTAGCATCCGGCGGAAGCCTCGTCGCGCCGTCCACGTCTTCTCGCCGCGCTGTATCCGCTGCGTGCGCTCGACGTCTGTGATCAATTCCAGATGGGAGTCAATGAGTCGCCACAGTTCCGCCAGTTTCTCGTCTAGGCCGCCCGTGTTTTCTTCGATCGCCTCCAGGACGTCCTTGACACCCCCCGCCTTGCCAAAGCCCGCTGCGCGGACATATTCAGGCTCCGCGTTGGCGATGTGGGAGGCGATTTCGTGGAGCGACCGTCCCTTCGCGGGCCTCGCCGAGATTGCCTCCGTCGAAAGGCCCCGGACGAGCGCGCCAAGCTCGTCCCCGAGCTCGTTAAACCGGCGTCGGTACGTCTTCTCGTCGTGTTCCGACAGCGGCTCGAAGTCCGGCGCAAAACCGGGCGCCGGGTCGCCGTAGCCGATCCACGATCCCTCCTTCACGTGCGCTGCGATTCGTGTTGTGAAGGTTCCTTCGGGGCCTGTCGCACTACCGTGATTGCGGAGGAAATGAAGGAACACCCGGATCTCTCCGGGTGTTCCTTCCAGTGCGGCTTCGGTCGTGGAACCGTTAGCGATGCAGCCAAGCAGATCGAGCACATGCACCATCGTCGTCTTCATGCGCGGGCCCGATTCCAGGTACAGCGCGTACTCGGGCACTACAATCGTATCTCCCCATCCACCACCGTCACAGCCCGTCCGCCAATCTCCGCCCGCCCGGCGTCGTCCAGTACCCGCACGTGCACCCGGCCCTCGCGGCCGATGGCGGTACCCTGGCTCGAAACGTACTCACGGCCGACGCGATCTAGCCAGCCGGCGTGCGCCAGGTAGGCGGGGAGAGCAGCGTTCGCGCTGCCCGTCACCGGGTCCTCAGGAACGCCGCCGCCCGGCGCAAAGCAACGGATCACCACCGCGTGATCTCGACCTTCCGGCAGCCCGAACACCGCGAAGCCGGTTTGGCCCAGATCTCTACTGATATCGGCGAGGGCCGTCATATCCGGCTGCAGCGCCGTGACCGCGTCAGCGTCGGCCACGTGGCAAAACATCCAGGTCGGTCCGTTGGTCAGCGGGACCGGTGGTGGCGACGAAGAGACCTCTGCACCCAGCGCCTCGCAGATGCGCTCAAGCCATCCCGAACAATCGTCGCCAATCGTGGCGACAGGAGCTTCGACGTGGATGCGGCGCTCGCTCCCCTCGCCCGCGGCTCGCATGGGCAGAAGCCCCGCCCCGCACTCCTGCACGAATCGTCCGTCCGCAGGCGAAACAACCCCCGCCTCCAGCACCGCGTGCGCGGAGCCCACCGTGGGATGCCCCGCGAAAGGCAGCTCGCCTCTCGGGTAAAAGATGCGCAGGCGGTAGTCCGCCTCCGGCGTGGTCGGCGTCAGGACGAAGGTCGTCTCAGAGAGGTTCGTCCAGGCCGCTAAACGCTGCATCTGCTCGTCGCTGATCCCGTCGGCCCCGAGCACCACCGCCACCGGGTTGCCGAAAAGAGGCCGGTCTGTGAAAACGTCCACCTGCTTGAATCGATACGTTGGCATTGAGTCCTTCCTTTAGCTGCTTTCCTATCGTCCGCTCGTCGAGGTGCCCTTCCCCGCCATCGGCGCGGAAGGGCTTCGAGCAGCAGCAGCCCTCGCTTCAATGCCTCGGATGAACTCCGTCTTGGCGTCCGTATACGCGACGCGGTCCGTGCGGTATCGCTCCGCCAGCTCGCGTTTGAGCGCCGCATACTCCCGCGCCGCCTCCGGATGCTCGCGCAGGTAATCGCGGAACTCGATATGCCGGCGCCAGAACGCCGTGTCTGCCTGCACCATGTGGACATGGTGCGAATAAATCTGGACTTCGCCCCTCCGAAAGTAACGCCGCTCCGGCAGTATCGTCTCGAACTGCGGCACGTACTCGTAGCCAAGCGCCTCCAGCGGTGCGATGCAGTGTCGCGCGTCTCCCAGGTCCCGCAGCGTTGGCATCATGTCGATGATCGGCTTGGCGGCGAGTCCGGGCACCGACGTGCTGCCCACGTGTTGAACATCGACAAGCCATTCGCCTACCGCGTCCATGATCCGCGACTTCTCGTCCTCGAACATCGCCGGCCAGCGTGGGTCGTAGTCCACAATCTGAACCGTTCGTGGCGGTTCCAGGCGCGCCCTGGCGATGCAGCCCTCGATGAACTCACCTTTGGCCTCCGTGTACCCGATACGGTCCGCGCCGTAGCGAGGCCCCAGCTCGCGCTTCAGCGCAGCATACTCGCGCGCTACCGCCGGGTGGCTGCGAAGGTAGTCGCGGAACCGGAGATGCCGCTCCCACTCGGGGTTGTCAGCCGTGCAGAGGTGGATATTGTGAGTCCGTACCACGCCATCCTTTAGTTTCTTGAAGTAGCGGCCCCCCGGGAACACGACCTCACCCCGGTGGATGTAGCCCAGCGCCTCCAGCGGCTCCACACAGCCCGCGATGTCATCCACTGAGCGCGTCGCCACCATGATGTCGATCAGGGGCTTTGCGTCCAGCCCCGGCACCGCCGTTGAGCCTATGTGCTGAATGTCCGCGACCATGCCACCAATGGCACCCACGATACGCGCCTTCTCGTCCGCGAAGCACTCAGGCCACGAAGGATCGTATTCGACGAGGACGATAGAATCGGCGAGGGGCTGAGTCATGGTAACGCGTATGATCGGCCCCGCGCCGAGGTGCTGTCTACTGAAGTAGTATTCGCGTTATGGACTTCGCCTTAAGGGAAGCCCAGAATCCCGTTTGCCAAACAAACTCGCAGGCTAACGGTTGAGATGAGCCCGTGCTAACAGCCTCTACCAGACGCCGGGAAGCACCCGCCAGCGCACGGACTGGCGGTAGTCATCGTACCCCCCGAGGATCCGCTCCTCGCGAAAAATTCGAATGACCTGGAGACCGGCCCAGGAGCTGACGACGATGATGTTGTGCACACTGGCTGCCCCAACGACCATCCCCAGAAAGAACAGCGCCTCGAACGCATAGATCGGGTGCCGGATGACGCGATATGGCCCGTGCCTGACAAGGCCGCGATCCGCCGGCACGATGCCCAGGCTGCGCCCCAGCGCGAGCAACGAGACGAACCAGCCCAGCAGGCCGGCGATCTGAATAACCGTTGGCGCCGGCAACACGTCCTCTGGCCCGTGCAGCAGCGAAGCGACGAACGTCCCGCCGAGCGCGATCGCGCCTTCCAACTTGGTTCCAACCCGCGTGGCATCGCGCCGTGTCACAAAGAAGAAGAGCGCGACGGTGTTGATCAGGATCAGAAAAGGCGCCGAAGGTGAGAACGCCGTCACTGCCAGCGCTGTCTGGTAGAACACAAGGAAGAGCCAGACCAGTACCGCCGGCAGGTTGCTGGGATTGACGATGATCCGATAGAGACGGCTGCGCTGTTGCGGCACTGTGGCGGTTGCAAACGACATATGGCTTCCTCGTATGTAGGACTGTTGGCGGGGATGCGACGTTACAGGCGAAGGGCTAGCGGTTCGTATACCAGTCCCAGATGTCGTTGCCCCAGAACTGAGCTAGAATAGCGCCGAATGCCAGCGCCGGGCCGTGTGGAATGTAGTCCCGCAGCGTGCGCAGCCGGAACAGCACCAGAAGACCTGCTCCAACCCCTCCCGCCAGCGTTCCCGCGAACACAGCGATGATCGCCGCTGGGAAGCCCACCACCAGCCCCGTGAGGAAGATCAGCTTCACGTCGCCCATGCCGAACGCGCCCGCTCCGAAGGGGAGGGAGAACAGCAGCAAACAGGCGGCGATCGCCAGCGCGACGGCGCCCCCCGCGAACACTTCCACCACCGAAGTCTCCGGCCAGCCCCACGAAAGCGCCATCGCCAGGACCAAGCATGGATAAACGATGCGGTTCGGTATCAACCTGCGCTCAATGTCGGTTAGCGTAAGCGTGAGGAACACGGTGGCGAAGAAGCCGCCGAGAAGCCCCGCGCCTACCTCGGCGAAAACGAAATACGAGGCGGCGAATAGTGCGGTGCTCCCGGCCGGAAGCACCAATGACCGCCAGCGGAGCAACTCTCCGCAATCAGGGCAGCGCAGCACCCGCGAGAGTGTTCCGATGAGAGGTATGGCGAAGACGGGGCGCAGCGCCGATCGGCACTCGCTGCAGCGATAGAGACCGCCGCCAAGCTCCGCACCGGTATACAGGCGGTCGAAGAAGATATCGATGAGGTGGCCGCAAGCGAGGCCGACAACGAGGACGATCGCGAGCTCCATGCGGTGTCTCTAGCGGGCAGGGTAATACACGCGACAGCCAGCCGCAACAGCGGACCCCGCGCACCGAGATCACGCCGTTTACCCAAGTTGACCGGCAATTTACCGAACCTTCCCGCCAAATCCATAACGGCGACCGTAATGGCACGTCTGTACTTGCGGATGGGGACTGAAACCATGGCGCGAAGGCTGGAAACGGTGAAAATTCTGTCACCAGCCACACGGCGTGTAACAGGTCTACCGAAAGGCCCATCTAAGTAATTTGGACGGAGCGCGACAGTGCTCCCACCAAGGAGGTGGTTAATCGGACAGAGTGCACGAAGTGACACGGGCGGATACTCGTCCGAACAACCACCAACAACAAGCGATTAACAAGCAATCAAACTTTTAGGAAAGGAGGAGAACAACATGGTCTCCAAGATCAACGAGGCTCTGACGTGGTTCGTGACCCGGTTCGAGCGTGAGGACGGTCAGGCGCTGGCCGAGTACGGTCTGCTTCTGGCTCTTATCGCGGTCGTCTGCATCGCCGCGCTTACGGCTCTGGGTCTGGCCATTTCGGGCACCCTGGGCAGCATCACCGGCTCGCTCTAGTCCGGGCCGATATCTACAGCGAATTATCGCTGTCGAGAAGCAAGCAAGTGATGGGGTCACGCGCCGAAAGGCCGTGACCCCACACGCGCTTGCTGAGGACGACCGAGCACCGGGAGGAAGGAAAGGGTGCGAAAAGTGTTACTACCAAGAAAATTCAAACGAGGTTCCAGCGAGGGCGAAAAAGGTCAAAGCCTGGCCGAGTTCGTCCTTGTCTTGCCAATATTCCTGATCTTGCTGTTCGCGATAGTCGACTTCGGGATGGGTCTTCACGCCTGGCTCACTGTGACCAACTCCGCCCGTGAGGGCGCGCGTTTTGGTGCGGTGAGAGCCCCGGCGGGAGGTTCCTGCGATGGCGATCCGAGCACCGCTTCCGGCAACATCGAATGCAGGGTGAGGGAAACGGCCGATTCGTTGCTACAGTCGAATCTGACGGTAACCATCACCAACGCTCAGGGCGACCCTGGTGAGTCGGTTGTAGTGAAGGCCGACTACGCCTACGACCTGATCACGCCGCTCGACAGCGTGCTGGCGCTCATCAGCGGCGGTTCAGTTGGCCCAACCCTGACGTTTTCGTCAACCGCGGACATGAGATTGGAATAGCGCCCCACGAGAAGGAGAAGCCCCACCAAGTGGAGGAGGAGGTAACTCGAGATGATCCGTAAAGTTCAGCGTAGTCCCGGCGAGAGCGGTCAAGGTCTCGTCTTCACTGTGTTTGCCATGGTCGTCCTCATTGGATTTACCGCCATGGCAATCGATGTCGGTCTCTTGTTTGAAGACCGACGCAGCTTGCAGAACGCCTCCGATGCTATGGCTCTGGCGGGCGTGCACGAGCTGCCGCTTAACCCGATTGCGGCTCGCAAGAAGGCCGAGGAGTGGGCAGCGCTCAACAACATACCCCCCGATGAGATCAAAACGATAGAGGTGCGAACCGCGAATTTCCCCAACGACACCCTCTACGTTGAATTAACCACCGAGTTCGATTGGGTCTTCGGCCGTGTCCTCGGAATGACCACAAGCGCCGTCGGCGCCGAAGCAGCCGCGCGCACCGGAACGCTCGCCGGCGGCCACGACATGATGCCGTGGGCGTTGCTCCAGGGCCAGACTGAGTGCCTCGACGCCGATGGCAATCCGATTTTCAGCCAGCAATGTACCGTTAAGGTGGGCGCCGGGGACGGCCTGACAGGCTGGTACGGCGCGCTGGACTTCGACGGCAACGGCGGTGGCGCAGCAGAGTATCGGGGGAACATCATCGACGGCACCGTCGACTGGAACTACTGCATCGAAGGCGACCCAGCGCCCGATTGCGTCTCCTCAGTGCCCGTGATCGACTCGCTGGACGGCAACAAGGTGGGTCCCACGGGATCAGGCATCGACATTCGCACTCAGACTCCAGCGTGCGATGGAGATGGAAACGGCAAGGATGACTTCGATGAGGTCTTCAAACCGAATCCAGCCGGCACCCCCGCCTATTACGTGGACTGCCCGGACAGCCCAAACCTCATAATCATCCCGATCGTGACCTACGAAAGCGTTCCGGTGCATAAGGTGACGATCCGTGGCTGGTCGCTCGCTTATCTCGGTGGTTACGACTGCGTTCCGAACGCAGTCGCGGTCCCCGGCCGGCCTATCGAAGTTCTGGGCGCCGTGAAGGAGCCCGATGCATCGAAGGCCACACCATGCCCGAAGTCTCAGGAGTCCACCACAGCGTCTCTTGGAGAGGACGAGGGTGAGCCTGACCGCTTCGTATCCCTTCCGATTCCCGGCGTTCTGTCAGGTCAGACAGAGATCGCGCCGACCAAGCCCAACGCCTGTCACAACGGAAACCCGCACGGGCCGTTCGTGTGTCCGACCCCGACCCCCACTCCGGGTCCAACGCCTGCACCGACTCCGCCCGGGCCATCAGCCACGCCGGCACCCGGCGGCGGCGCCTGTGGCGGAAACGGGCACTGGGAAGTCTACATAGAAATGGTAGACGCCGCCTACTCACAGTCGGCGGGGTTCCTCGGCGCATACGATCCGCTCTCGGGAATTACGATCCGGCGCCTCGTGCAATAGCTCACAAGAAGGAAACTCAGGGTCGGCCCGGGCAACCGCGGTTGCCCGGGCCGACCTTCGGTGAAGGGTACACAGAAGTTAGAACTCGGTGAACGCTGGTCTGGGTCGTGCACCCTCCTGTAACAACCGAAGCAGACTTTACCGTCTATAAATGTAAGGACAACGCGATCTTTACGGCCCGATCAGGCAGGCGGAGTGTCACGGGAGACGACCGGAATTAATAGATGAGACGCAAGCAAACGCAACACTTGAGCGACGGCGGCCAATCCCTCGTTCTCCTGGTCTTCGCCCTTGCCGCCTTGATGGGCTTCACCGCAATGGCGGTTGACGTTGGCCTCCTCTTTGAAGACCGGCGTCATCTTCAGAACACTTCGGATGCGATGGCGCTGGCCGGAGTCTCGGAGCTTCCTCTCAACCCAATCGGTGCTAAGGCTGCGGCCAGGCACTGGGCGAAGACCAACGGAGTGTCCGACAGCCAAATCGTCACGATGGACGTCCGTTCTACCTACGTGCTTAACGACACACTGTATGTCCAACTCGGGACAGATTTCGAATGGTTTTTCGCGCGCGCGTTGGGTTTGACGTCTGACGTGGTGACGGCAGACGCAGCCGCGGTCGTCGGATCGATATCGGGCGCCCAGGGACACACCATGCCGTGGGCGCTTCTGTTAGGGGACTCGCCGTGCCTGGACAACGACGGCCACGCGCTCCTCAACGTCAGCTGCAGCGTCAAAGTAGGGCATGACAGTCTAATCATGGGTTGGCGTGGCGCCCTGGACTTCGACGGCATCGGCGGAGGATCTGCCGAGTACAAGGACAATATCGTCGACGGGACGACCGACACAACCTACTGCATCGACGGCACCTACGCCCCGGAACCGCCCGAGTGCCAGTCGTCACAGGTGGATGGTCTGGACGGCAATAAGGTAGGCCCGACTGATTCGGCGATCGACGTGCGGCTGGCAGTGGGCCCAAGCTGCGACGATAACGCGAATGGCATGGACGACTTCGATGAGGTGTTTCACACTAGCAATCTCCCAAACCTTCCCACCTATACGGTCAACTGCCCGGACAGTCCCTGGCTGGTCATGATCCCTATCGTTCAGCCTGATCAAATCCCCGTAAAGACCGTTACGATACGTGGCTGGAGCCTGGGATATTTCAAGGGTTACACGTGCGTCGACGGGTTGGTAAGCGTTCCACAGACTCCGACGGTTCTGGCGGTCGTGAAGGCGCCAAAGAAACCCACGCCCACACCTTCCCCCTCACCGGCTCCTACGCCAACACCACTCCCCACTCTTCCCCCGTTGCCTACGGTGGTACCTTCGCCCACATCGGTCCCCACGCCTACGCCGGCGCCCGGAAGTGGGAGTTGTGGCGGCGGTAGAGGTCACTGGGAGGTACAGATTCAGATCGTCGATGCCACCTTCACTGCAGCAAAGGGATTCGTCACGGCCTACAACCCCCTCTCCGGCATTCGAGTTCATCGTCTCGTCCAGTAATCGCAGTTCATCGCACCCGAGCCGGGCCGCCTGAAGCCAGAGCTATTGCGCTTCGGGCGGCCTTGTTGATTCACCGCCTTCGTACTTGGTTGCAAGAATTTTGTCGCGGCAATGGCCGATGATTGTAACAGCAGTGGGGACCCAGCCATCTAATATCCAGAAGCCAGTCACATTGCTGTTCTAGAGGTGGAGCATGATTAAAGGAATGACCCTGAATAATCGCGGAAATAGGCTCTTCATGGTGTTGGGCCTGCTACTCGGTGCGGCTGCTGCCGCGCTTGCGCTGATCTATCTCAGCACGGCTAAGGACGGTAGCTCTGGTAGCGGTGGAGCCGCGGGCGACGTCCCTGTAGTCGTGGCGACAGTGGACGTGCCATCGGGCACGCGGCTGACAGCTGAAATGATCGCGCTGAAGAAGGTGACGGACGCCGACGTGCTCACGGGAGCGTTCAGTACAACGGAAGGTGTGGTTAACCAGGTAACGACGGTTGACCTTGTCACGGGTGAGCAGATCATCGCTGCCAAAGTGACCGGGAGCGACGCCGCCCTTGCCGAGTTCGGGCCGAACCCTCCGCTTTCGTTGCTTCTGGAGCCGGGCACACGGGGCCTTTCCGTTAAGGTTAGTAGCCTAATCGGCGCTGGTGGCAACATCCGCCCCGGTGATTTCGTAGACGTGATTCTGGTTGTAGAGGTCAAGTCTGCCTCCAACTCCGGAGATCCGGCCGCCCAGGGCACGACTGATCAGCTTGCGCTAACCATCCTTCAGAACGTGAAGGTGCTGGCCATAGACACAGAAAGGACGCCGGCTGACCCGTCTGGGGCTACGGACCCCAGCAAGAGCAAGGGCGAGAATAATGAGGCCACAACAGTCACGCTTGGCGTCAAGCCGCTGCAGGGCGAAGTCCTCGCCATGGCGGACGTGTGCGCTGAGAACCATGGCGGGCGGTTGGCGCTGGCGCTTCGCCCCCTTGGCGAAAAGACGAAGATAGACAGCCGCGCCGAAGCTACGGCCGCAACCGCCTCCGTCTGCTCCGAGATTCTCGGCATCCGCGACGGACTCGGACAATAGCCGCCGGACGGCGCACGTTTCTGGAGGCTGAAGGGAGCTAGCGAAAGCCATGGCACGGAATCCTCGACTCATAGTGATCGGTCCCGACCCGGTGGGCCGGGACGAGATCCAGAAGATGCTTGCCCTGGCGGGTTTCGGAGTGCTAGGAGAGGCCGGGTACGGCATCGAAGCGCTCGCCTTGGCGAGAAGCACCGTGCCCGAGGCGGTAGTGATCGCGGTCGAAGAGCCGCTCAGCCGCTCGCTTCAGACGGTTGAGGCGCTGGCCGATCTCCTGCCGAACGCGCCGATCGTCGGTCATTCGTCGATTCGCGACGCAGGCGCCATGAGAAGGGCAATGCTCGCGGGGGTCAAAGACTTCCTCGTTAGCCCGCTAAAAGAAGAAGACCTTATCAACTCGATTCACACGGTGCTCGCTCAAGAGGAGCGCCGCCGAGCCAGAATCGCGGGAGAAACCGACGAGCCCGTAGCCGCAGGCACCGTGATCACAGTGTTTGGCGCGAAGGGTGGGATCGGCAAAACGACGATCGCCACTAATCTCAGCACAGCCCTTGTTCAAAAGACGAAGCAATCGGTCGTCCTCGTCGATCTCGACACCCGATTTGGCGACGTCGCGATCACAATGGATATCCCGGTTGAGCGAAGCATCGCTGATCTAGCGATCGCCGAGGAAGACATCACTCGCGAATTCGTCGGGGAGTGCCTCTATACCCATAACACCGGCGTCGTCATCCTGCCCGCGCCGATCCGCCCGACTGATTGGCGCAACGTACACGCCGGTCACATCGAGAGGGTCGTCAATCTGCTCACTCAGACGTACGACTACGTAATCCTGGACACTCCTGGGACGTTCAACGACATTGTTGCGCGCGCTCTGGAGATGGCCACGATGGTGGTCCTGGTTTGCACAGTGGATATGGCCAGTCTGAAGGATACGCTCCTGGCGATAGATATGCTTCGCTCTTGGAACTTCCCTCAGGAAAAGATCAAGCTCGTGATAAACGCCATCAACGACGCGTCGAACGTTCCGCCAAAAGAGGTGAAGCGAATGTTAGGTCGGGAAGTCTATTGGACGATTCCGTATGACCGAAGCATTAGCCATTCTTCGCAGCTGGGAATGCCCGTAGTCGTAGCGAAGCCCCAGGCCAAAGCGGCCGAGAGCATCGTCGAGATGGCATATGCGATGAGTGGTGTGCAAAGCCAGCAGCAGCAGGCGCCCAGGAGCAAGGAAACTGTCCAGAAGAGTGGCCTATTCGGCCGGATTCTGGGTGGAGTTGTTGCAGAAGATAAGACTGAAGTAGGGGTGGAGTAACTATGACCAACTTTCAATCGACCAAACCACAAGGCTCTGTCGGGCGCCCACCAATGGCCGCGGGGCCGCCCCGGACCACTCCGGGCCGCTACAACGAAGACATGGAACAGCTGATCTTCCGCATTCACCAGATGCTCATTGACGAGCTGGATGCGGACCAGATCGGTGCGATGCAGGCGGACGAGCGCCGCAAGGTCGTGGAGCAGGCGGCGGAGACGCTCCTACGCAGAGAGATGCCCAGCGTTGGTGGCATTACCCGCGACCAGATCGTCTCTCGTGTTGTTGACGAAGTCGTCGGCCTCGGCCCTATCGACGCCTTAATGCGAGACCCGTCGATTTCAGAGGTCATGGTTAACGCCGCAGATGAAGTCTACTTTGAGCGCGAAGGTATCATTTACCTCAGCGACGTTCGCTTTCGAGACAACGGGCACATTCTGCGTGTGATTGAGCGAATCATCGCGCCCATCGGCAGGCGAGTAGACGAGTCGTCCCCGATGGTGGATGCGCGGCTTCCAGATGGATCCCGTGTAAACGTCGTGATCCCGCCCTGCGCTCCCAAGGGGCCAACGATCACGATCCGAAAATTCCGAGCGGACAAGCTCAAGATGACCGACCTCGTAAACGCCCAAACGATCACTGAGGACATGGTTGAGTTCCTGAAAGCCTGCGTCACGATCAAGTTGAACATCTTGATCTCCGGTGGAACGGGTACGGGAAAGACAACGTTCCTGAACGCGCTTTCCGCTTACATCCCCGAGGACGAAAGGATCTTGACGATCGAAGACCCGGTCGAACTCAAACTCCAGCAGCCCCACATCGTCAGCCTGGAAGCGCGTCCGTCTAACATCGATGGAAAGGGCGAAATCTCGCAGCGTGATCTCCTGAGGAATACTCTGCGCATGCGCCCAGACCGCATCATCATCGGCGAGATTCGTGGATCGGAGGCGTTCGACATGTTGAACGCTATGAACACAGGTCACGAAGGCTCCCTGTCTACGGTTCACGCCAACTCTCCGAGAGATGCCCTGGCCCGTGTCGAGAACATGGTGTTGATGGCCGCCTTGGAGCTGCCCGACCGGGCGATTCGTGAGCAGACGGCTTCTGCTCTCCACCTGATCATTCAACTTCAGCGCGGAACAGATGGAGTCCGCCGAGTCACACACGTCACCGAGGTGACTGGTATGGAAGGTCAGATCATAACTCTGCAGGACCTTTTCCGGTTTCAACAGAGTGGCGTGACCGAAGATAAGAAAATCATCGGTCAGATGGCCCCCACGGGAATCCGGCCGTCGTTCGCCGAAAAATTTGACGCGCATGGGATCCAGATGCCAGGGCATCTCTTCCTGGCTTCGGCGCCATCGAGGAACTAGTCATGGACCTGATGCCGATTCTGATAGCAATCGCCATATTTCTCGCGTTCGTGCTGGTGTTCTCCGGCATGCGCCGAAGGTCAGAGGAGAATCCGGGACCGTCCGCTTCGCGACTTGGGGCTCGACTCGACGCCTTCCGCTCCGACCTGCCATCAGCGGGCACATCGCAGCAAGCTCAGGGCTCACGCCTGAAGGAACAGCGCTCATACAGTGGTCTGCCTATTTTTAGCGCCTTTCTCTCTCAATTCAAAGAGTCTGAGAAACTTGCGATGCATCTGGAACGAGCGGGCGTACCGCTTCGCGTGGGTGAGTTTTACCTGATCCGGTTGGGCATGGCGGCCTTATTCTTCCTGGCGCCACTCGTGTTCGGCATCGCTGTGTTCAACCTCTTGATGGCGCTTGGCCTTGCTGTCGTGGGATGGATGGTGCCGGCACTCTGGGTGAGCAATGCTAAAAAGAAACGGACTGATCGGATAAACGCGCAGCTCGTCGACCTGTTGGGGTTGATCTCGAACTCTCTTAAATCGGGCTATGGATTGATGCAGAGCTTTGATTTTGCCGCTCGGCAGATGCAGCCACCGATCGCACTCGAGGTCAAGAGGACGCTTCGCGAGGCCAATCTTGGCCAGAGCGCGGAGGTCGCCTTGAACGCGCTGGGTGAGCGCATAGAGAGCAGTGACCTCGATATGGTCTTAACCGCGATCAACATTCAGAGAGCCGTTGGCGGAAACCTTGCCGAAATATTGGACAAGGTAGCCTCTACGATGCGTGAGAGGGAACGAATCCGAGGTGAGATCAACACCTTGACCGCGCAGCAGAAGATGACGGGTATCGTGATCGGCGGGCTGCCCATATTCATGTTCGGGATCTTCATGGTAATGAACCCGGGATACATGAGCCTTTTGTTCACGGAAACGATCGGCAACCTCATTCTTGGTGCTGCCGTATTCCTGGAACTGCTCGGGTATTTCGCTATGAAGCGCATCATGGCGATCGAGGTGTAGGAGACTACGATGATTCTGGCTTTAGTGGGAGTACTTACATTCGGCTCAGTGGCATCGCTGTTCGCCGCGCTGCTCGGAGGAAAAAAACCGGCCAGCATGCAATCAAGGATCGACGATTTCCGGGCTCGAGCCGTATCGGCTGAAGCGGATGAGGTGAACCTCGAAGTCCCGTTCATCGATAGAGTTCTGCGCCCGAGCGTTGAGGGCGTCTCGCACACGATAAGCTCGATACTTCCTGCATCGGTTCTTGCTGAGATCCAGAAATCCCTGCAGATGGCCGGCGACCCGATGAAACTCAGTACGTTCGTGACTTTCTGGGCCGCTAGCTTCTTTTCGCTAACGGGCCTCGGGGCGATATTCTTCGTTGTCCTACCCAACAGCTTGATTATCCAGAAGCTGGTATTCATCGTCATGTTCACAGCCCTTGGCTGGATCTTTCCTCGAATGTGGCTCAAGGGTCAGGTTAAGTCGCGGCAGAAGATGGTGATCAAGGCGCTTCCCGATGCCATGGACCTGATCACAACCTGCGTCGAAGCCGGGCTCGGCCTGGATGCGGCCCTTGCCCGCGTCGCCGAAAAGAGCGACGGTCCGCTGGCAACTGAGTTATCGCGCATGCTCCGAGATGTGGCGATGGGTAAGATGCGCCGAGAGGCGATGCAGGAACTCGAGCAACGCCTTGGCGTCGAGGAGTTAACGAGCTTTATCAACTCGGTAATCCAGGCTGAACAGCTCGGCGTCGGGATCGCTCAGGTCCTCCGCGTACAGTCTGATCAGCTGAGGACAAAGCGCCGGCAGAGGGCGGAGAAGTCGGCTCATGAGGCGCCGATCAAGATGCTCTTTCCGCTCGTGCTGTTCATTTTCCCGGCGTTCCTGGCCGTGATCCTGGGACCCGCGGCGATCAGAATAGCCCAATCATTGACCCAAACTTAAACGGGATCCGGTGTGACTATGGCTTTGGGAAGCAAAATCAGAGAGCTGAGAGATGGGATGGCAATGAGCCAGGCCCAGCTCGCTTCGCACGGGGGGCTCAGTCAGGGGTACCTGTCGCAGCTTGAAAATGACGAGGTGCAGAATCCGAGTGCGGCCGTGATTTTTAGGCTGGCGCGGGCGCTTCACGTAGACCCGCGCGCTCTGATGAATGCTGCTGGTTATCCGGAGCCCGCGGGCCGAGGCGCCAGCGATGGACAGTATGAGATTGCTGTCGATCCCGACCTGCTGAGGTTCCTTGCCCGCATCCCGCGTGAACACCACGCATACCTCTTGCGCCTGTTCAAGGGACTCGGACGCAAGCAAAGCATCGTCGGCGTCGCCGGCGAACGCTGAACCGCTATCACGAAGCGAGGAATCTTATGAATCTTGGAGACCGCATACGGGAATTACGCGAAGAATTCGGCCTGACGCAAGGACAACTGGCCACACACTCAGCTGTGAGCCAGGGTTATCTGTCTCAGCTTGAGAACGGTGAAGTGAAGAACCCATCTGCCGCCGTCGTACTCCGCGTCGCCCAGGCGATGGAGGTGGATCCCGATGAGCTGTTCGAGGCTGCCGGCTATCCTACCGGACGCACGCTTAAGAAGGTATATGAGAACTATGAATCGACTGTTGATGCGGACCTGATTCACTATCTAGCGGCCCTCCCGCGCGACAGGCAGCGGCGCCTTCTCGCTCTCCTCGAGGGGATGGAGCGTCTATTCGGCGGTGATGACGAGAAGCCCGGCGATGAGCTAGACTGGGTTGCGGCCGCTCAGGCGGCAGGGCTCACTAGATCCAATTAGCAGTGGCTGATCTCTCCGAAGACTACCTTTCGCTCGCCGAGAAGATAGACCCAGAGCTTCTCCAGATGCTTGCCCGCATGCCCAGGAGGCAGCAGAGGCAGGTCCACCTGCTCCTGTTGGTGGTGGAGAACCTGCTCTATGAGATGATTCGAGAGCGGCGGGCGCGCGAAGACCTGGAATAGACTGTTCGCGCCGTTGCCGTGGAAGTTCCTCCACGAGGTCAGGCGTTGGTAGGCTCCCCGGCGCCGGCGACTAACGCGCACCTAGTCCGGGTGCCGGCAAGGAAACACAAGGACCTTCACTCGTCTCCGGATCGATACCCCACAAGACCAGGCCCCAGCCCTGGGAAGGTGTCGTGGGAAACCTAGCGACTCAGGTTGAGCTAGCAACCGACACAGGCGATCCGTTGGGTTCGCTATAGACCAAACGTGACTGCGCGATATGGGGGCGGCGTCGTCATAACGCGCGCATCGCAGTTCCTAGGGCGTGGCGCTACCGGAAACCTGGATACGGTCCCGTAGTTTGCGCAGGGCGCGGAAGATCGTGACGCGCACATTGACCTCACTCGTACCGAGGATTTGGGCTATCTCGCGGTTCGTGAGTTCTCCGTCAAACTTCAGCGCGATTATCTCTTGTTCGCGTTTCGGGAGTTGTTTGACTAGCTCGGAAAGGGCGTGAAGCCGTTCTTGATGGAGGACCGTCTCTTCCGGGCCGCGCGGCTGGCTGTGGAGCTCGTGCTCCCACGCTGCTGCTTGAGCGGCTTTGGCAGCAGGTTTTTCCTTGCGCCAGTGCGACGAAACCTCGTTGCGGGCGATCGTGAATAACCAGGACCCAAACGACTCAGGAGACCGCAGAGATTGCACCTTGATGTACGCCTTCTCAAAGACGTCAGATACGATATCCAGCGAGACTTCCTTCTCCTGGACGCGTCCGTAGACGTAGGCGAATACCTTCGGGAAGAACTCGTTGTAGAGTTGGGCGAACTCGGTCGGCTGGCCGACCGCTGTCTTGTCCGCCTTTCGCCGAGCAGGCTGCTCGGCTTTTACGGCTGATGGATTCGCGACGGACGTCGGCAGTGTCGCGACCGGTGATTTGTGCGCGATGGCTATGCGCATTGTGGTCATTGGTCCACCCTTTATGTGTTCCGCGGCTGGCCCGCGGTCTACGGGGTAACTTGTGATCACCCCTGTCCTTGGGATGAACAATAGACGCTTGTGCATCGCTGCCGTTACATCCTTCTATACCGAAAATTGGCCTTTTCTTAACGAGGTCTTCTGATCAACGAGAGCACTGCTACTACTCACGTGCGTCCGTTCCCTTCTCGTGAATCGGGTCAACACCCAAAGTATGCCAAAGGAATGCGTAAGTTAGTGGTTAAGGCCGCCCTGGATTAGTAGACGCTGGGTAAATAACTAAGCGCGGCTGGGCACGGAGTCGGCGTACGCTTCGTCCAAAAGCTCTACGACGTGTACCACGCGCGTGGGCAACCCTCGCCTGCGCATTCCCGCTTCCAACTGAGTCATGCAGCCCGGATTCGCCGTCGCGACGATGGTTGCACCCGTCTTTTCAATGCTGTCCAACTTCTCCTCGAGCAGCGCCAGGGACATCTGGCGTTGTGTCAGTGAATAAACGCCGGCGCTACCACAGCAGCGGTCGGCATGCTCCATCTCGATGCGTCGCAGGCCCGGGATCGAATCGAGCAATTCCCGCGGCGCTTTGGAAACAAGCTGCGCATGCGCCAGATGACAGGAGTCCTGGTACGTCACGGTCGCGCCAACCCCGGATTGAGGTTGCGCCCAAGGCAGCTCAACTAGGTATTCGTTGACATCCTTGACCAACGACGAGACCTCCCTCGCCCTCTCCCTGTAGTCCTCGTCGTGTTCCAGCAGGTCGCCATATTCCTTCATGGCGGCCCCGCAACCTGCGGAGTTGACCACGATCGCGTCGCAGGGCTCGTCGAGGAACGCGTCGATATTGCGTCTCGCGAGGCGCATCGCCGTCTCGAGATCGCCGTTGTGGGCGTGTAGCGCACCGCAGCATACCTGATCCCCGGGTGCGTTGACCACGCATTCGTTGCGGGCCAGCACGCGGACCGTTGCCTCGTGCACGCGCGGATAGGCGAGCGGCATCATGCATCCAATCAACAACCCCACGCGATGCCTGGCGACTCCTTCCGGTCGGGCCAGGAGACCGCGCCCACTGAACGGCCGCCCCGATATCGTTGGGGCGAGAACAACCATACCTCGCAAGCCTGGTGTCCGCTCCGCCAGGGCACGAACCCCGGACGCCCGGTAAACGCGAAGCAGAGTCGCAAGGAGTGCGAGGCGGCGAGGGCGCGCGATGATTTCCCGTAGGAAGAAGCGTCTGAGACGCCATGCCAGTGGCGCCCGATCGCCAGCAGCGACTTGGAACCGTGCTCGTTCCATGATTCGGCCATAGGGAACACCGGAGGGGCAGACCGCCTCGCAGTTGCGGCACTGGAGGCACATGTCGAGGTGCTCCACGACGTTGGGAGTCGCCTCGATCAGCCCCTCGGACAGCGCCCTGATGAGGTACAGCCGCCCGCGGGGCGATTCGGCCTCGAGACCAGTCTGGACGAACGTCGGGCAGTGCTGAAGGCAGAGACCGCAGCGGACGCACTGGGAGAGGTCGGCTTCGGAAGGTGCGAACGGACCGCTGAAGGGCCTCGGAGTCGCCATCAAAGCCTGCCAACGAAGCGACCCGGACTGAGGGTGCCCTTGGGATCGAACTGCTCCTTGATACGACGCATGAGATCGAATGCCGGCGGCGGATCGCCGAAGACGTCTATTCGGCGTTTGAGATCCAGCGAGCAATTCGTGACAATAAGAGTTCCACCCAAATCTGCTGCGTGTGCCCGCAGCCGCCTAACCATCTCACCATCCGCGCCCAGGCCGTTCCACCTGGCGTCCACCCGGCCTTCCACCGGTGAGCTCCACCACACCCAATTGTCAAGAGACTCGCGCTGAAATCGGTCGATTAGGTCGGGCACGAAAGACGGCAACACTGAGGCTTCGAGCTGAAGAGGTCCATCTACGCCAGGGGATGGGGCCTGGCCAGGGTCATCTGGAGGATCTGGCGCATAGAATTCCTGAGCGCCGTAAGTTGCAGACATTTGCAAGATTTCGCGGTGTGTGCGTTGGACTGCCACGGTACCCCCTGACATCTCCATCTCAAGGACATGGGCACCCTTGATCGCGGCTGTCTCGGCATCCTTCCGTGTGTGCCGGCGCAGGTTAATCGCGGATAGGCTTAATCCTCGCCCGTGCGCCTCCTTTGCGAACGTAGAGGCATCGCTGACCTTCCCGAACTCCAGGTCGACACGCTGCCTCGCTTGAGGCAAGGGCACTAACTTAATGCTTGCCTCCACAATAACGCCGAGCGTGCCCAGCGAGCCGACGTAGAGTTTGCAGAGGTCGTACCCGGCTACGTTCTTGACGACGTTCCGACCTGCTCGCGTGATCAGGCCTTCGGCGGTGATGACCCGCATGCCGATAGTGTAGTCGCGGGGTGAACCGTATTGGAGGTTATGAGATCGGTTTCTGGCCAGGAGCGCGCCGATGCAGGCACCGTTGTCGGCGAGTCCGAACGGTGTCATCTGCCCGGCCTCGCTCAATTGTGCATGCAGGTCGCCGAGCGTCGCACCGGCCTGACAGGTCATAGTGAGGTCGGCCGGTTCGTATTCGATGATCTGATTCAGCCGGGCAACGCTCAGAGCGATGTCGTAGTGGCGAGGGACGTTCCCCGGATCGGGCATGCGGCCGTGGCCACAGGGGATGACGGCGAGGCTGGCTTCGTTCGCGTAGCGCATGACTTCGGCGACCTCGTCGTACGTGCCGGGCTGGACGATGGCCTGAGGTAGAAGACCGTCAACAATGAAGGCGGGAGCGGCCGCTGGCGGCTCTTCGGGCCTGCGGACATGCTCGGATCCGACGATGGACCGGAGATCGTTGACGAGTGAGGTCTGCGCGGTCACCCTGTGCCCGTCTCACACGTATGCATCTGGACCGACTTTGGCAAAAGCGGCCTTCATCCGCGAGGAGACCTCGCCGCAGCCCTTCGAAGTCGGGAAGATCTTGCCGGGGTTGAAGCCGTCCTCCGATCGAAAGGCGCGCTTCAGGCGTGACATGACCTCAAGATCGTCTTCGGAGAAGATCCAGCGCATGTAGTTGCGCTTTTCGTAACCGACCCCATGTTCGCCCGTGATCGACCCTCCGGCATCGACGCAGAGACGCATGATCTCTTCGCCCAGTTCGAGGACCTGCTGCGTCGCGCCGGGCACCCGTTCGTCAAACATCACGTTGGGATGCAGGTTGCCGTCTCCAGCGTGGAACACATTGGCGACGCGAAAGCCATGGCGCCCACACGCCTCATAGACACCCGAGAGCACCGATGTCAGCCGGGAGCGGGGCACCACGCCGTCCAGGATGTAGTACGACGGCGCCAGCCGGCCCAGCGCACCGAGTGCACCCTTGCGCCCCGCCCAGAGCTTGTCGCGTTCTTCAAGCGTTAGCCCGATTCTGGTCTCGCGCGCGCCGAGCGTATCACAGATACCTTCAACCTCATTAGCTTGGTCGCGAGCTTCCTCCTCGAGCCCTTCGACTTCTATGAGAAGGACGGCTCCGGCGTCGGGCGGATAGCCGGCGTTGATGAACGGTTCCACCGCTGTCATCGTGTTCTTGTCCATCATCTCAAGGGCTGCTGGGAGTACGCCCGCGGCGATGATTGCTGAGACGGTCTCGGAAGCGCGGTCAACGCTGTCGAAGATGGCGAGCAGTGTAATGGTGCACTCCGGTTTGTGGAGCAGCCGCACGATCACCTTCGTGACGATGGCCAGCGTGCCTTCCGAACCCACGACTATGCCGGTGAGGTCGTAGCCGGGAGTAGCCATTGTCTTGCCGCCCAGCCATACGATGTCTCCGTCCGCCGTGACGATCTCGAGGCCGAGGACGTGGTTTGTCGTCGTTCCATAGCGGAGACAATGCGGGCCGCCGGCGTTCTCGGCAACGTTGCCGCCGATGGTGCAGGCCTTCTGGCTGGAAGGATCCGGGGCGTAGTACAGGCCGTACGGCGCGACAGCCTTCGAGATGTCGAGATTGATGACGCCCGGCTCGACGACTGCCAACCTGTTGTCTGGATCGACCTCAATGATGCGGTTCATGCGCGTCGTCACTATCACAACGCCGCCTTCGCAGGGAATGGCTCCGCCGGAGAGGCCCGTGCCGGCCCCACGCGCGGTCACCGGAGCATTGTGCCTCCTTGCGATGCGGACGGCTCGAGCGACTTCATCTGCGCTGACCGGAAGGACCACCGCGTCCGGCAGCCCGCGGTCGATCGTCGCATCGTATTCGTAGACCAGAAGGTCTTCGCGCGCGTGTAACACCCACTTACGGCCAATCGCGGCCTGAAGATCCTTCACCAGTCTGCCGGGTCGAGCGGCCACGGGTTAAGTGTAGCAGGCTAGCCAAACGTAATTAAACGCGGCGAACCGACGTTATAAACTTAGATATGGTGAAACATTAGTGAAGATGAAACGTCTAACTGACGGGCCGGCAAGAGAACAGAAGAGCCGATTTCCTGCTCTTTTGGTAATCCTGGGGATCTTCGCCGCGCTATCGGCTGTGATAGCGCTCCTTGCGAAGCGCTCGAAGGCTACGAAGCAAGGGCGCTCGAAGAGCGCGCCACACGCGCGGGAAAATCAGCTTCGACGCCGCGAGGACGAAGAGCCGGGTCTGGAAGGGTTCAGAAGGTCTCTGTTAGACGAACTGGAAATGTCGGGAACGCAGAGTAAGACGCGATTCAGGTACCTCAGCCGCGCGCGAAAGCTTGCGCTTCAAGCGAGTCTGGGGGCATCGGCGCTCGGGCTCGCCGCGGTCATCATCGTCACGCCGACCGATGGATCGTCGAACCCAGACGGTACGTACGTAGCCAATCTGGCTGCGTCACCAACCTCAACTCCCACACCCGGCCCTCTCACAACGCCGCGGATTACCACCACGGCGACACCGACACCGGAGCGGACTGCGCCGCCCACGCCGGCGCCGGGAACGCCGCCGGCGCCGGGTCAGGCCGCATCTGGCGGCGATCAGGCGAGTCCGGGTCCCGTAACTGCGTCAGGCGGGAGCATCCCCGAGAACGTCGGCGTAAGCGCTGACTTCAAGGCACTGCGCGATGAACTGGCGCAATCCATAACAGATTACAGCGCGGGCGTGGGTGGCCTGGATGTGGCGATCGCGGTTACTGACCTGCAGAACGGGGAGACGATCTCGGTCTCCGGCAACAGGGCGCACCGCACAGGCTGCACGATCAACATGTTCGCGCTGTTCGCGGCAGTCAGCGAGTTCCAGGCGGGGAACGCCGCGCCGAGCGATGTCACGTACAGCATTTGGCGGGGCATCGGCACGAGCTATCCGCCTGAGGTGAAGAACTTCCTTCAGACCATCTTCGGCTCACACACAACCGGGGTCCAACGATCGAGGGAACAGATGCGGTCGTGGGGTATGAACAGTTCGTACTTCGACCACGTCCCATATTACGGCGGCGAGCCGTACGTGCCAAATATCCTTACCACGTTGGAGACGAACCGAACGCTGACGAAGCTATGGCGCGGGCAACTGTTCAACGAGGAGTGGACCGCCTACACGCTCAGTACTCTACGCAACATCGCCTGGTTCGTGAACTACATCCTCCCCGGTAAGCTGCCGCCGGAAGCGACGGTGGCTCACAAGATTGGCTACTACGTGGACTGGGATGGCTGGGTGAACAACGACGCCGGCATCGTCACTTTCAAGGGCGAAGACGGCAAAGAGAAGGCCTACGCAATCACATACATGTCGCAGCAGGGCCGCTCAGAGCAGATCGGCTACTCGTTCGGGGCGACGCTCTCGCGCGACGTCTGGGACTGGATGGCGGACAAATACGGCGTGTCCGGTGGCGGCGGTCCCGCGCCGACCCCAGCACCGACACCCAAGCCGACGCCGAAGCCCACACCCAAGCCCACGCCGATCGCAACAGCCACAGGGACGCCTACGCCTCCGCCGACGGCGACTCCGTCTCCCGCGCCGAGCGCGACCCCTTCGCCGACGCCGTCACCGTCACCGGCGCCCTCAGAGACGCCTGGGCCTTAGGCCCCCTCAAGGCGCTACCCAGCCCTTGGCGCGTCCCACAGCGCGCTTCCAGCCCGCGTACGCGTCTTCGCGTTGGTCCTCGGGTGTGGTGGGAAGGAACCGCCGGTCCTCGCGCCAGTTGCCCGCCACGTCGTCCGTGTCGTTCCAGTAGCCCACCGCGAGACCCGCGAGATACCCCGCGCCGAGCGCTGTCGTCTCAAGAACCGCCGGCCGAACGACTGCGCGGCCGAGCACGTTGGCCTGGATCTGCAGAAGGAGGTCGTTCGCTGCCGCACCGCCGTCGACGCGCAGCTCGGACAGAGACACGCCCGAATCGCCCTCCATCGCCTCGATCACGTCGCGCGTTTGGTAGGCGATCGCCTCCAGCGTGGCGCGGGCGATGTGGGCGCGGTTGGCGCCGCGGGTGAGCCCCAGGATGGCGCCGCGAGCGTGGGGGTCCCAGTGGGGCGCCCCGAGGCCTACGAACGCGGGTACGACATAGACGCCGCTGGAGTCGGGAACGCTGGCGGCGAGCGCCTCGGAGTCGCCGGCGGTCGCTATGATGCCGAGCTCGTCGCGGAGCCACTGGACGGCGGCGCCGGCGATGAAGACGGAGCCCTCGAGGGCGTAGGTCACGTCGTCGCGACCCTCGTCGGGCAGGCCCCAGGCGATCGTGGTGAGCAGGGAGTCGGAGGTGACGCGTTGCTTGCCGACGTTCATGAGCAGGAAGGCCCCCGTTCCGTAGGTGTTCTTGGCCATGCCCGGCGTGAAGGCCGCCTGGCCGAAGAGGGCCGCCTGCTGGTCGCCGGCGACGCCGGCGACGGGTATGCGTCCCCCCAGCACAGTGGTCTCGCCGAAGGGGCCGGAAGAGGCGTGGACCGTCGGGAGGAGCGATTCCGGGACGTCAAGCGCATCGAGAAGCGCAGGGTCCCAGGCGAGGTCGAAGATGTTGTAGAGGAGCGTGCGCGAGGCGTTGGTGACGTCGGTGGCGTGGGCGCCCGTCAAGCGGTAGAGGAGCCAGGAGTCGACGGTGCCGAACATGAGCCCGCCGGCCTCGGCGTGGGAGCGAGCGCCCGGGACGTTGTCGAGCAGCCACTTGACCTTCGTGCCCGAGAAGTAGGGGTCGAGGAGAAGGCCCGTGTGCTCGCGGAAAATGGTCTCGTGGCCCCGTGCGCGCAGCTCCTCGCAGATCGGGGCCGTGCGCCGGTCCTGCCAGACGATGGCGTTGGCGATTGGCCGGCCGTCACGGTCCCAGATGAGCGTCGTCTCGCGCTGGTTCGTGATACCGATCGCCGCGATGTCGGCGGGCGCGGCCTTGGCCTGTCGCAGCACCTCCAGGGCGACCGCGAGCTGTGACTCCCAGATCTCCTCGGGATCGTGCTCCACCCAGCCTGGTTGGGGGTAGATCTGCATAAACTCCTGCTGAGCGCTCGCCACGATCCCGCCCCCGTGGTCAAACAGAATCGCCCGTGACGACGAAGTGCCCTGGTCAAGCGCAAGGACGAGCCGCGTCATGGCGTGGATATGGTACGAGAACTGGGAGGTACGAGGTAGCAGGTTCGAGGTAGTAAAACCCGTAGGCGCGAGGCATCCAACGAATTACCAGCATCAATCGTCAAGCCGCAATCGATTGGAGTTCCCGCGCCATATGCTATGGCTAATGCCTCGCCGTACGCCCCGCCAGGTCATTCCCATCTGGGGGTCAGGCTCGCAAGCAGTACGACCGCTGGCAGAGATAAGCGCTCGCTGCATCAGAGGGCGCGGCCTGGCGACTCACGCCTCAGCCTGACTGTCCGCCCCAGACCACTCCCTTCCCCTTGAGGTATCGAACGACCGAACAGGCCACCACGTCCCGAATCTTGTCATTCTCAGCGCCACCAACCCCCACCAGCCAACCACGCCACACGTAGCTGCGAGGCATGCCTCGCAGCTACGCCCCGCCAGGCCACTGCCCATCTGGGGTTCAGGCTCGCCATCAGTACGACCGTTGGCAGAGATAAGCGCTCGCTGCATCAGAGGGCGCGGCCTGGCGACTCACGCCTCAGCCTGACTGTCCGCCCCAGACCACTCCCTTCCCCTTCCCCCTGAACGACCGAACAGGCCACCACGTCCCATCTTGTCATTCTCAGCGCCACCAACCCCGCGGAGCCAGCCACACGTAGCTGCGTGGCATGCCTCGCCCCAACACCTCGCCGCCGAACCACGCCCCCTCCCGCCGTCGCAAACATCCCTTCCCGTTGGCGCTGAGACTCTCGTAGGGTGGACGGACCCATCACGCCTCGATCAGGCCACCATCATCTCCAGCCTCTCATGCCCTGAGTCCGAAGTCCTAAGTCTTAAGTCCTAAATCCAGCCCCCTACCCGTAAAACGCGCTCGCAATCCCCCCGGCGTACCCGATCACCTTCTCCGTCGACAGCCCGTACGGCGCCGGCACCGGGCACAGCGAGTCCGCCGCCTCCCACAGCGGTTCCACCTTCTTCCTCACCTCATCCACCGGCCCGCACGCCACAAACGCCTCCACCATCTCGTCCGGCACAACCTTCGCTACCCCCAGGTAGTCGCCGCGCTTCACCCCCTCCTGCAAACGCCGCGCCTCCTCACGGAACCCGTGCGCCGCCCAGTACTCCTCGTACTGCGCGATCCCCCCGTAGAACGCCACCGTCGCCCGCGAGTCCTCGATCGCCTGCCGCTTGTCGTTGTTGATCATCACCCACGGCCACAGACTCACCTCGACGTCCGACCGCTGCTTGCCGCCCCGTTCCAGCCCCCGCTTCAGCGACTCCTGCATCTTCGTCGTCGCCCACTGCACCGACATAATCGGGTGCCCCATCACCCCGTCCCCCACCTCCGCCGCCAGGCTCACCAGCGGCCCCCGCAGCGCCGCGATCCAGACCGGCAGGTCCGTCCGCAGTGGCGCCGCCGGCGGCTGCAACTCGCTGAAGTCCAGCCTGTGATACTTGCCGTCATAGCGAGTCAGCTCGCCCGTATGCGCCTTCGCCATCACCAGCCGGATCACCTCCACCGTCTCCCGCATCTGCTCCACCGGCTTCCCGTACGGCGCGCCGAACAGCCCCTCGCTCCACGCCCGCACGCTGCATCCCAACCCCAGAGTGAAACGCCCGCTACTGATCCTATCCAGGTCCAGCGCCGCCATCGCCGTCTCGAACGGACTGCGCACGAACGCCAGCGCGATCCCCGACGCCAGCTGCACCCGCGTCGTCACCGCCGCCGCCGCCGCCAGCGGCACAAACGGCGGCCCGTACACCTGCGGCGCGAACAACCCCTCCACCCCCGCCGCCTCCATCATCCTCGCCTGCCCCGCCAGCGCCGGCCCCGCCGTCACCACCCCCCAGATTGGTTTCCTAGACTTCATATCAATGCCCTCCGGTGCCCGCCACTATCGCACCCCGTTCGGCACGGGTCAATCACACGTCGTCCAGGGCGCTTTCGCACACCCTCCCTCCGTGGTGACATATTGATGCCATCATGGTATGCTTTGATGCATGAGGACCACAGTACGCCTCGACGACCATCTACTGAAGGAAGCCAAGAGTGCCGCTGCCGCTTCCGGCCGCACCCTCACCCAGCTCCTTGAGGATGCCCTCCGGGAGACGTTAGCGCGTCGCAAGGCCGCGGCTGACACGGAACGCGTCCCACTACCCACCTTCAAGGGTACGGGGCTCATGCCGGGTGTTGACCTCGACAATTCTGCCGCTCTGTTGGACTTAATGGAAGAAGGCGATGCTGACTCCTGATGTCAACGTACTCGTCTACGCTTATCGTGATGACTCGCCCCATCATGACAAGTTCCGGGAGTGGCTGGCAGAGCTGGTCAACGCCGATGCAGCCTTCGGCGTCGCAGATATCGTCCTGAGCGGATTCATCCGCATCGTCACGAATCCAAGGGTATTTGCCTTGCCAACCCCGGTTGGCGAGGCCCTGGCTTTCGCGAACGGCATGCGCAGTCGCCCCACCTGCGTGACCATCGCGCCGGGCCCCCGCCACTGGGACATCTTCACCCGCCTCTGCGAGACCGTAGGCGCGCGAGGCAACCTCGTGCCCGACGCCTATCTCGCCGCGCTCGCCATCGAATCAGGCAGCGAGTGGATCACCACCGACGGCGACTACGCCCGCTTCCCCGGCCTGCGCTGGCGACGCCCCTTCAACTGATCCCCCCGGCCGCAGTCCTACATCGGACGCCCCGCCCTTCACCCTTCACCCATCACCCCTCACTTCCCGCCAGCCGCATCTTGTCATCCTGAGCGCAAATGACGCCGTATGGCTGTTTGACATTCCCCGCGAAGGATCTGGCGGCGGTGTGGCGCGAGCCGCTGGCCCGACTTCCGACCTCCGCCTGGACTCTTCACCCATAACCCATTCACCCCTTACCATTACCCCATGACCCGCCTCACCAACACTTATGTTTACGGTCTCGGATTGATCTCATCGACCGATTCGCAGGGAACGCGCAGCTTCTATCTGCACGACGGCCTGGGCTCGATCACCGAGATTCGGAACGACGCCGGTGGCCACGTCGCCAGCTATCACTACGACCCCTTCGGCGCGATCACCTCGCAGACCGGCGGCAGCTCCAACTACTGGCTCTTCGCGGGCGAGCAGCGGGACGCGCCAACAGGCCTCTACTACCTCCGCAACCGGTACTACGACCCGGCTAGCGGTCGCTTCCTCAGCCGCGACCCGGTCGCCGGCCAGCACCCGTACGCCTACGTCAACAACAACCCGGTGAACTTCGTGGACCCGATGGGGCTGTCGCCTGGCAATGGGGAGGGTGGCGAATGTGGTTGGTGGTTCCTGGGTATTCCATGTGCTCCAGGATCCCACTGCCTGCAACTGGAGGGCGAGGCTCTGCGGAACTGTATCAGCGGGTACCAGCTAGCGCTCGTGCGATTCTATAGCGAGGTATTTCTGCCAGCGTTTGACGCGTTCCTTGGGTTCGCAACTGGGCCTTGCAACTCAGCGTGTGCCGGCGCTGTAATTGGTGTCTACGGATTCACTTGGGGCTGGGCGCTTGGCTCATGGGGCGGGATCGCCGTCGGTGTTGGAAGCACCCCGGCGAAATATTACGTCGGAAGTCGATATGGGGACCAAGGGAGTGCTAACGCTGGCGCCGCGATAGGAGGTTCGGCGGTCGGTTTAGGTGGCGTAGGACTGGCAGGTGTACCAGGCGCCGCCCGTCTAGCTAGGTACATCGGCGCCGTGGGAACCACCAAATCAATCGCCGAATGTGCACTTACGCAGCTTTGACGGTTGGTGGGGAGAGCAGAGCTGACGTGCGTGACTTGGTGAGCACGCTTCTAATCGGAGTCATCGCTGGTGTCATATTCATGTACATTGGCTCTGACGGTCGTTTGCTGCACACGCTCCTCGGCATTCCGATCGGGGCGGGGGGCGGCCTCCTGTCAGCCTTGTATTTCTCTGGGTTCGACGATTGAGCACATATTGCCCGTAACATAAACTGTTAAATACATTGGAGACCAAGGGCCACGAACGATGCCAGGCGCGTGACCGCGGAATCAACTGGGTTTTGGCTGCGTTAGCACTCGCACTGGCGGCTCTTGTTGCAATCGTGCTTGGGGCCGGAGATGCCGCATCGCAATCCTCGATCGAATTCGTCCTCGAAAGCCCCTCTCCTCAATCGTACGACAACTTCGGGGCATCGCTAGCGATCGCCGATATCGATGCCGACGGGTTTGACGACATAGCCGCAGGTGTCCCCTATGAAGGCGTCGGCGGGCGAGTTGCTGAACACGCTTGAGGCGCAGCCGCCCGTCGGGTTTAGCTCGGCCGTGGCTGTCGGATGGATCGATGGCTCGCGGGTCCCTCCAGCCTCCTCCGTACCTCGTACCCCGTACCTCGTACATCGCCGATCTCTGACCCGAAGATCCCAAGTCCCGAGTTCTAAGTCCGAGGTCCCAGGTCCTAAGTCCTAAATCCACTGCCATTTTCCCCTTTGAGCTCTCGCCGCCATCCTCTACCCTCAAAGTGGAGGTATCGCCATGCATCAAGCTTCGCAGATTCCCAAAAACAAACCACGCCGCGCGAAGAGCCGCCGGGGCGGCCGCCGCCCCGGCGCCGGAGCACCCCGAGGCAACCTCAACGCCCTCAAGCACGGGCGTAACTCCAAACAGTTCGCCCAGCTCGGCCTCCTCCTCGCCGCCAACCCTCAGACCCGCGGCGCCATGCTCGACATCGCCCGCCGCCTCAACCGCAAGCAACAGGCCGCCCTGCCCGCCGCCGCCGAGCTCCTCTCGCTCCTCTACAGGCACGCCGAGGACATCGCCGCCGGCCGCGACTCCCACGGCCCCTTTCGCCGTCATCTTAGATTGAAAAAACAACCCCCTGTTCATGAACTCAATTCAATCGACCAAAACAGCCTCAAAAGCCCCGCCGCCGT